>VYMB01000002.1_pt1 | contig 473443 bp, 397 predicted proteins | sample 5115321 | NCBI WGS metagenome assembly VYMB01 (sample SAMN12291794, study PRJNA351875) | freshwater metagenome | isolation source: freshwater lake | place: USA: Michigan, Wintergreen Lake | collected 2011-08-02 | reverse complement strand
TCCGCGTGCGTGGGATGATCGGCCTGCTTTGCTTGGGTAAGCAAAGCGGGTAAGCGGCTGGCGCACCGGAATTGGCGGGCTTGGGCTTACTTCGCTTGCGCGAAGTATCGTGGCGTGGTCCACGAGGGCTTTGGCATTCGGCCGCCCGGGACGGGCGGCCCACCTCCCAAAGTTGTCCAAGACCGCTGGTGGATGGTTCGGTTGGCGCCAAGTCCGTGTTCGCTCGATCATCGGGCGCGTTGGGGGCTTTGTCGCTTTCGACTTGGCTGCCCGACTGCCGCCGCTTAAAGCGAACAGAGGAACTTGGTGACTCGTGACGGGCCACCAGATGCGCATTTTCGCAGAATGTCTGGTGTGATGCAAGAAGAATCGGGGCGGAGGACACACATTGCGCGCACAAACGTGGTCCGCGCGTGCAGATTTCGAGAGTTGTGCGCGCGCGGAGTGCTGTGTTGGGGACATTTCCACATCGAATCAGCGTGCGTGGAGAGTTGCGCGCTTGATGGGTCGCGGCATTGGGCATTCGTGGGAAGGCATCGTTGTAGCGAGGTCGGTGGTGAGAATCGGGTAGGCATCAAGGCATATGGCATCAAGGCATCAAGGTGTGCGGCGTGTATTGCACTGCATCAATCCAAATGAAAAACGAGGCCCGCGGGTGCGGGCCTCGTGCACGTGGCAGAGTGGGGGTGCCACGGCAGTTAGGGGCATTGGCCGCCAGCGAGGACGTTGAAGAAGTCAACGACGTCTTGGTCTTCGGGGAAGACGTTGTTGTTGTTGAAGTCGATGTCGTTGCAGGTGGGGCAGTCTGCGCCGGCGAGGACGTGGAAGAAGTCGACGACGTCCTGGTCTTCGGGGAAGACGTCGTTGTTGTTGAAGTCGATGTCGTCGCAGCCGCCGGGGAGGGCGGGCAGTCCGACGATGAAGGATTCGAGGAAGCCTTCAGGGCTGCGGCCTCGGCCGATGAGGTAGCGGCCGTTTTGCGAGACTTCGGTGATGTCGCTGAGTTCCCACTCGAAGACATCGGCGCCTTGGGTGATGAGGTAGTCGCGGAGGTTGTACGCGGTGCCGTCGCCGGTCCAGAAGGTGGCGGTTTCGCCGCCCACCATGTCGACGAACTGCGTGCCGCCGATGAGGTTGCCATCGCCTGAGACGCCGAAGGCTGCTGCGGAGTCGAACGCGCCGGTGCGAGAGAGAGCGAGCGTGGTGCCATCGCCGCGCCAGATGACGGCTTGCTGGAGGCCTGCACCGTCTGCGGCCTGACCCACGATGACGGAGCCATCGGCGGACATGGCGATGGCGGTGGAGTTACCGAATGCGCCGAAGGGATTGGGCAGCGGGACGAGACCATCGGCCTGCGTCCACTTGACGGCACTGAAGGTCGCGCCGACGGAGTAGCCAGCGAGGATGGTGCCATCAGCGGAGATGGTGTTGCCGGCGGATTCGTAGTCGCCACTGAGGGCACCGAGATCGGTCCAGCCTGTGGTAGCGGTCCAGCGAGCCATGCGGAAGGTGCCGTCTTCGACGCGCGAGAGCAGGCCGGCGGCGAAGTTGCCGTTGTCGGAAACGTCGGCGGCGGAGGAAGCGTCGTAGTCGATGTCGTTGGGGAAGGGCATGCCCTCGATGGGGTTGGCACCGACGATGCGGAAGCCAAGTTGCGGCGAGGTGTTCTCGCCAATGGTCACGACGCTGTCAGGCGTGATGGCGCGGGAGAAGATCTGGGATTCGGGATTGATGCCGTTGACTTGGACGAGGCCGGTGGCGGCGGTCCAGCGGAAGGCGCGGAAGCCGACGTTGGGGACGTACATGGAGCCAACGACGACGCCGGTGTTGGAGACGCCGTATGCGTCACTGAAGGCGGGGTTCTGGGGTTCTTCGCCGGGCGGGAGGCCCAAGCGCGTGAAGGTGGCTTGCGCGTGAGCGGAGCCGGCGACGAGGAGCAGAGTGGTGAGGACGGATGCGAGCTTCATGGGGAACCTCCAGCGAAAAGCGACCATTGCGGAATATATACGCTTTGACAATGGTGGGCGTTGAGGGGGTTGGGACAAAATCGCGAAAAAACGCGCTAAGGCCGCGTGAAGGTGCGTGTGCGGGGAGCACGAAGCGGAGGTTCTTGGACGGTTGCGGCGGAAGGCGACTAGCCTGCGGCATGGCACGTGTACCAGTGATGCGAGTGACAAGTCCGAAGCAGTGGGAGGTCGCGCTGACGCCGATTCGCAGCGAGATTGTGCAAGGGCTGCGGTGCCTTGGGCCATGCTCGGCGGCGGAACTGGGGAAGATGCTGGACCGGCCGGCGGACACGCTGTATCGCCATTTAGAAGCTCTGCAGCGCGCGGGGTATGTGGTGGAGACGGGCACGCGCAAGCGCGGGCGGCACGTGGAGCGGCTGTTTGATTTGACAGCGGATGACTTTGCGATGGGGTTCGCGGATGCGTCATCACCTGTGGGGCGGCAGGGCATTGTGCGGACGGGCGAGGCGTTTCTGGATGCGATGCAGCGCGCGCTGGAAGGATCGGCGATGGCGGGGGAACTGCAACTGCCGAACCCGGAGCCGAACTTCTTGATCAACTACGAAGTGAGCTGGCTGAAGCCCGAGGACTTTCGCAAAGCGCGGGCACTGATGTATCAGATCAAGCAGTTGATGGACGGGGCGCGGCCCAAGCGCGATGGGCGGCTGTATGCGTCGATCACGGTGATGTGTCCAGTGACGCGAAAGCAGCGGCCTTCGAGTGCGAAAGCGGCGAAGAAGAAGTCGTCGCGGGGGCGGGGTGGGCAGAAGTGATGTGAGGTGAAGGCTTGTGGCGCGGGGATTCGTGGAAAGTGAAGTCGTGTGACTTGCCGTGATGCATTGGCGATCACGGTTGTGCCGCGGGCTCATTGAAATGGAACCGTGACCACTTTACCGCTCGGCAAAACAAATCTGATGGGATAGTCAGGCGGTGGCCAGCCGTTCTCCAGGTAATCAGTGGCGAAGGCTTGCACAATTTCCAGCCCATCTTCGTCGGTTAAGTCGCGGAACAGACTCGGGTCATCATGAATCCAACCTCCGGAGTATCTGAGGTCGTATGTTTTTCCGCCGTCTTCGTCTTTGGAAAGTATGGTCTCCCATCCCGTGGTCCATCCATCGCGGACATACAACATCAAACGACCGCTCGGCACGAATTTGCCCGCCATAGACGTGTCCTTTCGAATCGGCTCGCGACGATGGTAACGCGGGCATGCTCCGTTTGTTGTGAAGGAGCTTGCTTTGCCAAGTAAGAGTTGTGCGGTTCGTCGCTGTGCAGCAGGTCGTAAGGCCCTCGCACATGCCGGATGTTGTGCACGAGCCGTTGAGAGCATGCAGACATGCGTTGCTCGTAAGTCGACATCAGGCGTGCAGAGCCAAGTGTGGCGGCAGGGTTAGACGTCACGCCGCAGAAAGAAAGACCAGTCGTCGGCGGTGCACTCGAACGTTTCGTCGCGGAGGTAGAAGAGGAAGTGGCGAGATCGTGGCGTATGCGGACTGAGAAGAACCCAGTCATTGGGACATGCGTCGAGACGGAGGTCGCCGAGAACTTCGTAGAACTCGCCCCATTGGGGCGCGATGGCACTGAAGCGACATTGACCGAGGTACCACCCTTCGTCGTTTGTCGCGCCCAAGCGATAACGAGAACAGTTGCGAAAGAGGAGCGAGCCGACGCTGCATTCGGCAAACTCCGGGAACAGCTGGTGGTTCATGACAAACGAGAGAATGACATCGGACCCGTTCACGGCGATGTGCGGATCAGGCGAGTTTGGCTCCGCATTCCAACCGTGGTTGAGTTGATGAAAGCGCGTCATGGACTCTTGTCGTGGTCGCTCGTGCATGACCGCGTGTCAGTTCAGCGCTTTTCGCGGCTGACGATTTCGCCTTCGATGATGACGCCGACGCATTGCGTGGTGTACTCGAGGGGATCTCCCGTGTAGAGGGCGAGGTCGCCGTCTTTGCCGAGTTCGATGCTGCCGACGCGGTTGTCGATCTTGAGGATCTTGGCGGCGTCGATGGTGATGGTGCGGAGGGCGTTTTGCATGCCCATGTTGCCTTGGCCTGCGGCGACGCCTGCTTCAAAGAGGACGACGCGGGCCTTGGGGACGTAGTCTTCGAAGCCGCCTTGGATGGCGACGCGGATGCCGGCGTCTTGCAGTTTCTTGGCGGTTTCCGCGCTCTTGTTTTCCATTTCGCCGTAGCCGCGGGCCATGGTGGGGTGGACCATCACGTCCACGCCTGCGGCTTTGAGCTCGTCGAGCATGAGGGACGCTTCGGCTGCGCCGTCGAGGATGATCTTGATGTTGAATTCTTCGGCGACGCGCAGGATGGCGGCGATGTCTTGCGAGCGGTGGGCGGTGACGGCGAGGGGAAGTTCACCCTTGAGGACGCGCACGAGGGTTTCGAGGCGGAGGTCGCGCGTTGGAGGTTTCTTATCTTCGGGTTTGGCGTCAGAGGCGTTCTCTGTGGGCAGTTTGTCTACAAACTCGGTCAGTTTGCGTTGGTATTCCTGCGCTTTGAGCAGTTGATCGCGCAGCATGGCGATGGTTTTGGCGCGGGTGCCTGGCGCGCCGCCGGGGCGGTTTGCGCCGGGGCCGATGGTGGCGACGACCATGGCTTCACTCACGACGAGGGCTTCTTCGACGGTGTTGCCGCGGGTCTTGAAGATGGCGGTCTGGCCGCTGATGAGTTCGCCGGGTGCGTGGCCTGTGTTGACGGTGGTGATGCCGTAACTGCGGAGGTAGGCGACGAGGGGATCGAGCGGGTTGTACGCGTCGATTGCGCGCAGCTCGGGCTGCATGGGCGCGCTGGTTTCGAGCTGATCCTGGTCTTGCTTCTGGTTGGCGATGCCGCTGACGCCGACGGTGCAGCGCACGTCGATGAGGCCGGGGGTGACGACGGCGGCTTCGAGCAGTTCGTAGCCGTCGGGGACTTTGGTCGTTGCGGCGGGGCCGATCGCGGCGATCTTGCCGTCGGTGATGATGACGAGGGCGTCTTTGACAGGATCACCGGCCATGGTGTAGAGGGTGCCGGCCTTGACGGCGACTTGCGCGATGGCGCTGGTGAGGAGCGAGGACGCGCACACGACGAGGCTGGCGACACACGTGCGAAGTTGCATGGGCGAGTGTAGAGGCAGGTGGCCATGAAAAAACCGGTCGCGAGGGACCGGTTGGTTGCGTGCGTGATGGGCTGCGATGCTTAGCCGCCACCCATGCCCTGCATGGCCGACATGATGGACTTGAGGAAGGCGTCGGCGGCGGCGCCGGAGTCGGCGAATTCGCCCGCTTCGACCTTGGCGGCGAGCTCCGCGGCGGAGGTGGACATCTTCTCCATGAGGGGCAGAGCCATGGCGGCCATGCCTTCCGCGGCGCCGAGGCCCATCTTCCACTGGCCTTCAACCTGCACGGCTTCCATGGGCATGGGTGAACCGGGGAGGCTGATGAGGACGGTTTCGCCACGCATGGCGTAGCTGATGGAGGCGGGGTCGACGGTGGCGAAGTCGTTGGACTTGAGCATCTGCGCCATCATGCCGCCTTGGGGCGTCTTGCCCATGGCGGTAGCGAGGTCTTCGTTGAACTTGGCCTTGAGGGCGGTTTCGAGCTTGTCGATGCCTTCGCTGACTTTGGACTGGAGCTCGACGAGCTTCTTGCCGTTGTCGGTCTCGGCGTGCATCATGGCGGCTGCGCCGGCGAAGTCTTTCGCCTTGGAGAGGTCGATGAGCTTGGCGACCATTTCCTTGGCGGCGACGGGGATGCCGTCGGCGTCGAGCTTGGGCGGCGGGGCCTTGCCAGAGAGGTCGAGAGCTTCACCCTTGACGACCTTGTCGAGCTTGCCGATGAGTTCGCCCAGTTGCTGCATGCGTTCGCGTGTGGGGCCTTGCATCTGCACGCCTTGCATGCTGGACTGAGCTTCCTGCAGGGCCTTGCTGGCTTCGTCGACGCTGGACTTGCGGAGCTCGGTGAGAGCGTTGATGCGGGCATCGAAGTCGGCCTTGGCGGGCAGGGCGGGGCTGGCCTTGCTGAGGACATCGAGCGTGCCGATCATGCTGTCGAGGAGCTGGGCGCGGCCGTAGTGGAGGCCGGCGATGGAGATCTGGGCGGAGCCGCTCGTGATGCGTGCTGCGCTGACGCCGCCGGAGCTGGGCTTGTCGCCCTGGGCCTTGCGGGTTGCGCTGACGACCTTGTTGAAACCGCCTGTGGCCTTGGTGAAGGCGGGGAGGTAGGTCTCGTCGTGGGCCTTCATCAGTTCGTTGACGAGCGCGTCGATCTGCGACGCGATGCGGCCGGCATCGGCCTGGGCCTGTGTGTCGGTCTGCTGGCTTTCGCTCTTGCGGGCGCTGAGTTCGCCCACGGCGCGGTCGAGGGCGGTGATCTGGGCTTCAAACTGGTTGACCATCACGTTCGCTTCGGCGAGCTGGGGCTTGAGCGAGTCGATTTGGGCGAGGAGGGTTTCGCCAGCGACGCGGTGCACGTCGCCTTGCTTGCGCAGGTCAGCGGACTGCTCGATCAGGGCGACGGCGTCGCGGGCGCTCATACTGCTGGCGCGCTGCGTGAGCTGCGAGGCTTGATCGAAGATGGCCTTGGCGGCGTCGAGCTCGGTCTTGCTGCGGGCTTCGAGGTCGGTGAGTTGCGAGGTGAGGGTGGAGCGCTTGGCGGTCCACTCGGCGAGGTCTTTCTGGCGGTCGCTCTTCTGCTTGGTGAAGTCGGCGAGGTCGCGAGCGGGGTTGAAGGCGGCGGCGGCGGTGCCGACGGCGTTGTAGTTGGCCCACTGGCTGCTGCGCTCGCTGAGGAGGGCGAGGTTGGAGCGGATGAGGCCTTCGGCGGGCGTGATTGCGCCGGCGTCGGCTTCGGCCTGAGCGAGGTCGGCCTGGGCGGTGAGGAGAATCGCGCTCATGGCTTCGCCCGAGTCACCTTGGGAGACCTGGGTCAGGCCGCTGGCGCCCTTGCGGGTGCCGGTGGCGAGGTCTTCGGGGGTGATGGAGGAGATGCCGGAGCTTTGGACCTGGTTGGCTGCGTCCTTGACGGCGCGAGCGGAGGGGGACTCATCGGCGCAACCTGCGAGCGACAGGACGGAGCCCGCGCACAGCAACAGAACACAGGTGGGGCGGCCGATGGGGCGAATGAACTTGCTCATGACAATCCTTCTATACGCACACACAGCCCGCCCGGGTCTGTACCAGGCGCGCATCCAACAAGACAACCGCGCCGACCTCGGCGCGACAACCAGAGTTGCGACTGTAGGACCGCCCTTACCGGGGCTGCGGCTCTGACTTGGGATCGGCGTTGCGGTCGCCGGCTTGGGTCTTGAGCGGACCGGGGACGGGCGGGGTGTACTCGATCGGGTAGCCCGTGCGATTCTCGTACATGGATTGGATCCATGCAACGGTGGCGCGGAAGTTGGGATCGTCTTCGCCGTCGAAGACGGGCTTCCAGACGCGGCCCATGCCTTTGACCTCGGGGTGCGGGAAGAGGGCCTTGTTGCGCGGCAGGCCCATATGGAGGAGGGGGCTGCGGGCGGGCTGGGCGAAGTCGATCAGGCCCTGGCCTTGGGCGGTGCGGAAGCGATCGATGATGAGGAAGTTGGTGTAGGCGGAGCGGTCGTTGTTGGGACGGCGTGTATAGAGGAAGAGGCGGCCGGCTTCTTCGCCGCCGTGGCACTTGGTGGTGGAGCAGGCGTTGATGAGCCAGGTGCGGTGGACGTTGTCACGGAACTGGCGCATGCTGCGCGGGTTTTCCTGGACTTCGACCTTGTCGTAGAACTCGCGTGCGCGGAGATCGAAGAACCAAGCGAGGATTTCCGCGGGTTTTTGGCGGAGGAACTGCTCGCGGCCTTCGGGGGTCGTGGGAACCTGGCCTCGGCCTTCGACGAGCTGACCGGCGTATTTGGTCATGAACTGCTCGACCGCGGCGCGGGGGATGAGCATGCGCGGCGGGTCTTTGAGATCGACCTCGAAGACGCGGATGAGGTTGATCTGCTCGTCGGAGAGCAGGGGAAACTCGTCCATGGCATCGCGCGGGGCGATGATCTTTTCGCGCTGTTCGCGGGGTTCGCGCGGGGCGGTGGGCTGCACGCCTTCGAGCTTGAGTTGCTCTTCGAGGACGATCTTGAGCTGGTTGGCGCCGGGGTGGTCGGGCTCGGCCTTGAGGGCGCGTTCGACTTCGCGCAGGGCGAGGTCGTGGCGGCGGCGTTCGTGGAGCCAGCGGGCGAGCTTGAGGAGGCCTTCGACGTCTTCGTCGGGGGTATTGGCGCGGAAGCGCTGGTAGCGTTCTTCGATGGTGGGCAGCTCGGCGAGGCGAGCGACCTGATTCATGGCGAAGGTGGTGTTGACACCCTGAATGTTCAGAATGACGCTCTCGGCGTCCTGGGAGATGAGGACTCCGGTGACTTTCTGACCATCTTTCAGGGTGAGTTCGGTTTCGCGCTGCTCGACCTTGGTGGGGGCCGGAGCTGGCTTTTCGTCGGGCGCGGGGGCGTTTTGCATGGCCCAAGCGCAGCCGACGGCGAGGCAGATGCCAGCCGCTGCGGTGAGGGTTCGCGCCGCATACCAACGATGTCGCTTCCGAACAGGCATCAGCACACCCAGGTTCAATCCAAGGATCGCGGGGCCGGCCACGCGGGCCAGTCGCTTTTTCCGCTGGGCGATGGTAGGGGTGTCACGCGGCCCGCATTGCCTGCGCGATGCTTGTGAGTGCGGCGAAGTCGAGTCCGAGGCGCTTCATGAGGGTGCGGATGTCGCCTGCGTTAGGCTCGTTGTAGACCTTTGCCGCGCGGTTGAGGGGCATCTGGGAGCCTGTAAGGGTGTTGATGAGGACGGGCATGGTGTCGCCGTCGGTGGTGATGCGGAGGGGGCCGCTGACGGGCTTGTTGAACTGGCAGACCCAGGGGCCCATGCGGACGGTGGCGCCGGGGTAGATGCGCGTGCGGACGGTGAGGGAGAATTCGGTGTGCTGGGCGATCATCTGTGCGACGCGGGTGACGGCCTTCATGAGGTGCTGCATCATGGCGGCGCTCTGCTGTTTGGCGAACTCGAGCTGGGTGAGCTCTTCGGCGTGGGATGCGCCGCGGGCTTTGACGCTTCGAAGTTCGGTGAGGCGATGGGTGTCGCGATCGAGGCGGCGCTGGAGGAGCTCGTGCAGACTGGTGAGGCGTTCGACGACGGCGCTGAGGGCGGGACATTCACCCAGCTCAAGCATGGTTTCGCCGCCGCTTTCGCAGCCGAGTTCGCCAAGCTCACAGGCCATGCCTGTGGTGACGCGTCCGCGGATGACGCTGCAGTTGGGCGCGCGGAGGCGGCGACCTACGAGGAGTTCGCAGTTGTTGAGTTCTTTGGTGATCTCGGCATCGCGTCCGGCGGTGGCGCGGACGTTTGTCATGTATTTGGCGCGGAGGTCTTTGCCGGCGCGGACGGAGCCCTTTTCGCGGGCGGCGATGCCTTGCTCAAGGAGCATGGAGCCGTCGGCGTCGAGCGTGGCGGCGTCGACGAGGTCGCACACTTTGATGCTGCCTTTGGCGCGGACGCTGAAGCAGTCGCGCACGCCCTTCTCGATGATGACGTTGCCGGGGAAGACGACGTTGCCGGTGGAGAAGTCGACGTTGCCCGCGATGACGATGGTGCTGTCAATGCGGAGGCGATTGTTCTTGCGAATGAGGCGACCTTCGCGCAGCGTGACGATGTCGCCATTGGCGCGAAGTTCGAGGTGGTGATCGAGTGAGGGCGTGAGGGCTCGCGCGGGTTTGGCGGGGACGAGTTCGCCCAGGACGTTGACGCCGTCTTTGCCGTGGACGGCTGGAATGATGCGGGCGACGGTGGTGCCGGCGGGAACCCAGTCGATCTGTCCGCGCGAGTAGTGGCCATCGGTGGCAGTTTCGGCCCGCGGGAGCTCGAGCATTTCGAGGTGGGCGTCGATGCCGTGGACGGGGGCGGTGCCTCGCAGGACGATCTGTCGGAGGTGTTCCGCGCCGCGTTCGAGATATTCGCGGATGACCCACTTGACGCCGGTGTCGCGATCTTTGCCGCGAACGACACCTGCCTCATCAAGGCGCATGTGGAGATAGGCCTCGATCAGCAGATCGGGCGAGATGCCCTCGCTGAGGACGAGATAAGCCTCGGACTTGTCGGCGGTGATCTCCACGCGAACAAGGCGTTCGAGGCTGGTGTGTGGATTATCCCCTGAAGCAAGCATGATCCGGCGAGGCTCCCAATTCCTCGCGCGTCGCCGTCATGGGCGACGCAGTTCGATACGTTGCCGCGCCCCACCCACGGTGCGCGGCATGTCCCTCCCGAGCAGATGGATTACGCGGCGGCGGACTGTCCGCACTTGGCGAGCGTTTCCTGAATGCGCTGGCTGAGCAGATCAGGCGTGAAAGGCTTGACGACGTAGTTGTTGACGCCGGCCTTGATGGCTTCGATGACGCGGCTCTTTTCCGCTTCAGTCGTAACCATGATGATGGGCGTGGATTTGTTGGTGGACCGCCAGGCCTTGACGAAGGTCAGGCCGTCCATATTGGGCATGTTCCAGTCGACGAGCATGAGGTCCGGGCGGAAAGCCGGGGCCTTGCTGAGCGCGTCCTGGCCGTCGCAGGCTTCGAGTACTTCGGTATGACCGAGTTGCGCGAGGACAGCCTTCTGGATGTTGCGCATTGTCTTGGAATCGTCAACGAGAAGAATCCGCATGTTTCACTTCCTGGTTCAGTCGGGTGCGAGTTCATCGTCGCACGCGCTTGTGTGCTTGTGTGAAAGTCCCCGAACGGTTCACGCCTTGGCGGGCTGGGCGGTCACGGCACCTGTCTTGGCGGGTACAGCGACGGGAGAAGGCTTGATCATGACTTCGATGTAAAGATCGCCGCAATCCGTGGCGCACGGAATGACGACGCACGGAATGTCGCTCTGGCGCGCGACGTGGTGGTTGCCGCCGATGATGACGCTGGGGCAGCTGATGGCGACTTTCTTGTCCTTGAACATGGCCTTTGCGCCGCCGCTGACCATGTTGACGAGTTCACCGACGGCGTCGGCGAAGTCGGGCGTGCCGAGCTGCATGGGGCTGCCGGCGAAGAGGGCGACGACGTTCTCGGCGGTCTTCTGCGGGAAGGCGAGAACGACGCTGCCTTGGACATCGCCACTCATGCCGATGATGCCTGAGACGTCGTGATTGGGGTTGTCATCCTTCTTCACGAACGGTTCCTTGACCGTCACCTGAAGCTGCATCATCGTCGAGAAGACGTTCTGGATGCTGGCGATGAAGGGCTTGATGTACATCGGGTCCATGCTTGACGAGCTCCTTACAGAGGTGCGGTGGGCACCGGGTTGAGATCTGGTTTCTCTGACTGCTGCGTATCTACCTGCTGCTTATCTACCTTCGGCCATCGAGATGAGCCGATCCACGTCAACGATCAAACTGACGCCGCCATCGTCGCGAACCGTCGCGCCGCTCACGGCCTTGGGCATCGAATTTGCGCCGGTCTCGTCCAGCGCCTTGATGACAACTTCCTGCTGACCGATGAGGCGGGTGACCATGAGGCCCACGCGTTTCTCGTGCTGCTGCAGCACGACGGCGAAGGGGCTTTCACGGCGTTTGTCAGTGGGCTGACAGAAGAGCTCGGCGGCATCGACGAGCGGCAGGACCGAGTCGCGCAGACGCATGACGCGGTGGCCACCGATGCTGCTGATCTGATCGTCCTGCGGACGGACGATTTCGAGGATGCTGCCCAGGGGCAGTGCGTAGATCTCATCACCCACGCCCACCATCATGGCGGGCAGAATGGCGACGGTGAGCGGAATCGTGATGCTGATGGTCGTGCCCTTGCCCAGTTCGCTGGAGAGTTCGATAGAACCCTTGAGCTTGTGGATGTTGGTGCGAACCACGTCCATGCCCACGCCACGGCCTGAAAGGTCACTGACCTTTTCAGCGGTGCTGAAGCCGGCTTCAAAGATGAAGTTCCAGATTTCGCGATCGCTGAGAGTGGCGACCTGTTCGGCTGTGGCGAGGCCGCGCTCGACGGCCTTCTTGCAAATCTTCTCGCGAGAGAGGCCTCGGCCGTCGTCGATGACGAGGACGCGCACGTGGCTGCCTTCGTGGCTGGCGCGGAGGGTGAGCGTGCCGGTCTCGCTCTTGCCTGCCTTCACACGGTCTTCGGGCAGTTCGAGGCCATGGTCGCAACTGTTGCGAAGCAAGTGGACGAGCGGATCGCCCAGTTCTTCGATGACGCTCTTGTCAACTTCGGTATCGCCACCTTCGATGACGAGCTGGATCTTCTTGCCGGTCTTGGCGGCGAGGTCGCGGATCAATCGCGGGTAGCGCCCGAAGAGCTTGTCGAGGGGCTGCATCCGCGTCCGCATGACGGCGAGCTGGATGTCGCTGGTGACGCGATCAAGCGTGCCAGCGGCGGCGGTCATGGCTTCGGCGAGTTCGACATCGGTGTTGGCCGCGCCGGCGGCGCGACGCGTGAGTGCGCCGATGCGATTCTTCTGGAGGACCAGTTCGCCCACGAGGTTCATGAGCGATTCGAGGCGACCGACTTCGACGCGGATGGTGTTCTCGACGGCCTTGGCGTCGTGCTTTTCACCGGTTTTTTCGGCGGTTTTGGCATCGGCCTTGGTGTCGGTTTTGGCGTCAGACTTGGCTTCGGGCGTGGGCTGGGTTGTCGATGTGGCGACATCAGCGGGCTCGGCCAGCGGGTGCGGCTCGTGCACGGGCGTGACGGGTTGTGCGGCGGGCGCGGGGCTCCCGGGCGCGGCAGCGATACCGCTCCAGGCGTTTTCGAGCTGGTTGAGCAGTTCTTCCGCGGCGACTTCGCGCACTTCACCGGCCTTGATGCCCGCGGCCTGGCCATTGACGAGTTCGCAGAGCGAGCGCAGGTGCGGCATGACGTTGGTGAGAGCGTCTTGCTTGCTGGTGAGCTTGCTTGCGGCGCTGGCCATGGCCTGCGCGAGCTCGCCCATCTGGCCGTGTTCGAAGAAGTCGACGCAGCGACCAAGCTGTTCGCAGGTTTCCGCGAGAGTCTGTGCGGAGGCCTGGACGTCTTGCGCACCGGCGAGGGCGTTGAGCCCAGCCTGCACTTTGTTCATGGTCTCGTCGAGGTCGGCGACGAGGTACTCGAGCAGATCAGCCTTGCCTGGGCCCAGTTCGAGCTTGCGCACGTTCGCGCTGGCGGCGGCCTTGGCGTTGGCGGGCTGGGCGGGAGTCGTTGCAGCGGCGGGCGCGGCGGGAGTTGTGTTCGTGGAGGGCTGCGCGGGTTTGGCGTTGGGCGTCGCGGCATCGGGCGCGGCTTTGCCTTCGCCAATGGCGGCGAGCTGAGCGACGAGTTCGGCGCGGGGGACGGAGAGCTCTTCGCCCGCGGCGAGCTGGCTCATGTGCGTCTTGAGGATGTCAACCGCTTCGAGCAGCAAGTTCATCATCGCGGGGCCGACGACGACGACGCCATTGCGAGCGGCATTGAGCGCGCTTTCGGAGCAGTGAGCGATGGCGACGAGATTGGTGAGCTGCAGGAAGCTTGCGCTGCCCTTGATGGTGTGCAGCGCGCGGAAGACCTTGTTGAGCAGCTCGGGGTCGCGCGGAGTCGACTCGAGCACCACCAAGTCCCCCTCCAGCAAGCCCAGAAGCTCGCCTGACTCAGTCAGGAAGTCCTGAACGATTTCTTGGTCAAATCCTGCGGGCACGGATCATCTCCTGTCTCGGGCGTGAATCACGCGGCGAGCTTGGCTCCCACCTTGGCCTTGCGATAACAGAACCCCTGGGCGATAGGCATCGCGGCGAACAAGTTGCTTGTGCGGATGTTTTCACTGTGACCGATGAAGAGCGTGCCGTCGCTGGCGAGCTGATCGCTGAAGCACTGCAGCACGGTGTCCTTCATGGCATCATCGAAGTAGATCATGACGTTGCGGCAGAAGATGACATCGAAGGTGCCGAAGCGCTTGGCGCCCAGGCGGTCCTTGAGGTTGTGCAACTGGAAGTTGACCATCTTCTTGATCTGCTCGTCAAGCATCCACTGCTGCCCCTCCTGCTTGAAGTAGCGGCTCTTGACCAGCGGAGGCGTGGTGCGCATGGCGTAGTCGGTGTAGACGCCGCCTTGGGCGATCTCGAGGACCTTCTCGGAGATGTCGCAGGCGACGATTTCGATTTTCCAGTCGTTGGCGCGCAGGCCCAGGCTGCGGTGGATCTGGATGGCGAGGGTGTAGGGTTCCTCGCCGCTGCTGCAGGCGGCGCTCCAGATGCGGAGGCGCTTGACGCTCTTGCGTGCCTCGAGGAGTTCGGGGAGGACCTGCTTCTCGAAGACATCGAGCTGGGGCTCGTTGCGGAAGAAGCTGGTCTCGTTGATGGTGATGCGGTTGAACATCTCCTGGAACTCGTCCTGCTGGTACGGTCCCATGGTGAGGAAGGCGATGTAGTCGTCGTAGTTTTCGAGTTCGAGCTCGGTCAGACGCGAGCCGAGGCGCGACTCAAGGACGTACTTCTTGTTGTCAGGAAAGTGAATCCCGCTTCGCGTGTAGATGATCTTGCGAAGGTCGCCGAACTGCTTGTCGCTCATTGCGATGGCCATGCACGTCTCCGAATCCGGACTTGGAAGAGAATTGAATCGCGATGTCGAAGATGCGCGGGATCCTTCAAGACCGGCGCGGGTCGCATCGAAACGAGTGGTGATCAGGCGGCCTTGGCGGCGTCGCCACTGGCTTGATCTGCGAAGAGCTTGGCGATGTCGAGGAGGATGATGAGGCGATCCTCGAGCTTGCCGACGCCTGCGATGAATTCGCTGTCGATGCTGCAGACCATGGCGGGCGCGGGCTCGACGATGTCGCTGTTGATGCGCAGGACTTCGTGGACGCGATCGACGATGAAGCCGATGACGCGCTTGTGCACTTCGACGACGATGATGCGCGAGGCTTCGCTCTTTTCGCTCATGGCCATGCCGAACTTGCGGCGAAGGTCGATGACGGGGATGATCTTGCCGCGCAGGTTGATCACGCCTTCAACTTCCGGCGGGCTCTGGGGCACGCGCGTCAGTTCCATCATGCGGTTGATTTCTTGAACGGCGAGGATGTCAACAGCGAACTCCTCGTTGGCCACTTCGAAGGTGACCAGTTGAAGTTGCGTGACACCGCTGTTGTTCGTCCCCTCGTTTTGCGTACCTTGCGTTGCCATACCCCGTGTCCTCTCTGGAAAAGGCTGAACATGCCGCAGCGCGGCCCGTGGTTTTTTCGTCGAATTTCCTGGCCTACTTCATTGTGATTGCGCATGAACGCGCCACTTGTGCAGGGGAATCGCCCGCGTCACAGTTATGACGCGCGGTATCGCGTCAGGCGGCGCGATGAGCACGGCCCGCGCCGGTGAGACTCACAATCGCGTCAGCGATTTCGCGGGGCGTCAAGGCTGCGGCGGCGAGACCACCCTCGACGATGGCCTTGGGCATGCCGTAGACGGCGCAGGTTTCACCAAGCTGGGCGAGGATGGTGCCGCCCGCGTGGAACAACTGCTTGCCGCCGATGGCGCCGTCATCGCCCATGCCTGTGAGCTGGACGGCGAGGATGCGGTCTTTGCCGCAGGCGGCGGAGGCGAAGAGTTCGTTGACGCTGGGCTTGTACAGCGCGGACTCGGGCTTGGGGCTGATTTCCAGGCGGTACTTGCCGGCGCTCATGCGGTGCACGCGGGCGTGCTTGCCGCCCTGGGTGATGTAGGCGGTGTTGGGCTCGAGCAGGCAGTCATTTTCCGCGTGAACGACGCGAATTTTGCAGACTTCGTTGAGTCGCTCGCTCATGCTCTTGGTGAAGAGCGCGGGCATGTGCTGCGCGACGACGATGGGCATGTTGATGTTGGCGGGCAGCGCGGTGAGAATGGATTCGAGCACCGGCGGGCCGCCTGTGCTGCTGCCGATGACGAGGCAATCGAAGGACTTGCCAGCGCTGTTCCACTCGCGCGGGACTGGCTTGGCTGGCGCGACGGCGGGCTTGAGGCTGGCGGCGCGGGCGCTGGGGGCGATTGCCTTGACGCGTGCGATGATGTCGGCTTTGGTCTGCTCGTTGCCTGCGCCGATCTGGTCGGGCTCTTTGCAGATAACGTCAGTTGCGCCCAGGCGCAGGGCCTTGAGGGCGTGCTGGCTGCCGGCGACGGTGAGGGTGCTGCAGACGAGGACCGCGGGGCGGGGCTCGGGGAGCAGGCGGATTTTGGAGAGGCACGTGAGGCCGTCCATCACGGGCATCTCGATGTCGAGGGTGACGACATCGGGCTTGTGCTGGGCGATTTTCTTGAGGGCATCTTCGCCGTTGTGCGCGGTATCGACGATTTCAATCGATTTGTCGCTTGAAAGCAAGGCCGCGAGGGCCTTGCGCATGAAGGCAGAGTCGTCGGTGATGAGCACGCGCATGAGAGACTCCAGTATGGGAGCGAACAGCCGCTCTTCGCGGATATCGGTCGCATTCCGGGGTGTCTTCAGCAGCAGTGGGTGGATTCACCCAAGGTCATGAGCGGCATTATCGAGCCGGTGAGAGGCCGGCGGGAATGCCTGTGGGCTCGTTGGGCGGCTGGGGGATGAAGGGGATGTACTCGAACCAGCGCTGGCCGCGGGAGAAGTGCGGATAGGTGTAGCCTGCCGCGCTGGCGAGGGGAGCGTCGCTGCTGCGGTACCAGGCTTGCCAGTCGGCCTGAGAGGTGCCGAAGTCGGCACCGGTGAGGGTGCGGAGCGAGTCGCGCACGCGGAGGTTGACGGGGAGGTTCTCGTCGGCCATGGCGGCGATGAGGCGCTCGACGACGCGCGTTTCGCGGTATTGGCCCAGTGCGCTGGCGGCTTCGACGCGGACGCGGGGTTCGCTTTCCTTGGTTGCGTCGAGGGCGGTGAAGAGCTGAGGGATGGCCTCGGGGTTGTGCAGGCGCTGCAGTGCGCGAGCAGCGGCGATGCGCACGTTGACGTCGGTGTCTTTGGTCATCAAATCGGCGATGACGAGCGCGTCGGTCGTGGAGCCGTAGGAGCCGAGCGCGCGGGCGGCCAAGGAACGCACCCCCGGGTCGCGATCCTGCAGGCGATCTTGAAAGAGCTGGAGGTACTGGGGTTCGCTGGCGTAGGTTGCGCCGGCGATGTAGCTGAGGCCTTCGAAGCGCTTGTTGGCGTCGAACTCGTCGGTGGCCATCTTGAGGGCTTCTTCGGGCGTGGGGGGCGCGAAGACGGCGAGCACACTTTCTGCGCCGGGGCGAATCTTGGCGACAGGGCCGCACGCGCTCAGCAGAGCGAGGGGCAGCGTCGAACCCAGTACACACAACACGCGCGAGAGTGCCATCGCAGCAGTATATCGACAAGGGTGGTGGGGATGCGTCGTCTACGCTGGATGATGCGACAGCTTCTGTGGAGCGTGGGGTTGAGCGTGTTGGCACTGGGCGGGTGCGCGATGAGTGAGCCGCACGGGACGCCTGCTGCGGTGACGACACCTGCCGATGGAGAAGTGACGGCGGTGGCGGCGAGCGTGGTGTATCCGGCGGGGCCATGGGAGCGCGAGGCGGGTGACACGCTCAATGGCAAGCCGATGCAGACGCAGGCCTTTGCGACAAAGCCCGATGGTGAAGGGAAGTGGACGATTGTGGTGCGGCAGCGCGCGAGTGAGCAGGCGGCGTGGACGGACGTGCAGGCGCTGGTGCTTTCACGCGATGAGGCGGGAGCGGTGCAACTGCATGAGCTCACGACGTATGCGCGAGGGACGCGGGCGGTTTTCACGCCGGGCTTGGTGTTGTGTCCGGCGGAGGTGACCGGCGTGAAGCACGAGGCGACGGCGGCGGTGCAGAGCACCGGGCTGGATGGGAAGTCGGACAAGCGCAGCGGTACGGCGACAGCCACGGCGGTGGTGACGGGCGTTATAGATGATGGCTCGCGTGTGGTTGCGCTGATGTTGTTGATGAAACTGGGGCCGGCGACGATCACGCGCAGCGCGACCTTGACGGTGCCTGCCGGGGCGGCAACGCCCAGCAGCGAGCGGAGTGAGCTGGTGGTAAAGGGCGGGCCGTTTGTGATTCAGCGCGAGGTGCGCGAGCGCGGACGCACGCCAGCTGCACGGTGAGCGCGTTTCGTATATGAAAGACGGCCCTCTGGCGAGGGCCGGGAGATCAGGGCGAATCTACAAGACACGCCCCGACAAGAGTTGTGATGCGGGAACTCGAAGCGGTCATGCGACATTTCTCACGTGGGACTCTCAGAATTTCGCGGGTGATGTGCAATTCGCACCGGGTCGTCCCCAACAAGCATGCCGGTAACGACGGCCAATGCTGTCCGTATCAGTTTTTGGCCGTACGCTCGCGAGCCTGATGGGTGTCTGTGCGTGCATCGGCATGCAGGTAGCCGCAAGCGACTCTCGGAGAATTTCTCGTGTGGAAGTGGCTGATCGCCATCGTCGTTGTACTGGTCGTCCTGCTGGGGGGCGCGGCATGGTTCGCGAAGAGCTCGGGGTTGGTGGAGAAGCTGGAGAAGCAGCTGAACCCGCAACTCAAGCCCGTGGAGGTGCGGTTTGACGCGCCTGCGCGAGGGAAGCTGATTCGCACGATCAACGCGCCGGGGGAACTGGAACCCAAGACGAAGGTGGAGATCAGCGCGCAGGTGAGCGCGCGGATTCTGGAGCTGCCCTTCCGCGAAAACCAACAGGTGAAGGAAGGCGATCTGATCGTGCGGCTGGATGCGCGCGACTTGCAGGCGCTGCTCGACAGCGCCAAAGCGCAGCTGCGGAGCGAAGAGGCGCGGCTGGAAGGGGCTCGCGCGAGCCTCGCGAACGCGGAAGCGGAACTGAACCGGCGGCAGAAGCTGGTGACGTCGGGCGATATCGCGAAGACTGATGTTGAAACGGCGCAATTGCAGTACGACACCGCGCTGAGCACGCTGCGTCAGGTGCAGCACGGGATTGATATCGCCAAGGCGAACATCACGCGGGCGGAAAAGGACCTGGACAACACGATCATCAAGAGCCCGATGAACGGCGTCATCACCAAGCTGAATGCCGAAGTGGGCGAGACGGTGGTCGTCGGCACGCTCAACAGTCCGGGCAGCGTGATTCTGGAAATCGCGGATCTGGACACCATGCGGCTTATCGCCCGCGTGGATGAAGCGAACATCGCGCGGGTGAAGGATCAGCAAAGTGCGACCGTGTACGTGAACGCGTTTCCTGATCTGCGGATTCCGGGCGTGGTGGAGACCATCGGCCTGAAGCGCGAGCAGGACACCAACGGCACGCGGTACTTTGAGACCAAGGTGCTGATTGAGCGGCCTCGCGATCTGCTGCTGCGGTCGGGCCTCACGGCGAATGTCGATATCGAAGTCGACACATATGACGATGTGCTGAAGATTCCCAGCCAGGCGGTGCTTGATCGCGCGGTGGATGATCTGCCGGCGGACATCACGAAAGACAATCCGAACATCGAGCAAGGTAAGAAGTTCACGCGCATCGTGTTCATTGAGAAGGACGGCAAGGCACATGCGGTGCCGATCTCGATCGGGGCGAGTGACAACACGAGCACGATCGTGAAGGCAGGGCTGGATGAAACGGCGCGGGTGATCACCGGGCCTTTCAAGGCGCTGACGAATCTGACGCATGGGCAGGTGATCGCGGAACAGGGCAAGACGCCTGCGGCGACGGACACGAAGACGACGGTGGCAGGGGGCAAGTGACGCGTCGCTGAACCGCTCAAGATCGTGCTGCCTCGGGCAGCTCCACCCGCATCGAATCCCGTCCGGCCACGGCATCACTCCTTATGTCGATTCGCATTCGCAAACTCTCCAAGGTCTACCGCATGGGCACGGAAGAGGTGCACGCCCTTCGCGGGGTTGATCTTGACATCGCGGACAACGAATTTGTCGCGATCATGGGCGCGTCGGGCAGCGGCAAGAGCACGCTGATGAACGTCATCGGCTGTCTTGATCGCCCTTCGAGCGGCACGTACGAGCTTGGTGATGTGCGCGTGGAGAAGATGAGCGCGACCAAGCTGGCGGGCGTGCGGAACAAAGAGATTGGCTTTGTGTTCCAGAGCTTTGAGCTGCTGGGCCGGGCGACAGCGATCAAGAACGTGATGCTGCCCTTGCTGTATTCCTCGCAGTGGTGGGGCGCTCGCAAGCGCGCGAAGGATGCTCTTCAGAGCGTGGGGCTGGCGGATCGCATGGGGCACAAGCCCAATCAGCTTTCAGGCGGACAGAAGCAGCGCGTGGCAATTGCACGGGCGCTGGTGAACAAGCCGCGCATTCTGCTGGCGGACGAGCCGACGGGCGCGCTTGACAGCAAGACCAGTGAAGACATCATGGCGCTGTTTCAGCAACTGCACGCGCGCGGGCAAACGGTGATTCTGGTGACGCACGAAGAAGACATCGCCGGGTTCGCGCGGCGCATCATCCGGCTGCGTGACGGGCGCATCGTGAGCGACTATCCGACAGACAAGGACCCTGTGCACCAGGATTACATTCAGCGGGCGCTCGAGCACGCGCAGCGCATGGCGACAGACAACGAGAAGGCACAGACCGCGGTGACAGCGGCGAGCGTGGGAGGTGCGTCATGACATGGCTGCGCATTCCCGTGCTGACAGTGGGCACCGCCCTGTCGCAGATCTGGACCAACAAGATCCGCAGCATGCTGACCACGCTGGGCATCATCATCGCGGTGGCGAGCGTCATCATCGTCAGCAGCGTGGCGGTGGGCCTCAAGCAGTTCATGCTTGACCAGTTCGCGAACTTCGGCGCCAACAAAGTCTGGATCTTCCCGGATTGGCCTGATGACCAGCCCGAGCGATACACGTGGCGGCAGGTGCGCATCACGCCTGATCAGGCGCGAGGATTGATTGACAACTGCCCGAGTCTGAAGCGCATCAGCCCGATCATGAGCATGCAGGCGCGCGTGCAGATCGGTGACAAGATTCGGGACTTCGTGAAGGTCGAGGGCATCAGCCCGGACTGGCACGAGATCGAGCAGCGATTCGTCACCGTGGGGCGGCCCTTCAAGAGCATTGATGAAGAAGAGAAGGCCCAGGTATGTCTGATCAATGACAAGGGCGTGCAGGAACTGGGCCTGCCTGCGGACCCGACGGGCACGATCATTCTGCTGGACGGGCGGCGTTTCACCATCATCGGCGTTGTCGAGACGCGGGCGCCCAGCCCGATGTTTGGGCGGCGCAACGAGACGCAACTGGAACTGCTGATTCCGTTCTCAACGGGCGAACTGATGCGGCCTGAGCCGGGCATGTACATCATCGGTCAGACGCGCGGGGCGGAGTATGTTGACGACGTGAAGGCGGAAGTGCGCTTCTACATGCGGCGCGTGCGCGGGCTTGGCCCTGGAGAGCCTAACACGTTTGGTGTGGAGGCGATTGACCAGGTGATCGGCGAGTTCAACAAGATCGCGGCGGTCTTCAGCGCGGGGCTGGCGGGACTGGTGGGCATCAGCCTCGTGGTGGGCGGCATCGGCATCATGAACATCATGCTGGTGAGCGTGAGTGAGCGCACACACGAGATCGGCCTGCGCAAGGCAGTGGGCGCGCAGCCGGCGGTCATCATGCTTCAGTTTCTCGTTGAGGCGGTGGTGCTGTGTCTGGTGGGCTGCGCCATCGGCATTTTGGTGGGAGGCGGGGTCATCATGCTGCTGAAGCTCGCGCCGGATTCACCCGTGAGCAAGAGTGAGATTCCGGCGTGGAGCATCGTGCTGTCGGTGGCGTTCTCGGCCTTCACGGGCATCGTGTTTGGCATGGGACCGGCGATCAAGGCGGCGAGCCTGGACCCGATTGAAGCGCTGCGGCATGAGTAGGGAAACGAAGGCACGCAGGCACCGGGGCACGAACGCACGAAGTGATAAAGTCGGCGGGTCTGTTGTGGAAAGGATGTATGCGTAGTTCTTCTCTTGTCACCGCAACGTGTCTGGGCATCTGTGCTCCGCTGTGTCTGGTGCTGGCTTCGGGTTGTGCGGTGCTGCGCGATCCGTTTCTGCCTCGTGACGAGGACTACGCCAAGTCGCTTGCGCTTTCGCGGCTGCGGGAGATTCCCGCCGCGAACTTTGCGCCGCACGCCGTACCCGCGGTGGACTTGAATGATCGGCAGACGGTGATTGACGCCGTGACGGCGAACCGCAACGCGTTTGTGGCGCGCGAGCGTATTGATCTTTCGATTGAAGAGTGCCGACGCAGCGCCATTGAGAACAACCTCGATCTGAAGGTTGCGATCATCGATCCCGCCATCGCGCGCGAGAGCGTGACGGAGGAAGACAACAAGTTCAACAGCCTGTTCACGCTGGATGCGCGGTACACCGACAGTCGGCAGTCCACCGGCAGCCGTGTGAGCAGCGAAGGCAACAAGCGGCTGAGTCTGGAGCCGGGCATTCGCATTCCATCGCGCACGGGCACGACGATTGATGTTGTGCCGCTGCGGTTTGAGCGGACGGAGCTGGAGAGCGAATTCGCGCAGCAGCCGCAATTTCTGTCGCTGGGGCCTTCTGTCAGCATCAGCCAGCCGCTGCTGCGCGGTGCGGGACGGCGTGTGAACATGGCCGCGCTGCGGATCGCGGGGTACAACGTGCAGTCGGCAGAGCTGCGCACGAAGCTCGAACTCATTCGGCAGTTGGCGGATGTGGATCGCGCGTATTGGCGGCTGTATGCGGCGCGGACCGCGCTGGATGTGCGTGTGCAGCAGTTTGAGTTGGCGCAGACGCAGTTGGAGAAGGCGCGGCGGCGACTCAATGAAGGGCTTTCGCCTCAGGTGGAAGTGGATCGTGCTCTCTCGGGCGTGGCGCAGCGGCTGGAAGGCATGTTGCTGGCGCAGAATGATGTGCTGACGCGGCAGCGCGAGCTCAAACGCATCATCAACAAGCCCGATCTGCCGATTGATTCGGGCACGCTGGTGGTGCCGGACTCGCCGCCTGATCCGGTTGAGTACTTGTTTGATCCCGCGCAGTTGCAGCAGCAGGCGATCGCGAACCGCGCCGAGCTCTTGGAGGTGGAAGTGCAACTGGCGGCGGATGCGGCCCGCGTGCTGCTGGAGCGTGACGGCACGCTGCCTGATGTGCGCTTTCTGGCGAGCTACGGCTTCAGCGGGTTGGATGAGCACCTTGGCAGCGCGGTGGACAGCATGTTTGACCAGCAGAGCCGCACGTGGAGCGTGGGCGCGACTGTGAGTGCGCCGCTGGACAACGAAGAAGCGCGTGCGCGACTCCGGCGTGCGCTGCTCACGCGGGTACAGCGCATTGCGAGCAAGGATGCACGCGAGCAGACCGTGCGCGTCGAAGTGCTGACGGCAATTGACAGCATGAGCACCAACTGGCAGCGGATTCTGGCGGCGCGGCAGGCGGCGCTGGCAGCGGCGACTGCGCTCGACAGCGAGCAGCGGCAGTTTGATCTTGGCCGCGTGACAACCACGGAAGTGCTAGATCAAGCGACGGTGGTTGCTGAGGCGCAGCTGGCGGAAGTCAGCGCGCTGGCAGACTACCAGATCGCGCAGATTGATCTGGCGGTGGCGACGGGCACGCTGCTGGGCGCGGCGAAGGTGGATCTTGATCGCACGCCGCAGGTGAACATCAACGACGCTGATCCGACGGAAGAGGTGTCTGGCCAGCTCGATGAGCCGCAGCGGTGAGCGGGGCAGCGTGACGCGACGTTTCAGGCGCGGCGCTTGGTTTTGCGTTGCGGCTGTGTGCGCTCGCTAAAGACTTGCGCGATGCGGCGCAGCAGGCGCAGGGGCACGCCATCGAGCTCCTGCTCCATGCGTGAGACATGAGGCTGGGTGACTTCGATGGCTTCAGCCAGTTGCTGCTGAGTCATGTTGTGGCGTTCTCGCATTTCGCGCAGGCCTTCGCTGACGAGTTCGAGCATGAGCTGGTCGGCGGACTCCCAGCGGGTCTTGCGGTCGGTCAGCACGTCGCGCGCAAAGTCAGACTGCTTGGCGTCGGGCGACCAGGCGAAGGTGGCGGCGGGCTTGTCGCGCGATGCGCTCAGCAGGCGTTCGAGCTCCGCGGAGGGAACGAGGTAGTGGGTAACGACACCCTCGTGCTGCACGGTCGCGTATCGATGCATGGCACTCATGAGACACCGCCTTCTGAAGATTCATGCGATCTGCGTGATAGACGTAACGGAGATGATGCGGATCGCGTTCTTGGCTGGGATGACCTGATAGATGACGCCGAATCGCTCAGAGCCGCTGGCGAATCCGATGGCTCGGCAGCCTTTGTCGATCTGTGGTTGACGCTCGCCCAGGAACGGATCGGCATCGAGCGAGAGGAGAAGTTCAGCGAACGCTTCGCGCTGGGGCAGGGTGCGATCACTCGCGGCCCACCAGTCAGCGGCGGCCATGTCGTGGCGCGTGGGGCTGCGTTTGGCATCGCGCGAAGCGAGTTGCACATCGTGCGCGAAGAGGCGCTTGGAGGTTGCGGGCTGGCGCTCAAGCCAGGCAAAGAATGGGCGCGTGTGTTTGGCCATGTGGTCAACCCCCGTGACAGTCGCGCCCCAAGGTGATGCGATCGCGTGTCGCGCGAGCGTATCGGGGAGCCGGGTTGGCGGGGGGATATACGCATGGAGAATATTCTCGGCTGGGGTGCCGCACGGCGAGACTGGGTGATTCTCGGCAAAATATACGGGAAATCAAGGCGTATGTTCCGGAACGGGCGGAAAACATACGTGAAATGTATATATCGGCCGCGCGAAGGATGCGTGCGCGGCGTGGTGTCAGGGAACTGTGCGTATGTCAGCGGCTGGATGGCTCGTCGACGGGGCGGGTCACGCGGCGCGGCCGCTTGCTGTAAGGCGGGGCGTCGACCAGCTCGGCACGTTCGATCATGGGCGGCTTGACGGGTCGCATGTTGAGCACGGGCGTTCTGGCGATGGCGAGGATGGTGTCGGCACCGGCCACGGCTTCGGCGAACGTGGTGTACTTGCCATCAAGGCTCGTGGTGCCTTGGCGCGAGAGGGCGACGAAGACTTGCGAGCCGCCGGTGTCGGGCTCGCTTTCGCGGGCCATGCTGAGCACGCCGAAGTCATGGGGAAGTGTGCTGGGTTCGAGCGGGATGGTGTAGCCCGGGCCGCCCGCGCCGGTTCCTGTGGGATCGCCAAACTGGAAGACGAAGGGCTGGCCGTCGGTGGGGAGTTTGTTGACGATGCGGTGCACGGGGATGTCGGTGTAGAAGCCGCCTGCGATGAGCTGGCGGAAGTTGAAGACGGTGTTGGGTGCGTACTGCGGGAGAAGACGGAACTCGATGTCACCCGCGCTGGTGACGAAGCGCACGTGTTGATCGACGTACGCGCGAATGCCCGAGTATGCGGGCGGTTCAGAGACCCACTGCAGGATGCCTTCATTGGCGTTGAAATTGGGCGAATCGCGCTCGGGATCGTTGAAGTAGACGGCGCGGGAGCGTGGACTGAGCAGCACGGCGGAGGGCGGCTCGAGGAGTGGTTGCAGGATGACCGGCGGGCCGACTTCGACGCCTGCGACGACGAGCTGCGCGTAGCGAAGTGACGGGCGCGGGCTCGTCCAGAGGATGGGAAAGAGTGCGGCGAGATCGACCGGGCCCGCGATGACGGGCGCGGAGGCGACGGGGCCGGCGTTTTCATCGCGCGGGTCGAAGAGGTCGATGCGGACATCGAGGGTGGTGGGGGCGGGAACAACGGGCGGCGCGGCGTCGGGTTGGTCAGCTTGGTCGGCATCAGCCCCGTCGGGATCGGCCCGGGTTGTGACTTCAGCCGGTGTACCGGCGGGCTTGGGGGCGGGGGCCGGCACCGTGACTGTCATGGGGATGGTGCGGTTGATGCCGTAGTAGAGGCGGTCGGGGACAAGCTGGGCGAGGGAGTTATGTGCCAAGCCAGCGACCCCCGCAAGGAGGGCAAAGAAGGGGAGGAAGCGCGTTTGGCGTGTCGGGGAGACGCAACCACCCGGCTCGGCTGGCATCAAGTGAACCATGGCACGAGTTTACTGCCCATCTTCCGCGTGCGAGGGACTGCGCTGCATGACAGCCGTGGTCACCAACGTGATTCGGGGCCGGATGAGGGGGAGCAAGGTGGATGGTGCACGAGTGAATTCTTCACAAACTCCAGGTTTTTCACGACCGGGTCGGAATCTTGCGACCGAACCATCCCGACTCGCGGCTAGTATGACCCGCGTGACTGCTTCGGATGACTTTCCATCCCGGGTGACGGCCAACCTCGCATCAAGCCCTGAGGTGATTGAAGCGATTGAGCCGGGTAGTGACTTTGGCGACGCCGCGCTGGTGTTGCAACTGAAAGCGGGCGACGGCAAGGCCTATGAGCGCGTGATGCGCGAACTGGGCCCGCGGCTCCTCGCGACCGCGGTGCGCATGCTGGGCAATGAAGATGATGCGCGGGAAGCGGTGCAGGACGCGTTTCTGCAGGCGTTCCGGAACATTCGCAACTTCGACGGCAAGAGCAAGTTCAGCACGTGGATGCATCGCATCGTGATCAACGCGTGCCTGATGAAGCTGCGCACGCGGCGGCGCAAGCCCAGCGTGAGCATCGAGACGCTGCTGCCCAAGTACGACAACGACGGGCACATGGAACTGCCCATTCAGAGCTGGCGGCGCGGCGAATCGGGCGAGGATGAAACGCCCGATGAATCGCTGCGTCGGCGCGTGCGTGAAGAAATTGAGGCTCTGCCTGAGGAGTATCGTGCGGTGCTGATGCTGCGCGATGTGGAAGATCTGGATACCGCGGAGACCGCGGTTGTGCTGGGGATTTCTGAAAGCGCAGTGAAGACCCGCCTGCACCGCGCCCGACAGGCGCTGCGTGCGAAGCTGGACATGGTCGTCCGCGGCGTCACATCGCAGGAGGCTGCGGAGTGAAGTGCCCTGGTCCATCCTGTCAAGAGATCTGCGAGTTTCTGTCGGACTTTGTCGACGGACAGATGTCTGAGCCGCGCCGGCTGGCGTTTGAGGCTCATCTCAAAGCGTGTCCGCCCTGCGCGGAATACATGAAGCAATTCGCGCTGACGATCAAGCTCAGCAAGAAGTGTTGTTGCCCGGGTAAACCCGAGCTGCCTGTGCCTGATGATCTGATCAAGGCGGTGTGTTCGGCGATGCAAGTCGATAGTTCTGGACAGCATCCCACACAATCCAGTGAATCTGGTTGTTGCGGCAGCAAGAAAAAGTCATCAGAATCACGCAATTCGTGACATGAGTCGCAGGCGATGACGCATGCATGGGGTTGCGATGCATTCGCTGCGCGTTGGTCGGCGGCTGGTCATTTGGCCCGTCGTTTGCGAACAGATCACGAATATGTGGTTCACATCTGGCGCGATTTGTGCGGCGCTGCTGTCCGAGCCACGTGAAAGTCAAGCAGATTTGCAACCGCGGATCTGCAAGACTCGTTGGCGTATCGGACATGCGTGATGGGTCAACGCGACGGTTGGCTGTGCGAAGATTGCCTGAATTGGTGAAAATCGTTCTTGGACGATTGCCCTTGTGCGGGTAGACTGTTGATGAGGTTTGCGAAACCCTGTTCTTGAAGGAGACGAGAAATGAAGATTGCGATTTTGACTGCTCTGGCTGGATTCGCCGCGGTGGCTGCGGCTCAGGTGACGCCCAACAACGGCGACATCGTCTTTACGAGTGAGACGGCGAACGGCATCAAGCTGATCTCGGGCGCCGCTCCGGGCCCGGCGACGACGTTGTTCCTCTCGAGCAACTCGGCCACCCGCTACGCCGGCATTCGCCAGGCTCCGGATGGCAACTACTACGTGGCTGACGGCCGCTTCCCGTTCCCGAACACGACGGACGCGGGCATCGTGCGCATCAGCAACATCTTCAGCGGCGCGGCGACTGGCAGCCAGTTGACGCAGGGCAACCCCCTCCAGAACCCGCTGGGTCTTGAGTGGAGCCGTGACACGAACGAGTTCATCGTGAACAGCAACCCCGGCTCGCCCGTGACTGGCGCGACCAACGACGGCATCTTCGGCGTGAGCCTTGGCGGCACGACCCGTCAGTTCTACCAAGAGCCGTTCCCGATTCCGGCGACTCGCCCGACCTTTGACTCGAGCTTCGATCTGGTTCCCGATCCCCGTCCGGGCTCGCGCGACTTCCTGGTGACGAACGTGAACGGCGGCCTGGCTGTGAACCCCACGCCGGTCTTCGGGTTTGACCAAGCCGCGTCCACGGTCTGGCGTCTACGCTACAACGCGGGCACGAACGATTACTCGCTGGACACCAGCGCTCCGGTCGTTGACTTCTCGAACACCTTCACGGGCGCCACTTCGAGCTTCTTCAACACCCGCGGCATCACCGCCGTTCCGGGCACGAACTCGTTCTTCGTCGCCGACCTCGAAGCCGGTGTGATCAACCAGATCACCATGAACGCCGCTGGCCAGTTCGTCTCGCTACAGACGATCGCCACCGGTCTGGCGGCTCCTGAGTCGGTGGAGTACAACCCGTACACCAACAAGCTCATCATCGCGGAACGCGGCGGCTTCACCACCATCGCGAACGCGAAGATCTCACAGATCAACCTGGATGGCTCGGGCTACCAGGTGCTCTACGCCGGCGAACACGCCCGCGGCTTCGCCATCGTTCCCAGCCCCGCTTCGGCGGCTCTGCTGGGCTTGGGCGGCCTGCTCGCGGCCCGTCGCCGTCGCGCCTAAGTCGGTCAGTATGCTTGCATGAAAAAGCCCCGGCACTGCCGGGGCTTTTTTCGTTGGGGGGAGGGGGGGATGGAGAACGGAGAGCGGTGAACGGATGGAGAATGCCCCTGCTGTTCTCTGTTCTCTGTTCTCTGTTCTCTGTTCTCTGTTCTCTGTTCTCCGCTCTCCGCTCTCCCCACTTTCAACGCTCGCGAATCTCAATCGAGCCGTTGCTGGTGTCCATGACACTGGGGTCGCCTTCGCCGAACTCGACTCGCGCGGAGGACTTCTTGACTTCGACCTTGGTGGCTCGTTGGGACGTGGCGCTCACGCTGCCGTTACTGGTGTCGGCGGTAATGGTGCCTTTGAAGGCCTTACCCACCGTCAACTTCAGCGCGCCGTTGCTGCTGTCGAGCTTGACGGGGCCGGTCGCGTCGTCGCGCAGCGTCACATTCACTTCGCCGTTGCTCGTATCGGCTTCCACGTTGCCCACGTTGTTCAGCGTGATGGCGCCATTACTCGTATCGGCGTGCACCGGGCCGTCGTGATCGCTCACGAAGATCTCGCCGTTGCTGGTGTCGGCGACGAGCTTGCCCGCAAAGCCGCTTGCGCGAATTTCGCCATTGCCGGTTTCGAGGTACAGCCCGGTGGCGTCGGGAATCTCGATGCGCAGCGACGCGCCTTCATACATGCGGCGCTTGCCATCGGGCCAGTTGATGCTCACGGTCAGTTGGCCGTCGCTGTCGCGCGACAGCTTCAACGTCGCGGCTTCCAGCCGAGCCTTGTCGCGACCGGACAGTTCGGCGGAAACACGCACCTGCTTGTCGCCTGACTTCACGACTTCAATGCGGCCGTTGCCAGTTTCCACACGCAGCGGCTTGCCCGCGACGTGTTCGACCTCACCCGTCACCGAGTGTTTCACACGATCACCCATGAAGCCCATGGAGACGCCGTTGCCAGCGACGACGCAGCCGCCGACGCATGCGGTGATGCCCAGCGCCATGAAGAACAGCACGCCACCGAAGACACCCAGCACGATTTGATGAGCCTTGACCGCCATGTGAAACCTCCAATTCCCGTGGGGCTTCATTCGGGATCAAGTAGGCCGCGTTTCATGAACATCGCTTGGTATATTTGCTGCGTGAGAAGCGAGGTTGAGCGTCATATTCGCGACGTGGAGGCGTGGTGCGATGTATTGCACGCGCAAGATCGACGACCGGGCATGGTCAACCATGAGTTGGTGCGGGCTCTGCATGACATCGAGCTGGGTCGCATCGTTCCCAACCTGAAGGGCTTGCCTGATTCGCCATGCGGCCTCGTCTCGCTTGCAGTTGACCGACGAGGCGAGCGAGTTCGCTCCCTGCGAGAAGATCGCTCTTGCAGCGAGGGGCGCCTCGTGGGCTGGAATCTCTTTCAATCCGACCACTGCGCGATGGCCCTGGAGTCCGGCGTTGTTTGTGAAGTGGACTGTCCATTCCCGGACTTCTGGATCGCGTGCATCAGCAACGAGCCAGATTCGCGCATCATCTCCTGGTTTCCCGCCGCCTATGTTCCCGCCATCACACACGCGCTCGAACTCATGCCGACGCAGGCGGCGTGGTGGGTGAACGATGACTTTGAGTTTCTTCCACCGTTTGAGTCTTGAACATGACCACCTGGCGCACCGACTCGTCACCAACTTCTCTCGGCGAATCCATCACACGCTTCCGCGATCCCGCGAGCGCACACTTGCCGCTCCGGCCCTTTCCGGCCTATGAACGCCAGCCGACGGTGAAGGGCCCAGCCCCGCGCACCGGCAAATTCGCGCCAAAGGCCAAGCCTAAGTTCGGCTTGCAGGCGGGTTGGCACGTCATCACCGTTGACATCGAACCCGGCACAAGTCTGTATGGCACGGGCGAGCAGGCCGGCCCGCTACTGCGCAACGGCATCACGAAAACGCTGTGGAACACCGATGCGTTTGACTACAACGACAAGTCGCCCAGCATCTATCAGAGTCATCCGTGGGTGCTGGCGGTTCGCAAAGACGGCAGCGCGTTCGGCGTGATCTTTGAAACCACCGCGCGGCTGGTCATCAATCTCAAGCAGGGCATCACGGCGATGCTCAAGACCCGCCGCGGCATTCCTGCGCCGGCCGTGACGATCATCGAAGGTGAGACGCCCCAGCGTGTGCTGCAAGCGCTGGCAAGCATGACCGGTCATATGCCGCTGCCGCCCCTGTGGGCCATTGGCTACCACCAGTGCCGCTGGAGCTACGAGCCCGATGCGCAGGTGCGCGAAATCGCGAAGGGCTTCCGCGATCGCAGCATCCCCTGCGATGTCATCTGGCTCGACATCGACTACATGCAGGGCTTCCGCTGCTTCACGTTTGACAGTGAGAAGTTCCCCAAGCCCGAGCAACTCTTCAGCGATCTGCACGACGACAACTTCAAAGTCATCTGCATGATCGATCCAGGGCTCAAGGTGGATCCGCAGTACAGCGTGTTTGCGGCGGGCCTCGCGGGTGATCACTACGTGAAGACGCGTGATGGCCAGAACTTCGTGGGCGAAGTGTGGCCCGGTGACTGCATGTTCCCCGACTTCACACGGGCGCGCACGCGTGAGTGGTGGGCGGGGTTGTACGCCGAGTTCATCGAAACCGGCATCGACGGCGTGTGGAACGACATGAACGAGCCCGCTGTCTTCAAGGGCGTGCAGAAGAGCATGCCCGCGCACAACCGTCACGACGCCGACGCCGATCTTGGCGGACCAGGCGAGCACGAAGACTACCACAACATCTACGGCATGCAGATGGCACGCGGCACGCGCGAGGGGATTCTCGCGGCCAAGCCCGATGTGCGCCCCTTTGTGCTGACACGCGCGAACTTCCTTGGTGGCCAGCGTTACGCCGCGATGTGGACCGGTGACAACCGCGCAAGCTGGGACCACCTCAAGTGGTCCATCAGCATGGCGCTCAACATGGGGCTCTCCGCGCAGCCGTTTGCAGGCCCCGACATCGGCGGATTCGTGGGCGAGAGCGAGCCGGTCATGTTCGCGCGATGGATGGGCATCGGCGCGTTGCTGCCCTTCGCGCGCGGACACAAGATCAAAGAAGCGAAGATGAGCGAGCCGTGGATGCTGGGCTCGGCGTGCGAACGCACGTGTCGGCTCGCGCTCGAGCGGCGCTACCGGTTGCTGCCGCACTTCTATTCGTTGTTCCGCGAGGCCAGCGTGACGGGCATGCCTGTCGTGAGGCCCGCGTTCTTCGCCGATCTGACAAACCAGCGGCTGCGCACGGAAGATGCCAACTTCTTGCTGGGTGACGATGTGTTTGTACGGTGTGATGTGCTGCCGCCTCACAAAGATGGCACGCGCGTCGGTCCGCGTGGCGAACTGCCCAAGGCCACGAGCGGCACCTGGAAGAAGTTTGATCCGCTTGCGATCGGCAACAGCGCGCACGCGAGCGGCGCGACCCCCGACCAGGATTTGCCTGAACTCTGGCTGCGCCCCGGCGCAGCTGTTGCGGTCTTTGCCGGTGGCAAGCCGCCGCAAAGCACGAAGGAGTATCTGGAGCGGCTGGCGGCAGGCGAGGAACTGACGCTGCTGGCGAACTTTGATGCGCAGGAGCGAGCGACATGCACCGTGTACATGGACGCGGGCGATGGCTTCGGCTTTGAAAAGGGCGACTACGCGCTCGCGACGTACACCCTGCTGCGCCAACACGGCAAGATTCACATCACCTGTGTGAAGCAAGGTTCGCGGCAGATTGACATTCGCCAGGCGCAGGCCCTCTGAACGTGAAATCGCTTTCGCGCTCGCACTGCGGCGGCGTGCGTTCGTAAACTCGCGCATGCCTCCGCACGACATGCTCCGCAGATTGCGACAGTTTCACGAAGGCGTGCTCCTCTTCAGCGACGTGAGTGAGTCCGTCCGCTTTGTGCTTGACCCCATGAGCGGCCAGCCCGTGCTGCCCGTGCCAGCGTTCGCGCTTGATGTGGATGATGTCAAACTCTGTCTGCCCGATGATGGCTTTGACAATCCCGAGTGCCTGCAGGTCGCGGGCGTCGCCAAGGAACTGAATCCGCATGTGGAGGAAGCGTGCGACCGTCACCTCGCATACTTCGGCAAGCCCGCCCACTCGCGCTTTGCTCGCATTGAAGTGGAGAGCGTGAAGCGGCTAGACGACGTGATCGATGGCGACCTGGTGCGCTTGGCGAATCCGTTTCGCAAGCACGAAGGCGCGTTGTGCAAGTTCGCCAACGCCAACCCCGCCGCCATCGCCGACGCGTGCGAACGCGTGCTGGGCACGCGGCCCGACAAGCCGCTGGTGGTGGGCGTGGACCCCTGGGGCCTGGACATCCGCGCGACGTTCGGCATCATGCGGCTGGAGTTTGCGACCTTGGCGAGTACGGAGGAAGAGGCGCGGGGGATGATGGCGGCGCTGATGCAAGCCGGAACGGGTCGCTAGTTGATTTGCAGAGCATCTCAGCCACGTGATGCGTTCGCCGAGCCCATGCCCGTACTGCCGAAGCCGCCGGTGCCGCGCTGGGTCGTCTCGAGCGAGTCAACTTCGCGAATCGCAGGCTGCACCACCGGCGCGATGACCAGTTGGGCGACGCGCATGCCGGGCGTGACTTCGAACGGCTCTTTGCCGAGGTTGATGAGGGCGACTTTCAGTTCGCCGCGGTAGTCGCTGTCGATGGTGCCCGGAGCGTTGGGCACCGTGACGCCAAACTTGGTGGACAGGCCCGAGCGTGGGCGGACCTGACCTTCAAAACCAGCCGGAATCGCCAGCGCCCAGCCGGTGGGGATAAGCACAATCGCGCCGGGGGCGATCGTCAGTGGCGCGGGCAGGCAGGCAGACAGGTCCATGCCGGCCGAGCCTGTGGTGGCATATGCCGGCAGCACGGCGGCGGGCGACAGACGCTGGAAGCGCAACGTGGGGGCCAGGGCCGGCGCGGGAGCCGGGGACGGAACGAGTTGCGAAACAGTCTCAACGACCGGCAGCGGGTTGCTCACACCGCAACTCCGTGCGACTGCCAGTGGACCCGGCGAACCACGATGTCGCCCTCGGGCTTGTCGATCTGTTCGAGCACACGGTCGTAGCAGGCGATCATGCGGCGGGTTTCTTCGATGGCCCGCTCAAGGCTGTTGTGGCCGGTGACTTGCTTGTACAAGTCCGTGCCGCCTGTCAATTCCTTCAGTTCCCCCGTCAATTGCTCGAGCAGCCGCTCCGCTTGCTGACGAGCTTCCAAGGCTTCGAGCCTCAAAGTTTGAACGTCGCGACGCGCATCTTCCATGGCGGTCAATCCTCGGGAGGCAGTTGCCGGCGGACCGTCCGCTGGCGGGCCTTCATTGTACCTTCAAGCAGCCGCCGTGTGACCGGGGGGAAGGTCCGGTGTTTTGTTGGTATTTTGATAGGGTGCGACCGGTTCAAAACCTGGGATGTAGCGGCGAATGGCAGCGCGAACGACGGACTTTTCGACGGCGGTCCGCATGGCGGAGAGGTCGGCGATCATCGCGGGGATGTCGATCTCGGCGCCGGCTTCTTTGCCCAAGGCGAAGATGCCGGGGTATTGACCGGGGACGAGCGTGTCGGTGCGATAGGCGAGCTCTTCGTGCAATTTTTCACCCGGGCGGGCGCCGGTCAGGTTGATGTCGATGGTGGGGCCGTCGGCCAGTAGATCCGGCTGGACGGCCAGAGTTCCCGAGGTATCGACGACCTTCGGCTCGTAGCCGTGGAGGCGGCAGAAGCGCTGGGCGAGGTCCAAGATGCGGATGGGGTCGCCCATGTCGAGGACGTAGACCACCGGCTTGGTGGGCTGGGCGGGGATGGACCCGGATTGGATGACCAGGCTGGCGGCCTCGTGAATAGTCATGAAGAAGCGCGTCATGCGCGGATCGGTGACGGTGATGGGGCCGCCTTCGGCGAGCTGCTGGCTCCAGATGGGCAGGACGCTGCATGCGCTGCCCAGCACGTTGCCGAAACGGACGATGGCGAACTGGGTTTGGCGGGCGGGGCCTTGTTGGCTCGCGAGGTGCTGGACGTAGAGCTCGGCGAGGCGCTTGGTGGCGCCCATCGCGCTGGTGGGGTTGACGGCTTTGTCGGTAGAGACGAAGACAAAGCGTTCAGCGCCGACGGCCTGGGCGGCGTCGGCGATGGACTTGGTGCCGAAGACGTTGTTGGTCACGGCATGGGCGGGGTGGTCTTCCATGAGCGGCACGTGCTTGTGGGCAGCGGCGTGGAAGACGGCGTGTGGCTTGAGGTTGGCGACGATGCGCAGGGTGGCGTCGGCATCGACGACATCGTGCAGCACGGCTTTGCGCTGGATATTGGGGAAGCGCTTGGCGATCTGGCGGTCGATCTCAAAGAGCGAGTTTTCACTGCGTTCCATGAGGACCAGCAGGCTGGGGTTGAAGGTGGCGCAGATGCGGGTGATTTCGCTGCCGATGCTGCCACCCGCGCCGGTGATGAGGACGCGCTTGTTCTCGATTGCGCTGCGGACGAGCTTGCGGTCGATGCCGTAGGGGGTGCGGCCGATGAGTTCGGCCATGTTGAGGCTGGTGGGGGCGAGGCGGCTTTCGAGGAGGCTGACGGGGGGCTTGGCGAGCAGGTCGTGAAGGGTGGGAACGAAACGCTCGGCGATGTTGAGGCCGCGGAGGGTTTCGCGCACTTTGCTGATGAGGGCGCGTTCGCTTTGGGGCAGGCTGACGATGGCGGCGGTGAAGGGCTGCTGGGCGTGGAGATTGGGCAGGGTGGAAAGGGTGCCCAGCATGGGGAGGCCGGCGATATCGTCGATGTGGCTGAGGTCGACCTCGTGCTCGGGGCCGTCGGTGACGACGACGCAGCCAATGTGCTGGGGCAGCATGTGCGACAGCGCAAGCTGACCGGCAAGGGCGGCGAGGCTCTCAACCGTGCCGATGAGCACGGGGTGGAGCCAGAGGGCAGCGTCGGCGGTGCGGGCGAGTGTGATGGGGGTCATGGGGGGAAGGGGGACGGAGAACGGAGAACGGAGAACGGAGAACAGAGAACAGAGAACAGAGAACAGAGAACAGAGAACAGAGAACAGAGAACGGAGAGCGGGGCCGACAACTAGGTGTCATCGGCGTGGGGGGCGTGGGGGCTTTGAGAAGGGGTGGGGGTGTTTGCTATGCTGGGGGATGGACGCGCAGAAACCGACGGCGTGGGGGATTCGACGACTGGAACGGGTGGAGGAGCGGCATGTTGCGCAGTTGGCGGATGTGCTCATGGACTGCGTGGAGGGTGGGGCGTCGATTGGGTTCATGCTGCCGTTGACGCGGGAGCGGGCGGTGACGTTCTGGCAGCGGGTGGCGAAGGCGGTCAACGAGGGGCGGCGACTCATTCTGGTGGCCGAGGATGAGCAGGGCATCTGCGGAACGGTGCAGCTTGTGCTGGACATTGCGGAGAACCAGCCGCATCGGGCGGACTTGGTAAAGTTGCAGGTGCATTCACGGGCGCGGCGGCGCGGGCTGGGCGCGGCGCTCATGCGTGAAGCGGAGCGGCATGCGCGGCTGGAGCAGCGCAGCGTGCTGGTGCTGGACACAGTGACAGACAGCGACGCAGCGCAGCTGTACGAAACACTGGGCTGGGTGCGCGTGGGGGATATTCCTGACTACGCGCTGTTTCCCGATGGGAAACGGTGCAGCACGACGTACTACTACAAGCACGTGGTGTAACACGCGGCGCGTCAGGGGCGGCGCAGGACGATGAGCGACTGATCTTGCGAGAGCAGGGTGAGGCTGCGGGTGGTTTGGTTGGTGATGTCGTAGGTGGCAGGTGCCGGGGCTGCGGGGGCCGGGGCGTTAGCAGCCGTGTTGGCGGGCGGTGTTGCGGGAGCGGGCGGGGCGTCGGGGGTCAGGGTGATGCGCTGGGCATCGCGCTTCCAGGTGCCGCGCTGGAGCTGGGTGCCCTCATCGAGGAAGTAGCGGCCATCGGCGAGCAGCACGAAGGTGAAGACCTTGCCAGGGGTCGCGGCGATCCAAGAGCCGACGAGTTGATCGCGCGGTTGGCGTGCGGCGGACTCGGTGGCTTGCGGGGCAGTGCCGTCGGCGGGTGGTGCGTCGGCGGGGGTGGGCGCGGCGGTGTGATCGACGGGAGCGTCGCCTCCGAGGTCGAGGAAGGTGATGCCGCTGTCGAGCTTGCCGATGGTGCCGCGGAGGCTGGCGAGGTGGCCGTCGATTTTGGTGAGGGAAGCCTGCATGCTGGTGAGCTGCTGATCGAGCGTGCCCAGCGAGGAGTTGGTGGTATCGACGCGGGTGAGGCCTGATTGCACGTCGACGAGCTTGGTGTTGGCTTCGAGCAGTTTGTCGTTGGTGGTGCCCAAGTCGGCGTTCATCGTGTTGAGGCGATTCTTCACCTGCTGGATTTCGCTGTGGGTGACGATGACGCTGCCGTTCACTTCGGAGAGCTGGGCGTTGGCTTGTTTGAGCTGATCGCGGATCTCCCAGACGATGCAGCCGGGGAGCAGGAAGGCGGCGAGCGCGGCGAACGTGAGCAGGAGCATGGGGCGCATGCGCAACGATACTCAGGTTGCGCCCAAAGCGGCGGCGATGGCACTGCGGAGGGCGGCGGACTCGGCGTGGGCGTAGCGGATTTCGTCGAGGGTGAGATCGCCAGCGGTCTGGGCGCGGGTGCGGGGCGCGCTGCCCAGCAGGCCGAAGCGGGTGATGAGCAGACGGGCGTGTTGATCGGAGAGTGAGCCGGTGAGCACGCCTTTGGCGACGCGCGGGTCGGGGTCGGTGAACTTCTGCCAAGGGTTGAGGCGGCGTGTGAGATCGGGCACGGGGACGCCCGGGCCCAAGATGGCTTGTGCGCGGCGGGATGCGGTGGCGTGCGCGGGGAGCCAGTTGCGGACGACGCGCGTGATGGCTTTGTCTGCGGTGATGCCCACGCTGGCTGCGAGGCGGCCGCCACGGGCGGGATCGAAGAGAAGTGAGGCTTCGGCGGCGGCTGCGATGGCTTCACGTAGCAGGAGAATGACGCGCCAGGCGCTGAGCTGTTCGACGGGGTGGCCCACGCGGGCATCGATGGTTTCAATGAGCAGACGGTGCTGGGCGCGGATGAGTTCACGCTGCAGGAGTGTGGCGTGACGGAGGGATGTTTCGAGTTCGTCGAGTGCGCTGGCGCGGGGGGAGAGGTGGTTGAGCGAAGCGAGTGTGTCGGCGGCGTGCTGGCGCAGCGCGGCGAAGGCGGTTGCCTGAGCGCGTTCGAGGGCGGGCTTGACGGGGCTGCGGCCGCGCCAGTCGGCGAGGAGTTCGAGCAGATCGAGGGGCCAGGGGGTGCGCAGATTGGCGGTGACGTGGGCGTGGGCGAGGGCTTGCGCGGCGAGCGCGGTGTCGATGGGTGATGGCGGCGCGATGGGGAGGGCGCGGAAGGCGGTGAGACGCGCGAGATTGATCTCGCGGCGGATGGCGGGTGCGCTGCGGCGTGAGAGGCGAGCGAGATCGGTGATGTCGACGCCCAGGCGGTGCACGCGCCACATGGCAGCGGCGCGGCGCGGGGTGATGTCGGGCTGGGATGGCGAAGTGGTAAGTTCGCGCAGCAGGAGTTGGCGGACACCTTCTTCGCTGACGCCTTCGGTTTCGGCGAGGCGCTGGGCGCAGCGGAAGACGCTCCAGCCAAGCTTGCGCATGTATGCGCTGGCGCGATGCACGAGGCGGGCGCGGAGGGCGTCGTCGTAGCGTTTGGTCTTCTTGGCGGGCGCGAGCCACTGCGGGTTGCGGGCTTCGAAGGCTTCGACGACGGAGAGCATCGCAATGCTGAGTGATTGGCCTTCATGTTCAACGCGGCGGGTGATGAGGCCTGCGCGGCGCAGGCGCTTGACAGTGGGCTCGCTGATGTTCCAGCGTTCGCGCAGTTGCGCGAGTGTGAGTGGGGAGCCGGCGGCGCACTCGGTGAGTGTGAGTTTGGCGCGAGCGCAAAGAGTCTCGCAAAGGGCACAGAGATCGGCGAGAAGCTCCTCGCCTGTCATGCTGGCTGCGGCGGCATCTTGCGGGCGGAAGCCGGTGACGCGGAAGATGACCCAGTCGCTGGGGTAATCGCGCTGGGGCTCGATGTCTGCGGGGATGCGTTCGATGCGCTCGATGTCGCGGAGCATGGCTTCGCGCGGGGCGAGACGCAACTGGGCTTCGAGTGAAGCGAGCAGCGAGTGACGGATGGCGGGGAGCGGAGGCACGAGCGGTCAGTCACGCGTGACGATGAAGGTGCAACGACAGGCGTGAGCGTAGTGAGCGTGCGGCGCGGTCATGGTGTGCCCGGCGCGGGCGTGGGCTGGGGCGGCAGCGTGGTCTGCTCAAGGAAGGGAATGATGCGCGGCTGGTTGAAGGGCGTGATTTCGCGGAGGCGCACATCGCCCAGGATGCGCTCGTAGATGTGCAGGTTGCCGGCTTGGGTGCGCGGCGGGATGGTGACTTTTTCCCGGTCAAGACGGTCGAGCGTGACCAGGATGTGCGTGCTTTCAGTTTGTGCGATCAGCACGCACGTGTAGTACTGCATTTCGGGGGCGTAGTCCCAGCCGATGAGCTGCACGCTGGCGGGCAGTGCGCCGGGCGTCATCGCTTGCTGCAGCGCGGCGTGGGTCCAGGTGGCGAACTCCTCCGGGGTGGTGCAGACGATTTGCGGCGTGAAGTTGTCGGCTTGCTCGCGGGAGTAGAGGCGGGCGAAGGGGTGACGCAGCGGGGCGGTGAGCAGCCAGACGCACAGGCCCACGAGCGCGATGGTGGCGGCGAGCGCGATGATGCGGCGCGCGGTGAAGATGCGCGACACCGGGGCGGCGGGCAGGGGAACGGCGCTGGGCGCGAAGGCGACTTGCAGGGCGGCGTCGACCTGCTGCAACTCTTGCACGTAGGCGGCGAGTGCGGGCTCTTGCGTGAGGCGCGCGGTGAAAGCTGCGTGTTCGGCGGGCGACAACGTGCCGTCGAGGTAGCGTGCGGCGAGCAGCGCGTCGGAGTTGTCGGGATCGGGCAAGGTCATGATGCGGGCTTACGTGGGACTTCGTGCGGGGAGACGCGAGTGGATGCGGCTGGGGCGGATTCAAGCGATGCGAGATGGGACCGGAGCTTTTCTCGGGCGCGGAAGACGTGGCTCATCGCGGTGCCCTCGGGAATCTGTGTGATTATCGCGATGGATTCGTAGGAGAGGCCGCCCACCACGCGAAGCAGGAGACAGGTGCGGGGGACTTCTTCGAGCGAGCGGACGGCGTTCAGGATGAGATCTTCGCGCGAGGTGCGAGGGGGCGTGGGTGTGTGCTGAGCGGGTAAGAGCAATCGCGCGACGGACTGGGTGAGGCGATGAGCGCGGAGGTGCTTGCGCCGCGCGTTGCGAGCGGTGTTGCGCGTGACTTCGGCCATCCAGGCGTTGAAGTTGGTGCCGGGTTCGAAGGTGGCAAACTTGCGCATGGCGATCATTGCGGCGTCTTGCAGGACATCGTCGGCTTCGGAGCGATTGCCTGTGACGCCGGCGGCGATGAGCCACATTTGCGGGCGTGCGGTTTCGAAGAGCGTGAGGAAGTCTGCGTCCGCGCGCGGCGACACGCGGCCAGTAACGTCGGCCGCGTGCGTCGCGCGTGATTGGGACGATGGGGAATGATCCATCAATGTGATCGCACACCCTCACGACTCCACGGTGATGCGGGGCCTCTGTACCCGCGTTGGATGCGTCATGCGCGACGGCGGCGCAGGAGAGGAAGGGCGAGGCCAGCGAGCGCGCAGGCAGAGACCGGCGCGGGGATGACGGTTGCGATGATCTGCCGGCCGGGATCTGCGAAGGGGGCGCCGATGTAGAGGAACGAGGTGCCGACGGGCGTGGTGGGATAGAAGGGGGAGTTGGCTGAAAGCGTTGCGAACGTTTCAGCGGAGGTGAAGTTGAAGCCGGTGAGTGATGCGCCGGGGGCGATGTAGGAGGCGGTGCTGGTTGCGGTCCAGCGAATGCCCCAGCCGTCGGAGGAGCTGCCGTGTGTGACCAGGGAGGTCCAGCCTGCGGGGCTGTTGACGGAGAGGGGAGCGGAGCCCATGTAGTTCTGTCCCGGAATCCAGGCGAACCAAAGGGTGCCGATGGTGGTGGTACCGGTGTTGTTGATGGTGCCTGCATAGGCGGTTGGGGGGCCGAGCAGACTTGGCGCGAAGGATGCGTTGCCTGCGAGAGCACCCATGGAGAACGATGCCGATGCGGCGATAACGCCGACGGCCCAGCATGCTGACTTGAACATATTGCCACCCTCTGATGGAGAGAACGAGGTTGCCGGGCACGATGCACGGCGTCGCTATTCATGTCGCGTGAGGGGACTGCATTGCGGCAAGTTGCGAAAATAGTGCACGTTCTGTGCGGGCTGCGATCGCTTCATGCGGGCATGCACGGACTTATCGCAACATGGCGCACAACTTCACGACGAGCATTTCCATGGAGCGGTCGGCTTCGCCCAGACCACTTTTGGTGCGTTGGTCGGCGTCGATGGCGGCGCGGTAGAAGGCGAGGGTGTCGGCGGGTTGGAGGCGGCGTGCGGCGGCGATGATCATTTCCTGGCTTTGGCCCCAGAGTTTGAGGGGCTTGGAAAGCTGGAAGGGGTTGGCGCCGGACTTGAGGCCTGCGGTGACGCCGTGGAGTTTGCGGGCGAGGTCGAGCATGGCGTACATGACGACGGGCGTGGGTTGGCGCGAGACGTCGAGGATGTGGCGCAGGTGCTGGAGGGCGGCGTCGGGGTTGGCGGTGAGGAGGGTCTTCTGGATGTTCCAGGCTTCTTCCTCGCGCGAGACGCCGACGAACTGCGCGACGAGTTGACGTGTGATGGGGTTGGGCTCACCTGCTTCGTTCACGCCTGCGGCGGCGGCGAGCTTGCCGATTTCCATGTCGAGCTTGCCAAGGCTGGAGCCCACGCGCTGCACGAGGGCTTTGGCGACGGCTTCATCGATGGTGACTTTGTGGTGAGATGTGGCGTGGCGGATGAGCCATGCTTCAGCGTCTTGCGGCGAGAGCTCTTTGCAGGTGATGACGGCGCCGATGGTTTCGACGAGTTTGTCGAGCTTGCCGGGGAACCACTTTTCGCCGCGCAGGACGAGGGTTGCGCTTTCGACGGGCTGCTGGGTGTACTTCTCAAAGAGCGGGCGGGTGTGCTCTTTGACGAGGTCGGCGGCGTTGTCGACGATGACGAGTTTGTGCGTGGCCATGAGGCCGAAGCTGCGGCATTCGTCCAGGACTTCGGCGGCTTGGGCGGTTGCGCCGTCGAAGACGAAGGTCTCGACTTCGCCATGCAGCTTGATGAGCTGATCGCGCAGGGCCTGGGTTTGCTGGGTGCGCATGAAGGAATCAGGGCCTGTGATGATGGCCATGCGCGGTGAGGTGGCGGCCTGGGGGGCGGCTGCGTCGGATTTGCTGGCTTTTTTGGCCATGGCGGACGAGCGTAGTCCGGAGGGGCTGGGAGTGGAAACGCTGGATGGTCTGGCGCGAAGAAGGGGGACACTTTTGGAGGTGCCATGCGTCAGATTTTTGCGTTTGTCTCGGGAGTCACGATCGCGTTGTCAGCGGCAGTAGCGGTTGCGCAGCAGGCATTTCCGCAGAGCTGGGCCGGTCAGTGGCGTGGCGATGTGGAAGTGCAGGGCGCGGACTTTGGGAAGTTCTCGATGGAGCTGGTCGTTGGGCCGACCAGTGATGCAAATACGTGGGATTGGAAGATCATTTACGACGGGCAGGCAGGTCGGCAGGAGCGGCCTTATGCGCTGATTGTGAAGGACGCAGCCAAAGGGTTGTATGAGATTGATGAGCGCAACGGCATTGTGCTGCCTCAGCGGTTGATGGGGAACGTGCTGCGGTCGCAATTTGAAGTGATGGGTTCGCGGATTGATGCGAGTTATGAGTTGGCGGGCGCGGGGACGGCGGATGAGCGGATCATCTGCGAGCTGGTGAGCTATCGCAGTGATCAGAGTGTGACGACGGGTGGCAAGGACAATGTGCCGGAAGTGAAGGGATGGACGCCAGCGACGGTGCAGCGCGTGGTGATGCGGCGAGTGGATGGGCAGAGGCCCGAAAGCAAACTTGCGCAAGGTGAGAAGCCCGCGACGGCGACTTCTGCTGCGCCTGCGGCGACAGGGCGGGCTGCGCTGCCTGCTTCGGATGTGAAGTGGACGACGTTCACGACGGAGCGCTATCCGGGCAAGCAGGATGATGTGTTCTTTGTGTCGCCTCAGGTGGGCTGGTATGTGAACGGGGCGGGCAAGATCTTCAAGACGACGGATGCTGGCACGACGTGGACGATGCAATTGCACAAGCCGGGCACGTACTTCCGGTGCATCGCGTTTGTTGATGAGAAGCTGGGCTTTGCAGGCAACATCGGGCCTGGGTATTTTCCGAACGTGAGCGATGAGACGCCTTTGTACAAGACCACCGACGGCGGCGCGACGTGGGAAGCGGTGACCAGCATTGAGGGACCGAAGATCGTGGGACTGTGCGCGATTGAAGTGGTGCGGTACAAGTACATCAACGCGGGGAACCTTGCGGAGAAGACGCGGCTGGTGGCGGCGGGTCGTGTGGGCGGGCCGGCGGCGATGATCGTGTCGGATGATCTGGGCGCGACGTGGCAGCAGATCGCGATGCCTGAGTCAGCGAAGATGGCGTTTGATGTGCACTTCTTTGATGACAAGCACGGCTTCATCGCGACAGCGACGAGTGACAACGTGGAAGAGAGCAAGGCGCTGATCATCGCGACCGATGACGGCGGCAAGACGTGGCGCGATGCGTATGTGGGTGAGCGGCCGTTTGAACTCACGTGGAAGATGTCGTTCCCGACGCGCGAGGTGGGGTATGTGACGATTCAGTCGTACAACCCTGACCCCGGCGCGTCGCAGCGGTTTGTGGCGAAGACGACGGACGGCGGCAAGACGTGGCGTGAGCTGCCACTGGTGGATGATGCGAAGGTGCGTCAGTTCGGCGTGGCGTTTGTGGATGAGCAGCGCGGGTTTGTGGGCGCGATGCCGGGTGGCTTTGCGACCACGGACGGCGGCGCGACCTGGCAGCGCGTGGAGTTTGGCAACGCTGTGAACAAGATTCGCGTGTTGCGAGATGGTGAAGACGCAGTGCTGCACGCCATTGGCGTGAGCGTGGCGACCACGCGGGTGCCGATGAAGCCGTGAGCGGCGGGAGGCGGGCGAAACGAGTATTCTCGGCTCCCGTTCGGACAAATAATCTGCAAGTTCGCGTGAAGCACCTTGGCGGTAGGGGGCCGGCGCGGTAGGATGTGCGAGTCGATTTCTCGCACATTCCTTCGGTTTTGAGACCACGCATGCGTACCACGCTTCTCGCCGCCGCGTCACTTCCGCTCACGTTTGGCACTGTCGCTTTCGCGCAGCAGAGCGCGAGCATTTCGCTGACGGGGTTGCGCATTCAAAACGCGAATCCGCAGAACAGGACGAGTGCGCCGGGCACGATCAGTCCCGCGGATCGGTACACGGTCGCGTTCAGCGCGGACACGCGCGTGCGCGGCGTGGGTGGTGCGCTGGGGTCGCTGTTTCCGACGCCGGTGACTATCGACCAGGTGTTGCAACGTTTTGATCCGACGGCGGACTTTCCGGAGACGACGCTCGTCGAGAACTGTGCGGGCACGCATCCGTTTGTGCTTGCGTCCACGACGTTTTCGCAGAGCACGACGGTGACGGTGGTGATTCCGCTGACGGTCAACTTCTCGGCGACGTTCCGCAGCGAGATTGACGCCAACAACGTGGCGGGTTTCAGCATCACCAGTCCTGTGCTGACGGTCTCGCCCGCGATCATTCAGGCCGGGTATCTGGAGTTCACGGCTGGCACGATCACGTTCTCGCGCACGCCTCGCACGCCTTGCGAGAGCATTGACTTCAACAACAACGGGGTCTTCCCGGAAGATCAGGATGTGATTGATTTCTTCAGCGTGCTGAGCGGCGCGGCATGTGCGACGTGCAGTTGCATCGACTTCAACGCGAATGCGGTGTATCCGGAAGATCAGGACGTGATTGATTTCTTCACGGTGCTGTCCGGCGGCCAGTGTTCGTGAGCGGTATTTCTTGATCGGCATCGAAGCCCCGGCCCCGCGCCGGGGCTTTTTTGTACACTGTTCATGCGGCGGCGGATAATGATCAGTCAGTCTTTGCGAGAGGGGTTCCCATGCGTGCATGCTCAGCGGCGACTTTGGTTTGCGGTGTCGCGTTGTTTGGTGGCGGTGTGTCTGCGCAGGTTGTTGATGCCGTGACACCTGTCGCGACACAGCAAGAGAAGGTTGAGCCGCAGTTCAAGGAGTTCATCCGCGTGGCGGAAGAGTATCCGGAGGCGGTGTGGCTGATACCGGACTCGTGGTATTCATCGTTTCGTCTGTTCGCGATGGAGATCGTGCCCAGCATGGAGCACGGGCGATCGCTGCGGGGTGTGATGGTGTCTGATCGGGCCGATGCGACGTGTGCATGGGTATACAAAGGTGGTACGCCACTCACACAGTTGCTGCGACATGCAGCGTTTACGCTTACTGAGACCGATGAGGCCGTCACTGTCGAAGAGCGCGTGAGTCAAGTGCTGCGGAAGCAGCTTGATGCCATGGGTGCGACGAAAGACATCGTTGTCGTTCGTGCTGGAGCGCTGCGCACTGGTCCGGTTCTGGCGATGCTGCAGCAACGTGTGAAGGATGCTGGTGGCAAGTTGCATGTCATAGAACTGCCTCTGATGGAGGAGGTGCAGTCGCGCGGTGCGGCTCGTCGTGCTGCGCTGGAGGCTGGCGGGACGTGGCGGACGTTACAGACGCCTGCAAGTGATGAGCTGTCATTGCAGAAGATGGTTGAGCGAGCGCACGTCATCGACGAAGCTCAGGGCCTCTACCAGACGACATCGCTTGGCGGTGGAGATGGGTTCGCTAGGCGCGGTGTTCCTATCGTGTTCTCGCAAGATCGTGTGCTCGAGTCGAAGCTGTTTGCGCTGAGTGAAGTGAAGTCGCCTGATCCTGTGTTGAGGGTGGAGTTTGATCGTCTGAACGCGGTGCAGTCTGCCAAGTTCTTGAATCCGCCGGAAGAACTGGCGAAGATTCCCCAAGAGGTTCAAGAGCTGCTGTTGAACAGTGCGTATACGTGGCAGCGTGCGCAGCACGGTCCTTCTGTGGTCACGCTGACATATCTGGTGCCTGGTGGCGGCAAGCAGTGATGGCTTGCGTGGTGCGCTGTGAACGCGACACGCCGCGCTTTCGCGCGGCCTGTCGCAAAGCAGGAGTTGCGAGCTGGCTTAGCGGCAAGGACCGCCGGCGAGCACGCTGAAGAAGGACAGGATGTCGGCATCGTCGGGATAGATGCCGTCGTTGTTGAAGTCGATGTCGCACGACAGCGGGAAGGGGCAGGGGCCGCCGGCGAGCACGTTGAAGTACGCGCTGAGGTCAGCGTCATCGGGGAAGACGTTGTCGTTGTTGAAGTCGATGCTGTCGCAGAGGGCGACGGGGCGGAGGTTGTCGGCGGGGCCGCGCAGCTGCACGCGATTGCTATAGGGGCGGAGTTCGAAGCCGGTCACGGTGTAGTTGGCATCGCCGGCGTTGAGCGGGAAGTTGTGGAAGTACTGGAAGTCGAGTTGGAATTCGCCACCGGCGTTGCGCTGCACGTTGACTTCAAGGAAGCCGTAGTGCTTGCCGCCGCGGAGCAGTTGCGTGCCGCTCCACTGTTCGGGTTCGCTCTGGTCCGCACTCCACACGTGGTAGGGGTTGGGGACGAACGCACCGCCGCTGAGGGGGTTGTTGCGCCAGTTGGTGATGTTGCCGTTGGTTGCGCCGGGAGCGTCTTCAACGCCGCGGAGGCCGTCGCCCGCGGCGCCGACGTCCCAGAGGTGGACGCCGTAGCCGTCGCCATCGATGTCGAAGTAGCTCATCTCGCTGACTTCGCTATGGCCGCAGAAGACGGCGGCGACTTTGTACTGCTCCATGAGCGGGGCGTAGATGCGCATGGCTTCGCCGCTTTGGGGGCTGGTGACGCTGGTGCCGTGAATGCCGCGGCTGAAGGGCGTGTGGTGCCACTGCACGAAGATGACCTGACCTTGTGCGCGGGCGTCGGCGAGTTGCTGGACGGCCCAGTTCCACTGCGCGGTGCCGACATTGAAGTCGGGAACATCACCGAAGGGATAGCCGTTGAGCCACGCGCGATTGGTGTCGAGCAACTGTGGGAAGCCGGGGCTGGTGCTCTGGTTGGCCGGCGGGCCCACGTTGTCATTGGCGTCCATCGAGCCGACGCTGCAGAGCGTGATGATGGTGATGGGGCCGTAGTCGGTGCGGTAGTAGAGATCCTGGAACTGCGGCTGTCCGTTGGCGGGCGAGTCCCAGTACGCGCTCCACTGGTTGCGCGCGTACTGCACGTTGGCATTGATGCTGGGTTGGTCGCTGCCGCCGTTGAAGATGCAGTTGTTGCCAATGGCGGCGACGATGGGGCGGCCGCTGAGCAGATCGTCGTACTGGCCGGCGTTGTGGCGCCAGAACTCGTCCCAGCGGCGCTGCTGCTCGTTGGCGGTGCCTTCGATGAGGTCGCCGGGCATGATGACCATGTCAGGATCGCGCAGTTCGATCTGCTTGATGTTCTCCTGATAGCCGAGTGTTTCGGTCACGAGGTAGTCGCTGCGACCGCGGCCAGTGCCGGCGGGGCGGCCCGTGCTGCCCGGCAACTGCGGCGTGGTGCGGCTCCACTCGCGGTTACGCGTGCGGCCGCTGACGAGCGTTTCACTGTCGCTGAGGACGGCGAAGCGCATGGGACGCGTGCTGGCGGCGGTGGGGGCGGTGCGGAAGGTGTTGGAGTACGTGCTGGCGCCTTGCGTGACGGTGTAGGAGTACTCGGTGTCGGCTGCGAGACCAGTGAGCGCGACGACGTGCTTGTAGTTGCGAGCGGGGACGCCTGGAGCAGAGAAGATGCCGGTCGTGGCAAAGGGAAACGCGCCGCCTGCGGTGAGTTCGGCGGTGGACTGGTAGTCGAGCACCGGGGTGAGTGTGGGGGTGCTGCTCAGCACGATGGGATTGGCGAGGTTGGGACCGGTGATGCTGATGGTGCCGGGTGTTTCACTTGTCGTGAACCACGTGAGTTGCATGCCTTGCGTGGTGGGATTCTGCTGATAGGGAAGAACGCGGAAGTCGCCCACGGACGCGGACGCGCCGGGCGCGAGGCCGGCCAGTGCGATGAGTGCTGCGGCCAACATGCTCGATTTGGTGTGCATTGCGAACTCCTGAGTGCGATGTGACAGCGAGTACCGCGACAGATGCGGCATCGCGGAGCAACAGAAGCCTGCTCAGAGCGCGGATGTATCAGCGCAGCGTGAGATGATGGTGAAGAGTGCGTTGTGCGACAAAGACGTGCGATTTATGATTGCTGAGGGGCGTGCAAAAACAACAACGGCGAGGGATGCTCGCCGTTGTCTTTGTGTGAACGTGTGATGAAGAGGGGACGGTCAGCTCGCGCATTCGGCGCCGGCGAGGACGTTGAAGAAGTCGATGACGTCCTGATCCTCGGGGAAGACCTGGTTGTTGTTGAAGTCGATGTCGTTGCACTGGGGGCAGGTTGCGCCGCTCAGGACGTTGAAGAAGTCGATGACGTCCTGATCTTCGGGGAAGACGCCGTTGTTGTTGAAGTCGATGTTGTCGCAGGCGGCGACGGCGCGGACGCGCATGAGACTGGCGCGGTTGCCGGTGGTGTTGGCGGTGGCGGCGGCGCTGCTCTTGAGGCTGAATGCGAAGTAGAAGAAGCCGTCGGGCGAGAAGATGCAGCGATCGCGGAAGGTGCCGATGAAGAAGTCGGCGTTGCTGTCACCCGTGAAGTCAACGCCATCGCTCTCGCGCACGATCACGCGCTGGTTGTTGACGACGACGACGGAGTTGATGAGGGTGTCGGCGTTGTTGCCGTTCCCGACGACGATGTAGTTGCCGCGACCATCGGCCTTCATGTCGACGAAGCTGGTCCAGTTTTCGGTGGAACCAGTGAAGATGGGCGTGCCGCTGCGAGCGACGACGGCGCCGTTGTAGACGATCCAGGTCTGGCCATCGGCGTTGCTGCCGCGGGCGAGCCACTCGCCGGAGGGCTCCATGCTGGCGGCGGAGATGCTGGTGACCTGCGAGGTGAAGTTGGAACCGGCGATGATCGAACCTTCTTGGATGACCACGGCGTTGTTGACGACGAGGACTTTGTCTTCAGTCGAAATCGTGTTGACTTCGCCCAGCCAGAGCCAGTTGGTGCCGCTGGCATCGGACTGGTATGTGCCGGTGTCAACGTCGAGCGCGGTGTTGACGGCGCCGGCTGATTGGCCGGTGGGCACGGTTTCGAATGTGCGCATGAGCACGTTGTTCTGCGGACCGATAATGGCTTCGGTACCGCCAAAGTCGGCGTTGATGAAGTTGGTGGCGACGAAGCCGACGTTGCCACCGTTATCGATGGAGGCATCGGTCAGTGCGTTGCCCCAGCCAGCGATGAACGGGAAGGCAGCGGGGGCGTCGCCCGTGCGAGCGATGACGTCGAACGATGAGCCGTTCCAACGCACCACGCGGGCTTGGCCTGCGCTGGAAGGTTGGAGCGTGAACGCGAGGGCCCACTTGCCATCGTCGTTGAAGCGTGGCTGGGGAAGGCCGGAGCTGAGATCGATGAATTCGCCCGGCGCGAACTCGGTCACGCCTTCGCGGGCGGCGATGCTCCATGTGGCACCTTGGCCGAAAACGATCACCTGATCGCGCGTCGTCGCGGTGTCAGCGGGATCAGCGATGGACGCGACGGTGTTCCACTTGTCAGTCGCCGCGCTGCGGTAGATCGTGCTGATGTTACTGACGCGAGCATCGGCTGTGCCCGGGATGAGCGAAAGAGGACCGGTCGGGGCGTGATCGCGGCTGGCGAGCACGGGCTGAATCTGACCATGGGCGATGCTGACGGCGCAGCCGGCGAGCAGGAACGTCGAGAGAACCGATGAACGCATGCAAACACTCCTCTTGTTGAGCAAGGTGGTACGAGAACTGTGATGTCGTTGTTGCACGGTGCAATCTCGAAGCGAGCAGAATCCCCTGGTTTGACGGCACCTTCATGGAGACAAACCGTGAAAGTTGCGGAGCGGCAGGCTGCATTCTCGGGCGTGCGTCCGAGGTGTGGGGCAGCGTTCAGCCGCAGCGGCGGAAGAACTCACTGGAGAGGTCGGGGCCGCGTGACATCCAGCCGGCGATGATCTGCAGGCGCACGCGCTGGCCATCTTCTGTCACGCATGTCGCGCTGGCGTGCCACACGGGGTTCCTGGGTCCGTACGGCCGGAGCTTGCCAATTGCATGCGAGAAGACCGGTGATGCGTCTGAGAGTCTGAGTGGTGCGTGGGCGTGCACGCGGAGTTCGCGTGTGCGGCGATTGAAAGAGAGAAATTCCGCGTACTCGTCAACGGTGGATCGCATCAAGACCCAGCCTGCAACACCGATGGTCAAACCAATCGTCAGGCCGACGAACAGATGGGACAGCTCAAAGGGCTGTTTGCGAGCTGGGCCGGCCAACAGCACGAAGAATCCTGAGAAGAACAGGGTGTAGAGACCGCCCATCAAGATCGGTTGGGTTGTGCGAGCGCTCGCGCTGGCGCAAACGCGCACGACGTCACCTTCTTCCATGATGCGAAGAGGGATGCCTGGCCAGTAGAGTTTGATACGACGATCAACCACGTGCTACCTGCGGTCTTGGCTTGCCATCCGACAACCACAGGCTCGCGTACGCCTGGAGTGCTCGTTCGTTGCCGTAGGTGCTGATGAACTTTCGCAGCGGATGACGTGCAACGCCGGCGAGCACAATCGTGGTGATTCCGCCGACGGCGACAGTCAGCAGCGCGAACACATCGCCCACGCGTTGCTGCGCGATAGCGACAGGCGTGGTCTCATGCGTGATGGCGAGCCAGCGATAGACAAACCAGATGGCCGTCGCAAGCATGCATCCAGCGACGATCATGACGAATCGGCGCACGCCCACCACGCTGGGAATGAGCAACGCAAAGACCATGCTCAGTCCCGGCGAAATCAGCAGAAACCAGAGCCAGTCTGTCAGGTAGTCCCATGGCACCACGCGATCCCAGCCACCAAACTGTTCAAAGGCGTCGCGGGCCGCGTCGAGTCGGTCAGGCGGAATCGGCTTCCACACGCTGTGTGGTGCATCGGTCGTCAGAACGATCCCGTTGGCGTAGGGCCACGCCATCGCGAACGCCGTTGACTGCGCCATCGCGCCGATAGCTCCGCCCGCGAGAAGGGTCGCTGCCGCGATACGTACCACGCGCGATCGAGTCGTCATGATGCCCCCGTGCAATACGCGTTTACCGGCGCTTCACGCCCTTGATCATCATCTTGGGTGGCAGCTTGGTCGGCACGATGCCGCCTGGGAACTTGGTCGGGTCCGCAGCCGCGAGGCTTGCGGCTGCGGGCAGCACGGGCTTGCCCGTTTCCATGCGGTTGACCTTCTGCTGCGCGGGGGGCTGCGGCGCGGGTGCGCTGCCGGGAGCCTGCACCACCGTCAGGCCGCCTTGGGGGCGACCGTTGGAGGGCACGCGGAAGCCGTCGGGCGGCGTTTCGCGCGGTTGGAAGTCGGGGTATTCGAGCTTGGGCACTTCCGCGTTGATCAGCAGCTCGATGTTGGTGAGCAGTTCGCCTTGCTCGGGCGTGACAAAGCTCCACGCCACGCCATCGCGGCCCGCGCGGGCGGTGCGACCGATGCGGTGGACGTAGACCTCGGGGTCTTCAGGCAAGTCAAAGTTAATGACGTGCGTGATGCCTTCGACGTCGATGCCGCGTGAGGCGAGATCGCTGGCGACGAGCACGGTCATTTTGCCGCCGCGAAGCTGCTGCATGGTGCTGTTGCGCTTGCTTTGGCTCATGTCGCCGTGGATGGCGCGGGCTTCGATGCCGCGTGCGGAGAGGCCTTCGGCGATTTCGTCGACGTGGCGCTTGAGGCGGCAGAAGACGATGGTGAGGGCGGGTTCTTCGTGGCGCAGCAGGTGCAGGAGCAGGCGCTTCTTGTCCCAGTGATTGACAGGCAGATAGAACTGCTTGACCATGTTCACGGTCAGGCTGCCTGAGTGCACGATGATCTTCTTGGCATCGGGCTTCATGTGGGTGCGAGCCAGCCGCTCGATGTCGGGGCTGATGGTCGCGCTCACGAGCACGGTCTGGTGATCCTGCTTGATGCCGTTGAGGATTTTCTTGATGTCGTCACGGAAGCCGATGTCGAGCATGCGATCGACTTCGTCGAGGACGACGTGCTTGACGTTCTTGAAGTGGATGTGCCCGCGCTCGAGCATGTCCATGATGCGGCCGGGCGTCCCGACGATGATCTGGCAGCCCTTTTCGAGCTTGCTGGCCTGAGCTTGAATGCCTTGGCCGCCATAGACCGTCACGGCGCGGATAGGCGTGAAGCGGCCGATATCTTCGATTTCGCCCGTGATCTGAATGGCGAGTTCGCGCGTGGGAGCGAGCACGAGGGCCTGGAAGGGCACATCGCGCTCAAGCTGGCAGAGCAGGGGGATGCCGAAGGCGGCGGTCTTGCCAGTGCCGGTGCGGGCCTGGCCGATGATGTCGCCACCCGCCATGATTGCTGGCAGGAGGCCCGCCTGCGTCTTGGTCGGATACTTGAAGCCACAGGCCTCAATGCCCTTCATGACGCTGTTGCGCAGGCCGAGGTCGGCGAAGGTCTGGGTGGTATCAAAGGTGTCGGACTGATCGCCGTCGCCTGCGGTTTTGCGCGGCGCGTTGTCATCGGCGGCTTCGCCAATGTGCACGGCGGGCGGCAGGTCGCTCTCGTCGCTGGGAGCGGCGAGCTGCGAGTCGTTCCGGGGGGTTTCGTCGGCGGTGGGTTCGGAATTGTCGTGGAAGAGAATGTCGAGGTGATCCATGGCGAGGGGCTGGGGTAGAAGGATGGGCTGGCTGCACTCGGCTGCGTGGGGGTCTTGCGGACCGCTCGCAGAGCGAGAGAGGGATTGCGTGGGCACGGGCGGCACGTCCAATCAGTTGTGGGACAAACACTTACAGCGGAACGTTCCCGGCACTCGGCATGGGGCAGCGGGCACACCTGTTGGGGCGGTAGTGTGCACAGTGCCTGACGCCGAATGCCGCTTCTCTATCTTTCGGGCCGAGTGCTCACTCACGATGAAACTCGCGGCGGGCAGGACCGGTTGAGAAACTGTCGGAGAATGGTAGGCGAGGGAAGGGGGGAGGGGGTGCGGTGGTTCATTTGCAAGCGCCCGTGCTGTTTGCGCTTGCGCAAGTGGGCGAGATGCGCTATATTGGCGATTCCCGCCGCACGGACGCGGTGTGGACAAGTGCTCGCAGCTGCCTGAAGATCTCCAACACATGCCCACCGCGACCGACAAGAGCTCTGTGAAGAAGCCGCGCGCGCCCAAGCCCGCGAAGGCGGTTGTCGAGGCGAAGGGCACCCCTGCGGCTGCGCAGAAGATGCCGAGCGGATCGGGCAAGAAGTCGGCGACGAGTGAGGCGCGTCCGGCTGAGGTGAACACGGGCGAGACGACGCTTGTGAAGGCGGACAAGAACACGATCGTGGTCGCACGAGGCGGCTACACGGCCAAGGCGCACATCGGTGATTGCCGGGAAATTCTGCCGAGCCTCGAAGCGGTGCGCACGAGTCAGGTGAGTCTGGTATTCGCAGATCCGCCCTTCAACTGGAATCGCGCGTATGACCGCTGGGACGACAAGATGCCCGAGCGCGAGTACATCGATTTCACGTATGCGTGGATCAATCACTGCGTGCAGGCGCTGCGGCCTGGCGGCAGTCTGTGGATCAACATTCCCGATGACTGGGCTGCGGAGATCACGGCCTTTCTCAAGGGCCGGTTTGACGGCACGCCCGGTGTGCCCAAGCTGAATGCGCGGATGCACATGGAGAACTGGTGCATCTGGCATTACCGCTTCGGGCAGAACACGACCAAGCGGTTCATCAACAGCAAAGTGCACGCGCTGCACTTTGTGAAAGAGGGTGCCGCGCCGACGTGGAACCCGGATGAAGTGCTGGAGCAGAGCGATCGCGCCGCGATTTACGATGATCCGCGCACGCAGAGCAAGAAGGATGGCATGCCGCCGGGCCTGCGCGTGCCGATGGACGTGTGGTACGGTCAGTTCTGGGGACGCGTGCAAGGTAACAACAAAGAACGGCGCGGCTACCACGACAACCAGTTGCCTGAGGTGTATCTGGAACGTGTGATTCGCGCGTGCAGCAACGAGGGCGACCTGGTGATGGATCCGTTCCTAGGCAGCGGCACCACAGGCGTGGTTGCGCTGGCGCTGCGACGGAACTTCATCGGGACGGAGTTCAGCCCGGAGAACGCCAAGAGCGCGTGCGAGCGGATCAAGATGGGGCCGTATCGCGTGCTGGGGCAGCTCAAGGGTGCGAGCACGGCGATTTTTGAACATCGGCGCAAGAGCGAGCGCTGACGCGTCGCCTCAGCGAATTGTTCGTGGCGGCGTGGCGACTTCACTACAATTAAGTCTCGCATGACGCAAGCCGTCACTTCCACGCCCATCACGCACACTGGCGAAGCCCCACCGGCGTCAGGCTTTTTCTCTCCGAAGGGCGAGCTATATGGCGCGATCACTGCGGGCGTGCTGCTGCTGATCGGTTTCATTCTGCACAGCGTCATGAAGGTGCCTTGGGCCGAAGGCTTTGTGTGGGCGAGTCTGGCTCTCGGGATGGTGTATGGAGCGCGGGCGGCGTGGGGTGCGCTGCGCGAGGGCAAGTTTGATATTGATGTGCTCATGGTGATTGGCGCGGGACTGGCCGCGCTGATTGGCCACCCCGAAGAAGGCGCACTGCTGCTGTTTCTGTTCACGCTGGCCGGCGCGCTCGAAGAGCTGGCGATGCAGCGCACGCTGCGCGAGGTCAATGCGCTGCACAAGCTGATGCCCAAAGGGGCGATGGTGCTGCGCAGCGGCGAGTGGATTGAAACGACGGCGGAAAGCCTTGTCGTGGATGAGATGGTGCGCATCCGTCCGGGCGAAGCGGTGCCGGTGGATTGTGTGGTCACGGTTGGCTCATCCACGATCGATCAGTCAGCGATCACGGGCGAGAGCATGCCGCGTGATGTGACGGTAAACGACGAGCTTTTCGCAGGCACGATCAACGCGGACAACGTGCTGGAGGCGCGGGTGCTGCGTCCGGCGAGCGAGAGCGGCGTGCAGAAGATTCTGCGGCTGGTGACGCAGGCGCAGGAGCAGCGCGAGAACACGCAGCAACTGATCGACAAGATCAGTCAGCCGTACAGCATTGGCGTGATGGTCATCAGCCTCGCTGTCGCACTGGTCTGGTGGCTGGTCTTTAACGTGCCGCTGCTGGGAAATGAATCGCAGCCCGGTGCCCTGTACACCGCCATCACGCTGCTGATCGTGGCTTCGCCCTGCGCGCTGATTATCGCGACACCTACAGCGACGCTCGCGGCGATTGCACGCGGAGCACGCGGCGGCGTGCTATTCAAGGGCGGGCAGTCGTTGTCGCGGCTTGCGAATGTCGGCGCGATTTGCTTTGACAAGACCGGCACGCTGACGTTCGGGCGACCGCGGTTATACGAGGTGCACCCCGTTGCGTGGAGTGACGGCGAAGAGCTGCTCGCGCTGGCTGCCGGACTGGAACAGGATTCGACGCATCCTATTGCGCGAGCGATTATGGAAGCGGCGAAGCAGCGCGGCGTTGCACCAATCAAGCTGGACGCGATCGATCACGTGATGGCGAAAGGCCTCGAAGGCACGCACAACGGCATGAAGGTGCGGCTGGGGCGCTACACGTTTGTGGAAGAGTTCATCCCCGTGTGCTTCCGCAATCGCGTGCGCGAGGTGCTGGCCAAGATTCAGGGGCGCGGGCACATCGCGGTGGTCATCGCGCGGCACCGGATGGATGATCCGCAGACAGGTGAGGCCGCGGTGCTGATCATGGCGGACGCGGTGCGTCCTGGCGCGACCCAACTGGTGCCAGCGCTGCACGCGTTGGATGTGAAGCCGCTGCGCATGCTGACGGGAGACAACAAGGCGACGGCGCAGCGCGTGGCGGAGAGCCTGAAGCTCGACGCGTTTGATGGCGATCTGCTGCCGGCAGACAAGCTGCGGATCGTCGGCGAGATGGCTGATGAGGCGCACGCTCGCAAGCGCGGACTGGTGATGATCGGCGATGGCGTGAATGACGCACCCGCGCTGGCGCGAGCCGATGTGGGCATGGCAATCGGCACCATTGGCACGGCGGCGGCACTCGAGAGCGCGGATGTTGTCCTGCTGAGTGACAGCCTGCAGACGGTGCCCTGGTCGATCAAACTCGCTCGCCGAGCTCGCCAGACCATCCTCGTCAACCTCATTCTGGCGATGTCGATCATCGTCATCATGGGCATCACCACGCTCATCGCCAGCCGGACTGCGCATCCGGTGCCACTCTCGATCGGTGTGCTCGCCCACGAGGGCGGGACGGTGCTGGTGGTACTTAACTCGTTGCGGCTGCTCGCTTTCCGAAAGCTGACCGAGCCGTCCGAAAAACACCCGAACGGATGATGGCTTTCCGGGGGCCCGCACAAGTGTGGGCAAATACCGCCTGTTGACAACAAAATCCGGATAGGTGAAATCCACGGAGAAAGCCCCGCGAATTCTGCCAATGCAGGTGCATTGATTTGTTCTGTGCATCAATGCGGGTTTCACTGGGGAAGGCCCCGCCGGAGTCTTTCATGTTCTCGCAAACCACCGAGTATGCCCTTCGCGCCATGTCCTGCCTTGCTTTGGCCCCCGACCAGCTTGTGCCCACGACAACGCTGGCGGCCATGACCAAGGTGCCCACGAACTACCTCGCGAAGGTTCTGCAGCAACTGGCTGCCGCGAACATGATCACCGGCCGTCGCGGCGTGGGCGGCGGCTATCGCCTCGCCCGTCCCGCCGACAACATCACGCTGCTCGAAATCGTCAATACGGTCGGCACCCTGAACCGCATCACGACCTGTCCGCTGGGTCTGCCCAACCACGGCCCCAACCTGTGTCCGCTCCACCGCACCATGGACAACGCCGCGGCGGCGGTCATCAAGATGTTTGACGGCGTGACGCTCAAGCACCTGATTGATCAGCCCAACAGCTTGAACAAGCCGCTGTGTGATGCGCGACTGACGCAGGACATCACGGTGCATGGCACGCTGCGCGTGCGCAATGGCGTTGCTGCGAGCTGATGAAGGCCGCCCCCGCGTTGGCTGCGGTTCGCCAATGAATCTACGTTCGACAGTCGGCGTGCGTCATCGCATTGGGACGCTGCTCTTGCTGGTGACATCGCTGCACTACTGGCACGCGCCGCCCGCGAGTACGTTGAAGAAGTCGATGACGTCCTGATCTTCCGGAAAGACCCCATTGTCGTTGAAGTCGATGTCCGAGCACGTGGGGCATGGCTGCGCGGCAAACGCATCGAAGAAGTCGATGACATCCTGATCTTCCGGAAAGACCCCATTGTTGTTGAAGTCGATGGTGCCACACGTGCGGCACCCGCCGACGAAAATCGCGGCAGCGGGCGAACTGGGGTTGCGGGGTAGCGACCAGAGGCGTGAGATGAACAGTGCATCAGGTTGGCTTGCGCCGGCCGGATTCGACACGACGCCGACCACCGCGAACAAGCTGGTGCCATCGCCATCCACCGGCTGCCACACGCCCTGTGTGGAGAGTGACCACGCCTGGCCACCCGCCGACGCAACCAGTTCGAGCCCCGGCCGGCCTGGACCATCACGATCCCACTCGTAAAGGCGCTCCGGACCACCTCCTGTCCGAGGACGACCGGCGGGCAACGGAACCCACTGCGAGCCGTTCCATTGCGCCAGACCGTTGACCTCGGTGTCGTTGGCGTTGGCGTACTGAAACGCGCCCAAGCACACAGGCACATCCGGCGTCAAGGGGTTGTTGTCGTGATTCCATGCCGTAATGTCGCTGGCGGTGTTGACATTGGCAGGTTGATTCACCTCGATTGCGCCAATGTTGACCCACGCGGCATCGTTCCAGCGAGCGACGCGGAGAAATGGTTGACCCGCGATGCTCGTGAAGCCGCCCGTCGCGAGGATGTGGTCAGGTGTGGCTGCGTTGGCGTCGTGATCCCAGCCTGTCAGCACGATGTCAGCCGTGTTGAACTGTCCGCCCAGTTGCGAGAGCAGACCGGAGGGCGAGATGGAATAGACACGCTGGTTGGCGGCCGCGAGCAGTCGCTGGCCCGCCGGCGTGTTGCGCACCGCAAGGCGGATATCGCTCGCGCTGGAGATGGTTGCGACAGTCGTGACGCTAAAGCCGTCGGTTGTGATGACACTGCCGGGCACCGCCAGCGCCACTTGCGGCAGGTTGGAGGCTGAAGGCGTCCATTTGACAGCACTCGTGTACGCCAGCGGGTCTCCAACAGGCTGCCAGCCAGACGCATCACGCCGGTAGAGTCTGGACAGTGAGCCTTCCTCCACGACGGCAACGAGTACGCGCTCCGCGGAGGCCGTGACAAGATCGAACGCAAAGCGCACCGGTCGGCTCAGGTTGGCGTCGTCGGTGTCGGGCATGCTGCGCCACGCCGTGCCGTTCCACTGGGTTGCGTGGTTCACACGCGTGTTCCCCGGGACAGTCGTGAACGGCCCGAGCACCGTGATGCGATTGGCGGGCGTGGTCGTGTCGACGATCACACGCAAGTCAGCTTGGGGGACAAACCCCGCGCCCAGCGGCTGCCACGTGCCGTTTGCAAACACCGCGACGCCGCTGATAGAGACCGACGCAGCCGCGATGCTGAACGCCCCGGCGATGGCGAGCCGCTCCGGGGTCTGCGTCGTGAGCGGAGCGAGCGTTGCGACACTGTCGACCGCCGACAGCGGCTGCAGTGTGGATAACGCTTCCCACGACGCACCCGTCCACACCGCCACGTTGCGAAAACCCGATGGGAGCGGCGTGCTGAAAGCGCCGACCGCCACGAGTCGGCGAGGAGTTCCGGGTATGCCGTCATGGTCCCATGTCGTGAGGTCGCGAATCTCACTGACAGTCGCGTTCGAGGGAAACGCAAGATAGGTCCACGTGCTTCCGTTCCACGTCGCCACGCCGCGTTGGCCGATGTTTGGACCTGAGAATCGTCCACCCGCCACCAGCAGCGCCGGCTGAGGCCCTTCGCCATCCGCGTCCCACAGTTCAAGCGTCTGTACGTCGCTATTGAGTCCGGTGCCAAGGCTCGACCAAGTCGCACCGTCCCACGATGCGATGCGATTGCGATTTTGGAAGGTGGGTGTCGCGATGGACGTGAAGTTGCCGGCTGCGATGAGCTGTGCCGTCGCGGGACCGGAACCGTCTTGATCAAACGAGAGCAGGCTGGAGATCCGGTTGCTGAAAGTCCCCGGAATCGTGAGGGGCGTGCCCAGTGGTCCGTATGCCTGCACGGCGTTGAGGCTGGTGTGTGCCGTGACAAGCCGTGAGACATCAGTGCCGTCGCCATCAAAGTCGTGAGCTGCGAGCGGCATGCTGAAAGATGTTCCCGAGAGATTGGCAAACTTGCGCCACGTCGCACCGTTCCACGCAGCGAGCGAGGAATCGGCGATGACGAAGAGCTCCGGCGGCAGCGGGCCCGGACCGTCAAAATCATGCATGAGTGCCGCCGACGGCGTGCTCGTCAGCCCGACCGGCAGGCCCAGATTGGTCAGCCCCGTCTGGCACTGCGCGTGAACTACGCCTGCGGCTGCGTGGCTCACAGAAAGAAGCAGCGTGATGCGAGTAGACCGGCTGAGCATGTGACTTCTCCTGAGAGGTCCCACGTCATGTACCGTGACCCTCCTCCGGTGGTTGCAGAACTTGATGGATGGCGAGTACATGAAATCGATCGATCTCGCCTCAAGGCGGGTGACGGTTCACCACGCGACGACCTGCTCAAGGGCCAAACCTCCTCGCTCGTGCTGCCGTTGGACTTTGCTCCGTTCTGCACCATCCAATCTCCGCTCCGACCACCACCACGCTCATCGCCATGACCAAGGTGCCCACGAACTACCTCGCGAAGGTGCTGCAGCGACTGGGTGCGGCGAACATGATCACCGGTCGTCGCGGCGGTCATCAAGATGTTTGACGGCGTGACGCTCAAGTATCTGATTGACCAGCCCAACAGCTTGAACAAGCCGCTGTGCGATGCGAGATTGACGCAGGACATCACGGTGCATGGCACGCTGCGGGTGCGTAATGGTGTGAGCGCGACGAACTGAAGAGATCCATAATGAAGAGGTGGCGAAGAGTCGGGTCCATTGCCCAACGCTGAGACTTAGGGGTTCCTGACTGACTCGGGTGTCGTATACCTTTGCGATGTGCACGAGCTTCCGACTTCATTGCCGCCTGATGGCCTTGACGAGGCGGAAGTGTTTGCACGCTTCAGTGAAGCCATTCAGTCTTGCTCCGCGAATCTCGCCGATCCAAGCGCGTTCGCGCATATGGATCCTCCGCCGGTTCCGATCGCAGCACGACTTGTTGGGTTGAACGCTCAATTCAACCAGAACATGTTGCACCGGGAGGTCAGTCCCTTTGCGACCGAAGTGGAACATCGTGTTATTGCATGGTTGGCACCTCATTTCGGGATGACCTGTGGCCATCTTTGTGCCGGATCGACGCTCTCAAATCTCACGGCTCTATGGTGCGCACGAGAGAAAGGTGCCCGGGTAGTTGTCGCGTCGGCCGACTCGCATATTTCTATCGCAAAGTCTGCTCAAATCTTGGGCCTGCCGTTCCGAGCCGTGCCAGTCGATCCGCTCGGTCGGTTGGATCGGACGCAATTGAGAGACACGAGTGATGCCGTGGTAGTGCTAACGGCAGGGACAACGGGTCGCGGTGTCATCGATTCGCTCATGCCTGTTCGCTGCCGATGGACGCATGTCGATGCGGCGTGGTCTGGACCTCTGCGACTCACGCGGTTTGGGTTTAGGCTAGATGGTATTGAACATGCAGATAGTGTTGCCATCTCTGCACATAAGTGGTTGTATCAACCCAAGGATTCCGCCCTCGTGCTGTTCAAGTCTCCAGACGCCCAAGAAGCCATCAGTTTCGGCGGTGGCTATCTGGCGTCGGCGAACGTCGGCCTGCAGGGCTCGCGTAGTGCGGCTGCTATCCCCTTGATGGCGACACTGATGGTGTTGGGGAAGTCAGGCCTCGCGTCGCTAATCGAAAAGAACATCTCGGATGCAGAGGCTCTAGCGGCGCGCTTGGCCATGGAGCCCAGAACTCAGCTGAAGCAGCACCCAGAAACAGCAGTGTTGAATTGGCGACCGGTTCTGAAGAAATCAGAGGATGTGCTCGCAAAGTTGACGGGTACATCATCGCGGACGAAGATTGATAACGTCGTGTGGGTGCGGCAGGTCGCCGCTAATCCACACGCCGACGTTGACCGTATCTGGGCACGTATTCAAGCTGCCATTGAAGATGAATAGCGTGGGTCTTCGCATATCCTCCGAAATGCCCCGATCCTGCACCGTTGGTTCGCTCACTGTTTCGTCCGCCGCTCCGCTCACGATCATCGCGGGGCCTTGCGTGCTGGAGTCGCTTGATCTTGGTCTGTCGATCGGGCGGGTGCTGCGTGATGCGTGCAAGCAGTACGGGTTGCAGTACGTCTTCAAGGCCAGTTACGACAAGGCCAATCGCTCGTCGATCACGAGTCCGCGCGGGCCGGGGCTGGAGCAGGGGCTGGCGTGGATCGCGCAGATTCGCGAGACGCTGGGCGTGCCGGCGACGACGGATATTCATGAGCCGGGGCACGCTGCCCCCGCTGCGAAGGCGGTGGATCTGCTGCAGATTCCCGCGTTCTTGTGCCGGCAGACAGATCTGCTCGTGGCGGCGGGTTCCGCGGCCAAGCAGCACAACCGAGCCGTGAACGTGAAGAAGGGCCAGTTCCTCGCGCCCCACGAAATGGCCCAGCCGGTGAAGAAGCTCGTGCAGGCGGGGTGTACGAACATCATGCTGACCGAGCGCGGCACGACGTTTGGCTATGGGCGGCTGGTGAACGACTTTCTGGGTTTGGGCGACATGATGGAGCTCAAATCCATCGCGCTTACGCCGCCTGCGGTGTGCTTTGATGCGACGCACAGCACGCAGCTCCCTGGTGCGGGCGAACAAACGGGTGGGCGGCCTGAGCGGGCGCCGCTCTTGGCCAAGGCGGCAGTCGCGGCGGGCGTGGATGCGGTGTTTATCGAGTGCCACCCGACCCCCAAGACCGCGCTGAGCGATGCGAGCACGATGCTGGAGCTGGACAGCGTGCCGAGATTGCTGGAGCAGCTTGCGAAGATTCGTTCGGCGATCAGCAAGTGAGTCTTGATGCCCTGTTGCGTCAGCCATGATCGCCATTCCTCTTTTCATCTTCTTTGGCATCGTCGTCGTGTTTCTGGCGGTGCGGTCAGCCAAGCGGCGCGAGCAGCGGCGCGTGGCACGGCAGGCGTTTGTGACAAGCAGCAGCATGCGCGAGATTGAGTCTCGCACCGAACGCCGCGAGCTGTGGGGCGGGCTGGTCACGATTGATTGCTTCGAGACCGGTGCCGATGGCATTCGCTGGATGGCGATTGACGATGAGCAAGGCGGGCAGCCGGTCACGGTGACGCTTGTGGAGCACGCGTGGACGCACAGCGAGCCCGACGGCGGCGACAACACGTACGTTCACACTTTGGCGTGCACCACAAGCGTGCGCGGCTTGCCGCAACTGCACGTGCGCGATCGCAGCATGATGGCGTTCGGATCACGGGGCGATCCCGACATCTTCACGAGTGGGGATGCGCAGCTCGACGAACGGTGCGTGCTTCGCGCGATCGATGCCGCACGTGCGCGCGTGCTGCTCACGCCGGCGATTCGCGCGTGGTTCACGCACATGCCGCTCAAGTCTGGATGTCTGCTGAGCGACCGCGGCGTGACGCTGTACACACGCGGGAATTGCTCGCCGCATGAGCTGGCGGATCTAGCCAAGCGCGTGCGTGCGCTGGTTGCGTTGCTTGCGTCACTCGGTTCGGCGGGTTAAGAAGGCGAGAAGACGAGTGGCCCAAAAACACAGAACGCTCGCTGTGATTTTTCACACGCGAGCGCGATACGTCTCTCGCCGGCTGTAGCCAGCACACATTCCGAAAGTGGGTGACATGCCTGTGAGGGGGGTCCGGCATGCCACCCGAGGAGGGAGGCTGAGGAAAATCAGCGGCAGTAGTATGACGGAAGGGCCGCAGGATTGCAAGGGCAAAGCGGCAAAAGGTTGGGAATTACCGATAATCAGTGATCAAAGCAATGTGTAGGAACGTCGGTTGGGCACAAGTTGTCCGCATCAAACACTCAATGTGCAAACAGATACCTAGCGAGCGGACTGGCGAATCGCTTTCGCGATTGTGGTTAAGAGTTCGCTCAGAGTAAGCCCCGGATGCATTGGGGCGACGTCGGACTCAAGAAGTTGATGCGGTTTGCTTTCCAGTTCGCGTTGCAGGCGGCGCTGGGCGGTGATGATGGTGGAGTGATTGCCGCGGCCCATGGCGCGGGCGATCTCAGGGAAGCTTTGCGTCGTAAGTTGACGTGCGAGCACAGCAGCGACGGAGCGAGCGAAGACCACTCGCTTGTGGCGGCCCTTGCCAGCGAACTCGGTGGGATCGACCGCGAGTGCCTGGCAGACGTGGTCCACGATGTGTGAAACCGGAATCGGTCGGCGCGGCATGCCGGCGGGGTTCACCGCGGCGGCGGACTGCTCGTCGATGCCCAGCGCGCGGCGGACAGTGCCCGCACCGACGCGGCCAGCCGAGCCTGCCGAGTCGTCGGGAAGCAGGCGGGCGATGGCTTCGACTTGATTGAGCAGGCCTTCGATCTCGCGGACGCTGCCTCCAAAGCCGCCCAGGCTGCCAACGGCGCGCGAGCTGCGCGTGGCGAGCAGTTCGAGCGCGTCGGTGTCGAGCGTGATGCCCTTCTTGCGAGCGACGTGCCCGATGAGCTGGCGACGCAGGACGGGATCGGGCGAATCGATCTTGACGACCGCGCCGCTGAGGAAGCGGCTGGTGAGCTTGTCGGAGATCTTGACGATCTCGCGCGGGTGTTCGTCGCTGGCGAGGATGACGCGTGCGCCGGCGAGGCCGATGGCATCGAAAGTGTGCAGCAGTTCGGTTTGCGTCGCGTCCTTGTTGCTGAGGAAGTGCACGTCATCGATGCAGAGCAGGTCTACGCCGCGGTACGTCTTGCGGAAGCCGTCGACCTTATTGGCACGCACGGCGGCGATGAATTCGTTGGTGAACTGCTCGCCTGTGACATAGCGAATCACGCCGCGAGGGTTGCGTTGCTGGAAGAGGGCACACGCGCCTTGCAGGAGGTGCGTCTTGCCCAAGCCGCATGCGCCGTGGAGGAAGACGTGTGAGACCGGCTCGGCATCTTCAGCCATGCGGCGTACGGCGGTGTAGGCCACGCGGTTACTGGAGCCCACGAGAAAGTCATCGAGCGATGCGCGGAAGTTGTACGAGCGAGCGAGCTTGGCGGGCTGCGCGGTCTGAGGGTTCTGCGCGGCTGCGCCCGGCACGCGCGGCGTGAAGACGCTGCGATCAATGTCGAACTTCAGCGACTGCGCGCCGGTGGCGCGGCGGAGGGCTTCACCAAAGCGGCGCTCGAGCATCTGCGCGAGGTAGCTGCTGGTCACGGTGACGTGCAGGGCGGCGTTGTCGCGCATGGCCAGGCGCGTCTGGCCTAGGAAGTAGCGCTCGAACTGCTCTTCGCCCACTTCGTCGCTCAGGCGGCGCAGCACGTGCTGCATGTCGCTGGCGTCGGCGGTGGGAGCGGGGAGCGGAGTCGCTCGCGCAAAGGGCGCGACATCGGCGCGAGTGGGGGAGTCGTCGCGGCGGCCGGTTTCGCTGCGAAGCTGGACTGTGTCGCTGCGCGAGAGCCCTCCCTCGCTGCGAAGTTGGACAGTGTCGCTGCGCGAGAGCCCTCCCTCGCTGCGCTCGATGCGGCCCTGCATCGAGCGCCCGGGAACGGCGGCCCGGGAATCGGGCAGCGTCGTGTGCGATTCGCGGAGCGTGTCTGTCGCGTGGTCCGCGGGGGCGCGGTCCGGAGGAGTGAGCAGCGACGTGGCACGCAAAGGCATCCTGTCGATCGACACAGCGAGCGTCCTTTCACAACCAGTGCAATCGCCGACTGGTCGGCCAGGGCCGTGGTGAGTCGCTTGGGCGAGACGACTCACGCGAGCGCGCACATGCCGCGACCGCGTTCCACCACGAGGGAACTTCCTTGCCCGGATTCCTTTCCACGACCGGTCAGCTGCGAAGCAGGACGACGAACGTCATGAGTCAAGAACATCGCCGTCGCCTGCGGTGCAAGACCGCTGGCGAAGGACAGACGCACAAGACCCGGCACGCAAACGATGCAAAGCATCGCGCGAACGTCGCCAAGCGCACACAGTTTGACAGGGCGGCCGATCCATGGCCGGTCAGACGACACGGACGCGGCTCGCTTCATGCAAGTCGTCGCGTTCGCGGAGAGGACACTTTAACGAGATTCCGCGCACATGCAACGGCACATCACAGTTGTCGACAGGGACCGACACGTGAGCGCTTTGATTTGCGACACTTGCGCGAATGAAAAATTCTTCTCCACGTGTTGTTCATGTGCGCAGCGCAAAGGCTGTGTAAAACTGCACTGCATGTGGACAAGATGCGCAGCCCGCGCAGCGAGGGACACTTGCGACTTCACACATGTTGTGGGCTCTTGACTTGGTGTGCGCGGGCGTGTGCTCACGCGTGCAGACGGCGCACCAGCGCACGGCGCCGCGCGAAGGCACGGAAGTGCATGCTCTCATAGAGCTTGAGTGCGGGCGCGTTGCGTTCATCCACCGCGCACGACATCGACCAGACGCTGTTGATGCGGTTGGTTTCGGCGATGCCGTGCCCCAGCAGCAGGCGAGCGAGGCCCTTGCCACGAAGCGGCGGCCCCAGACCGAGGTAGACCAGTTCGCACGTGCGCTGTTCGGCACACGGCGAGAAAAACGCGCAACCCAAGGGCTCGTTGTTGTAGTAGATGATCCACCACAGGTTGGGATCATGCTGGCCGGTGCTCTTGTGGCTGGCGAGAATGTCGCGCGTCTCGCGCAGGCCGCAGAGCTCGGGGCAATCGAGCGTGGACTCGTAACTGGCGTCCATGGCGCGGATGCAATGCTCGTCGCGCAGGTGGGGCGCGATCTGCGACAGGCTTTGCACGTGGACACCTTGTGGAAACTTGCCGTACTGCGACAGGTCATTGCCCAGACTGAGTTTCTTGTCGTGTGGCTTGGGCAGGCGGCGCATGTACTTGAGCGTGCCGACACTGCGGAAGCCGGCGGCGTCGAAGACGCGCGTGGCGTAGCGTTCGTCGGGGTCGGGCAGAGCCTGGGCCAGGGCGACTTCGTTCGCGTGCTCGCGGGCGAGCATGTCGCAGCAGGCGTTGACGACGTGGACGCGCTCGGCAAAGGCGAGTTCGGAGCCGCCCCAGTCGCCCACGCGCAGCGGCTCGCTGATGAACATCATGGCGGTGCGGCCCGCGCCCAGCACGGCGAGGCAGGTTTGGCGGACGCGGAGTGAACCAGCGCCGGGCGCGGACACGGCGGGGGGGCCGTCATGGTCAACGGTGGCGAAGGTATTGGCGAGACTGATGTTGTGTGCGGGCGCGCTGGCGACCAGACGGCGGGCGGCGTCGTCGATATCGGGGTTGGCCTGCGAGACCAGCCGGCGCGCGATGGGCAGAGCGAGAGCGGGTTCGCCGCGAACGACGCGGATATGCGGGGGGAGCGCGGGGAGGACCGGCGCGGGTCGCTGCGGGTCAGGCCCATCGCCTTCCAACGACCGGGGTTGGGGAGGTGCGGCGGTCAACGCGAGAGGGTAGGGAGAGAGACGGCGGGTGGTTCGCGGTCGTCTTGAGACGGCGGGGTGAACGCGGTGCCGCACTCGGGGCATCGGTCGATCGCACAACGCAGGGGGTAGGCGCATTGCACGCAGAGCAACCGATCACGGCGCCTTTCGCGGATGCGATACCGCGCGATAAGGAAACTCGTGCAAACCAGCCAGGTGCCTGCTCCGCCGACGATGCAGGCATCGAGCAGGTGCTGGCGAGAGATGAATGCGAGCCGCGTGCCGTGGTTGTATGTCACATGGAAGTAGCGGCTGTCGAAGTGATTAAGGCGTGAACCCGGTCCGAAAGCGTCGAGGAGCGCGTAAGCACGTTGGGGGTCGCCTTGCAGTGAGGCCGTGCCGAAAAGGTAGTTATTGTGGTCGCCGATGCCGAATGCTCGGAGGGCGACGCTCGGGCCGCCGGGCATTTGCCCGGCGGAGGGAGTGTCCATTTGACTGCGATGGAATGAGAAGGAGACGAAAGTCGCCGTGCAAATGCCAAAGCAGAGCACAATCGCGAGCATGAGGGCGACTCGCCGTGCACCGGCGCCCCGTTTGTTCGTCGAGCCAGACATGGCCGACATTGTTCGCCGGGCTGGGCGGCGCGTGCCGTGGCCCACGACTTTTGCAGGTGATACCCCCCTAGACTTCCCTTCGTCCCCATTTGTCACGAGGTACCTCCATGAACATGCGTACGGCGCTCATCGGGTTTGGTCTGTGTGTCGGCTTTGGCGCCGGGATGTTCGCCGCTGGGCTGATTGGTAGCGCGACGCCGACGGCGGTTGCCGCTCCTGAGCCTGATCCGGTGCCGCGTCGGTGGCAACTGACGGTGACGCCCGGCCCGCTGCGCGTAACGCGCGTGGAGCACGACGGGCAGAGCCGGCTGTACTACTACATGACGTACAAGGTGGTGAACACCAGCGACACCGATCTGCTGTTCACGCCCAGCTTTGAGATGGCCAATGACGAGGGCGAACTCAAGCGCAGTGGGCGCGATGTGCCTGCGGCGGTGACGGCGAAGATTCTTGAACTGCTCGAGAACCCGTTGCTGGACGATCAGATCAACATCGTCGGCACGCTGCTGCAGGGCGAAGAGAACGCGAAGGAAGGCCTGGTCGTGTGGCCTGTGAATACGCCGCATGTGCGCGCGATCGAAGTGTTCGGCAACGGCTTCAGCGGCGAGACGCGGACGATTGACGCGTATGACCCGCAGACCAAGGGCAAGAAGCGCGTGACGCTGCGCAAGACGCTGATGCTGCGGTACCAGCCGCTGGGTGAGACCAAGCCCACGGGCGCGGAGAACCTGCCTGTGATTGAGCAGCGTTGGATCATGCGGTAATCGCGCAAGAGCTGATCTGTGAAGATTCACATTCGCGCGGCCGCAAGGAGCCGGTGTTGTCCTTTGGACAACGGGGGATCAAGTCTGCGTTGACGAAGAATCAATCGTCATGCCGATGAACGTGCGTCACGCATGTTCAAAGGGGCATTCATGTACACAACCAGCATCGGGAAGTTGGCTCGTCGCGGGATCGTGGGCTTTGTCGGCACGGGCATGGCGTGGTCTGCATTTGCGCAGCCGTGCGGACAGACGTGGGAGTCTGACGCGAGCGTGCCTGGCGTGATCGGCGATGTCAGAGATATCGAGCGACTGGCGGATGGTGATGTCATCGTTGCTGGGCGGGTTCGATTCGCGGGTCTGAATCGTGTCGGGAACATCGCGCGGTTTGATCGGCAGACGGAAACCTGGGATCCGATGGGATTCGGCACCGATGGCATAGTGAATGAATTGGCTCGGCTGCCCGACGGCCGCGTGCTCGCAGCGGGCTTTTTCGACGTGTTCAACGGTCAGTCGGCGTCACTCATGGTGTACGACGGCACGATGTGGGAGCCGGTGACGACTCCGTTGGATTCGGTTTCTCAAGTCGTCGTCGCACCAGAGGGAACCGTGTGGATTGTCGGGGTTGACGCGATGACGCGCGAAGGCGGGGTCTGGCGCGGTGACCTGACGACGTGGACGCGCGTTGCTGATCCTCTGGGACAACTGCGCATCAGTCCGACCGGCGACGTGTATTCATTCGTTTCGTTTGATCCAACTGTGACCTCATCCGTCAACAGACTTGTCGGTTCTGCGTGGTTGCCGGTGGGTCAGGTGTCGCCGCCCGACTTTTCTCCGCTGAATTTCTTTGTGTCGGGCATGACGATCACAGCGGATGGAGAGTTGCTGATCAGCGGATGGAACCTCCTGGCGACGTCGCAGCCGTCCGGACAAACTCCGGTGACAACGGCACGATGGACCGGCGAAGAGTGGGTTCCCGTTCGTACGGTCGCGCCCGATGTACTGGGCTCACAGTCTGACTATGTCACGCGATGGTTTGGCGGCGCATTGATCGTCGGATCTGCGGGAGCGGCGGTGTACGAGAACGGCACGCTGCGCAGCATCGGGTTGTCACTTTCGAGTCTGGGCAGTCCGTTCACGAGCGTCGAAGATGGTCCGGATGCGATGTTGTTGGGCGGCGTGACTATTCGTACACCCGATGGGGACGCTCTTGGTGTGGCGCGAGTTTCGGGCGATATTGCGCAGCCGCTCTCGCCTGCGTCACTCTTTAACGTCCAGCCAAGCACGGCAACGAGGACGTTTGATGATGCAGTGCTCGCATTCGGCGGATTTTCGCGCGTCGGTGCGCATCCTGCTCAGAGGCTGGCGCGATGGGAGGGTGGCGTTTGGAGTGCTGTGCCGGTTGACTTGAGCGCATACTCAAGCGCGTTCATTTCAGCGAGTGGCCTAGTTATTGCAGAATTGCCCGCGGTGGACAACGAAATTGTTGTTTGGAACGGGCAGCAACTGCTGCCTCAAGCGCCGGGCAGTCTTCGTCCGGTTGCGGAGACTCGACTGCCAGACGGCACCTGGCTGTACGCAGGATTGCGCACGTCTTCGGTTCCGGCTCGGCCGCAATACGGACTGTTTGTGTGGGATGGCACGCAGATGCGTGAACGCTTCCGTGCCGTTCGGCGGGCGGTCAGCGTCGCGGCGCGCAGCGATGGCGACATTTACGCGCTCGGTGCGTTGGCTGCCCCTTTGCAGGACCGACGTTTGCTTCGCATTCGAAACGAGATCGTCACCGACGTATCAGCGTCGGTTGATGGAGGACTCGGCTCCTCGCCCGGACCTTGGATGTTGCATCAAAGTGATGTGACGCTTCTGGCTGTGATTCGTCAAGCGAGTACGAACCAACGACTGGAGTTTCTGAGGTTCGATGGCACTGACTGGGTCCCGGCCTTTGCGCCGCTACTCAATCGCACCATTCGCGCGCACGCGATGCGAGAAGATGGCACACCCATGCTGGTGTTGACAGATAGTTCGAGCTTCGTCTTGCGAACGGAATTGGTCACGTGGAACAGTGCTTGTGATTGCTGGCGTGTGGTGACCGATGTGCCACAGAGTCGGTCTGGTGCGGTGAATGCGCTGGTCGCGCTGCCCGGGGGTGATGCGCTGGCATTCGGCTCGTTTGTTGAGACATCGAAGATCGCCGCTTACGGCGTTGCGCGTTGGCGAGAGGGTGAGCGTTGCTGTGATAGTTTGGACTTCACGCAGGACGGGACGTTGGATGACAGGGATATCGCGGAACTCTTCAATGTGTTCGCTGGCGGTATCTGCCCGACGTTCTATCCGTGCGATATTGACTTCAACAACGATGGCATATGGCCTACTGACGAAGACATCACGGCGTATTTCCAAGTGCTTGCGGGCGGAGTATGCCCGTAAGCTGTGGAAGTGCGTGAAACGTGTCAATGCGTGGCTACACGCACGTTGCATCGCTACACGCACTCAGCCCCTGCGAGCACATTGAAGAAGTCGATAACGTCTTGGTCTTCAGGGAAGACCTGGTTGTTGTTGAAGTCGATGTCGTTGCAGGTGTTGCCCGGGCTGCATTCGCCGCCGCTGAGGACGACGAAGAAGTCGATGACATCCTGGTCTTCGGGGAAGACGGTGTTGTTGTTGAAGTCGATGGAATCGCAGCCAGGGTTGGAGAAGGTGGTCGAGATCGCGACGTCGTCGAGCCAGGTTGTGTCGTTGATCTGCGAGTATTCGCCACGGATCTTGAGTGCTGTCGCATTGTCGAGCACGCGACGGAAGAACTGCTCGCTGAGTGGGGCAGTATTGTTTTCCACCAGCCAGCCGCGAAGGGAAGCGTCCAACTCCGTGGCGGTGAACGGCACGAAGTAAGGCGTGAAGGTCGTGGCGGGCGGATTGGGATCAAAGAAGAGAAGCGTGCCGACATCACGGGCCTCGATGCGCAGGACGGGAAGGCTGATGTTGTCAACTGTGCTTGTTGTGCGAAGTTTGTATGCGATCATGCCGCCGTAGCGATTGCGCAACCCATCGAGCATGGTTTGCGGCGCAACATAGTTGCGCCACGGACCCGTGGCACTCTCTCGCAGTTCCAGCGATCCACCGCCAGCGCTTTCACTCTCGACACTGATGCCCGTTGTATCGCCATCGCCCGTCCAGCGCCATTGGTAGTCGCTTTGGTTCCAGTTGAACGACGTGATGGGCAGCTGCTTGTAGATCGCAATGTCGTCGATCGCGAAGTTCACGCTCTCGCACAAGGGGCCTGGCGCGTTGACGCTGAATTGCAGCGAGCGCACGTTCTTGAGTGTGTCGTAGAACTCCTGCTCCGTGACCGTCGCGCCGCTCGTGCTGTCCACGCGCCAGCCGTCTGCCGTGAGCGGCACGTTGATCACGCGGCGCGAGCGCAGCGTTGCGAAGTCCGCGGTGCGGCGCACCAGCGTGCGCGTCGTGTTGGGGCCAACTTGCCCGACCAGGCGCACGTCATAGTGCGCGGGGCCTTCGCCCGGATTCACGCACGGCGTTTGCAGACCTGTGGTCTCGACGCGAATGTACCCGCCGTACGCGCCGGTGCGGTCGCCCGTCCACGTACCCGCAGCGGTGTAGTAGATGGGCTCCATGTTCACGATGCGCGTGACGGCTTCCTCCGTGGGCTGGATTCTGCCCGCGGTGGTGTTGTCCACATCCTGCACGTATGTGCCGGTGCGGTTGGTCAGGTCCCAATCAGCGGTGTTGGCAGCAGTTGAGTCGAGCGTGCTGGCAACCAGCGGGCAATCGGCTGGCGGGCCGATGCGATACAGCCGCTGCGGGCCTTGCGCCGACGCGGCGATGATGTCGCCGTTGGGAAGGCCCAGCAGTTTTTGGTAGTTCGTGCTCGGTGCGTTGGGAATCTGCGTCCATGTGCCAGTGACGCGATCGAGTTCGCGCAACGACGAGGTGGAACCGATGATGATGCGCGAACCATCCGCGACCGTGATGTCGTTGACGCTGATGTTGGTCAACGGGGCGCCCAGTGCCTGCCACGCGCTGCCGTTCCACTTGGCGACAACCGATTGCTGCGCCGGTGCAGCACCGATGATGGCGGTGGTCGCAACGATGGGTCGTTGATCGATGGGATCAAAGATGATCTGGAACGCGTCCGACAGCCCGGCACCCATGGGCAGCCACTGGGTGCCGTCCCAACGCACGATGTCTCCCATGCCCGCCAGGCGTCCGCCCATGAAGACCTCGCCGTTGGCATTGACGGCGACCGTGCGCGCCAGCGACAGGCTGGTGTCGATGTTCAGCCCGTTGTTCATCGCGACCCACTGCGTGCCCGTCCACTTTGTCACGTACCGACTTGCCACACCCCCCGCGCCTTGCTGCGCTCCCACGATGATCAGTTCGCCGCTGGGCGTCACGGCCATGTCGAAGACACCGAAGCCCTGCGTGAGTTGGATGCCCGACCCCATGGCGTTCCACTGCGTGCCGTCCCATCGCGCGATCGAGGACGCATTCACGAGCGGCCCGCCGCCCGGCACGCCGCCGATCTGTCCAAACTGACCCGCCACGATCACATCGCCGTTGGGCATGACGGCGGCGGCAGTCGCCGAGCCGTTGCCGGGGCGGAAGCCGCCACCCACGGCGGTCCATGTGCCCGCGACGGGGTCGTACGCGGTGATCATTTCGTTGAATGTCGTGTTGGTCGGAGGCGTGAGTCCGCCCGCGAGCAGGATGCGCTCGGGGATGGCACCGAACGGACCATCGGGGTCCCAGCGGACAATGTCGTTCACCACCGGGTTGTTGGCGATGGCGGTGAAGTTGAGCGCGGGCTCGGGCTTCACGAACGGCAGGCACGATTGCGTGGATTGAGCAAAGGTGAAACTTGCACTGCCCGCGAGGGTGAGAACTACTAAGGGACGAACGGCGGAAAGGGACGCAAACATATGACAACCTCCATTGCCAGGTGGTACGCCTGGCAAGGGGACATGCGAAAGAGGGGATAAAGCGGGACAAAGAAAACGGCGCGACGTAGCCTGGATCGGCACTCGTTCGCAGCTCTGGCGAAGTCGAAGAGACCGGGGACCACGAAAACTCAGCGTCCAGCCTTGAAAAACGTCCGCAGGCTTTCGAGCACGTCGTCTTTGCCGCCGACTTTGCTGAGGACGATCTTGGGGCCGCGTTCGTCGGCTTCGCCTGTGGGGAAGGCTTCGTTGAGCACGCTGTGGAAGGAGCCGCTGCCGTAGGCGCTAGCGACTTGGCAGTAGCCGAACTGGTTGCAGCGCGGGAGGAGGTCTTCCTTGAGCATCTTGACGCAGACGCGGTTGTCGCTGTCGCTGCTGTTGTCGCCGTCGCTGAAGTGGAAGAGGTAGATGTTCCACTCGTGCGGGTCGTAGTGGGCTTCGAGCAGTTCTTTGCAGGTCTGTAGTGCGCTGCTGATGCGCGTGCCGCCGTCTTCGCGGATGTTGAAGAAGGTCTTCTTGTCGACTTCGGCGGCTTTGACATCGTGCACGATGTAACGGCTTTCGATGCCTTCGTAGTTGCGGCGCAGCCAGGTGTCGATCCAGAAGGCTTCGAGACGGACGAGTTCTTTCTGTTCGTCGCCCATGCTGCCGCTCACGTCCATCATGTAGATGATGGCGGCGTTGGACTGCGGCTTCTTGACTTCATTCCAACTGCGGAAGCGCAGGTCGGCCTTGATGGGAATGATGATCGGATTGTCTGGGTCGTAGAGACCCATGGCGAGTTGGCGCTTGAGGGCTTCGCGGTAGGTGCGCTTGAAGGAGCGAAGACTTGCGGGGCCGACGGGGCGCACGCCGGTGTACTTGTCGCGCAGCGTGGTGATCTTGCTGGCGCCTTTGGGATCGATGCGCGGGAGTTTGAGCTCTTCACCGAGGATGTCGGCGAGCTCTTCCATCGTCACATCGACTTCCATGGCGTGCTTGCCTTCTTCTTCGCCGCCTTGGCCTTTGCCGACGCCTTTGCCTTCCTGGCCTTCACCCATGCCGACGCCTGAGTTGTCGCCATAGCGGAAGTGGGGCAGGTCGATGTCGTGCACGGGAACGCTGACGACCCGCTTGCCTTCGCGCGCGATGAAGTCGTTCTTGGCGATGAAGCGACGGAGGTCCTTGCGGATCTTGCCGCGGACGATTTGGCGGAAGCGTTGATGGTCTTGTTCGATTTTGTTGACCATGGCGTGCCTTCGCGCGAGGTGAACCTCCGGGACGGACGCGACTCGCATTCGTGCGAATCGCATGGTTGTGTCACTCCATACTTATTCGTTGTCGGCTGGCGAGCGGTCGCGATTCACGCAAATCTCCCGAACTTCGGCGATTATCGCGCCGTATCTGTGGTGCGGGATGTGTTCGCAATCGTCCGCGACTCAGTTCGCGGGGGTTGTGGCGTTATCTGCGCGATGGGCGATCGTCGCGGCTTTGAGGTTGCTGCTGACGATGTATGAACCGATGAGGCCCGCAGGCACTGCGGCCAAGATGTCGGCGACGCGGTGGAGCAGGTCACCCGTCAGGCTGACGCTGAAGCTGAGGGCCGGCGCTGAACGCATGGATGCGGGCAGAGCCGGGCCGAGCACGCCCACAGCCCACTCGCGCAGGCCCAGTCCATTACTGACAAGTGGCACAACCATGGCCGCTTGGCTGATGGCGGTGAGCGCGACAGCTTCGCTGAGAGCCAGAGGTCGACCGAGCGCGGCGAATGCGCACAGGTAGCGGCCCAGCCATGTGAGGACGTCGAGATATCGCACGGCACACGCGAAGAGATAGCGGCGAACCAGTTCGCGCCGCGACAATGAAACGCCGGCGATGGCGAGCAGTGCTGCCGGCAGTGGCAGCAAGATTGCGGCAGCGATGGTGCTGTCGGGCAGTACGCGGGCGAAGATCGCGACGAGGATCAGCAGAAGCACGCTGGCACCCGCGCACGTCACGGCGACGATCGACATGCTGATGCTGTGCTTGAGCGGCATGTCGTTGACGATCTTGTGATAGGCGAGACGTCCGAACATGCCCGGGCGCGCGGGCAGGTAGTTCATCAGCCAGGTGCAGGCGATGACTGCGAGCCCCTCGCGATATGCCACGCGCGGCGCGGCGGGATCATCGCGATTGAGCAACTGGTGGTACATCGCGGCGGCGAGGGCGCAGCTCAGCCAAGGCAAAGTGATGAGTGTGGGTATCGTCCACCAGCGAGCACGGGCCGCTTCCTGCATGCTTGTGGCGATGTCGGACCAGTGCGAGGCGACAACCCACACAGCGGCGGCGAAGAGCGCAAGACCGACGAAGGAACCGATGACGCGCATGGGTCGAGATGCGCGCCAGGAACGAGGCGAATCGGGTGCATCGCGCAGGAGTTCGCTGGGTGAGCGGTGCACGAGATCAGTTGCCGGTCGAGGTTTCGGAGGACTTTTCGGCCGCGATGACGCCCAGTGCGCCGCGCAGGGCGTAGGTCTTGGTGCCGCTGGTCAGGCGCTGACGTGTGATGGCGGCAAGACGAGCGAGCTCGGGGTTGCCACTTTGTTCGCAGGCGGCCAGGTAGGGATCATCGGCCGAACCCACGCGCGTGAGCAGGATCCATGCCATGATGTTGGGATCGGATTCGCTGCGAGCGAGGTCGGCCCAGGTCGCGAGTGCGGGAATCTCACCCATCGAAGGCAGTTCGAGCAGCGTGAGCAGGCGAATGTGTGCGGGCCAGGTCGGGTACTTGGTTTGCAACGTCTCGAGCAGCGGAGCGATGTTGGGACCGCCTTCACCTTGCGCGAGTGCGTTGATGAGCATGGCGCGAATGCCGATGAGCAGTGCAGGGAGCACGTCTTCGTCGGCGTTCTCGAGTCGCTGCGCGAGTTGCTCCGCGGTGAGACGCGATTCGGCGTTGGGCTGACGGCTGAGCGCGCCGCTTGCGACGTCAAGGCAGCCGAGGCCGGGCTTGCGATCGCCCTCGTCGTCGGTAGTGAAGCCTTGGATGAGGCGGTAGCGCGTGGACGAGGGGCCTTGGCTGATGGTTTCACTTAGCCAGCCGATCATCGTGTCGCTGGGGTCAAAGGTGACGCGCACCTCCTGGCCGGGCATGAGACGCAGTTGGCGAGCGATGTCGATCACTTCGACTTGCGCGAAGTTCTGGAACGACGTGGGGGACAGGCGCAGGTCGGGTGCGAGCAACATGCGCGATTCGAGCGTGCGCTGCGGGCCCAGCCCGAGCGGAATGGGCGAGATGTTCTTGAGACGAACAATGATGCTGACGCGATCGGTCGATGCCGCACTTGTGCGTTCGTGATCGACCGTGAGCCGCTGAATGGTGCTCGGTGCGGTGACGATGGTGTCCACCCATGCCGGGATGGTGCGGGTGTAGGTGTCGAGTTGCTTTGTGAGCACGCTGGGTGTGTCGCCCAGCGCTTGAGCTTGTGAGCTGGCCCATGCGCCCAGACCGGTGAGCGGCTCGGCGTACTCGATGGCCTTGAGCTGAGCAATCGCTTCGGCTTTCTTGTCTTGTGATTGCAAAGCGAGTGCGTGTGCGGCGCCCAGCCATGCGCTGGGCGACTCGCCTTGCGCCACAGCCAACGCGCTGGCAGCGTCGCCACTGCGCAGGGCGATCCATGCTTTGAGCTCCGGAACGCGCGGGTCGATGTCGGCGAGGGTTTCAAGCAGCTTCGTGGCGCGAGCCTGTGCATCGGCGACCTTGTGGTTCGCGAGAAGCTGCCAGAGCGTCCAGTTGGCTTCGATGTCGGTTGCGGCGAGCAGTGCGTCGGCTTCGCTCATGTTCTCGCCGCGACGAATCGGGTCTTTCAGCGTGGCGATTGCCTCTTCGGCACTGGCTTGCATGTCGAGCAGGGCCATCTCCACAGCTTCAGGACGCTTGACAGCGACAGCGGCAGCCGTGCGAAGTTCCTCAAGCACGGCGGCGAGGCGGATTTCTTCGGGCCGGCGGATGTTGAAGGCCTCCTGATCCTTCTTGTCGGTGGACCTGAAGATGCGTTCCTGCTGGGCGCGGGCGGTGTTGAGGTCGCCCACCAGGTCGCGCAGCGCAACATCCGCTCCATCCTTGCGGAAGGTGATGGCCAGTTCCTGCAGACGCTCGTTGGGGCCGAGCTGATCCTGACCGATCATGCGACGCACGTTGGTGTCAAAGCGGGCGGCGGCGGTCCATGCGCCGTTGGACGCAAGCAGATCGCGCAGTTGCGCGTGCACGCCCGGGTCGGCAGGGTCGGACATCAGCAGGTTGTTGAGCGCTTCGACGCGTTCAAAGTCGGACTTGGCGCGCTGCGTGACAAAGGTGAAGAGCAGCACCGCGGCGTCCTTGTTGGTGCTGTCGAGCTGCGTGGCGCGCTGGAGCAACTGCGTGAAGCGTTTCTCGTCACCCACTTCGCGAGCAAGCAGCGCGGCATCGAGTGCAAGGCGGCTGCGGACGCTGGCGTCGATGCGATCGGTGTCGATGAAGCGCGCGTACTGAGCAAGACGGTCTTGGGCGGTGTTGGCGTTGCGAAGCTGCGAACTGATCACACGCAGCAGTGCGACGGTGTCGGTGGGATCAGCCTTGACCAGTGCGCGGCTTGCTTCGAGCACGGCGGCGTCGTCACCTGCGGCAAAGGCAGCCTCCACCCAGCGGCGGATGGTCTGCGTGTTGGACGGATCCATCTGATGGGCGAGCCGCAGGAAGGAGGTGGTCAGGGCCAGATCGTCAGCGGTAGGCTCGGCGATGCCGCGAAGATCGAGCAGGGCGGTGCGAGCCATGGCGGTGCCCAGGCGTGTCTTGATGGACGCTGGAATGGCGGCCATGTCGAGCGGGCCCAAGGGGATATGTTCGGCTTGGGGCTGCGCGGGCGTCTGCGCTGGCGTCGGAGCCTGGTCTGGTGCGGGCTGGGCGATCGCGAGGGGTGTGAACGCGAGCCCGGCGAACAGGCAGAGGAGGCGGGCAGTGGTGAGGGTGGAGGTGTTCATGATGCGTGCAATGTGTACGTCGGGCGACCCTGGCGGTTTGATGGACGGCCGCGACGACGAAGACTAGCCAGCCCGTTTCCCGGCGCCCTTCGCCATCGCGGGCTCTGGACAGACCGATAGCAGGCGCCCCCGATGAAGGTCGTGGGCTGTCCGGTATCCATCGGCCGGTCGCTGGGCGGAGAAACACGAAATCGGATCATCGGGCGAGGACAAAGCACGCCGCGGTGATGATGACGATGCAGGCGAGGTTGAGCGCAAAGCCCGCCTTGACCATTTCACGCACACGGAGGTGGCCGCTGGTAAAGACCAAGGCGTTGGGCGGTGTGCCGCTGGGCATCATGAAGGCCAGACTCACGCCCAGCGCGACGGCGAAGCACAGGGGCAAGACGGGCACGCCCAGAGCCGGCGCGACAGTGGCCACCACGGGCAGCAGGACGGTGGCGACGGCGGTGTTGCTGCCGATCTCACTGACGAAGATTGCGCTCGCGGCGATGATGGCAATGACCGCGATGGCGTGCATGCCGCTCATGCCTTGGAAGAGGCGACCGAGGAACTCGTCGACGTCATTTGCGCTGATAGCCGCGGCGAGGGAGAGCCCGCCGCCAAAGAGGAGGAGGATGCCCCAGGGAATCTTGCCTGCGGTGCGCCAATCCAGAGCGAACTCGGCGTGCTTCCAGCGGATGGGAATGACAAAGAGCAACAGCGACGCGATGATGGCGATGCCAGCATCGGTCAGCAGGTACTCGGTGCGGCCATTACGCTCACGCGTGAAGTTGAGAGCCTCCGCGAGCGGGATGCGGAAGATCCAGGCGCACGCGGCAAGCGTGAAGACAACCAGCACGGTCCACTCGCCGCGGGAGACTGGGCCCAGATCGCGCAGGCGCAGCGTGAGCATTTCGCGAGCTCCGCTGACGCGCAGGCCGCGCGGGTTGTAGATTGAGAGCAGCAGCAACCACGTGACGGGCAACGTGACGAGCATGACAGGCATGCCGATCTTGAACCACTCGCCGAAAGTCACGGTCTCACCGAGCGTGTTCTGGGCGAAGGAGACCATGACCCCGTTGGGCGGCGACCCGATGATGGTCGCGACGCCGCCGATGGATGCGCCGTAAGCGACAGCGAGCAGGCTGGCGATCGCGAAGTTGCGCGCGGCTTTGTCTTCACGCGTGTTGCCTGCGTCCTCGTGCTGCGTATGTGCCAGTTCGATGACGCCGATGGCGATGGGCAACATCATTATGGCGGCTGCGGTGTTGCTGACCCACATGCTGATGATGGCGGTGGCGCAGAGCAGTCCGGCGATCAGACGCGCGGGGCTGGAGCCAAGAGCGAGCATCACAAGCAGAGCGATGCGCTGATGCAGGTGCCAGCGTTCCATCGCGGCGCCCAGCAGCATACCGCCCATGAAGAGGAAGACAACTTCGTCGGCGTAGGGCGAGGCGGCGTCCCGCATTGTCGCAACGCCAGTGAGCGGAAACAGCGCGAGTGGCAGCATCGCGGCAGCTTCAATGGGAATCGCTTCGGTGATCCACCACACGGCAAGCCATGCGCCGATGGCCAGTGTCATGCGGCCTGCGGGCGTCAAGCCGGAGACGACAGCGCCGGCAGCATCGCGCTGCTCGAGCGGCAGCACGAAGTAGAGAACGATGGCGACGAGTGGACCGAGCACCAGACCGATGACGCGCGAAATCGGCATGGGCGAAGGTAGGCAGTGGCGGAATTCGCGCGCATGGGGCGTGAGCGCTTACCGTCGCACATGCTGATGGTGTTGCAACGAGTGTCGCACGCGCAGGTGGAGGTCGATGGCATCGTGCGCGGCTCCATCGGGCCGGGCATCATGGCCTTGGTGGGACTGGTTGAAGGTGATACTGATGCGGAACTCGGGTGGTGCTGCGACAAGCTGCTGGACCTGCGCATCTTTGAGGATGCAGCAGGCAAGATGAACCTGAGCCTGCGCGATGTAACGGGGTCGGGTGTGCTGCTCATACCCAACTTCACGCTGGCGGGCGATGCTCGCAAAGGACGGCGGCCGTCGTTTGACCGCGCGATGAAGCCCGAGCTTGCGGAAGCGATGTTCGGGGCGTTTGTGCAGCGCGTGCGAGCGAGCGCTGGAGACGCGATCAACGTACAGATGGGCGTGTTTCGCACGCACATGCGCGTGTCGCTGCTCAATGATGGACCTGTCACGCTGCTCATTGACAGTGCACAGCGGTGATGGTGACTTACGCGAAGATCAGCAGGCCCGCGATGATCCACGCTGCACCAAGCAGCATGATGAGCGCGGTGTAGCCCACGATGTCGCGAGCTTTCACACCAGTGATCGCCAGCAGCGGCAAAGCCCAGAAAGGCTGCAACATGTTGGTGAGCTGATCGCCATACGCGACGGACATGACCATGGTGCCCGGGTGCACGCCTTGGGCGAGGCCTGCCTCGAGTGCGATGGGGCCTTGCACCGCCCACTGGCCGCCTCCACTTGGGACGAAGAGATTGATCACGCTGGCGCTGATGAAGGTTGTCACAGGCAGCAGCGCGGGACTCGTGTCGCTCGCCATGTCGGCAACGACGCGGGCGAGGCCCGTGTTCACCATGACGGCGATGATCGCGGCGTAGATGGGGAACTGGATGATGATGCCGCCGCAACTGGAGGCAGCGTTGTCAACCGCGCGCATGAAGGAGCGAGCGCTGCCATGCATGAGCAGGCCCAGGATCATCATGACCGCGGTGATCTCGTTGAGTCCGAGGCGCGTGAGTGAAGAAACGTCACCAAATCGCCATAATCCCGCAAAAAGCAGGACTGCAAGTGCAATCGGCACGAGACGCGTGCGCTCAAGGAAATCAGGGAGCGGACCGGGCGAAGCGGAGTCATCTTCCGGTGCGGTTGGCTCGATGGATCGCAGTGCTGCGCGGGATTGAAGCGACGTGTCGCGCGGGCTGAGCACCCAAAGCGCCAGCGGGACCAAGACGACCAGCCCCAGCGTAATGAACAGATTGAATGTGGTGAAGAGCGTGTGCTCGAGCGCGATGCCCTGCGGGAAGCCGGCGGCGGCGAGCCGGTCAACGACATCCGCCGGCAGTGTGCGCTTCGCGCCGTCGAGAGAAGTCATGGTGAGCGGAGCGGAGCCCGAAAGTCCGCCGTGCCAGACCATGAGGCCGAAGTAGCCCGCCGCGGCGATGATGGGGTAGTGGTGCGGGATGTTCCGACGAGCAAGGCTCTGGCCAACCTCGCGAGCAAGCAACGCGCCGACGATGAGTCCCAGTCCCCAGTTGACGACCCCTGTGGCGCACGCGACAAAGCCCACAAGCGCTGCGCCAGCATGGCCCGACTGCGGCACGCTTGCCAGTCCGCGGAGCAGGCGGCCGACCGGAGCGGTGGAGGCAAGCACGTGTCCGGTCACAAGGACGAGACACATCTGCATGCTGAAGGCCAGTAGCGACCACATGTGCGAGCCCGCGGCGCCGGTATCTCGGAATGAGTCAGAGAGGCGAGCAATCTTCTCGCTCAGCGAGAGCGAGTCGGTGGTGCGGAAATCGCCCCAAGCCACACCGAGCACGCACGTCACGAGGAGCAGCAGAATGGCGATCACGAGGGGATCGGGCGCTAGAGCGCGAAACACGCGACTGATGCCAAGCCCCAGACGAGCAAGAAGATGCTGCATATGCCAGCGTAAACGCGAGGTATACCCGGCGGCGGGAGGTCAACGAACGGCTCAGATCCCGCATTGGCGGCTCGATGTTCGGCAAATGTCGGTGCGTCAAGACTGCCGAGCCCGATTTGTTCTCAGCGATTAGCCGATCTATACTTCCAACCGGCCCGTCACAAGGCCGACAATTCGTTTCGCCTGGAGAGGTGGCCGAGCGGCTGAAGGCGATAGTTTGCTAAACTGTTGTACGGACTAAAATCTGTACCGGGGGTTCGAATCCCCCCCTCTCCGCTTTGAAAAGAGACTCGATCTTGATCGAGTCTCTTTTTCATTTGGCTTGTCGGCGGTGGGGGTCGGCCCTGAGGCGAAGCAGATGCCTGTGGAACAAGCACTTAGGACTTTGCGACCGTCCGGCGGGCGCGGTCGAGGGACCACATTTGCCATGCGCTCCATACGTAGGCCGCGGCTGCGATGAGCAGGGGCCAGGTGAATGAGTCTGTGAGGGCGTAGAGGCCCACGCCTGCGGCTTGGAAGATGGCTCCGCGGACGCCAACGAGTGTCGCGTGGATGCCCACGTACTGCGCGACCTTGTCGCGCGAGGGGGCGAGCGAGACGGGGCCGAGCATCCAGCCGACGCTGGCACCGGCGTGGGCGAGGCCAAACCACAAACTCGCCAGCAGCAGGTGGTACTCGCTGGAAGTAAAGATGAGGGCGAGCGGGTAAAGCGTCAGCATCGCGAAGCTGATGGCGCAGTTGCGGATCGCGCCGATGCGGTCCATGAGCCAGCCGAACGGCAACGCCGCGGCGACGATGGCGACCTGATACACAACCTGCGTGCTCTTGGCGATCTGCTCGTAATTGAGGTTGAGCTTGTCGACGACCATGATGGGCACGAGGGCGTAAGCGATCATCCAGCCCACGCCATACGTCATGTACGCGGCTTCATACTTCGCAAAAACAGGGTCAGCCTTCAGCACTTCACGCATATGCGTGATGGGCTCAAAGGCATCACGAAGCGACCAGTGCGAGCGGTCGATCGTGGCGTCGCGTTCCTGCGAGTGGCCTGTGGCGCGACCGAGCCACATGAGCAGAAACACGCCCAGCAACTGCATGCCCGCGGCGATTGGCATGTAGTAGCGGAATGCGTGCGAGTCCTTCGTGAGCCATTGGCCCAGCGCGAAGCCGAAGAGCGCGCCCGAGACCATCCAGCCGCCCCAGACAAAGCTGTAAATGCGGCCGCGTTGCGATTCGGCATACAAGCTGCGGAGCAGGTCGCCAGCGGGTGGGTGGTACGCGGCGACCCCAATACACGAAACAAGTTGCAGAGCGATGAGGGCCCAGATGTTGGACGCAAAGCCCATGAATGCCAGAGGCAGGCAGTAGACGACCCAGTACAGCAGCAGGTACCGGTTCATCCGCGTGCGCGAAAAGATGCCGTTCCAGAAAATCGAGAGCACGAAGAAGACCGTCGACGAACTGGTGAGGATGACGACGTGAAATTTCGACGCCCCAAACTCCTTCTGAGCGACTACTGCGAGCATTGCCAGTACGGCGTTGGCCGTGCCTTGCAGCAGCGCAACGGCGAGCATGTGGACAGCCAGAATCTGCCAGCGCGCCAGTGAGCCGGTTGTTGCGGGGAGGTCGGAAGATGTCGAAGGTGGAGTCACGGAAGGGGGCGAAAGACGCACGGCGATTGGATGCCTTGCGAAGCAGGGCGGTGCCGGGCGGAAAACAAGCAGAACAGGGCGGAAAGGCCGAACAACGGCGGGCAAACAACGACCGTAAACCGTTTGGGAGGGCGGGGAAGCCGCCTGACCAGTGGAAATTGGCGTTCAGCCTGCCGATACTTACGACCCCACGGGTTGCAACCTGTGGGGACAAGCCGCCACTTTAGCTCAGCGGTAGAGCGATGCTTTCGTAAAGCATAGGTCCGGGGTTCAAATCCCCGAAGTGGCTTTTCTCCTGTCTGACCTTGCTGGGGCCACGCGGCTCGCGGTCTTGGAGTTCACTCCCACAACTTGCACAGCCTTGGGCGGGTGTTTTCGCATGAAGTCGGCCAGTTGCAGCACGCGAGCGGGGTTGGCCAGCGTGCGGCGGTAGCACAGGACGACGCGGCGGACGACGGGGCGGTCGTCGAACGGGCGGACTTCGACCAGTTCGTGCAAGGCATCGGGAATGTCTGCAGCGAGAGCGGGCAGCAGCGAGTAGCCGCCTCCCGCAGCGACCATGTATTTGAGCGTTTCAAGGCTTGCAGCGACGACTTTGGGCTGCGTGCCGCCTCGTTTGTTGCACGCGGAGACAACGTGCTCGCGCAGGCAATGGCCTTCGTCCAGCAGCACCATGTCGGACGCGGCGAGTTGGCCCGGTGACAGGCACGCACAACGGGCGATCTCACTGCCTCGCGGTGCGATCAGCGAGAAGGCTTCGTCGAAGATGGGCAATGCCGCGAGCGACGTGTTTTTGACTGGCAGCGACAGAATCGCCGCATCAAGCGAGCCGTCGAGGAGGCGCTCGATGAGCGTGGCAGTGGGGCGCTCGGTGATGTCGAGCGTAAAGCCGGGAGACTTCTTCGCAAGCGGGACCAGCACGTGGGGCATGAGGTAGGGGCCGAGCGTGGGAATCACGCCCAGCCGAAGTGGGGCGGGGCGCGAGTCTTCAAGCGAGGCGGTGGTCAGGCGATCGGCGCTGGCGAGCATCTCGCGCACAAGCGGCAGCAGACGCTCGCCCGAAGGGGTGATGAGGAATTTGCGGGCGGCGCGTTCGAAGAACGTCACGCCCAGGGCTCGCTCGACTTTCTGCACCTGGGCTGAAAGCGTGGGCTGGGCGATTCCCAGCTCGTCAGCGGCGTGTCCGAAGTGGTTGGTCTTCGCGACGGTGACGACCGCCAACAGGTCCTGCACCGACAGATCACGGGCATTCATCGAAAACTCCTATCGATTCGATCAAGCCAATCGTATTGATCAATCGTAGCCCCATGATTACAACTGCCTCGCGATAGATGGTCCTTTCCGTTCTCTCGCGTGGAGCAATCGATGAATAACCCGAATGCAAATGGCAACGGTTCCGCTGGCAAGTGCCCCGTTCTCACGACCGCGAATGGCGCGCCCATTGGCGTGCAGCAGGCGTTGACCGCTGGCCCGCGCGGCCCGGTGCTGATGCAGGATGTCGCGCTGCTCGAGCAAATGCAGCACTTCAATCGCGAGCGCATCCCCGAGCGCGTGGTGCACGCCAAGGGCAGCGGCGCGTACGGCACCTTCACGGTGACAGGCGATATCACCAAGTACACCCGCGCCAGCATCTTCTCCAAGATCGGCAAGAAGACTGACCTCTTCCTGCGCTTCTCGACCGTCGCCGGCGAGCGCGGCGCGGCTGACGCCGAGCGCGACGTGCGCGGCTTTGCAGTGAAGTTCTACACCGACGAAGGCAACTGGGACTTGGTGGGCAACAACACGCCGGTTTTCTTTGTGCGTGATCCCTACAAGTTCCAGAACTTCATCCACACGCAGAAGCGCAACCCCCAGACCAACCTGCGCGACATGGACATGCAGTGGGACTTCTGGAGCCTCTGCCCCGAAGCGCTGCACCAAGTCACGATTCTCTTCAGCGATCGCGGCATTCCCGCGACGTATCGCCACCTGCACGGTTTCGGCAGCCACACCTACTCCTTCACCAACGCCAGCGGCGAGCGAGTGTGGTGCAAGTTCCACTTCAAGTGCATGCAGGGCATCAAGAACATGACCGATGCCGACAGCGCCAAGACAATCGGTGATGACCGCGAAAGCCACCAGCGCGATCTCTTCAACGCCATCGCCAAGGGCGACTTCCCCAAGTGGCGCGTGTGCGTGCAGATCATGACGCAGGCTCAGGCTGACACGTTCCGCTGGAATGCGTTTGATCTCACGAAGGTCTGGCCGCAGCGCGAGTTCCCGCTCATCGAAGTCGGCGTGATGGAACTGAACCGCAACCCTGAGAACTACTTCGCGGAAGTGGAACAGGCTGCCTTCAAGCCCAGCGCGCTGGTGCCCGGCATCGGCCCCAGCCCCGACAAGATGCTGCAGGCTCGCCTCATGAGCTACGCCGACACGCATCTGCACCGTCTGGGTGTGAACCACCACCAGATTCCCGTCAACAAGCCGCGCTGCCCCGTGATGAACTACATCCGCGACGGCGCACTGACGACCGGCTCGTATGGCGCAGCTCCCAACTACTGGCCCAACAGCCACGCGACGGCTCCCAAGCCCGATGCGTCGTTCGCTGACCCCGCGTGGAAGCTGGGCGAAATCATCGTCGACCGCTACGACAGCACCGTCGATCACGATGACTACACGCAGCCGGGCAATCTGTACCGCATGTTCGACGAAGCTCATCGCGATCGCCTGACCAGCCGCATCGCCGGTGGACTGGGCCAAGCTCGCAAGGATGTGCAGATGCGCATGCTCTGCCACTTCTTCCGCGTCGACATGGACTACGGCACGCGGATCGCGACCAAGCTGGGTATTGATGTCAACGCCATGATGACCGAGATGAAGAACGCCGGGCACCTTCAGCACGCGTGATCGCACATCTCGGACTTTGCAAGTCCCCCCTCCCCCTCGCCCGTCGCCGCCTACCCGGTGGCGGCGGGCTTTTCAGGCTCGAATACTATTTGCTCGCACATGCAACTGCCCGCTGACAACCTCGCTCCCGCCAATCCACACAGCGTGATTCGCACGCCATGGCGCTGGGCCATGGCGGGTGTCGGCGTTGTGTGCTTTGCTCTGGGCGGCGTAGGCGCGGTGGTGCCTGGCATGCCAACAACCGTGTTCGTGTTGCTTGGCTCGTACTTTCTCGTTCGCAGTTGCCCTTGGCTCGAAGAGCGCTTGCTGACATCGCGTCTATTTAGGCCTTATGCACAGTTCGTTCGTTCGCGCGAACCCATGAGCACGAAGGTGCGCATCGCTGCGATCAGCGCGATGTCGCTCTCCGTTGTCGTCTCGTTGGCGTTGCTCGCAGCAGCTGACAAGCTCACGCCCGTTATCGCTGGTGGGATCATCGCCCTGTGGCTCGCGGGCTTCATCGCCATCATGCTCTTCCGTCGTCGCCGCGCGTGAAGATCGGCGCAAAGTCACGACACTTCGGCAACCTCGTCCCCCGTCGTGCGCTTTTGTCGCGGATATGCCAGTGCTTTGCCCGGTATAGAACGAACAGTTGATCATCAGAGAGACTGCATCGCAAAGGGTTCCAACGCCTCACGGCTGATTTTTGCTGCGTATGCGTGCGACCACTCCCGATGCGGGTATGATCGCGGCTGCACGTAAGCCTTTGCGGCGTGCGTGTTTGTGTCGATTTCACACCTAGCACACGTTTCGAGCCCTCGCATCATGCTCAACAAAGATCTCGTTCGCGGCAATGCCATCGTCGGTCAATCCGGTGGTCCCACCGCCGTCATCAATCAGTCGCTCGTCGGCGTCATCGAAGGCCTGCGCCTGGGTCTCCACGCTGCTGGCGTTGTTGATCGCATCTACGGCATGCGGCACGGCGTCAAAGGCCTGACGAAGGGCGATCTCATCGATCTCACGACGATGCACCAGGACCAGCTTGATCTGCTTGCACTCACGCCCAGCGCGGGGCTGGGCAGCACGCGCGACAAGCCCGATGATGCGTACTGCGACCGCATCCTCGAAGCGTGCAAGAAGCACAACATCCGCTTCTTCTTCTACATCGGCGGCAACGACAGCAGCGACACGTGCCGCATCGTGAGCGAGAAGGCCAAGGCCTCCGGCTACGACATGCGCTGCTTCCACGTGCCCAAGACGGTGGACAACGACCTGATGGAAAACGACCACACGCCCGGCTTCCCCAGCGCTGCACGATTCGTCGCGATGGCCTGCATGGCCGACTTCCTCGACAACATCTCGCTGCCGGGCATCAAGATCAACGTCGTCATGGGTCGTCACGCGGGCTTCTTGACGGCTGCCAGCGCGCTGGCGCGTCGCCGCGATCGTCAGTTCGACGAGATTCCGCTCGAAAGCAGCGACGGCCCGCAACTCATCTACTGCCCCGAAGTCGCGTTTGATACCGAACAGTTCTGCGCCGACGTCGAATCGATCTACAGCAAGAAGGGCCGCTGCCACATCGTCGTGAGCGAAGGCATTCAAGACAAGAACCACGTGCCCATCGGCGCCAAGCTCATCAAGAACGCGCAGGTCGACAGCCATGGCAACGTGCAGCTCTCCGGCAGCGGCGCACTGGGCGATCAGCTCGGCGACTTGCTCAAGGAGAAGCTCACGCCGGCAGGCGGCAAGCCGCCGCGTGTTCGCGCCGACACGTTCGGCTACATCCAGCGCTGCTGGCCCGACGCCAGCATCATCGATCGCATGGAGGCGCGTCGCAGCGGCCGCTTCGCCGCGCAGCTCGCGCTGCAAGGCCACCAAGACGGCAGCGTGGCAATCGTGCGTACGCACAGTGGCAGCGCTGCATGGCTGGGCAGCACCCAGGGCGAGGCGTACGCCAGTGACTACAAGCGCGTCGAGCTCAAGCAGATCGCGGCGAAGACTCGCCACATGCCCAAGGAGTTCCTCCAGGGCCACAACAACGTGAGCCGCGCCTTCATTGAATACTGCTTGCCGCTCGTGGGCGAGCTTCCCGGCTTCGCGCGGTTGTAAAGCCACGCTGATTCAGCCGAGTTCACCAAACGTCACGCTCCGCGACGCATCACGCGTCGCGGTTTTCATGTGGTGCGCGACATCACACGTGCGGCAACATCGCACGCTCAATCATCACCGCCGAAGCGACGGGCGGGAACTCGACCTTCACGCGATACGCGCGAAAGTCAGCGGGGTTCATGCCGATGCGTGTGAAGACGCCCTGCAAGAGCAAAGGATACCGCGGCAAGTCACGCACATGCAGTGCGTCGATCCCCATCCCGTGATCTTCGACACGTGCACCCAAGTGCAGCGTGATGCGCTCGGAGGGATCGCAATATCCAAGGGACACGCCGCCAAGTTCCGACGCTGTCACGCACTCGGGTTCTCCCAGAGGCGGAAAGTCCTTGTGGAAGATCGCGTCACAGATGAACTCTTCGCACGGTGTGTGCGTCGATGTGACAAGTCGCAGCGGCGACTGTCCGCGATCCTGCACGCGAGCGATCGCGGGCCGCATGGTCTCTGCAAAGAAGAACGTGAGTGCGGCCTGACGACCCACCGGACCCGGCAGCAGGCGATCGATCGCCATGCCATCGGGCATGATGGTTCGTCGCACCGGCGGCATGACATCGGACGAGAACGCTCGCATCAGTGGCACGCCTTGATGCTGCTCAGCCATCTCCGCATCAAGCGGTGCAGGAAGAATCTGGCCGTAAGGCTGCCCTTTGTGATCTGTTCGTCGGCCTCGCCCCAGCACCCACGTGATGTCTGACCGCAAGCGGCGAAAACCCGCGAAGCCGCGCAGGATCGCCATCGCGGTTGAGTGCTCGCCACCGACGGCCCGCTCGGGCCAGAAGATGTAGGCAGCGAGCTGTGCGTGCGCCTGCACGCCCAGCAAAGTCGAGTTCGCACGGAACGCGGCTCGACGCGCGGCGATGTCGTTGGCGCGTTCAGCACCGTCCAGATGTGTGAGCAGTGCTTCGAGCCCGCTGCGGTCACCTGCATGCGCATCGATCAGCGCGTCGTACGCGTCCATCGCGGTTTCGAGGCGACTGATGAGCGCGGCGTCGATACCCGTGCGTTTTGCGGCGCGTGTGAGAATTTGCATCGCCGCACCGCCCGGGACGCGCTCAAGCACTGTGGCAGGTGAGCCGGGTTTGGCGACGTTCAGGACTTTCCACGCGAGGTTCACATCGATGTCCAGCGCGCTGGCGAGCTCAGAACCTGTCCAGCCGCGTTCACCGCCGGGAATCTGCGCGAGCAAGTCGCGCATGGCGGCACCGAGCGAGCGAGCGACACCCGCCGCAGCCGCCGCAAAGTCGGCGGGCATGTCCAGTGATGCGAGCTTGTCGATCGTGGCTTTGGCCATACACGTGCGCTCTGGCAGAAGTACATCTATCGCCAGATCGCTTAGTTGTACGCGATTTCTGACGGAATGGAAGGGGTTTGGCAACATAATCGCAAATTTTCAGAATTGCTTTCAAAAGTGCTTGCACAATCGCGTCGGCGCGGTATGCTGAGCCGGGACAGGCGTCTTTGGGCAGATCAATGTTGATCTTCTCGCGAGAGCGGCGACTCGTTGTGGGTTGCGGCCTGCGGTGCAACCTGCGACGCGTGTTTCTGCAACCGGGCTCAGGAGGCATGGGTATGAAGGGCATGGTCACGTCGGTCTTGGTGTTGGCCTGTTTCGCCGTTTCGCCAGCGTCGGCAGCGGACGCACAGCGCACGGTGTTTCTTGGCACGTCGGTGCCGCCCGCGGCGGGATTGAACCTGACGTGGCACCCCGGCCAGCAGAAGTACTACGCGGTGGGGCCCGGCGCGGGTGAGCCCATGTTCTCCAGCGTGTACGTCTTCTCGGGTGAAGGCACGGAACTGCAGGTGTTCGGCGAGCTGCCGCACGACCTCCGCTCCATCAACTACAACGCATCGACGGGCAAACTTGAGGTGGTCACGTTCACTGCACGCGATGGCGGCATCGGCGCAGTGGGCGAGCGCTTGCAAGGCTTGTTCGAGCTGGGCATCGATGCGCAGGGACTCGTGACAGGTTCCACCACGCTCGCGCTTGCGGCAGTCCCGGGATTGCAGGGCCGCCAAACCATGCCGGCGCTCGACTCGATTCGTCAGGAGCTGTATTCCTACAGCAATACCAACCTCCTGCGTCGCGTCAGTCGCGTGGATGGATCGCTGCTGAGCACGATCACGCTCGACACCGCAGCGGCAGGTGGCGCACTGACCACGTGGTTCGGGATCGGCTTTGACGCGGTGAACGACTACTTCGTCGCGACCACGTACGGCCCGGAGAGCAAGGCTCTTCGCTTCCGACTCGACGGCAGCCTTGTGGATACCTGGAACCTCGATATCGAAGTGTCGCAGTTCTATGGCGGCGCGAGCGTGGCCAATGGTCAGTTCTTTGTGTTTGATCCTGCACGCAACGGCTGGCAGGGCTACAGCTTCATCAGCCAGCCCGCGTGCGATGACATTGACTTCAACAACAACGGCGTCTTCCCCGAAGATCAGGATATCTCGGACTTCCTCGAAGTGCTCGCCGGCGGCGCACCTGCGACGTGTGATCCCATCGCAGGCTGCGGTGACATCGACTTCAACAACAACGACGTCTTCCCGGAAGATGCGGACATCGTCGACTTCTTCAACGTCGTCGCGGGTGGTGACTGCCCGTAAAGACCTGTTCGTTGCAAGCGTGCTCGCCGGAACGCCCCGTGCGATCGCTAGCCTTCCATGGTTCCCTCTTCCAAGCACAGTCAGGCTTCGCGGTTTGGCTGTGTATTGCTCAGTGCCACCCCGTCACTTTCCGGAGTCGCCCATGTTTACGACGCGTCAGCTTTGCATCTCTCTCGCTTTGTGTGCCGGTACTGCTGCCTGTTGTTCGGCGCAAGATCAATCGTGGTCAAATCTGGGCGGCAACAGCCGCTGCAACGGTCTTGCGAATGTGACAGGTCCCGATGGTGTGACGTCATCGGATCTTTTGTGGGAGAGTGCGCTGCCCAGCATCATTGCTTGGAATCCGGTCGCGGAAGGACGCCGTGTCTTCGTGGTGCGTCAGACTGGCTTTCCGCCTGATCCTCCGGCGGGATCAGACAACATCTACGCCCTCGATCTCGACACCGGTGCCATTCTGTGGACCGCCGATCTCCCCTACGAATCCGGAGACTGGACCACTTGGATCGCAGGCGTCAAGGACGGCCGCCTTTACGCCAGCCGCTCAGGCAATGGCGCAAGCGTCGCCTCACCCATCTACTGCCTCGATGCCGCGACCGGCGCCGTCCTCTGGCATACCGCAGGCGGCCCAAGCCCTTTGCCCCCCCGATACGAAATCACCGCCGGTCCCTACACGGGCGCGGTCTTCGCTCCGGACGGTGACATTCTCTTCGGATCCTTCCGCTGGGTCGAACGCTTCGACGCCCAGACCGGCAACCTCGTCTGGCGCACCGCCCGCGTCGAGCAGCTCAGCAACACCACCGGCGTCGTCATCGAGGGCAATGGCGTCTACACCGTCGATCTCATCGCGGGTTCTGGCAATCGCCTCGCCTTCCGCAAGTTTGATCTGACGACGGGCGCGTTCTTGTATCGCGGGCCGCTCATGGCGGGTGGCGGACTCTTGCACAACGCTCCGTACATCGGCGTGGATGGACGCCTGTACATCAACACCGGGCAGAACTTCAACATCAACTTTGATTTCCTCTACTCGTACACGGATACGGGTACCGAAATCATCGAGAACTGGCGTACTTCCTCCGGTGGTGGCGGCGAGTATTCACGTTGGGGCGTTGGACCAGACGGCTCGATCTACAGCGCTTCGTGGACGGGCACGCCTGATCCGGAAGGATCGTTCATCCTGCAGCGACTTGATCCTGGAACGGGCAATGTCATCGCCACGTATCCCACGCCTATCACGGGCGACTACATGCAGTTTCACTTGGTGGTCGACAACCGCGGCGTCATCTATCTGTCGAATGGCACCGCAGGCGGCTTCAACGGCGGCAAGCTGTACAGCTTCAACCCCGATCTCACGCTGCGATGGTCCGAACCGATTGATGGCAATCTCAATCAAGGTGCGCCGATTCTGGCGACGGATGGCACGCTGATCATCGCCAGCACCGGCACCATCCTGCGGGCGTATCGCACGACGCGATGCGACGATATTGACTTCAACAACAACGAGGTCTTCCCCGAGGATCAGGATGTCATCGACTTCTTTAACGTCCTCGCCGGTGCCGACTGCCCGACATGCAACGACATCGACTTCAACAACAACAACGTCTTCCCGGAAGATCAGGATGTGATTGACTTCTTTAACGTGTTGGCTGGCGGTGCATGTTCGTAAAGCCTGCAATGGGACGGCGGCCCCGACGTTGAGCGTGGTGGAGGTGCCATGACTGGTCGCGCGATCGTTGGTTCAGTGCTGTGTCTTTCGCTATGGACAGCCTTTCCTGCCCTGGCGCAGTGGACAACGCAACCCGTTGTTGCACCGCGCGTGCAGTATCGCACCTTCCAGAGCGCCGCAGCCGGTGCGACCGTGAGCTTTCATGTCTACACGCCGCCCGCCTATGACGTGCAGACACAGCAGCGCTTTCCGGTCTTGTACTGGCTGCACGGCTCAGGTTCGCCGACGGCGGGCATCGGGCAATCGAGCTCGTGGTTTGCCAGCGCGATGTCGCGCGGCGACCTGGAACCCATGATCATCGTGTTTCCAAACGGCATGCCCAACGGCATGTACTGCGATGCTGCGGATGGCTCGCGACCGATGGAGACTGTCATCATGCAGGAGCTCATTCCGCATGTTGACGCGACCTTTCGCACCATCGCTGATCGCCGCGGGCGCATTCTCGAAGGTTTCAGCATGGGTGGTTACGGCACGGGACGCCTGGCCTTCAAGTACAGTGATCGCTTTGTCGCTGCATCGCTGCTGGGGGCGGGTCCTGTGCAACTGGACTTCATGAATCCACCGCCCGGCACAGACGTATCGCCGACCGTTCGTGCAGCCATCTTTGAGGATGTATGGAACAGCGATCCAGCGATCTTCTTTGCTGCAAGTCCGTGGAATCTCGCGCAAGTCAACGCTGCGGCGATCATCGCGAATCGACTGAAAATTCGGATGGCAGTGGGGCAGAGTGATGCCATGCTCGGCCCCAACGCTGATCTGCGTGCGCACCTGCTGATGCTGGGTATCCCGCACAGTTGGCAGACATATCCGGGCGTGGGACACGAACCACTGGCATTACTGCAAGCGATGGGACAAGCCAACTGGGACTTCTACCGCGACGCGCTACGGCCAGCTTGTGATTCCATCGACTTCAACAACAACGGTGTCTTTCCTGAAGATGCCGATGTGATCGACTTCTTCGCAGTACTGGCGGGTCTTGATTGCGAGCAGTGCAGTGACATCGACTTCAACAACAACGATGTCTTTCCAGAGGATCAGGACATCATTGATTTCTTCAATGTGCTGGCGGGCGGCAGTTGTTCGTGATCAGTGCCATGACCGCGGACGATACCGGCAAGTCGATGTCGCTGAGACCGCCATTGGGACGCGAGACGTGCTACGTCGCGACAATCCAGCTCCAGTTCGTGGAGCTTGATCCATACCCCCGTTCCGTGTGACCATGTGCGTGTGATCGGCGCACGGGCGTGTGGTGTTAGTCAGAACGCTTCCATAACCTCTACAGGGGTGCTTTTTCCGGGCGTTCGCGTCACCCATCTTGCCGCTTCGTCTACACTTACGTGAGAGTGGAGAGCCGTCTTGACTGACGGCGGCGGGAAGCGTCATCATGCAACAGATAGCCATCGGCACCACATCGCCCGATCTCGACGCGGCGGCTCGCGCATTGGCGCAGTCATTGCGAGCAGTCGCTGAAGCCCTGCCTGGCGGCAGCACGTCGCCCACTGCACTGTCGCAGCAGCTTGGTCTCAGTCGCGTGACGTTGAGCAAGATGCTCAGTTCACTTGCGCTCGCCGAGCCAAGTGAGATGCTTGAACGCATTCCGGGGCCGGAGTCGCTGCGCGAGTTTGTGCGTGCATCAAGCCAAGTCGGTGTTGAGCAGAGTCGAATCGATGCCGCGATGCACGCCATCGACACGTTTCATCAGTTGATTGATCACTTCGGCACGCGCGCTGCGCTGCATGCTGCGATTGGCGCCTCAACTGCAACGCTGCGTGGTCGAGTTGAAGTAACCGCTCGCGGCGATGTGTTCAAGGGCATGCGGCAGGTGCTGGGGATCGAAGCCAACACGTGGCTCACCTCCATGATGTTCGTGCCGCACGCGACCGAAAGTGACGTGGTGTCGGTCACGACGATCCACGGCGCGCTGGGCCTGCGCAGGCTGCGTCCTGACACGCCGGTCTTCTTCACGTTTGGCCCGCCCTATCACCAGCCGGGCGTGGAACCGGATCTTTCTCAGAGCCCGGTGTCGCTGCACGAGTTCTACACGAACGAACCAGCGAAGCTTCAGACCAAGCTGAACGGCAAGCAGTTGTTCCACCAGTTCATCAGCGACCGCATCGATAAGCACGCACTCTTTGACATGCTCGCCGTCAGCCACAGTGCGCGCGGCAGCCGCAAGTACGGCACAGAACAGTCGCGCAAGCGCGGCGTGTCGCTTTTCGTCGACACGCCCGTTCGTATGCTCGTGTGTGATGCACTGATTCACCGCGATCTGTTTCCGGGTGTGGACCCCGAACTGATCGTGTACAACTGTGCAAGCCGTGGCCCAGCCAATCCCAACGATCCGCTGCGCGATGTCGACCGCGTGACGTTCTCGGAAACGCCCACGCTGGTCACTGGCGCGGACCGCTTTGATGTGGATGAGGTGCCCAACTACCGCGAGATGGTCGAGCGAGTCTGCACGCAGCTTGATCGCCACCCCGACGAGTTTCGCGTGCATCGCCTGCGCATGGCCTACCCCATCCCCACCTTCCAGATCGTGATGGCTTTCGCCGCACCTGACGCGCCCTCGACATAATCACCCGCTCTTCGCCTCCGCGCGGTATATTGCCCGCATGAACTTCAACGCTTCACTGGCGGGATTCTTCATCGCGGCGGCGCTTGTCGGCCTCGTCAGCAGCGTGCAGCCCGGGATGAACGCCCGTCTGGGCGCAGCCGCCGGCAGCCCGCTCTACGGCGGACTCGCGAACTTCTGCGTCGGCATTGTGCTTGTGCTGGTTGTACTCGCGGCGCTCTATCTGCGTGGCAGCATCGGTGGTCCCAACGTGCAGCAAATGGCGAACGCGCCCTGGTGGTCATGGCTCGGAGGCGTGTTGGGCGCGTTCTACGTCTGCACAGCCATCTTTGTCGTGCCGAAGATCGGCGGCGTGAACTACTTCGTCTGCATCGTGGTGGGGCAGATCGTCGGGCACCTCATCATCGATCGCTGGGGCCTGCTTGGACTCTCGGCACATCCCATTACACCCACGCGCGTCACGGGCGTCATGCTTGTCGTCGTTGGCATGCTCTTGGTCACGATCGGCAGCAAAGCCGATCCCAAGGCCCAGGCGAAGCCTCCCATCGAAACCCTGCCCGTCAAGGCTTCACCTTGATCGCCAAGATCGCCGATTACTTCAGCAACGCCGCCCGCTTTGCCAGCGCAAAGCGCTCGTGGTGAATCACGTGATCGGTGTAGATGTTGAGCATGTCATCCAGCGACACTTTGCCCCGCTGGTTGTGCACACCCTGCCGCGTGAAATCCGTCGGCCCCAGCGTGCGCAGCCACATCGCGGTGAATGTACGGTTGGCGGCAAACAACTGGCAGACCTGAGCGATATCCGCCTGCGCGTAGCGGCAGCGAGCGGCGAACGCGGTCTCGTCATACGCGATCAGCAGCGGCAGTTCTTCCGCCACGATGCGCCGCATGCGGTGCGTCGCAGCCAGATCGCTGTCGAGCATGTGCACGATGAGCGTCTGCATCGACCACGTGCCTGCGACGGGCGTGGCAAGCAGTTGATCACGCGTCAGCCCGGCGGACCATGTGGAGAGGACCGAGGCCTGGCGCTCAAAGGTCGCGATGCGTTCGTGCAGATTGCTCATGTGCGAGCGTACGAGATCAATCGTGCCGGCGCGTGAGCACGCGCGCAAGCATCGGCTGCACGTGGTTGCCGTGCTCATCCTTGCCCTGGTGCGGCACGTTCATCGCATCGAGGAATCCGTAACCCAGACCGATGTGAATGAGCGTCCACGCCATGAGCTCAGCGGAGAAGACGCGAGTGATCTTCTTCTCGTCCTGCGCCTGAAGAATTTCGCGAGCGAGAAACTTGTGCAGGTCACGAATGTGTGCAACCACCGCTTTGTGAATCATCGGGTCGTTCACTTCGGTGATGGCCTGCAGAAACACCCGATACGGCACGCGACCGCCCGGCGTCGTGAACGGATTCTCCTCCGTCAATCGTGCGATGCGTTCGGCGGGATCCTTCGCCGCGGCCAGTCGGCTCTCCCAGTGCTCCAGCGTGTCCTTCGCCGTGCGTTCAATCAGCGCAACGAACAGATCGCGCTTGCTTTCAAAGTGGCGATAGATGATCGGTTCCGTCACGCCGGCCGCCTTGGCGAGCTGGGCGGTGGTGGCGCGGGCGTAACCGTCGCGAGCAAAAAGCTCAGCGGCGACATCAAGCAACTGCTCACGACGCTTGTCTGCGGGAAGCCGGGACATGCACCAAGCGTAGGGAAGTTAGTGCGCAAGTTAGTGGCGAAGTTAGTGGAATGTGAACCGTCGCTGGCTCGGGTGTTTCAACCCGCGACCGGCTTCTTCCACCCGCTCTCCGCATCCTTGCTTAGCATCGTCGCACTGCGTTCGATGCACCAGCGGCAAACGACATTGCCCGGCTCGGGCTCCACCAGCACTTCGCCGTCTTGCAGATCAACCCGCGTCGCGCTCTGCCAGTAGTCACCGGCCTTATTCAGCAGGCACAGCGTACAGGCGATGTGCTCGGGCACCGTAACACCGGCATTGGCGAGCACGACCTGCTTGTACGCGTTGGTCAGACACACGCCGCAGATGAGCGACCCCTTGTGTCCTTCCATCATCGGACGCTCAGGCTTCCACGTGCTGCCACAGAAGTCGCAGAGAAAGTCCACTTCGGTCATGTTCTCAGGGTCGGCGCCGGGACGATGCATGGCGCAGGGTAGTGTGGGGCCGAGTACCGAAAAACCGTCGATACCAAGTACCGAAGGAAACGCAGGGCACGCTGCTCTTCCTCCGGTACTTCGTCTCTTCGGTACTTCGTACTTCCTTTACATCAACTGCGACTTCACCAACTGCTGATACACCCCGCAGCGAGAAAGAAGCTGCTCGTGCGTGCCGATGTCGGCGATCTTGCCCTGATCGAACACCACGATCTGGTCGCAGTTGACCACTGTGCTCAGCCGGTGAGCCACAATCAGCGTCGTGCGGCCTTTGGCAAACTCCGCCAGCGCCGCCGCGATCGCCGACTCGCTCTCAGCATCCACCATGCTCGTCGCTTCGTCCAGAATCAAGATACGAGGATCGCGCAGAATCGCGCGGGCGATGGCGATGCGCTGACGCTGACCGCCCGACAGGCTCAGACCTTGCTCAGCGACAGGCGTGTCATAGCCCAGCGGCAACTTGCTGATGAACTCATGCGCACGCGCCTGCGTCGCCGCCGCGATGATGTCGCTCTCACTCACGACGCGCGCCATACCCAGCGCGCCGTATGCGATATTGCCGCGAATCGTGCCTTTGAACAGAACGGTTTCCTGCGTCACGACGCCGATCTGACGGCGCAGCGAACGCACGTGCACGTTGGCGATGTTCACGCCGTCAATGCTCACCGTGCCGCTATCAGGATCAAACATGCGATTGACCAGCGAAAGCGCCGTCGTCTTCCCGCTGCCGTTGGGGCCCACAAAGGCAACACGCGAACCATGCGGAATCGTCACACTCACATCGCTCAGCGCGGGCACTGTGCGCCCGGGGTAGGTCACGGTCACATGGCTGAATGCAACGTCGCGCATGTGCGGCGCGAGGCGCGGCGCGGTGCGCGTGTGCCCAGGTTCATGGGGCAGGCAGATCAGCTCACGCAGGCGTTCCGCGGCGGGCGTCGACGCTTGAATGTCGTGCACCAGCGCAGTCAGCGGCTTGAACGCCGCGCCCGCAACAGCCAGCGAAACCACCGCGAGTATGAAATCAGTCGGATCAAGCCCTTGCGTCAGAATCGCCTTCGCGACGACCAGCACCATGCCGCACAGCAGCACAAGCGTCAGCGTCTCCGTCAGCGGACTGGCGATGGCACGTGCCGTTCGCACACGATTGAGCTCACGCATCACCCGCTTGTTAATGACATGAAACCGCCCGCTCTCATACACCTCCGCATCGCTCGCCTTCACGACACGCAACGCCTGCAGGCTCTCCGTGCTGTGTGCCAGCAGTTCGCCCTGGCTCTCGAGCGCGCTCCCGGCCGCTCGCCGAATGCGTTTGCCCAGCTTGCGGATGATCGTGTACAGCAGAGGCGTGACCAGCAGCGCGACAAGGCTGACTTTCCAGTTGAAGTAGAACGCCGCCACAAAGCCCGCCAGCCCCTTGCTCGTCTGAATCAGCGTCTTGCTCAGAAGCACATTCAAACCGTTCGCGAGCTGCGAGCTGTCGTTGATGATGCGAGCAACCGCGTCGGTGGGACCCATGCCGATGACGGTGCGCAGCGGCGAGCGCAGCACGCTCACATACGCCTTGCGCCGAACGGCTGTCACCGTCTGATTCACGACCGTGAGCGAGAGGTACTGGTGCAGAAAAGTCGCCGTCGCGCCGATCACCGTCAGCGCGATGAGCACGATCATGATGTTGACAAGACTGCGAAACGGATCGCTGGGCAGGCCATCAATGGTCGCCTGCGACAAGGAAAGATGCGCGATGGGCCCAAAGGTCTGAGCTGCTTTGGCGACAGACGCGTTGAAGTCCTGTGCAAGCGTCTGCAGATTGCCGCCCTGACCCAAAATCGCCTTCAAGACCGGCTGCGTGCCGGCGAGTCCGATGCCCAGCGTCAGCGCCGAGATCACGGTCATGATCAGCGTGAGAGCGATATGTCCGCGGTAGCGCAGCATGGCGCGGGCGAATGCCCAGAAGGGATCGCCAGTGAGCGTGGACGGATCGAGAAAGTCACGACGCATGAGCGTGGATATTAGCGGCAGTGGGTGTGTGCTGACGGATCGTGTGCTCGTGCACACCGACTCTTGCCGCAAAGAAAACACGGGCCCGGAAGTCATCTCCGGGCCCGTGTGATAGATTGCCGACCTGCTTCGCTGCGACACGATCAATGCCGCCTGACATCCGCTGCCAAACTCAGATCGCTTACGGCACCACCGGGCCAACCACCGCCGTGCTGCTCAGGAAGAGCGCGGTGCCATTCACAAACGGCCCGCTCATCACAGCCTTGGCCGTGCGGGTATCAACGCGGGTCAAGTTCGTAATGCCCGCGAAGGCGGCGGCGCCACTGCCCAGATCAACCGAGCCCGTGACGACAATGGCATAGTTCCGGAAGTTGGAGCCGCTGTTGATCTTCGCGACAACGTTGGTCAGTTGCTGCGTGGTCAGGTCAATGGCGTTGCGGGCGTTGAGCGTGCCGCTCGCCGCCGTGATCGACGTGCCATCGCTGAAGCGATACGCCACGCTGTACGTCATCGCAACGCTCTGCAACGGATTGAAGATCGAGAGCACTTCCGCCACGCTGCCCGCGTTGCTGCTGTTCTCGAACAGGCCCTGAGCGAACGTCGCCACCGTGGGCACGCTGCTCGCAAATTGGTTCGCGAAGCCGTCCACGCGGAAGCTGGGCAGGCCAGGCGTCGGGAAGAAGACTTCAGGCAGGCTGGTGTACTGCACGGTCACAGGATTCGCGCCCGCATCATACAAAATGCTCACGGGCGTATCAGTCGGACCCTGGTCCAGCGCAACCGTCACGCGCGTGTTGGGCTGCACGGTCACGCTGGTGGCGCCCAAGGGCGTCAGGCCGCTGTACAGAATGTTGACCGTCGATGCCGAGGTGCCGCTGTTGTAGATCGACAGTTCCGACACGCCCATGCCGGTGCCCGGTCGCACAGCCCGGGCAATGCTGCCCACCGTGCTGCCGCCGCCCGCGCTGCCGTTCACCATGTAGCTGGGAATGGCCACACGAGGCACGGTTGCGCTGGGCAGGAAGATGTCCCAGTCGGTGAGGGTCGCGACAATGTCCTGCGTGCTGGTGACGCGCGCCGCCAACTGGCCTTCACCAAAGCCCTGCTCCGCGATGCCAATACCGCTGCGCGTGAACGCAGGAATGACCCGGGTCACCGTGCGCAGCCCGTTGGGCGTCACAAACTCCGCCGTCACCGTTGCGGCGGTGTCCGACAGGTTGTAGAACAGCATGTATTCCAGGCTGTCGGGGTTGCGCTCAATGCGAGCAAACGTCCATTCGCGCAGTTGCGGGCTGGTGAAGGCCGACGGATTCACGAACGCTTCGCTCGTGCTGGTGCCGAAGTCATCACGCGTGATGGCCGCCGCGACCGGCTGCAGGTTGGTTGCGGTTTCCGCAAACGCGAACTGCGCCACAATGGCGTACGCACCGTTGCGCGTCAGATCGCTGAAGCCCGCGGACGTGCTGGTGATCTGCACGCGAGCCTTGCTGTTCGCGTTGATCACGCCCGACGCGATCACCTGATCGCGCCCGCCGCTCGCAAAGCCATCATCCTTGCCGCCGATTTCGTAGCGGGCGATGATCTGATACCGCGTCGCGACGCTGTTGGGGTTGTACATGTCGACCGATTCGGTCGTGAAGTCGCTGCGGAAGCCCTCAGGCGTGACAAGTTCCTGCGTGAAGAACCCGGCCACTTCAGCGGGCTTGATGATCTCCACATTCTGGAAGATCACGAGCGAGGTTTCGCGAATGCCCTGCTGCGTGTTGTGGTCGCTTGTCACGGGCACGTTCGCGAAGTTGCCAGAGAACGGACCCGCAAACGCCGCGTCGGTGGTGGCATTCACGCGGTTGAGCGCGCTGATCGCCTCCACCACGTTCCAGCCCTGAATGATGCGGCCAAACACCGCGAAGCGGTTGTTCGCCGGATCCAGCGCGGGGTTATCAACCGTGTTGATGAAGAACTGACTCGTCGCGCTGTTCGGGTTGTTCGTGCGCGCCATCGAGATGGTCCGCGACAGATTCAGCCGGCCCGTCTGCTCGAACGCAATGGGGTTGTCGGTCGGCACCGCGCTCAGGCCGTCAACCTGGCTGTACGCAAACCCGCCGGCCTGAAGAACACCAATGCCGCCGGTCTGGCCCGAATCAGTCGTGCGGTTGCTGCGCTGCACAAACGTCTGGTCATAGCGCCCGCTGCGGACGTAGTTCAGAAAGTTCGCGACCGTGTTGGGCGCGGCGCTGTTGAACATCTCCACATCAAAGTCGCCCAGGTTCGTCTCAAACCGTACCACCGTGTTGCTCGCGCTCTCCAGCATCGAGATCGTGGGCAGTGGCGCCGAGTCCAGCAGCGTCCGGCTCTCCAGAGCCTCCACAGGGTGGGCCGTGGCGTCACCCAGCATCGTCTTGATCGAACGAACAAACAAATCGGCGACGGGCGACAGGCTCATCAGCATGAAGGCAACTCCCAGGCAGGGCGAGGTGATCGGAGCGGCGCGCGGTTACGCATGCGAGGCCGCAGCGACTCCATTATGGCGATGGTACCAGTTATCCGTACGTGCGTTGTGCCAGATTCCGCCAATATTCGGAACCCGTGAGGTGCGTGAAGATTGCGCTTGCACTCGCTATAGTCGCCGTCGGCAGTCCCTCCACCGGACCGCCGCATCGGGCGACACAGGCTTGCGTGCGCCAAGCGCCACATGGCGCGGCCCGATTCCATCCGCAACCACCCCACCGCGACGCATGGACCGCGTCGCGCACGCCTTACGGAACCTCTTTCATGCTCCACGGCAACGGCCAGACGGGTACTTCGCACACGAACAGCCAACTGAACGGCCAGCACAACGGCAAACATGATGGGCAGCCACCCGTCGCCGATGCCACCGCCAAGCGCACGCGCCGCGGCGTGCACGGCGAACCCTGGCGCGTCGCCGTCGTCATTCCCGGCTACCAACGCCGCGAAGACCTGGAAAAGCTCTTCAAAGACATCAGCCGCCTCGACCTCCGCGGCATCACGCTCTGGAGCGTGCTCGTTGACAACAACAGCCCCACGCCCCTCAACACCATCAGCATACCCGCCAACTGCCGCGTCGAGCATTACCGCCTCGACAAGAACACCGGCGGCGCAGGCGGCTTCTCCGCGGGCATCGCCCGCGTCATGAGTGGCGAAGGCCTGACCGGCGAGTTCGACACGCCCGACTTCCTCTGGCTCCTCGACAGCGACGTGCGCGTCGCCCGCCGAAGCCTGCGCGAGCTGATCAAGGCCGCCATCAAGTACAAGAACTACTGCGCGTTCGGCTCCGCCCTCGTCGATCTGGTCACCAAGACCACCTACGAAATCGGCGGCCGCATGAACCCCAAGAACGGCTTCTTCGTGCCCGCGGCAGTCGGCGACGTTGACAAGCGCAAGATCATTCCCGCTGAATACCTCGCCGCCTGCAGCACGCTGGTGCGCTACGACGCCGTCAAGAAGACCGGCCTCATGCCTGACATCTTCATCCACGGCGATGACGTGGAGTGGTGTCTGCAAATGACCCGCAAGACCGGCATGAAAGTCGGCGGCGTGCCCACCAGCAAAGCCGGCCACCCCCTGTGGAGCCGCAAGTTCCAGACCTGGGTCCGCTACTACACCACCCGTAACGCCTACGCCCCCATCGATGTCTGCGGCTTTGGCCCCAAGACCCGCTTCCGCCGCGCAGGCGTCGATGTCCTTCGCGCCATCGGCCAGATCTTTACCGGCATGGACGAACTCGCCGAACTGCACCTCGTTGGCCTCGAGCACGCGGGCCAATGCAAGACTGAAGGCCACGAAATTCCCGGCGGGATGATGAAGATCATCCAATCAACAAAGATGCAGCCCTACGCCAACCTCGCCGCCGCGGTGAAGGAAGAAGCCGCGAAGTTTGAACAGCGCGAAGGCCGCAAGCCCAGCATCTACGTGCACCCGCTTATGGCCCTGCGCTGTAGCGACCTGCCCGGCCTGCGCGATCAACTCGAAATCCTCGGCAAGCTGCCGCCCAAGGGCTGGAACAAGAACAGCGAATGGCTCTACTGGCACCACCGCAGCCTGGGCAGCCACATGAAGAGCGACATGGTCAAAGGCGTGCTCCGCGGCCTGTTTGCAGGCAAAGCCGACATCGCCATCGTGCCCACAGGCCGCCCCACAAGCTGGTTCCGCGGCACCCACAACTTCCTGCTTACCAACGACGGCTGGCAACTCCGCACCGTCGAAACCGGTGATGCACTCAAGAAGGGCGTCGCCGGTTTCATCCGCGGCCTCAAAGCCATGATCGCCATCTACCGCCGCCCCCGCACGTTCCACAACCTGCGACCCGTCCCCGAGCGCGTGGCAACGGCCGGCGCGAAGAACGCACGGAGCGTGGAAGTGAAGCCGGCAGCGGCCGTCGCGACGACGTGAGCCGGGAACGTGGTAACGAAGTGATGAAGTGACGGAGCGCGGCGAAGCGGCAATGGTCAATGGCCTGGACGTTGACCGCTGCCGTTTTGCGGCATGCCATCTGCTCCGTTCTCCGTTCTCCGTTCTCCGTTCTCCGTTCTCCGTTCTCCGTTCTCCGTTCTCCGTTCTCCGTTCTCCGTTCTCCGTTCTCCGCTCTCCGCTCTCCGTCACTTCCCCTGCTTCACATCACCCGTCTGCTCATACCGCTCCAGATACTTCTTCGCCAACTCCGTCTGCTTGCTGCGCAGATCAATCTCGCGGCCGTCGATAAACGCGTGCGTCAAGTCCGTCGTCACTTCCAGCGCGTTGCCCGTGCTGACAAACAGCGTCGCCGACTTGCCCACTTCCAGCGAGCCGTACGTGTTGTCAATCCCCAGCACGCGGGCGGCGTTCAGCGTCACAGCTTCAATCGCGACGTCCATCGGCAAGCCGTGAGCGACAGCAGTGCCCAGCACATAAGGCAAGTTGCGTTCGTGGGCCGTGTCGTCGTTGTGCGTCACCGCGAAGGGAATCCCCGCCGCGTGCAGCCGCATGGGCAGCGTGTACGCATCGTCATACGGACTGTCATCGCGCTGCGGCATGTTCTGCACGCCGCGCACAACCACCATCGCGCCGGTCCGCTTGAACAACTCCGCGACACGATCCGCCTCGCGTCCGCCCACAATCACGCAGCGCAGGCTGCGCTTCTCGCAGAACGTGATCGCACTCGCGATCTGATCCGCGTCATTCGCCTCAATGAAAAGCTCGGGCGAAGGCTTGATCAGCGCCTTGTCAGCGTTACCGCTCTCCACCAGCAGCGGCATCGCAAACAGCGGCCGCATCGCTTCCCAGCGAAGGTCGATTGGCGCATCCGGGTTTGCCATCCGCTCGCGTGCGTACGCAAGGGCGGTGTCAAACGTCTTGTCCAGCGTCGCGAGGTTCTCGCGAATGCGCTTCATCTGCTCTTCTTCAGGCGTATCCATCCACCACGCCCGCACCGGCCGCACGCGCGGCCAATTGACCACCAGCCCCGCCATCTCGCCGCGGCGCGTCGTGACCTTCATGTCTTCGATCGTCCAGCCATCCAGCCGAATGACGCCCACCTGCCCGGGAATGAGCCCGCCCACCGGATGCACGCCCGCGAGCAAAATGCCGTTGCGCCGCGTCACAGGCAGCAGTGTCGAGTCCGGGTTCACCGCAATCGTCGGCTGCACCTCAGGCGCCACGTTGCCCACTTCCGAGTGGTCATTGGTCGCCGCGACAGCTTGAACCTCGCTGATGCCCAGCATCGTGTACGCACTGATGAATCCCGGATACACATGCTTGCCTTCACCATCGAGCATGATCCACTTGGTCGTGTCGAGCCGCTTGGTGCTCAGCCACTCCTGCCATTCGTTCGCGCTGTACACGCCCGTGATCACGCCGTCTTCAAACACCAGCGTGCCGCTCTCAATCACAGGCTGCGACACCGGATGAATCGTCGCGCCCGTGATGGCGATGATCTTCTCCTGCTTGGGCGCCTTGGCGACAAGATCCTGCGCACTCGCGACCGCCGCAAACGCAAGCAATGCCGTGAACGCCAAAGCCGATCGCGGAGAAGCGGAGGGGAGGCGGAAGGACGCAGAGGTTGTGAGTTGTGTGATGTGGATGGACATGGTGTGTTTGTTTGTGCGCGTGGTCCGTTGCGCCTCGCGTCTGTGTGTGTCATCTGTCGTCATGCGCACGGGCTCAAACCCCGTGCCACCGCTAAACGCTTCTGCCTTCCCCCTCGCTCGCTCGCTCGCTCCACCCCTTCCCTCAGTGCATCACCCCGCACCCGCACACGCCCGGCGCGTAGAACGGATCGCGGCCGCTGCGCATGATTTCGAGCTGCCGCGCACGAATCGCGGCGAGCTGCTGGTCACTGAACTCACCCGGCTTCGCAGGCTCATCCTTCTTGGTGTCAACCTTCTCCGGGTTCTTCTTCTTGTAGTCCAGCAGCTTCGCAATCAGCCGCTGCCGCTCCGCCATGATCGTTGCGCGGTGCTTGGCGTCCTGCTCCAGACTGAACAGCTCGCGCCCATCCACAAACGTGCGTTCCGCCTTGCTGAACGTGCTCATCGGGTCGCCCGTCCACACCACGATGTCGGCATCAAAGCCTTCCTTGATCGCGCCAACGCGGTTGTCAATCCGCAGTTGCTTCGCCGGGTTGAGCGTCACGAACTTCCACGCATCTTCAGCAGACACACCGCCCACTTCGCGCCCGTATTTCACCGCTTTACCCGCCTCAACATTCAAGTGCCGCGCAAGGCTGTTGCTGTCGCTATTAAAGCTCGCAACCGCGCCAACCTTGTGCATCAGCGGAAAGCCCGCAGGAATCGCATCCTGCACTTCAACCTTGAACGCCCACCAATCGCTGAAGCCGCTGCCCCCGCCGCTGTAGTCGCGCACATAGTCCGCAACTTTGTACCCTTCCAACACGTGCTGGAAGGTGCCGATCTTGAAGTCAAAATCGCGCGCCACCTGCGTCAGCATGACGATTTCATCCTGGCGATAGCTGTGGCAGTGAATGAGTCGCTCACCAGCAAGAATCTCGGCGACTGCTTCAAGTTCAAGATCGCGGCGGATCTCACGCGGATGCGTGAGCAGTGCTCTGGGCATCGGAATTCCGCCGCCACCCTTACTCGTCTCGTCGGCATCTTTCCTGAACGCGGCGCTCTTTCCATCCTTCAACGCCTTCGCATATTCCGTCGCTGCCGTAAACCGATCCCGAATCAGCTTCTCCACACCCATCCGGCTGCGCGGGTACTGCTCCGTCGCCGCGTTCCAGTTCACGCTGCGCGGGTTCTCGCCCAGCGCGAACTTGATGCCGGGAATCGCCCCCTCAAAGTGCATGTCATCAGGCCGCGCACAACCCCAGCGCAGTTTGTTGGTCTGGCTCTGCCCGCCGATGGCGTTCGCGCTGCCGTGCAAACTCAGCACACTCGTCACGCCGCCCGCAAGCTGGCGGTACCAGTTCACATCATCTGGGTTGGTCACATCCGCGATGCGCACTTCACTCGTCACCGCCTGACCACCTTCGTTCACGCCCTTGCTGATGCCCGTGTGGCTGTGAGCGTCGATGATGCCCGCCGTCACGTGCTTGCCTTCGCAATCGACGACGCGCGTGCCTTCGGGCAAATCACCCAAATCAAGCACTGAAGGCCTTTCACGGTAAACGCCTTCAATCTTGCCCCCGCTGATCAGCACCGTCGCGTCTCGCAGCACGCCTTGATCTGTATTGGTCCACACGGTCGCGTTGGTCAGATAGACGCGTTCCTGCGCAGGCATCGCCTCCATCGCATAAGGCCCAAACGGCAGCCCCAACTTCTCCGGCACATCCGTCGGTGCCTCGTCCTCATCCTTCTTCTCGTCCTTCACCTCACGCTGCGCCACATACGTGTGCGTCGAACCATCGCTGAACGTGCTCGTGCCTTCGATCGTGTCATCCTTCAGCGTTTCGCCAAAGCGAATCACCAGCTTGTCGCTGCTGCTGCCTTCCTTCCCAAGGAAGTCAAAGCCCAGTTCATGCAGCGAATGCGTGAACGCGTACGTGCCATCTTCAAACTTCTCATCCTTGCCCTTGGCTTCCTTCGTCGTGCCGTCATCCAGCGTGCGCGTCACGCGCATGTCCTTCTCGCCGATGATCACGCGAATCTGCTCCTTGCGATCCGCCGGCACATCCTTCCCATCAGCCTTGCTCACACGCCACGTGCCGCGGAACGGATTCGCATCGCGCCGCACGCTCGTGAAGTAGAACTCGCCGTTCTTGCTCTTCACCACGCCGCGGGCCGCATCCGGATCCGCCGACAAATCAGGCGTCATCGAGATCGTCACTTCGCCGCCCGCTTGCTCGGGCAGATCAAGCGCGTACGACACAACCTTCCCATCCCACGCGAAGTTCTTGACCGTGACCGGACTCACCTTCTCAAACGGCTCACGCCCCGTCAGCGTGTTCTTCTCATCAAACACCAGCGCCGCACCCTGAAAGGCCGGCTGCCCCGCCTGCGCCGGGAACCACGTGGGCCACACGCCCGTCAGCTTGTCGGGCTGCCGCTCGCCGCTGAAATTGAACTCACGCCCATCAGGCAGCATCCCACGACCGATGTACGTCGGCGGCGTGGCATCAAGATCGAAAACGATGAACGAACTCACCAGCCCGTCCGCGCCAAACTCATCATGCTCAAACACGTACGTGAGCTGATTGCCCTCCATCGAAACCTTGCGAGCCTTCGCCTCAACCTTGCTTTCCTTCACTTCCGGCTTGTCACCCTCCGCAGGCTTCGCAGGCGTGGTCTTCGTAATGACCACATCACCATCACCCGGCTTGCCCTTGCTAATCACAATCGTCCGCACCGCATCATCAGGAAAGCTCGCCGACACCGTCCACGTACCCGACACATCCGCATCAGGCTTGTTCATCTGGTGCAGTTGGCCATCCACCAGCAGCATGCGCATCTTGCTCTGCTTGTCAAACAGCTCCTCGCTCATCACCACGATGTTCGCCCGCTTGCCCGCTTCAATCGTGCCGATCTGATCAGTCGCCGCCAGCAGGCTCGCAGGCGTCGTCGTCAAACTCGCCAGCGCGACCTCCTTGGGCAACCCGTAACGCACAAACTTGCGAATATTGGGCAAAAAGTTGCCCTTGTCACGCAGCTTCGCGGTGGTAAACGCAAACGTCACGCCCGCGCCATGCAACCGCCGAGCGTTGGTGGGGGCCTGCTCCCACGTCATCATGTCGCGCAGCTCCACGCTCTCAGCCTTCTCTATGCTCGACACATCCGGAGCCTTCGGAAAGCTCACGGGCAGCAGCAACGAAGCCTTGTCCGCCTTCAGATCTGTCGCAATCGCATCCAGTCGCGCGAACTCCGTGCCGCACCCCAGAATCATGTAGGGCCGCTTGAACTCCCGCGCGATCTTCGCCACACGCAAGGCCTCAAGTTCGTCCGCCGTATCGAAGACAAATGGCAAAGCGCCACTCGCTTCCGCCTTCTCCGCCACGTTGCCACTTCCCAGCGCCGCAAGCGCATGCACATCTCCAGCCTGCATCGCCGCCGCCGCTGCCTCACCATTACTCGCAACCCAGTCCGCATCGCTCAACGTCTGCCGAATCAGCGCAATCGCGCCCATCTGGCTGTCCGGATACGCCCGTCCCCCGATCTCCATCGCCACGCTCTGATACACGTTGCTCACATACACAGGCGGCCTCGCCATGCTCGCATCGCTATCCGCCGCCGCCGTGCTCACCAGCGCGCTCTGCCCACGAAACACCCCACCACGCGGCGTGATGCACGCCGACGTGAACCCCAAATCACGCAGCTCCTTCGCCGCGCCGTCGCTCAGCCCCGCGCCATCCAGCGCGCTCCGCTGGGGCGTCACACCATCATTCCAGTGCACGCCCGCACGCTTCGCGTCAGGCTTGGGCGCGTCAACCTCTACATACGGATCAACAAACCCCGCATACGCGTGCAGCCCCTTGCCATCCAGCACGCGCGGACCAATAGGCAGCCGCGTCGCCACATCATCGCCCGTGCCGTGCTTGCCGTCCGGACCCGGGTCCGCCTCCGTCACACTGATGATCCGCCCGCCGCGCATCACCACCGTCGCTCGTCCCAGCGTCTGCGTGGGCGACACGTGCACGGTTGCATCAACCAGTGCAAGCCACGTGGGGTCCACGCGACGCGGCCCGTTCGTGGGCGGCGTCAGAGGCGACACCCCCGACGTTTGACCGAACGCCACAGCGCTCGTTCCGGCAACCATCACAAAAAGCGACAACGACAAATGATGAAATGACATCGCCACCAGTTTACACGAAAAACCAACTTTGCACCCCCAATAAATGCAAGAACTTGCACAGGCCGTCCCCCCGCGTCCCCGGGGAGTGTGAGGCCAACTCTGCGCATTCCATGTCCCCTCATCACCCTTCATGCCGCCTGCGGTATTGATGACGGCCCTTCGTACGTACCATTTTCCACTCTGCGAGCTCATTCGCGGCGTGGGAGTGTGCGCGATGAACAACCAGCCGAGCGATCACACGCGCGACGCGGGTGATGTCACCGTGCTGCTTCGCCAAGCCGGCGATGGTTCACTTGACGCCCGCGAGCGATTGCTCGCAATGGTGTACGACGAACTCCGTGTCATCGCCCGTTCCCAAATGCGTGGTGAACGGTCCAGCCACACCCTGGGCGCGACTGGTCTGGTCAACGAGTCATACCTGCGCCTCTTCCGGGCAAGTGCCGATGACATCTCGCAGTTCGGTCATCGCCACGCCTTCTTCAGCGCCGCGGCCACCGCCATGCGTCGCATTCTGATTGATCACGCCCGCGCCAAGGCCGCCATGAAGCGCGGCGGCGATCCGCGCAGCGTCGCCATCAGCGCCGACGTGCTCGAAGCCTCCGAGCGAGCCGACCCCGAGCAGTTGCTGCTGCTCGATGCAGCTCTCGACGCCCTCGCCGCCGAAGACGAACGCGCCGCCACCGTCGTGCGTCTGCGTTTCTTCGCAGGTCGCCAGATCCACGAAATCGCTGAGATACTCGGTCTCGCCGATCGCACAATCAAACGCGATTGGGAGTTCGCCCGCGCTCGATTACAGCAGATTATCGAGCGTTCCACGCCGCACAACGAGGGGCGCACATGACGCAGCCCCCCAACCACACAACCGCCGTCGCGCAATCCGCGAAAGACGTCTTCTTCGATCTGCTCGAAGCAGGCAGCGATGTCACCGCCTACGAGCGCATCCTCGACGCCGCGCCGCCAACCCTGCGAGAAGAAGCTTTGCGCCTGCTCGCATCGCACAGCCGTGCATCCAACCTGCTGACCGATCCTCGCCATCCCGCCGCGCCCCCGCACGCCGCAAGCATTCCCGGCTATGAGCTGTACGAAGAGCTCGGCCGCGGCGCGTTCGGTGCTGTCTACCGCGGTCGCCAGCTCAGCCCCGTCGAGCGCGATGTCGCCATCAAACTGCTGCATACCGACATCGCCACGACCGAGGTGCTCGCTCGATTCCGTGCGGAGGCCCGCATCCTCGCTCGCCTCGAGCACCCGGGCATCGCCCGCGTCATCGATGCCGGTGTCGACAATGACAATCGTCCATTTGTCGCGATGGAACTCGTGCAGGGCAAACCCCTCACCGAGTACGCGCAGGCTGCCAACCTCTCGCTCAACGACCGCATCACGTTGATGCGCGATCTCGCGCAGGCCGTCCATCACGCCCACCAGCGAGCGGTGCTCCATCGCGACCTCAAGCCCTCCAACGTCCTCGTCGAGCTGCGCGATGGCCGCGCCGTGCCCCGCATCATCGACTTCGGCATCGCTCGTCTGCTCGACGATGCCCAGCACGACGCGCTCACCCGCGCCGGCGCTCGCCTCGGCACGCCGCGCTACATGAGCCCCGAGCAGTCCGCCTCCAGCCGCCACGCGGATGTCCGTATGGATGTCTACGCGCTGGGCATGATCTTCTGCGAACTGCTCACGGGCAAACTGCCTCGCTCCGACGCCGACTCCCCCGACGCACCCAAAGCGCCCAGTTCGCTCGCTGCCGATGCATCTCTCGCATCCGTCCTCCGTGGCGATCTCGATGCCATCGTGCTCAAGGCCGTCGCGCTCGACGCCGAAGATCGCTACGCCTCCGCAGCCGCCTTCGCAGATGACCTCGATCGCTACCTGCAAGGCCTGCCCGTCACCGCGGCCCGTCCCACAACCTGGTACCTCGTTCGCAAATTCGTCCGGCGCAATCGCATCGCCAGCGTCATGGCCGCCGTCGCGTGCATCGCCGTCGCAGCCGGCACCACCGCTGCCCTGCTCAACGCGCGCCGCGCTGAAGCCGCTCGCGAACACGCCCAGCGCGAGCAGGCCCGCGCCGAAGCCGTCGCCCACTTCGTTCTCGATGACGTGCTCGCCGAAGTCAATCCCAACGCCCGCGGCGGCGACTCCTACACCTTCCGCGAGCACCTCAGCCACGTCAGTGAGCAGGCCCGCCAGCGTTTCGGCAACGATCCCGAACTCCTGCTCCGCGTCCTGCAGGAAGTCGGCGAATCCCAAAGCACGCTCTGGGATCACGCCGGTGCGCTCGTGACTTTCGAGGCCGCCGTCAAGGTCGCTACCGACGCCTACGGCCCCGCCGACCGCCGCACGCTCGGCCTTCGCCTCTCCGAGAACACGTCCCGAGGCAGCACAATTCGCGACGTGGAACAGATGAAGGACACCACCCTTGCCCTCGAGAGTGACATCATCGCCGCGCTGGGGCCCGACGACGTGCTGTCCCTCCAAGCCAAAGCCGCCGCTCTCACATGGTCCAAAGGAGCCGAGCGACTGAACGAAACAATCGCCTTGCGAGAACGCATCGAGAAACTGGGCCACGCCCGCACGCCACTGCACCAGGACGTTCTCAGCGTCGAGAGCAGCCTGCTCAACCGCAACAACGACCCTCGCGCTTTGGATGCCGCGACAAAGTCCGCAAGCGTCGCTCGCGAGCTCTATGGGCTCAATCACTCCAGCACGCTCAACGCTCGTTACGTGCTCGCCCGCGTTCTGCGCGGCGTCGGCAAATTCCAGGAAGCCGAGCGCGAAGCCCGCGACCTTGCCCAGGTTGTCGAACGCGTCCAGGGCGAAACCAGTTCCTTCCATCGCCACGTGCTGGTCGAGCATTACTTCGCCCTCGACGCCCTCAACGACCTTCCCCAGGCAATCGCCGTCGGAGAACGCTACATACGCCTTGAACGCCAGGCCACGCCCGACGTTGTCGCCGGTTGTGTGCGCATGTTGCACAATCTCGCTGAACTTCACATGCGAAACAAGCAGCCCCAGACTGCTCTTCACTGGCTTGAAGAATCCCAGCCCATCGTTGAACGCGTTCACGGCCCTGATTCCCCCCGCAGCCGCAGCGATCGCTGCATGATCGCCCGTGCGCTGATCGAAGCCGGCCGTGTCGAAGAAGCCCGTCCCATCATCGCCCGCGATAGCGACAACATCCCCCCCAACACCCCCGACTACGTCAAAGCCATGCTCGCCCGCGCCGCCCTCATGGAAGTGGACCAAGGCCCCAAGGCCGCCGCGGAGTTCGTCGCCCAGCAGCGCCAGATGGTCACGCCCGCCAACGCCACTGCTGGTTTAACCATCGACAAACTCTTCACCGATTACCAGCGCGCCCGCAGCAACTGACGCAGGCCCTTTACCCGCGCATCGCCGCGATCTTCCGGCACAGCGCCGCCGTCAACGCATGCCCGCTCTTCGTCGCCGTCACCCGCGCTTGCAGTGGTTGCCCCAAGAGCGCAAGATCCCCAATCAAATCCAGCAGCTTGTGCCGCGCCGGTTCATTCGCAAATCGCAAAGCCAGCGACGCCCGCTCGCCACTCGAGCCCGCCGTGTCATCAAACACCAGCATCTCCGACTCGTTGAGCCACGCAAACTGCCCCATCCGCCGCGCAATCTGCAATTCACTCCGCAGCCCAAACGTCCGCGCAGGCGCAATCTCCCGCGCATAGCTCTCCGCACGCCCGTCCCACGTCGCGCTCTGCTGCCCCAGCCCACCCCGTCCGCCGTAGTCCAGGTTGTACGTCATCGTGGCTTCAGCCATGCTCGCCACCGGTTCCGCCACAATACTCGCATCGCCTTCACGAACCTCCACACGCTGCGTCAGTCGCAGCGGCTCAGGTTCTTCGCTCGCACGCAGCACAGGCAGCAGCGCATCCACAAACACCTTCGCGCTGCCATCAAAAATCGGCACTTCGCACGCGTTGATCTCAATCGTCGCGTCCGACACATGCAAGCCCGCCAGCGCGCTCATCACATGCTCAATCGTCGCCGCCACCTTCGTCGCGTCACTGGCCGCAACCCCTTCACCCGGCTGCGCACTCACCAGCAGCGTCGTGTTCCGCACCAGCGGCGCAGCAGGCCCCGCCCACGTGCTGTCTCGCGCCACATGCTCCGCCAGCGCACGCTGCGTCGCGACCTGATCAAAACTCAATCGCTGCACGCGCAGTCCGCTCCCCGGCTTGCCAGGCAGCAATCGCATGCTGCACGTGCACCCCGTAAACAGCCCCACGCCCGCAAACGGGCCGACCGCCGCACTTAGCAATGCCATGCCGCACCTCGCTCGTGACGTGCCCGCCGCTCGTGCATCACGCCTTGCGGCCAAGTCGCCGCATCTGCACCTGCATCCGCCGCCACTCGCCCGCGTTCATCGCCGGCGCACCAATATAGGTTGCACCCGCCGGCACATCGTTCATCACACCCGCCATCCCCGCAATCTTCGCCCCGCTCCCAATGCTCAGATTGTCCGCCACGCACACGCCCCCGCCCACCACCACGCCATCACCCATCGTCACACTGCCCGCAAGCCCCGCATTCCCGCAAATCACGCAGCACCGACCCACAACGCAGTTGTGCCCGATCTGCACAAGGTTGTCAATCTTCGTGCCGCTCCCAATCGTCGTCGCCCCAAACTTGCCGCGATCAATACACGTCCCCGCGCCAATCTCCACGTCATCCCCAATCACCACATTCCCAATGTGCGGCACCTTCAGCAGCCCCCGCCCATCCGGCCGAGGCCGATACCCAAACCCATCCGCCCCGATCACCACATTCGCGTGCAAGATGCAAATCCGCCCGATCTCACACCGCTCCAGCACGCGCACCCCGCTGTGCAGCGTCGTGCCGTCACCAATCCGCGCGCCAGCAGCAACCGTCACCTGCCCGTGCAACACGCACTTCTCACCCACGCTCGCGCCTTCTTCAATCACGCACATCGGCCCCACATGGGCCGACGCCGCAACGCGAGCAGTGGGGTGCACCACCGCGCTCGCATGCACACCCGCAGGCCGAGCCGCTGCCGCCGGCGCAAACACCGTCAGCAGCTCAATCATCGCCAGGTCCACATCCGCCACAACCAGCAGCGCCTTGCCGCCTGTCACACCGCCAAGAGCTTCCACGCGCGCCGCAATCTCCGGCGTCACCAGCGCCGCACTCGCCGCGCAGCTCGACCAGCGCGCCGCATAGTCCGCCGAACGAATAAACGTCAGCGAGCCGCTCGTCGCCGTATCAAAGCTCGCCAGCCGCGCGATGCGCACGGTGGCATCACCCGTCAGCGTCGCCTTCGTCAGCGCCGCCAGGCTCGCCACATCATGCTCAGTGCTGGTTGCCTTCTGTGTCACGTCAAATCGTGTTGAGTCAGAGCCATCGCGCCGCGTCGCCACACTTACTTGGTCTTGGCCGCCGCGTAGTCGTTGTTCATCACCGTCGCAATGCGATCCGTGATATCCAGGCTCCCGTCAGCGAACAGAATCCGCTTGTTCAGAATCACCTGGTTCACCGCATCGCTCGACATCTGCGGCGACAGCTCAATCCCGCGGTCATCCAGCAGCACCAGCGAGTAACCCTCGCGCTTCGCGACTTCTTCAATCGCCTTGGTCACCTTGCCGTACAGCTCGCGGATGATCTGCGCGTTGATCACATCAATCTGCGCGCTGAAGCCTTCACTGCGAATCTTCAGCAGTTGCCGCTTTTCCGCCAGTTCCGCCGTCATGCGCACGCGTTCCTGCATGTTGCTCGCAGGCACCGACGTGCTCAGCTGCGCTTCAATTTCCTTCACTTCTTCCGCCAGCTTCGTGCGCTTCGCGATCATCTCATCGCTGATGATCTTCACTTCCGCGTTGCGATCCTTCAGCTCCGTCAGGTTGTTCATCAGCGCTTCAAGATTCACAAGCCCGACCGACGCCGGAGCCGGCGCAGGCGCCATCGCGCTCGGCACCGCGTTCACCAGCATCGCGCTCCCGCCAATCACCGCGATGCCGATCAACACTGCTGACGTCAACCTGCGAAAGCTATCACTGCGCTGCATGGAACTTCCTTCTCGTTACAACCACCAACCAACCCAAGCGTGCACTCGCACCCCTTGTTAGTAACCATTATACCCAACGCCACGCCCACATCACCCGCCCACATCACCCGTGCCATCCTCCCCCGTGCCATCAGGCTGGCTCCGCAGCCTGATGCCCTTCCCTTCACCACCCAACAACCGCACACCCCAAAAGCTCACCACCAAACCGCAACATCTCCCATGCTCCCATCCACACATCCCTCCACCTCCCGCCGGTGCAGCCCTCTCTAGCACGCGATCTCTCCAACCCCTGCGCCCCACCACGCCGAAGACAAGAATCTCCCATGCCCGGCACCTACTCGCAGCTTCTGCTCCACGTGGTCTTCTCCACCAAAGCACGCACGCCGTGGATCACGCACGAAGTTGCCGATCGCCTCTACCCATACATCGGCGGTGTCATCCGAGCCGAAAAGGGCGTGCTGTACGACATCGGCGGCATCGAAGACCACGTGCACCTGTACCTGCGCTGGCGACCCGATGGCTCCATCTCCGATTTGATGCGCACCGTCAAAGCAAAGTCGAGTAAGTGGCTCCACGCCGAGCTCCCCGCGCTGCACGACTTCGCCTGGCAAGAGGGATACAGCGTCTTCTCCGTCAGCAAGTCGCAAGAAGACGCCGTCAAGAAGTACATCGCGGGCCAGGCCGAGCATCACAAGAAGGAAGACTTCAAGGTTGAACTCCTCCGCCTGTTCTGCGCCCACGGCGTGGAGTTTGAAGAGCGCTACGTGTTCGACTGAGCGTGCACAGACAACGTCGCGCGGTGGGAACATCCCACCGCCACATCGAATGTTGACAAAGCCCCGAAGGGGCGCCGGCCTGTAGCCACGGGTGCAGCGAGCGAGTCTTCGAGCGAGCGCAACCCGTGGGACACGCGCGCATCACACCCCCGCCCCGGCAGGGGCGGCGGAATCTCCGTCCCAACCCGCGCCAACACCGACGCGACTCCCCCGACGCATACGACGCACCCATCCCGCCGCACCAGTCTCATCACGATCCCCTCATTCGCACAGTCTGTACCAAAGCCCCAAAGGGGCGCAGGCCTGTAGCCACGGGTGCAGCGACGCTGCTCTGAGCGTCGCGCAACCCGTGGACAACAGACAAACAACACCGCCGCCCCGGCAGGGGCGGAGGAATCTCAGTCCCAACCCGCGCCGCTCGCGTTACCCTCCGGTTCGCACCCGCCGCGAGACCTCCCATGCAGCATCAATCTCTGTCGTCCACGCCTGTGCCCGCCCCCGTGGCCACGCGCGCGTTGTCATGTCGCGTGTGCGGCACCGCGATCTTCGCCAGTGCACTCGCCACGGCAGCAAGCATGCTGGCAATCTCATTCGCGCGCGTCAGCACGATTCAGCACACAGACGCAGCCGTTTCGTCGATAGCAACGATGGTGCCTATCAGCTTCGCGCAAGAAGCCAACACTCAACTCGGCGAAACTCAAGATGCCGAGGCGTTCCAATCGTGCGCGACTCTCTTGCCGAACGGTACCAGCGTGTATGTCCGGGCAACGCTCACCCCCGCGGCGGTGCGTCATATGAGCAGGATCAGGGGACTGACCGAAGTGTGCTTCTCGGACAAGGTTGAGGATGTAGACGCAGCGCTCAAACTGCTTGCCGCCAAAGACTCGCCGCTTGTCAATCTGACCACTTTGGTCCTCAGCGAAACACACGTCACGGACCAAGGCCTTGCCGCAATCTCGGCAAAAGACTCACGACTCTCCTCTCTCACAACGCTCTTTCTTGGCAAAACCACAGTTACCGACCGAGGTATCACCGCACTGGCAGCCAAGGACTCTTCGCTGACCGCTCTCGCATCCTTGTACCTCGACGGGACTAAGGTCACTGATCTTGGCATACGCGCGCTTGCGGGGGCAGACTCCCCCCTTACCGCTCTTAGTTGGGTGTCCCTGAGCGGAACTTCCATCACCGATGAAGGTATCACCGCGCTCGCCGCCAAAGGGTCACGACTTGTCGCTTTGAAAGGACTGGGAATCGCAGCAACGGACATTACTGATCAAAGTCTCATCGCGCTCGCCAGTAAGGACTCGCCCCTCACCGCTCTCACTACGTTGAGTCTTTACAGTACCAAGATCACGGATCTTGGACTCGCGGCTATTGCTGCGAAAGACTCGCCCCTCACTTCAGTGAAGTACTTGGATGTCTCATACAACAACATCACCGATCAGAGCCTTGTATCGCTCGCTGCCAAAGACACGTCGCTCACCGCTCTGACGAAGTTGGAACTTGGCAATACACAGATTAGCGACCGAGGGCTTGTCGCGATTTCCGCAAAGGATTCGCCCCTTACCGCATTAACTACCTTGGGACTTGCTTGGACCAACGTGAGCGACGAAGGCGTCGCCGCGCTCAAGCGCCGGTTTCCGAACATGACAATCTACAGGTAACTCTCGTGCGCCGCTTTGGGGCCGTGCTGTGTTTCCGACAGCATGTGCGTCCCGGTGCTGCCAAGCTCGCCCCGGAGGTAACTCGCCTCAAGCGTCGGCCTGCCGCCGGTCGGCGCGTAGCACACCTTACAGGCATAACCGACCTCGCGCATGTTCACGCCCACTCCTCAGCTAGCGCTGCTCCCACCCCAATCTCGCGCTTCATCACCACCAACACAAATCCACACCCACAACCGGCCCACATCCACTTTGTGCGCGCGCCGCCGCACCAAACCATCCCCCGCGGCCCCGATTTTCAACATTTTCTTCTCCAGTCCCCCCAGCCACTTGCGCACCGCACCACCCGCCGCACGACACACTTTGTGCGCGCGCAGCGCGGTGCGCGGGGGGATATATAGAGGGACGCATCACGCGTCACGCAGCACATCGCCCGGCCATGCACTCCACGCACCGACCAAGTCGCTGCCAGGAGAAGTGGTGGGGCAAGTACAAGTGGGGCACGTGCAAGTCGGGCAAGGGCAAGCAGTGCAAGCAGGGAAAGGGGCCGTCATGATCTCCGAAGTCGAATCACTCAACTGCATCACCATCGATCACCCGCTTGCCGGCGCGGTGCTGCCGGTGTACGCACGGCCCGATGTGCCCTATCTCACCGAAGCTCGCGCCCGCGCGCAGCCCTACGTCGATCCGCACGTGGAGTTTGTCCCCACCACGCACGAGCACCTGCGCGCCATGTGCGATCGCCATGACTATCACAAGGTCTTCGATCGCATCACGCCCGCGCGGCTGGTCGACTTGGACATGCTCGACATCCGTCGCATCTTCTGGCTCGTCGAGCTCCGCGGCGACCTGCGCGAGCTCTGCCGCGTCGATCGCACCGCAACCTATGACGAACTGGTCCACTGGTCGCAGTCGCCGCGCATCTGGGTGCTGCTGCCCATCCTCCGCCTGCATCGCGACTGCTACCTGCCCGCCTCCCCGGCGGCCAACCGCCAACCCCCAGCCACGCAGCCAACATCACCCACACCCCCAACACCCCCAACACCTCCATCTACAACCCCCGCCCAACCCCGCCGCCCCCTCGCCACCGCCGCCCTCATCGCGGCCAAGGCCCTGCTCTCGTGCACGCCCACCCCACCCGCGCACGCAAGCATCGCACCACCAATGCGCGAGGAAGCATCATTTCACCCCCACAAAATCCTCACAGATGCCTCCAAAACTCGCCCGCGTCGCGCCCACCGTCTATCCTTGCGACCCTTCGCCGGGCGCGAGTTGCCGGGCGGTGGATTTCTGTCTGCTTTGGAGCACGCAATGCCCACGACCGGCACGATTACCCAAGTCATCGGTTCGACCTTCGACGCTCAGTTTCCCGAAGATCAACTGCCCGACATTTACAACGCTCTTGAAATCAAGGGCAGCAACAAGTCCGGCACGATCAACCTCGTGGGTGAAGTGCAGCAGCACCTTGGCGGCGGCCGCGTCCGCGCCGTCGCGCTGGGCTCCTCCGACGGCCTCGTCCGCGGCATGCCCTGCCTTGACACCGGCGCACCCGTGAGCGTCCCCGTCGGCGAAGCCGTCCTGGGCCGCGTGTTCAATCTCCTCGGCCAAGCCATCGACAACGGCCCACCGCCCGCCACCAGCAAGCGCAGCCCGATCCACAAGGATCCGCCAGCGTTCGCTGCCCTCAACCCCAACACCGAAATCCTCGTGACGGGCATCAAGGTCATCGACCTCATGTGCCCCTTCGTCCGCGGTGGCAAGATCGGTCTGTTCGGCGGTGCAGGCGTCGGTAAGACCGTCGTCATTCAGGAAATGATCGCCCGCGTCGCCAAGAACTTCGGCGGCTACAGCGTCTTCGCCGGCGTGGGTGAACGTACCCGCGAAGGTAACGACTTGTGGCGCGAAATGAAGGAAGCCGAGTACACCGACGAGAAGGGCCAGAAGGCTCACGTGCTCGACAAGGTGGCGATGGTGTTCGGCCAGATGAACGAACCGCCGGGGAGCCGTCTCCGCGTCGCTCTCTCGGCCCTCACGATGGCCGAAGAGTTCCGCGATGCATCGGGTAAGGAAACCCTGATGTTCGTCGACAACGTCTTCCGCTTCACGCAGGCCGGTTCGGAAGTGTCGGCACTCCTGGGCCGTATGCCCAGCGCCGTGGGTTACCAGCCCACGCTCAGCACCGAGATGGGTGCTCTCCAGGAACGCATCACCTCGACCAGCAAGGGCGCCATCACGTCGGTGCAGGCGATTTACGTGCCTGCCGACGACTTGACTGACCCGGCCCCCAGCACGACGTTCGCCCACTTGGACGCGTTCATCGTTCTCAGCCGTAACATCGCGGAAAAGGGCATTTATCCCGCCGTCGACCCGCTCGCGAGCACCAGCCGAATCCTGAGCAAGGAAATTCTGGGCGAGCGTCACTACACCGTCGCGACGCGCGTGCAGCGCATTCTGCAGCGGTATAAGGACCTCCAGGACATCATCGCCATTCTGGGCGTTGACGAACTGAGCGAAGAAGACAAGCGCACGGTGAGCCGCGCCCGCAAGATCGAGCGCTTCCTCAGCCAGCCCTTCCACGTCGCCGAACAGTTCACCGGCTTCAAGGGCGTGGACAGCACGCTCGAAAGCACGATCGACAGCTTCGAGCGCCTCTGCAACGGCGAAGGCGACGATCTGCCCGAAGGTGCATTCATGTACGTCGGCAGCCTCGACGACGCCAAGGCCAAGGCCGCCAAGATGGCGCAGGGCTAAACAAAGTCACTGATTGCAAGACAAAGCCCGCGAGCAATCGCGGGTTTTTTCGTGGCATTTGCGATACGTAGGTGTGGAGTGGCGACATCTCGTGGTGCGCGGCGGTGGTCTATGTTTCTTCATGCTCAAGCACATGATTGCGGCGATGGCTTTGGTGGCTGGTAGTGCACTTGCTCAACCGATCAAGGTTGAGGTGCGTGGGGAGCCGGGCAACTACTCGTTGCTGCGGGGTGGTGAGCCGTATTTTGTGGCGAGCGCGGGTGGGGTGAGTGCCATCGAGTCGCTCGCGAAGGCGGGGGGCAACAGCGTGCGGACGTGGGGGGCGGATGATTTGACGCCGCTGCTGGATAGGGCGCATGCGCTGGGGATGAGTGTGACGGTGGGGATCTGGCTGGAGCATCCGCGGCATGGGTTTGATTACAACGACCCGGTGAAGGTTGCGGAGCAGTATGAGAAGGCGAAGGCGGCGATTCTCAAGTACAAGGATCATCCGGCGGTTTTGATGTGGGGCATTGGCAACGAGATGGAGGGCGAGGGGAACGACGCGGCGATCTGGTCGGCGATCAACAACATCGCGTCGATGGCGAAGAAGCTTGATCCGCATCATCCGACGATGACGGTGATCGCGGAGATGGGCGACAAGGGGCAGAAGGTCAAGAACATTCACCGGCTGTGTCCGGACATCGACATCATCGGGATCAACTCGTACGGCGGCGGGCCGAGCATCGCGGAGCGCTACAAGCAGTACGGTGGCACGAAGCCGTACATCATCACGGAGTTTGGTCCCAACGGCACGTGGGAGATCGGTCGCAACGATTTTGGCGCGCCGCATGAACTGACGAGCACGCAGAAGGCGGAGGCGTATCGCAACACGTATGAGAAGAGCGTGCTGGGGGCGAAGGGCACGTGTCTGGGGTCGTACGCGTTCTTGTGGGGACACAAGATGGAAGCGACGGCGACGTGGTTTGGCATGCTGATGCCGGACAACACGACGCTGCTCGCGTCGGCGGAAGTCTTGAGTGAGATGTGGACGGGCAAGCCGCCGGCGAATCGCGTGCCTGTGATTCAGACGTTTGCGTTTGATGGCGCTGATCGCGGCGCGCCGGGTGCGAACGTGCAGGTGAAGCTTGCGGTCACGGATCCTGAGAAGGACGCGATGACCACTGAGTGGGTGCTGCTGCGCGAGACGACGCAGTATGAAACCGGCGGCGACTTCATGGCGACGCCCGAACAACTGAAGGCGGCGGTGCATGACAAGAGCCTGACGGGCGCGACGATCACGCTGCCTCAGCAGCCGGGCGTGTACCGGATTTATGTGTACGTGCGCGACGGCAAGGGCGGGGGAGCGACGGGCAGCTTGCCGATGCTGGTGAAGTGAAGCACTGCGGGGCTGGCGCGATGAGCTGGCTTTCGATGTACGGGCTCTCGAGGTACGTGCTCTGGATGTTGGGGCTCTCATTGACAGAACTGGTATGATGCAGGCATGGGGACATGGTCCGTGCTTGATCGTGTGTCGTGGTGGCGAGGCGAGCGTGAATTAGCGCTTGCGCGGCAGCGCGTGCGTCCGTTGCCTGCGGGGACGGTGTGGTACAAGCGATACGTGGGTGAATCGATCGCTGTGCCTTGGTGGCAGGTGCTGGCGTTTGCCGGGCTGTTTGGATCGCTGGTGGCAGCGAACGCGTTTTTCTCGCCCGTGCAGTTGCCTTGGCGGGTGGAGAAGTTGGATGCCGCGTTGTTTTCGGGGTGGTTGTGGCAGATGAGCCTCGGCGTGATGCTGGTGTGGATGGGATGGCGGTCCTGGCCTTCACTGCGGGCCAAGGCGCAGGCGCGGCGAGCGCGGGTGCGGCCGTTTGTGGATGTGATGCGCGGGGGCGGAGATATTGCGCTGGCGCAGCGTGTGTTGACGGAGCGGCGGAGCGGATTGCATCTGGAGTCTCACGCGCCGTTCTGGATTGTGCTGCATGCTGTGGCACCGATGATGCAGTTGGTCATGGGCTGTGTGTTCATTGCTGTGGCGATCGAGCAACTGCTGACGACCACGACGTGGGTCGGTCCGATTGCCATGGCGGTGTCGATGGTTGTGGCCATGGGCGGGGCGTGGTGGCAGTTGGGCAATCCGAAGCGTGTGATGGATGGTCGGTGTGCCGACTGCGGCTATGACCTGCGGTCGGTTGAGTCGGAGGCGGCGCTGGTGGCGGCGGGCGTTGATGCGGGGCCGGGTCGGTGTCCGGAGTGCGGGACACGGCTGCCCTTGGTGCCTGCTGCGAGTGGGCGCGAGGTGTTGTGGTGGGATAAGCGCACGCGGGGACTGGTGTGAGATGGGGATTTGGTCCGCACTGGATGACATCACGCTGTTTCGCTACGAGGCGGAGCGTCATCGCAAGCCGAGCAAAGACGCGCCGTGGTATCGCCAGCATGTTTCAGAGTCGGTCTCGATATCGTGGCTTGGGCTGTTCTCGGTGACTGCACCGTGCATGGTCGCTGCTGCGTTGATCACGAGCTCTACCGAGGCTGCGTGGTGGGCGCCGATTGAGCAAGCAGTCACGTACATCTCGTCGACGCTGTACATTGCGATGGCTTTGTTTCTGGTTTGGATTGCACTGGTGTACCTGAAGGATGTTCGTAAGCGAGCGCTTGCACGCCGCGCGAGGGTTGCGCCGTTTCGGATTGCGGCGCGGCGACGCGATGAGAGCGGGCTTGCGACCGCGCGGCATGCGCTGGCGTTACGGCGCGCGCGGCCGGTGGAGGGAGGCACGCTGATCGCCGCGATACGGGTCCATATGCGGGCGTTCCTGTTGCTGGCAGCGGCGATGTGTCTGGTCTCTGGCGTTGAAGGGTTTACTGGCGTCAAGATCAAGGGGGCATCTTCGGTTGCTGTGGTTTGTGGGGCGACGTTGGTTCTTTACAGCCTCAGTAGAGGTCGGGGTTCGGCGATGGCTCGTCAGCGGGCCAAGCGGTGTCCGCACTGCGACTACGACTTGTCGTCGGCGGCGGTAGATGAGCAGCTTGCGGCGCACGGGGTGGATGCGGGGCCTGGGCGATGCACGGAGTGTGGGGTGCGGTATCCGCTGGTGCCGCCTGCGATGGCGGATGAAGTGGTGTTTTGGGATAGGCGGGCGCGGCGGGGGGGTGCGTGAAGCCGAGGCCGACTTCGATCGTTGATGCGGTGGGATTTGCGGAGTCGCCGGTTGCGGCGCGGGTGAAGCGTCCACCGGCGAGCAGGATCAATCCGGTGATCTGGGGTGAGTCGCAGCAGTTTGTGTGGCGGAGCGGCGGTGTACCTGAGGAGCGGGTGGGTTGGGTGAGCAACCCGAAGAAGCTGCGATGGACGTTGGTGGGCGGAACCGTGGGTGTGCTGGGCTTTGCGTCGCTGCTGATGACGAGTATGCCGAGTGAATGGCGCTCGGTATCTTGCATGGTGTGCATCTGTCTTTCGCTCGCGATCTTCGCGGCGACGACATCGTGGAGTGATGCGCGCATCGGTGGTGTGCGATTTGTTCGTGTTGCGCCGCTTGCGCGTTTGCGAGCTGCGTTGGCGGCGAGATCGTCGGCGAGTGAAGCTCTGGCACAGGCTGCGACGGAGCTGCTTGCGCAGCGTCATGCGTATCGCGTGGCGATGAAGTCGAGTGCGCGGGCGCGTGATAGCGCTGCGTCGCCTGTTGCGCTGCGATTGATGATGTTGGCGCAGGCGACGGCGTATTTGCCGATGATTTTCTTGCCGCTTTCGACGATTGTGCCGGCACTGCGTGGGTCGCCGCTATGGCTCTTGCCTGTGATGTTCATCGGGCTGTGCGGGATGTTTTACTTTGGGTGGCGGAAGAGTGTGAGTCGGCGTGTGGATGAGCGACAGCGTGCGGGGGTGTGCCCGGACTGCGGATATGAGGTTGGTGGCTTGGGCGATGATCCGGCGTTGAACGGCCTGGTGCCGGGGTGCGGGCCGGCGAGTTGTCCGGAGTGTGGCGTGAAGTATCCGTTGGTGCCGCCGCCAACGCCGAGGGAAGTTGCGGAGGGGAATCGCCCGCGTGTGATCAGATGATGCGCTGGGAGCGGCGGATGGGGAGGAGTTCGCGCAGGCGCGGGTCGCGGAGGAAGACGCTGAGCCATGCGACGACGCCGACGAGGAACTGGGTGATCCAGGGTTCGTCGATGCGGACGTGGGTGGCCATGGCTCCGCCCATGTAGCCGGTGATGAGGACTGCGCCCAGGACGGTGGTGCGCGGGATGAGGAAGATGAGGACGATGGAGGCTTCGACGACGCCGATGGGGCGCATCTGATCCATGCGCCAGCCCATCTGCGTGACGCTTTCTGCCATGCCTTCGGGCTGGGTGAGTTTGGCGCTGGCGCTGAAGAGAAGCAGGCCGCTTATGAGAGCGGCGAGGATCCAGCCGGTGATGAGTTGCCACTTGGGGAGCGTTGTGCGCATGGGCGAAGATAGACCGCAGGCGTGTGTGAGCACAGCCGCGCGCTAGGGTGGAAACGGGGCTTAGGCGTCTTCGCTGGATTCGGCGTCGTCGGGATCGACGACGGGCGGTGGGGGAGCTGGGCGTGCGGCAACTTCGAGGGCGTCGTGCGCGAGCAGCGCGGCGTGTGCGACTGCGGCGGGAGTTGCTGTGTTGTCTCGCAACTGAGCAAGCACGGGGCGCGCGGGTTGGTAGGTGCGCTCGGCGCAGGTTCGCACGATGAGCAGGGCAGCGCGTTCGTCGGTTTCTCGCGGGAGGTGCGTGAGCAGTGCTGTGAGGCCTGACTCGCCGGCGTCGCGCAGCATGTCCATGATGGCGATGCGTCGCACGGCGGGGCGCGGGTCACTGAGGCGCTCGAGCGGAGTGGTCATGCTGTCTGTTATGGAAGCAGGAGGACGGAAAGGCGGGTTGAACACAGAGGGCACAGAGAGCACAGAGATTTCTGAAGGTCTGAGGCGCGGTGCCGGTTGTTGCTGTGTGGCTGTGTCTTGATAGGTTGCCTAATTACTGGCCTTCTTCGGCCGTTGCTTGGGTGGGTGCGCCGTTGACGGGGGTTTCGGTGGTGGGTTGCTGGACGCCCATGGCTGCGTCGAAGGCGGCGAGGTCCTTTTGGACTTGTTCGCGCTGGCTGATGTACCACTGGCCGGGCACGTCGGTCGCGGGGTTGTAGAAGAAGTCGGGCATGGGCTCATCGCCGGGGTACCAGGCGCGGGCGTGCACGACGTTCCAGGGCTTGAAGCCGCCTTCGAGGCGGACGGTGATCTTCTGATAGATGGGTTTGCCGTCGGTGCCCAGGCCCAGCTCGGGCATGGGGCGCAGCACATCGACGATGCCGTGATCGGTGCGGAGCCAGACGCGCGTGACGTGGAAGACGGGCAGCGTGCCGGTGGTGTTTTCCGGCGTCGCGGGCTGCACTTCGGGGCCGACCTTTCTCGCGATGCGGTCGTAGAGCATCTTGCGCGTGCCAAGCGGCAGATTGATGACGAGCGGATAGTCGGCCATCGGCAGGGCATCGGGCGCGGCGGCGACGTCGAACTCGCGCTGGCCGGGCGTCCAGCGGCTGGTGACGTATTGCAGCGCGGCGACCATGGCGGCTTCTGCGGCGGGCTTGTTGGGATCTTCGGCGTAGCCGCGCGATGTGGGAATCGCGGGGTAGTTGGTGTTTTGGAAGCAGCCGGCGAGGGCGGCGGTGAGGCCGATGAGTGAGCAGGCAAAGAGCGAGCGCGAAAGCGAAGCGGGCATGGGTACCTCCGTGTACCGGGTGTGAGTCGTCCTGACGCGCAGATTCTACGCGAAATCACGGGCCGTGTCGCGGAGGATCGCGCCGATGTGCAAAGAACGTGGAGAGCGGCTCAGGCGACGAAGCTAACTTCTTCGCCGGTCTTGCGGTAGGCGTCGTAGGCGGGGCGGTCGAAGGTGTAGAGCTTGGCTGCGCGGTGGGCGACGCCCAGTTGGCGTTCGTCGAGGTCGCGCAGGGTGCCGGTTTCCATGATCTTTTTGCGGAAGTTGCGCTTGTCGAGGCGCTTGCCCAGGCAGGCTTCGTAGAGCGTCTGGAGCTGGGTCAGACTGAACTTCTGCGGGAGCATGGCGAAGGCGAGGGGCTCGTGGCGAACTTTGTCGCGCAGGCCGGTCATGGCGGCATTGATGATCTCGGCGTGGTCAAAGGCCAGGCGCGGGAGGGCGCTGGCTTCGAACCAGCCGGCGTTCTCGCCACGAGCGGCGGCCTTGAGCTGGTCTTCGGCGGGGCGGGCGAGCGAGAGGAAGCAGACGCTGACGACGCGGCCGCGCGGATCGCGGTTGGGATTGCCGAAGGTGCGGATCTGTTCAAGGTGCGTGGGTTCGAGGCCGACGCGTGAGACGAAGAGGCGATGGCCGCCGTCTTCGAGTGATTCGTTGATGGCGACGTATCCCCCTGGGAGACTCCAAGAGCCTGCGAAGGGTTCTTCGTTGCGGCGCACGAGGAAGACGCGCAGGGCGCGCTGCGAGAAGGCGATGGGCACGCAGTCCACGGCGACGGCGATGTGCGCGGCTTCATCGAGGCGCAGGCCCGGGCGGGCGTAGTCGCGCCAGTTTCGCGGTTCGTTGAGTGGCGATGCCGGGTTCAGCTGACTCATAGCGACCTCCAGATCACAAAGAGCATAGCAGGAAAAGAAGCGCGGCGTGAAGAGTAATTGTGAAGTAAACACGAACTTGCGAAAGTGTGACTGCTACGCGGAACTTGCTGTCGTGAGCTTCGTGTACAAAGGTGCTTTGTGGCCGGAAATGTTGCGTTTGGGCTTTACAGACGCGAGGCCCGGCGTTAAGTTGCTCCGCCGCGCATGTGACGCGGAAGAGTAAAGGTGAACTGCATGACGACTGAAACGGCGACGGCGGCGCTGCCCGCCATTGATTCGGGCTCAACGGCGTGGATGCTCGTCTCGAGCGCGCTGGTGCTCATCATGGTGCCTGGGCTGGCGATCTTCTACGCGGGGATGGTGCGTCGGAAGAACGTGCTCACGACGCTTGCGCAGGTGTTTGCGGCGATGGGTGTCATTGGCGTGCAGTGGATTCTCATCGGGTACTGCCTGGCGTTTGGGAAGAGCCAAGGCGGATGGATCGGGTGGGATAGCAATCTCATCGCGCTGCATGGCATTGACTGGCACAGCGTGTATGGCGACAAGCAGATTCCTGAGCTAGTTTTCGTGATGTTTCAGGGCAAGTTCGCGATCATCACGCCCGCGCTCATCGCTGGCGCGGTGGCGGAGCGCATGAAGTTCAGCACGTTTCTGATCTTCAGTCTGCTGTGGACGACGTTTGTGTACTGCCCGCTGGCGCACTGGGTGTGGCACCCTGAGGGCTGGCTGTTTGCGAAGGGTGTGCTCGACTTTGCTGGTGGCACGGTGGTGCATATTTCCAGCGGTTTCAGTGCACTTGTGCTGGCGATCATGATCGGCAAGCGTCGTGATTACATGCCGGGGCTGAGTGGTGAGGGCTTTGCGATTCTGCCGCATAGCTTGCCTCTCACGCTGCTGGGGGCGGGGCTTTTGTGGTTCGGTTGGTTTGGTTTCAACGCGGGCAGTGCGGTCGCGATTGAGTTTCCGGCGGCTGGCTTTACGGCGGGGCTTGCGTTCACGACGACGCAGACTGCGGCGGCTGCTGCGGCGATTACGTGGCTGCTGATTGAGTGGCTGCACCAGGGCAAGCCGACCACGCTGGGCATCGCGTCGGGCATTGTTGCGGGGCTGGTGTGCATCACGCCTGCTGCGGGCCACGTGCTGCCTTGGCATGCCATCATCTTCGGTGCGGCAGGCTCGTGTGCGTGCTATCTCGCGGTGCGGCTGAAGGGCAAGTTTGGTTACGACGACTCGCTTGATGCGTTTGGTGTGCACGGTATTGGCGGGCTGACTGGTGCTGTGCTCACGGGTGTTTTCTGCATGGCAAACACCAGCAACAAGGGGCTGATTTACGGGGATTCGTATCAGTTTGAGCACCAGTTGCTGGGCGCGGGCGTGGGTGCGGGCTTCGCTGTCGTCTGCACGATCGTGATCGCTGGAGCACTCAAATACACCATGGGCCTGCGTGCGACTGATGCGCAGGAGCGTGACGGCCTTGATATCTCGGTGCATGGTGAGCGTGGCTATCACGCGGACTTGATGTCGTAGGAAACGTGTTGCGTGTCTGCGCGCGGGTGCAGAGGAGCGACAGATTGCAGGAATTGACACGAAGGGGCGTCGAGGCGTGTCGAGCGGGTGCGGGGCTTCGTGTTGAAGTGTGTTGAAGTTGTGCTTGCTGGTTCGTGCGTTCGAGGACTTCCTTCATGAAATTGCTCATCGCCATCATTCGTCCTGATCGCCTCGAAGCGGTGCAGATTGCTCTGCGCAAAGTGCTTGACGAGAATGACACGTATCGCATCACCGTGAGCCCGGTGGAAGGACACGGGGCGCAGCAAGGGGAAGTGGAGTTCGTGCGAGGCCAGAAAGTGCGGCCTCGCATGATTCCCAAGCTGCAAGTGACCATCGGTCTGAATGATGACTACGTGGAGAAAGCCATCAACGCGATCATCGAGGGCTCACGCACGGGCGGCGTGGGCGACGGCAAGATCTTCGTGGTGCCCATGCTTGAGTGCATTCGGATTCGCACGGGCGAGCGCGGCGGCGAAGCTATCTGATGCGCGTTGCTTGCTGACACGATTTACTTGCGGCCCGCGATGTCCAAGCTGGTGATGTAATCGCTGGGCTTTGCGCCGGCAGGCAAGGCGGCGACGATCTTCTGATAGAGCGGGTCCTGCCAGTCCGTCATTGCGTCGATGTAGTGCGATTCGCTTGTCAGCGCGATGTCGCGCAAGCCCGCGGCACGCATCTGTTCGCGTGTTTCGTCCACAAGCACCGCGCCGGCGACGCAGCCCACGAGCGCTTCGACGTCGGCACGAACGCTTTCGGGCAGCGGCTTGAGCAGTGCAAGGTCTGACACGGCAACTCGGCCGCCGGGCTTGAGGACGCGAGCGATCTCGCGCCATACACGCTGCTTGTCGGGGCTTAGGTTCAGCACGCAGTTGCTGATGACGACGTCGACGCTTGCGTCTGCGGCGGGCAGATTCTCAATCTCGCCCAGTCGAAACTCCACGTTGCTGAGGCCACTGGCCTTGGTGTAGTGGGCGATGTTGCTGCGGGCTTTGCTCAGCATTTCAGGGGTCATGTCGACGCCAATCACGCGGCCGGTTGCGCCCACCTTGGGTCCCGCGACAAAGCAGTCAAATCCGCCGCCACTGCCCAGGTCGAGCACTACTTCGCCGGTGCGCAAGCTTGCGAGGGCGGTTGGATTGCCGCAGGACAGCCCCATGTTGGCGCTGTCTGGCGTGGCTGCCAAGTCGGTCTGGGAGTAGCCGACTGCTTCTGCAAGTTGTGCTGGCGTGAACGTTGCGGGCCCGCAGCAGCCTCCACCTGCGCAGCATGACGATGTGGACGCACTTGACGGTGCTGCGGGTGCTGGGCTGCCGAGCGGCGTGTCGGCGAGCGCTGCGGACCACCAGCCGTCGTTGGCGATCTTCGCGTAGCCGGCGCGCACCTGGTCGCGAGTGGTGTCGGCAGTCGCGGCTGGTGCGTCTTGCGGTGTGGAGCAGCAACCGGGTTGACAGCAAGGCTTGTCGGGGGACGTGTTGGACATGATTGGTCCTTTCGAGTTGTTAGCCGGTGCGCAGCGCATCGGGAAGTGTTTCGATGAATGCTCGAATCTCTTCACGCACGCGCCGGTAGTGGGGCATTGCCTCGTCGTCACTCTTGGCATCTCGCGCAAGCCGCGGCGGGTCTTCAAAGCCCACGTGCACAACGCGGGCTCCCGGGAAGATCGGGCACGATTCGTGTGCGCTGTCACACACTGTCACCACGACATCAAAGGTCGTGGCGATTTCTTCCGGTCGCTTGCTGGTGTGGGAGGTGATATCCACGCCGGCTTCCGCCATTGCGCGAATCGCGAGGCGATTCATGCCGTGCGGATTCGTGCCCGCCGAGAATGCCTCCACACTGTCGGCCTTCAGCGCTTTGGCCCAACCTTCGGCCATTTGGCTGCGGCACGAGTTGCCCGTGCACAGGAAGAGCACGCGGAGTTTGGGATCGGTCTTCATGCGTTCGTACCTTTCGTTCGCTTGCGCGGTGTTGCGGGCGCACAGCATCCGCCGGCGTCGCAGCACGTGGGGGCGTGGGCGATGCACGCGTCCACGGCATCGGCCATGGCCCGCAGTGAAGCCGCAAGGTCGGTGTAGCGCACGGTGTAACGGACGGTTTTTGCCCGCCGCTCGCTGGCCAGCACGCCCGCGCGTGCGAGAATCGCCAGATGTCGCGACACCACCGACAGATCAACCGAGCAGCAGTCGGCGACTTCGGTGACAGAGCAAGGCCGCGCGCACTTTGCCAGACATGCCAGCAGTGTCAGTCGCGTGGGATCACCCAAGGCGCGAAACAGATCGGCGGAGAGCGCGCTGTCAATGGGCCGACGAACACGCGCCGCGTGGCGAGGCGAACGAGGCGGCAGAGCTTGCTTCGTCACTTGCATAGTTGTGCAAGTATACATGGCTTGCACCGTCCAGACAAGACCTTTCGCGGTGCAGACTGTGCCGATTGCTCGGATTGTGCGGTCTGTAGCGTCTGTACCGGTTATGACAATTGCACACGCAAGGGGGGCGACGACTCGCTTGTGAGCATGAAATGCCTGTCATCACACGCCTCCGGATTGATAGGACGCTGCGATAGGTCGATACCCAACTCAGGTACGTCTGCATTGCCAGAGCAGTGGAGATAGCACGATGTCCGGTCAGTCTACAGGACCCATCATCAGCAGCTTGCACGATGACGCCGACATGGCCGAACTGATCGACATGTACGTCGATGAGATGGGCGGTCGTGCGCAATCGCTTCGCAACAATCTTGAAGCGGGCAACTGGAAGCAGCTTGCCAATGAAGCCCACAAGATTCGTGGCAGCGCGGGCGGTCATGGCTTCGACTCGATTGGGGGGAATGCCGCACACTTGGAGGATGAATTGCGGCGTTGCGTCGGAAACGAAGGCACGATCATGCAGTCAATCAAGCAGCAGGTCGATGAATTGGTGAGCATGTGCCTGCGAGCCAAGGCACGTTGAACGAAGTGTTTCGGGGGCGGAGGATGTTCAGTGACGCAACGCCAGTCGCACACGACAGAAGAAGCGCGATCGCGCGTGCTGGTCGTGGATGACTCGCGCGATGTGCACGACCTGCTCCGGGTGCGCCTGAAGCACGATGACATCGATCTCATCACTGCGGAATCAGTCGAGGAAGGCTTTGCGAAGGCTATCGCTGAGATGCCCGAGCTGGTGCTTGTGGACCTCTCGCTGCCCAATGACGGTGATGGGCTCGTGCTGCTCCGTAAACTCCAGGCAGATACGCGCACGCAGCACACTCCCTGCATGGTTCTTTCCGCTCGCGGAGATGTCGCTGCCAAAGTTGCAGCATTCGACTTGGGTGCGGTTGATTACGTGACAAAGCCTTTCGAACTGGTCGAGCTGCGCGTGCGCTTACGTGCCGCGCTGCACATGAACCAGATGATGCGTCTGCTGGCGCAACGCGCTCGGATCGACGGCCTGACTGGGTTGTGGAATCGCGCGTACTTCGACAACCGCTGGACCGAGGAATACTCGCGTTCCAGCCGGCAGGGCCACTCGCTCGCGCTTGCACTGATCGATATCGATCACTTCAAGAGTGTGAATGACAACTACGGCCACCCGGTGGGTGACAGTGTGTTGCAGAGCGTGGCGCGTGTGCTGCAGCGTGATCCTCGCGCCAGCGATGTCGCCTGCCGATACGGCGGCGAAGAGTTTGTCCTCATCATGCCCGACACCAGCGCGGTTGACGCTGCGGTGGTGTGCGAGCGTCTGCGTCACGCTGTCAGCGAATTGCGCTGGAGTCGTGTGCCCGATCTGCGTGTCAGCGTCTCCATGGGCGTTGTCGGGGCCACGGGCATGACGCTGGCCACCTCGGAGAACTGGGTTGAAGGGGCTGACCGCAACCTGTACGCCGCGAAGAAGGCCGGTCGCAACCGCACCGTGGTGACTGATCTGTCCAAGCCCAGTTTGCGAACGTCTGCCTGACGCGACACCGCCGGCAACGCGCCAATCATGTAGCCATGAAGAAGCTTCACGCCGCGTTGTGTCGGTCCGCTGTGCTCGTGTTGGCTGCGCTCGCGGCTCCTTGTGCGATGGCGTGGGATGGGGCGGGCCACCGCATGATCACACGTGTCGCGGTTCGCGGCCTTTCCAGCGATATGCCCGCATGGCTCAAGGATGATGCGAGCGTCGCCATCATCGCTGACCAAGCTCAGATGCCGGATCGCTGGCGTGGCGTGCGCGTCGCGCAGCTCACGCACCTCAATAACCCCGATCATTACATCGACGTCGATGATCTTGAGCCGCTCGGCATGACTCTGCGCACGATGCCGCGGCTGCGCCACGAGTATGTGAAGCAGATCGCACTGGCGCGGGCCAAGCCCGACTTCGCGGGCCCGCCGATTGACCAGAAGAAGGACTTTGCGAAGACTGACGAGTACCCCGGCTTCCTGCCCATCAGTGCGATGGAAACCTACGGCAAAGTGGTGGGGGCCTTCAAGATCGTGCGCATGCAGGAAATGCTCAACAAAGACGGATCACGTGATGCGCAGATCGAAGGCGCGAAGTGGAACGCGCGTATCCACATCGGGCAGTTGTCGCACTTTGTGGGCGATGCTTCTCAGCCGCTGCACACCACGCGCCACCATCACGGCTGGGTGGGTGAGAATCCCAACGGCTACACGACCGATCGCGGCATTCACTCGTACATCGATGGCGGCGTGCTCAAATTGCACGCCATCAGCGATGCTGACCTGCAAGCCAAGTTCGAGCCCGACCGCCAGCTTGATCGCGACGACCTCTTTGGCCAGATGCTCACGCACATCGAGCGCTCCTATGCGCAGATGGAGCCGCTGTACAAGATGCAGAAGGCCGGCGAGCTTGAGCAACCGGCTGGCAAGGCGTTCATCATCGAGCGTTTGGCGGATGCGGCGAACGAACTGAGTGCGTTCATTGAGGCGGCGTGGCTGGAAGCTGCGCCGAGCCCGGAAGAAGTGCAGAACCTGGTGAAGTTTGAAGGCGAGAAAGCGGCTCCGTGAAAGACGCTCGATTCCTCTTTCTCGGGACGGGCACCTCGGCAGGCATTCCGATGATCGGGTGCCACTGCGCGGTCTGTCACAGCACCGATCCTCGTGACAACCGCTTGCGTTGCTCTGCAGTGGTGATGTGGACGGACGATCGTGGTCAGGACCGTGTGGTGTTGATTGATGCCGGTCCGGATCTGCGGACGCAGGCGATTCGCGCGGGGCTGATGCGCTGTGACGCGATCTTCTTCACGCATAACCATGTTGATCACATGTTTGGCCTCGACGAAGTGCGTCGATTCAACGCCGTGCAGCGTGAGCCGATTGAAGTGATTGCTGATGAACACACGATGACGAGTTTGCGGCGTGTGTACCAGCACATCTTCGAGCGCGAACGCAATGTGAATGACAGCTTTGTCGCGAGTCTGATTCCCAACACGATTCCGGAGCGAGAGATCGAGGCGGGCGTTGCGATTGTGCGGTGGGGGATGAGCTTTACGCCGATCCGGCTGCTTCATGGCCGGCTGCCTGTGCTTGGGTGGAGAATTGAGCGGGCGAGCGTCAATGCGCCTGCAGCCACGGAAGCATTTGTGCACTCGGGCATGCAGGCATTCTCTTCGCCACTTCCCCTTGCCTACTGCACCGACATCTCCGCTGTCCCGACGGAGTCGTGGGTGCGTTTGCGCGGGCTGAAGACGCTGGTGCTGGACTGTTTGCGGGAGCGCAAGCATCCCACGCACTTGACGATCGATGAAGCGGTGCAAATCGCAGGCGAGGTTGCTGCCGAGCAGACGTACTTCGTGCACATGAGCCATGAACTGCCGCACGAGGCGACGAATGCTCGTCTACCGGACACGATGCGGCTGGCGCATGACGGGCTTGAGCTGCGGTAAGCGGCGCGGGCTACAGCTGGGAGCGCTGGCGAAGCCATTCGCGTGTGGCGTGATCGGCGGTCAAGCCGATGGCGCGGTCGTAGGCGACGCGAGCTTCGGCAGGGCGATGCACGCGCCGGAGCACATCGGCCCGCACGGCCCAATATGGCTGATGGGTGCGCACGTCGTCAGCGTCGATGTCGTCGAGCATTTCCAACGCTTGTTCTTCGTGTCCGGCGTCGGCCCATGCCGCGGCCCGGGCGATGAGCGTGCCGATCGTGGGGGCCTGCACCATCAGCGCGTCGTAGAGAGTCGCGATCGGTGCGCTGTTGTCGACGCCGCACAGCACTGCATCCATGTGCGCGGCTTGAATGGCGGCGTGCGTCTGAAAGCGGCCGGGTTGCCGCAGTTGCGCTGCTTGCAGGAGAGACTGGTTTCCGGCATCGATGAGCGAGCGATCCCAGCGAGAAAGCTGCTGCTCGCGAAGCGGCACGTAGGCGACGTGTGTGTCGCGGCGGGCATTTCGGCGGGCGTGGCAGAGCAGCATGAGCGAGCGCAGGCCCCAAGCTTCGGCGCAGTCTGGCAGTTGCGTGGTCACGATGGCGATGAGATCGAGAGCCTCGCCCGCCAGTGTGGATGATGTATCGGCGCCGACATCGTCGTTGTATGCGGTACCAAATGCGCCGTAGATTGCTTCGAGCACGTGCTCGATGCGATGGGGCAATTCCTCAGTATCCGGCTGGGCAAAGCGCACGCCCGTTTCCACGATGCGGCGTTTGGCTCGCACCAGCCGCTGGCTCATGGTTGCGGGACTGACGACAAACGCTGCCGCAATCTGCTCGGCTGAGAGCCCCATGACCGCTTGGAGCATGAGCGGCGTGCGGACACTCACATCAATCGCCGGGTGCGCGCACACGAAGAGCAGCGTCAGTCGCTCGTCCGCCGAGTCTTGTTCATCAAGCGATGAAAGCAAACGAGATAGGCGATGCTCATGTTCCATGCTTGCTTCAGGCAGGGCTCGCTCGCGGCGCGACTTGCGCTGCGCGTCTGCCAGGTTGTTGCGTGCTGCTGTGAGCAGCCACGCGTCGGGGTTCTGGGGCACACCATCGCGCGGCCACGCGACCAGCGCTTCGGCCAGTGCGCCGCTTAGCGCGTCTTCGGCGGAGGCGACATCTCGCGCGCGCACAGCGAGGATGGCGACGAGTTTGCCGTACGCCATCCTCGCCGCACGCTCTGCGGCTTCTCGTGCTGGGCCCGCATGTTCATGCATGGTCGTTCACATCTGCAGGAGGGGACGCACTTCGACGCAGCCGTGGGGGGCCGGCACGCGGGCGGCCCATGCGAGGGCTGCATCAAGGTCAGGGACGTCAATCACATAGAAGCCGCCCAGAATCTCCTTGCTGTCGGCGTAGGGGCCGTCCTGCACCTTGTGCTTGCCGGGCGTGAGGCGGACGTTGGTGGCGGCATCCGGCCCTTGCAGGCCCGCGCCGCCCTTCATCACGCCTGCGTCGGCCAGAGCTTTGCCGTAGGCCATCCAGCCGGCCCAGTAGTTGGCTGCTTCGGGGCTGTTGCGGCGAGCTTGTTCGGCGGGGTTCTCAAAGATCACAAGTGCATACTTCATAGGGTGTTCCTGATGCAAAGCCTGGGCTGTCAGCCTCCCCTCGGGAAGCAATCGTCAGCCACCTCAACCCCATGACGCACCACGTCGTGCGATTTCGACAGCCCGCTGGAAAATTCTTCTCGTGTACCCAGACCAAACGAAGACCGTATAAGACTGCCGCCGGGCGGGGGCTTGACCTATACTCGCCCCCCTATGGCAAAGACTCGCGAGATCAAGAAGCGCATCAAGGCTGTCGGCAACATTCGTCGCATCACCAAGACGATGCAGATGATCGCCACCAGCAAGTTCGCCAAGGCCCAGCAGGCCGCGACGGCGGGCAAGCCGTACACCGAGACGTTGTTTGATCTGGTGCAGCAGTTGGCTGCCGCGATGGGTTCCGAAGTGAGCCACCCGCTGCTGGGCAGCATCAAGCCCAGCGCCACCGCCAAGGAGCTGACGCTCATCATCACGAGCGACCGCGGTCTGTGCGGTCCGTACAACGGCGGCGTGCTGCGCACCGCGATGAGCTTCTTCAAGCAGAACGCTGCGGCCAAGAGCGGCGTGATTGAGCTGGTCGGCAAGAAGGGCGCGGGCTTCTTCAAGTTCGCGGGCGTGAACATCGCTCGCCAGCACAACCAGTTTGGCGACAAGCCCACGTACGAAAACGTGCAGCAGCTTGCTGAGGAATACACCCGCATGTTCATCGCGGGCGAGATCTCCAGCGTGCGCGTGATCTACATGAAGTTCCTCAGCACCAGCCGCCAGGTGCCCACCGTCGTGCAGTTGCTGCCCTTCCAGACGAGCAACCTGGGTGCGAAGAAGGAAGAGGCCGCGAAGGGCCCCAACCAGATCTTTGAATTCGCTCCTGATGCTCAGGAACTGCTGGGTGCGATCCTGCCGGCCGCCGTCAAGGCCCTGCTTTTCCAGGCATTCAACGATGCCGTCGTGAGCGAGCACGTCGCCCGCATGGTGGCGATGAAGAGCGCGACCGACGCCGCTGGCAAGATGGGCAAGCTGTACACCCGCAAGTACAACCGCGCTCGTCAGGCCCAGATTACGACGGAACTGACGGAAATCATCAGTGGTGCGGCGGCGCTCGAGTGATTTCGTGGCACAGGCGTCCCGCCTGTGACGATTCACCAACTGCAATCTTTCGCAAACGCCTCGCCCCAAGCGAGGCGTTTGTCTTTCCGAACGGGAGACATTCTACTTTCTACAACGCTCACGCGCACTGAAGCACACACCACACCCGATCAAATCTCATCGCGGCGAGATCTTGCTTGCGAATCCAAAAGTACAAAGCTCCCGCGTCGCCCCACATCCAGCCCGGGCCTTCCTCGTCTGTTTCAAACTGCATGAGCAGGATCCACTCCCGCACGCCAGACTTTCGCTCACTACCGGTGATTGGGCCACCGAAGATTCCCGCGCACTCTCCTTCCATGGGCCCTTGCACCGCCGACGCATGCCCGAGCAGCCGATGGCCGAAGTAAACTGACTCCATCAGCGAGTCATACGCCTCCGACCCACCCAGCGTCACATGCTCGGGTGCGAACTCATCGATCCACTCACTGTTTGGCAGCGTTACGCCTGCATGCATCAACGCATGCGATGCAGCGAATGGCTCAACATCCGAGGGCACCTCAGCCTGCGCCAACCCGTTCGTATCACGCAGGTAATCGACGCGAAATGATCCCGCATCTTTCGGATCAAATCCCCACGTGCTCTGGTCCTGCACATACCAGAACTGCAGCAGCCCGCTGCGTGGCAGAAGCCCAGTTACATCGTGCTCGCTCGCTTGTGCAAGGTTGATGGTCGCCAGATGTGAAAGCGGCTCCTTGCCGTAGCGCGGCCATGTTTCGCCCGCCCGCATCCAAGGCACACCGCCAAACACCGATGCGTCCACCGAGAACTTGTGCCCTGAAGCCCGTCGAGTTTCCACAGTCACGCACGGCCGCGCTAACGCGAGAATCGCTGCCCGATGCGTTGAAAGTCCCGCCGATTCAATTGCAAGATCAAGGTTCATTCCAAATCATATCCGAACCCACCAAGAACCCAAGGGCGCAAGCCGTCGGCCCTTATCCCATGTCTCCCCACGCCTCGCATCTGCGAGGCGTTTTTGATCCTCTACCTTCCCCCATGTCCGCCCCCCAGCCCCTCCATTTCCGCTACGCCTACGACGGCCGAGGCGAAGCCGCCTTCGTCGACTACGTGCTCCACGAATACTCACAGTTGCACGCTGTTGAACGCGTCCGCTCGCGCCACCGCTGGCCAAATGTCCTGCTCGCCTCGCTTCTCTTTATCGCGCTGGGCATCTTTCTTGAACGAGTCGCCGTGCATGAATCCATCGTGATGGGCGTGATCATCGGCGTTGCCCTGTGGATTCCCTACTGCTTTTACGTCTTCCGTGCCGCCGGAGAATCGTCCAATATCAAGGCGCTCAAGCAGCGCCGCGAAGCCGCGAATGAAAAGCCAGCTCAAGCCGTCGAACTCACCCTCGACGAAGCTGGCGTTCGCCTCGCGTACGACGCAGGTGAAACGCTCCAACGCTGGAAAGTGTTCACCGAAGTCATCGTGCTCGACACGCACATCATCATCGCCTACGCCGACTACTTCGGCGGCGTCTCCATTCCCCGCGGCGTCTTCGAGAGCGACCAGCACCTCCAGCAATCCCTCGACACGATGCGCGCCTGGCTGCTCCACTTTGGCGTCGACGATACATCGCGCATCCGCGAATTCCTCGCCACACGCCATGTTCGCTGTTCATGTGGTCAAGACCTCCACGGTTTGACCACCGCCACCTGTCCCGAGTGCGGCACCACATGGCGTTACAACGCACTCAGCATGCACGCCTATGTGCAAGATCCGAAAGCTCCCCAAAGTACCATCAATCCACGCGGCACGATGTAGAACAACTTCGCGCACCGCCGCTTTTGATCCCTTCATCACTTCACCAAGGCAGGTTGGTTCCGCTCCCCAACCTGCCTCGCCGCCCTCGCGACGCAGACCGGAGTCCAAGACATCCAGCCTTCGAAACCGGCCCTTGAAAGCGCCAGTTTGCGGACTCCCACCCCACGCTGACGCCAAACCCATGGCATCCAAGCTTCCCCGGGGGGCGAAGGATGAGGTATGCCTTTCGACGCAATCAATTGGGGTGTGGTGTTGCTCGTGCTCATGGGCACCGGGGCCTTCTTCGCGGTGTTCGCACTCGTCATGACGGTGTGGAACCTCGCGCAGTATCGCAAGCCCATTGATGATGGCCGCACCATCAGCGAGCTTGTCTCGGTGTGCATCCCCGCGCGGAATGAAGAAGCCAACATCGAAGCGTGCGTGCGCGGCATTCTTGCCAGCACGCACAGCAATGTCGAAGTGCTGATTTACGACGACCAGTCCACCGACCGCACGCCCGCCATTCTCGCCAAGCTCGCGGCGGAAGATTCTCGCGTTCGCCTTGTGCCCACCAAGACGCTGCCCGACGGCTGGAACGGCAAGCAGCACGCCTGTTGGCGCATGGCACAGGATGCGCAAGGCACGTGGCTCTGCTTCACCGATGCAGATGTGCGCTTCGAGCCCGGCGCGGTCCGCGCTGCGTTGCTCGCCGCCAAGGCTGGCACGCGCGAAACCGGCGCGGCAGGCAAGGAGATCGGCCTGGTTTCGACCTTCCCGCGACAGGAAACCGGCTCACTGGCTGAGAGCCTTGCGGTGCCGATGATTTTCTTTATCCTGTTCAGCTACTTGCCCTTTGTGCGCATGCGCACCTCGCTTGATGCCTCCGCGAGTGCAGGCTGCGGCCAGTTTCTCTTCGCCCGCAAGGACGCGTACTTCGCCAGCGGCGGCCACGAAGCCTTCAAGAACAGCATGCACGACGGCGTGAAGATGCCTCGCTGCATTCGCCGAGCGGGCTTCGCCACCGATCTCTTTGACGGGACCGACGTCGTCAGTTGCCGCATGTATCGCGACCTGAGCAGCACGTGGCGCGGCTTTGCGAAGAACGCGTACGAAGGTCTTGGCAGCGTGGGGCTGCTTGTTTTCGTTACCGTCGTTCACTTGCTGGCGCATGTGCTGCCGTTTGTCATCTGGCCGCTCATGTTCTCATTCCGCGTCATGCCCATCGTCGCGTTGCTCGCCGGCATCGCCATCGCCGCGGGCCTGACGCAGCGGCTGATTCTCGCGGAACGGCTGCGCACAAGCATCGTCGGCGCGATGCTGCATCCGATCGGTGTTGTGATGATGACGCTGATTCAGTGGCACAGCTTGCTGCTGCATCTGACTGGCAAGCGCACGTGGCGCGGTCGGGGTGGTGGCATGCAGCCGGTGGCGGGCTAACGCAGCTGCAACAGTGTCGCCTTTAGCGACTGAGCATCTCAATTGACTTCGCGAGATTCTCTCTTGCAGCGGCTTCGTATCGCTCGACAAACCAGGGCAAACGAAAGATCTTCTCGCGTGCAAGCATCCCGCGGAGGAACGCAGACCTTCCCTGCCGATAGGCATCATCCGGAACGAATGAGAACTCTTCGCGGATCAAGCTCGATTTCATCGCAAACTTGTCCCAAGGCAACGCAAGTCCCGACAAGTCAATGTCGGCGATCAGGGCTGCATCACCCTGAAGTGGCTCAGGAGCATGAAGCGTCGCCATGATGAGTTGACGAACTGTGTCCGCACTCCACTTGATAGTGCTCGACACATGGGGCGGTAGAGGCTCCAACACCGTTGCCAGCCTCATGCCGATCTCTGCACTTCGCGTCTCGTTGTCCTTGCTTCCGGGCACGTAGATGCAATCGTGTGTCCAGATCGCAACTTCAACAAGGTCTGGATCAATCGCCAACGAGCGGCATGCATCGAGTTCAGCAAGGCACTCGCCGATATGCACGAGATTGTGGTAGCCGCGTGCCGGGTGTGCATGCAGCGCATCGAGAATGGCGAACCACGGATCGGCTTCGTCTGGGTGGCCGAGCCGAATGCACAGTCGCGAGAATCGCTCTTGCAGGTTGTCCATTGATGGATCTCGGTGCGACACTAAACGCGCGGCGCATTGTCTTCAAGCGTCGCCAACTGATCCTTGTACTGCTCGCGCAACGGCTCCACAACTTCCTTGATGAATCGCTCCGTCTGCTCCACACTGCGACCCACGTACTTCATGGGATCCATCACGCCTGCCCAGTCGAGCTCTTCGCGCAGCGGGCCGCCGCGTTTGGTGCTCCAGAAATGCTTGTCAGCTTGCAGGCGTTCGAGCAGGTCGTTGTCGAGGCCTTCTTGCTTGACGCGCATGCCGGCGGCTTGGGCGTGTTGGCGGATGAGTTCGTGGTACTCCTGGCGGTCGCCGCCGAGCTTGACGCAGGCCATCAAAATGTTCTCGGTAGCCATGAAGGGCAGTTCGGCCATGAGGTTCTTGCGGACCATGGCTTCGTGCACGATGAGGCCGCTGGCGACGTTGTGCATGAGGTCGAGTGCGCCGTCGAGGGCGAGGAAGGCTTCGGGCAGTGACAGGCGGCGGTTGCTGCTGTCGTCGAGCGTGCGCTCGAGCCACTGCGTGGCGGCGGTGTCGTAGGCGTTGCCGACGAGATTCATGACGAATCGCGTAAGGCCGCAAATGCGCTCGCAGCGCATGGGGTTGCGCTTGTAGGGCATGGCGGAGCTACCGATTTGCTTGGATTCGAAGGGCTCGTCGAGTTCTTTGCGATTGCTGAGGAGGCGGATGTCGGTGGCGATTTTGTGCAGCACGGAGGCGCAGCTGGCGAGGTCGGCGAGGATGAAGGTGTCGATGACACGGGGGTAGGTTTGGCCGGTGAGGTGATGCTGGTGGATCTGTTGCTGGTCCGTGTACTCGTCGTCGCAGTCTGCCTTCGAATGGTCCTTGCGGAAGCTAAAGGGATCAATCGCGGCAAAGAACTTCGCTTCCAATTCTGCGACGCGCTCCTCATTTCCCTCGAGCAACGCGAGAAACGAAGCCTGCGTGCCGGTTGCGCCACGCAGACCGCGAGGAAACAGCACGTAGAGGCGTTCAACGATGAGCTGGTTCACCATATCAACCTCGCGCGCATACTGAGCAAACCGCCTGCCGACGGTGAGGGGTTGGGCGGGCTGATAATGAGTAAAGCCAAGGCAGGGCGTTTTCGAGTGGAGCGTGGCTGTACGCCCGAGCGACACTGTCACGCGCACCGCCTTACTCCGCACCAACTCCATCGCTTGCTCAAGCGAAATCAAATCCGCGTTGCACACCACATCCTGACTCGTCATCCCCAGATGAATGATCCCCTTCGCCTTCGGGCACGAATCGCCCAGCGCGTGCACGTGCGCCATCACATCATGCCGCAGTTCGCGTTCGTACTTCTCGGCGGCTTTCATTTCTTCATCGGTAATGCCGCCCGGACGCGTGACGACGGCGCGCAGTTCCTCAACCTGTTCCTTGGTCACGGGCAGGCCCAGTTCGTGCTGGGCCTCAGCGACGGCGAGCCAGATGCGTCGCCACGTGTTGAACTTATGGCGCGGCGACCAGAGTTCCAGCATCTGCTTGCTGGCGTTGCGGGAAGCGAGGGGGCTGGTGTAGGTGTCGTATGACATGGTGAATCACGCTTTCTCAGAGCAAAGCAACAAACTGATCGACGGAAAGACCTGCATCGCGAATGATGGCGCGAAGCGTGCCTGACTTGAGTTCTTTGTGATCGGGAACGGTCAGCGGCGCGCGTGCTGGGTCGCTGGGATGACGCAGCCGCACATGACTGCCCTTCTGTCGCACCGCGACATACCCCAGACGCTCAAGCGCGGCGATGGTCTCGCGTCCGGAGATGACAGGCAGCGAGCTCATGCCGCGAACGTCACTTCGGTGATGATCGCAGGTCCTGTGGCAGGAATCGTCTGCCCGTTGGCGGTCATGTCCTCCACCACGAGTTCAATGGCTTCGCGAATGTTCGCAAGACATTCCTCCACAGTCTCCCCTTGGCTGTAGCAACCGGGAAGCGTGGGGCATTGCACGAAGTAGCCGCCTTCGGGCTGAGGAATGAGAACGACGGGAAACGAGCGCGGTGTGCTCATGCACGATTGTAGTGATGATGGCTCGCCAGGATCACCCGCGTTTGTTCTCCAACTCATTCCACCGCTCATACAACGCCGCGACCTTCGCGTGGGCATCGCCGCTGCGCGTGCACACATCCTGAAAGCGCCGCGCATCTGACATGATCTGCGGGTCTGCCATCTGTGCATCCAGCTCGCGAGCAAGCGCCTCCGTCTCCTCGATCGCCTTCTCCATGTTCGCCAGTTCCTGCTGTTCCTTGTAGCTCAGCTTGGTCTTCTTCGCAGGTGCGGGCGTCGGAGCAGTGGCGGTCACCGTCGCGGCTGCTTCCGCGATTTTGGCGTTGCTCGCGCGAGCTGCTCCACGCGCCGCGAGTTCATTCTCACGCTGCTGCGCCTCATGCCAGCGTTCCCATTGCTCGTAGTCTGCAAACGCTCGAGCGCCGCCCGCGCCATCGAGAGCGATGAGCAGCGACGACAGCCGCGCCAGCATCGCCCGGTCGTGCGTCACGAGGACCACCGCGCCGGGGAACTCTTCGAGGCTTTCCTCCAGCACTTCCAGCGAAGGAATATCCAGATCGTTTGTCGGTTCGTCCAGAATCAGCACATCGGCGGGTTCGAGCATCAATCGCGCGATGTGCACGCGGGCTTGTTCGCCGCCGCTTAGTGCCCGCAGCGGCTGCTTGAGCTGTTCCGGCGTGAACAGAAAGCGCTTCGCCCATGAGTTGATGTGAATCGTGCGATCGTTGTAGATGACTGCGTCACTGTGCGGACTGAGCGCGTCTCGCAGCGAGATGCCAGGATCAAATTCCGTCCGATGCTGGCTGAACAGCACCACGCGCAGCTTCTCGGCATGCTGCACCGTGCCAACAGGCGGCGCGCTGGGCGGCAGGTTCGCATCCTTCGAGTCGCGAACGGCTTTGTCCGTCGGCGCATCGGGCTCGAGCTGCTTCATCAGCACGCGAATCAGCGTTGTCTTGCCGCTGCCGTTGGGACCGAGTAAGCCCAGCACGCTCTTGGGAGCCAGCACAATGTCCAGATCGGTAAACAGCCGTTTGTCGCCCAGCGACTTTGTGATTGCCCGCGCCTGCAGCAGCTTCTGCGTCTGCCGCCCTGTTGCGCCGAACTCAATCGCCGCGGCCTTCTGCGGTGCGTTGCGATTGCGCAGCTCCGCCAGCTCATCCATGCGCTCGTAGCTGGCTTCGATGCGGCTCTTGCTCTTGGTGCGGCGAGCCTGAGCACCCCGGCCCAGCCATCGCAAGTCCTCGCGCACTTGGTTCGCCAGGCTCTGCTCCTGCGCCGCCTGCCCATCCAGAAACTCCTGCTTGCGGCGCAGGAATTCGCTGTAGTTGCCAGCGACGCTGAATGTCCCCTGCGGGTATGCCCGGCTCAGCTCCACGATGCGCGTCGCGACATTTTCGAGAAAGTCGCGGTCGTGCGTCACGATGATGCTGGCGATCTGCGTCTGCCGCAGCATCTCCTCCAGCCACTCGATGCCTTCCACGTCCAAGTGATTCGTCGGCTCGTCGAGCAGCAGCGCGTCGGGCTCTTTCGCCAGTTCGCGTGCAATCGCCAATCGCTTTCGCCATCCGCCTGAAAGCGTGCTTGCGATCTGTTCGTGCTGCGTGAATCCCATGCGGTCCAGCGTCATCGTCGCTGCCAGCTCCGCCTCGTGATCATCATGCAGCGCCGGCGACTGTCCTCGCTGCATCGCATCGCGCAGGCCCGCCAGCACCACGCCGTGCACCGTGAGTTCCGCCGGAAACTCATCCTTCTGCGCCACATACGCGATGCGAGCTCCGCGTGTGGCGGTGACGACGCCGCTATCGGCGTGCTCGAGCCCTGCCAGCAGTTTGAGCAACGTGCTCTTGCCGCTGCCGTTGGGACCGATCAGCGCGAGCCGCTCGCGCGCATCAAGACTCAGAGCCACACCGCGAAACAGCGTGCGCGTACCGAAGGACTTGGCCAATTCGCGAGCGACAAGAAGAGGAGGCATTGCTCAAACGTATGCGTGAAAACGCTGAAATCCGTGCGAACTCAGCAGCCTTCGCCCGAGAAGACCGCGAGGAATCGCATCACGTCGTCCTCGCTCGGATACACGCCGTCGTTATTGAAATCAATCGAGTCGCAGTTGCCGCTGCTGCAGGGCCCGCCCGCAAGCACGTTGAAGAAGTCAATCACATCCTGGTCGCTGGGCGAGATCAGATCGTTGTTGAAATCAATGTCATTGCACGTCACATCGCGCACGCTGCCCGTCGTGACCAGCGCAAAGCCCTGCGGCCCCATCGGCACGTTGCTCGCCACCACGCTCACCGCCCAGCGGCCAGTCACCGGCGTCGGCAGGTTGATCTGCTCCACCAGATTGCGAGCATCCGCCACTCCACCTGCGACGGAGAATCGCACATTGAAGTTATTGCCCAGATACGTGATGCCCGTCGGGCTCGTCACCACCAGGTCAAGATCGTTCACAATCGCGACCGACGAAAACAGCTCCGCCGCTTGATCCGTCCACGTCAGCGTGATTTTCAGCGGCTGCGTGCTGTCGGTCACATCTACGAAGTACGTCAGCCCCTCAAAATTCTCCAGCGCACGCGGATCACTGTTGCGAATGTCGCGTAGCACAAGCCGCCGCGTGTCTGTCGGCGTGTTGAACCAGAGCGCATTGTCGATGAGAATGCGTCCCCAGCCTTCCGTCATGTTGGGCCAGTTCTGCACGGCTGTCATGTCCGCCGCGCCGTTGAGCAGCGTGGCACGCACCAGCGCCGCACTGGGAGTGAACCCATTGCCAGCCGTCGCGACGCCCGTTGGAAAGTACCCATCGGTGAAGTACTGGCGCACAAGGGCCGCGCTGCCTGTCGCACTTGGCGCCGCGAAGCTCGCGCCGTTGGGGAAGGTCACGACGCCGCAGTTCTCGCCATCGCTCGGCAGCGCCGCTGACGTGATCCCGCAGCCCGGCGTCAGCAAGTCAGGCTTGCGCCGTCCATCTGCCGTCGGCCCGGCGCCGCCCACGCACGATGCGTCCTGCGTCGGATAGTTCCGACTCCCGGCAATGCCCAGGATGTTCTTCGCATTCTCGGGGTTGCGCACCGTGCTTTCGTTGCTCACGCTGAAGACAACGGTGTGTTCTTCATGGTCGCGCACAAAGCGGTCGACCGCACGCGTCGTCGTGTCATACGCCGTGGTCGAGTCGTTGCCCCAACTGTTGTTGTGTAGAAACGCGCCCTGCGTGCGATGCAGATCCAGCGCGTCGTAGACAAACTCCTCGCCAAACGCGGGAATCCCGCCAAACACCAGCTTCGCACCATATGCCACGCCGCGTCGATCGCTTGCATCGCCGCTGTCGCCCAGCGCCGTCACCGTCACGTGCATGCCGTGCGGAAAGATCAGGTTGGGTGGCGCGTTGTACGCCAGCACCTTGCGATGCGTGGGCCCCACGGGGTTGCTGTCTGCGAGCGAGCAGTGGGAGAGGTCCAGCGGATCATCAATCACGCCCAGAATCTGTCCCACACCCGTGATGCCCCGCGCGTAGATGCTCTCCACATTCACCTGGTTGCTTTGCAGCACCCAGCGCGTCAGCGCGTTGCTTCGCACCGCGAGGTCGGCCGCGGGCTCTGCCATCTGCAGGCCGGGCAACGCGCGCAATGCTTCGATGCTCGCGAAAGGCACGACAGCATCCAGCACGCGTTGTTCGCCCAGAAGGCTTGTGTTGACATGCCGCGCTCCCACGATCTTGCTCAGCGCGTCAATCGCCGGCTGCGCCGCGGCGCCGGGCATCAGCGCCAGCGTCACCCACGCATCACCCTGCTTCGCATTCGCGCGGCGCTCTTCTTGCCGCCATGCCGTCAACGCCGGGTCTTGCAGCAACTCCGGCGCAATCTTCCACGCATCATCAAACCGGTACACGTTCGCCACCAGCCCCGCATCCCGCGCCGCTTGCACCGTCCACTCAGGCAGCGACGCCAGATACGCATCACGCGGCAGATACCCATGCAGCGTCACACCCGCCGCCGCCAGGTCCGCTCGCACAAACCGCGTCATGGGTCCCGTCAGCGTGATGACCACCGGCTCACTCGGCAGGGGCGTGTCGCCCGCTGCCTGCATCAAGTCTGTCAGCCCCGCACGTTCCACGCCGCCGGTCCGCAAGTGCAGCACACCCGCACGTGGCGGCGAAACATCCTCCGCCGGCGCGACAACATCGCCATGCGCCGCGCCCGCACACAGCAGCAATGCAGCAGCACTCTGACGACCAAGCGGTTGACGCGCGATACGCATGGGTGATTCCTGGCGGGCGACCTTTGCCCAGAAACAAGACTATCGACCCGCCGCGAACGCGACTGGCCGAGAACCCGCCGACCCGTGCATCTATACGAACCCGTCCGCCGTCAGTTCCATCCCCAAGGCCCGAGAAAGCCCCGTCCCCCGGACCTTCAAGCTTGCGGCCCGGCGTGCCCCATCCGCTGGTTGAACGCTGCCGATGTCCCCTTGGCAATCGTGATGGTCTTCCACTGCCCGGTGCCCACCACCGTCCGTGCGCACCAGACCAGTTGCCCCGTGTGATACCCCGCATGCGCCAGCGATCGCGTCAGTGCCCGCATCACGGTGTGCGGCTGACTGCGAATCGTCACCACGCGCTGCAGATCTGCGTCTTGTAATGAGGCAATGGCCCCCAGCACGCATGTCCAGCCCGCGGCCCACGTTGCAAGTATCGCGTCGCGCCCCGCCTCGCCCTCAGGAAAGTCATCGACAAACTCAGCATCGCGATTGCGCCACGGCTTCTCACCATCGCTGGTCAGAAAGTCCGTGAAGCGCGAACGAAAGTTCCCCGCCATGTGCTTCACCAGGATCGCCGCGGAGTTGGTCTCGCGATCAAGACCCATGCGCAGGTGCGCAGCGTTCATCTGCGCAAGAGCCTTGTCGCCCAGCGCTCGCACAGCGTGAAACTCGGCTTCGATATCAGCGATGATGACGCGATCAGTTTCAGCCACGCGCCAGGTCCCCGCGAAAGTTCTTACTCGTACCGCGCCACAATCAGCGTCACATTGTGCCCGCCGAAGCCGAACGTGTTGTTCATCGCGTACTTGGTCTTGCGTTCACGCGCGTGGTGAGGTACCAGATCAAGATCAAACGGCGTCACGTTGCCCTGCGCGTCCTTCGTGCCCGGGTTATCGAGGTTGATGGTCGGGGCAATCACGCCGTCGCGTACCGCGTGAATGCACGCCACGCTCTCGAGCGCGCCGCTCGCGCCAAGGCAGTGCCCGTGCATGCTCTTGGTGCTGCTCATCAGCAGGTGGCCCTTGCTGCTCTTGCGAGCATGATCGCCAAACACCTTCAGCACCGCCGCACACTCCGCTTGGTCGCCCAGTGGCGTGCTCGTGCCGTGGCTGTTGATGTAATCAATCTGGTTGGGATTGAGGCGAGCGTCCGCCATCGCCATCTTCATGCTGTTGCTGGCGCCCAGGCCGCCTTCATCCGGAGCCGTGATGTGATACGCATCGCACGAATTGCCGAAGCCCACAAGCTCCGCGTAAATCGTGGCGCCGCGCTTCTTCGCATGCTCTTCGGTTTCAAGCACCAGCATCGCCGCGCCTTCGCTCAGCACAAAGCCGTCGCGATCCACGTCAAACGGCCGGCTCGCCTTCGTCGGCGCTTCGTTGCGGCTCGACAGGGCCTTCATGGTCATGAACGCGCCCAGACACAAAGGCGTACACGCCGCCTCGGCGCCGCCCGCAATCATCACATCCGCCAGCCCGCGACGCAGATAACCCATCGCATCGCCGATCGCATGCCCGCTGCTGGCGCACGCCGTCGCGTGGCAGCTTGCCGGACCTTGCAACCCGTAACGAATGGAAATGTTCCCCGTCGCCGCATTTGCCATCAGCTTGGGAACCGTGAAGGGATTGATGCGATCCGGACCCTTGCCCAGCAGCGTGGTCACGCCTTCTTCAATCGTCTTGATGCCGCCGATGCCCGAGCCGACGACAACGCCGCAGCGGTCGTGGGCTTCCTTACTGAAGTCAACACCCGCCTGATTGACGGCTTCGACCGCGGCTCCCATCGCCAGTTGCGTGCAGCGGTCCATGCGCTTGGCTTCGCGCACTTCGATGACCGAGACGGGGTCCCACTTCTTGACCTGACCGCCAATCTTGACGGACCACTTGCCTTCGTACTGCGCGAAGTCATCACCTTCGATCGCGGTGATGCCCGAGCGACCTTCGCGCATCGCCGCCCACGTATCGCGGGCGTTATGTCCGAGGTTGCTCAGGGCGCCGAATCCAGTGATGACGACGCGATGCTCGCCGGGGCGTGTCATAAGTGCGAAAACCTCCAGTGGGTGAGAAAGATAGGAGGCTCACCGCTACACGGCCCCGCCAAGCCCGAACAGAGCCCGTTTCTCCTATCGAATCATGGCGACTCACCCAGTCGTCTCCCGGGACTTCGCGCAAAGTTCGCCAACACCCCCGGCCATGTGCCTCATCCTCGCCCGCATCGTGTCAAGGAATGATGGATTTTCGTGCTGTGCCGCTTATGCCGCCCTCCGTTGTCGTCGATCTGCTCTTCACCGGACCTTGCTCGGTCCGCCAACACACACGGAGATCAGCACCATGTCATCGCACAGCCAGCGCACTTTCTCGCAGCACCCCTTCGTCGATCGCTTCGTGCGCGGCGCTATGGTCGCTGCTGGTGTTCTCATCATGTTCCTCGCAGCAAGCAACGTCGGCGGCTGCGGCGCTGGCAACGGCAAGTACACCAGCGAACGCAAGAATCTCGCCAAGGCCCGCATCGATGGCCTCAAGAGCCAGAACGAGCACCAGATGGGTCTGCAGTCGCTGGTTGCCGGCAACCTCGAAAAGGCCGAAAAGCACGCCGATCGTGCCATCACCCTCGCTGACACCGTCGCACGCAACTGGGTGCTCAAGGGTCGCATCAAGCTCGAGCAGAGCGATCTTCAGCAAGCCGAACTCGCTTTCATGAAGGCCGCCGAACTCGATCCCAAGGATGTCGACGCGATCTATTACCAGGGCCTGCTCGCCGAGCGCGTCCTGCAGCGTGACGAAGCCCTGAAGTTCTACACCCAGGCTGCTGAGATGGACCTGCAGAACCCGCAGTATGTCCTCGCTGCTGCCGAAGTCATGATCGACCTCGGTCAGATCAATGAAGCCGAGCAGTACCTGCTGGGCAAGCAGACCACCTTCCGCCACACCACGGGCATCCAGCAGACGCTGGGCCACATCGCGATGCTGAAGAATGACTACGCCAGCGCGGAGAAGTATTTCAGCGAAGCTCGCCTCCTCGCTCCCAACGAGAGCGACGTGCTGGAAGACCTCGCCCGCGCTCAGTACCTCAACAGCAACTGGGCCGAAGCCGAAAGCAGCCTCAGCCGCCTTACCAAGAAGATTGAGAACAAGGAGCGCAGTGATCTGGCGTACATGCAGAGCAAGTGCCTCATGAACATGGATCGCAACGCCGAGGCTCGCGACATCCTGGTCGAACTGACCAAGACCGACTGGGGCAAGAACAACCCCGAAGCGTGGATCAGCCTGGGCCAAGCAGCCTTCTCCCTGCGAGACACCGCCCGCCTCCGCCTCAGCTTCGCCCGCACCATCGCCATCGCGCCCGATCGCCACGAGGGCTACGTCCTCAAGGGCCTGCACCTCCAGCGCATGGGCGACCTCGACGGCGCAGAGCGTGAGTTCCGCAAGGCCGTGGAGCGCCAGGCCAGCGCCGAGAACCACATCCTCCTTGGCATGGCTCAGGCCCGCAACAACAAGACCGACAAAGCCCGCGAGAACTTCAACGCGGCCTTGCAGCTCGACCCCAGCAATCAACTCGCCACCGCTCTGATCGCGCAGCCCGACAAGGCCGCGCAGCTCGCAGGCGTGGCGGAGTAAATCAAGTCACAAAACTCAGTCTGCCCATTCGAGAAGTCCGGTACCAGAGTTGAGCGTGGTCCATCACGCACCCAAATGCTGAGCGTCACACCGGTATGGCAATGAACCGGTCGCGCAACAGAGCAAGCAGTACCTCCAGCAACTTCGCAACGATCGGCAAGCCCCGGCGGCAGTGTGTGGCCGCGGGGCTTGTCGCGTTTTGCCCCGGCTTTCACGCTGCAAACCCCAACCTATGCTGCATCATGGCCCATAGCAGTCCGCTCACGAATTCCTCGCTTGAAACGATCGCGCGCGACCTGCGTTCGGCTCAGCGCGTGCTCATCCTGACGCACGCCAAGCCCGATGGCGACGCTGTCGGCTCCACCTTGGCCGTCGCCCGCGCCCTCAACACGATCAAGCCCGGCTGCACCATGTGCTGGTACTTCGGCCCCAACCCCATGTGGCTGCGCGACATCTCCGGCCCGACAGCCGTGCAGTTGTTCGAGCCGCCCACGCAGGCTCCCAGCATGGCCGACTTTGATCGCATCCTCGTCACCGACACCACCAGCCTCAAGCAAGTCGAGCCCATGGTCGCCGCGCTTCGAGATGCCCGCGACCGCGTCAGCGTCGTTGATCACCACGTGCAGGGCGACGAAGCTGTCGCCGCCCAGCGCTACGTCGATGTCTCTGCCGCTGCCGTCTGCCAGCCCGTCGCCAAACTCTGCTCGCTCATCCTGGGCTGCGAAATCGCCAAGCTCCCGCCGCAAGTCGCCGAAGCCTGCTATCTGGGCCTCGCCACCGACACCGGCTGGTTCCGCCACAGCAACGTCAACCGCTCCGTCATGGCGCTCGCGGGTGAGCTCCTCGACGCCGGCGCGAATCACGTGCGTCTCTACACCACCATCGAGCAGCGCGAAACCCCCGGCCGTCTTCGGCTCATTGGCAAGGCCCTCGCGACCATCGACCTTCGTCTGCAGGATCGCCTCGCGTTCCTCCACCTCACGCTCGACGACATGCGTGCCGCCGGCGCCATGCCGGGCGAAACAGGCGGCCTGACTGACTTCACGCAAACCCTCGCCACCACGGTTGTCAGCGCGCTCATCACCGAAGTTCCCAGCGAACATCGCACAGGCGACACCTCGCGGCCGCTCGTCAAAATCAGCCTGCGCAGCAAGAGCGAACCCGTGGGCGTCGATGTCAACCGCGTTGCACAGTCCATGGGCGGAGGCGGCCACGTTCGCGCCGCCGGAGCCAAGCTGCACGGCACCATCGACGACGCCAAGCGCGAAATCGAGCGACTCGTCAGCGAACAGCTTTCCTGATCCGCACAAACCCAAAAACAAAGCACCCCGCTCGGCTCTCACAAGCGGGGTGCAGCCCCTCACGCGGAGGTACCACGCGATGGGGTCGTGATGCTCATCACAACGCTCCACATGCTTGCGCACGGGATCGTCGCGCGTCGTGATGAGTTCGGTCGCCGTGTTCTACCCAGACACAGCGACCAAGTTCGTAGACACGATCCGTCCCACGCTTAGCGACGACGACGCGCCGCCAGCACGCCGCCCATGACGAGCAAGCCCGCAGCGCCAGGCGTGGGCACATTGGCCAGCGCCCAGCCATAGGCCGCTTCATTGGTCACTTCGTCGGTGTTCTGGCTCCACAGCATCCACGTCACCGGGCTCACTTCACCCGTGTTGAGTGCCCACTGCACTTCCAGCAGATACACACCATTGCTGGCGGGCGTGTTGAGCGTCCAGTCCGGGTGCTCGTGGCTGCCCGTGGGGTCCAGCGCGATGCTGAAACCGCTTGTCAGCACATCCGTCGTCGGGCTCGTCACCGTCAGCGGCCCAAGATCCGCCGTCAGCGTTTCCGCCGCGATCGTGCTGAAGTCGGTGCCATTCCACTTGCGAGCCGCACGCACGATGTCAAAGCGGAAGCTAGTCGCAGCGCCAAGCCCGCCTGGCAGGCTCTGCACGCCCGGCTCATCTGTCACGTTGGGCACATCAATGCCGAATTCCGCGAAGTACACCCGCAGGCCCGGCGTGATCGTGGTGCCATCTTCGCTGATGAGCCCCGTCGTGAGCTGACCGCTCTGCAGCGACAGGAACACATCGCCCTCAGGAATCGTTGCGAACGCCGGCGCAGTCACTGCGCCCAAAACGCCAGCAGTCATTGCCAGCACGGTGGTCTTACGAATTTGCATGATCTATCTCCTCGAAAAAAAAGGGAACAGGGAACAGAGAACAGAGAACAGAGAGAAGAGAACACAAGGAGAGAACCGGAGCGTCGCGTGTGCCTTGACCCGCTCTCCGTTCTCCGTTCTCCGTCCTCCACCTCACACACACTCACCGCCAGCCAGCACGGTGAAGAAATCAATCACATCCTGGTCTTCCGGAAACACGCCGTTGTTGTTGAAGTCGATGTCGTTGCACGCCGCGCAGTCGCTGCCTGCCAGCACCGCGAAGAAGTCGATCACATCCTGATCTTCCGGAAACACGCCGTTGTTGTTGAAGTCGATGCCATCACAGCCCGCCACAGGCGCGATGAACGTGTCAATCACATACTGCTGCGCCGCCAGCACCTCCGCTGTGGACGCGTTCTGATCAAACAGCACGTAGAACGGCTGGCTCTCCGCAACCGTGCTGTTCGTCCAGAGTGTCAGTTCCAGCAGATACACGCCATCGCGAGGCGTTTCCGGCGAGGGTGCAAACAGCGTGTACTCATAGTGCCGGTGCCACTGCCCGTTGCTGCCGACTGACAGCGTGAAGCCCTGCACCACACCCGGCGTCACAGGCGTCTGCGCCGCCAGCGTGCTGCGAGCAATATCCAGCCGCTCGCTGCTCACCTCATCAAAGTCCGCGCCATCCCACTTCCGCAGCGCATCTTGAATCGTGAACCCGATGCGACTGCCCGCCGCAAAGCTGCCAGGCCGGTTGTCAAATCCCGGATCACTGGTGAAGAACGGCGCGATGAACCCCAGTTCCGCCACAAACACGCGGCGCTCCTCAAACACGCCGCTCACCAGCCCACCCGTACGGATCTGCGCCGTTGTCGCATCCAGAATGATGTCTCCTTCGTGCACTTGCGCAACGGCGCCAGATGCCAGCACACCAGTCACACCCGTACACGCGACAATCGCGAACAGCTTCATCGTTCATCTCCAATCTTCACGCCACTCACTTACTCACGCCACTCACTTACTCACCCACTCACGCGCTCACCCAATCCGTCACCCCATCACTTCATCTCCCCAATCCCGGATCAAACTGATTGCTCATCTGATCCACATACACCGCCCCGAATCGCTGCACCACCACGTGTCCGTCCAGATACGCGTACCCGCTCTTGCTCTCGGTGCTCTTCTCAGGCCCGCCCCATTTGCTCGTAAACGCATGCTGCGTCGCACGCGCCGGCCCCTGCATCGCGTTGCCCCAACTTTCCACGTGCGGGTGATCACTCACCGCAAAGCCACCCGTGCTGTCACTCGCTGTGGCCGGCTGCTCCGTCATCAGCAGAAACTGCACCGTGCTCGCGGGCATGTTGATGCGCGAGAGCTTGTTGTACACGATCGCGTCGCCGTTCTCGTCGCTCCCCGCCGGGTAGTTCGCGCTCAGAAAGTTGTTCATCCCGTAGCTGGTCCGTCGAAACGACCCCGCGCCGCGCTCGCGCATGCCGCCGTCCTGCGTCAGCCACCACGTGCTCTTGTCGCCTGGGCTCTTGAGCACTTCCGGCGTGAAGTAATCCTCGCTCGTCGCGCTGGGGTTGTACCGCTTGTTCTCCGTCCCGTAGTACGTGCTCAGCGTGTAGATAAAGCTCTTCTCCGGATCACCAATCCCCCCGTGCGGCAGTCCCACATCCGCCAGATACTCACGTTGCTCATTCGCATAGCTCTGCTGCGCCGTCGCCAGCGTCCGCAGGTTCGCCATGCACTTCACCTGCCGCGTCGCGAGGCGCGCCTTCCCCAGCGTGGGTAGCAATATGCCAATCAGAAGCGCGATGATCGCGATGACGACAAGCAGCTCAATGAGCGTGAAAGCGCGGTGACGCATAAGTACCTCGCAAGTGAGGGAGAGCGAACAACAACCGTGAGATGAAGTGGGGGAGGGGGCGAGGGAGTGAGAAGTGGGGCTCGCATCACGCCGACGGACGAACGTCAGGCGGCAACAAGCAACCCACGCCGCAGTGGCAAAAGCCACGCGGACACATCAGCCGCGCCGAAGCGCAGCAAAGTCAGATGACGGGCGGACCACGCGAAGGCGGCAGGTGCGCAAGCTCCCGCGCGCTCATTCGCTCGCGGACAACTTCAATGCGCTCCGTCAGCGTCGCCAACGGCAACGGCGGATCAAGCGAAGGCACTGCGCCGCACAACAGCGCGAGCAGCAGTTGCGAGCAGATATCGCATTCACCCGGCGCCGGCAGCGAGCCGCCATGCACGTGCCCATCAACCTGATGAGCCGCAGCCGACGGATTCGTACTCATCGCAAGCGACGAGCCATGCTGGTGGTGCGCATGCGAGCACGCCACGCCCGCCGCATGCTGCAGTTGGTGCGTCCGAGCGTGCATGGCAGGCAGCCATGCAAACACCGTGAGTGCAAACACGCACGCCCACACCGCCATCACGCCGGCGACAGCCGCTGCCGCCCGTTGCGCAGCGCGCACAGGGGTCCGCAGCATCGCCGCCACGCCCGGCACAAGGCCAAGCGAGTCACGAGTCGCGCGGGTTGAAGCTCGATGAGAGCGCATTCTCAATGTCATTATTCCCGCAACCCGCCCGCTTGGTTGTCGAAAAATGAGAATTGACTATCAAAATCTGCCCACCCCTGTGCGGACCCCCTCATCCAGCCGCAGTCACCCCCGCCCCAAAAACAGAAAAGGCGACGCCTTCACGCCGCCTCCTCCCGAACGGGTTCCGTTTCGCGCGTCGCCGGACGTCTTCGTCCAGCACGCGTCAGTCACAATGCCAATCAGTCCTTGCTTGTCGTCTGGAGCGGCGCGCGTTCTTCCAAACCCACCAAGCCCGCCGCAATCGCGATCCGCGCCAGTTCGACGCGGTTCACCACGCCCAGCTTCTCGCCCAGGCTCACGCGGTGCCACTCGATGGTCTTGACGCTGCGGCCCAAGTGCTTGGCGATGTCAATTGTGGACAGACCCAGCCCGATGAGCTTGAGAATCTCCACTTCGCGCGTCGTGAGCGAGGCCAGCTTGCCGGCGTCGTTGTTCTTTGCCCGCACCGTCGGATAGCCGTTCTGGAACGGGGCATGCAGCGCGGAGATGTACGCCGTCACCAGCACGCTCTTCACGCCGCTCGCCGCGGGAATCGCCCGCATCACACAGCGCAGTTGTTTGCCGCGACGCATCTCTTCAAACACGATCGTGCGACCGGTGTTCAGTACGCTCTGCACATGCTCCAGCCGTTCGCGGGCATATCTTCACCAAGCAGGTCCGCCAGCGACCGACCGACCACACGCTCGTCTTCCGCGTTCCGCAGAAGCTGCGTGCCCGGCAGGTTCGCCATCTCGACGATGCCCGCGTGGTTCACCACGAAAATCGGCGTGCTCGTCTCGTCAACGAATGTCTGCCACAGCCAGCTTGCATCCGTCGTCGGACACATCGTGGTCTTGTGTGGCGTTGCTTCCGTTGCTTTGCGTGTTGCGAACTCTTTGTACGTTGCGTTTGTCATAGTGAGGCCTCGCTTCCCGTAAGCGGGCCCAGACATTTCTCTCTTGCGAGACCCGACCCCGCCGGAGAGAAGTGGCATGGCCACCACACAATGCGAACGCGAGGGCCCCATGGATTCGCTTGGCCGAAGTAATGGAGCCATATTTCCTTTTGTACTGAATGTGCCGGATTTCACGGCAATTGATGCTAATCCGACAGTTTTATCGGCATGCCGATTGGCGCGGGTGTGCCGACTATGCCGACGTATACATCGAACCAGCCATGAACCCGCAGCCCGACAATCTCACCCCGCCCACCGGCCCCGCCATCCCCACCGATGAAGTGCTGGCCGACCCCAATCGCCCCATCTGGCGCATGGGTCCCAGCGGCGAAGACGAAACCGCCTTCCTCGAAGGCCCCCGCGCCCGCGTCAGCGAGTTCTTCCGCGCCACGCGCATCTTCGCCGAGTTCATCCGCGGCTTCCGTGCCCTCCACTTTGTCGGCCCCTGCGTCACCGTCTTCGGCAGCGCACGCTTCCCCCCCGGACACCCCTACTACGAAATGGGCCGCGAAGTCGGCAAACGCATCGCCAAGACCGGCCTCACCACCATGACCGGCGGCGGCCCAGGCATCATGGAAGCCGCCAACCGTGGCGCACGCGAAGCTGGCGGCCGCAGCATCGGCTGCAACATCGTGCTGCCCATGGAACAGAAACACAACCCCTACCTCGACAAGTTCGTCGAGTTCCGCTACTTCTTCGTGCGCAAGGTCATGCTCGTCAAGTACTCCTACGCCTTCGTCGTCCTCCCGGGCGGCTTTGGCACCATGGACGAACTCTTCGAAGCGGTGACCCTCGTCCAAACCCGCAAGATCGAGAACTTTCCCGTCGTCCTCATGGGCGAAAGCTACTGGCGACCCCTGCTCGACTTCCTCCAAACCACCATGGTCGCCAACAAGACCATCAGCCCCGAAGACATCAATCTCCTCACCGTCACCGACTCCCCCGACGTCGCCATCAAAGCCATCCGCGACGCCCTCGCCACCAAAGCCTACTTCCAGAACCGCCCCAAGCGCAACAAGCTGCTCGCCGAGTGATCACGCTCGACGGCGTTGAAACTCGGCCAGCAATTGGTCCAGCAGCGCGGGCGGCACACGAAAGTTCGTCGCCTTGAGTCTGGCGAATGCGGCATGCAGATCGATGAGTCCACGCTCCGCGGCAATCGCGAGAACAGTGGGCGTGCGTTCAACGACAAGGCCCATGCCGCGTGCGATCGCGACTCCTTTGCGTTCATCCATCAGCAGCGAGTCCGCGCCAAGTTCGCGGGCAAGAGCGATCGCAGCAGCCTCGCCAGCGTCCAGATCGAGCGGCTCCCAAGGCGTAGTGGGATCCATAATCTGCAGCCACTCAGGCGGCTGAGACACCCACGTCGCAACCTCCGGCCTGCTGCGAGGCGCTCGCAGTTCCGTGTACACCATTCGTGGGATCACCACCTGGGTGTACAACGCCGGAAGCACATGCACGCACTCAATCTGTATGAGGTAGTTCAGCGGACTGGTGTCACTCACGACGATCAAGCCGCGCCCCCATGTCGACGCCTCGCGTCCTCAAACTCCGCCCGCAGTTCGGCCAGGCTCGGCATGTCTTCCGTCACGCCGTGCCGCTTGAGCACGCCGTCAGTCTCATCACGCGAAATGCCCAGTGCCCGTGCAAGCGAGCCGTGAGAAAGCGCGCCCCGCCGGTAGAGCTCTACCAGCATCGCTTCACGTGCCACAGCCGCCACATCCCCATCGCGGGCGAGAAGGTCGCGAACCTCATCTGGTACTGTGAACGTGACGGACGTCATGTCAAATCGTAGCGATGCGGGGCTGTCGGCTCAGAACGACGGTAATTCGCGCTCGATATGGCACAAATCCGCACTGTCAGACGCAGTTTCTCAGCGTTTCTGGTATACTGCCGTCGCAAGTCGCGGGGCAGGAGGCACGCCATGAAGATCGAAGGCGAAGGCCAGTTGCTGCGGGTATTCATCGACGAGAACGACCAGTGGGAGGGCAAACCGCTCTTCCAGGAGATCGTCAAAAAGGCCCGCAGCGAGGGCCTCGCGGGCGCCACCGTGCTCAAGGGCGTCATGAGTTACGGCGCCAACTCCCTCATCCACGCCGTCAACAAGCAGGGCATCGCCGACGATGTTCCCGTTGTCGTTGAGATCGTCGACGGCACCGAGAAGATCAAAAAGTTCATCCCCATCCTCGACAAGATGGTCAAGGAAGGCCTCATCACGCTCGAGAAGGTGACCGTCATCGCCTATCGCACGAGCAGGGTGTAACAAGCAAGCGGCAAGGTGCACCTAGAATCGCGTGGCGTCGTAATCGTGCGCCTTATAAGGGTTTCTCTGCACCCAAGACGCAGGAAGTGCATATGTCGGCTGTCATGTGGTGCGGGTACGCTCGTGGGCATCTTCAATGACCGGGGTTTCAGCGAAAGGAGAGAGCGATGAGAGTCCTGACGATAGCTGTTTTGACGTTACCTTTGCTCTTCATGGGTGGGTGCAGCAAGGACCGGAATGGCCGCGGATGGGATTTCGGTGCCGCGCTTTTTGGCGGAGAAACTGCAGTAGCGCACGAACAGCGAGTGGCACGAGAGCGGGAAGAAGATGCTCGCAAGTCCGGGGCCAAAAGTGGCGCACCCCAGTCGCGATGAGATATGGCTGTACGTCGCGGCGCAGCACCCCGAATTTGATTCGACATTCACGTTTATAGAACCGACATCACTGCGGAGTGGGCACGTTGTTTCTCACGACGCCCCCGTCTCTCACCGTCTTCCGCCGCAATATGTACTTGCTGCCTTCTCCTGATTCCTAACCTTCCCCAATGCTCTCCCGCCGCCTCGCTACGTCTCGCCAGATTGATCAATACAACCAGCGTCGCAAGACCGACGCGCAGTGGGCGACCAAGGCGGACGACAAAGGCCGTGTCGGCTGGCGCAAGGCCGGCAAGCCCACGCGCGGCTTCTGGCAGCTCTTCCGCGCCTTCTGGCATCAGTGCGCGGGCCACACCGGCTACATCTACCTCGCCCTCGTCACCGTCACCATCATGACGCTGATCTCGCTGGTCCTGCCCGCCGCCACCAAGGTCGCCATCGACTACATCATCACCGACGCCCCAGGCCCCGCCGGCTTGCCAAAGCGCGTGCTCGAACTGCTCAACGTCAGCGTCGCCGAAGTCGAGAACTATCGCAAGCAACTCTTGTGGTGGCTGGGCGGAGTCATGGTCGCCCTCTCCGCCGTCGCTGTCTTCGTGGGCATCGTGGGCCGCTGGCAAATGACCCGCGTCACCAAACGCGTCCAGGTCGCCATGCGCCGCCGCGCCTTCCACCACGCTATCCAACTGCCCTTGCATCGCATCCAGCACTACAAGTCAGGCGGCATGTCCAGCTTGCTGCGCGAAGACGCCGGCCTCGCGGGCGAACTGCTCTTCAGCATGATCTACAACCCCTGGCGTGCCATCATCACGCTCCTGGGCACGCTCATCATCCTCGCTTTCACCGATTGGCGCCTCCTCGCAGGCGGCCTCCTCTGCATTCCCGCCGTGTGGGTCACGCACAAAACCTGGATCAGCAAAATCCGCCCGCTCTTCCGCGACGCAAAGCAAATCCGCCAGCAGGTTGACGCGCACGCCACCGAAGCTTTCGGCGGCCTCCGCGTCGTCCGCGGCTTTGGTCGCAGCCGCAGCGAGAACGCTCGCTTCGTCAGCGGCCAGCACATGATGACACGCATCGAGATCATCACCTGGTGGTGGTCGCGCATTGTCGAGATCGCGTGGGGCCTGCTGATTCCCATCGCCAGCGCAGGCGTCATGATCTACGGCGGCATCGCCGTCATGGAGAAGTCGCTGACCATCGGCGATCTCATGATGTTCCTCACGTACCTGCTCATGCTGCTGGGCCCGCTTGAAACGCTCACCAGCACCGCCGCAAACATCCAGAGCAATCTCGCCGCGCTCGATCGCGTGCTTTCGTTGCTCGATGAAGAGAAAGAGTTCGTCAGCGACAAGCCCACCATCGACGTCGATCGCGCCACCGCACGCGGCCAGATCGAACTGCGCAACGTCAGCTTCGTCTATCCCACGCGCGGCAGTACGAATCCCAACGAACCCGATAGCCAGCGAGAAGCACCAGCTGCAAACGCAAACGCGAACGCAAACGGAAAAGTCGCGGACGCCGTCGAGCAAGCAACGAGCGCACCGACGCAAGCAAAAGCAGCGAACACCAAGCCGCGCGAAGTCCTCTCCAACATCAATCTCCTCGCCAAGCCCGGCCAAACCATCGCCCTCGTCGGCCCCAGCGGCGCAGGCAAAACCACGCTCTGCAATCTCGTCGCCCGCTTCTACGACCCCACGCAAGGCGATGTGTTTCTCGACGGCGTCAACCTGCGCGATATCTCCATCGCCAGCTACCGCAGCCTGCTCGGCATCGTCGAGCAAGACGTCTTCCTCTTCGACGGCACCATCGCCGAGAACATCGCGTACGGCCGGCGCGATGCCACGCAAACCGAGATCATCGCCGCTGCCGAGGCCGCCCACGCCCACGGATTCATCACCGAAACTGAGAAGGGCTACCAAACCATGATCGGCGAACGCGGCGTGCGCCTCTCAGGCGGTCAAAAGCAACGCATCGCCATCGCGCGAGCCATCCTCGCCGATCCGCTCATCCTCATCCTCGACGAAGCCACCAGCAATCTCGACAGCGAAAGCGAACAACTCATCCAGCAAAGCCTCGCGACGCTGATGAAGAACCGCACGAGCTTCGTTATCGCCCACCGCCTCAGCACCATCCGCCACGCCGACAGCATCGTCGTGCTGGAACAAGGCCGCATTATCGAGCAAGGCCCGCACGACCAACTCGCCAGCAGCGCCGGCATGTACGCCCACCTCCTCAGCCTCCAAAACCAGGCCCCCCGCGTCCTCGCCGACGACTGATCTTGAACTTCCGCTCACTACAGAGACACAGAAACACAAAGCGTTGACGTGCCGCAACGCATGAAATCGCTGCGTCTACACACATCGCATCCCACCCCGCATCCCGTCTCGCCTCTGTGTCTCTGCGTCTCTGTGGTGAATCAAATCTCCCGCAGCCCGCTCACCCGCACGGCCTCTCAAATCCGGTGTACGCTTTTGCAATGCCCCACGCGGATGCCGCACACGATGGTGCTTCGTTTTCCGGCCTTGCCGGCGCACTCGAACCCGTGTTGCATGAAGTCTGCGAAGGTCGCCTGGGGCCCGTCGAATGGTTCCACGCCGCATGGCAGCGGGGCGGGGCAAGCACGGGCTTTGCCACCTACCGCATCGGCAGCAACATCGTCCCCGTCCTCGTCAAGTTCCCCATCGGCCCTGTCGAGTACGACTGGACCACGCGCCTGGGCTGTGTCACGCCCTGCACCATGTGCGATGATCACGACGCCTACGCCGCCGCGCATGATCGCTGCACCCCGCGCGTCCTCGCACACGGCACACAACTCGGCGGCTACGACTTCGCCTGGATCGTCACCGAGCGCCTCGCGGGAGATCATCTCCCGCGCCACATGAGTGAGCAGCTCGTCACCGAGCTCATGCGTCGCCTGCTGCACTTTCACAAGTCCACCGCCGCAGCATCGCCCGTCGCCGGCACGCACAAGAGCCCCGACTGGCTCATGCTGCTCGAACGCGCCCGCCGCCTCAGCCACGAGCACGCCATCCCCGAGTTCCAGAAGTGGAACCTCGCCATCCGCCACGTCGTCAAGCACCTCCCCAGTCTCAAAGCCCGCTGGGAAGCCCGCGCCGTCGACACCTGGTGTCACGGCGATCTCCACGTCGCCAACGCCCTGCGCCGCGTGGCCCCCGGCTGCACCCTCGCCGCACCGGGTGACGGCCCCTGCGTTCTCATCGATCTCGCCCTCGTCCACCCCGGCAACTGGATCGAAGACGCCCTCTACCTCGAGCGTCAATACTGGGGCCACGAAGACTGGATCGCCCACGCCAAACCCCTCAGCATCCTCGCGCGCCTCCGCCGCGAAGCCGGCCTGCCCACCTCAGGCGACTACAACGAACTCGCCAACCTCCGCCGCATCCTCATGGCCGCCTGCGCTCCCGCCCTCATCGGCAACGAAGGCGGCAACCAGAAGTACCTCCACTCCGCCCTCCTCCACGTTGAGAAGCTGCTGCCGATGGTCGTGCACTAGAACCAGCCCGCCTGGGGCCAGACGGGTGCAATAACCACAGAAACAGGGGGTGTATGCCCCCTCTTCCTGTAGATTCAACGCCATTCAGCCCGCACCAGCAACCTTTCGCCATTTGCGGGACCGGTTCGGGTGTACCATCCCGCTGCGCGGCTTACGGCTGTTCGTCCCGGCTGCGCGCACAAGGGAGGCTTGCGCTATGGATGAATTCACACAATTGGAACAACTCGTTGCCCAGTCCAAAGACGACTGGCTGAAGTGGAAGGGCGGCAACAAGACCGCCGGCACCCGCGTCCGCAAATCCATGCAGGACATCAAGGCCCAGGCCCAGGCCATTCGCGAAAAGGTGCTCGAAGCACGCGAAGAAAAGCCCGAGTGATCGTTTCCGTTGGCGCGGCCTGACCGCCGCGTCCGCATTCCTTTGGTACACTGCTCGGGGCGAAGCCGTCAAACCTTCGGCGCTGGCCGACGGTGCCTGCGGCGTGTTCGTGGGTGTTCTCCCTGGGTTGTCTCATGGAACAGACTTCATCTTCATCGGCGGCTACTTCACCTGGGCAAACTGGGCTTTCCTCCAGCGTGATGCCCTTTGATCTCGGTCCGATCGACTTTTCCAAGATCGCCATCAGCAAGGCTGACGTCGAAAAGCTCATCCCGCACCGCGGCCTCATGAGCCTCCTCGACGGCATCGTCTGGCACAGCGCCGACTGGATGCAATGCGTCGGCCTCAAGCGCGTCCGCGACAATGAATTCTGGTGCGCCGGCCACTTTCCCGACAAGCCCACCTTCCCCGGCGTCCTCATGGTCGAGACCGCCGCGCAGCTCGCCGCCTACGCCTTCCTCGCCAACACGGGCGACTCGCGCATCTGCCTCTTCCTCCGCATCGAAAACTGCACCTTCCGCAACGCCGTCATGCCCGGCACCGATCTCTTCATCGTCAACAACGGCGTCAAGCGCCAACGCAAGCGCTTTGTCACCGACGTCTACGGCCTCATCGGCGGCCCCACCGGCAAACGCGCCTTCGAAGCCACGCTCACCGGCATGACTGTCGAAGGCACCGAGTATTGACCTCCGGTAGCACGCGAAACTCTTTCGCACGCTGCACGCAAGGACACCCTGCATGAGATCGTTTTGCTCCGCGGTCGCGCTGATCTCGCTCGCTGTCCTTACCACCCTCCTGGGCGCCTGTCGCGGCGTCGAACGCAAGACCCTCGAAACCGACGAACTCATCGCCCGTCGCGAGGCCTCACGCGAGCGCTATCACGCCGTCACACGCCAGCGCTTCAGCGCGGTCCTCGAGCGCACCCATCGCGAACTGCTCGAATACCGCGCTGGTGAGCGAACGCAGCCACCGGTCATCGACTTCCTCGCCATCTCAGGCGGCGGCGATTGGGGCTCATTTGGCGTCGGTCTCATGCAGGGCTGGCGAAAAGTCGATCCCACGCACCCACTGGCGTGGCCTGAGTTTGACGCCGTCACCGGCGTCAGCACCGGCGCGCTCATCGCGCCTTTCGCCTTCCTGGGTGACGACGCCGCGATGAACACCATCGAGCAGCTCTATCGCAACCCGCGCCGCGACTGGGTGGTCGATCGCGGCATGTTCTTCTTCCTTCCCTTCAACCTCTCTTTCAAAGTCGTGCCCGGCCTCGAGCGCGATTTGCGTGCCAACATGGATCTCGCCCTCGCCCAGCGCATCGCCAGCGAAGGCGAGCGCGGTCGCATCCTCGCCGTCAACACCACCGACCTTGACAGCGCAAGCCCGCGCGTCTTCAGTCTTGTGCTCGAAGCGCAACGAGCCGTCAAAGAAGGTGAGATGTCGCGCCTCCACGACATCATCCTCGCTTCCGCAGGCATTCCCGGAGCCTTCCCCTATCGCGAGATCGACGGCACCATGTACGTCGATGGCGGCGTCACCGCCAACCTGATCTATGGCGGCCGCCTGCGCGAAGAAGAATCGATGCCCGCCATCTGGAAGGCGATGTACCCCAACGACCCGGTTCCCAAGGTGCGCTACTGGGTCATCTTCAACAACAAGCTCCGCACGCTGCCACGAGTCGTCTCCGCGCGCTGGCCCGCCATCGTCACACGCTCCATCGAAACGTCGATTCGCTCCAGCACCATCACGTCCATTCGCCACCTCATGGCCATGGCCGAGATCTTCCGCCTCAAGTACAACGTCGAGGTCGAAGTCCGCGTCGCCGCCGTGCCCGACGAGTGGATGCCCGCCGAGGATGGCGAATTCAGCAAGCGCGTGATGAACGATCTCGCCGACATAGGCGAACGCATGGGACGCGATCCGCAGGTGTGGATCACCGACATCGACGACTATTGATCCCGCCGTGCCGTCACCGCCGCGCGACATCGACATCTAACTCTGCGATACCGGAGGTTCTTATGGCTTCTCGCTCTCGCATCGATATCCCCCCGAAAGTTCGTGATGCCGTCGCCGCTCTGCTGGTGGACCGTCTCGCCGACGCCATCGATCTGCATGCCCGCGCCAAGCATGCTCACTGGAACGTGACCGGTCCCAACTTCATCGCCGTGCACGAACTGCTCGACAAAGTCGCCGACCACGCCGAGTCCGCCGCCGACGATATCGCCGAACGCATCCGCGCCTTGAATCACCACGCCCCGGGCCTCTTGCCCAGTGTCGTGAAAGCCTCATCACTCCCCACCTACACCGCCAAAGACGGCCCCGCCCACCTGCCCGCCATCGCCGACTCCCTCGCCGCTTTCGGCAAACTCACCCGCAGCGCCATCGACGCCGCCGACAAACTCACCGACAAAGACACCGCCGACTTGTTCACCGGCATCTCGCGCGAGAACGACAAACTCCTCTGGTTCGTCGAGAGCCATCTCACCTAACGCACACGCCTCATGCCTTGATGCCTACTCGATCCTCTCCAGCCGCCTCGCTGCAACGCTGCCTTTCCACGAATGCCGAATCACGAATGCCGAATGCCGCGACTCACGAAGCGCGCAACTCCCCACGCACGCTGATTCGATGTGGAAGACTCCCCAACACAGCACTCCGCGCGCGCACACTTCTCGAAATCTGCACGCACGGACCACGTTTGTGCGCTCAATCCATGCCCTCGACCCCGATTCCTCTTGCATCACACCAGACATTCTGCGAAAATGCGCATCTGGTGGCCCGTCACGAGTCACCAAGTTCCTCTGTTCGCTTTAAGCGGCGGCAGTCAGTTAGCAGCGTCGAAGGCGACAAAGCGGCAGGCACGCCCGATGATCGAGCGATCACGGACTTGGTAACAACCGAACCATCCACCAGCGGTCTTGGACAACTTTGGGAGGTGGGCCGCCCGTCCCGGGCGGCCGTATTCCCAAAGCCCTCGTGGACCACGCCACGATGTCTCGCGTAAGCGAGACAAGCCCAAGCCCGCCAATTCCGGTGCGCCAGCCGCTTACCCGCTTTGCTTACCCAAGCAAAGCGGGCCGATCATCCCACGCACGCGGAAACTGAAAGGTGGCTCCAACCCACAAAAGCACCGAGCCCGCAAATGCGGCCCCGGTCCTGCTTTGCCTTTCCTGCCTTGACCCCAATGCACAGTCCCCAGTGCCTAGTGCCTCGTTCCCCCCACCTCCTCATGCACCCGCCAGTAATGCTCAAAGCTCTTGCTGATGCTGTAATGCTGCATCGCCGCATGCGCCGCCGCACCCATGGTTTCGCGCCGCGCGCGCTGCGTGCCTATCTCCACCATCGCGCGCACCCACGCACCATCATCACTCGCAGGCAGCACCAATCCGGTCACGCCGTGCCGCGTCACTTCTTTCGGCCCACCTTGATCGGTCACCAGCACCGGCAGTCCGCTCGCCTGGCTTTCCATGACAACTTGCCCCAGCGTGTCGGTCGCGCTGGGAAACACAAACACATCCGCCGACGCGTACAAGCTTGACAGTTCCGTGCCGTACCGAAATCCCAGAAAGCGCACGTCACACTGCGTCAGTTGTTCCTGCATCGTCGCGCGATACGGCCCATCACCGATGAGGATCAGTTCCGCCCGCACGCCTGCCTGCGTCAACTGCTGATGCACGAGCGGCCACACCCGTCCCAGCAGCGGCAGGTTCTTCTCCACACTCACGCGCCCGCAGTACACAAATCGCACCGCCTGAGCAAAGCACCCCAGCCGCGCGTAGATGTTCTCGTCGCGAAAGCGCGGATGAAACTCATCAATCCGAATACCCGGCTTCAGCGTTACCAGCACGCGCTCATCGATGCCCAGCGCAACCAAGCGCTTCGCGTAGTCATCACTCCGCGTGAAGATCCGCGCAAACGGTTTGTAGAACCACCGCATGAACGCGCTGCATCCTTCGGTCATGCTCTCGTTCACGAACAGCTTGTCGATATACGCCGGAAAGTCCGTGTGATACACACCCACCATCGGCACGCGCATGCGCGATGCGATGATGCGTCCCGCAAGTCCCACCGAGCCGGGCGTGGAGATATGGATCACCGAAGGCTTCAGCTCGCGTGCCTGCCGCATCATCGTCACAAACGGCGGCATGACCAGCTCAAGATTCTCATACTTGGGCATCTTCGTCGCGACGATCGGCGCGCAGTTGATGATGTTGGACTGCTTGGGAATCGTGAAGTTGGTGCTCGTCACCACCGTGAAGTCACGCTGTGTCGTGATCGCGAGGTCCGCCGCGTTGCGAATGAATCGCGACACGCCGTTCACGTCGCCCAGCGTGTCCGTGAAGAGCGCGACGCGTGTCGCGCGTTCGTCGGCGCTGCGCACCGCACCTGTGCGGCGAGCGGATCGTTTCGGACGCGATTTGAAATGTGCTCGGTGTGCCATCGTGCGATATCCTCGCGTCGTCGTAGCGTAACGACATTTCGCCCACCTGCGTGATCTTTCAGGGTTTGTAACCAACTCTTCACGCAGGCCATCAAAGCCTCGAGGAAATCGCACGCCCTGCCGCGTGTTTACACCAAGGAGTCCATCATGCCTCGTATCACTCCCGTCGATCCCGCGACCGTCACCGGCAAGAGCAAAGAACTGCTCGACGGCCCGCTCGCCGGCAAGCACTTCAACATCTTCCGCAGCATGGCCCAAAGCCCCGCCGCGTTGCAGGCGTATCTCAGTCTTTCGGGCGCGGTTGGCTCGGGCACGCTCAGTGCCAAAGAGCGCGAAGTCATTCAACTGGCAGTGGGGCAGGCCAACAACTGCGACTACTGCGTCAGCGCCCACACCGCCATCGGCAAAGGCGCCGGCCTGAGCGACGAGCAGACGGTCGAAGCCCGCCGCGGCGCGTTGCAGGATGCGAAGCTCAACGCCCTTGCGAAGTTCGCCCTCGCCGTGCACGAGAAGCGCGGCTTTGTGAGCGATGCCGACGTGGCCGCTTTCAAGTCAGCCGGTTACAGCGAGGGTGCCATCGCGGAAGTGGTTGCGAATTACGCCCTTGCCACCTATACGAACTACTTTAATCACGTGAATGTCACCCCCGTTGACTTTCCGACCGTTGTCAAGATTTGACTCACCGCATCCGATAGACTAATGTTCTACGAAGAACTTCCACCTGCCCCCCCTCGGGCCGAGTCACCCCTACTCGGCCCCCGCAACGCCCCGCCCCCCCGGGGCGTTGCCCTTTTTGGCATTGATCATTCTGGGGCATTGATCATTCTGGCATTGATCACTTTTGTCGAGAACAAGTGATTTCCCGGGCAAATTGCGTGGTTTCTTCACGTTTGAATTTTGTACGTCATTGGGACTCGGGATAAATGCAGGACTTTCTGAATTAGGGCTTGCGTCCGGTATCATGATCCTGTAGATTGCATCCATCCGGATAGGTGAACGCGAGTTGTATGCGTGCCTTCGTCGCCAGTGCGAGCCGCCGTTGTGCCACTGGTCTTTGCACCCGATCCGTTGATCAACAAGTTGCCCCTCTCAGCCCTGTGGGCCAACGTGGCCCCGGGGCTTTTTTCTTGTACGATGGGTGGATGCCACACCCTGGGCGACACATCGCCGTCTATCCCGGTTCGTTCGATCCCATCACGTTCGGGCACCTCGATGTGATTGCGCGTGGGCGGAAGTTGTTTGATGAACTGGTGGTGGCGGTTGGCCGCAACCCCGGGAAAGACCCGCTCTTCTCGGCGGATGAGCGCGTGGAGATGACGCGGCAACTGATCGCGGAGATGGTGGCGAAGCACACCGACGGCGCGCCGGTGCGCGTCGAGAGCTTTGAAGGACTCACAGTCGATTTCGCGCGAGAGATTGGCGCGGCGATTCTGCTGCGCGGCGTGCGCAATCTGAGTGACTTGCAGTACGAAGTGCAGCAAGCCGTGACCAATCGCGAAGTCGCGGGCATCGAGACGGCGTTTGTTGTCGCGGGGCAGAGCTTCGCGTACACCAGCAGCAGTCTTATTCGTCAGATCGCGGCGATGGGTGATGATCTCAGCGCGCTCAACAGCATGTGCCCGCCTCTGGTGGTGGAAAAGATGCGCGAGAAGAAGGCGCAGCGGCATCCGGCTCTGGAGCGGCTGCGGCATCCGCGGGAAGAGTGAACGGGGAAGCGAACAAGCGAACGAGGGGAAGATGCGAAGAGACGATGCTTGCTGGTGCAAGCATCGTTTTGCCTTTGCCATTTGATTGCGTGTGTGCTTGCTTCTGCCTTGCTTTACTCGAACACAAAGCCCTCTTCGGTGGCTTGTTCGGTGATGAGTTGCACCAAGGCGTCGCCCAGCGTTGTGGGCTTGGCTTCTTGCTGGCGGGCTTGCGACAGGAAGACTTCGCGCTGCTTGGTGAGTTCGGCAACGCGGGCGTTGATGGCGGTGCGGCGGGTGTAGAGATCGGTGATGCGGGTCTGCTGGTCAGCGAAGGACAGTCCGCGCAGTTCGGCGGGCAGTTCGTCCTTCTTGATCTCTTCGAGCTTGATCTTCTTGTCGACGACGGCCTGCACGAGGTCCCAGTCCGTCACGTAGTTGGCGGAGTTTTTGGTGACGGCGCGTTCGAGCGCGGCAGCGGGTGCGGCGGAAGCAGCGGCTTCGTCCATGCGGGACTGGCGATTGCGCGATTCTTCGGCCTTTGCGCCGAAGGCGAGGTAGGTGGCGTTGACATCGACGCCAAGCTGCGAGATTTCGTTGTCGTAGGGCGTGGGAATGTGGCGAATCTCGGCGGCTTGATCAATCACGTGGTACTTGCCGCGGCCGAGCGTTGCGCCATCGAGCCACTTGCCGTGCACACCTTCCTGGTATGTGCCGCAGAAGATGGTGTTGATGCGCACGCCTTGACGCACCGCGTCGGCGATTTCTTCGCTGTATGTCGCTTGATCGAAAGGTTCATTGCCTGCGATGAAGATGAAACTGGCGTCGCCCGGCTGCTTGGCCCAGGCGAGATCGCGAAGAGCCGCGCCAATAGCGGGGCCGCAGAGTTCGGTGCCGCCATTGGTTTGGAGGCCAAAGAGTTTTTCGCTGAGCACGTCGAGGTCGGAAGTGAAGCCCGCGACTTGCTGGATCCACTTGCCTTCGGGGTTGAGCGTGTCGTTGCCGTATTGGTAGAGGGCGATCTGGAGGCGCGGCTTCTGGCCGAACTTGCAGCTCTGGTTGAAGCGATTGACGATGTTCCAGAGCTGGGCTTTGGCCTGACCGATCAGGCCGTCCATGCTGTTGCTGGTGTCGAGCAGCAGGGCGATGCGCACGACGGGCTGAGGCTGGGTGACCGACTGGCCCTGCGGATCGACAACGGGCGGGCAGGCGAGGGCGTTGCACACGCTGAGTGACAAAGCAGTGACAGAAGCGAGAGCGAGGGTGAGCGGACGAGTGAACATGGACGGCTCCTTGCGGTTAGCGACCCGACATGACGCACGCACGCGCGTGTGCATGTCATGTGATACTGCCGAGGAGGGGTTTGGGTCCGTCACGGGTTCGTCACAGGTGGGGCGGGGCGGGGGGCTTTGCACGACCTTCACACTCGAAATCATGGTGTATTTGCGATGTGTGAATATGCTCGGACATGAGGAAGTTCGAACACAAGATTGGTCCGGTCCGCATTTGCGGCGCTCTGGTTACGGGCGTTGTTGTCAGTGCTTTGGCGGGACTTGCGGGGTGCGCGGGAGCGCGTCACACACCTGCACGTGCGACACAGCATGATGCCGCCATTGCGCCGGTGAATGTGATCTTTCTGCACCCGGATGGCTCGGGTATCAACATGTGGGCCGCGACGCGCATGCTGTATGCGGGGCCTGATGGCGATCTGGCGTGGGATGGGCTGCCGCACCTGGGAATCTATCGCGGGCACCTGCGGGATGCGCTGGCGGCGAGCAGCAACGCGGGCGGCACGATCCATGCGTACGGCGTGAAGGTGGGGCAGGACAAGAGCTTTGGCAATGACAACGGTGCGCCGCTGGGGCGCGAGTCGATCGCGAAGGAAGCGTTGCGCCGCGGCAAGGCGGTGGGCATCGTGAGCAGCGCGACCGTGGCGGATGCGGGCACGGGCACGTTTCTTGCTGATGCGCCGGATCGCAAGAAGTACACGTTGATTGCACAGCAGATGCTGGAGGCGCGTCCGCAGGTGCTGCTTGGCGGTGGTGAGCAGTTCTTTCTGCCCAAGGGCGTGCGTGGTCGCCATGGCGAGGGCATGCGCGAAGATGGACGCGACTTGATTCGCGAAGCGCGTGAGGCTGGGTATCACGTGGTCTTCACGCGGGATGAACTGCTGGCGACTCCTGCGAACGTGACGAAACTGCTTGGCCTTTTCGCGGCCAATGACACGTTCTTGGATATGCCCGAAGAGGAACAGCGCGAAAAGGGCACGCCCGACTACGTGACAACCGCGCCGACCTATGCGGAGATGGTGCAGGCGGCATTGCGGGTGCTCGAGCGCGAAGAAGAAGGCTTCTTGCTCGTGGCGGAGGAGGAAGGCACGGACAATTTTGCGGGCAAGAACAATGCTCGCGGCGCGATGGTGGCGTGCCGGCGTGCGGATGACGGCATCGCGGTGGCGCGAGCGTTCATCGCTCGGCGCCCTGACACCTTCTTGATGGTTGCGGCGGACAGTGACTGCGGCGGCATGCAAGTGGTGAGCGAGTTTGACATGGATCCCAGCAAGCCGCTGCTGGCGCGGGATGACGAGAATGGCGCACCGCTCGACGGCGCAACGGGCACGGGCACGTTGCCATTCCTTGCTGCGGCGGATGCACGCGGACGGCGGCTGCCGTTTGGCATTGCGTGGGCCGCTGGCGGCGATGTGGCGGGCGCGGTGGTAGTTCGCGGCGATGGGGCGCGTGCACAGGAACTGATTCGTCCGACGATGGACAATACCGCGATCTATCTCGCGATGCGGGCGGGGTTGTTTGGGGAGGAATTGACGAAGTGACGAAGTAACGGAGAAGAAGCCAAAGAAAAACGCCCGAGCGAAGTGCTCGGGCGTTCTTTCTATTGGTGATTCGAGTGTTGCTCAATGGCCTGCCCTGAGGGGCAAGCGACGGCATTACACGCATTCGCCGCCGGCGAGGACGTTGAAGAAGTCAACCACGTCCTGGTCGTCGGGGAAGACTTCATCGTTGTTGAAGTCGATGTCGTTGCAAGCGGGGCAGCTAGCGCCAGCAAGGACGTTGAAGAAGTCGACGACGTCTTGGTCATCGGGGAAGACTTCATCGTTGTTGAAGTCGATGTCATCGCAGCCGGCGGGGGCGCAGACTTCGATGTTTTCGCTGCCGGGGGTGAGGGTGTAGTTGCCGTCGAGGGTCTGGCCTTCGGGGAAGAAGCGGGTTTCGGCGGGGTCAGCGACGTAGGGGCCGGGGCTGGTGCCGAGGATGTCGTGGATGACGATGGCGTTGCAGATGCGGGCGAAGGAATCGGGGGTGAAGCCGGTGGGGATGGCGCTGTTGTCGGTCACTTCGAAGCCGCCGAGCTGGGTGGCATATTGGCGGGCGGGGATGCCTGCGTCGAAGTCGTCGCCGTCGATGAAGCCGACGGCGTCGATGACGCTGGTCCACGGGGTGGCGTTGAGCACGCCGTCGTTGTCGGTGTCGAGGTCCTGGCAGATGGAGCCGGTGAAGTTGCGAACGAGCAGGTAGGTCGCGCTGCCGTTTTCGATATCGATGTTGCCGACGGTGAGGGTGCCGGTGCAGCCTTGCCAGTCGGGCGTGATGACGACGACGTTGGTTTCGGCGGCGGGCGCGGGCTGCAGAACGAGCGTGCTGTCGCGCAGGAGGAGGAGACCGTTGTTGCCGAAGGTGAAGTTGCTGAGGTCGAGAGCGAAGTCAACAACGCCGGTGGCGGTGCTGTTGCCGGCGGTGTTGTTGTCACCGTCGATGACGACGAGCCACACGCCCTGAAGGCCGGTGTCGCCGATGCGCTTGAGTTCGAAGAACTCGCGGGTGTTATCGGCGTCGGGCGAGGGCGGGTTCACCATCGCTTCGTTGATGATGATGGAGCCTTCGAGCTGAGCGAAGGCGACGGAGGACATGGCGCAGCCAGCGAGGGCGGCAAGGACGAATGACTTCTTCATGAGACGATCTCCCTATCTCGGTTCCAAGGTGATACAGACGAAAACTCGACACGGACCATGAGTGAGCGTCGCGGACACGCGCCGAGACGCTTTGCCAGCCGGCACGATCGCGCTCTCCAACGCGGCGTGCCGGTATGCGAACAAGTTGACGGATCGACGTCGTGTCGATCGCGAGGAATCACCAGAATCCCGCGCGGGTGAGCCAGCCACCGAAGACTTTGCCTTCGATCTCGTGATAGCGGAGTACCGAAGTGCCGTTCCACGTCTCGCCGCCGCCAGCCCAGCGGCCGTCGCGCACGGTGTCGTCGCGGAACTGACCGACGTGGCCGTCAGCGAAGGCGATGTTGCCGATGTTCTTGTCGTGCTCGACGGCACCGTCAACGACTTTGCCGCCACGACCGTGCGTGGGGCCGAGGTCTTCGAATCGCTGACGGCCGACACCCAGACCGTTGATCCCTGGTGGGCGATTCATGGCGACTGGGCCGTCGGTGAGAGCCTTTGCGCCGGCGATGCGATCGCCGCGGTAGAAGACGATGTCGGCATCATCCTCACCGAGTTGGACGTGACCATCACCAAAGAACGCGAGCTGGTCGTTGGGGGCGTTGGCGGTGTTCTTTTCGTTGAGCGGACCGCGGAGGTAGCGGCGATCCTTGAAGCGGCCGAAGTCGGGATTGCCAGCCTGCTGGTGCACCTTGACATCGGTGTGCGCCATATGCCAGGTCTGTGCGTAGTTGGTGTTCATGCCGCGGTCGATCATGCCGTCGACCTGCGCGGGTGTGAAGGCGCGGTGACTTGCGTTATTGAGACGCGAGGGGCTGAGGTTCTGGCTCGCTTGGGCGGGGCTGCTGGGGCAGAGGAGTTTGCCGGGGAGGGCGTAGTCACCCAGCACCATGTCAGCGACCCAGCCAGTTGTATCCATGGGGCCGTAGCCCTCTTCGAGGCTGTTGTCCCACGAGCCTGAGCTGAAGAAGCCCTTGTTGAAGTTGGAGTAAGAGATGGAAGCCTGTGCGAGAGAGCGCAGGTTGGCCTGGCACTTGACGATGCGGCCGCTTTCGCGTGCGGCGCCCAAGCTGGGGAGCAGCAGGCCGATGAGAAGGGCGATGACTGCGATGACGACGAGCAGTTCGATGAGTGTGAACGCTCGACACGTCACAGGGAGGCAGTTGGATCGCGGGCGGGACTTCATTGTCGTATGAAAGCGTGCAGAGTTCGCACATGTGTCATTGGTGCATGAACTTTGTGTGAAGATTCTGTTTGGAACCAGATAACTAGATCGTGTAATGGCTTGTGGGCGCGGGTGTTGCGGTCGGGCTTCACTGGTGTGTCAAACAGACCGATACCTGACGTGAGCGCGAGTTGTGCGCTAACCGTGAGGTGAACCGTGAGCCAGAGCAGCAAGAGCAGTCGGACACAACCTGCGCCGCTGGGAGCCACATCGTGGCTGACCGGTTGGGCATTTGCGCGAGGCGAGAGCGTCGTCGCGATTGCGGGGATGTTCATCACGGGGATGGTGGCGGCGACGGTGGTTGGTGCCGGCGCGTGGACGTACTACACGCACCGCACGACGTTGACTGAAGCGCAGCAAGACACGCTTGCGCAGGCGACTGGCAGCGCGACGCCGGGACTTGCGCTGGCGATGGCGCAGGATGATTTGAGCACGACGCAGGCTCTGCTGGAGCAGTTCGCGCGGGCGCAGGGGCTGGCGAGCGCGAGTGTGACGCTGCCGGATGGCACGGTGATCGCGGATACCCGCGGCAAGCGCGATCTGGATGCGAAGCTGCCTGAGAAGTGGACGGGCAATGACCACACGGGCGTGACGACGAACTACGGCGATGACATGTTCACGGCGCGTGCGCCGGTGGCGGTTGCCGGGCGCGGGAATGCGATTCTGGAAGTGAGCAAGGCGTTTACGTATGAGCCCTTCAAGCACGTGCGCACGCAGATCGGGATTGGCGTGACGGGCGCGGTGGTGCTGTCGATGGGTCTGGTGATGTATCGCAAGATGCGCATGCGGATGCGTGCGCTGGGCGCGATTCAGGAGACGCTGCGATTTGCGAGCGAGTTTGAAGACGGCCAACTGCCTGCGAGCGGGCTGCGGCTGGCGGAGGACCTGGGGCCTGAGGCTCTGGCGTGGAACCGGCTGCTGGATGATCGTGAGCAGCAGAAGCAGCAGACTTCGCTGGAAGACGCGGCGGCGCGACTGACGGCGGGCGTGACGGCGGCGGGCGGCGGGGATTACGCCGCGGCGTTTGATGCGCTGTGGCTGGGCATGATCGTGCTGGATGATGAAGGCAAAGTGCGCGTGGTGAACGGCGCGGCGGCTGTGTTCCTGAAGCGCAACAAGGGCGAGATGACGGGCAAGGAGATTGGCTCGCTGATGCGGTTTGAGGACGTGGCGCAGCTTTCGAAGAACGTCGCGACGGGCAAGGCTCGTCAGCGGGCGAGCATGGAAGTGTGCGATCAGGTATCGGCGGAGGCGGAGAAGACGGTGCTGCGCTTCACGGTGCGGCCCATGCGTAAGGAAGATGGTTCGGCGGCGATGATCGTGATTGAAGATGTGACGCAGCAGCGTGTGGCGGATGAGAGCCGCAACGCGTTTGTGGCGTCGGCGACGCATGAACTGCGCACGCCGCTCACGACGATGCGGCTGTACCTCGAACAGCTTGTGGATGAAGGTGACAAGGACCCGCTGGTGAAGGCGCGGTGCATGAACGTGCTGAACAGCGAATCGCGGCGGCTGGAGCGCATCGTCAGCGACATGCTGAGCGTGAGCGAGATTGAAGCGGGGACGTTCAAGCTGCGGAGCGATGACGTGAACGCGCCGGAGATGTGGTCGCACCTGCAGGAAGACTTCAAGGCGCAGGCGGCGGAGAAGGACATCACGCTGACGTTTGAAGCTCCGCCCAAGTGGCCTTTGCTGCGGGGCGATCGTGACAAGATTGAGATGGCTCTGCACAACCTGGTGGGCAACGCCATCAAGTACACGCCTGAGGGCGGCAATGTGATGGTGCGCGCCAATGAAGAAAACGGCGTGATGCAGTTTGAGGTGAGCGACAACGGCATTGGCATCAAGCCGGATGAACTGGAACTGGTGTTTGAGAAGTTCTACCGCAGCAAGGACAAGCGGATCGCGAGCATTACGGGAAGCGGCATTGGCTTGTCGCTGGCGCGGCAGGTGGTGCGGCTGCATGGCGGGGATATCACGGTGAAGAGCCAGATTGACAAAGGCAGCACGTTCACGCTGTCGCTGCCTGCGGCGGCGGCGACGACGAAGCTCGCGGCGTGAGGACTGACAGAGGAAGACCCGCATGAACATTCACGAGCAACGCCATGGCGCGGTGACGGTGATCAAGCCCGAAGGTCCATTGACCGGCGGGGATGCTGTCATTTTTCGGCAGCGACTTGGTGATGTGATGCAGCGAAGCCTTGGGCGGCTGATCGTGGATGCGTCGGCGGTGGCGTTTGTAGACAGCCAGGGGCTGGAGGTGCTGTCGGACGCGAGCGACCAACTGAGCAGCAGCGGGCGCGTGCTGCGCATGTGCGGCACGACGGAGACGCTGCGCGAGGTTCTGGATGTGACGGGGCTTGCGGAGAAGTTTGAGCACTACACGGATGTGAACACGGCGGTGAGGAGTTTCCTGTGAAGTTTCCTTTCGGCCAGAATCCGAAGAATGAGGCGCTGCCCATCAGTGGGATCACGCCTACGCCCGTGACGGAATCGCCACTGACGGCGCCGATCACGCCTGGTGTGCCTGCGCAGCCGCCTGCGCCAGTGGCGCCCAAGCGACTGCGCGTGGGTGATGTGTTGGTGCAGGAAGGGCACGTCACGCGCGATCAGCTCGAGAAGGCGCTGGCGGAGCAGAAGGGCACCGGCAAGATGGTGGGTGAGGCGCTGGTGGCGCAGGGCGTCATCAGTCCGACTGCGCTGGTGCGTGCGCTGGCGAAGGTGATGGGTGTGCCGGGCGTGGTGCTGCGGCACGGGCTGCTTGATCCGGCGGTGATGAAGCTGGTGGGAGCGGAAGAGTGCGAGCGGCTGAAGCTGATTCCGATGTTCAAGGTGGGCAACACGCTGACGGTCGCGATGGCGGAGCCGCAGAGCCTGCCGACGATTGACCGGTTGAAGCAGGTGACGGGGCTGAACATTCGTCCGGTGCTGGCGCTGGAAGCGAACGTTGTTGAGTACGTGAATCGCTACGCACGTGGTGATGTGGATATTGACGCGTTCCTCACGAGCCTGACGGAACAGGACGTGGAGGTTGTGGAGCGCGAGGCGGTGGATGAGGGGCCTTCGACTGACCTAGACAAGATGATCGCGGGGAACCCGATCATCAATCTGGTCAATATCGCGCTGATCACGGCGGTGAAGGATCGCGCGAGCGATATTCACATTGAGCCGGACAAGAAGGGCACGCGGATTCGGTATCGTGTGGACGGCACGCTGCGGAGCCTGATGAAGCCGCCGCCGGGGATGCATGCGAGCATTGTGTCGCGCGTGAAGGTCATTGGGAAGATGGATATTGCGGAGAAGCGACTGCCTCAGGAAGGTCGCGTGCGCATTGTGGCGGAAGGTCGCGAGATTGACTTGCGTGTGAGCAGCATGCCGACGCTGCTGGGCGAGAAGATCGTGGTGCGCATCCTCGATAAGGCGAACCTGAAGGTTCGACTTGAGGATCTGGGCTTCCGCGATGAGCCGATGCATGTGTTCAAGCGGTTCCTGGATCAGAGCCACGGGATGGCGCTGGTGACGGGGCCGACGGGCAGCGGCAAGACGACGACGTTGTACAGCGCGCTGGATTTGCTGCGCGGGCCTGAAGTGAACATTTTGACGGTTGAAGATCCAGTTGAGTATCAACTGGAGATGGTGAATCAGATTCAGGTGAATGACGCGATCGGGCTGAGCTTTGCGCGGTCGCTGCGGAGCATTCTGCGGCAGGATCCGGACATCATCATGGTGGGTGAGATTCGCGACCAGGACACGGCGCGGGTGGCGACGCAGGCTGCGCTGACGGGGCACTTGGTCTTGGCGACGCTGCACACCAATGACGCGCCGGGCAGTGTGGCGCGATTGGTGGACATGGGCATCGAGCCGTACCTGTTGAGTGGCGCGTTGAACGGCGCGGTGGCGCAGCGATTGGCGCGGACGGTGTGTCAGGCGTGCGCGACGAAGTACTACCCGAGCGAGCAGGTGCTGGCGGATGCGGGCATTTCGCATGAGGCGGGACGAGCGTTCCGCAAGGGTGCGGGGTGCCAGCGATGCCATGACAGCGGCTTCCAGGGGCGCACCGGCATTTATGAAGTGTTTGAAGTGACGCCTGAACTGCGGCGGATGATTCACCATGCGCGACCCACGCACGAGCTGCGCGGGGCGATGAAGAAGGAAGGGTTGCTGACGCTGCGCGAAGAGGGCGTGCTCGTCGCTCTGGAAGGGCGGACGAGTCTGGAAGAGATTCTGCGCGTGACGCAGAATGATGATGATGAGCAGCAACTGAACGCGACCAACACACACGCGACTGACACGCGGGAGGCCGCATGAAGATCGCGTACAAGGGATATGACCGCGGCGGCAAGGCTGTGCGCGGTGTGGTTGACACGGGTGACTCACGCGAGGCGGCGGAACTGCTGCGGAAGCAGGGGATCATCGCGACGGAGCTGGCAGCGGCGAGTGCGGGTGATCTTGATGCGCCGGTGCTGAACAGCAAGAAGCGCGTGCGCTTTGGCGGCGGCAAGCGGCTGGACAGCGTGGTGTTCATGTGCCGGCAGTTGTCGCTTTTGGTGGCGACGGGTACGCCGCTGGTGGAGGCGCTGCAGTCGCTGGAGAACCAGTCGCCCAAGGGTGAGTGGCGCAGCACGCTGGCGAACCTGCGCGAGAAGCTGGAAGAAGGCAAGACGCTCGCTGAGGCCATGGCGGGACACCCAGAGTACTTCGATGCGGTGTGCCGAAGCATGGTGGCTGCGGGCGAGAGCGGCGGCAAGCTGGATGTGATGCTGGATCGACTTGGCACGCTGCTGCGGCAGCAGTCGAAGATTCGCAAGACGGTGACGCACGCGATGATTTATCCCGCGCTCCTCATGTGTGTGGCGCTGGGCGTGATGATCGCGATGGTGGGCTTTGTGCTGCCGCGATTTGAGGGGCTGTTCAAGAGCCTGGATACTGAACTGCCTGCGATGACGAAGGTGCTGATGGGTGTCAGCCACTTTGTACGGGCGAACTGGCCTTACATCACGGCGGGCGTTGTTGGGACCGTGGTCGGCGGGTTCTTCTACTTGCGATCACAGGCGGGCAAGCGGCTGATTGACACGCTGAGTCTGCGGATTCCGAAGCTGGGGACGTTCACGCGGGTGTATGCGACGGCGCGGATCATGCGGGTGCTGGCGACGCTGCTGGAGGGCAAGGTGCCATTGCTGGAGGCGCTGGCGCTGGCGAAGTACAGCGTGCCCAATACGTACTACATCGCGTTGATGCGACGCGCAGAGGAAGCGGTGCTGCGCGGGGAAGCGCTGAGCCAGGGACTGAATGACGCGACGCTGGTGCCGCCGGCGATTCTGGAAGCTGTGAAGAGCGGTGAACGTTCGGGGCGGCTGGCGGATGTGCTGACGAGCGTTGCGGAGTACATGGACGAAGACACGCAAGCGACGATCAAGACGGTGACGGGACTGCTGGAACCGCTGATTCTGCTTGTCCTGGGACTGATTGTGGGTTCGATGGCCATCAGCATGTTGTTGCCGCTGTTTGACTTGACTGCGGCGGGAGGCGGCAAGTGACGAGCAAACGACTGCACATTGCGGGTGGCGCGGGCGTGATCGGCGTTGATGTGGGCGATCGGTGGATGATCGCGTCGCAACTGGTGTCACGCGGCGGTGCTCGCGCGGCGCTGGGGGCGAGCGTGCGATTGCCGCGGACGGCCACGGGTGCGCTGACGTCACAAGAGGCGATGCTGCTGGGGCAGACGATTGCGCATGCGGGATTCACGGGATCACGCATTGCGCTGGTTGCGCCGGATGCGGCGTTGCTGCCTGCGGTGCTGGAACTGCCTCCGAGGACATCAAAGGCTCCGATTGAGCAACTGGCGCGGATTGAAGTGGCGCGGATTCACCGGCGCGAGCCGGATGGGTTTGATCTGGCGACGTGGGACCTGCCTGCGACGGACCGCACGCGCGGCGTGACGCACGCGATGGCGCTTGCGCTGCCGACGGAAGCGGGCGATGTGGCGGCGACTGCATTTGACGTGACGGGCGCGGATGTGGTGGCGATTGAGCCGCGTGCGTGCGCGCTGGCGCGATGCGGTGCGGCGGCGAGCGGCGGCATTCCCGGGTTGTACGGCGTGGTGGAAGTGGGCTGGAGCGCGACGACGCTGGTGCTGGTGCATGTGACGGGCGACACGCCTGCGAGCGTGGTGTATGAGCGGCGCATGCAGGAAGTGCAACTGGGCGGCTGCATTGAGCGGCTGCGGCAGGCGATTGGTGTGGACACGGATGTGGCGGAAGCGGCGATGCGGCGCAGTGAGGAAGAGATGCGCGAAGCCAAGCTTGCGGAGCTGTATCGCACGATTCGGCGCTTTCAGACGGAGCTGTCGGACGCGCTGGTGCCTGAGGTGCAGCGATCGTTTGTGTATGCGATGCAGCGGTATCCGGCGATTCCGATGGCTGGTGTGTGGCTGACGGGCGAAGGTGCGTGCGTGCGCGGCGTGCGGGCGCGACTGTCGAGCGCGCTGGCGCTGGATGTGGCGCTGATGACGCCCGCGACGGTGACGCAAGTGGATGAACGCAGCCCGCTGGCGCGGGATGCGATGCTCATGACATCGCTGGGACTGGCAGCATTTGCAGAGGCCGGAGCGCGGCAGGAAAGGAGAGCGGCGTGAGCAACTCCATGACGAACGGCGTGTCGCTGAGCGGCGTGAACCTGCTGTCGCCAACACGGCGCGAGCGGGCGCGGCGGCGGATGCTGACGCGGCGCTGGGCCGGCGGGCTGGTGATCTACGCGCTGACGCTGGGCGGGCTGTCGATGACGGCGCTGCTGTCGTCGCGCGTGCAGACATCGGCGGAGAGCGAGCTTGCGTCGATCAACGCACAACTGGAACGCAGTGAAGCGCAGCTGAAGACGCTGCAGACGCAGCAGGCGGACCTGCGCAAGCGGGTGAATGCCGCGCGGGCGGTGGGGCACCACGCGAACTGGAGTGTGCTGCTGCGGATGATCGTGAGCCGACGCGCGGAGGCGATGACGTTTGATGAAATGACGCTGGCGCACCGGGTGGAAGTGGTGACGCCGGAGCGCAAGGCGCAGGGCAAGACGACGCCCGCGGTGACGCAGGATGTCTATGACCTGACGCTGGCGGGCGTGACGGACCATGTGCGCAGCGTGAACGCGTTTGTGGTTGCGCTGGAGGAATCGGGCTTGTTTGAGCGGGTGCGGCGCGGTGAGGCCGGCGCGCCGGATGCGCGCGGGACGTACTTCCGCGTGATCTGCACGATGCGCGACGGGCAACAGCAGATAGAGGAGAAGCGGCGATGAACGAAGCGACAACGACGCGAGGACAGCGGACGATGCCTGCTCACGCGGTGCACGCGGTGGGTGGCGCGGGCGCGCTTGCGCTGGGCGCGGTGTTCTTTGTGCTGGTGCTGGCGCCGATGCAGGCCCGGTATGCGAAAGCGCAGCAGGATGCGTCGAAGCTCACGACGGCGAGCGATGCGCTGGCGGCGACGGATGACAAGATCGACAGCGCTCGCAAGCAGGTGGATGCGCTCCAGAAGCAGCTTGGTGAATCGGTGCAGTTGCAGCCAGCGAGCAGCGTGAACCGCGTGGTGCAGCAGGTGACGGATGTTGCGGTTGCGGCGGGGCTGGAAGTGGCGGAAGTGAAGCCTGGCGAGCGGACGGCGGGTTCGGCGCGGGAGTTTGCGGTGGTGCCGATTCAACTGGTAGCGAGCGGCACGTTTGCGCAGGCGCTGACGTTCCTTGAGCAGAGCAATCAGCAGTTTCGGGATATCGCGACGCGGGGCATCAGCCTGCAGCGGGTGGATGGCGAGCAGGGGAAGGTGCGAGTTGCGCTGGAACTGGCGTGGCACACGTTGCCTGCGGAGAGTGCGGGCGGTAGCGGTCGTAACGAATCTGCGGGCGCGCGATGAGCGATTTGTGCGCGGATTGGTTGACAGTGGTGGGCGGGAATCGTCGGTTGTGGCGTGGAACTGACGAAACAACACAAAGTCCTTTTGGGTGTTCTGGGCGTTGGCGTGCTTGCGGTTGTTGCAGACCGCGCGCTGCTGGGCGGCGCGACTGCGCCGGAGGCGGCGAAGGCCGCGACGCCTGAAGTGGTGCGCGAGGCGAAGGCGGCGACGGAAGCTGCGCCGGAGACGACTGCCGTCGCGGACCGGCTGGCTGCGTTCGCTGATGATGATGATCTGGTGCACGATGCGGATGTGAACGCGGCGTTTGCAGAGCGCGTGGAGGCGGCGGCTGCCTCGGCGACTGCGAGCAAGACGTTGTTTCCGCGAACGAACGGCATTGTGTGCATCGGCCACTCGTCGATGGATATGGCGGCGCTGACGACGCACTTTCGGGCGTATGTCAAGCTGTCGAGCGTGATCCTGAACCCCAAGCCCATGGCGTTCATCTCGGGGGAGAAGTTTGAGCTGAACGACTCGCATGTCATCGGTGGCAAGGCGGCGACGGAGTGCCAGCACGAGGTGAAGCTGCTGGAAGTGCACGGGCCGGATCGGCAGGCGCGACGGGCGGGGTCGGCGATTGTGCTGATTGATGGCAAGCACCGGGTGGAGCTTGTGATTGACCGGTAACTGAGGTGCTGGTCGTGCGGCCTGGAACGGTTGCACACGTGAAGCGGCGGTCAACCCCCGTGAGTTGCAGCCGCAAGGCTCATGGCACGCGGAAATTGTGACGACATTGGAAGTGCTGCATCGTGGTGGCTGCGTCAGTCACGGCGACTTCGGCGTTGGGGCGGTTGTGGAGAGCACAGCTATGGTGCGTGGCACGCAGCAACTTCGTCGCGGTTTCAGCTTGATTGAGCTGGTGATCGTGATCGTCATCATCGGGATCATCGCGGCGATCGCGATTCCCCGCATGAGTCGTGGCGCCCAGGGCGCCGCTGAGAGCAGCCTCAAGGCCAACCTCGCGGTGCTTCGCAACGCGATTGATCTGTTCCACACGGAGCACGAGGGCACGTACCCGAATGCTGCCACGTTTGCGGATGAGATGACCGGTTACACCGATCTTGGAGTGACGGCAGTCCGGACCTCACGCACGGGCAACTTCGTCTATGGGCCTTACCTGCGTGAAGTGCCGGTCATGCCTGTGCCTGGCGCGGGCAGCAAGCAGAATGGTGTTGCCGCCTCGGCGGGCGCAGGTGTGGGCTGGATCTACATCGAGACGACGGGCAAGATCTCCGCAAACACCGCGGAGCAGGCTCTGGACGGCACCGACTTCTCGGATTGGTGAATCACGTGAACTGAGTGTTTTCAACGCCGATGCGGTTTCGCGTCGGCGTTTGTCGTAGGAGGCTGGCATGGGCCGCAACCGCGGATTCAGCATGATCGAGCTGGTGATCGTGCTTGTGATCATCGGCGTGACGGCCGCGATTGCGGTGCCGCGATATGCGAACAGCATCCAACGGACGAAGGTTGATGGCGCTGCGCGGCGGATGGCGGCGGATATTGAGCGGCTGCGCGATCGGGCGCGGGCGCAGGGTCGCGAGCAGCGGTTGTATGTGGCGACTGCGGGCTATGTGCTGATGATGAGCGACGACTCGGGCAACCTGGTGAGGGAGCGCGTCGATCTGTCGATTGATCCGTATGGCGTTGGCGTGAGGCCGACGGTGGTGACGGATCGCGGGCTGACGTTTGATTCACTGGGGCGGGCGAGTGAGGCTCTGCTGGTGTATGTGACGAATGGCGAAGTATCGCGCGGGGTGATGTTTGATCCGGTAGCGGGGCGAGCGACGGTGTTTTCGCCCGAACGGCTGACGGATGGCAGACTGAATGCTGATGATGTGGCGATGCCGCCTCGGGTGCGTGATGCGCTGCCTGTTGGCACACGGACGAAGCCGACGATCGCGAGCGAAGTGGCGGCTTTGGAGACGGAGCTGAGTGATGTGCTGCGATGACCACCAGTGGCGGAGTACGCCGCGTGGTCGCGGCGGATTCACTCTGATTGAGATGATCGTGACGATGGGGGTGCTGGCCCTGGTCATGACGGTGATGACATCGATCATGCTGGCGACGGCGAAGGCGATGCCATCTGCGGCGGATGCGGATGTGGCGCTGGATGCGGATGATCGCGCGCTGCGTGAGGCGGCGTGGCTGATGGCGGATGCGAAGCAGATCACGTCGAGTTCGATCAACAAGCTGGGCTTTCGCGTAAGCGATCTGGACAAGGACAGCGCGGACGATGAGGTGACGCTGACGCATGGCGGGAATGAGGGTGACGCGCTGCTGCTCAATTGTGCGGGCAGTGAAGTGGAACTGGTGAAGAACGTGCGGACGTTCACGTTTGAGTTTCAGCCGGTGAGTGTTGCCACGTCGACGGTCAGCGGAACGTATGACACGAGCGAGATGTTGCTGGATGGGTGGCATGGGCCGGTGACGGAGACGCGAGCGGTGTCGGCGCTCGTCACCGGTGGCATGCGGCTGGCACCCGTGCTGCCGGCGGATGCGACGGCGTATCGCATTACGCGGATGCGGGTGTGGGTGGTGCCCAACAGCGATGGCGATGCGTACATGACATGGCGCATTGCAGACGCATCGGGCAGCCTGCCTGAGTTGCTGTCATCGCGGGCGAGTGTGAGCTCGACGCAGACGTTCGCGAAAACGGGTGCGTGGGTGAGCCTGACTTTCAGTGGCAACACGTACTGGCATGCGGCGACAGAGCGACCTTTCCTGCTGACGACAGCGCAGGCGCTGCCGCTGCTGCACCAGTACTCGATTGGCTGCACGACGCTTGCGCCGCACGCGGGTGATCTATATGACTCGGCGTCGGGCCCGATCAACAGCAATGCGGCGATGCTATATGAGGTGTATGGCATCGTGCGTCGGCCGCGACTTGTTTCGAGTACGAAGAACGTCGCACGGGCGCTGACGCTTCTGGTTGAGCGTGTGGACGGCAGCACGGTGCAGGTGACGGTGCCGATGCACAACGAACCGGAGGTGCCGTGATGAGGAATCGCGACGCTGTGCGCCGGGGTTTCACTCTGATTGAGGCGACGATCTCGCTGGTGATTGTGTCGGTGGTGGCGGTGGCGGGGCTGAGCGCGGTATCGGTTGCGCGCAAGAGCCGGACATCGATCAATGACATGATTCTGGCGCGGATGTATGCGGACGCTGTGATGGCGGAGATACTGGGGAAGCGGTATCGCGATGCGCTGGAGCCCAACAACCCGCTGGGCCCGGACGGCAGTGACGATGTGATGTGGCTGTGGACACGCGTGGCCGATGATGTGGATGATTATGACGGGCACACGATCACGCCAGTGTCGGATGCGAACATGCGGCCTTTGAGCGACGGGCAATGGGGCGCGGGCATCGGTGTGTCGTGGGTGGATGCGAACGATCCGACGACGATCGTGTCGGAGGAGTCGGGTGTGAAGCGCATCACGGTTGCGGTGTTCAAGGGAAACCGCGTGATTTTGCGGGCACGGGCACTGCGCACGCTGGGTGCTGACCAGATGAAGGCGGTGGCGACGCCATGAACCGACTGAAGCACATGCAGCGGCGCGGGTCGGCGTATGTCTTTGTGCTGGGCGCGGCGACGCTCATCGCGACGGCGGGCGTGCTGGCGACTGTGCTGCAGCGCCAGCGGCTGGTGCGCCAGCAGGATGCGATGAACACGCTCAAAGTGGATCAGGCGCACGCGTCGGCGATGGAGTATGGATACTCGCTGCTTGCGCCCGATCCTTCGGGCACGGTGTGGCGGCCGTTTCGTAAAGTGGTGATCAATGTGCCGACGTTGTTTGGCTATACGGATACGACGCACACCATCACGCTGACGGACCCGGCGGATGATGATCTGCGAACGGCGAACCTGCAGGACACGGTGCGGATGACGGTGGAGACGGCGGTTGGTTCGGCACGGCGGACGTCGCAGGCTGATTTCGCGTTCACGGTCAAGCCGCTGGATGGGCTCTCGCATGCGCTGATTCGTGACTCGAAGCTTGGGGGCGGCACAGTGACGGTGATGGGGACGACGGGGACGTCGTCGCTGCGGCCCACGCGGCCGACGACGTTCAACGCGAATGCGCAGATCGGTGTGACGCCTGCTGCATTCCGTGAAGCGGTTGAAACGGTGAACGGCGCGGCGACGTTGACGGTGTGCGAGCCGACGGAGAATCTGTTCACGTACTACCGGAGCATCGGGACGCTGATCAATCTGAGCGCGAGCGTGACGTATGACCGCGTGTTGTTCTCACCTTTGAGCAATCCGGCGGGGACAGGTGTGAACGCGCGGGGCGTATATGTCATCAATGCGAATGGCCACACGGTGACGATCACGAACACGCGTGTGCATGGCACGCTGGTCATCATCAACCCAAGCACGCAGTCAAGGATCGGCGAGCGGGTATCGATGGCGCCGGCGTTCAGCAACATGCCGACGCTGCTGGTGGATGGCACGATTGAGTTTGCGATGACGGGCGCGGATCTGACGGAAGCTGCTGCAGCGCGGAACTTGAATCCTGCGGGCGCACCGTACCTGGGTGTGACGGACAGTGATACGGCGGATGCGTACCCCGCGCGGCTGCGTGGATTGGTGTATGTGTCGGGCAACGCCATCATTGCGGAGAACAGCGTGTTTGAAGGCGTGCTGTGGATTCGCGGCAAGCTGAGTGTCACGGCGGGCAAGACGGTGACGGCGCGGTGGGCGGCGTTGACTGATCCCATCGCTGGCTTCTCGGAGGCGACGCAGATGTATGTCGCGGCGGAGAGTGTGTCGCGAGTGGCTCCGTAAGGGCGTGCGGCAGTTGCAGCCGGCGATACTGGCGCGAGGCTGCTTGCGTTGTGTGCGTGTGATGGATCAGGCCGCTTTGCTGGTGGCGCGTTCTTCAGCGGTCTGCTGGTCGAGCTCGGCGTGGCGGCGTGTCATGGCGTCGTACTCGGTCAGGTCGAGTGTGAGCATGAGCTGACTGAGGCGCGGGTCGAGCTGGGTGCCGCCGCTGCGGGCGATTTCTGCGAGGACGACGTCGCGCGGCAACTTGCTGCGGTAGGCGCGATTGGAACTCATGGCGTCGAAGGTGTCGGCGACGGCGATGATGCGAGCGATGAGCGGAATTTCGTCGGCCATCAGTCCGTGCGGGTAGCCCTTGCCGTCGTAGCGCTCGTGGTGGTGCATCACGCCAGGGAGCACGTCTTCGAGGAGCACGACGCCCTTGAGGATGTCGTAGCCGGTTTGCGGGTGCTTCTTGATGTGGGCGAATTCGTCTTCGGTGAGTTTGCCGGCCTTGAGGAGGACGTTTTCCGGCACGCCGATTTTGCCCACGTCGTGCACGAGGCCGGCGATGCGGATGCGCTCGCACTGCTGCGGCGGGAGGCCGGCGGCGTGGGCGAGCTGCATGGAGATCTGCGCGACGCGTTCGCTGTGACCGCGGGTGTAACGGTCTTTGGCGTCGATGGCGGCGGTCATGGCCTGCACGGTGCCCATGAAGAGCTGGTGCTGGTCGTCGTAGAGGGCGACGTTGTCGATGAAGGTGGAGAGGAAGCCTGCGCAAGCTTCAAAGAGCTGGGTGTCGTAGCTGGAGATCATCCAGTCTTCGCCGCCTTTGCCACCGGCGAGCATGACGCCGATCTGGTGGCCCTTGCAGAGCAGGGGCTGGCTGATGGTCTGGGGGTTGAGGGAGGAGGCGATCTCGGTGAGATCGGTGTGGATCTTGCAGGTGGTGTCGATGTCGTACATCGCGCGACTGGCGACAGCGCGAAGTGTGTCGGCGTCGGTGGGGAGCGTGCCGTGGTGCACGAGCAGATCGCGGAGCACGGTGGGTGTCTTGGCGTGGCGCTCGAATCGCACGGCGACCCAGGCGAAGTTGAGGCTCATTGCGGCGCGTGCGCAGAGGTTCTGAAGGAACTCGTCGGGGCTGAGGACGGCCTTCATCGAGCGGCCCAGGTTGTAGAGCACGTCGATGGTTTCAAACGCGCCGGTGAGCTGCTTGGTGAAGCCTTCGACTTCGGTCGCGGCAGTCTGGGAGGCGGCGACGTCCTGGCTCATGGCGCTGAGGGTTTGCGCGATGAGGTGGGAGGCGGCGGAGCCGAAGTGGCCCGTGGCGTTGATGAGCAGCGTGGCGTCGTTGCTGTCGAGGCCGCGCTCTTTGCAGGCGCGATCGATGAGGTCGCTGGTGACGGCTTCGGGCTCGATGAGGATGACGGCGGTGGAGCCGCGAAGGCCTGTGTCGTCGGCGTGGGGGCACAGCACGACGGAGACGCCCGGGCTGATGGTGACGGGAGCGAGGCCGCCTCGCAGGCGTTTGGGTGATTCGAGCAGGGCGGTGCGGTGCAGAGCTTGTGCGAAGGACGGAGCGCGGAGTACGTCATCCCAAAGGGCGTGGGGACCGGTGACGTCGAGGAGGGCACCATCGGGACCGAGCGCGCATGCGAGCAGGCCCAGCTTGCGGCAGCGAGCGAGCATGGCATCGAGCGTGTGGTTGCCGGTCTTGGAGGTGTCGTTCCACATGAGGTGAGCGTCCGTCGAAGAGTTCAGGCTGCGGCGCGGGAGAGCAGTTCGCCCGAGGCGGCGAGCATGGCCTGCACGCGCTCGAGGAGTTGGGCAGCGCCGAAGGGCTTGGGCATGAGTTGCTTGATGTTGGTCCTCGCGAGTTCGTCGTCGGCGGCGATGTAGCCGCGGGCGGTGAGCATGATGACGGGCACGTGAGCGGTGGGGGCGTACTCACGCAGCTTGATGGCCATCTCAAGGCCTGACATCATGGGCATTTGCAAGTCCGTCACGATGAGATCGGGCACGATGGGCACGGGGCTCTTGGGCAAGGCACCGGTGGGCAGCGCGCTGTGATTGACCCAGCCGTAACCCTCGAGACCATTGCGGCCTTCGCAGACGGTGTAGCCTGCGGAGCGCAGCTTGGCGGCGACGATGGAGCGGATGGCCGCTTCGTCGTCGCAAACGAGGATGGTTGCTGGCCTGGGCATATCTCTAGAGATCGAGCAGATTGGTTCTCGATTTCAGGAAGAGGCGATAGTGCGTTGAGAAACGGTGCATTCTCGGTACTTTCGCACCGCCTATGTGTGGGAAAATACCTAGACGACGGGAGGCGAGGCGGCGCTACGATGGCCCGTGAGTCACGTTTCCACACCGGTTTCAGGAGCGGTTGCAGGCACTTCTCGGACGCGCAGCGATGATCCGTCGCCGATCCTTGCGCGGGAAGGGTGGCCGATCCTCGCGATTGTCGTGGTGATTGGTGCGCTGCCGGTGGTGGCTGTGGGGCTGCTTGCACCGGCGTGGACGTGGGCGGCGGCGATTCCGGGTGTGTTGCTGCTGGCGTTCTGCTGCTGGTTCTTTCGCGATCCGCAGCGGGCGATTCCGGATGAGACCGGGCTGCTGGTTGCGCCGGCGGATGGGCTGGTGATTGCGATCGAGCCGGCGAAGCCGCCTGAGGAACTGGGGCTGGGTGACGTGGGTGAGATGGAACGCGTGGTGATCTTTCTGAACGTGTTCAATGTGCACGTGAATCGCGTGCCTTATGCAGGCACGATTGTGAAGGTGGCGGGCAAGGCGGGGAAGTTCGCGCACGCGGGCAAGCCTGATGCGGAGCACAACCAGCGCAAGAGCATTGCGATCAAGTTGCAGGGCCTGCGTGATGGGGGGGTCACGGCGGTGGTGACACAGGTGACGGGGCTGATTGCGCGGCGGATCGTGTGCCACGCGACGGAAGGCAAGGCGTACAAGGTTGGTGAGCGGTACGGGTTGATTCGGTTTGGCAGCCGGACCGATGTGTACCTGCCCAAGGGCGTCACGTGGCTGGTGAAGCCGGGTGAGAAGACGACGGGCGGGGTGACGAAGCTCGCGCGGCTGGGTTGATGTCGGGGTGTTTGGGGGATGACTGGGGTGGCTGCCCTGGGGGGCGAGATTGGACTGCTGATTTCCCATGTTTTTACGCTTAGGACCCAAGACTCGATCGGTGCCGCTGGCTGCACTGGTGCCCAACATGCTGACCACGCTGGCGGTGTGCTGCGGGCTGGCGAGTGTGCACTTTGCGTTGCTCGAGCGATGGGAGCGCGCTCTGGCAGCGATCGTGCTGGCGGCGATATTTGACGTGCTGGATGGCGGGGCGGCGCGGCTGCTGCGGGTGCAAAGCCCGTTTGGCGCGGTGCTGGATTCGCTGTCGGACTTTCTGGCGTTCGGGATCGCGCCGGCGGTCATCATGCATCAGTGGCTGCTGAACGCGCCGAGCACGAAGACGCAAGATGCGCTGGAACTGGTGAGCGTGATGGTGTTCGCGCTGTGTGCCGCGTTGCGATTGGCGCGGTTTACGGCACAGGCGCACACGCAGGACATACGAGCGGCGGCGGAGGCGTGGGCCGGCGGGCCAACGCCAGCGCAGCAGAGCAAGCGGCCCAGCATGTTCTTTTCGGGAATGCCCACGCCGGCGGGCGCGGGTGTCGCGCTCATTCCAGCGCTCTTGGCGGCAAGTGATGATGTGAAGTACTTCGGGTGGAACATTCCGGGGTGGGTGGTTGCGCTGCACCTGCTCATCACCGGGCTGCTGATGGTGAGCACGATGCCGATGTTTGCGATCAAGGGGATTCGCATTTCGCGCAAGCTGGTTGCTCCGCTGCTGATTGGCGTGGTGACGCTGGCGACGCTGACGATGGTGTCGCCCTGGCTGACGATCGCGTCGCTGGCGGGGCTGTACGTCTTGTCGATCCCGGTGGCGATCGTGGTGCGAGCGCGGCAGCGGGCGAATAGTGCGCCTGCGGCGACGATGTGAAGTCACTGTTTAGGGTGAGGTCCGAAATCTCGGGAATTGTGGTGATCTGACGTGCGATTCTGTCAAAGCGCGTGGAGGGGGTTGCTACATCCACTGCTCATGGCTGGTCGCTGGGATGTTCGCCGGCGAGGCATGCGCGTTGGTTGCGATTGTGAGGTGGGCTATGTGCAAGATGTGGATGTCGGCGGCGGTGGCTCTGGTTGCTGCGGCGACGGGCGCGAGGGCGGATTTCTCGAACGCGTTTGCGTTCGGGCAGCCGCCTGAGATGGTGTTGACGGGCACTGCGGCGTTCCCGCAGTTTTACGCGACAGTAACCAACGGTGGCGACCAGCGCGGTGCACTCTGGTACAACGTGAAGCAGGACGCCATCGGCGGATTCCGCGGCACGATCGACTTTAGAATCAACACATCCACGATCAACGGCGATGGTTTCGCGATCGTGTTCCACAACGATCCACGCGGCTTCAACCAACTGGGCGGCGGCGGCTCGGACTTGGGCTATGGCGACGGCTTTACGAACTTGGGTGAGAGCGTGTGGATTGAGAATGGCGTTGCGCTGGAGGTCGACACGTTCTCGTTTGGTGCGCCGGGCGAGTTTGATGCCACGCACGTGTCGCTGCAGGGAATGAAGGACGGCAGCAATCGAATTGGCGCGGGCGATGAGGACAGTCTGGGCCACGCGCTGGCGAGTGACTTTGGTCTCGAACTGACCGACTCGAACACGCACACGCTGTACTTTCAGTACGTCGCACCGACACTCAACCCGCCCGCACCCGGCAGGTTCATCGTGAACATCGATGGCACCGTGCTGTTTACGGTCGACAATATTGATCTGGGCAACATCGACGGCGACAGCATCTTCGACGAAGAGGGCAAGACGTGGGTTGGGATCACTGGGGCCACGGGACTGGCTGATTCCACGCACGCGTTTGACACATGGGCCTTCAATGGCAGCGCTGCAGACTCGTGCCTCGTGCCGTATACCCACTCGGGCTACGGATCGGGCTGCGGGCTGGGCTGCTTCACGCAGTTTGGCCAAAGCTGGGTCGGCGATCAGCCCATGACGTTCCAATGGTTCAAGAACGGCATCGCGATGACGGATGATGACGGCGGGCGACTGATTGGCTTGACGACGCAAACGCTCACGATCGGTCAGCCCACGGCGGATGACTTTGGGTACTACAAGCTTGTCGTCACGAACCCGTGCGGCGAGCGGGATGGCGGCGAGTTCTACTGGAGCACGGAGCAGGCGTGCAACGACATCGACTTCAACAACAACGGCGTCTTTCCTGAAGATGCCGACGTGATTGACTTCTTCAGCGTGCTTGCGGGTGCTGATTGCCCGAATCAGATCACGCAGTGCGATCCGATTGACTTCAACAACAACGGCGTCTTTCCTGAAGATCAGGACGTTGTGGACTTCTTCAACGTGCTGGCGGGCGGTTCGTGCCCGTGACGTAAGCAGGTTGCGGATGTAGGTGAGAAAAGCAGAACCAACGCGCACACGGGTCGCGCTCCTTTCCGAGGGGGGCCGGCCCGTGATGCCTTTTGGTGGATGCGCGTGCGCGGCGTCACAAACCTTGGCGATGGTGAATCGCGTCGGCGAGGACGGCTTTGCTGGCGTACTCGAGTTGGCTGCCGCTGGGAAGGCCGCGAGCAAGGCGGGAGACTTTGACGTTGAGGGGGGCGAGAGCTTCGCCCAGATAGAGGGCGGTGCCGTCGCCTTCGAGGGTCGGATTGAGGCCCAGGATGACTTCGCGGATGGGTGCGGCGCCGGGGTTGGTGGCGGGGTCTTTGATGCGCTCGACGAGGCGGGCAACGGTGAGATCGTTGGGGCCGATGCCCTCGAGTGGGCTGATACGGCCCATGAGCACGTGGTAGAGGCCTTTGTACATCGCGGTCTGTTCGAGGGCGAGCAGGTCTTTGGGCTGCTCGACGACGAGCACGATGGAGCGATCGCGGGCTGCGTCATTGCAGACGGCGCAGAGGGGGCCGTCGGCGAGGTGGTAGCAGTTCTCGCATTGGCGCACGGTCTTTTTGATGTCGATGACAGCCTGAGCGAGGCCCATGGCGGCGCGTTCGTCGGCTTTCAGGACGTGAAAGGCGAGGCGTTCGGCGCTGCGGCGGCCAATGCCGGGAAGTTTGGCGAACTCAGCGATGAGGGCATCGACGGCGCGGGGGTAGGCGATGCCGGAGCGCTGGAGGGGGTTTTCTTTCTTGGCGGCCACGCGGGAGGGTAGTGGGTCCGGCGATTGGTGCATGTTCGTGTGCGCCCGAGAGGGGATTTGTGTCGAAACAGGGAGTGAACGGACGAGATGGAAACGGACGCGGGTTGCGTTCGTACGACGTTTACTCTTCTTTATGCGGTTTGCACGATCCAACCTGCTTCGCGGCTTCACGCTCATTGAGCTGCTGGTGGTCATTGCGATCATCGCGGTGCTGGTGGGCATCACGCTGCCCGCACTGGGGAAGGCCCGAGCTTCGGCACGGTCGACCAAGTGCCTGGCGAATCTCAAGGGCATCGGGGTGGGCTTGCAGTTGTATATGGATACCGAGGCGAAGGGGCGGATTCTGCCGCGGGTGCGGCCGCTGAACACAGGCAGCAATTCCAACGATCCTTCGCTGCTGGATGTGATGGGCAAGTACGTGGACGCGGGGCTGCCATACGAAGATGACAACGGTTTGTGGGTGGTGGGTGATCCGTGGCGGTGCCCGGCGGATGATCGCAGCTTTGATGCGGCGGTAGAGTTCCGGCCTCAGTGGCAGACGTATGGCACGAGCTATGAGTACGGCCCGGGGCTGCTGATGCTGGCGGCGGAAGTGGCTTGCCTCAAGGATCCGCAGGGGGGCGTGAGCAAGTATTTTGAGAGCCAGAACAATGCGCTGGCGGTGCTGGCGGATGCGGATGACTGGCACAGCCCGCGGTGGGGCGTTGGCGAGCGAGTGAATGACAATGCGGCGCAGCGGTGGAAGCGTAATGCGTTGTTCTACGGTGACTGGCGCGCGGGTGACATCGCGTATCAGGATCCCGGGAACTTCGTGACGGTCTTTGAAACCATCAGCGCGCTGGCGGGCGGGGTTGATCCCAACTGCATCTCGGGAGGGCCGCCATGAGTGAACTGAGAGATTTTCGGCCTGCACCGGGGCTTGATCGCGGCGTGCTGGACAAGGTGCGCGATGCCGTGGCGGGGTCGCGTCGCGGCCCGACGTTGGGTGAAAGTGTGAGCGCGGTGCGCGAGCGTGCGAAGGCGTGGCTGGGTGCGTCGCCCACGCGGGCTCGCAATGTGCTGATCGCTGCGGCGGTTATTGTGGTTGCGGGCAGTGTCGGCGGGTACTTCGCGCTGCGGCCTACGCCTCAGCCGGATTACATGACGGCGGACCTTGACGCGATTTTCGATTACACGCTGCTGAGTGATGAGTTCAACAAGCTGCCGATTGAAGAGCGGCTGAAGCTGATGCAGCAACTGGTGTCGCGCCTCAAGAACATGTCGTCGAGTGACTCGATGCTGCTGGGGGCGTTTGCGGCGGGCATCGCGGGGGCGGCACGCGACCAACTGGAAGAGAACGGCTCGCGACTGGCTATTGACGCGTGGGACAAGTACGCGGTGGATTACGCGAAGGTGCCCGAATCAGACCGTGCGGCGTATCTCGACAAGACATTTGTTGAGATGAGCAAGATGATGGAAGTGGTGGCGAACGGCGCGCCGCGTGATGTGAGTGATGAGAAGCGGCTTGAAGAGATGCGCGAGCAGGTGGGGCGCAACCGCGAGATGATGCAGAACAACCCGGACGCGATGCCCAGCGGTGAGCAACTGGGTGAGATCTTCACGTTCATGAACTTCACGGTGGGCAGTCACGCGACGGTGCAGCAGCGCACACGCGGACAGCAGATGATGCGTGACATGGTGCGGCACTTCCGCGGGCGCGACACGGGCACGGGCAAGCCGCGCTGAAATACAGGTTCACCGCGGAGACGCGGAGAGCGCGAAGGAAGACACAATGCGGGCATGGTGTTGATCGCAGAGCGCGTTGGTTGTGTCGTGGGTTTGGGGCGGTTGGGTTGATACCTTGGGGTATGACGTGTTCTTTGTGCGAAGTCGTCCGGCTGGGTGCGGGGCATGCGATGCATATCGCGACGCTGGACGAAACGGTCGTGATTCTGGGTGAAAACCAGGGTTGCGCGGGGTGGTGCGTGTGTGTGCTGCGCGAGCATGTGGAGCACATGGATGTGATGGATATCTCGCGGCAGGAGCGGGTGTTTCACGAAGTTGCTCGCGTGGCACGGGCGGTGCGGGCAGCCAGCGTGCAGCATGGATGGGGCGGGGACGTGCAGCCGCCTCGCATGAACTATGAGTGCTTGGGGAATGTGGTGGGGCATGTGCACTGGCATGTTGTGCCGAGGCACGCGGATGATCCGACGCCTCGGGCGACGGTGTGGGGCTGGAGCGCTGAGCAGTTGCGGGGTGATGCGAGTGATGCGGAGCGGGTGGTGCGGGCGCGGGCTATTCGCAGTGTGCTCGTGTAAGGCTGCGTGGTCAGACTTGGGTGATCCATCCCAGCGCACGGAAGAGGGCTCGCGTGGGGCCGATGATGGCTGGTGCATGATCGCGATCAAAGGTGGCGATATCGCGCGTTGCGAGCCATTGCACGGCGGTGTATTCCCAGTTGGCCGCGCTGGTCTTCGCGCGTGCCGTGTCGAGTGTGCCGCAGTCGCACAGAAACACGATGTCATCGCTCTTGGCGATGTCATCTCGCGTGATGCCCCAGGGTGTGCCTGTTGCGATGTGCAGGCCGACTTCTTCGCTGACTTCGTCCTGCACGTTGGCGAAGAGCATGTCTTGCGTGAGTTCGTGCAGTGATGGCGGCGGGACGGAGATGCCGCCACTGGGGCCGAGTTCCCACATGTCGGCGTAGATGCGGGTTTCGCGGCTGCGCTTGCCCAGGAGGACGTGCTGTGCGCCGGAGGTATCGCGCGCAGTGAGCACGGCGGTGACAGAGCAGATGCGCACGCCCGTGTTGAGCGGAGGCTGCACAGCGAGGCGCGAGAAGCGGTCGCGGCGGGTGTGGATGGTGTTGTTGCTCAGGTCAAGGTGCAAGACGCTGAGCATGGGGCCGTCGAAGTAGCGTGGGTTGGCGGCGAGGAGTTTGGCCCACGCTGCATCAATGGCGGCGGAGTTGGCGGGGGGCTCGTGCGACGACACCACGACGCGCACGGGCGCGGTGGTGGGGAAGGGGTGCGCTTCCATCTGCGGGATGGAGAGGCAGGAAGGCATGTTCAACGCGAAGATGCGAAGAGAGACACGAAGGCGGAAAGGCGGGTTGAACACAGAGAGCACAAAGGTCACAGAGATGGAAAGCGATGACGGGCAGGACGTGGGAGTGTGATGTCACACAACACGCTTCTCTGTGTGCTCGGTGAGCTCTGTGTTGAAGCTGCCTTCGTGTGCTTGTTGTGTACGGAGGCTTAGCGACCGAGCAGGCCGCCGAAGCCGCCCATGTCGCCGATGCCGTTGGGGAGGCCGGCGTTGCGGAATTCGTCGTCCATGGCTTGCTTGACGCGGAGCTGGGCGGCGTTGAGGGCGTTGTTGGTGGCGTCGGCGATGAGCTGACCCAGATCATCGCGCGACTTGGCGGCGGGGCTGATGTTGACGCTGAGAACTTTGAGTTCGCCGCTGACGGTGGCTTTGACTGCGCCGCCGCCGGCTTCGCCGACGACTTCGATGGCGCCGACCTTGGTCTTGATGTTGGCGGCGATCTTGTCCTTGTTCTTCATGAGGTTGCCGAGGGCGCCGAGCATCTTCATTTGGTCGAGCATGAGGGATCTCCTAAGGGTGGAGTGATGGTTCGTGGGGAGGAAGCAGAACGTATGCACGCAGCGGGGCGGGATGGGCGGGTTTGTGCGCGCGCGGTGGCGGAAATCGGGCGGAAGCGGCGGGGATTTTGCACGTTTTTATGCGCTTGTGGCACCGCGACTTGTGAGCGGCGGAAGCGGATTTTTCGCAGGGTTGTGCGCGCGCGGCGCGGTGCGCGGGGGTGAGTGTGGAGGGACGTGTGAAACGAAGCGGGCAGTGAGTCGCGATGTGGGCTGGGAGCGCGGCTTGACGGCGTCGAGATGTGGGCCAATCGACGGCGGAGCGGTGGGCGGTGGTGCGCGGGCTTGCACAGCGTGCGGCGAACGCGCGGGGCCGACCGGCTGCGGGGTGGTACAGAGAGGAGCGAGGCGTGGCGTATCAGTTGCAGGCGTTTGCGGGTGTGGTGGATAAAGCGGGGTTGGCTGGGGCGCTGGCGCAGCAGGAACGGCAGCGGCCGCTGATGGAGAAGCTGTGGGCATACTACCGCAACCCGCTTGCGCCGACGCGTGTGTCGATGCTGGCGGGGCAAGCGGGGGGCCGGTGGTACAGCCAGGCGCAGGAGAGCTCGCTGCCGGCGCGGTTCGGGCCGCGACCTGTGGAGAGCCTGATGGAACCGCGCGCGGTGCGCGAGGCGGTCGTCGAGAACGACATTGGGTGGCGTGTGCAGGCGATGGTGGACTTTGTGTTTGGCAAGCCTGTGCTGATTCGCAGCAGCGCGAAGGAGCAGAGCACGCGTGAAGTGATTGAGAAGGTGCTGGATGCGCTGTGGGAGAAGAGCGGGGGCATTGCGCTGCTGCAGGACTTTGCAACGCTGGGGCATGTGTACGGGCACGTGGACCTGGTGCTGCGAATGGATGATGCTGCGCTGGTGGAGGCCGGCGAGCGGCTGCGCGGGAGTGATCCGGTTGTCGCGCTGGATGCGATCTTGGCGGCGCTGGATGCGATGCGGGTGGAGGTGGTGGAGCCGACGCGCGGCACGGCGGTGTTGCATGAGCGCGACTATCGCGATATCAAGGCGTATGTCATTCGGGCGGGCGTGGACCGAGCGGATGGCCGCACGAGCGGCGGATTCGCGGGGTGGCTGGGAGATGTGGCCCGCGCGGTGGTGGGGGCGCGGAGCGTGGGGGTGCGGCGCGAGAGCGGTGAGTTGCTCGAGATCATCTCGGGTGATGCATGGCACGTGTACGACGACGGCGAGCTGGTGTGGCAAAGCACGCATGGGCTGACAGATGGCGAGGTGCCGGTGGCCCACGTGCAGAACATCAGCCAGCCGTTCGTCTACACGGGCGTGAGTGAGGTGGAGCCGTTGATTCCGCTGCAGGATGAGCTCAATGCGCGACTGAGTGACCGTGCGCATCGTGTGACGATGCAGAGTTTCAAGATGTATCTGGCGAAGGGTGTGGAGGGATTTGAGAAAGTGCCTGTGGGGCCGGGGCAGGTGTGGTACACCGACAACATGAGCGCGAGCGTGGAGGCATTTGGCGGGGATGCAAGCAGTCCGAGTGAAGATGAGCACATTCGCGAGATTCGTGAGGCGATGGACAAGGTGTCGGGCGTGCCGCCGCTGAGCGGGGGCGTGGTGCAGGGGCGCATCGGCAACTTGACGAGCGCGAATGCGCTGCGCATCACGCTAATGGGGCTGCTGGCCAAGACGCAGCGCAAGCGTGTGGCGTATGGACGGGCGATGGCGCGGATATGCGAGCTTGCGCTGACGGTGCTCAACAACGCGGGGGTACTGGCGACGAGCGCGAGTGATCGCGGTGTGGTGCTGCACTGGCCTGACCCCTTGCCGGAAGATGAGGAAGCGAAGGTGCGGGCGGCGGAGAGCAAACTGAGGCTGGGCGTGCCCAGTGAGCGTGTGCTGGGCGAGCTTGGGTATGGGAGCGGAGACGCGGGTGTGGCGTAGGAAAAGCGATAAAGCGGTAAAGCGAAAAGTGAAAATGAGGGCGTGAAGGGTGATCGCGGGATGTGAACTGAGATGGAAGGAGATGACGCGATGAAAGGTGAGCAACAGAAAGGTGAGCAACAGAAAGGTGAGCAACAGAAAGGTGAGCAACTGAACGGTGAGGAGCGGGCGGCGGCGCTGGAGCAGGAGCTTGCGGCGGCGCGGGCGGAACTGCAGCACGAGCGATTGACGCGGCAGATGGAGAACGAACTGCGACGTGCGGGCGCGATCGAGACGGAAGCGGCGACTGCGCTGCTGCGCGAACGTGTGCGGGCGGCGCAGGAGGCGGGAAAGGAGGTGGATGTGCGCGGCTTTGTCGCGGAGATGAAGAAGGCCAAGGGTGTGCTGTTTGGCGGCGGCGCGAAGACGCAGGTATCGCCGCCAAGCGGTGCGACGGGGGCGGCACGCAGTGAGCGCACGAGTGTGGAGGCAGCGACACAGGCGGCGGAAGCGGCGCGAGCGTCGGGAGATCGGCGTGCGCTGCTGCGATACCTGCGGCTGCGCCGCGGTTGAGAGGTGGGCGTGCAGATGTGTTGTCTGCATGCGTTGTGAGTGTGGAAGCCTGACGGAAGTGCAGGCGTGAGAGTGAAGGGAGAGATTGCGATGAGTTTCAGTGGCAAGGCGACGTTCAGTGCGGGGGCGGATCTGCCGGAGATCGCGGAAGATGTCAGTGACATCATCGGGCTGGTAAGCCCGTTTGAGACGCCGCTGCTGGCGCATCTGGGTGATGCGAAGCGGCCGGCGTTCAGCACGGTGCATGAGTGGATCGAGGATTCGCTGCTGCCCAACAGCGACACGGTGAATCAGACGACGTTCACGCCCAGTGCGACGGCGGCGACGGCGATCACGGTGCTGCAGGGTGTGCGTTTTCAGGTGGGTGACTTGCTGCGTCCGGGCAACAGCACCGAAGTGATGCAGGTGACGGGCATTGCGGGGAACGTGCTGACGGTGGTGCGCGGATTCGGCGGCACGACAGCGACTGCGCTGGCCAACGGCATGCGGCTCACGATCCTGGGCAATGCATCACTCGAAGGCGCGGATGCGACACCTGCCCGATTCACGAATCGCACGCGCAAGCAGAACTACACGCAGATCTTCGCGGCGACGGTGGAAGTGACGGGCACGATGCAGGCCGTGCGGCAGCATGGCATCGCGGATGAGCTGGACTACCAGAAGCAGGAGCGACTGCGCGAGCTGCTGCGGGACCTGGAGAACTCTGTCATCAACGGGACGGCACCGCTTGCAAACCAGACGGGCTCGGGCGGCACGCGCCGCTCGATGAACGGGCTGATTCGGCAGATTGCAACCAACCAGTTCGTGCCGGGCCAGAACGGTTTTCCGGCGGGCGGCGGCGCTGGGCAGGATCTGTCGGAGCAGCTCATCAACATCGCGATGCGCAATGCGTGGGAGCAGAGCAGCGGTCGCATCGACACGATTGTGGTGAACAGCGCGCAGAAGCGACGCATCAATCAGTTCATTCCGAGCAATGCTCGGCACTACCTGGGTGATGCACGCAAGATCAGTGACATCGTGAGCGTGTATGAGAGTGACTACGGCGTGTGCAATGTGATCATGACGCGCTGGATGCCGGGTGACACGGTGCTGCTGCTCGACAGCTCACGCATCGAGGTGCTGCCCTTGAGCGGGCGCAGCTTTCAGTTCAAGCCGCTGGCGCAGACGGGGGATGCGATTGCGGGGCAGGTGCTGGGTGAGTACACGCTGGAGATGCGCAACGAGAATGCGCATGCGGTGATCCGTGGTTTGAACGCCGCGTGAGGGGATGGGGAATCCGCCGGTGCCACGCTTGGTGGTGAAGGTGGTGGGAAGGGAGAGGCGTGAACGGCGGAGGAGCGGCGGCGTGACGGGAACGTTGTGCCGCTGCGTGGTGTGAGCGGGGATGCGGGGATGGCGTGCGAGAATGGAGAGAGCAATGGGATTTGCGCGAGACCGGGATATCGCGGTGGTGGAGCCGTCGGTGTATCGAGAGCTGGTCTGGATGGGACAGGTGATGTCGCGCGGCGAGTGTCTGTGCTACGGCACGACGCTGGAGGCGACGGGGCTGCCCACGCCGGACTTTGTGGACGGGGGCGTGCAGCCGGGCAACGTCGTGCTTGTCGGCGGGAGTGTGGGCGCGACGTATGAGGTGATGAGCGTGGCTGCAAGCAACGTGCTGGCGATATCGCGATTGCGTGCGCTGGCGGAAGAAGGTGCGGCAGCGGTGATGGAGACCAAGCACGCCACGCCGTATGTCATCGCGACGTTTCAGCCGCAATTGGAGTGGGTGCACGGGCAACTGCTGGAGATGCTGGGGCTGCGGCGCAACAGCGTGAATGACCCGACGCGGTTGGCTGCGTCACGTATCAAGAACGCGGACGAACTGACGCGGCTGGAGGTGTATGGGGCGTTGCAACTGATCTACGCAGGGGCAGCGGGACTGACCAGCGCTGCGCCGCAGATGATGGCGAAGGCGACGTACTGGCGCGGTGTGTTTCAGGATGAGCGTCAGCGCGTCGTTGCGCGGATCGACGCGGATGGCGATGGCGTGGCGGATGTCGTGCGGCGATTCAATGTGGGGCAACTGATGCGCTGAGAGGGCGGAAAGCGAGGCGAAACATGCTGTTTGTGCAGCCGCGTGAAGTGGTGTTCGGGACGCAGAAGTGGGAAGACGTGACGGCGGTGACGGTGGATCGTGTGGCGACGCGCGTCGCGCGGGAGTGGGACGACACAGGGCCGCATCTGCGGTTTGTGGATGTGCCGGATCGCATGGTGACGGTGCGTGTGGTGCAGCAACTGGCACGGGGCGATTTGTCCGCGCCCACGCTGGGCGTGGAGAGCACGTTGACGTTTGTGACAGCGCCGACGGCGAGTGATGTGGGGCGACGCCGCGTGACGGTGACGGGTGTGGTGACGGGCGTGGAGCACGCGCTGCGCGCTGGCAGATTCGGTGGTGGAAGCGGAGTGAGCGCAACGAGGACGATCACGATTGTGGCGACATCGAGCGCGGGGAGCGTGGATCCGGTGGTGGTGACGGATGATTCGCGTTTGCAGTGACGCGGAAGGCGGGAGGTGGCACGATGAGCTCGTTCAAGGGGCAGAATCTGTTTGGATCAGGTCCGCATCGCACGGCGTTTGCGAGGCAGGGGTTTTTGCTGACGCTCAACTTCTTCAATGGGAGCGGCGGCGGGGGATCAACGGCGCAGGGGCTGGTTGATCTGGACATCTTCATTCGCGGGCGATTGATCGCTGATTCGGAGACGCAGTTGTGGACGCTGCGTGATGCGATTCGCGCGGAACTGACGGCGACGCCGACTATCGGCACGCTGGTGGACACGGCGGGCCGGAGCTGGCCTGGCATGGCGCTGGTGTCGTATCGCGAGGGCGGACGACGGGATGCAGGGCGGAAGTTCTCGATGCGGTATGAGGTGCAGTTTCGGAAGATGAGTTGAGAGGGGGAAGTGACGGGGTGACGGAGCAGTCAAGAAGTGAACTTGATCACTTCGTCACTCCGTCACGATTCCCTTGAGGAGGCTCTATGTTGGACGCTGAAATGGCCGGATCGCTCGTGCAGTTCGGCACGGCGGGACTCATTGGCTGGATGTGGCTGTCGGAGCGGCGTGATGCGGCGACGGCGGTGAAGCAACTGCGTGAGGCGCATGAGCGCATCGTGCAGGAAAAGACGAGTCTGGATGCGGTGCTGGGTGCGGTACGGGAGAACACGCGCGTGCTCGAGCAGATCGCGGAGAGTCAGCGTGCGCTGCGCGACACGATGGTGGCGATGGGTGTGGAGCGTGTGCGGATGCGGGAATCTCGCGAGGAGCGCAAGGCGGGGTGAGATGCCCCACACGGAGCGTGCGGGTACCCGGAGGTACATGTACTCACGCGGCAGCACGCTTGGACTGCTTGAGCCAGGTGTCGCACGTGGCGAGGAGCTGCGTGCGGTTGATGGGTTTGGTGGCGTAGTCATCGCAGCCGGCGTTGATGCACTTGGCGGCGTCGTCGGACATGGCGTGGGCGGTCAGGGCGATGATGGGCAGGTTACTTCCGCGTTCGCGCAGCGTGCGGGCGAGCGTGTAGCCGTCCATCTCGGGCATCTGCATGTCGGAGATGAGCAGGTCGTAGGGCTGCTGGGCTTGTTCGATCATGCGCAGGGCGATGGCACCGTTGTCGGCGAGGTCAACGGTCGCGCCGGCTTTGCGAAGGTGAAACGAGATGAGCCGCTGGTTGTCGGGGCCGTCTTCGGCGACCAAGATGCGTGCGGGCAGGTGGGTCACTTCGGGCTGCGTGGTGTGGGGCGACTGGCTGACGACGTCGAGCGTGGTCGTCATCTTGGCGTTGGACGCGGCGATGAGCGGGAGGTTGATACGGAAGATGGAGCCCTGGCCCGGCGCGGTGCGCACGAGGGTGACGTCGCCTTGCATGAGCTGGGCGTAGCGCTGGCTGATGGTCAGGCCCAGGCCGGTGCCGCCGTGGACGCGTGTGAGGCTGTTGTCGGCTTGGGAGAAGGCTTGGAAGAGGCGTGCGCTTTGCTCGGGCGTCATGCCGGGGCCGGTGTCTTCGATGTCGATGTGCAGGCGGCCGTGCGCGGAGCCGAGGCTGACGATGATGCTGCCCTGCTGCGTGAACTTCGCGGCGTTGCCGATGAGGTTCATGAGAATCTGTCGCAGGCGCGTGGGATCGCTGAGCATGCTGTCGGGCAGCGGCGTGCGCAGGCGCTCGATGAGTTCGACGCCTTTGGCGGCGGCGCGGGGGCGGATGAGGCTGATGACTTCGTGCACGATTTTCGCCAGCGGCGTCTCCACCGACTCGACGGTCATCTTGCCGGCTTCGATCTTGGTGAGATCGAGAATGTCGTTGATGATCGTGAGCAGGTGCTTGCCCGCGCGGCGGATGGTGTCGATGCGTTCGGTGCGGGAAGTCGCGTCGCCCACTTCGTCGGCGAGCAGATCGGTGAAGCCGAGAATCGCGGTGAGAGGCGTGCGAATCTCGTGGCTCATGTTGGCGAGGAACTCGGTCTTGACGCGACTGGCGGCTTCAGCGGCGAGGCGGGCCTGCTGCAGACTGGCGTTCATCGCTTCGGCGCGCAGCAGCGCGCCGGCGAGTTCGGCGGTACGGTCCATGACCTGCGTTTCGAGCTGATCGTTCTTCGCGGCCAGTGAGGCGTGCAGTTCCGCCATTTCGTCGGAGGCGACGGACATGGTGTGCTCGGCGAGCTGGCGGTCGGCGTCGGCTTGTTCGAAGCTGGCCGACAGCGCGGCGAGCAGCTTGTTCCAAGCCTGCGCATCGGTGGGCGGTGCGTCGGCGGAGAGCCTCAATTTCGCGAGATGGCGAGCGACGGTGGGGTGCATGGTGGCGGCGGAACGACGCGTTCAGACTTCGCGGATGGTCGTGATGGTCATGGTTTGGTTGTGCAAGTCGCAGCATGCGCCGCGCGATTGCGGGGCGAGTTCGCCGTAGGAGTAGAAGCCGATGAGTGGCGAGCCGGAGGGCAAGGCGCTGACGGCGGCTTCGAGTTCGTCGGCGGTGCGATCACCCAGCACGATGCGGCGGCCCACGCAACTGACGGCGATCGTGAGACACGCGGGAGTATCCAGCGTTTCGGCGTTGATGGCGGCGGCAGCGGAGTCTTGCGCGGCGGCGATGATCCAGTCGAAGTTGGCACGCATCAACTGAGCGGTCCAGCCCTGGGGAATGTCACCTGCGAAGGTCATGGACTGCGTCTTTTCATCGACGGCGAGAATGGTGCGCACCAGCGAGCGCTGGCTGCCGCGGGTTTCGCGGATGGCTAGGGGGAAGAGCAGGCCGCTGGCGGGGAGCTGGGCGGCGCGCTCGGCGAGGTACTTCTTGTAGAGCTCGAGGGCGGGCTTGTTGTCGAGTTCGAGCAGGACGTTGCCCTGGCTCTTGGTGATGGCGCGTTCAGGGCCAAAGGGGGACCAGCCGCCCTTGGAGGCGTGCGTGACGTGGACGCGATCGCCGTAGATGCCCACGGCGCAGATCATGTTGGGCGTGGGCGTGCCGTTGTGCAGCACGAAGGTCTGCTTGAAAGCGGTGCCGTCACCTGCGAGGCCGCCGGTGACGACGACGTCGTTGGGCAGGTTGGCGTTGAGGCCTTTGACCAGGTCGGTGCCATTGACGGCGAGGCCATCGGAGATGACGAAGACGGCGCGGAGGCGCGGGCGGGCGAGCTGGTGCGCGAGGGCGGCGCCGGCGTTGTAGCTGTCGGCGGCGGAGCGCACGGGTGTGTACGCAGTCGCGAGGTCGGTGTGCTCAAACTTCATGACGGCGACGCTGAGCGTGTCGTCATGCACATTGGTGTTGAGGATTTCGCCCGATGTGGAGCAGCCGACCACGTGGGATGTGGGGAAGGCGGCGCGGAGGTCTTGCAAGGCGCGGTCATTGGTTGTGAGGGGTGTGCCGCCGAAGACGATGACGAGCGTGCGAGCGCTGTCGAGCTTGGGGAAAGGTGCAGACCAGCCGGCGGTGGCGCTGTATTGGAGCGTGGTGGGAGCGGTGGTCGTTGCCGGCATCAGTGGACTCCTCAAGGCTGACATTTGTGTCTGCTTCTGGAAGGGATCGGCGTGATAACGGGGTGTGTGAAGTCCGAGCTGGGTTATTGCTGGGTGATTCGGGTACGTGCTGGGCTGGGTGTGTGTTGAAATTGCGCGTTTGCGGCGGTGGTTCGGGGGGCGCAAGAGAAAAGCCGGTCATGGGCATGACCGGCTTGGTGGGACGTGTCAGCTTGTGCAGGGGATCAGGGCGTGCTGAGGGCGACTTCGCGCTGGCCCATCGTGACGATGTGGCCGAGCGTGCAGCCCGCGCAGCCGCAGGGCTTTGTGGGCTGTGCGTAGCCGGCGATGCCTCGGCGTGGACGCTGGCTGGAAGCTTCAGCGGCGGGCTCGTCCCACTTCATGCCTGCAAGCTGCGGCAACTGGTGCAGTGAGTTCGCGCCAATCTTGCTGGGCTTCGCGCCCGCCTTGTAGATGCTCTTGCCGTTCTTGATTGTCTCGACCACGGTCAGTTCGTCCAAGTCCTCGATATCGACGGCGAAGGGATCGGCGGAGAGGACGACGAAGTCGGCGACCTTGCCCGTTTCGAGCGAGCCCTTTTCCTTCTCTTCGAAGTGCTGATACGCGCCCCAGAGGGTGAGGCTCTTGAGCGCGTCGTTCACGCTGATGCGTTCGTCGGCGCCCAGGATGTCGCCGCTGCGGGTGCGGCGAGTGACGACGGAGGAGAGGACACGGATGGCGCTGGGCTGCGCGACGGGGGAGTCGTGGTGCTGTGTGAAGATCATGCCGCGGCGAAGGGCTGACTGGGCGGGCGAGATCTTCTCGGCGCGGACCGCGCCGAGGGTTTCGTCGCGGTGCCAGTCACCCCAGTAGAAGCAGTGCATGCCGAAGAACGAGGGGATGATGCCCAGTTCCTTCATCGAGTCGAGCTGGTCCATGCGGGACGTCTGCGCGTGGATGGTCACGCTGCGGCGGTCGGCCTTGCCGTGCTTGGCGACGGCGTCGCGCACGGCGGAGATGTACTGGTCGATCGCCACGTCGCCGTTGGCGTGGGCGAGAACCTGCCAGCCGTTGGCGTAGGCCTTGTCAACCTTGGCGGCGATGACTTTGTCGGGGAGCGTTTCGTAGCCGCGATAGTTGGTCGCTGCGCCCGGCGGCGGCACTTTGTACGGTTGCGCGAGGTAGCCGGTCTTGCCTTGGATCGAGCCATCGAGATTCAGCTTCACGCCGCCGATGCGGTAGCCGTTCTTGTACGTGCGCGAGTACCACGGCGTCTTCATTTCCGGCGGCTCGTCGGTGAAGATGAAGTCCATGTACGACACCACGTCGACCTTCATCTGCCCCGCCTCGGCGAGCTTCACGAAGCTGGTGTGGGCTGGGCCGGTAGCGCGGCCTTCTTGCGTGGTCGTGAATCCGTGGGTGATGTACAGGTCCTGCCCCATGACCGCGAGCTGCGCGAACTGCTCGGCATTCAACTTCGGGAAGATCGCCATGGCGTAGGCCATGAACGCCGTCTCTTCGAGCACGCCGTTTGGCGTCTTGCCATCGGCCTCGCGGCGGATGACGCCGCCTTGGGGGTCCTTGGTGTCGGCGGTGATCTTGGCGAGTTCCAGCGCTTTGCTGTTCATCGCGCCCAAGTGGCCGGACTGGTGGATGATGAGAATCGGAATGTCCTTGCTCACCTCGTCGAGTTCTTGCCGCGTGGGGTGGCGTTTCTCGGCGATCTGGGCATCGTCATAGCCAAAGCCCAGGATCATGTTGAACTTCTCGGCGGTCTCGGACTTGGCGTACTCGCGGAGAATCTCCTGAATCTTCGCGATGGAGTTGCCTTCGCCATCGGGAGCGGGCAGGATGTTGGCTGAGGCGGCTTGGATACCTGTGGTGAAGACGTGGCCGTGGGCATCGATGAACCCCGGCAGCAAGGTCTTGCCAGCGAGGTCGATGGTGTTGGTGGTCGGAGCCTTGAACTTCTCGATGTCTTGCGTCGTGCCGACGGCGATGATTTTGCCGTCCTTGACGGCGACGGCTTGAGCGCGCGGGGCGGCGTCATTCATGGTGATGATGGGCCCGCCGGTGTAGATGGTGTCGGCGGTGGGCTGGCTGTAGGCGTTGGCGACCAGAAGGAGTGAGGCGAGAGCGAGACGGGTGCGCATGGGTGCTCCTTGGATTGAGAGATGAGGCAACTCACGTTGGCTCGCAGCGACTGGACGAGGGTGGCTGCGAGTGTGAGAGGGCCCGCAGGCGCGGCGGGCGAGTGGAGAAGGCAAGGGAGCTTCTGACGTGAAGCTGCCTGCCGGGCAGTATACCACCTGCTCGTGTGGAAATGGTCACTGCGGGAGTGGTTGCAAGGGTTTGTGGAGACTTAGACTGCCGCATGGGAACTGTGACGCGGATGCTGGGTGTGTTGCTGTTGTGCGGCGGGCTGGGTGGCTGCGCTGTGGATCGGCCTGTGGTGGTGCAGCATGGCGGCAGTGGCGCAATTGTGACGGATGCGGGGGGCGGGACGGTGCTGGGGTGCGAGGGGCCGTTTGCGCCGGTGGCGATGCGGGTGCACCCGTTGACGCACATTGATGCGCCGGCGCTGGGGGAGCGCGGCGAAACCAGCGTGGTGCTGCATATTGAAGTGCGCGATGCGTATGGCGATCTGGTGAAGGGGCTGGGCAAGCTGGATGTGGAACTGTCGCGCAGTGTGGCGAGCGGGGTCTTGCCCACCACGGTGGCGGGGACGGGGTTTGAGCAGACGCCGGCGGTGTCGTGGTCGGCGACGGAGATGATGGATCCGAAGGAGAATTCGCGGCGGTTTGAGTGGGACACGCGGACGTATCGCGTGCGGCTGAGCGCGCCGACGTGGGTGGGGCAGTGGTTGCGCGATGAAGCGGTGCGGGGCGGTGCAGCGGCGAAACTGCGGCTGCGGGTGATTCTGACCAGCGGCGTGGAGGGGGGCAATCGGCGGGTGCTGCAGGATGTTTTTGTGCTGGAGCCGTGAGAGCTGGGGCGACGTGGGAGCAGGCAGAAATCCGGCGTGTTCGCGTGCTGTGTGGTGTGGATCACTACAATGGTTTGATGCGCATTATCGCTGGAGCATTTCGACGTCGCGTGCTGAAGACGCCGCCTGATGGCAGTGTGACACGGCCTATTCCTGACCGCGTGAAAGAGTCGCTCTTTCAGTTGCTGCGCGGGCACTATGAGGGTGCCACGGTCTTTGACGCGTTCTCGGGAACGGGGGCGATCGGACTGGAAGCGGTGTCGCGCGGGGCGGTGAAGTGCGTGATGGTCGAGAAGGACCGGCGCATCGCGGAGATTCTGCGCAGCAACGTGGAGATGCTGAAGTGTGAGGATCGCTGTGAGGTGCTGATTGCGGATGCACTGGGGCCGGCTGCCTTGGCACGTGCGCCGCGGCCGCTGCATCTGGCGTTCTTGGATCCGCCTTATCCGCTGGTACGCGAGCGCAGCGGGTTTGAGCGCGTGAAGGCGCAGATGGAGAAGCTGGTGGGCCTGCTGGATGACACGGGCTTCATCGTGCTGCGCACGCCTTGGCCCTTGCGGTTTGAGGTGGAAGGGCAGGACGAAGCAACGGGTGAGATGGAGATCACGGAGAAGGTCTTCAAGAAGAAGGCGAAAGAGCGCGAGGAGTGGAAGCGCGAGCAGTTGCGGCGCGAGCGCGAAGAGGCGCGCGGCAAGGCTGGCACCGGTGGGAAGGGGCCGGGCGCGAGCGGTGGCAAGGCGGGAACGCCTGCGCCGCGCGACGAAGAGCCGGAGGAGATGGACGAGCTGGATGATGTTGAGCTGGATGAGTTTGAAGAGGATGCGGAGCACAACGATGACTTTGCTCGCGGCGATCGCGAGGAGAGCGCTTACATGAGTCCGGAAGAGATGAACGAACTGCTCTCGGCAGAGGCTGCGGATGCAGCGCAGATCGAGGCGGAGAGCGGGCGCGAGTGGGAGGATGCGGATTTGTCGCTGCGCGGGGCGGATGGTCCGGAGACGCATGTGTATCACGGGATGGCGGTGCATTTGTACTGCAAGAAGAAGTAGGCACGGGGGCACGAAGGCACGGAGGGGTTGGTGACGGGAGTCCATGAACCGCGAGGTGCGTGTGGCGAAGGTGAAGGCGGGCAGTTCGTTGTTTGGTGAGGATGATGGTGGCGGTGCGCGCGAGGGGGGCGAGATGACGGGGAAGCGTGGTACGAAGAAGACGGGTGCGGCGCGCGAGGGTGATGCGGCGGTGGGTGTGAAGGTGGACTTGAAGGCGGGGAGCGAAGCGGGGCTGCTGGCGGGGCTGAATGCGGCGCAGAGTCAGTGCGTGACGTATGACGGCAAGGCGCTGGTGGTGCTGGCGGGGCCTGGCACCGGCAAGACGCGCGTCATTACGCATCGCATCGCGTGGCTGGTGCAGGAGCGCGGTGTGTCGCCAGACAAGATCGTGGCGGCGACGTTTACGGTGAAGGCGGCGCGCGAACTGCGCGAGCGACTTGGCAAGTTGCTGTCGCCCGTGCAGGCGGAGCGCGTGCGAGCGAGCACGCTGCACGGTCTTGGCGCGAACATCGTGCGGCGGTTTGGGGCGGAACTTGGGCTTCCCAGCAAGATTGTGATGATCGACCCTGCGCAGCGGCGGCGCATTGTGAAGCGCGCGATTGAGACGCTCGGCATCTTTGAAGCCGAGCGCATCGAGGGGATTTCAGCGATCGCGGAGCGAGTCGAGAAGATGATCTCGCGGCTGGCGGATAGCGGGGTATTGCCTTCGCGGGCGCTGGCGTTTGCCAGCGAGCAGCGGGCGAACGGGGCGAAGGCGTTTCGCGGGGCGCAGGATGAGCGGCCGGCGGATGTGGCGATGCGCGAGTTGGAGCATTTTGAGCAGTTCGCGCGGGCTTATGAGGCGGTGTGCAAGGAGTGCTGGAAGCGCGGGCTGCTGAGCTTTCATGATCTGTTGTTGCTGCCGCTGAAGTTGCTGCGCGAGAACGCGGGTGTGCGTGCGCTGGTGCAGAGTGAAGTGAAGGCGCTGGTGATTGACGAGTTTCAGGATTGCAACGCGGGACAGATTGAGTTTGCGAAGCTGATCTGTCCGCCTGGCGTGAGCGGGGGCTCGATTTGCGTGGTGGGTGATGATGACCAAGCAATCTACGCGTTTCGCGGGGCGGATCAGTTTGCGTTTGAGCGATTTGCGGAGATATGGGCTGAGCACGATGTAATCACGCTGGACACGAACTATCGCTCGGGGACGGCGATCATCGGCACCGGGAACGCGATCATCACAAAGGCGCACCATCGCTTTCGACCTGACAAGACGATGCGGGCGCGAGTTGATGCGGGTGTTGGGGCGGCGGAGCTGATCAGTCTGGATGAAGAGAAGGGTGATGCGCCGGTTATCGCCGCGATGATTGTGATGGACCGCAAGCAGCGGCTGGCTGCGGGTGAAGATGTGAGCTGGAGCGACTACGCGGTGATCGCGCGGACGCACGGGCACTTGGATCATGTCGCGGGGACGCTGTCGCTGGAAGGGGTGCCTTGGGAGCGGCAACGCGAGATGGGCGTGCTGAGCGAGAGCGGCGTGCAGGATGTGCTGGCGTGGGTGGAGTGGCTGCTGACGCCTCAAGCGACATGGTGCGTGCGGCGGATTTTGACACGGCCGCCCTATGGGCTGGATTCGCAGGTGGTTTTGCAGTGGGAGCTGGCGTATCGGGATGCACGCAAACGCGCGGAGCTTGGCGCGGAGGGTGTGGCGCATCCGGGTGAGTATGGTGCGTGGCTGAGCAAGCACTTGGAGACGGCGGGCACGGCGAGTGCGGCGACGGCGGTGCGTGTGATTGCGATCTATGAGCTGATGCGGCGCGAGTTGCTATCGATGCCTGGGGATGAGGCGCTGGAGCGCGTGATGCAGCGGACGGGCGCGGCGCACGCGGAGTTTTTGTCGCAGCGTGAGCGGGCGGTGCGGGTGCGGGCGCTGGTGACGCTGCTGGGGCTGGCGCGGACGCGGCGCGGGTCGCTGGATGCGCCGGGGGATCTGCGGAGCTTCTGGAACTACTTCAATGAGTTGCAGGAGGCCGATCCGAACTTGCGCAGCGTGGGGCAACTGGGTGAGCCGGAAGATGCGGTGGAGAAGGACGAGGAAACCGACGGGGCGGATGGCGATGGGCCCGGCAAGGTGCAACTGCTGACGGCGCACAGCAGCAAAGGGCTGGAGTTTGACACGGTATTTGTGTGCCGATGCAATCCGCCGCATGGGTACCCCATGAAGCGGATGAATGATGACGATCAGACGCTGCCTGAAGGGCTGGTGGCGGCGGCGGCGATGGTGGAAGCGGATGCGGCGCATCAGGATGAGGAGCGGCGACTTTTTTACGTCGCGTGCACGCGAGCGAAGCGACGGCTGGTGCTGCTTGCGAAGCACAAGGGGAAGAAGTCAACGTCGGCGATGCACTTGTATGAAGAGTTGCTGGATGCGAAGGACTTGCAGACCACGCGGGTACGCGGGAGCGATGTGCTGGCGCAGGCGGAGCGAGCGGGCGTGCGCGTGTCGGGGCGGGATGAACTGACGGATGCGCAGGAGAGCGGCGGGGGAGCACGCGACGTGTATGACGCGATGCGGCGTGGGGCGCGACTGCGCGCGGCGGCGGCGTGCGAGCAGGCCGAGAGTGTGGGCGCGACGGATGCGACGGAACTTGCGAGCGCGCAGCGTGTGCTGGCGGTGACAGCGACGCAGCTTGCGCTGGTGGCGGCACTGGAGAAGGGCGCGGAGGAGAGTGCGCTGCGGGCGATGGTGCAGCGGCACAGTGACGGGGCGAGTCTCGAGATGTTGGATGCGGCGCTGGAGCGCGGACTGCGAGCGCGGCGGCGCGAGGCGCGCGTGGAGGCGGCGCATGGTGAGCTGCGTGCGGTGAAGCCGCCGCTGCGGCTCAGTTTTTCGTCGCTGGATGCGTATGGGCGGTGTCCGCGATGCTGGTACTTGCGGTATGTGGTGGGTCTGCCTGAGAGCGAGAGCGATCCGCAGCAACTGGGGAATGCGGCACACGCGGCGCTGGAGCGGTTTTATAAGGCGTGGGCGCTGGCGGATGCGGAAGGCCAACCCAAGCCGGCGTTGCACGACCTGCTGCGGATCGGGAAGTCTGCTTTGCTGCGGGAACTTGCGCTGACGGAACTGCATGAGCGCGAGGCGACGCTGGGTGAACAACTGGGGCAGTTGTCCGCTCAGTTGACGACGTGCTATCGCACGTTGCATGATGACTCGGCCATGGTGCTGGAGACCGAACGGACGGTTGTGTTTCCGTACGTGGTGGATGGCGTGGAGCACACATTTACGGCGAAGATTGACCGTGTGGACCAACTGCCCAGCGGCGGCTTTCGCGTGATTGACTACAAGGCGGGGCAAGCGTGGAAGAAACTGCTGGAACCCAAGGTTGATGACCTTCAAATGGGTGTGTATGCGATGGCGATTGCGCACGCGTACGGCGGGGGCAATGGCGCGGGAACCGGAGAAGTCGGGAAGGATCGAACTTTGGCGGGCGGCCAAGCCGAATATTGGTGTCTGGCTGCGGGCGCGAAGGGCGTGTTGCCGTTTGAGTCGATGCGGCTGGACAAGGTTCGCGCGAAGATTGACGGTGTTGTGCGGAGCATGTTGGCAGGTGAGTTTGATCGAGAACCGACCTGCGAGGGGGCGTGCAGCACGTTTGGACAGTGACTGTGACAGACGGGGATTGTGATAGAAGGAATGAGCATGAGTCTGGTGAAGACGTTGGTCGTGACGGCGTGTGCAGCGATGAGCCTGTGTGGTGGCGCGGTGAGCGCGCTGGCGCAGGTGGTTCCGCCTCCGACGGCGCCCGAAGTGGAGCCGGAGCGGCGCGAGGAGGCGTGGCTGATTCCGTTTGATCAGCGTCCGCCGTTTGGCGAGTATCGCGAGAAGCAGGAGATCTTCGCCGCGTCGATGTGGACGGGCGTACTGACCAATGGCGTGCGTATCTCGCTGCGGTACTTTCCGCTGGACAAGCAGACGGGGCAGATCCAGGTCGCGTTCTTTGGCGGCGGGCTGGAAGAAGACGCGAGCACGCGCGGACTGACGGAGGCGGCGATTCAGGCGTGGAAGAAACCCGCGCTGAAGGACATGAGCCATGACGAGCTGAAAGCGAAGCTGAAGGGGTGGAGCGTCGGCGCGACGGGTGAAGCGGCGGGGGACTATGCGCGACTGACGGTGGCCGGTGACAACACGCATATTGAGCAGATTTTTCAACTGGCGTATTTGCTGTCGCTCAAGCCGAAGATTGATGCGGGCGTGCTGGAAGAGTGGAAGCAGACCAAGCTGCGTGAGATTGACGGGCGCATGCGCGGCACGCGTGCGGCGTTTCCGCATGTGATGGCGGATGCGATCTTTCCTAAGGACGATGTGCGCGGGCGTGCGTTGACGCGCGAGCAGGTGGAGGCGATCACACTGGAGAAGGCGCAGGCGTGGCTGGACCGGCTGGTGACGAGTGCGCCGATTGAGATCGGGTTTGTCGGTCGTGTGCCCCAGCCGATGGTGCTGGAGCTTGTGCAGCGGTACTTCGCTGGTTTGCCAGCGCGGCCGGAAGTGACGACGCAGACGAACGCGGAACTGCGGCGGATCGTCAAGCCGACGGAGACGGTGAAGGTTGACAAGTCGATGCCCAGCGCAACGCCGCGTGCGGTGGTGTCTTGGGGATTCTGGGCGTGTGATGAGTATGACTATGACCGCATGCTGCCCTTGCAGATCGCGGCGCGCGTGGCGACGCGTCGGTTTGACGCGAAGCTGAAGGAGCTGCTGCCTGAGCGTGAATCGCGCGGCGGAATTTCGTGGGCGCTCAATCCTGGCTCGACGTTCCCGGGTATGGGCATGTTTGTGGGTGTGGCGACTGCGCCGCCCGCGCGTGCGGATGAAGTGCACGCGTTGATGTTGAGTGAACTGCGCGCGATGGCGGAAGGTGGCGTGACGGAATCGGAGATGCTCGAAGCGCAGACTGCGCTGCGCGAGCAGTGGCAGAATCGACTCAAGGACGCGGGACCGTGGGCGATGGTGCTGGAGTCGTACGCGTACACGGGTGTCGACACCGTGAAGCTGTACACCGTGCCTGATCTTGTGCTGCAGGTGACGCCGGAGCAGGTGCGAGATCAACTGCGGGCTGTGGTGTCGGCAGAGCCTGCGGTGAGCGTGGTTCTGCGGCCTGCAACGGCGGGTGCGGCACAGCCCGAGAAGGCTGACAACTAAGCCGCTGCCGAGGCGGCCCCCTCGAACTCGTGTGGAAAGACCGGCGAAAAGAGCGCGGACTTTGTAAAGTCGTAACACGATCTTGACGTTCGAGAGGGTCATCGCGCGAACTTCATGTCATCTTCGCGCCGTGTGAACGCGAAGAGGCGCGCGTTGTGGGAATATTCATCCATCTGCAGGCCAGCTGTTTGCACACGGGCGCGTCGCTCGTGCGTGGCGAATGGACGATGTCTTTGCAGATGGACGGACAACTCTCCATGCTCGCCCACTTTCGCCGCCAATTCAACCGCACTCGTGCGTCACAGGGTTTCACACTTATCGAGCTGCTCGTGGTCATCGCGATCATCGCGCTGCTGATCGGCATTCTGCTGCCTTCGCTGGGTGCGGCTCGTGAGAGCGGTCGCCAGCTCAAGTGCGCAGCGAACCTGCGTGCGGTTGGTCAGGGTGTGACGAACTACACGGTTGTGTATCGCTCGTTCCCCGCGGCGTACCTGTACGCTGCGGAGTCGGATCCGAGCAGCTTTGCATGGCGCATTGAAGACCAGCGTGGTACGGATCCGGCCAACGGGTACATTCACTGGTCGTACTTCCTGTTCAACGATGGACAGGTGCCTGAGGACGCGTTTGAGTGTCCGAGCGTTCCGAACGGTGGCGCACCGCGGACGAACCCCGGCAGTAACCCCGAAGACTGGGAAGTCGGTCAGGAAGGTCTTGGCGGTTCGCAAGCCAACCCCGGCAACACGCCCGTTGACCGCCAGGTGAAGCGCACGGCGTTCGCTGGCAACGATGCGTTGTTCCCTCGCAACAAGTTCTTCAAGGAGCCGGCAGATCCGGGCCGTGTGAATCGCTTTGTGGATACTTCGCTGGTGGATGGCAGCGCACGCGGCGCGTCGGCGACGATTCTGGGAACGGAATTCGCGTACGGCGTGAACTGGCAGTCGGTGCGTGATCCGGGCGCGGATGGCGCTCCGAACCGCATCAAGTCGCACCGCCCCATCACGCCCTTCGCGCGTCCGGGCACGCCTGCGTCGAACCCGACCAGCGCTCCGATCTCCGTGTCAGGCGGCGCGACATGGCGCTACCCCGACATCACGGCGAGCACGTGGCGCCAGACCAAGTTCACGAAGGATGCTCCGGAAGGTCTCATCACCAACGCGTTCAGCGGCCTGATGAGCGTTGGTCGCCACCACTCGGGTAAGGATGACGTCGGCGGCAGCGCGAACTTCGTGTTCGTCGACGGGCACGTGGAGAACTCGTTCGTCACGCAGACGATCCGCAAGCGTCAGTGGGGCGACAAGTTCTGGAGCGTGAGCGGCGACAACGTGGTTGATCAGGTGACGCCTGAGAACCGCTGAGTTATCAGAACCAGTGTCAATTGAGCGCACATCCCTTTGTAGAGGGATGTGCGTTTTTCGCTTTTTGAGGGGGAATCGTGTGCGTTCTCAGGTGTGACAAGTTCGCGCATTCTCAGCGCGACTTTGACCAGACCTGAGTGAGCATGGGCCTTTCATAGGTTGTCGTTTTGCGCACACGCGCAGCGACGTGGTGGTGCGATGCGGTGCGCGTGCGCCGTGTCGAAGGAATGTGTCGGTCTGAGATAAGAGAGATCATGCCATGAAGAACTCGACCAAGGCTTTGCTGATGATGGCGGCGTGCGGTGGCGCGGTGAGCGTCGCGAATGCCCAGGCTCCGTATGTCGTCAACCTGTACGGCGCGACGCTGCTGCAGCAGCTTCTCCAGTCGCCCCAGGTCGCCAACGACTTCATCGACGTTGACGGCGATGGTCAGGCGACCCCCAACTTTGACGCACTGATTGATCTGATCCCGACGAGCGCACAGGCTCCGGGCTACCTGCCGGGCAACTACTACGTCGTGCAGTATCGCGCGGTCGGCAGCGTGTCGGGCGTGCAGGAACTGGTCGACTGGGGCGGCAAGGGCGCGGGTGGCGAGTTCACGCCCAACGCCGCTGACAGCACGCTGCCCAGCATGAGCTCTGCGCTGACCAACCCCGCGTTCGCGAACGCGCAGCAGTTCCTTGGCACGGGCGGCAACCCCACCGGTCCGATCTCGTGGATTCACACGACGGCCAACCCCGGTGCGGCTCCGTTCCGCGCGTTTGTGAGCGGCCCCAACAAGTACCGCGCTGCGGCGTGGCAGGGCAGCGGTGTGAACCCCGGCGCGAACACGGGCATGCAGAACACTGCGGCTCCCGTGGACGTGCCCACGCTGTGGACGATCCAGAGCGGCACCAGCGTTGATGCCAACGCGGGTCGTCGTCCCGGTCAGCCCGGTTACGGCACCAATACGCGTGTGAACGTGAACAAGCAGGGCGGCACCAGCGGCGCGGGTGGCAACAGCCAACTCGTCAACCTGGGCGCTTCGTCGCTCAACCTGTACACGGGCGTGCCCAGCCAGGCCAATGACTTCACGATCTTCGACACGCAGATCGCGTGGGCGCCTATTGCTCCCATCGCTAACTTCGGCGTCGGTATGACTCAGATCACCACGAGCGATCTGGCGCACCTGTCGCTGACGGGCCGCCGCATCAATGGTGAAAACATCCACTTCGTCAACCGTGACGTGGGTTCGGGTACGCACAACGCGTTCATGAACAGCATCGGTGTGGACCCGAGCTTCGGCATCGGAGAATTCGTCGGTAACGTGAACAACAGCGCGGCGACCGACACCCCCGGCCCGAGCTGGCTGCCCAGCAACAAGAACGGCACCGGCAACGTGCGTGAGACGGTGCGTTACCACCGCCTGACGATCGGCTACGTCGGTGGCGACAGCTTCCGCAGCCAGGAAGCGGTCTACTGCGATATTCTCGCGGTCGCCAAGGACCTGGGCGGTCGCACGGGTGACTTCATCCGTCCCCGCAGCGGCAACGTCGGCGATGCCGGCAACACGATTCTCGACAACGGCCTCCGCGGCGAGATCGATCCCAGCACGGGCATCGCTCGCACGGTGGACGGTTGGCAGATCGGCGGCAAGGCGATCTTCGCGACGATTGGCAACCCCCTGCTCGCGCCGGCGGCTGACGGCGGCTATGGCTGGAGCGGTCTGACTCCGGCTGAAATCACGGCTGAGAACGCGCTCCGCGCGCAGTTCCCGGTCGCGGCTGGCATGGACAACCCCGGCACGGCGGAGTTCCTCAACAACATCACGCGTTCGATCAACGCGTTCAACGCCAACCCCGCCAACCCCATCAACCAGTTCAGCCCGGGTGAGTTTGCGGCGACGATTCTGATCCCGCTCACCTCGACTGACTACCTGCAGGGCAACGACGGCGTGACCTTCGGCAACAACGCCGCTCGCGTGCAGTTCACGCAGGACAACATCCGTGGCACGGTGGTCTACGCCCAGTCGCGCTACCAGAGCTTCGGCACCAGCGGCGGCGGCGCCACTGGCGTGTCGGGCAACGTCGGTCAGGCTCCTCGTCGCGTGACGGGTCAGACCTACAGCGACGGCACGACCGGCACGGCGACGACCTTCACGCTGCAGGACGGCACGACGGTTGGCTACGGCGCAGCTCTGAGCGGCGCACTCAGCCTCAACCGCGTGATGGGCGACTTCAACAACGACGGCCTCCGCAACCTCAACGACGCGGCTGGCCTCATCGCTGCTTGGACCGACCGCAACGACGGCCCAGCCGTGACCTGGAACGCTGGCAGCAAGGCAAGCATCGAAATCCTCGGTGACTTCAGCGGCGACGGCAACTTCGGTCGCGTTGGCGCCAACGCCGATCGCATGGACGTTCGCTACTGGGCTGACGGTCTGGCCATCGACCCCGCGACCGGCAAGCTTGACCGCAAGGCTGGCTTCACCGCGGTTGACACTGCCTTTGCTGGCAACTTCTTCGGCACCGTCCTCGCCACCGGCAAGCCCTACGCCGCTGGTGATGCCCGCGGTGATGTGGCCAACAGCGTGACGGGCACGACCCGTGGCTGGCTGCCCATCGGTGCTGACGGCAACGACGGCGTTGCTGCTGCAACCGACAACCGCGTCGACGCGGTTGACATCGACTACGTGCGTCGGCAGATTCTCACGTCGGTTGACCTGAACATTGACTGGGCTACCGAAGCGCAGGAAGCTGCTCGCGCCGACCTGTCGGCGGACATCAACGGCGACCTGGTCATCAACTGCGAAGATCTGAACGAGATCGTCACGCAGGTGCTGGGCACGGTTGCGGGCGACGTGAACCTCGACGGCGTGCTTGACGCGGCCGACGTGGCGATCGTGACGGCCAACCTCGGTGCGACCAACGCTGGCTGGGCCATCGGCAACGTGAACTGCGACAGCGTGGTTGACCAGGCCGACCTTGACATCGTCAACGGCGTCGTCGCTTGCGATGACATCGACTTCAACAACGACGAAGTCTTCCCTGATGACCAGGACGTCGTGGACTTCTTCAATGTGCTGGCCGGCGCTGACTGCCCCGCCTGCAACGACATCGACTTCAACAACGACGGCGTCTTCCCCGATGACCAGGACGTGGTTGACTTCTTCAACGTGCTCGCTGGCGGCAACTGCCCCCAGTAAGCGATAACTGCGTGCATGGGCGAGAGTCTCTCGCACGCGGCACAATGTTGACATCAAGTGACACCCCGCTGACTGCACGCAGCGGGGTGTTTTTCATTCTCGGCTGGAGCAGGTTTGTGGCGGACGTTCGTCTCTGGCGTCAGATCACGACACGTTCACACCGCTGAGGAAGTGATCGAGGAACTTCTCTTCGAATGCTTCGATGGCGGCGGCTGTCGTGCTGGCATCGATGCCCCAGCACGTGGCGACGGGACAGTCGCGATCATCCAGCTGGATGATCATGGTGTTGTCGATGGCGAGCACGCTGGGCAGGCGGCTGGCGAGATAGGCGGTGAGGGCATTGACGCTGGGGCCGCCGATGCTGATGGTGGGCAACGCACGGAGGTTGTTCTGATTGAGGTACCACACGTCGCTGCACACGATGGCCTTGCGATGGGGCTCGGTGACTTCATCGTCCTTGAGCGCGCGGAGAATGGCGGCTTGGAGGCGGTACGCGAGTGGGCGGTCGTAGACCTCCGCTGAGAGGTGAGCGCCGGTGACGATCATGATGTGCGGGAGGGTGGCGGGCATGGGTGGTCTCCGACGGCCCATAAACCGGGCTGCCATCGTCTATCGGCACGCGGACGCGAACCGCCGCAATGTGCAAGCGTACAGTAATGTGTACAGAACGTCGATAGGAATGCCATGTCACGCAGCACAGACATCACGAATTTCACGGAGCATCGCAGCAAACTGCGGGACCATCTCAACCATGTGAAGCAGACCGGGCGGCCTTTGTACATCACGACCGACGGAGTGACGGAAGCCGTGGTGATGAGCGCGAAGGCGTACGACGAACTGGCTGATCGCGCTGATATGGCGGAATCGATGGCCATGATGCAACGAAGCGATGCGGAGTTCAAGGCCGGCAAGGGACTGGACGCGAAGGAGGCGATCAGGTCGCTTGGCAAGAAGAGCGCGGGGCGTGAGAAGAAGTGAAGTATCGCGTGCGCATGTCGCCTGCTGTGCTCGAAGCGCTGCAGCAGCAGGTGGCGTTCCTGCGTGAGCAAGGTGCGGCGTCAACGCGCGTCGATGCGTGGCTGGACGATCTGCTCGCGGCGGTTGACACACTTGAGCAGATGCCGCGGCGATATCCGGTGGCGGAAGCGATGTCGCAAGCGTTTGGCGGTCAGGTCCACCGACTGCTGCGGGGCGACTATGTGCTGCTTTTTCGCGTTGACGACGCGACGGCGACGGTTGATTTGCTTGCGTTTCGCCATGGCCGGCAGGCTCCGCCGGGCGACATTCGGGAATCGTGAGGTTGTCGCTTGTCGTCGCACGCGCGCCAACGATTGGACATGGCAGACGCGCCCGACACCAATCCGCCCGTGCCTCAAGAGCCCGCCAAGCAGGAAGCTCCGCAGCAAGGCGGTCCGGCGACGGCTGTCGCGGAGCGTCCTGCTCCTGCGCCGCCTGATCGCAAGCTGGACAAGCTGCCGCCCTTCAAGGTGCTGCTGCACAATGACGACGTGAACAGCATGGAGCATGTTGTGCAGACGGTGGTGGAACTGACGCCGCTGACGATTGAGCGCAGCGTGCAGGTGATGCTGGAAGCGCACGACAGCGGCGTGGCGTTGCTGCTGGTGACGCACAAGGAGCGTGCAGAGTTGTACTGCGAGCAGTTCCGGAGCAAGAAGCTGGTGGTGTCGATGGAAGAGGCGTAAGGGAGCAGGCACGCAGGCACGAAGTGGATGAGTTGTGGGGAGCTTTGCCTTCGTTTGCTTGACGTACACGGTCACCAGTGTCGGTGGTGGCGGCAATTTCGTACTTCCATGACACCGCATGGAAACTGCTGACGAACAATTGGTCATCGCATGTTCTGGTCTCGACTCTTTTCCCTTCGCGCACGCGGCGACAATCCTGGTGAGATCGCCCGGGCGGTGCATTCGGCATGGTTGACTGAGGCGCTGCAGAACAAGACGCCTGTACCGCGGATTCCGATTCGCGTGGTGTGCGAGAATGAGGATGGGACGTACACGGGCGGGTTTGAGAGCCTGAAGCAGCGACCGCATGGCATGAGCCGGGCGGCCCAGTGGTGGGAAGCGGCGTTGAATCGGGTGCCGGATGGGCCGGTGGATGGGTGAGGGGTGCTGACGCACTACTGTCGCCTCGCGTCGACACTCGTTGATCGCGGCGTGGCACAGAGGAAGGAAGCAAACACATGGGCGCATGGGGAGCTGGATCTTTTGAGAATGACACGGCGCTCGATTTTCTTGCGTCGATCGCTGAGGCGAGAGACGGCGTGGGCACGGATGCCAATCCGGGCAGAGTCGGGCTGGTGATCGGTCCGATCGCGGTGGTCGATGCTGCTTCGACTGATCCAGACGCCATGCCTGATGGCGAGGACGATGATGACGAAGCGGGATATCTCGACGCGAGTCTTGCGTGTGACGCGATCGTGGCGGCGGAGGTGATCGCGGCGATTCACGGCAAGCCTCACCCGGAGCTTGAGCCTGATGGCAGCGACGATAAAGAGGCAAGTGGTGCCATCGTTGGTGCGTGGGCTTGTGGGCCAGCAAGGAAGAACGCGGATTTGATGTCACACCAACTGCGCGAGCTCGCACACAGCGCGATGATCAAGATTCGCGATGGCGGCGAGCTGCAGGAGCTTTGGCACGACGTGGATGGCGACGAACCCGGCAGTCCATGGGTCGAAGCCATGAACGACCTGATCGAGCGGTTACGCTAGTTTTCTGGCGGTTCGCTCACACGCTTACACACGCAACTGCGGGTGTTCGTGCTGGCCTGTGCGCGCGGGGAACTTGTGGCCAGCGTCGCGCAGGGTCTTTTCTCGCGATGCCAGTTCCATGTCGTGGTCGACCATCATCTTGGCGAGGTCTTCCAGGTTGACGGTGGGCGTCCAGCCAAGCTTGGTCTTGGCCTTGGTGTAGTCACCCAGCAGCAGATCAACTTCTGACGGACGCAGGTAGCGCGGGTCGAAGGCGACGAAGTCCTTGTAGTCCATGCCGGCGTGGCCGAAGGCGAGTTCGCAGAAGTGGCGCACGCTGTGCGTCTGGCCCGTGGAGATGACATAGTCATCGGGCTTGTCCTGCTGCATCATCATCCACATGGCCTTGACGTAGTCGCCCGCGTAGCCCCAGTCGCGCATCGCGTCGAGGTTGCCCAGGAAGAGCTTGTCCTGCAGGCCCAGCTTGATACGGCCGACGGCGCGGGTGATCTTGCGGGTGACGAACGTTTCGCCGCGGCGAGGTGATTCGTGGTTGAACAGAATGCCGCAGCTTGCGTGCATGCCGTAGCTTTCGCGGTAGTTGACGGTGGCGTAGTGAGCGAAGACCTTGGCGCAGGCGTAGGGCGAGCGCGGGTAGAAGGGCGTGGTTTCCTTCTGCGGCGTCTCGAGCACTTTGCCGTACTGCTCGCTGCTGCTGGCCTGATAGAAGCGGATTTGCATGCCGCTTTCCTGTTGCAGTTCGCGGCAGGCGTCGAGCATGCGGATGGCGCCTTGCGCGACGGTGTCGGTGGTGTAGATGGGCATGTCGAAGCTGACGCGCACGTGGCTTTGTGCACCGAGGTTGTAGACTTCATGCGGGCGGCAGCGGCGGAGGACTTCGGTCAGGCTGCTGCTGTCGCACAGATCGCCGTAGTGCAGCTTGAGGCGGTTGTGCTGCACATGCGGATCTTGGTAGATGCCTTCGATGCGGCCCGTGTTGAAGGAGCTGCTGCGACGGATGATGCCGTGCACTTCGTAGCCTTTGGCGATGAGGAACTCGGCGAGGTAGCTGCCGTCCTGACCCGTGATGCCGGTGATGAGCGCGCGACGCGTGGTGGTCATGGGAACTCCAAAGGCCGGCGGTGGGCCAGCACAACTGACGATAGGGCAACTATCGGCTGATAACGCCCACGGCGTGACTTCGAACGGGCATCAAAGCGGCCAGAAAACGCGATTGGCAGGCTTGATGGGCGGCGCAAACAGCACGGGCGGTTCGGCACCTTGGTGGTTTTCGCTCTTGGCGGGCGGGGGCGGGGCCTGCATGGTGGTGACATCGGCCCGCGTGAAGGGGAGCGTGGACTGGACCAGCAGCAGCAATGCGAGCACAGCCGGGCCGGCGACACGCGCGGTTCGTTCGAGGCGCGGGGCGTGATGGACCGGCGTGATCATCGCGCCGGCACACAACAGCGCGAGCAGGATGAGGACCATCGGGTCAAAGTAACGCTGCCAGGTTTCCTGACTGGCACTCATGGCGGCGCAGAAGGCAGCAGCGGTGCACAGTAGGACGAGGCCCGAGCGCAGTGATTGTGCGCTGATCAGTGCCGCGAACACCAGCGCACCCCAGATGCTGCCGACGAGCAGCAACGGGCTGGTGTGTCCGGCGATGACGGGCAGACGAGCAGCGATGTTCCAGATGCCCGTGCGGCGGCCAGCTTCGTAGTCGTAAGTTGTGACGGGAACGATCGCGAAGAGAGCGCCGAGCACGAGTGCAAAGATCAGCCATGCTCGGTGGCGTTGCCAGAGTGCGCGAGCGGGTTCGAGCAGATAGCCGGCGAAGAAGCAGCCGTAGATGCCTGTCATGGTGAGAAAGAAGGCAGGCGCGGGCGAGAGGGCCATGTCGAGCAGCGTGCGCGTGGGGTACCAGCCTTGAAAGCGCGGTGGAACAAGGCCGCCCCAGTAGCGGACGAAGAGGGCGAGCGTGATGACAGCGGGCAAAGTGAGGAGAGCCGCGTAGGCGAGCACGCGGGGGGAGAGAAGCGAGCGGGCGAGTGCGAGTGTGATCGTGAGCAGGCGAGCGAGCGAGCGAGGGGTCGAGGCGTTTTCAGTCGCAAGGGGCGATTGCAGCGTGCATGCCAGCACCAACGGTCCGGCGACCCAGATGTGAATTTGCCTGGTGAGGACGAGCACGACCAGCACCGCCGAAGCCAGTGCGAGCAGGGGCAGCGTGATGCGATCTCGCAACGCGATGGCGAGCAGCGCGAGCACACACAGCCAGCCCAGCATGTCGGGCAGAATGAAGACGGCGGGGTAGAGCGTGTAGGGACTGGTGAGCAGGGGCAGACAGAGAGCAAGCGAGCAAGCGACCACGCCAGCGAGCGAGCGAGGCGATGAAGCGGTGGGGGAGCCCTGTGCGATAGTGGTGTTGCGCGTGAGTGCCTGCGTGACCAGCGTTGCGAGCAGCCAGAAGAAGCCGCCCGCGATGAGCGTGGACAGCAGTTGGAGGGCCAGCAGCGAGCCGCCTGTGGCGCGAGAGGCAACGGCGTACAGCAGGTGATAGCCGGGTGTGGTTGCGGAGAGGTAGTCCCAGGGGTCGAAGGCTGGCAGGGCCTTGGCGAACTGCTCGATGGAAGGCAGGTGGTAGAGCTTCTGGTCGTACGCGACGCGCGAGGGCACACGCTGCGAGAAGATAGCGACCGCCGCGAGCAGCGCAAAGAGAGCGAGGAGAATGACTGGTGGGCGACGCACGGGGAAACTGGTAGTTGGCAGAGTCAATGAACGCATGAAGCAGCGACACAGGTGTATCGGTGTGTTCGCACCCCCCGCGACAGTCGCGGAATTTGTGCCTTGTGGCGGCTATCGTGCGCGATGGGGCGCCCAGCTCAGACGAGCTGTGGACCCCGGCTCACGGAGGATTTATATGGCACTTGGCAGCCTGATGCGGTCGATGCATAAGCCCATATACGAAGCGCGTTTACGCACGCTCGTTGGCACTATCGCGCCGTTCTTAAAGGATGGAGACCGGGTCCTGGATGTGGGCTGCGGCAATGGCACATTGGGGCACGCGCTGATGCAGGCCAAGCCCAGCATCACGGCTGAAGGGCTGGAACGCGCGGTACGTGGTGGTGAACCGATCAAGGTGCACGCGTACGACGGTGTCAAGATTCCGTTCGGTGGTGCGACCTATGACGTGGTAATCGTGGCGGACGTTCTTCATCACGAGCCGGACCCGGATCGACTGATGCGTGAATGTGCCCGCGTGGCAAAGCGTGCCGTGATTGTGAAAGACCATCAGGTGGCTGGCTTGCTAGCGCAGCAGCGGATTAGCTTCATGGATTGGGCCGCCAACGCGCCGTATGGCATTCCGTGTTTGTATCGCTACAACACGCCCAAGCAGTGGGACGAGTTCCCCAAGCGATTCGGACTCAAGGTGGCGGGGGAGTTTCGGTCGATGGATGTGTATCCGCCGGTCGTGAACGTCGTGTTCGGGCGGAAGTTGCATTACCTGGGCGTGCTTGAGAAAGCATGAGCACGCCTGGCAGGGGAACATCGCGCGTTGTTGCCACCGATTCTGAAGTTGATTCGTCCGCACCAGTGGGTGAAGAGCGTTTTTGTGCTCTTTGGTCCTCTGTACGGACTGCAAGATCTGATATCGCAGGGGCACGACTGGCGCGTGGTCTTGACGCAGGCGTTTGTCGCTGCCGGTGTCTTTGCGCTCGCGAGCAGCGCGTGTTATGTGTTTAATGACCTGCGTGATGTCGAGCGTGATCGCATTCACCCGCGCAAACGCAAGCGGCCCATCGCGAGCGGCGCGGTGTCTCCCACGCTGGCTGCCGGTATGATTGTGCTGCTGCTGTTTGGTGCGGCAGGGTTGTCGATTCTGCTGGACACGGCAGTACGGCCCATCACGGTGCTGGTGGTCATTCTGTACGTCATCAACACGACGGCGTACAGCGCGGGACTCAAGAATCGGGTCATCGCGGATGTCATCAGTCTGTCGCTGGGATTTGTGCTTCGTGTGCTGGGTGGCTGCTTTGCGGTGGGTATCAGTCCGAGCACGTGGCTGCTCAATTGCACGCTGTTTTTGGCGATGTTCCTGGCCTTTGGCAAGCGGCTGGGCGAGCGGCGCACGGCGGAAGCTGAGGGGTATGAGGCCAGCAGCGCACGCGCTGTGCAAGGCAAGTACACCGACAACCTGCTGCGCATGGCGGTCGTCGTAACGGCCGTTGCCGCCCTGCTGACCTACGCGGGATACATCCAGTCGCGCGAACACGTGTTCAACTTCGCGGCGTTTGGCGTGCCGGCGGGGTTCAACTGGCTGTGGCTCACCACGCTGCCTGCGCTGTATGCGATGCTGCGCAGCATGGTGCTGATTGATCGCGGCGACTACGACGACCCGACGGAGATGTTTGTGAAGGACGGTCCGCTGGCGATTGCGGGTACGGCGTTTTTCGCGATGTCGATGGCGGTGCTGGTGATGCAGGCTCGCCTGGGCGCATGACTCGGCAGCGATTGCGCGGCAAGCGGCCCTCGGAAAACTGGGCTCCGTGAGAGAGAGGGACCGATAGGCAATCAGTCTGCGCGGTATGCCGTGCTTTGGCGGTATCGCTGCGCAGTCATGACAAGGAACCTGCTATGCACGACGCTCGCGCGCTTTCGGTGGTAGGGTTGCTGGCTCTCTCGGCTGGTGTGGCTCTGGCGCAGTCCGGCCCTCAAGGAGCCGACGTGGTGCGGGGCAGCGTGCAGATAGAGCGTAACGGCGCGAGCACGGTGATCCGCGCGAGTGATCGTGCGATCATCAACTATCGCTCGTTTGACATCGCTAGCGGCGAACTCGTGCGGTTTGTGCAGCCGGGCGCGAACGCACGCGTGCTCAACCGCATTACGGGCGGCGCGCCGACTCGCATCGACGGTGCGATTCACGCCAACGGACGCGTGTACTTTGTGAATCGCGCCGGCATCGCCTTTGGTGCGGGCAGCGTGGTCGATGCCGGGCGGTTCTATGCGATCGCTGGCAATATCACCGATCGCGACTTTGTGCGTGGTGTTGACCGCTTCACGCTGACAGGTGATGTGACCAATGCGGGCAGCATTTCCGCCAAAGACGGCGTGATGCTGGCTGGGCAGACCGTGACGAACACGGGCACCATCAGCAGTGTTGATGCCAGCGCGGTCATGGTTGCGGGCGGTCAGGTGTTGGTGCGAGAGGGTGCAGGCCGCATGTACGTGAGCGTGGGCGAGGCCCAGGCAAGTGCGCCGGCGGCGCGCCGGCTTTCGCTGGGCGGCGGCGACATGCTGGGCAATCGCTTGTTTGCAGGTGAAGCCAGCACCCAGGTGAGCAGCGTGAGCAGCACGGGCAGTGTGGTAGCCCGCAACGTGCACCTTGAGAGCACGGGCACGATGAAGGTGGATGGCACGATTGACACGAGCAGCATGCACGCCGCAGGCGGTGATGTGCGAGTGCTGGGTGAGAACGTGTACGTTGCCGCCGACATCGATGCGAGCGGCGCGACCCGCGGCGGTGAGGTGCTGATTGGCGGCAACTGGCAAGGCGGCGGTGAAGAACGTCGGGCGATGACCACCATCGTGACCAGTGACGCGACGATCAACACCAGCGGTGTGAACACAGGCAGTGCAGGCAAGGCGGTCGTATGGGCTGACAACCACACGAGCTTTGCGGGCACCATGCTTGCAAAGGGCGGCGAGAACGGCGGTGACGGGGCATGGGTGGAAATCAGCGGGAAGGAAACGCTGGATTACCGAGGCTTTGTGAATGCCAGCGCGAAGAAGGGTGAAAACGGCACACTGCTCCTGGACCCCAAGAACATCATCATCGCGGATGGTGGGAATACCGCGCTGACCTCGACAGGTTTCAGCATTGATGTTGCTGTCACTTTCACGTACGACGCGAGCGCGGTGACGGACGTACTCAACACGGGTACCGGTGTGGTGTTGCAGGCCAATAACGACATCACCATCAACGAATCCATTCTCGTCAATAACGGGAGTGGCACCGGTGGGGCGCTCACGCTCAACGCCCTGCGCTCCATTGCGGTCAATCAACCGATCAACACAGACGGTGGAAACGCCACATTCGTGGCCAACTTCGGCGTCGGCGGGTTCACGAGTGAGCGCGAGTTTGGCTTGGGCGGCATCACTTTCGGCAGCTCGGGCAGCATCACTGCGGGCACGGGTGCCGTCAGGCTTCAGGTCAATCCGTCAACGGGAAACTTCTTGCAGGGCGGCATCGATGTCGGCGCGATCAGTGCATCGCGACTCGTGCTTGACGGTGGCGTGGCCATCTCGCAATCTGGTGATCTCAACGTCGGTGAACTGCTCATTCAAACGGCGGGCCCTGTCACGTTGACGAGGACGGGCAACGTCATCGGCAAGCTTGCTGGTGACATGTTCGATACGGTCGACATTCGCGGCACCGGCACTCTCACCATCGATCAGGTCGGCAGCACTAATGTGTTTCGCTCGACGGGAGCCATTTCGCTTAACTTTGACACGATCATTCAGAACCACCCGGTTGCGACACCTTCGCTCGCGGCGACGGCACGGTCGGGGAACATCGTTCTTGACAACATCAGTAATGACGTCGGCTCGATCGATCTGCGATCGCGCATCGGTCAAAGCGTCGGCGTCGGCAGCGGTTTCATCAGTTTCAACAACAACGCCAACCTCAGCATCGCGGGCATCTCCACAACGGGTGACGCTGAAGTCACCGCTCAAGGCATTATGACGCAGACGGGCGCAATTGCGGCGGACACGCTGACACTGACGTCGCGCTCCAACAGCACCATCACGCACACGCTGCTCGATGCGACCAACAACGTGCGGGAGCTGAGCTTCAGCGGGCGAAATGCGTTCGGCACGAGCAGCGGCGATGCCAGCCTCAACTTCGCTGATGCAGATGCAGTGGCTCTGGCGAATGTGGATACAGCGGGCGCCTTGCGAGTCGTGACACCTGGCAACGTGACGCAGAGCATTGGCACGTCGCTGGTTGCTCCGAGCTTTGCGTATGCAAGCACGAACGGCTCACTGACGCTGACGAACTCAGGCAACAACTTCTACAACTTCGCGGCCAGCGGCGTGAACGCCAATGTCTTCTCGACCAACAGCATCAACGTCGAGAGCGTGCTGGGCCAGAGAGGCATCGACGTGACCGGATTCGCGCGGCTCATCTCGAGCAACAGCGTGATTCAGGCGGAATCGATCCTCGCGGACCATCTGATCGTCCGATCCCTCTCGGATAACGCGGCGGAGATCAATCTTGCTCTTGCGGGCAACGACGTGAACCTGCTGACGATTGAGTCGCTGGGCGCGAGCGGGGCGAATCTGGGCGCTCAGAACATTCGCTTCAACGACACTGATGGCTTCTCGATCCTGCGTCTGCGCAGCGGCGGATCGATGCGATTGAGCTCCAACGGGCCGGTCAATCAGACCAACGCCAACTCGGGTCTCATCGTCGGTGGCGCGCTCACGCTGCTGGGCTCGGGGCAGTGGACGCTGACCGATGCGCGGAATGTGGTGCCCACGATTGCTGGTGAAGCGTTCTCGCTCAATCTGCAGAACACAGGCAACATCAGCTTTGGCACAGGCATCGACGGCGGCTCGGGCTTTATCACCGACGGCACGAACAACTTCCTGCGAGTCGTCACGACCGGCTCCATCTCGCAATCCGAGCGCGTGCGAGGTGATCAGTTGGTGCTTCGCGTCGTGAGTGACGACGACTCGTTCATCACGCTGGAGAATCCCAACAACAACTTCTCGCGGTTGACGATCGAATCACGGACGGCCGGCGGCGCGGTGGGCTTTGCACCTATCGCGTACCGCGATGCGGACGGCTTCAGCCTTATGCGGATGACCACCGGGTCGGACATCTATCTGCAAGCGACGGGAAATGTCAATCAGACTGGCGGCAACGCAGGTCTGGTCGCGAGTGGTGTCATGTTGAGTGGCTCCAGCGGCACGTGGACATTCGATCGCGCCGACAACGCGTTCTCGCGGCTGGCTGGCACGGTCAATGGCAGTGTGAACCTCACGAACACGATCAACTTGGAGATCGCGTCGATCAACGGCGCGAACGGCATCAGTGTTGGCGTGGGCAATTTTCTTCGCATCATCAACTCGGGCAACATCACGCAGTCGCAGCCGGCGTCAGGAGACCTGCTGGTCGCCCGCACGCTCAGTGACAGCTTCACGCAGATCCTCTTCAATCACCCGGGCAACAACTTCGCCAACATCAACGTGCAGAGCAACAACCGCACGAACACGGGCATCGGTTCGGGACGCATTGTCTATCGCGATGCGGACGGTTTCTCCGTCCAAGGCGCGTTGACAAATGAGCAGCTCATTCTGCAAGCCGAAGGTTCGGTCAACCAGCTTGGTTCGCCGCTGCCGATTGTCGCTGCTGGCGGCATGCGACTGTTCGGGACGGGTGGCTACGTCTTCACTCGTATTGATAATCGCTTCCCCGTGCTCGCGGGCAGTACGGGCACGGTGTTCGTGACGACTGGTTCCTCGCTGCTGATCGGTCAGCTTGGCGCAACCAGCGGTCTGAATGTGACCAACAACACCACGCTGACCGCGTTCGGCAGCATCTCACAGACGCGACCGCTCACGGTGGGCGGCACGCTCACGGCGACGACGCGTGCGAGCGGCGGCCAGGGCAGTATCTCGCTGGGCGATCTCAACAACCGCGCAGCCAGCGGCGGCGGCGCATCGGTCATCAATCTGCAGGTCTTTGACGGCAACACATCAACCACCGCAGCCGGCAATGTGGACTGGGGCTCAACGCTTTCGTTCCAACTCGGACAGGTTCGCACACTTGGCATGGTCACGATCCGGTCGCTGGGGAATGTCTCGCAGAACTCAAATGGCATCAGCGCAGCGAGCCTGCGACTGCTGGGCGCGGGCAACTACACGCTGAACCAGACCAGCAACACGTTCACTTCGCTCGCCGGTAACGCTGGCAACGTGACGGTGCGGACCAATGGCGCTCTGCAGATCACGCAGCTCGAAGACACCGATGGACTGATCTCAACGGGCAACGTCGCGATCACCTCGGCCGGAGCCATCACGCAGAATCGGCGTCTACGCGGCGTGAATCTCTCGGCGACGACGCAGAACGATGGTGGTGCGGCCATTCTGCTGACGGGACCGGGCAACTTCTTCTCGGGCACGCGAACGTTGCTCACGCGGAATGCCGCTGGAAATGCGGATGTGAACGCCGAGAAGCTTTATGTGCAGTGATTCGGCATGAATTGCCGATGACGCATCCGACCGAAAATCATGCTACACATACCCACGCCGGGCGATCGCCACACACGCGCCTGGCGTGGGTTTTTTTTGGAGCCGGCAATGTGCAGATGGTGTTGCTGCGCTTGGTTCAGCGCAATCGCTCGAGAATATCAAGCACGCCGTCGACGTCTTCATGAGGCGACACGTAATCGGCGTATGTCTTGAGCTTCGGGTCGGCGTTTGCGGGGCACGCAAAGAACGAGACCGCTTCGCGAATGGCCATGTCGCCCATCGTGTCGCCGATGCCCGCGAGGCGCTGCTTGGGCGTGCCGGTCATCTTCAGCAATCGCGAGATGCCCGAGGCCTTACTGACGTGTTGCAGTTCGATGTTGATCCACGCGACCGTGTTGGCGACGCGCATGTCCCAGCCTTCGCTCGCGATCTTCTCGATGATCATCGGCTTGAGGCTCATCAAGTAGCTTGTGTCTTTGTGCCAGAGCGAAACGCTGGCGGTCTTGCCGGGTTGAATCACCACGCCCTTGGGGCACAGTGTTTCGCGAATCCACGCTTCGCACGCGTGCATGCGGCTCATGTGCTCGCGGGTGATCGCCGGGTCAAACAGAAACGCATTATCGCGCGGGTCGTACAGCCACACGCCCATTTCGCAGATGATGGGCACGCTTACATTGGCGATCATGCGGCTCAGCGCTTCGCCGTACGGCTGAGGCCGGCCTGAGCACAGCGTCACGACGGGCCTGTCGCGCAGTTGCTCAGCCGCGACGTTGTACGCCGCGACGTTGGCCAGCTTCAGCGGGTTCATGGGCCCGGCCGACTCCGGCGCCATGCAGCCGTCGATATCGCTGATGACGATATCGAAACGTGCCGAAGACGGAGCGCGCGACGAACCAACCGTGGAGCCAGTCATGGCCCAGCATAGGTCACGCTTAAGGCGTGCCGCCCGACATGAGCCCCAGCGCGGTTGCCAGCATCGCGACGAACGCCGCGATCAGGCTTTCACCCGCCACCAGGCCACTGGCAAGGGGCACGTTGAACTGCTCGTGCGAGAGCTTGCCCAGTTTGCTCCACACCCACGACACGATCGCGCCGATCACGAACGCGAGCGAGTTGTAGAAGGGCAGCATGAACGCAAGACCCAGGCCCGTTGCGCTGGGCATGTACTTGCGGGCGTTCGCGGGCAGCAGCCGCTCGATGATGGGCAGCAAGATACCGATGCCTGCACCAACCAGAATCGCGATCTTGGCGGATTCAGGCAGCGAGCTGAGGCCCTTGGTCAGCACTTCGGCGACCTTGGCCCATGTCTGCGTCGCCGGCGCGGGCAGTTTTTCCAGTGCCGCACGCGTGGGAACCATGAGGTACCAGATGGGGACGATGGCCAGCGTGCCGAAGAAGACGCCGAAGAACTGTGCGAGGAACTGCCGACGCGGATTGGCGCCCAGCAGGTAGCCGATCTTGAGGTCCGTCAGCAGGTCAGCGCAGCTGCTGGCGCTGTTGGCGGCGATGCCTGCGCTGGCGAGGTTGGGCGTAATCTGGCCCGGCTTCAGCACAGCGAAGAGCAGTTGCATGACCTTGCCCATTGCGCCGATGGGCGTCGTGTCAGTTTCGCCCGTCGCTCGGCTGGCCACCAGGCTCAGTACGAAGCTCATGGCCATGGCGATGAGCCCGGCCCACCACGCGATGTCGAACGCGATAACTTGAATGACCAGCATGCCGATGGTGATGGGCACCATGCCGATGACCATCCACATGAAGGGCACTTCGATCTTTGCCATCGCTCCAGCGGTCGATGCGGACACTCCCGAATCGCCCTTGTCGGGCATGAACGCACGCACGATGGTCTTCCATTGGAAGGCGAGCGCCGTCAGGCTCGCCATGACCATGAGGGCGGTGCCGCCCCACAGGCCCCATCGCGGGAAGTGCAGCATCATGCCGCCCGCAACCAGGTCAATCGAGCGGACATAGGCGGGATCGCCGACATGATTCGCATCCATCTGTGCGAGCATGGGGCCGAGCCACAAGTACAGAATGATTGAGCCAAGCAGCATGGAAAGGCTGACGCGCAAGCCCACAATCATGCCCGCAGCGATGAGCAGCACGCTCGTGTCGACGCCAAATCCCATCACTTCCTTGCCCTGCACCTTGTAGAACCCGCCATGCGGCAGCATTTCCGGAATCGGCGCGCCCGTCAGTTGCGTGCCCTTGCTGGGGTCGTTGGCATCAACGGGCGACATCATCCAAGGCAGCAGGTTGCCGAGAGCCTTCCACACTTTGTCGAGAAACTCAAACGTGCCCGCACCGGTGCGCAGCAGCGCGACCAATGCGCCAAGGCCCAGCCCGATGACCAGCACCCACGCCTTGCGCGCTGCTTCTTTGCTCTCGCTATACAGGCTGCGGAGCGTTTCCGCCGCCGCGATGCCGCTGGGGAACGCCAGCTGCTCGTGATTGATCATCTGCCGCTTCATGGGAATGGCGAGGAAGACGCCCATGAGGCCCGTGAGCAGCGTGAACGAAACAACCAGCCACGCGGGGTGGATTTCCCACGTGTGCACTGTTTCGGCGGTCTTGCCTTCCGGAATCGCGTACTGCAGCACGAGCGCGCCGAACATCGTCGCGATCGTCGAGCCAGTGCTGTAGCCCGCGCTGCTGGCGGTGCTCGCCATGCAGTTGGTTTCGAGAATCGTCATCTTCCGCAGGCCGAGCAGGGGCGTGACGATCGACCAGAAGACATAGCTGATGACGCTCGCCGTGATCGCCACGCCGAACGCCCAGCCGATGTTGAGAGTCGTGTACAGGTTGCTCGCTGCCAGCAGCATGCCCAGGATGCCGCCAGTCAGCACCGCACGCAGCGTGAGCTGTGGCATCTTGTCGCCTTGGTACACATGCTTATACCAGTGTTCGTCCTTCTGCTCCGGCGTGGCGTCCGCTGGCAGGGGCGGCACGCCCGGTCCGAACGGGCTGGTGGTTTGAGCGGCGGTTTCCGACGTCGGTCCTGGGCCAGCCATGCACATGCTCCACATTCGCCGACCAAACATCTCCCTGCCGGCGATCTCACTGGGTGGTGAGAAGTCGTACAAGATACTCGGTATATCGGGAATATGCAAGTCTGCTGGTGGGCCGTGCGGGAAACAGCAGGTGGATGCCAGCACGTGCCGAAGTCTCCAATGAGAAACACGCGGCACATCTGTGCCGCGTGTTGAACTGATTGCAGGTTCGCTCGTGCGTTGGATCGCGGCCGCCCGTTCGCGGGCGGCCCACCGACGAAATCAGCGAGCCCAGGCGTTGCTCATGCCCGCCACGAGCTTGCCGGTGGCTTCGGCGGTCAGGTCGTCGAGCGCCTGGTCGAGCGTGGCTCCCGCCGCCGTCACGGTCTTCTGGCTGCTTGCAGCCGCGAGGATGGCGTTGTCGCTGGTGCGGACAGCGCGGACTGTCACTTCAATGGTGAGAGGCAGACCGCCACCGCGCGTGCGGACGACGCGAGCCACACCCGAGACGACGATGTCGGCCTTCGCCTCATTCGCCAGCGTCGCCGCGAACTCGCGGTCGGTCCATTGCTTGCCATCGAGTGCGCCTGTGCTGCGCATCGCGGCTTGGGCTGCGGCTGCATCCTTGAGGTTGAAGCCCAAGCTGCTCAGCCGCTCGATCATGCGGTTCTCGATCTGCCGCAGATCAACTTCGCCTTGCTCCAGTCGCTCGGCGCGACGATCCATGAGTTCATCGCGGATGATGTCGCCCGCGATCGGGTCGATGCGATTGGCACCAAGGCCCACACGATCACCGATGATGATGTTGGTGCCGTCGCCCGATTGCACGGGGTTGGTGGTCGCATCACTGCCAGTACTGACGCGCGTGTCGGGCAGGTCCACCGTGGCACGGTTGATGAGCACCGCGATGCTGGGCTTGCCGGCCTTCGCGTAGTTGTCGGCCAGCGTCGCGCGTTCGCTGCTGTTGCGCGAAGTGGTGGGGCCGCCCGCCAACGCTCGCTGGCGGGTATCAAGCGCGAGCGGCGCAAGACGCACCGTCACGCTCATGTCGCGGGCATCGAGCACATCCGCGGTCATCGCGAGTTGATCACGCACTGCACTGCGCAGCGCGCTACGCACCGACAGCATGTCGCCGGTCGCGAACAGGTCCAGCGTCGTGAGTTGATCGGCGCTGCTCTGCTCCTGGCTGCGCACGCGCACGCTGCCCTGCCGCACGCCTGCGCTGTTGTTCAGCGCATCTCGCAACGCGCTCAGATCATCGTCTTCGTATTCGCCCACCACACGCACGCTGTAGCGGCTCAGCGTGCCGCTGCAGCCTTCGGGGAAGGCTTCGCCGAACTGCTTGGCGATGCGCCGGCCGATGACCCGCGCGTACTCACTGACGCGGTAGTTGTCGAATTGGCCCGTCTGCGGGTCGGGCGTCATGTCCCAACTGAAGCGGCCCAGCGTTGTGCCTTGGCGCAGGTCTGTCAGCGTGTACGACGCGCGGTAGCCGTCGCCAGCACGCTCTCCTACGCGCACCAGCAGCACCATGTCGGCGTTGGTGTCTGCGCCGAGCATGCGAGCCGCCGCGAACTCGTCGTTGCGTGCAAGCGCTTCGCGCTGGCGATTCTCACGCAACTGCGCCGCTGCGGGGCTGATGATCGTCACTTCCGGATCGCCAAACAAGTCTTCAAGCCGGAAGCCAAGACGCTCTGCAACATCGCGCGATCCGCTTGCGCCGCGCCCGCTGGCATCGCTATCGACCGTGATGAGCAGTCGAGGCGAGCCCGCACGCGTGTACGCATCGCGGAAGCCGTCGATGTTGGCCAGTCTCTCCGTCGCCGGATCGCTGTCGTGCACCGGCTCGGGAGGCAACGGCTTGCGATCCTGTGCGATCGCCTGCCCTGCGCACACCACCAGTGACATCGCAAACGTGCGAGCAACCAATCCACGACCAGACACAAACGCCGAAAACATGACTATCTCCAGACTGCGGCACTTGGCCGCATGTATCCCGTCAGTGAGACGCCCAAGACCCCACGCAGTTCACGCTATCTCTTCTTTGCGATTTTCGCGTCTTTGCGGTGAGCGTCTCACCGCGCAAGACGAATCTCGCAGCGCCAATCCGTTGCGTCGCTGTCCATGCTGTTGCCAGCCAGGAACCGCTGATCACGCGGCGGCAGATTCATGAAGCGCCAGCTCATGTCGCCGCCGCGAGCGGGTGCACCGTTGGCGTTGAGGAACAGAAAGCGATACTGAATGTTGCTGCTGTAGCCCGGATCACTGCGCAAGCGAACAGGGACGGTCACCTTCAGCACGTCGCTCTTCTCCACGACGGGCGCCGCAGTCTCAATGAACCCAGCCAGTTCGCCCGACACTGTGATCTGCGGGTAACTGCCACCCAATTGATCAGGCACGGGGCGGTACGGAGCCTTCACCGTGTCGCATCCGCTCATCGCGAGCACGCCGCCGACAACCATCATCACACCGACCAACAAACGCGTCTTCATACAAACTCCTTGTGAATGCCTTTCACTTTGCGCCTTCGTTCCCGCGAGCCTTCGAGCCTTCCCGTTCCATAGCTGCTTTGAGCTCTTCACTTCGCGGCGTGTACCGCCCGCGACGCTGCGTGAACAGCCGCTGATAGCCGCTGCTGCCCGGCCTAGGCGCAACCATCGACGTGCCGCCTTCCAGCACGTGCGTGACAAAGCGGCCTTGTTGTTCTTCAACCGTGAAGGTGATGCCTTCGGCGCGGTACAGGTTCATCAGATCAACGGTTGTCATGCCGACAAGATTGCCCGCGGCGTGATACTGATCGAGCACAGCAGACGTGGGCGTGCGAACGCATGCACCGCCAAAGATGTACGGCAGGTTGTCGCCTTCAACGCGTTCCTTCCACGTGTCGTTCGCGACGGCAACGTTCGACGCCGCTTCCCACGCGCCAACAGCTTCGCTGGGTGCCAGCTTCGCATACAGCAGACGCACTCGCTGGCCACCCTCGCTCAACGACTTGGGCCCGGGCACGTTGACAAGCGTCAACCCAGCTCGCGATGAGCTCTCAATCCCGATGCGCAGCGTGTGCGAACCTTCCGCAAGCAGCAGCGGCACGACGTAGACGCGCTGCGGCAGCAGTTCTGCATGCCGCGTATCAGCCGCGCTGCCGGCCTTCATCAGTGCGCCAAGTGCCAGCAGACCCGCACCGACCCACATGGCATCGGAGTTCTTGCGATCGCTACTCAGCAGCACCGCTCCGCCGCCGATCATGAGACCATCGCCGATCGCACTCTTGATGGTGCGGACATCTTCAAGGTTGCGCCAGCGATGGCTTCGCGCCATCGCGTTGATGTCCTGCGCGAACGGGAATGCGCCGACGCTCTCGCCATTCACACTCACGAGTACCTTGCGCCCATCACTGGGCGTGCGAGCTTTCCATTCAGCAATCGCTCCGTCATTGCCTGTGGCGACTTTCGCGGGTCCGCGTCCCGCGTCCACGATGAGCAACGTGTTGAACGCGCCGCTGCGCATCGTTTCGGCGATGTCCTTCACCGCTTCGTTCGCACGCACCGCCGCAGTCAGGTTGTCGCTGGCCTCTTCCGGGCGCGACACGGCGATGTTCGCCGCGGCGTTCATCAGATAGCCCAGCGCGAAGTCACTTTGCGACGTGACGTAGCCATTGTCGATGAGCGCGTCGCCCTGGCCGGGCTTCTTCGCATCCGCCTTCGCGGCGGCCTCCGCCACTTCGAGCGTTGTGGGCTCAGGCTTGCCGACCGCTTGCGCGAAGTCTCTCAGCAGGAACAGGCTGCTGCTGCTCGCAGCGCGAGCGTTGTCCCACTCGCCACGCAGCGCCTTCTGCATCGCGACGTAGTGAAAGCCCAGCGCCTGCTCAAAGGGCTCACCTTTCCAGATCCGCACGCCTTCGTAGAGCACAACACTCGCAACGGTGCGATCTTCGTTAATGCCTTGCGTGCGCAGCAGCGAGAAGAGCTGATTGGCTGTCTCTTCCGCCGCGTCCGGCTGGCCGTCCGCCAGCGCCATGAGCAGCAGTCGCATCCGCGTGAGCAGATAGTCCTTGTTGCTCATGTCGTCGGTCACGTCTTGCTGCAGCAGTCCTGCGGCGCGACCGTACTCGCCTCGATCCGCCATGATCGCGACATCGCGCCGCAGTGCGGTCGATTGGCAAGCGGCCATCGGCAGTCCGCAGACGCTCGCCAGCAGCAGGATGGACGCATGCTTGTGCATGATGCTCAGCCAGATCTTCAGTCACCAAGTCTTCAGTCAAAGGTCAGGCCGAACGCCTGACGCTTGACTTCAAACGTGTCGAGCCACTTGAGCTCACCTGTTGCGAGTGATGTGATGCGGAACTCGCACAGATACACATCCGTCCGCGCGTCCTTCACGCTGCGCGTCGCGTTGCGCATGGTCGCGCTCATTTCGTGCGTCGGGTTCAGTCGGTTGGCCTCCGCGCCTTCCATCGTGCCACGTTCTGCCGCACCCAGCACGGCATCTTTACTCATGACAAACGTGATGGCTTTCTCGCGTCCCACACGCACCATGTCGGCGTTGCCACGCACCTTGGTCATGATGGCCCACTGCTCGCCTCGCGGAATGATGTCATCGGTCAGGTTCTCAACTTTCTCCATCGCGATGATGACTCGCTCGCTCTGCTCGCTGCGTGTGGTCATCCACTCGCTATTGCGGAGGTTGAGCGCGACGATGGTGGCCATTTCATCCAGGTCGCGCGTCGTGAGCCGCGTGGTGCGAGGTGCCGCGCTGGCGCAGCCCGTGAGCCACGCAGCGACCAGTAGTCCTACCAGCATGATGATCACCGCGCGCATGACAACCCTCCGCGAACGAGCCGTCGCCTCACTCCATCGCGCTCAGCGCACCTGCTTCACTTCGTAGGGGGTGTTTTCCCAGATGATTTCGCGAGAATCCGCGCTGACCAGCGCGTAGCCCAGCAGGTACGTGTTGCTGGTGCCGCCCCCGCGTTCCACGCGGTACATCTGCCCGTTGAGGAAGTAGGTGTACTGCGGATTGAAGTCCTTGGTCTCCACCCGCTTGCCTTCCTGCAGCAGGTCGCCGCTCTTGCTCATCTCGCGCTGCAGCACGTCATCCACGCGAGCCCGGTTCTCCACAAAGCGCACGTTGCGCAGCACGTTCTGGCTTTGCATCAGCCGCTGGCGAATGCGCGTGCGGAAGGCTTCAAAGTCAGCCGTCGACACGATGCCCGTCTTGTTCTCGATATCGCCGAACACGATCGTGGCGCGATACTCGCCATTCAACTGCGGCACGTTCTTGAGATCAGACGCCAACTGCTGCGCAATTGCGTCGCTGTGTTCAAACAGGCTGGCCGGTGTCACGCGGGCATCGAATCGCTCAGCCCGGGTCGTGCCAGCGGGGTCGGCTCGACCGCCGCCATCGCCGCGAGGCGGCTGGCATCCCGTCAGCGCGACCAAGCCCACGAGCGAGCAGCCAACCAAAGCGAGAGAACGAGCGTGCATGACCATCTCCATTTTGGGTCGCTCAGTATGGGGCGACCGTGTGTGCGTCAGTGGCGTTTGCCGCGTGTTTTCGCAGTCAAACGGCCATTGTCCGTATGTTAGACTTGACTAACCTACGTTGGTTCCCACCCGGTGTTACGTGGCCGAACTTGTTTGTGTGTTCGGGTGCAGACCTTGCAGAAACCTATCGAATTATGAACGCTAGCTCTGGTATCTCGGGTACACAACGAGGTACGTCCAGAAGGCACAGGCAATTGCCGGCTCGTGAATTCGCGCGGTGATGGCTGGCGACGGCTTGCGCTGATTTCTGCTACTTCCCCGTTCGCCGCGCCCGCTCGCCCGCCACCAGATCGCATGCCCGCTTGATGGCGGCTTCCAGATTGTCATTCACGATGAAGACGTTGTACACGCCGCTGGCCTTGGCGCTTTCGATCTCAGCCTTGGCCGCGTCGAAACGCCGCTTGATCTGTTCCTCGCTCTCGCGTTTGCGGTCGCGCAGTCGGCGGTGTAGTTCTTCCTCCGTGGGAGGCAGGATGAAAAGCGCGAAGGCATCGGACACGTGCTGTTTGATCTGCATCGCACCTTGCACGTCAATTTCCAGAATCACCAGTCGTCCGCGGCGGAGATGTTCGAGCACGGGCGCTTTGGGCGTGCCGTACTTCTTGCCATACACGCCCGCGGTTTCGAAGAACTCGCCGCGAGACTTCATCGCTTCGAACGTCGCATCATCGATGAAGTGGTAGTCAACACCGTCGGTGTCAGCCGGCGTCTTGGCTCGCGTCGTGCAGCTCACGCTGAAAACGCTGTCAGCAATCGACCGTTCCACGCCGCGCGTGATGGTGGTCTTGCCGGCACCGCTGGGGCCGCTGATGATGAGCAATAGCCCGTTGTCGGTATCGGTCGGCAGGCGGTGGGGGGTCTGAGCCATGGGCCTTTTGTAGGCGGCCTCTCGCCGCTGGTCGTTCAGACTTCAATCAGAGACTTCAGCGCCGCCATGCGCACCAGCACGCCGTTGCTGACCTGCTTGAGAATGACGCTTTGGGGGCCATCCGCCACCTCCGCGTCAAGCTCAATGCCACGGTTGATCGGGCCCGGGTGCATCACAATCGCATCGTGTTTCAGACGTTCCGCCCGCGCCGCCGTCAGGGCATACTGCGCCCGGTACTCGCGCACGCTCGCGATGACATTGGGCTTGGCCGCTTCCTTCGCGCCTTCCTTGGCCTCGTAGCGTTCAAACTGAATGCGCAGCATCATGATCGCATCAAGCTGGGGCAGCACCGCGTCCAGATCGTGCGTCACGCTGCAGCCCAGGCTCTCCAGCCCGCGTGGCGCGAGCTGCGGACTGCCCACGCATACCACTCGCGCGCCCAGTGTGGTCAGGCATGCGATATTGCTGCGAGCCACACGCGACGCGTTGACATCACCCACGATCGCGACGGTGAGGCCCGACAGATCAAACTCCTCGCGTCCATGGCTCTGCGCAATCGTGTAGGCATCCAGCAGGGCCTGCGTGGGGTGTTCGTGCCGACCGTCGCCCGCGTTCAGCACGGGAATGCGCACGCGCGACGCGATGAGCGCCGCCGCCCCGCTCTGGCGGGCCCGCACAACCAGGGCGCTCACGCCCATCGCCTCAATGTTCGTGGCGGTGTCAATAAGCGTCTCGCCCTTGCTCACGCTGCTGGTCTGGCCTTGCAGGTCGATGACTTCCGCGCCCAGCCGCTTCGCCGCCACACTGAAGCTCAGCCGCGTGCGTGTGCTGTCCTCAAAGAACAGATTTGCGACGACCTTGCCCATCAGCGCGGTCGCGTGTGCACTCGCGATCGTGCCGCGGCTTGCCCCCATCGCGCGTTGCATCTGCCGTGTCGCGCGCAGCATCGACACGATCTGTTCACGCGGCGTGTTCTGAAGTCCCAGCAGGTGACGGGGCGAAGCGAGCGTTGCCATGCGACAGGATAGCAAAACCAACGCCGCTCACGCCGTCGGTTGCCAGCCCCACTCCACATACTCCCAGCCGATGGAGCCGTCGCTGTACACATCCAGCAACCCATACCCCGGCATCGCCCGGTCGGGCCGTTCCAGCATCGTCTGGTCGTTGCGACGGCTGGCGAAAAACTCTCGACTTTGCTGCTGGCTTTGCCACCAGCTGCCGCACACGGCGCCGCTGTTGATCCAGCTTGTGCCGGCGTAATCAATGCGTTCCACCATGTGAATGTGCCCGCTCAGCACCGCTGCGACATTACGGTGGCGCGAGATCAGGTTGACGACCTTCGTCCGGTCCATCAGCAGCGATCCGCCACCCGTGACCCAGTTGTTGTCAGCGTTCGTGCGTGCGTCCACGAGCAAGGTGCTGGCATGAATGGTCGGAATGTGCGTGAGAATCACCACGGGCAGCTTGGAGCCGGCAAGTTCACCTTGCAGCCACTCAAACTGAGCGTCGCCCAGTCCGCCTTCATAGCCGGTTTCACCACGCGGCTGCACTGTGTCAAGCACGATGAACTTCACGCCCCGTGCCTCGAACGCGTAGTACGGCGCGGGCATGCCCAGCAGATCGACCGCCCATGCCTTGCCCCAGCCTTCCTCGTTGCCAGTCGTCTGACTTTCCTTCTTGTTCCAGCCCCAGATGTCGTGGTTGCCCAAGCAGTGGTGTACGGGCAGCTTGTTGTGCTCACGCATGCTCCGCAGATACAAGTCCCACTGCTCCTGAGAGCGCTGGCGGGTCTTCTCAAAGCTTGAGAAGATGATGTCGCCGCCATGTAGCACCAGATCAGGCTTGTCGCTGAGTTTGTTCAGATGCTCCCACATCGCGCAGGTGCCCTCAAAGGCACCGCGTTCGGGCTGCGTGTGGCTGTCGGTGATGTGGGCAACACGCGCGAGCCGCCGCTTTCCCTGGTTGTTCGTGGCAGCGTGCCCGCCCGCCGTCGCGCATCCCGACATACCAGCTGGCAGCATCGTCGCGAGCGCACCCAGCACACCCACACCCAGCACCTCACGCCGCGAAGATCCGTTCATGTTCAATCTCCTGATCCAACAAGCCAAGTCCGCCGTCGGTACGTCGCGATTCCCGAGCCGTCGGGCCCCGCAGCGTACCGCGATCGGTCCGGCTCGGCCCGACCCGGGCGGATAACTGTTTCCATCTGAGCGATGGCCGTCACGCTTGGTCACTGTTGCAGTACCATTCTTCATGCAACGTCAACACCTCGCCGCGATCCTCGGCCTCGCATTTGCCAGTGTCTCCCCCAGCGTGTTCGCTCAGACGTCAACGGCGCCCGCTCAGCCGGCTGCCCAGCCCGAGATGCAGATGGTTGAAGAGCGACCCGCAACCGTACTGCTCCTGCGTCGTGAAGCTGGCCTGCTGCGCTCCACGCTCAAGACGCCCGACGCGCACCGTTTTGTCATTCAGACTAACTATCTGCCGGTGATCGATGAAGTGACGGTGTATGTCCGCAAGGAACCCCGCAGCTACCTCACGCCCGCGCAGTACGAAGCGCTGCCTGAAGATCAGCGTGCTGATTACGTCGAAACCAAGTACGACGACTACTTCTTCTACTACACGCGCTACGGCTCACCGCTCGCGTACGTCCGCGCAATCGACCTCGTCGCCCAGCAGTGGGGCAGCGCGCAAGGCGGCCCGGAGACCTTCCGCGACAAGAAGATCGTCGACTTCGGCTTTGGCGGCTTGGGCCAGCTCCGCATGATGGGCAACATGGGTGCTCACGTCACGGGCATCGAAGTCGATCCGCTGCTGCAGGCTCTCTACGCCGACCCTGCCCTGCAAGGCGAAGTCACGCGTCCCAGCATCATGGACGATGTGCCGCCCGTCGGCTCACTCAAGCTCGTCTTCGGCCAGTGGCCCGCCGACGACACAACCAAGCAAGCCGTCGCGGAGCGCGGCAAGTTCGATCTGTTCATCAGCAAGAACACGCTCAAGCGCGGCTACATCACGCCAGAAAAAGAAGTCGACCCGCGCATGCTCGTGCAACTGGGCGTGAGCAATGAGCAGTTCGTCAAGGAACTCGCCGACGCCATGAACCCGGGCGGTCTTGTGATGATCTACAACATCTGTCCCAAGCAAGCTCCCGAAGGCGAACCCTACAAGCCCTGGGCCGACGGCCGCTGCCCCTTCACCCGCGAACAACTCGAAGCCGTGGGCTTTGAAGTCATAAAGTTCGACGAAGACGATACCCCTGCCGCCCGCGAAATGGGCCGCAAACTCGAGTGGGACAACGGAGCGAGCGCCATGGATCTCGAAAACGATCTGGTTGTGTGGTACACGCTGCTGCGGAAGAAGGCTGACAAGGCTGGCGAGTAAGCGCAAGCTTCGAGTTCTCACCTCGTCGGCAACTTCAATTCCTCAACCCGATTTTCGCAATGTTGCGACACCGTTCGCCCCGCTGCGCTGCGGGCGATCCACATTGATGCTGAGTCGCTTCTGCCACTCCGGCGAGAGTGTGATGCTCTCAATGCGAATAGCTGCGTTGGGCGCGCTGATGACTCGTCGCGCTACTTCCGCTTTGCTCGCAACCGATCGTCCGGCCTGTGTTGTGGTGCCATCACTTGCCATAGTGCATCTCAATGATTCGGCTCAACGCCTCAACAGTAGAGTATACGAACTCTTCTCTAACTTGTTCGGTAAACAGTGCTGCTTCGCTCGAATCAACGTACAGAATCGTATCGACGCTGCCGTCGCTACCTGTTATGGGAATTGCCATCCAGCTCCAACGTGTCGTATCGAGTAACCGCGCCTCGGCCTCATGAAATCCCCACTCTTTGATCATCTGGTCCCTGAAGTCAGCGGCATCCTGGTGCTGCCGAACGGCACACTGCGCTTCGCCTGTGCGTGCAGCCATGCCCACGATACCGCATCGACCACTTAGCCGTTTGCCCGCTCCGCCTGATCGTCCACGCTCACCCACCGCGTATCCGACCACACGCTCCAGCGTGACGCCGTCGTCTCCGCCGACGTGAATGACGCGATAGACCGTCACACGCACCGCCTCAGGATCGGCCTTCTCTTCCGGGAGTAGGTTCGACAACTGCTGGCGGAGCACATGGCACACCGCCGACAAGTCTCGCATCTCCTCGTGTCTGCGCTGTCGCCGCACATCTTCCACGCTGCGATACAACTGCAACGCTTCCTTCAGGACGATCGCAAAAAGCACCACACCGACCAAAATTGTAATGACAACAGGCTCGCCCGCCCCGGCGTCTCGCCACGCTTTCCAAAAGGCGACGCTACCGCCAACGACCGCGACGAGCGCAGCGGCAAGCGCACCAATGATCGGCAGCCGCAGTTGCCACTCAGGTCGATTGGGATTCGGTAAGCGCGACATGCATCACCCCCGAACCAACTCTTACCCCAGCTTCATCGCCTTCATCAGCGCACTACCCATGTCCGCCGGGCTCAGTGCCACGCTCACGCCCGCCGCCTGCAGCGCCGCGATCTTCGCGTCCGCTGTGTCATCCGCCCCGCCGATGATGGCGCCCGCGTGTCCCATGCGGCGGCCCGGAGGCGCCGTGCGACCCGCGATGAACGCCGCGACGGGCTTCTTCACGTTCGCCTTGATGTACTCCGCAGCCTTGATCTCGTCGGTGCCGCCGATTTCGCCGATCATCATGATCGCGGCGGTCTCGGGGTCTTCTTCAAACAGCTTGATGACGTCGATGTGGTTCACGCCGCGAACCGGGTCACCGCCGATGCCCACGCACGTGCTCTGCGCGAAGCCCAGGTTGCTGGTTTGCCATACCGCTTCGTACGTCAGCGTGCCGCTGCGCGACACGATACCGATGGCCTTGCCGCGCGTGCACTTCTTCTCGCTGATGTGCGTGTGAATGTACCCGGGCATGATGCCGATCTTGCAGCCCGCGTTCGTGTAGGGGTCGCTCGCGCCCGTGCCCGCGCCCGTCTTGGGTCCGGGAGTGATCACGCCCGGACAGTTGGGGCCGACGAGCGTGATGCGCTGGTGGCGCAGCGGCTTGCTGCCGCCTGTGCCCTTGCCGCTCGCGTTCATCTCATCAATGACCGCGCGCACCTTGATCATGTCCTGCACCGGCACGCCTTCCGTGATCGCGCAGATCACCGGAATGTTCGCGTACGCCGCTTCGAGAATCGCATCGCCCGCAAACGGCGGCGGCACGAAGATCATCGTGGCGGTCGCGCCGGTCTTGCGAACCGCTTCTTCCACCGTGTCGAAGATCGGCAGACCGTTCTCGTCTTTGGTGCCGCCCTTGCCCGGCGTCACGCCGCCCACCATCTTGGTGCCGTAGTTGTTGCACCCTTTGGTGTGCACCGCGCCGAAGGCGCCGGTGATGCCCTGACAGATGACCCGCGTGTCTTTGTCGATGAGAATGGCCATAGGTCAGCCAGCGTAGGTCGCACTTTGACGCTCGGGAACCGCCACAGCACGCCGTCCGACTCGCCGGCCAGCCTCACTATCCTGTGTGATGCGACCGCCCGACCAGCGGCTCGTCACACGCCGCTGGTTCGCCGCGGCGTGCGTCGTTGTGCTGCTCAAATTCCTGCTGTGCAGCCATGCCGAAACGCTTTATGCCGCGTGGGACTCTGCCGGTTATGTCGAGTCCGCAGGCAAGTGGCACTGGGGCGCGCCCTACGAGATGTACTCGTACATCCGCGTGCCGACCTTCAACCTGTATCTCGCCAGCGTCAACGCGATGGGCATGCCAGTCAGGCTCGCCAACGAAGTCGTGCTCGCGATTTCCGCACTGCTTGTCGCTCAGGCTGTCTGGGCATGCGGCTTGACACGCATCACAGCGTGGCTCATCTTCGCACTGCTCACGCTGCACCCGTGGACGTACTACATCTTCAATCTCGTCACGCCAGACGGCCTCTACGCCACGCTGCTCGTCGCGTTCATCGCCGCGATGGTGCTGCTTGTGCGTGATCTGCGATACTGGCAAACGGCAAGTGAGCAGCCCCGTTCGGGCTTGCGCCGTGCTTGGCGTGTCGCGTGTCTTGCCGCGCCCGCGTGTGGACTTGCCGCACTGGTGGGCACATGGAGACAAGAGTCCGCGTTGCTGCTCGTGCCGTGTGGCGTCGCTTCACTGGCAGTCTTCTGGCATCGCGACGCGACTTCGCCCGTGCGAAAGCGATCGATGCTCGCCGCGGCGGCGGTCGTCGCCATCGCGCCGTACGCCAGCGTCGTCGCACTCAAACACGTCTACTCCGCCATCAACGCCCGCGTCATCAGTCTCTACGCACCCGCCGATTTTCTCGCGCCCGGATACGCCAAGCTGCATCAAGCCCTGCTCTCCATTCCGCCAACCGCGAGCGCCGAAAGCCCCAAGCTGCAAGCCCCGACCGATGTCCGCATGCGCGCGTACGCAGTCAGTCCCACCTTCGCCCTCCTCAAGCCATGGCTCGAAGGCGAATCGCTCCAGCAATACGCCCCGCTGGTGCGCGATGTATCGCCCGACACAGACGAGTACGGCGCGTGGCTCGTGTGGGGCATTCGCGATGCCGCGTTTCGCTATCGCTCCTGGCCCGATGCGGGCGAACTCGACCGCTTCTTCGCGCAAGCCGCCGAAGAAATTCGCGTTGCACAGCACGAAGGCAGGCTCGCACGCCGCTTCGCACCGCTGTCCTTCGTCGCGCCGGCGTGGCGAGGACTACTGCGAGAACTGCCTGAGTCCGCCTCGCAATCGTGGATCGTCTCGACGGATCCCGTGCATCTGCGCAAGCACGCCACGGGCGACGTTTCGCTCTACACCCGGCTGGTCTTCGACCGCGTCGCGCTCCGCCGCACCGGCCTCGACCAGCCCGACGCCAGCAAGCCCGCGCAAGATGCCAAACGCGACGTGTTCTGGCACAGTGACGAAGTTGGCAAGACGCTGCGATCCATCTGGAGATCATGGGCGCAGGTGCACGCGGGCTTGCTCGCATGGGCGTGGTGGCTGCCGCTTGTCGTGCTGGTTGGTTGGTGCTGGCATGGCTGGCGCACGAGGCGCGTGCCACTCGTCGCCGTCCTGCTCGGGTGCATGGTGCTGACGGCGATTGCACGCTTCGCGCTCGTCTGCCTGCTCGATGCAAGCGGCGTGTGGACCCAGCCGCGATATCTCTTGGCGTTCTCCATGCTCAGCGACATCGCCATCGTGTTAGCCTTTGCGTCGGTCGTGCGAGAATCCATCGATTGGATCAAGCGATAAGCGACTGCGCGACCCTCAACGCAGCTTCAGCCCCAGCACGCCGAGCAGAATGAGCAGAATGCAACCAATCCGCCACGCCGTCGCGGGTTCCTTCAGCCACACCATGCCGAAGATGGCCACGCCGACAGCTCCGATGCCGACCCAGATCGCGTAGCTGGTGCCCGCCGGCAGGAACTTCATGGCTTGCGCAAGCAGCGTGAAGCTCGCGATCATCGCGACGATGACCAGCACACTGGGCCACAGCTTCGTGAACCCCTGCGTGCTCTTCATCCCGCTCGCCCACACCACCTCCAGCAGACCGGCCACGACCAGCATGATCCACGGATTCATCCAAGGCGTGGGCGCAGCAGGCGTCTGCGCCAGCGTGCTGGCGACCACACCGCTGACGGCTTCACGCGTTGCATCAGTCACGACTTCACTCCGGCAGCTTTTCCAGTTCCTTCTGCACGCGATCCGCCAGCCGCTGGATGATCGCGGGGCCGAAGTTGAACTCCAGACCCGAAGCGCGGAACAACTCCGGCAGCGGCTTGCTGCCGCCCAGGCTCAGGCCCGTCATGTAGTAGTCAATAGCGGTCTTCTCGCCCTTCTCCAGGCTGATGAGCCACAGCTGCAGCGCACCCAGCTGCGCAATGCCGTACTCGATGTAGTAGAACGGATGACTGAACAGGTGCAACTGGCGCTGCCAGACATTGCCGCGGAAGTGCTCGAGCCCTTCCCAGCTCGCGATGCCACCGAAGCGCTGATCAAGCCCCAGCCAGTAGCTCGTGCGCTGCTGGCGCGTGTGCGTCGGATAACCGTACACGAAGTGTTGGAAAGCGTCGATCGTCGCGATCCACGGAAGCAGCAGCACGCTGCGCTTGAGCTGCTCACGGCACGCACGTTGGAAGTCGACCTGATTGCCGTCGTAGAAGCTGCCCGGCGCGTCCCAGTGGCGCATGCTCAGCAGTTCCATGCTCATGCTCGCGACTTCCGCGAACTCGATGGGGCTGTGGCGATATTCAACCAGCGGCTCGCTCCGACACAGCATGCTGTGGAACGCGTGACCCGCCTCGTGCACCATCGTCTCTACGTCTTTGTGCAGCCCGGCCGCGTTCATGAAGATGAACGGCCGGCGGCTGCCGTCGCGCATGTACTGATAGCCGCCCGGAGCCTTGCCCTTGCGGCTGTCAAGGTCAAGGCATGCTCCATCACGTGCGCCGCGTGATTCGCTGCCATCGCCCAGTTCGCTCAGCAAACCCGCGAGCCGCGGGTCCAACCGCTTCATCGCGGCGACCGACTTGCTCATCAGTTCGCGACCGCCATTGAACGGCTTGAGCGGCCCGCGGCCCTTGGGATCGACCGCCAGATCCCAAGGACGCAGCACATCCACGCCCAGTTCCTTGGCACGCTTCTTCTCCAGCATCCGCACGAGCGGCACAACCGCCTTTTCAACACCAGCGTGGAAGTCTTCACACTCCTTCACGCTGTAGTCAAAGCGATGCTTGCTCTTGTACGCGTAACCGATGTAATTCTCAAAGCCCGCGTTTCTCGCGACCTTGTGCCGCAGAGCGATCATCTCGTCGTAGATCGCGTTGAAGCCGTCAACTTCCTTGTAGCGACGTTCGCTCACCGCACGCCACGCGGCTTCGCGTGTCGCACGCTCGGGCAGTTCCGCGTAGCGGGCCATCTGAGGCAGCGTGCGTTCCTGACCGTCAAACTGCACCGTCATGCTCCCGGCGAGCGTCTCGAACTTCTGTCCCAGTTGTGAAAGTTGGGTCTCGAGCGGAATGTTCTCTTCGCGATACAGCTCCACTTCCGCCTTCGCGCCCCGCGCCAGCACGGTGTACCGCTCCGCAGGCAGTTCAAACTGTTTCGCGAGCGCCACGAATCGCTTCTCGAGCTCAAACGAGTACGGCTTGAGTTTCGGATCAACCTCGGTGATGTACTTTTCGTACGCCTTGGCCGCGTTCTTGTCGTCCGTATCGCACGTCATCGTGATATACAGATTGGCCCGCGATTCACTGCATGCCGCGGAGATTTCGCTGCGATCCGTCAGCCACTGCTCCAGCGCCGTGCGGTTGTTCACCTCGCGCGACAGCAGTTCCTTCATCAGAGGTTCGATGTGAGCGAAGTTGGTGCCGTCAAACCCGGCGGGAAGGATCGTCATGAAAGCAATCTCCTGAAGCGGGAAAGGGAACTATAGCAAAACTCGCAGGAAAACGCGCAATTGCCCATCAATTTGCGCATAGAAAAACCCGCGATCATCTCGCGGGTTTGTTTCAGAAAACCTGCTTGTCGCAACTTAGCGCATCAGTTCCTTCAGACGGTTCCGCTCTTCCTCCATGAGCTGGCGGAAGTTCTCTTCACCGTTGAAGTTGATCAGAGCCAGACGCGGGTTGTTGCGGATGATCGCTTCCAGGCGATCCAGTTCGCGCCGAGCCACGCCCACCAGACCGCTGCGAGTGGCGCGATCCTGTTCGCTGGCCGCAGCCGCCACGTTGCGCTGGTACTTCGCGAAGATCGAGTTCATCGAGTTCTCGCCGTCGCGGGTCTTCGCACGGAAGTCCATCTGCGCCTTCTCAGCCTTGCTCACGGGCCACGGAATGCCTTCCATGCGCTCGCCAACCCAGTTGAGCTCGTTGTAGCCCATGGCCTTGGTCAGCTCTTCAAGCGTGTCAGCGGTGCCGCGCGAGAACTTCACGCGCTCGGCTTCGAGTGAGTTGAAGCTCAGCACTTCGCCTTCGCGATTCACGACGATTTCGCCGCCCTTCGCATCCGGGTACCACTCCACCGTGCCGTCAGGCTTGACGGTCGCCGACAGGGGCTGCTGAATCTGCATCGCACGCATGATCAGCGGGTTGTGCTTGCCACGTGCGCTGATGCGCTCCATCGTGTGCAGCACCACTTCCAGTTCGTAGCCTTCCATCGGCGCGAACTGATTGCCGCGGAAGCCCGTGCACGAGCCATACTCGCCACGACGCGTGAAGTAGATTTCCTCGATCGCGTGCGCCGTCATCGCCGCGGCGGACGTCGCGAACTCAATCCATCCCACAACGCGGAACTTGGGCTTGAGCTCGTTCTGAATCATGTCCGACAGCTTCTGGATCTCCAGCAGCATGCCGCCGCCTGAGTTGATACGCAGCACGAGCACGCCCGTGCCGTCATCGCCAATTTCCTGCTTGATCGTGTCCAAAGCCTGCTCGACGCTGTGGGTCGTCATGTACACGCCCACCATGTCATTGCCGTTGGTGGCGTCGCCCATCGTCAGCACCATGGCGCGGGGCACGCCCGACTTGGCCGTCGTGCTGGGCACGATCACTGGCGTGGTGATGGCGTCGTCAGTCTTGTCCGTCGGAGCGGTCGTCTTCTCCGTCTTCTCTGACTTTTCGCCAGCGGACACATTGCGTTCCACGCCCTTGACTTCGCTGGGCAGGAGCATGCGCTCCTGCTCCACGCCGCCGACGCTCACCTTGATCCACACGATGCCGTTGGCTTCGCGAACGATCGTGCCTTCCAGCACCGAGCCGTCCTTGAGCGTCACACGGTCAGCCGCGAACGCGCTCGCAGCGGGCATGGCCACGCCCAGCAGCATCACGATCGCCAGGCACATTGTCTGAAGTGTCTTCAACATGTCTTGATCCTTTTGTTGAGTTCAGTCTGAGTTCAGTTTGCGATCTGTTTCAGCGACGGTCCCGGCGTTGTTCTTCCTGGAGACGCGAGATGATGTCATCGATCTCGCGGTAGTTGGGCTTGCCGTCTTCGCCCATCGGAATCTGCGCCTGCGCCAGCACCTGCGGAGGAATGCCGTCTTCGTAGCGCTTCAGCAGGCTCTTGAGGTCCTGCAGAATGCGGATGCGCTTGCCGCGAGCTGCGCTGCGTTCTTCAAAGCCGCCCGGCGCCTGCACTTCAACTTGTTGGAAGTCCTCCCAGAACCGACCGATGCGGCCTTGGGCCCGGCGGGTGTCTTCCGCCCAGTCTTCCATGATCTTCTTGGCATTCTTGCCCACATCAACGCCGGTCTGCGCAATGCCAAGCTGGCTCAGCACATCGTCAATGCTCGTCACCGTGCCCTTGCTCACGCCCAGCTTCAAAGCGAGGGGAGCCGTCAGAGTCAGGTGGTCGTTGCCGCGCCAGCGGGCCAGATCGTCAATCGAGTCCGACTCGTCGCTGCGACCGCTGTTGTTGTCCGGCGCGAACTTGCCCGCGTCCGTCAGCAGTTCTTCCGAAGGATCGGTCGGATAGCCCTCAAACACCTGAGGCTTGCCATCCACGTACCGCAGGGACAGCACGAACTCCGGACGCAGGAACGCGCGGACCATTTCGTCCGGGAAGGGCCAGCCGGCCTTGATGGCAAAGCCGGTGATCTGGTCGTGAATCGACGAGAACCACTTCTCCAGCACGCGAGTGCTGCCGCCGCCGAACGATTCATACGTCAGGTTGCCGATGCCACCCATGCGGGCTTCGGGGAAGAAATACAGATCGCTGCTGATCAGCGGGAGGAACGCAGCGCCACCCCACGCGTCACGAATCGCGAACACATACTTGGGAAACGGGCCTTCCCAGTCCGCCCGCGCGCCTTCCGTGAGGTACTTCATCAGCGCCTCATTCGCGCTCCACGAGCGGAAGTTCTGTTCAAACTGCGACGCGGGCTGCCCTTGACGGTTACGGGCCCACACGTTCAGATCGAAGATGATGTAATCCGGACGCTGCTTGTTCGCGTCTTCCATGATCAGCTTCATGCTGCGGATCGAGGTCTCGCCACCCATCGAACCGCGAAGCGGAACGACGTAGTAGCGGGGGGCGTCGGGTGACGCCTGCACGGCTTCATCCTTCTTGTCAGTCGTGGCTGCCGGAGCGGCCTTCGTCGCGTCCGCCTTGGTCGCCGGCTTCGCGTCCTTGGTCGCGTCCGCCTTCTTCGTGGCGCGCTTCACTTCCAGAATCAGCTCACGGCTGTACTCCGTCTCGAGCGCAAGACCGGCCACTTCGCTCTTGAAGCGAATGCTCGTATCCGTCTCGCTCACGATCGTGCCCTTCAGCACGTTGCCGTTGCGGAAGATCAGTGTGTCCTGCGTCGACTCGTCAGGTGTCTCCTTCGACGCACTCTTCGCCTTTTCGTCCGCCATCGCCGTCATCGGCGCAAGCCCTGCCGACCACACCATCGCGGCGGCCAGACCGATCTTCATCGCATTTGCAACCTTCATGCTGTGCTCCCGTCTGAAAGTCTTTGGATTCGCCGCACACTGGACCAGCGTGCGTTGCCAAGCGTACGACAAATGTCGTGGCGATACCTCGCTAGACGCTCAATCGCGTGACCAGTTCCCGGGCTTGTTCCAGGTTTTTCACGCTTCCGTCCAATTGCGCGTCATACACCCGGCTCAAGATCGACTTGAACGCCGGTCCGGGCCGGTACCCCCACGAAACAAGAACATCCCCGGTCAGAATCATCGGCGGCTCAATTCCGATCCCGTCCTCCGCCAATCGCCGTGCATCCGCATCAACGGCGGCTGCCACCGCAGGTTCCAGTGCCCGCAGCAGGTGGAGCCCTATGGCCATCGGCCCCGCCAGCAACCGCTTGCGAGCGGCGATGCCAGCGCCCGACCAATCCGTTAGCAGCGCCTTCAGGCCCAGTAACGCGTGCTGAAAGTCAGATTGCTCCCGGTTGCTCAGCAGCAACGCGTCCCGCAGTGTCCGGACACTTTGTTCGATTGTGCGGTCATCCAGCGTCAGTCCCCGGTCCAGTTGCCACGCCGCCAGACACACCCCAAAGTCTGCCCCGCCCGGGAGTGCCGCCAAGCCGTGAACCTTGACCGTCCCCAGCCCATCCCGGAAAACTGGGGGTTCCAGCCCCAGCCGAGCAAGCGTCTGCGCCGCATCCGCCCGCGATGGGTGCGACATCATCGCCCGCAACTCGTCACCAATCCGTTCCCGACTCACACCACGCAGGTCGCTGGCGTGCTGCGAAATGGCATCGCACGTCCCCGGATCGATGGTAAATCCCAATTTGCTCGCCAGTCGCACCGCACGAAGGGCCCGCAAATGGTCCTCCGCCAGCCGTTGGTGCGGATCGCCCACCGCCCGCAGCACACGGGCCTTCAAGTCTGCCAGCCCGCCCACATAGTCGATGACCTGGCGGTCTGCCGGCGCGCCCGGATCCAGAAACAGCGCGTTGACTGTGAAGTCGCGTCGCTGGGCATCGTCGAGCGGCGTTGAAAATCGCACGCTGTCCGGTCGGCGGGCATCGGTGTAGCTGCCATCCGCCCGAAACGTCGCAACTTCAATCACCTCGCGATGCACCTTGACGAGCACGACACCAAAGTGCGCGCCCACTTCCGCTGTGCGATCAAACAAAGCCGTGATCTGCTCGGGGACCGCATCTGTCGCGACGTCGTAGTCGCTGGGCGTGCGCCCCAGCAGTTCGTCCCGGACGCAACCGCCTGCGAAGTACGCCTTGAATCCCGCTGCGCGCAACCGCTGCACAACAGCAAGGGCGGCGGAGCGAGGTGAAGCGTCAGGCATGACGCAGGGTAGAAATGCCCGTCGCTCCGGGCGCGGCTTGACGTCCCAAGACCTTTGCCCGTCCGAGTTGGATCGGTTCCTGTGCCACCACGCCCGCACAGTCCGCACAACCCGCACCGCTTCGCCAGCTTCTCAAGGTTTGCTTGTTTCCCCGCCTGAATTTGGCATATTCCTCTTGGCGGGGCGGGATGTCTGTGTGAGGCGGCCGGGTTTTTCGCAAGCCCCCGGACCGAATGGTCGCAGCACCCGCTCCGCTTCCTCGTGGTTTCACGCCGCGTCTTGTGCGCGTTTGCCGGCAGATTGCAACCGCTCGCTGAGCAATGCATGCAGCGCGGTCAATGCCCGCTCGACTGCTACCGCCTCGCCATCCAGCAGCGCGTTGCGAGCAGCCTCCAGGTGCTTGAGCACTTCGGCATGCTCGCCCTGACTCTCATCGTGCGCCGCGACCGGCAAAATGGTCTCCAGCGGCACAGATTCCTCGAATCGCACGCCCACGTCAAACACGCGCACGCGAATCTGATCGCATCGCACCACCTTGCCCATGATGCGCAAGAGCGGCTGGCGCTGTTCGTCCACGATCACCAAAGCAGCCGCAGAGCCAGGGTGCAGAAAGGTCCCGTGCAGACACCCCATGCCCGTGCGCGAGATGTTCCGCACAGTCACAATGGCATTCTGCGTGCTCCCGCCCGGCATCGTAAAGGTGCCCACGACCTTGAACCCGGTCGGCAGCCGGAACCGCTCGCAGTTGCGGTTGGCCAGGTTTCGCGCCGTGGTTTCATGTTGCTCCAAAGCGCGCGCAATGGCACTCGCCTCGACGTCGGTCACGCGTAATTGTTGAGCGTTGGCAGGGGGTAGCGGCAAGTGGTATCCGTCCTTTTCATGTGCTCCCGCCCGGCGCCCCTGCCCTCATCGGTCCCAGCCATTCGTGGCTTGCGACAAAGCCAAAATCTCTTGGCGGTCGCTTCGCATTCCCACGGTGGAGTGTGCCTGTCCGAGGGGTCAGGCTCGCGTCCGTCTTTCAGACGGTTACCCTCTGTCATGCCTCAAGTTGTCGCCGACAAGACCCAATCCCTGCCCGACCTGATCGCTGCGGAACTTCCGCAACTCCGGCAGATTCGGCATGAACTGCACATGCATCCCGAACTGTGCTTCGAGGAGAAGTACACCAGTTCGGTGGTCCAGCGCGAACTGACCGCCGCGGGCATCCGCTTCAAGGCCGGCCTGGGCAAAGGCACCGGCGTGCTCGGCTATCTCCCCGCCAGCAACCCCGCAGATGAAACCAAGGGGGCCATAGGCCTTCGCGCCGACATGGACGCCCTGCCCATTACCGAGCGCACGGGCAAGAGCTACAGCAGCCGCACCGAAGGCAAGATGCACGCCTGCGGCCACGACGGCCACACCACCATGCTCATCGGTGCCGCCAAGGTGCTCAGCAAGCTGCACCGCCCGCGCCCTGTCGCGTTCGTCTTTCAGCCAGCCGAAGAAGGCGGCGGCGGCGCGGAAATCATGTGCGACGAAGGCGCACTGGCCGGTGAGTCAGGTGGCGGTCTTGGCGCTCCGGTCCGCATGATGTTCGGCCTGCACGGCTGGCCCACGGTGGAAGTCGGCAAGGTCGCAAGCAAAGTCGGCCCGCTGCTCGCCGCGACCGATGACTTTGAAGTGACCATCAAGGGCACGCAGGCGCACGGCGCATATCCGCACTTTGGCAACGATCCCATCGTCGCCAGTGCACAGATCATCAACGCGCTGCAGACCATCGTCTCACGCAACGCCAGCCCGCTCGATGCGGTCGTCTGCACCGTCGGCGCAATCAACGCCGGCACCGCAGACAACATCATTCCCGAGACCTGCAAGTTCATCGGCACGATTCGCACCCTGCGCCCCCAGATGCGCACGCTTGCAAGGGAACGATTCTTCTCCATCGTCGAGAACACCGCCCAGGCCCTGGGCTGCTCGGCCCACATCAAGTGGATGCCCGGCTACCCCGTCACGATGAACGACGCGGAAGCGACGGACACCTTCTTCCGCATCGCCCGCGGCGCGTTTGGCGGCGACTGCGTCGACACCATCGAGCAGCCCACCATGGGCGGCGAAGACTTCGCCTATTACGGCCAGCGCGTGCCCGCCTGTTTCTTCCTGCTGGGCCTCAAGCCGCGCGGAGCGAGCACCTATCCCACGCTGCACCAGCCTGATTTTGATTTCAACGACGATGCTCTGCCCATCGGCATCCGTGCGCTGACGGAATGCGCCCTCAAGGCGTGATCTTCCAACGCGTCTGCACACAGCCCTATCCTCGCCTCATGCGTCGATTCGCTTTCCCTGCCGTTGCGCTGCTTTCACTGCCCCTCGCTGCGTGTTCCACCGTGCGCGAAATGGCGAGCTTCGAGCTGCCCACGATGCAGGTGCTCAGCGCGCGAGTCGAGCAGGCTGCCCAGCAACCTGACCAGCTTGCACTCGTGAAGTTTGAAGTGCTGGCGGAGAACCCCAACGCCAAGGCCGTGCCCATGCAGCTCGTGCAGTACAGCGTCGAAGCCGGCGGCACGACGGTGTACACGGGCACGCGCGATGCGCAGCGCACCATTCCGCCATTTGGCGCCATGCGATTTGAGTTGCCCGCAAGCGTGCCCGCGTCCGCGCTGGCCTCGCCGCTCACGCTGCGCAGCAGCGTCGGCTTCCGCAAGCCCGGTGCGCTCGCTGACACGCTCTACAACCTCGAACTCATCCGCCCCGCTCAACCGGTGACCGGCACCGCCAGCGTGCAATGAGCGAAGATCGTGTTGCAACGTGGAATCATCCGCCGAGCGTGTGACCCCGCGCGATTGCCGCGATCATCACATGCGCCCGGCTGATCGCTATCCTCCATCATGCGTCTATGTCTGGTCACCAGAGAGTTCGCGCCCTTCCGCGGATGGGGTGCGGGCACATACGCGTCACTCGCGGCACAGGCCCTTGCACAGGCCGGCCATGAAGTGCATGTGCTGACTGACGATGCCCGCTGCGTGCGCGAAGGTCCGCAGCTCCGCTCTGATGTTCACTTTCATCTGATTGATCTATCGAAGTTTCCGATGAATCTTCGCGCGTACGCCAGCGAGCTGATGCGCTACTCGCTGGGCGCGCGTCACGCGCTCGAAGCCTTGCACGCGGCGCATCCATTCGACTACATCGAGTTCCCCGACTTTCTGGGCGAGGCATACTGCACGCTGCGGGCTCGCCGCACCATGGGCACGCTTCCCGGCGCGGTCATCGGCATTCGCACGCACATGACGATCCGTCACATCCGCGCCATCAACCGCGATGACTGGATCGAAGAAGAACGCGCGACTTGCGAGCACATGGAGGCATGGTCGCTCGCGCATGCTGATATCTTGCTCGCGCCGTGTGAAGCCATCGCGGCAGAAATCCGTAAGCGTGTGACAACACCGCTGCGTGTGGTGCATCTTCCCATTCCGCTGGAGTCCCAGCGTGCGGAGTTGAGCGCCCAGCCGCGTGCGGAAGCCCCGCAGCCCACCATCGTCTTTGCCGGTCGCTACGAATGGCGCAAAGGCCCGCACATCTTGCTCGATGCCGCACAGCGACTGCTGCGTGAAGGTGTCGACCTGCGCGTGCGCTTCATTGGCGAAGATACAGACACGGCTCCGCTGCGCACGAGCATGCGCGAATGGCTCACGCGACGCATCGAGCCGGCGTTTGCCGATCGCTTTGCCTTTGAACCGCGTGCCTCACGTCCGCAGCTTGGAGCCTTGTACGCATCCGCGACTGTTGTCTGTGTTCCAAGCGTGTGGGAGAACTTCCCCTTCGCCTGCACCGAAGCCATGGCCTGTGACGCGTGCGTCGTGGGCAGTGACGCCGGGGGCATGGCCGAGATCATCGAGAACGACGTCAGCGGCTTGCTCTTTCGAAGCGAAGACGCGGCAGATCTTGCCCGTGTCCTGCGCCGCACGCTGCAAGACGCTCAGCTTCGCACTCGCCTCGCATCCGCCGCGCCGCAGCGCATTGCAAGTTTGTGTGATCCGGCACGCATCGCCCGCGAAACAGCCGACGCTGTCGCCAGCGTCAAGCCCTTCACGCCGCCGGTTGTGACCGCTGCGTCATCGCCTCAGCTCAGCGTCATCGTGCCCGTGTACAACACGCATGAGTTTCTCGAGCAGACGCTCGCAAGTCTCCGCTCGCAGACCTTTCAGGACTTTGAGACTCTCATCGTTGACGATGGCAGCACCAATCCGCAAACACTCGCTGTACTGGCAGACCTAGAAGCGAACGCCGACGGCGTGCGCACGCGAGTTGTTCGCGCCGTTCACGGCGGCTTGAGCCACGCTCGTAACGAAGGCGTCCGCGCCGCCAAAGCCCCGTGGGTGGTGCCCCTCGATAGCGATGACATGCTGCACGAACGCGCGTTGGAGCTGTTCGTGCAAGCCAAGAAGCGAGTACCCGCCGCCGTGTTCATCACCGCGCCGCTCCGCAGCTTTGATACTGATCCGGCTCGCCCCGTCGCCGGCTGGTACCCACTGGGCGGCGACCGCGACATGATGCCCGTGCTGAACGCCGCGAGCAGTTGCGTCGCGCTGCTTGAGCGCGAAGCTGTTCTACGTACAGGCGGTTACGACACCACGCTGCCCGCCTACGAAGACTGGGACCTGTACTGCACGCTCGTGGAGCAAGGCGGAACGGGGGAAGTCATTCCCGAGTTCCTCGTGTTGCACCGTCTGCGCCCCGACAGCATGATGCACACGCTCAGTCGCAAGCGCCACCACCTGCTGCGCGCTCGACTCATGGCCAAGCATCCGCAACTGACGAGTGATCCCTCGCGCACGCTGCGATTGCTCATGGGCGACGCGATCATGCTCGATCCGCCAACCAGCGGCCCGCCGATCATGGACGCGGCTGCGGTCAACGCACGCGCGAGCGAGTTGATCCGCCAGAATGTGCGGTATCGCCTTGCCGACAATCTGAACAACGCGATGAAGTCGCTGGGCCTGCAGCGTGTGCTCAAGCGTTTCTTTGCTCGCCGTGTCTGATCGCGTGCACGTTGCGTCCTTCCGCGCACTCGCTACCCTGCCCGCATGTCCACAGACGCCCGCCTGCCGCAGCTTGTCCGCCAGCACGCGCAAACCGCGAAGCTGCTGGGCGTGGACTTCGTGCCGGCGTATCGCGTGACCGCGGATGAGCCCGAGCAGGTGGTGGTGGTGGACGCTCCGCCCGTCGCCGCGCCGCCGCCAGTCAAGCCCATCGATGACATTCGTTCTGCCCCCGTCGCTCGCCCCTCAGCCCGCGTCACGGTCGCAGTTCCCGAGCAGCAACCCGTGAAAGAACCCCGTCCATCCCCGCGCGGCACCATGGCCAACTGGAAGCGTCCCCCGCAGGAGAAGGGCGAGGACGATCGCGCGTACAAGACGCGGGCGCTCGCCGCATTGCTGGAGAAGTACACCCTCGACGCGCCGCACGAGTGCTTTGTGACCGATCACCACACCATCGTCTGGGGTGATGGCGACCCCGCGTCGCGACTGGTCTTCGTGGGTGAAGCCCCGGGCGAAGAAGAAGACCGCGAAGGCAAGCCCTTCGTCGGTCGCAGCGGCCAACTGCTCAACAAGATGATCACCGCGATGGGCCTCTCGCGCGAGACCGTCTACATCTGCAACGTTCTCAAGACGCGCCCACCCAACAACGCCACGCCCACCAGCTTCGAGGCCGGCCTCTGCGAGCCCTACCTGATGGAGCAGCTCGCGATCATCAAGCCGGAAGCGATCGTGACGCTCGGCCTGCCCGCCACTCGCACGCTGCTTAAGACCGAAGACAGCATGGCAAAGCTGCGCAACAACTGGCGCACGCTGAAGTTGCCTGATGGATCGTTGATCCCCGTCATGCCGACGTATCACCCCGCGTACTTGCTCCGCGCGTACAACGACGAGAACCGCATGAAGGTCTGGAGCGACCTCTGGCATGTCGTCAAGAAGCTGGGCCTCAAGGCCGTCGCCAAGCCGCCCGCCGGCGCGGAGTGATGCTCTCGTGGCGGATAGCTCCTGCGGGGTGGCCGGATGCCGGCGTTGCGCAACTCGTGCAAAATCAAGCGATTTCACCGCAGTTGTCGCGTGTCAAAAAATTTCTGACTCGCCTTGCAACCTCTCGCGCATCCATGCGGATAGATGGTGTCGCAAAACTGCGACGCCAATCACGACCCCCACGAGACCCGGTGCTCGCCTCTGTTCTGTGAGTGCCGGGTTTTTTCTTTTGGTATGCAGCTTCGACCGTCACGCCGCAAGGCGACGCACGGACTGCTGCAGCTTGTCGAGTTCAGCGGGCAGCGCGGCTTCCAAGCCCAGCGCCTCGCAGATCTCCTGCAATCGCGCCTGTGCCGGCACAAAGCGATGGCTCACCAGCCGTGTGCCCTGGCTGTCCACCAGATACACCGTCGCCAGACCGTCTTCGTCGCAGGACAGTTCGAGCGACCGGCCTTGGAACACCAGGCGTTCAATCGGCTTGCCCTCTTCGCCCGAGACCAGATCGGCTTCGATCACGCTGTCGACCGCTTCAACCAGCGATCGCTGCACGGTGTCCATCAGTTCATCGAGATTGGTCAGCCCGTCGGCGATTTCCTTGAACATCTCGCTCGTCAGGCTGTACTCATTCACGCTCGCCGTCACGGTGGCTTCAAGCTCGCCGTCGGTCAACGTCAGGATGCGCTGCGCCGTCTTGACGCCCGGCGTCGATTCGTTCACGGGCTTCACACCTTCGTCGCTGCTGTCAAGTTCAATCAGGCCCACCACATACGCGACGCGATGCAGGCGCGAGAGCGGGTCATCCTTCCGCGTTTCGGGCGGCTTGGTGTGATGCAGTTCGATGGGCTTCACCAGCAGTTCGGGCAGCTTCCACTTGTGCATCAACGCCGTCATCACATCCACGTGCGTGAACGGCAGTGTGTCATACTCCACGCGAGCCTGCCGGCCCGGTGACAGCTTCTGATCTCGCAGCGAACGGAATTCATCCTTGAGAAGCGACGTCATGATGGGCAGCCCCGCGTCCATCATCAGGCCGATCACAAACGCTTCACTTACCAGCCCCGGCGCGGCGACTTTCGCAAGCTGCGCACCCAGACACGCGCGATACAGGCTTTCGCCCCAGATCTTGCGTGAGTATTCCTTGTCGCCGCCCGTCTGGCACGCGCGGCTCAGGTGAAAGCCCAGCGACACCGCCTTCAGGCGATCGGTGCCCAGCACCACGCACGCGCGGTCGATGGTCGTGACCGGTCGGCGCTGTGCAAAGAACGCCGAGTTCGCAAGACGCAGCACGCGGCCCGAGACCGCCTGGTCGTTGCGAATGAGCTTGGCATAGTCCGCAAGCTGAGCGTTCTTGTTCCGCGAGATCTCCAGCAGCTTGATAGCCACCTCAGGCTGACTGTTCAGCCCGACGCCATCCAACTTGCGATCAAGCAATTGGTAGAGGTCTCCCAATTCGCTCGCGCTGATCTGGCTACGTAGCTTCATTCTGCCATCCTCGCACGACACCCCGAAGCCGGTTCCTTCAAACGACAGCCGTGCTCGCATCATCGGTCAGTCCGACGACACGATTTGGTGAAGATGCCCACATTTTGGGGAAAGCCCATCGAAAGAATTCACGGCTGCAAACGCGAGCCCAACCAGTCTGCCGCCGCCGTCGCGTTCGCCTGTTCCCATGTACCACACAGGGGGATCTCGCGCCGCCACACCGCACGATCGTGCAGTCGACCCGGGCCGCCCAGCCACAGCTCAATCGCCCGGGCGTACAGCCGGAATCCGCCCCAGTGGGGGGGCCGGGGGATGAACACGTCATTCCCCCGTTCCAGCAGTTCAGCCGGTTTGAGTTTGAGTTTCTCCATGACCGAGCCCGCTCGGCCCAGCAGCTCTTCGCGCGACTGAATCGGCTGGCTCTGGTTGCTCATCCATGCTGCCAGACGACTCTCCCACCGGCGACTCTGGAAGTACGCATCACTCTCTGCCGCAGGACTTTGCACCACGAAGCCCTCGATCCGCACCTGCCGGTCTGAGTGGTCAAAGTGCATCGAGATCGCCGCCCGCGGGTTTGCCAGCAGAGCCCGGCCCTTGCGACCCTGGTAGTTGGTGTACAGGATCACGTACCCCTTCTCCACGTTGATGCCACGGCATAGCACAATGCGGCAACTGGGCGTGCCGTCATGGTCGATGGTCGCCAGACTCATCGCGTTGGGGTTGGGTGTGCGGTTGGCGGCGGTCTCTTCGCTGAACCACTGTTTGAACAACTCAAACGGCTTCACTGGCAGCGGCGTGGGCAGCGTATATCCGGACGTTGGCACGGCGACGTGAGCGAGCAAGGCTGAAAGATCGGCCATAGGCCAGTGTATTCGTATTGGTCGCGGCATCGATGCAGACGCGATTACGCGACGATGTGGACAACTCGTGTGAGTAAGTTCTGGATTGCTTGGCGGCTGGCAAATCGCTGCGTCCGCGTGCGCGCGGGGAGGTGCTACGTTGTTGGTTCGGCGTGTGCAACCGCGCGATCGGCGTGCTCCTCACGACGTGGCAGCACTTGTCAGGGAAGATGAACGTCATGGCGGACGAAGGCAAAGGCAACTGGAAGAAGCGCGAGAACAGGCCGCAGATTTCTGCGCAAGAACTGTTTGATCGCCAACCGCCCTACGCGCTGGAGGCGGAGATGTGTCTGCTGGGCTCGCTCATTCTGGAGCCCAAGATCATCCCCGAGGCCCTGCCCTTCGTGCGCGGGTCGAAGGACTTTTACGACGACAAGCACGGCCACATCTACCAGGCCATCATCGATCTGTACGACCAGCGCAACACGGGCGACCTGGTGCAGCTCATCGACCTGCTGCGCGATCGCAAAGTGCTCGACCTGTGCGGCGGCGTTGACTACCTGGAAACTCTCGCCAACAGCGTGCCCGCCGCGACCAACGCGCCGCACTTCGCCCGCATCGTGGGTGAGAAGGCCAAGCTGCGCCGGCTCATCGACACTGCCGGCCAAATCATCTACGACGCCTATCACACTGGCGAACTAGGCCCCGAAGGCGCACGCGAAGTACTCGACAAGGCTGAGATGGCTGTGTTTGAGATCGCGCAAGAGGCCGCGTCGAGCGATCCGCAAAGCCTTGCAGAACTGCTCGAACTCGAACTGCAGCGCATCGAAAAGGCCGACTTCGAAGGCGGTGGCTATAGCGGCGTCGCAACCGGCTACTACGACCTTGATGAGATGCTCCGTGGCTTCCAGCCGGGTGAGTTCATCATCATCGCTGCAAGACCGTCAATGGGCAAAACGGCCTTGGCAATGAACCTCGCCGAGCAGATGGCCATGGGCGGCCTCATCGCAGGCCAAGCCAGCGGCAAGCAGTCACCCGTCGGCTTCTTCAGTCTGGAAATGAGCAAAGGCGCCATCGTGCAGCGTCTGCTTAGCGCGCGATCGGGGGTGTCGGGCCAGTCGCTGCGTGGTGGTCACAAGATTTCTGACCGCGACCTGCGCGAACTCATTGTCGCCGCCGAAGATCTCAAGCACGCGCCCATCTACATCGACGACTCGCCTGACCTGACGGTGCTGAACCTGCGTGCGCGTGCGCGGCGCATGTCGGCCCAGTACGGCATCAAGTGCATCATGATCGACTACCTGCAGCTCATGAGCGCGCCGGGCGCGGCGCGCGAAAGCCGTCAGGTGGAAGTCAGCACGATCTCTCGCGGCGTCAAGTCCCTCGCACGCGAACTCAATGTGCCAGTCATCTGTCTGAGCCAGCTCAACCGCGGCAGCGAAAACCGCGAAGGCAATCGTCCTCGTATGAGCGATCTGCGTGAATCGGGCAGCATCGAGCAGGACGCGGACGTTGTCATTCTTCTGCATCGTGAGGAGTACTACCACGTGCAGGATGAGAATTGGAAGCTGGAGAATCCTGACAAAGTCGGCATCGCGGAACTCATCATCGCCAAGCAACGTAACGGCCCCACGGGCGTCGTCAAGCTCGCGTGGGACAACAAGACGACGCGCTTCAAGAGTCTGGATCAGCACAGCCAAGCCCCGGGTGGCTACGAGATGCCCAGTGCGCCGCCAGCCAAGCAACAAGGTGGTGGCGGCGGTGGTGGCGGTTACGCGACACCTTCGCAAGCAGCCGCCGACTTTGGCGGCGGACCCAGTTGGATTCAAGGCGGTGCACAGCCGTTCGACGCAGGCGGCGGCGGCGGAGATGCTCCGTTTGACGTGAACGTCAAGCCACAAACCGGCCCCGGCAGCGCGTTTGGCAATCGGCCCAAGACCGGGCCACCGGCGTATCACCGCGATGGTGGTGGCAGCGATCAGCGGCCGGAGACGGAATGATGCGTTGCCAACGGGCGATAAAGCGCGAATGAACCCGTCGCGCGTGTTTACTGTTGTAGTTCATGCCCACGCCGCTCGACATCGCAGTTGTTCGTCCCGCCACGCTCGATGACGTTGATGCGCTGGTGGCGATCTCTTCGCAAGTGGGCATTGGCCACAGCAAGCCTGACATCGTGCGCGAGGATGTGGCGTTCAGCCAATCACTGCTGCGCGGCGAGAGCGCATGGAACCAGGGGCCGCTGTATCTGTGCAGCGAGGCATTCTCGGCTGACATGCGTGAACGGCACGGCGTGGTGGGGCAGTGCAAACTCGAGATGATGGCCGCGGGTGTCTGGCGCAAGAAGGACAAGTATCGCCGATTCCTCACGGGCGGGACGCGCGTGGACGGGACGTTTGAATATCTGGAGTATGACGCGGGGCCGAAGAACGCGCTGGAGTTCGCGGCCAATGCCGTCCACACGAGTCATCGCGGCAAGGGCATCGGCAGTCTGCACATCCGCGCTCGCATGCTGCTGCTGCGCCATCTGCTCAAGAGCATGCCGCAGATTCAGACCATCGTGAGCGTGACGCTGACGCAGGAAGACACCGAGAAAAGCAAAGCTGGCGGCGGCATGCATTACCCGTTCTACGAGCAGTGCGTGAAGCCCTTCTTCGGCAATCGGGACTTCGACACCATCGACACGCTGCGCTATCAGAACCGCGCCCGCGACGGCAGCGTGCAGTTTGTCGACGAGTTCCTGCAAGGACTGGGCGAGAACGACCCGCCCCGCACGATTCCGATGCACCTGATGCCGCCCGAGGCTCGCAAGCAGTTCGGCTGCGTGCGCAAGGACACCAATCGCACGCACGAGTTCTTCCTGCGGATGGGCTTCGAACACCGCGGCCGCCACGACGTGCTCGATAGCAGCGTGGTGCTCGAAACGCCCCGCGCCCGCTTCGAAGGCATCGCGGAAGTTGATCGCTACACCGCGAAGGCCGACAGCAACGCCGGCCGCAGCGAGAGCGACAAGCCGCGCGTGTTCATGGCCAGCGTGAGCAACCCCGATTGGACAATCGCCGACTTCCGCTGCGTGCGAGCTCCGGTGACGGAACTGCCCGGCAAGGTGCTTGGTGTGCACCCGATGGTGCTGGGGCTCGTCGGAGCCCGCAACGGTGACGCGCTGGATGTGCTGGCAGTGGGGGGCGAGGAAGCGCGCTAGTAAAGAGCGACCGAGCGAGCAAGAAAAAAGACCCGCGCACCGCGCGGGTCTTTGCTTACTCAGTTACGTCGTCACTCCGTCACTTCACTCACGGGCAGGGGCCGCCAGCAAGCACGTTCAGGAAGTCGATGAGGTCCTGATCTTCCGGGAAGACGCCGTTGCCGTTGAAGTCGATCGTGTCGCACAGAGGCGTGCTGCACGGGCCACCCGCGAGCACGTTCAGGAAGTCGATCAGATCCTGCTCATCGGGAAAGACGCCGTCGTTGTTGAAGTCGATGTCGCACGGTTCATCGCCGGGCCGGCAGTCAGGCACGGTGATGCAGATGTCCCGCGAGCAGCACTCCGTGAAGTCGGGCGTGTGAACGACGATGGTGAAGCACACCTGCGAGCCTGGCGGCAGATTGGTGTTCACGCTGAAGGGAATGGCGCCGAAGCCCCACTGCGGAATGTTGACCGGCACGTAACTGGGATTGACATTCGCGAATTGGCCCGCACCCAGACCCGTCGCTGAGATGAACGCATGGCCGATGGCGTACTGCGTGGGCTGAATGAACATGTTGACGTTGAACGTGCCCGGTCCGGTGCATGCCACCTGCGGAGGCAGGCCGCCTTCAAGCTGGAAGCATGCACAGTCAGGCAGCGTGATGCGCACGCGCTTGTTGCAGCAGGCCTGACCGGTCTGATTGAAGAGAATCATCGGCAGATCGATGCTGCTGCCCGGTTGTGCGCCGCAGATCGTGAGCGTGATGTTGGTCGATGCGTTGTTCGCCAGCGGCGGATTGAAGACGATGGGATTAGGCGAGACCAGAGCGCTCGCGAAGTTGATCTGATTGACGCTCTGCCCCGACACGTTGGTGAACGTGAAGGAGTATGTCCAGCAGTTCTGGCCCGTGGCATCGGGCTGCTTGCACACGATGCGTTCGTTGGTCACCGTCAAGCAGCTTTCGCACTCACGGCGAATGACCAGCGAGCCGATGTCGAACTTGTCCATGCTGTTGACGTTGTTGTCCGTGTCTACCAGATACGAGTTGGTGGTGGTGGTGGGGTCTGCCGCGTTGCCGCCTGCGTTCACGCGCTGCAGTCCAAAGAGCGAGTCGATAGGCAGGTGCAACTGATAGCCGGTGCTCCAGAGGTTGCCGTCACAGTCGACGCCCACGCCGCCCGCGCTGTTGACACCGTTGTTGAGATTGCCGATGCGCCACTTGTTGAGCGGTGCCGGAGCCCAGGCGCCGCTGCCGCCGCTGAATTCAACGACGCGCGCGTCGTGAGCCTGTCCTGAACGTTCGCCAACGTACATGTTGCCGTTGGGGCCGAAGGTGATGTCCGCGGGCGGCGTGGTGTACGGCACCGGGTTGCCAACCACGACGAGGTTGGGCATCGACACTTCAAGCGTCGCAGGTCCGGCGAACTGGCCCGTCGCCGTGAGCGGCACGCTCCAGACTTCGTTGTTGAGAACCGGATCAGGATTGAACCCGTCTTCGATCCAGACGCCGTAGTAGAGCTTGCCTTCGGCTTCGTTCACTTGCACCGCGAAGATGCGCCGACCGCGCGCCGTGATGCCTGGCTGCTGATCGTCGGGTAGTGGTGTCGACAGTCCAAGACCGTGATCGAAGATGTCGGGCCCGGCCGGTCCGATCGGACGGATGGGCGAAACCGGGCAGCCCTGAGGCAGCGCGATGCGATAGATGCGGCCGTCTTCAAAGTTGGAAACGTACAGGCTGTTGCCGCGAGAGCCCCACGTGACCTGCGCGAGCTTGGGGCCGGTGTTGGGCAACTGCGCCAGCAGACAGATGTTGCCGGTCGTGCCATCAAGCCGCCACACCGCGCCATCGCCGCCAGGCGTGGGGAAGCCGGCGTTGCCGCCCGGAAAGCCGATCTCGAATTCATAGTCGAATGAGGTGACGTAGATGTTGGGATTGGGCGCGCCGTCGAGTGTCACGCCGAACACCAGCCCCAGATTGCGCGCGGTCCACTCATGCACGCCCGCGCCAGCGTTCCAGAAGCGCGGCGGGTTCCAGTTGACGTTCACGACCGCGCCCTGGCTGGCGGGGTTGCGAATGTCAAGCAGTTGGACGACCGGGTCGTCAACGTCCTGAATCGGATTGGGGCCGTTCTGCAACGAGTTGTTCGCAGAGTGCGTGTGGACAAGTTCGCCCGGATCAACCGGGAGCGCGGAACCCGCGCCAGCTTGTGCGAGCGCGATGCGGCCCGCGGCCGCGAGCGTGAGCGTTGCGATGCTGAGTGAACGATGCATGAGCGTGTCTCCTGAGGGTCCAGACCCTCATCTGTGGTGCGCAGGGAGCCCGATCTTGCACATGCTTTGCGTTTGTGGGGTGATCAAGGGGCGATAAACAAAGAACCCGGCACCATCGCCGGGTTCTGTGAGGGATCTGCTCGTTGCTGCGATCAACCGGGGACGCCGCCCGGGGCAGGCAGCGCGGCAATCGCGTTGAGGGGCGAGCCTTGCGTGGTCCAGCCGCCCGGCTGCGTGAGGTCCCAGTGCAGGTACGTCGCAACGAACGCCTCGGGCGCGCGAGCGACGACGCTGAAGAGGCTGAGCGCGGGCTGTGCCAGCAGTTCGGGTGTTTGGTGCAGGTTCACCACGCGCGTCTGCTGGGGCAGCAGCACGAAGTTGGCCGTGCGACGCGAGCCGCTGGGGAAGACAAAGTCCAGCGTGATCGTGAGGTTCTCGCTCTGCGGGTTGTAGAGCGTGATGTGCTCGAAGTAATTGACACCCAGGCTGCCCAGGTTGAGGAAGCCGTCGCTGAACGTCCACTTGGTCGTCGCAAACGTGTTGATGTTGGTCGCATTGCTGTCGCGGCGAGCGCTGTCAATCGCTTCATTCGCGACGAGCGTGAGCCCCGCAGAGATGACGCGGAACGTGCCAAAGCTCGTGCCGCCCGGCGCGAGTGTGTTGAGCGTGACGGTGCGGCGTTCCTTCGGACCCAGCGTGTAGAAGTCGCTGCTCTGGTTCGTGGTGCCGTCGTAGGAGCCCAGCAGTTGCACGTTGATCTGCGTGTCACCCGGATTAAAGAGCACCGCGCGGTTGCTGACGCTTGCACGCAGCTCGATGTTGCTCAGCAGGAAGTTGCTTGCGGTGATGGGCGTGCCATTCAGATCAAGCTCCTGACCAAGTTGTGTGAAGCCGCGATTCTGGCCAGGCGCGAAGCGCGTGTGGGCCGCGATGATCTTCTGATCGCTCGTGACAACCGCGCTGTAATCGCTGTTGGCGTTCAGAATCGCCGTTTCGACTTGCAGAGCGGCACCGGCCCGACGGAATGCAGGCACCGACAGAATGATCGGCTGTGTGGGATTGCCCTGCGTATCCCAGAACTGAATGGTGACGTTCGCCGTCGTGGGATACGGGTTGTAGATGACGATGAAGTCCAGCGTGCGCGTCGAAACATCCGCAAAGCCCCAGCGCAGTGCGGTGCGGTTGGTCAGGCTCTCGCCAGTGCCCGGACCGTCGCCCGGCACGCCGAAGCTGTCGTAGCGAGAGAGCTGCGCGCCGATGGGCAGGCTGGTCTGCACTTCAATCGCGTACGGCTCGTTGGCGCGGGGGTTGACGACCAGGTTCTGGTTGCGCACGGCCGTCGCCACGCCCCAACGCGTGTTCGCCGGAATCGTGCCGGTCTCAAAGACCTGATCGCGATCGCCCGTTTCATACCGCAGAATCACGCGGTAATCAACCGGCACGTTCTGATCATTCACCATCGGCACAAACTCGTTGACGTTTTCCACCGTGCGGAAGCCTTCGGGATAGAACACGCGCGTCCACGCAGTGACGGTGATTTCATACACCACGCCGATCGCGTTTGCGTCGGCGGGAATCGCGAAGATCTTGACCTGGCCCGCAGGCAAGCCGTCGTCAAACACGATGGTGACGTTGATGTCATCCTGCCCGCTCGCGGGTGTGCGCCTGGCCAGAATGCGATCGCTCGTGTCGTAGCGGCCGTTCTGATTGCTGTCGATGAAGAAGTCGACGCTGGTGATGGGGCGGCTGTTGTTCTCGACGAGATTGGTCACGGTGAGATTCAGGTTCTCGCCGGGAATCACGCGAGCGCCGGGTCCGGAGAAGGTGGTGATGGTGGGGCCGTCCACATTCCGCAGCACGCGGGCGTTGGTGCCGTCGTAGCGAATCAGATCCAGTCGCGAGCCGGCGTCAAACTGACCGGTGATGATCGAACCGGCCACATCACTCAGCAGCACGATGGGCAGCGCACGTGACTCCAGCGAATCAAAGATGCCCGATGACGTGCCCCACAATGCCATCCAGTCGCGCAGGCCGTTGATGCTCTCACGCAGCACGATCAGATCAAGATTGCCGTCGAGATTGAAGTCGCCCGTGGGTCCCAGCGCCGTGTAGCCGAAAGTCGCGATGTCGCGATTGATCGATTCGCTCGTGAAGCCGCCCGTCAGGCTGCCCGTCGCGCTCGCGCCCTTCAGGTCCGCCGCGCCGCCCGAGCCTTCGATCCACACAAGGTCGACAAATGCATCGCTGCCGAATGCCGCCGCGCGCGGCTTGCCCGTCACATCCGTGATGGTCGGTCCGACGGCGGTTCCCGTGCTCGTGTTGAGCACCGACGAAACCGTGTTCGTGTTGGGGTTCCACACAATCAGGTCGTCGCGGTTGTCGCTGTCGACCCGGCCACTGCCGGCAAAGCGCGTCGCATCGGGCACTTGCAGCGCCGTCGCGAACGCGAAGAAGCTGATGGTCGTGCCGCTCGTGACGTTCTGCAGAATCTCCAGATCGCCGCCACCTTGAATCATCGCAAGATCGGGCAGCGCGTTGTTGTCATAGTTGAAGACGATCACATCCAGCGAGTTGATCAGCCCCGCGATCAGTTGCGGCGTGAACCCGCCCGTGCCATTGTTCACGAACAGATACCCGCCCTGCGCCAGAATGTCGAGGTCGTTGTCGTTGTCCGCATCAAACGTCAGCAGACCCGCGTCCATCTGCCCGATGATCGCAAACCCCAGATTGATCGGCGTGGCCGCAGTGAACGACCCCGAGCCGTTGTTGTTGTAGATGGTGATGATGCCCGTATTGGTGCGGCTGGTTGTCGCGAAGTCCACGTCACCATCGCGATCAAAGTCACCCGAGATCGACGGCGCGAACGACGATGTGACGGCGTTGCCAGACTCAAACCCCAGTCCGGTCAGCAGCTCGCGTCCTTCCAGCGATTCAACAGGGGTCACACTGCGCGACACAAGCTGACGCGTGATGGTGTTCGCAAGGCGCTGAAAGAACGTCGACTGAGTAAGCTGCATGACGAATCCCTCTATCTCGGAAAGACCGGGTCTGGCTGACCCTTCGTTGTGGACGTGTATTGACGTTGCTCGGTGTACCCGGGCTCTCCGCTGGCCGACGAATCGCGTTCGCCGCCCGTCGAGAGCGTTGCCAGGCTGCACCAAGACCGCTTGCGTGGCAAGCGCGACCCACCTTCTCCTGCAGCCCCACAGGTACAGGTAAGGTACCAGTCTTGGTGCCGTCGCGTCAACGCAATATCGACTCCCCGCGACTTATTGCTCCAAATAGGGGGTGGAAAGTCCCAGTTCACCAGCAACTCACGCGGGATTTCGCACCGAAGGCATGCTTATCCGCGCCCGGCCGCCGTCAAGCGATCCCGCAGCGCGGGCGGTATCGCGACCTTGCGGGCATTGTCGTAGTCGTAGGTCACGATCGTGCCTTCTCCAACCGCCGCAACCGTGCCTTGCGCTGTACTGATCACTTCGTGCGCCAGCGTGAATCGATCATCCTCGATCTTCACCAGCCGCGCCGTCACACGCAGCATGTCGGGAAAGACAACCGGGCGTCGAAATCGGCACTGCACACCCTGCAGAATGAACCCCACCCGCGTCCCGTTGATGTTCACGCTGCGGACATCATCAAGCTCGAGTGACCGGATAAACGCGATGCGGCTGGACTCCAGATACCGGAAGTACACCACGTTGTTCACATGCCCCAGCGCGTCCATCTCGCCCCACGCCACGGGAACATCAATCGTCGCACGCGAGGCACCCAACACCGCCTTGATATCTGCCAAGTCCAGCATGTTCCAGCGTACCCCGATTTCGCCAGCCGCGCCAGCGGTGCTTCTCGCACTGTCTTCCACACGAACGTCCCGATCTCACACGAAAGGCCCGCACATGACCACCGCAACCCAGCTCCTCGCCGCTCCCGAATCGACCGCCGACATCAAAGTCACGCAGCTCGCATACCTCGACGCGTACGACGCGATGTTCAACGACGACTACGCCTGGGTTGCGTACCGCGAAACCGAAGCCTCCGGCGCATGGCGAGTCCGCATCAAGGCCCGCCATCTCACGGGCGTTGTCTTTGAGCCCGCCATGATGCAGAGCAACGCCCGCAGCACGGGTGCGCAGGGCAAGCCCTTCTTCACTTGGGGCAACGGCATGGAACCTTCCGCAGGCGACGCGCGCCGCGTGGAGTACCGCGTGCACGTGGAGGGTGGCAAGCCCGCCGCCATCGAGATCGTCGCACAGATGCGCAAGGCCGACGGCACCGCGGACGCCGCCAAGAGCGTCCGCTTCGCATGGCCCGCCTGAGTGATCAACACAGCACGCCATGCCCCTGCACTTCTCACCCGACACCTCGCGGCTGTTTCATGCCGCACGACACACGCAGCAACGCGCTCGCGAACAGCGAACGCGTGTGCTTTGGAGGCCCGACATGACACACACCAGCGGCCCCAGCCGATTCCTCGATCTGTCAGGGATTGATCAATTGCCCGTGTGGGCTCAGGTCACGCTGGCGGCGCGACTCGCCCGTCGCGTGACCCTTGGTTGGCGCAACCTTACCGAGCCGCAGCGTCAACCCCTGCTGCACGCGTGCGATCGCATGCTTGCCGCGGCAACCACAGGCCAGTGCAAGGCGGAAGACCGCGCTGCGTTCACCTCTGCATGCGACCACGCAACTGCGCTAAAGGCCGACGCTCTCGCCCTCACGCTCTTCTACGCGGGCGATGCCGCCTTCGCCGCCATGCGTGCCGACGAAACCAGTTGGGGCGACGCAACGGCCGTCGCATCTACACGCAAGGCCCTGCAGTCCGCGTGCAGTGCTGCCCAGTTCGGTCACTTGCAGGTGCGCATCGCCATCGCTGCCGATGCCGACCAGCTCGCATTCGCGTGCAGCGAGCAGAGCCTCGGTCGTCTTGACGTCATGACGCCTCACGTGTTTGGCCGCCTCATGCCCGCCAACGCGCTCACGCCCGCCTTCGAAGAACCCGTCAACATCGAGGATCTCTACCGATGAGCACACTTCTCTCCATCAGCATCACGCTCGCGACGCTTATCGCAGCGCTGGCCACGCTCATCACCGTGCTGTGCACCGGCATGTTCACGCAGCGTCCTCCGCAAGGGCCAGATGCCATGGGCCTCATCGTCCCGCTCGCCACCGCCGCCGCAGCCGTGCTTGGCTTTCTCGCGGCTGGCGCGCTAGCCGGTTCGCGCGGCGCGCTCGACTGGCTGCTGACCTCGCGGGCTGTGGGCTCGCTCATCCTCGGCTTCGCTGGTCTTCTGGTGGGCGGCGCGGTCTTGGGCGCGCTGGTGGGCTGGTCAGAGAAGCATCCTTGGGGCAACGTCATCACGCTCAACTTCATCGGCGTGTTGCTACCTGCGCTCTTCCTGGTCTTCCTCCTCAGCAGTGCATGGGTCGATCTGCCGCGTCTGCGCGGTGGTGGCTTCAAGGCCCTCAGTCTTGCCGCCGCTTCCGCACCAGCGGTGGGCGTTGTCATCGCACTGATCGGCCTGAAGGGCTATGTGCAGATGCAGGCGTATCGCAACGTCGCTGTCGCACAGGAGATGGCCAAACAAGCCGCGGAAGAGTCTCGCCGCGCTGCGCTGACTCCTGAGCAGCGTCTGCTGGAAGACCTTTCGCACTACAGCCCGACGCAGCCCCTGTGGACGCTGGTCGCCGGTCTGCCCGAGGAGCAAAGCGCGTCTCTCCGCGCCATCTGGATCGAGCGAGCGCTGCAGCATCCCGACTTTGAGAACGAACTTCGCTCCACGATGACATGTGACTACGCCGTGTATCGACACGGCTGCGTGATACTGCTGATCGAGATGCCCGCGGATCGCATCAAGCCCGCGACATACGCCCAGTTGCTCGCCAGCGACGCCCGCCAGACCGCGTCCGCGATTCGTGAGGGTGGACTCGCCCGTCGCGACGAGAACGACTACAGCCAACACGCCGCACATATCGCCTTGGCCGCACAGCGCGTGACGCTGACCGACGAGTTGCGGGATGCACTCGATGAACTGCGCAGCGCCGTCGAGCATCCAGCCGCCGCGACCGCGAAGTGATCATCTGCTGATCGCCATCACGCCGGCTTGAGCAGACTCAACGGGCTCTTGCCTTTGCGCAGACACTTGCGAACATCATCCAGCGCAAGAGAGCGAATGAACGCGATGTGACTTGACTCCAGGTAGCGGAAGTAGACCACGTTGTTGACGTACCCCAGCGCGTCCACTCCGCCCCAGGCGACGCGAATGTCGATCATGACGCGAAACGCGGCGACAAGGGCCGAGGTATCCGTGAGGTCAAGCGGGGTCGTCGCACGAGATCATGGTGATGCACATTCGTTTGCGCGACGAATTGCGGCGTGAGAAGCTGCACGAGTCGGGTCGTACGGTCGGCGTTCGTTGCACCGAAGATACGGCAGTGATGAAGATCGCAAAGTTTCTGCAACTTGGCCAGCGATGCAGCGAAGAGTTCTGCGTTCCATGTTTGCCACAGGGCCGCGTTGTGCGTGGGTGGAGCAGCGGAAGGCGATTGGCGAGAAGGGGAGGTTGGCGATGCGCTACTTCGTTGTCATGGGTTTGGTTGCGGCCTCTGGAGTCGCGACCAGTGCATACGCACAACGGACGACCGCCGGATATCCAAACATCTGTGCCGACGCCGCGTCTGCTCCGTCGCCTGTGCCGGAAGGATCGGCAACGGGAGGTGTTGTCGATATGGCTCTGCATGAGCCGACATGCACGCTCTACGTGTTGGTGACGGCGGGCAGCGAGTCCGACAACAACTTTTTCACGGATACGGTCGTTCAGAACGCAGCCGAGCAACAGTGGATCATCGATAGGTTTCTGTCGGGTTCCAACAGCGACCGCATTCTGGGTATCGGGGGTTCGCCAACGGGTCAGCCGCTGCCTTTCGCTGCGTGGCAACCCGGCCAGCCCGACAATGCCAGCGGCTGCAGCGGCGTGTCTGGCTGCTCCACTGGACTTAACGAGTGCCGCATCGTCATGAACTGGCACTTTGCGAAGGGACTTCCGGGCGCTGTGCTTGGTAGTTGGAATGATGTTCCGGCGTGGGGTCGTTCGAGCAACGCGTCGGGAGTGTGTACCGAGCCGCCATCAACTCGATATCTCGCACTTCGTCGTATCTCGCTGCCTTACTTCTCTGCGTCCATGCCCACGTGCGTCGAGAACGAAAATGTCGTCTGGCAGTACCGGGAATTGCGCCAAGGAATCGCCAGCACGCTGGGGGGCGCGCTGCTCGTCACCGTGCCGGTGACATACGCATGGGAGCGCAATGGCCAGACGCTTGCCGACGGGCCGACGGCGGAGGGATCGATCATCGCAGGCGCGACGACCGGCGAGTTAACGCTCACCAATCCGCAGTTCAACGATGAAGGACTCTACACGCTGGTCATCACGGGCCCGTGCGGCATCGTGCGCCAGACCGTCCGCGTCTATGTGAATCCCACAGAATGCAGTTCCATCGATCACAATCGCGACGGCGTTTATCCCGATCCCCAGGACGTCGTTGACTTCATCATGACTTTCGGGCAAGGCGGCGTCGACTTCAACCGTGATGACATCTTTCCCGCTGACGAAGACATCACGGCGTTCTTCAGTGTCCTCGCGGGCGGGCCCTGCATTCGATAGTTCTTCGCGCGCAGCGTGTGTTGTAAATCGCCCGGTCTTCACGCCGGCTTGAGCAGACTCAACGGGCTCTTGGCTTCGCGCAGGCACTTGCGAATCTCGCCCAGTCGCTGCAGGCTGGCCTTGGGCTTGCTGTCCTTGTCCACCAGTCCGCCAAAGGGCATCTCCGGTGCCGTTGTCGGGTCGCCCGGCGTGTCGTACAGCTCATGCCAGCAGATGCCTTGCACGTACGGCTTGCTCGCCATGATGCTGATGGCGTGCGTCATCCACAGCGCCTGCTGCTGCTCGCTCCACGGGCTGCGCCAGTAGCCCGGCTCATAGGGCACCGTTGCTTCTGCACCCACGCGAGGTACATACGGCTTGGGAGCAATCGGCTGGCTCGGTGCGCCCACCGCCGTCACAAAGATCGGCTTCTCGAGCGCTGCATACTTGTCCAACAGCGCAGACAAGCTCAGCATGTCCCGCGTCGCAAGCCCCGGCTCTGCATGGCCCATCTGCAGTCGCAGCGCAATCGCATCAATCGGCAGCTGCGTCGTCAACACCGCCTCCGCATACACGTAAGGCGGAATGCTTCGCTTGTTCTGCACCAGATACTCGCCCCAGGGCTGCTGCAGTTCCAGTTGCACGCGGGCCGTGGGGTGCAGCTTCTTGATCAGCATTACGCTCAGCCGCGTCAAATCCAAAATCTGCTCGAAGCTGATCTTGAAGTTCGTATTGACATGCAGGCCGCTCGCCACAGTCCATCGCGAAATCGTCTTGCGATACCGTGTCACCACCGCCTGAATGTGCTCAAACACCAAGTCGCGCAGCGTGTCGTAATCGTTCTCCCAGATGAACAGCCAGTCCGGCGCGCTGCGGGGCCGCAGATCAACCACCGGCCCGCCCACCAGCGGCAGCTTCGCCGTGCGCACCGCCCACTCAATCCACCGGTCAGTCGTCGCAAAGTTGTACTTGCCCTCAACCGGCTCCAGATCGACCCAGCGCATCGGCATCGTGAGGAAATCGCACGTCGCGGCACCCGCTTTCGCCAGCGATTCGTTCATCTGGCCGGGCGAAATCGCGCACCCAATAAGCGGCACACCAGGCAGCGTCACATGCCCGCTCCCCGGCACCACAACCGGCGCACCTGCAGGCACAGTTTCCTGCGAGCTCTTGGTGAACGCCGCGCGCGCCGCGTTGTACGACTCTCCACTCAGGCGTCCCTTGAGCTGACGAGCTGACTGAATCAGCGCGAGTTCCTCGCCCGCTTCCAGCGCCAGTGCCAACGCTTGTGCCGCCTTGCGATCAGCCTCAGGGTGATAGCCGGCGTGCAAAGCATCCGCCGCACCGTCCTGCTTCTTGTTCTGCGCCACCAGCGCCGCCGTGAAGTTGTCGCGCGCCAGTTCAAACTGCTGCAACACCGGATGCTCCGGAGGCAGTTCGGTCAGTTGCCAGTCTTCCAGCTTGTTCAGCAGCAGCATGATCTGATGCCGCGCCAATTCAATCGCCAGCAGGTAAGGCCGCGCCCGGTCCGGAAGCAGCGTCGTCTGAAGCATGAGCAGACCGATCACAGGCGTGTGCGGCGTGGGCAACAGCTTCGCCAATGCGTCAGGCAGTTGCGGACGCTGCACTTCAATCTGCACCGCAAGCCCCGCCGTGTTCGACGCACTGGCCTTCTCGCACGACACCCGCCCGGGCGACAACTGCACCTGTCCCTGCGTGGGCACCTCATGCTGCGCCGTGACGTACGCATGCCTCGGCGGAAAATGCCGGGCATCCACGCCGTCAGAATCAAAGACCACAAAGCTCAGCATGAGAGAAACTCAGAACCAAAGGGCGGACAGAACCTGCGAACGGGTATTGTCGCACGCTGGCGAGGCCAGACAACCAGATATTGCCAAGAAGTTCATCCCCCTCACTAGCGTCAATTCGACGGCAGGACCACATCAATGTCCCGCAAATACGCCGCGCCCGCCGGATCATCGCTGCCGAGTGCGTTTCGTGCCCATGGCGGAATCATCACTGCCACGCGCAGGTGAATTTGCAGGTCCTGCTCCGTTCGCGGCACACTGACAATCACTTCATCACGTGTCACAGACACTTCGAAGAAATGCGTGACATCGCGCAGACCGGGCCACGCCTGCTCAAGCTGCACGGGCAAGGCAGTCTCCCCGATCGAAATGCCTCGCACCCGCAGCAATGTCTCAGCGACGTAGTCGCCATCCTTGGGCGTTATGCGAATGAACGTGCGATCCACGCGTGGCGAAGCGATCCGGTCAATATCCACCACAAACGTCTCGCGATAGAACCGCTCTTGCAGCGCTTCGGGCATCGCGCTGAACTGCTGCAGCATGTACGCGTGCTGTTCTCGCGAGATGAGATAAAGCGATTCGCGCCGCAGATCGAGCAGCTTTACGAAGATGCGCTCATGATCGGCAGCAGTAAAACTCGCCATGCGCTGCGAGAGTTCCATCCACGCCTCTCGGCGATCGGACCCCTGGCCAAACACCATCGCTTCGACCACAACCGTCGGCAGTTGTGGGAGCCACCGCGTGCTCCAAGCTGGCGATGAAAAGAGGGCAAAGCCCAGCAGAATGCACGCCGCGCCGCTGGCAATACGAACCGGACGGGACCGCTTGACACCCACAGCCAAGTCGGCCAACCACCCTTTGCCGCACTCCGGACACCGATGCGGCGCGGAAGGATCGTTCTCGGGCGGGTAGCCGAAGCTGTACTCGTAATCGCAGAACTTGCACACACGCTGCGTACCCACGCGTCGCGGCCGACCGGAGAGCGCCAGAGGAATGCCGCTCGCAATCAAGATGGGTGCGAGCGACATCGCCGCCTGCGACCATGTCAAGGTGTGCAGCACAATGCTCAGGGCACACAGCATCCCCAGACCGTTGGCCACAAACTGCGTCAGCATGAGTAAATCCGCGCGAGCGGTCAATCGCTGGTTGTGACGTTGAATGACCGCGTCATTGCGCAGCCGCAGAATAAACGGGAACGCGAACGCCAGCCCCGTCATCATCGCCAGGAATTCGTTCCAGCCCAGCAAGCCGTAGATGCCCCACCCAACCGCGGTGCCAAACAAGTAAGGCGGCATCACACGCTTGACCACAGGCACGCTATCCCGCCAAAACGTCACGGGCGGCCGCGAAGCAACGGAACTGTCAGTGGTGGGGGTGGGGGCGGCGTCCACATGCAATCGTTGGCACCCCACCAAAGAAAAAGGCCGCGATCGCTCGCGGCCTTCACACTTCGTTACTTCGTTACTGCTTAACCCAAGCCGCCCTTGAACTGGAACTGCTTGAACTTCTCGCGCTGACGACGCAGAGCGGGCGTTTCCTTCGTGATCTCTTCGACGCTGCGGCCTTGGATCTTCTCCTTGCCGAAGCCGCCGCGACCACCGCCAAAGCCACCCGGCTTGCCGCCACCGAAGCCGCGGTTGCCGCCGCCAGCGGGAGCGCCGCCTTCCTTGCCAGCTTCGCCCGGCTTGCCGTCACCACGCGGTGCGCGGGCGGGCATCTCGGGAGCGGGCTTGAGAGCCTTGATCGACAGGCTGATCTTGCGGTTGGCAACGTCAACCTTCAGCACCTTCACGCGGACGACTTCGTCCTGCTTCAGGACGTCTTCAACCTTGTTGATGCGCTTGTAGTCGATCTCGCTGATGTGCACCAGGCCATCAATGCCCTGGGCGAGTTCGACGAACGCGCCGAATTCCAGGATCTTCGTGACCTTGCCCTGCAGTTCCGCGCCTTCCACGATCTCAGCCGCCTGCTGAGCGAACGGATCGCCCGCAACCTGCTTGATCGACAGGGCGATCTGCTTCTTCTCGTCGTCGATCTTCAGGATGCGGACGTTGACACGCTGGCCTTCCTGAATGTGCTTGGCGATGTGCTTCTCGCCGAACATGGAGCGGTCGTAGCTGATCTCGCTGAAGTGGACGAGGCCGTCGAGGCCGCCCAGATCGACAAACGCGCCGAACGGCATGATCTTGCGGACGGTGCCTTCAACCGTCTGGCCTTCCTGCAGCGTCTCGCGGAGCTTCTTGGCGTTCTCTTCGCGTTCACCCTTGAGCACGTCGCGACGGCTGAGGACGATGTTGCCCTTGCCCATGCGTTCAACACGCACGACGGCGCAGGTCATCTTCTCGCCGATGAAAACCTTCAGGTCGGCAATGTGGTCGAAGCTCACTTGGCTGGCCGGCATGAAAGCGCGGTGATTGGCGACTTCCAGCTCAAGACCAGCAGGCTTGTTATCCTTGCCATTGACGACACCCGTCACGCGGGCTTCGACAACCTGACCGGCTTCCAGCTTCTCCCAGTCAGCCTTGCTGACCGCGCCGGGGCGCGAGCAGATGAAGACGTTGTCGCCGCTCTCGAACTTGTCGACGACAACTTCGAGGTCCGTGCCGACGACGGGCAGGTCCTTGTCCTCGGGGTACTGCGTCCGCGAGAGGATGCCCAGTTCCTTGGGGCCAAACTCGATGAAGATGTCGGTGGGGCCGACGCTCACGACCTTGCCGTTGCGGTGTTCGCGGCCAGCCTGCACGACGCGGGGGCCGCGCAGACGCGCGGGGGCGCCGGCTTTGACGGGGGCGGGCTCAGCCGCGCCATGGGCTTCCATCTCCTTCATGGCCGCGTCGATTTCGGCCATGGTTTCTGCGGAGAGTGAGGAGGGGGTGTTGTCGGGCTGAGCGGTCATGATGGGGTTCTTGGGAAAGTGCGTGAGGCTGCCAAGTGCGTTTGGTTCCACCGCGTGGCAGGGCCTCGTTCCGGGCGCAGTGGGAAGTGATTCTAGGCGTTGGCAGGCACACGCGCGTCGCCAGCCAGCCCCACGCGCGGGGTAATCAGCCCGCGCACACGGGCAATATCCCGCTGAATCTGCCCCAGCAGCGCAGGCAGGCCCGGAAACTTCATCTCATCCCGCAGGAAGTGTGCGAACCGCACCCGCAGTTCCCATCCATATTCAGGAAGTCCCGGGAGCGCTGTCCAGCCGCCGCTCGCCTCGCGCAACAAGTGCACCTCCACCCGTCGCTGCACGCCATTGACCGTCGGTCGCATGCCCACATTGATCGCCGCAGGCAGCACCGTGCCATCAGGTAGCACGCCCATCCCCGCATACGCACCGTTCATGGGCATCAGGCATTCGCTCACCACGTTGGCCGTCGGAATCTGAATCTGCCGCCCCAGCCGGTCGCCCTGCTGCACCGTGCCGACAAACTCATACTGCCGCCCCAGCACGCAGCCGGCGTCGGCCACACGGCCATGGCTCAGCAGCCACCGCACCAAAGACGAACTGGCTCGCACCACCGCATGGTCGTTGAGCGTCACCTCCACGCCAGCCACAATCTGCACATCGCACCCGCGCTCTGCCGCCTGTGCCCGCATCGTGTGCACATTACCGCTGCGATGCTTGCCAAAGTGAAAGTCCTCGCCCTCAGCGATCAGCCCCGGCTTGAACTCATCCAGCACCCACCCCAGAAACTCCGCCGCCGATTTGTCAAGCAGCGCAGGCGTTGGCTCCAGTCGCACCACGTCATCCGCGCCTGCCGCAAGCAGCGCATCGCGCCGCTGCGCAAACGTCGTCAATCGCTGCGGCGTGTGCTGAGGCCGCAAAAGCACGCTGGGATGCGGATCAAACGTCAGCGCAATCACCTTGCCGCCGTGCGCCCGCGCGTGGGTCTTGCACGCATCCACCAGAGCCTTGTGGCCCAGGTGCACGCCGTCAAAGTTGCCGATGGTGATCGCGTTTGCGGGCACCCACAAGGGTAACCGCGACAACGCGCCTCGCGACGCTTACTCCGACATCATCACGAACCGTGCGTCATCCACGATCATCGTCTCATGAAGTTCGCTCGCGAAGCTGCTCATGTGCGAGGCGTACAGACCCCACTTGATGCTCAGCCCTGCCATCACAAGGAAGCAGATCCACGCCGCGATCTCCGCAATGCGACGCCGTCGGAAGATGTACAGAATGCCGCCATTGACGGTCATCGCCCCGAACTTGAACAGCGCGACCGCCTGCACGCTGCCGTGCTCCATGATGTAGCGGGCCAGCGGATTCAGTTCCACCATACCGATGCTGGTCACGTACGTCAGCGTCAGCGCCAGGTCCGCCACGCCCATCAGAAACGTCGCGAAAAGAAGGATCACCACCCGCAGCCCGCGGCACTCTGGGCTCGTCGCCACACTCCACGTACGACGCCACCCCGCCGCGTCGTGCGGTGTCCTCACGCCAGGCTGGGCAAGTCCCATGACCCTCATGACTTGCAGCCATCGACCCAAGACTCCCCGGACTTTGCGCAACTCCTCCCTTGCTCTCAGGATTTCGCGCTAGACCTTCCATGCACGCTAACCTCACGCCCGGAAACCACACTGTCGGTGAGGACGTATCAACTTCGTCGCCTTCTCTGTCGATCCTCCCGGGTCCACCCCGTTCTCTATCGCTCCCGCAGGAAGCCCGCCATTGCGTCACGCTCCCGCGACATCCCGCCTGCCTCTCGCTGCCGCGATGGCTCTGCTCGCAGGGCTTCCCGCGTCGCTGCACGCGCAGGCTCCCGCTCCGGTCGCGCGCCAGCCCGGCTTCAATCAGCCTGCCAACCAGCCCGCTTCACTCCGCAAGGTCTTCGTCGACGAAGCCGTCGGAGCCCGCGACGCCCTCACCCGCGTGCGCGAACTCATCGAAGGCGAGAACCTGGGCGAAGCCATCCGCGTGCTGGGTGGCACCCTCCGCGACGAAAGCAGCCAGTTGCTCGTCAGCGAAGCCGACCCGTCGCTCTACGAGCCCGTACGCGACATCGTCCACCGCATGTTGCTGGCCGATCAGGCCCTGCTCGCTCGCTATCGCCTCGAAAACGAACCCGCCGCCGCCGACCAGTTGGCCAAAGGCGAGTTCCGCCGCGTCGAGCAGGAACGCCTCCTGACCACCTCCGGCTTCGAAGCCGCCCTGCGCGTCGCGCAGACCGAGATGGAGTCCGCCCGCTTCTGGAGCGCGTGGCGCGTCATCACCCAGCTTCGCCAGCACCCCGACATCCAAGGCGAGCGCGCCAAAGACGCCATCGCACTCGCACAGCAGATCGCCACGCTCCTCGCTGACGCGCACGTCACCAAAGAACTCGACGCATGGGCAAAGGCTGCGAATGTCACCCCGCCCGCCGCCGACGCGATCACGCCGCCTCAGATCGCTCGCCAGCGCAGCACCAACTCGCTTGATGCCTACCCGGCGCCCGCATGGGACAAAGTGCCCAACCGCCCGCTCCAGTCCTGGGTCTTCACCGCGCCGCCCGAAGATGACGAGCAAGACACCGCCGAGCAGCGCTTGCGCGGCCTCGTTCGCTTCAACACCCCGCCACGCGGTCGTAACGACGTCACGCCGTGGATCTTCCCCGCCCTCGCCGGCAACATCGTCTACGTGAACGACAGCACCAGTGTCGCCGCCTTCGACGCCGGCACGCTCAGCCTCCTCTGGCGCACCCAGCCCGTGGGCGTGATTCGTCGCAGCATCGCGAACAACTGGGGCTACGGCATCGCCAATTCGCGCTCGCTGGAAGACATCGCTTCCGTCACCGTCAGCCGCGGCGTTGTCGTTGCTGTCACGGGCGAACCCATCAACAGCATGCGCCAAGGCGACGATCGCCTCCACGCCATCGACGCAGGCACTGGCAGCATCAAGTGGAGCCTCGATATCGAGCAGCTCGACCAGCGCCTGCAAGGCGCTTCGGTCCGAGGCGTGCCCGTCATCGAAGGTGACGTCATCGTCGTCGCTGCGCGTCGCCCCGGCCTGCTTCGCCGTGTCACCACCATCTACATGGTCGGTATCGATCTCTACACCGGCCGCCTCCGCTGGATCCACCCCATGGGCAGCGTGGGCACCCAGCCCTGGAGCGTGCGAGGCACCAATCGTCCCGACACCGCCACGCTGCATAAAGGCATCGTCTACCGCGGCGACGAAATGAGCGTGCTGGGCGCCTACGACGCGGGCCTCGGTCGTCCGCTCTGGGTCCGCCTCACAACCCCCATCCCCGAACTCGACGCTAACGCGCCGATCATGAGTCAGCGCGCCGGCCTGCCCTTCCAAATCGTGCAGCCCGTCGCCGTCTCGCGAGAAGCCGGCGATCGCCTCTACTTCCTCGAGCCCACCGAGCAACGCGACGTGATCGAGCTCGACGCGCACACCGGCAAACTGCTCGCATCACGCACCGGCGCCGAACTGGGTTCGCCCGAATACCTCACGCTCGTGGGCGACAACCTCGCCTGCGTCAGCAACTTCGGCTTCAGCTTCATCAACGTTGACCGCTTCGCCCAAGGCAAGCTTCTCAGCACAGGCACGATTGAGCAAGTCGGCTTCGCAGGTCGCGCGACCGCGATGGGCGATCGCCTCACCGTCCCGATCGTCGATGGCCTGCTCACGATTGACCCCACCAACCCCAACAAGTTCGATCGCATCGAACTCCGTCACACCGGCAACGTGCTTTTCGCCACCACCGAAGACGGCTCTGGCGCGCTGCTTGCCGCCGCCGATGATGCGCTGCACTCTTACCTCCCTTGGGAAATCGCTCGCGATGTCCTCACCGCCCGCATGGACCGCGACGCGACTGACCCCAAGCCCGCGCTGGCGTTCATCGAACTCGCGCTGACCCAGGGCGAGCCCGCGCTCGTTCCAGCGCTGGCCGATCGGGCGCTGCGCATCATCACACAGAACCCTGCCGAGCACGAAGCCACGCGCGAACGCCTGTTCCGCACCATCGCTCGCCAGCTTGCGCAGTCGCGCACTGCCGCTCGCCAAGACGTCAGTCAGGCGGACAACCCCGCCGCCAGTCCCGCCCCCAATCAAGCCGCCGCTGAGGCCAAGGTCGACACCCCCAAGCCCATCAGCGACCTCAGCCTCCTCGCCGAATTTGAGAAGCGCCTGGCCCTTGCAGCGCAAATCCCCGGCGAACGCGTCACCGCGCTCTTCGAACGCGCATGGCTGCAAGAAGCCCTGCAAAAGCCCGCCCTCAGCGTCGAAGCGCTGCAGGAAGTCCTCGCCGATGAGTCACTCGCCACCGTCGACATGACGCGCCTGGAGCTCCCCGGCGCAGGCAGCGACCGAACCACCGCCGCCGATGTCGCCACGCAGTTGCTCGCCGACACGCTCACCAAGGCCGGCCCCGCTCCCTACGCGCTCTTCGATGAAGAAGCCCAGCGGGCCTTCGACGCGTTGCCGCCTCAGCCCACCTTCGCCCAGCTCTCACGCATCGCCCGTCAATACCCCTTCGCCGCCGTCACGCCCAGCGCGTGGCAGCGCGCGGGCGAAGCCGCGACCAAAGCGGGCGATCGCGCCGCAGGCCGCCAGGCTCTCGGGCTCGGGCTGCAGGCCGCCATCACCAACACGCGCATCGGCCGCGAAGGTCAAACACAGTTGCTGGGCCAGTTGGTGAGCTCGCTCATCAGTCTCAGCACGGGAGAAACGGCCGACCTCGCCTCCATCCAGCCTTTGCAGCGGCTGCTGCTCTCGCTGCACCAGCGCACGCCTTCGTTGCGAGTCACGGTCGCAGGTCAGGACATGACCGCGGATGAGGCAGCCCAAACCCTCGCCCGCCGCTTCGCCGGTCGCACTCACGCGACAGTCGCAAGCACCTTCGAGCCGGTCGCCCAGCTCATCGAAGGCTGGGAAGTCGTCACGCCGCTCGATCTCACGCGCGGTGCGAGCCCGCCCGCCGACCTTGCGTTCGACGCCGTCGTCATGATCTCGCGTGACGAGCGTCGCCTCGCGCTCTTTGCCGTCAGCGCCATCGACGGCGCGCTCTCCCGCGTCTGGGAACGCGAAATCGACGTGCGTCCCACCGTCGTCCGCGTCGGCCTGCGCGACACCGTTCTCCTCTGGCCCCGCCCCGGCGCCGCACAGCTTGAAGCCGTCTCCAATCTCGACGGCAGCATCGCCTGGCTCTCGCCCACTTTCAGCGAGATGCCCGCCTTCGCTCGCGGCGATGCCGACGAGCGCACATCCAGTCTCGGCACACCCCTCGACGGCGTCGTCCGCGGCGACGACATCGTCCTCGCCAGCGACGGCGCACGCGCCGTCATGACCGAGCGCCGTGGCCGCTGCGCCGTTGTCGATCTCGCAACGGGCAAAGTGCTGTGGGCCGGCACCACCGGCCTCACTGGCGTCTTCGATACCGAGTTCACCGATACTGCCGTTGTCTTTGTGGGCTCCCAGCCCGACGCCACAACCGCGCGCAACACCCCGGTCGTTTCCTGCATCGACGTCGCCACCGGTCAACCTCGCTGGCACATCCAAGGCAAGGCGCTGGGTGATCACGCCCGCTGGGCACGCGGCCTGCCGGGCGGCGACGTGCTCGTCGGCACGAGCAGCGGCGTCCTGCGCCTCCGCGCCGGCGATGGCAGCGTCGCCTGGCATTCATCCTCCGCCGACGTCCGCTCCAGTCTCAGTTCATGGATTCTCAAGGATCGCGCCATCGTCCTCAATGGCGACTTCGATCTCTTCGACATCTCACTCGACACGGGCGTCGCCAGCACCAAGCAAATCGACGTGCGCGATCGCCTCATGCTGCCCTTCAGCAGCGCAATCGTCAACGATTCGCTCCTGCTCAGCAGCAGTCTGGGCATGGTCGTCATCAATGGCAAGGGTGAACTGGCAGGTGTCGACGCCCTTAACGGCGATTCTGGCCTCGAGCCCGCTCTTTTCGCCGGCGATCACGCCGTGATTGTCGAATCTGGCGAGCGCGAACCGCTCAACGACGATGGCAACTTCCTCGCCAGCCGCCTGCTGCTGCTCAGCACGCGCGACGCACGCATCATGCGCGAGCAGTCCGTCGTGCTGTTTGACAGCCCGTCAACGATGCATCTGCTCGATAATCGCGTGATCGTGGGCCAAGGCCCCTTCACGATCGTCTACCGCACCCGCTGATCGCTTACGTCAGGCTCGCCAGCCGCCCGCGGTTGCTGCGCGTCTGACGCATGTAGCTCTGCAGGTTGTTGCCCGGGCACTCCGTCGGCTTCAGTTCCTGGTGCGTCGCTACCCGGCTCATCGGCACGCGATACCGACGCATCAGCTCCGCCAGCATCATGTCCAGCGAGTACAGCTGCGCCTGCGTGGGCCGATCGCGCTCAAAGTTCCCCATGCACATCACGCCAACATTGTGGTCGTTTGTCGAGGCCACGTGCGCGCCCTCGATGTTGATCGGCCGACCTTCCCACACGCGTCCGTCCGGATCGATGATGTAGTGATAGCCGATGTCCACCCACGTGCTGCCGCGCTGCAGGTGCGCCCGACGAATCTTGTTCAAGCGAGCAATCGCCCAGCTCTGCCCGCGCCCGTCAATCTCCAGCGCATCGTGGTGCACCGTGATGCGCTGCACGCCGTTCATCCGCTTGCTCAGATTCCACTTGGGCTGCTCGCGCGTCCACGCCGACCGCCCAATCACCTGGATGCCCGTCGGCTGCGCTTGTGGCTGCGGCGTCTGCTGCGCAATCACCGGCTGCCGGTTGGGCACCGTGTAGTTCATCTTGGGCGGCTCAGGCAGCGGCTCCTGGTCAGGCCACACCGGCTGCGGAAAGTTGTCCGCCAGCCGTGAGCCCCCGCAACCTTGCAGAAACGCCATGCCGCCCAGCAGTGCGCCGCCTTTCAGCAGCGTCCGCCGCGTCACCGCCGTAATCGGCGGCAAGCTGAACAACTTGCCACTCGCGCGAGGCGCGGCGGCATCATCTCCAGCGTGAGCAGTGGGGGGCGTGAAGGGCGTAACGGGCGTGGCGGTTTGGTCGTGCGCATCCATGAAAGAAAACTCCACGCGTGCTATCGGCTCGCCTCCGTGCGAGAGTCGAATTGTAGCGGAACGCCGATCGCCAAACGTCGCCGGCCCCGCCAGCGGTGTCCTTTGCAGCGTGTTCATCAGGCTTTACACCGGGTAGATTCGGTAGCGGCGTGCCGCTGGGCGGATACAACCCCGGGGATGCCGGTAGCTGCGAGGGCTTCGTTCGGTAGTCGGCAGCGGATCGCAACGTCCATGCGCAGGAGATATCGATATGCGGGCGAATCGAGTATCAGCGTTGATTGTCGCAGTGGCATGTGCGGTCGGGTGCTGGGCGTCCGCCGCCTGCGCTCAATCGATCGACGCGCAGGAACTGGGCCCCAGAATCGAACAGTCGATCGCCGCCGAGTCGTTGGGGACTTTCTGGGGTGGCGTCATCGTCTCGCACAACGGCCAACCCATCGCAACATACGTCAATGGTCTTGCCGACAAGCGATTGCGTCCTATCGACGCCGATTCACTCTTTGATATCGCCAGCATCTCCAAGCACTACACCGCCGTCGCGATCCTTCGCCTCGCGCAGGACGGCAAGCTGAGCGTGAACGACACCGTCGCCAAGTACTACGACGTGGGCGGCAAGGCCGGCTCCATCACCATCCAGCACCTGTTGACGCATACTGCCGGGCTTGACGACCGGCTGAGCATCCAGCGACTCGACTTTCAGGATCGCGACGCCGCCGTCCGCCTGGCGATGAACTCCAAGCTCGCTTCCTTCCCCGGTGATGAGTACCGCTACAGCAATTCCGGCTACATCATCCTTGCCGCCATCATCGAGAAGGTGACAGGCGGCACCTACGAAGACTACATGCGAGGCACGATCTTCCCGCTCGCCGGGCTGAAAAGCACCGGCTTCATCGATGGCATCAACCTCGACGAATCTCGCCAGACCGCCCGCATCATCACTTCGCCCTCAGGACAGCGGCGCGTCACTACCTGCTTCACATCATCAGGCGGCGAGCCGTGGGCCTGGGGCCTGCGCGGCGCAGGCGGCATCGTCTCCACACTTCATGACATGGTGCGCTGGAATCAGGCCCTGCAAGGCGACGCCGTACTGAATGAGGCGTCACGCCGCACACTCACGACACCTGCCCTGGAGGGCTACGCCTGCGGCCTGGAAGTAGCCGCCACCAGTTGGGGCACCACGAGAATCAGTCATTCAGGCGGCACGCGCGGCTACACCTCGCAAATGGTCAGTTATCCCGCCGAGGGCATCTTCATCGCATGCCTGACCGGCACCGGAGCCAATCCCATCAAGCTCGTCGAACGCATCGAGCAGATGGTCTTCCCCGCGCTGCGCAAGACCGCTTCCGCCCGCGTGCAACTCGCCGGCATCGAGCTTGGCACCTACTTCACCGTGGAAGAACGCATTGCCTGGAAAGTCGAGCCCGCAGGCGATGACCTGCGCCTCACGTTGGCGAACGCCAAAGACATCTCACGCATGGAACTCACCGTCAGTCGCTCGCTCGCCAAGAGCCTCGCCGACCGCGCCGCTTCGGCGTTGGCCGGTCGTGACCTGGTCGAAGGCACATCCGAAGTCGGACTGATGACCATCATGGGTCCGCGCGATGAATCCGGCTGGATGCAGGCCTTCGACGACGCCGAAAACGTCCGCATCGACGTTCTCCCCTCGTACAACAACGGCATGGATCCCCGCGCCACCCTCGTCATCATCGACGAAGCCGCCGGTCGCTGGCCCGTCATCGTCAAGATGAGTGCCGCTCACGCCGATCAACTGCGCGAATCACTCGAAGCCGCTCTGGCCAAGTAACCGGCTCACTCCGGCTTCCGCACGTTCTCTTCCAGCCACCGCCCAATCCGCTCCGCCTGCCCCGGCAGAAAGTAAAACAGCAGCGTGTGCCCGCCCGCAAACGTCAGCCTGTCAGGCCGCCCCATGCGCTCCCACAGCAAGTCGCCACCCTTGGCCGGCACCCACTCATCCCACGATCCGTGCAGCAAGAGCACAGGCATCCCCATCATCGCCTGACTGGTGTGATACGGATCAAGCTTCGCATACGTCAGGTACCGCGCGTACAAATCCTCGCGCACCCGCCGCGGCAGCTTCTCCTCCCCGCAACGCAGCCGCACGCCGCCATCCGTCAGCGTGCTCTCTTGGCTCAGCATCAAGAGGTTCGCCCCCGCGCCGACCATCACCGCCGCCTCCACGCTATCGCGCACCCGCGCCACACTCGCTGGCGTCGCCAGCCCGCCCGCGCTGAACCCGATCACCACAATCGGCGCTCCATCCAAATCGCGCCGCTCGCGCTTGATGTACTCGACAATCGCCTCCACCGCATACGCATTACCCCCAATCGCATTGTCGAGTTCACTCGCCAGCACCCGCGCCATCGCATCAGCATCATCGCCCGCGCAGAACTGAAACGACCCCTTCGCAAGCTTCTCCATCCGCTTGTTGATCTCCCGCGCCTCCTTCGTGATCTTCGCGGCCTCCCCCCGATTCGCCGGCGGAATTCGCACATCCAGATGTGCCCCGGCGCCGGTCGTCACCAGATCCGCCGCATCGCCCAGCAACGCGTTGTATCGCAACGTCAGTTCTGCCAGCCGCTGCTGCAACTGCGCAATCTCCTCGCGGTCCTTCACCGGCACTTCCGCCAACACATTCGTCTGCGTGTCAATGTCAAAGCTCACCCAGCCCTCCTTCGCCAGGTGATCCATGACTTTCGTTTCAAACGGATTGCCCACCAGCGCCGTCAGATGCACCAGCACGCCGCGAGGCCGCTTCTCCTGCACAGGCGGTATCCGCAGTGCCAGCCCGCCCGAGACAAAGTACCGTGCCTCATCCGAAGAAAGCCGAAACGGCACGCCCTTCGCCGCATACTCGCTATTGAAGTACGCGTCGAGCACAAGCGATGTCAGTTGCCCTTGCTGCGCACGCTCATTCCCGATCGAACGGCTCGTGATCGCTCGCGCATTGCTCTCAAACCCCGACCACTTCTTCTCCTGTCGCTTGAGCTCGCCGTCCAACTGCTCGTCGGTGCTGTAGCGCAGCTCACCAAAAATCCGCAGCAGGCACTTGCCGTAAATGCCCTTGTGCACCAGCGTCATCTCCGGCTTCTCAATCGCCGGACGCATCCGCGCGTCAATCTGCTCCAGCGTCGCCCCCGGCGCGAGCTCAAATCGCCGAATCTCACGCGGCGTGTTGCGCAGCAGTGGCTCCAGCGTCGCCGTCGTCCGCAGCGGCCACTCCTGCGGCTGCACCCGCGCCGGCTCCCGATCCAGACGCGCCTTCTCCCCCGCCCGATACGACCAGCAGCCACCCGAAAGCAGCAGCGTGCCCACCAAACCCGCTGCCAACCCGCCTCGTCGCCATCCGTGCGTCATGCCCCAAGGCTAACCGCCCCGCCCAAGCTGCGACGCCCCGGCATCAAACATACAGGTTGACCCTTGGCCTACCCCCCTCTACCATCTCGACCCCGCGCGGAGGGTGCGTCTTTGACGCAACTATCGCGGGGTGTGCCAGCCATGGGCGGTTTTGCCTCCCGGACGGTGGTACAAGTCTCTGTCTCGCAGCAGTTTGCAGGATGCATCTGCCGCAAGACCTGCCGCCGCCCTAGCTCAGTGGTAGAGCACTCCCTTGGTAAGGGAGAGGTCGAGGGTTCAAGTCCCTTGGGCGGCTTTCGATCACGATGCTCGCGTCTTTTCGGACGTGACGCAAGCCTTTGGTCCCCTCGTCGGCGTGTGCCGGTGCCGACGAGTCCAAAGACAAAGTAATCGACGAACAAGGTCCGCCGCGGCTTTGGCAACCGGGGCGTCTTTCTTCGGGTTTGCAATCGTTTCCGGCGCTGGCTTGGTGGAGGCGTTTTGGGAAGCCCCGCCCCAGGTCTTCTACACCGGGTGTCCCGTTCTCTGGTTGAGGAGTTTTCTCTATGGCAATCGGAACATTCGCCCGCACCAAGCCCCACGTCAACGTCGGCACCATCGGTCACATCGACCACGGCAAATCCACGCTGACCGCCGCCCTCTCAGCCCGCTCGGCTGTCAAGAACGGCCAGAAGCCCAAGACCTACGCCGAAATCACCAAGGGTGGTACGGTCCGTGACGCCAACAAGACCGTCACGATCGCTTCGTCTCACACCGAGTACGAAACCAAGAACCGCCACTACGCCCACGTCGACTGCCCGGGCCACGCCGACTTCGTCAAGAACATGATCACCGGCGCCGCTCAGATGGACGGCGCCATCCTCGTCGTGTCCGCCGCTGACGGCCCCATGCCCCAGACCCGCGAACACGTCCTCCTGGCCCGCCAGGTCGGTGTGCCCCACATCGTCGTCTTCCTCAACAAGGTCGACCTCGTTGACGATCCCGAACTCTTGGACCTCGTCGAACTCGAAGTTCGCGAACTCCTCAAGAAGTACGGCTTCCCGGGCGACACCACCCCCGTCATCCGCGGCCAGAGCAAGCTCGCTCTCGAAAACCCCGCCGATGACAAGGCCTGCAAGCCCATCGATGATCTCTTCGATGCCATCGACAGCTACATCCCCGAGCCCGCTCGCGAAGTCGACAAGCCCTTCCTCATGAGCGTCGAAGACGTCTTCTCGATCAAGGGTCGCGGTACGGTCGCCACCGGTCGTATCGAACGCGGCGTCATCAAGGTCGGCGATGCCGTCGAAATCGTCGGCCTCACCGCTGAGAACCTCAAGAGCACCATCACCGGCGTCGAAATGTTCCAGAAGACCCTCGACAGCGGCCAGGCCGGCGACAACGTCGGTGTGCTGCTCCGCGGCCTCGAAAAGAACCAGATCGAACGCGGTCAGGTCATCTGCAAGCCCAACAGCATCAAGCCCCACACGCAGTTCAAGGGCCAGGTGTACGTGCTGACCAAGGAAGAAGGCGGCCGCCACACCCCGTTCTTCAGCAACTACCGCCCCCAGTTCTACTTCCGCACCACCGACGTCACGGGCAGCGTCAAGCTGCTCGGCGGCGCCGAAATGTGCATGCCCGGTGACAACGTCGAAATCGAAGTCGACCTCATGGGCAAGCCGGTCGCTATGGAAAAGGGTGTTCGTTTCGCCGTCCGCGAAGGTGGCAAGACCATCGGCTCGGGCGCTGTGACCGACATCATCAAGTAAGCACGAGCGTCTGCTTCGCAGGCACGTGTGACCAAAACCAAAGAACCCCGTCGCTCACGCGGCGGGGTTTTTTCGTATCCTCACACCATGCAGCGCCTGCTCATCGCCTTCGGCATCATCTTCCTGCTCGCCAGTCTTCCCCTCGCGCTGCTCGGCATCGTCACCGGCCTCAAAGACGGCCACGTCCACTGCTGCTACACCGACATGCACATCACATCCGAAGCAACCAAGGCCCTCGACAGCCTCGGTGTGACGAACGCGCAATTGGAAACTTACCTCCTGCAGACTCGCCCTCGCTACTCGCCTCGCGCCGCCGACGATCCCGAAGCACGCTGGAGCCTGATCTTCAACTTCTCCGAGACGCTCGTGCCTGAAGCCAAAGCTCTGTAAGTCAAAAAAGTCCGGCTCGCCAGCAAGGTTGCGCTCCTTGCCTCCGCCGTCTCACTCCTCAGCGGCGTGCTGCTCCTCACCAGCGCATGGCACAACCACCGCCTCCGCCGCAACTTCATGTACCCCCGCTGCCTCGCGTGAATTCACTGCTGGCACTGCATCTTCAGATCACGCACAGACGTAGTATGTGCACATCACTTGCAAAATGCAAGTGACTTGCGTCCTGTCTTCCAGCCGCCTCGGGCGTCATCGTCGACTGAGTCAATCGATCGCCTTTCAGGAACCCCGCCATGCACGTCTCACGTCTGTTCATCCTGCCCACCGTCGCTTCATGCCTCAGTCTCTTCGTCGGGTGCGGCTCAGTTCCCGCGGTGGGCACGCGCGACAACCTGCTGCCGCAGGGCGAGCTTCCGCCCGATGTCATCCGCTGGCCCGCGCGCTATGAACCCAAGAAGGCGACCTTCTTCGTTAGCAATCAGATCGACATCGCCGCTTCGCCCCAAGAGGTGTGGGACGTGCTGATCAACGTCGACAGTTGGCCGGAGTGGTACGCCGGCGCACGCAACCTCCAACTGACAAGCAGCACGCCCGGCAAACTCGCGCCCGATGCCGTGCTTTCTTGGAACATCATGGACCTGGACTTCATCTCAACCGTCAAGGAGTTCGAGCCTCCGTATCGCCTCAGTTGGGAGTCGCGCAAGTCCACCATTCAGGGATACCACACGTGGATCCTGATTCCCACCGATCAAGGCACACGCGTCGTGACCGACGAAAGTCAGTTCGGCATCCTCGCGTGGCTGCAGGGCATCTTCATCCCGAACAAACTCAGCAAACTGCATGACGCATCCCTCGCGGCTATCAAGGTTCGTGCAGAGGCTAGCGAGTCGCACTAATCAGATGTCAGTCTTCACATTGCGCGCACCAGTAGTCACTCAGGCCAGCGATTCATCGAGACCAACATGCCCAAACTACGACTTCGCACACTGCTTGTCCCACTCGGCGGCTTCGTCGCTGCCGTACCATTCCTCGCAAGTTGTCAAATGGCAGCGCCCTTCAAAGGCCCCGGCTACACACCCGGCAAAGGCGTCACCCTCCCGGGCGCAACCGACACCGTCTGGATCGGCCTCACCAACGCCCAGCTCGACGGCTCCAACCGCGCCGCCTTTGACGACTACACCAACCGCGTGATCCGCGACCTCCCCAACCGCGAGGGCCACATCGGTCACAGCGTCCGCACCCGCGTCTTCGGCAACGAAGTCTGGACCATGACCGTCTGGCGCGACGAAGCCGCCCTCAACGCCTTCGTCCGCGCCCCCGTCCACCGCGAAGCCATGCGCGAGGGCATCAGCGCCGTCAAGTCCGCCCGCTTCGCGCGCTTTGCATGGCCCGCGTCGCAAGTGCCGCCCTCGTGGGACGAAGCCAGACGCCGCCTCAGCGAAGTGGAACCCGTCACCTACGGTGCCGCGCCATGAAGCGCCCCGCCAAACGCACCAGCAAAACAGTCACGAGCAAAAAAGTCACGAGCAAAAAGCGCTCCCCCTGCCCCATCGCCTGCACGCTCGACATCGTGGGCGACAAGTGGACACTCCTCGTCATCCGCGACCTCTTCGCCGGCAAGTCGCACTATCACGAGTTCCTCCAGTCTCCGGAGCGCATCGCCACCAACATCCTCGCCGAGCGTCTCACGCGCCTCACCACCGCAGGCGTCATCGCTGCCCAGCCCTCACCAGAGCGCGAAGGCGCTTCGCTCTACCAGCTCACCCCCCGCGGCAAGTCCCTCTTCCCGCTCCTCGTCGCCATCCGCGACTGGGGCCTCACCAACATCGCCGGCACCAAAGCCCACATGCACGTGCCCGACCCCGCCTGATCTCCACACCAACCCTGACCGCCCGCGCCGGTTCGTGCCCCGTTCGCTCCCTCGGATACATCCTGCCAGTCGGTGTCCTCGTCGCATGCCACGCGTCGCATCATTGCCGTGCCTCTGTCGCCTGCACACGCCGCGCCACTTCTGCGCCCGACTTTCAACACTCTCTCACACGCAACGCACATCGCGCGAAATGGCGCATTTTCTCGACGCTATCCCCACTTTCCTGTATACTGCCACCATGCTCAAGCGATGCGTGGCCATGGTCTGCGTGCTCGGGGTTCTTGGCCTTGCGCCAAACGCCTTCGCGGGCGATACCGCCATCCCCGACGACTGGTTCTTCGGCGGCCGCGAACGCTCCGCCGAACTCAAAGCCATCGAGGGCAAGCCCGCTCCCGCCGTCAACATCGACACATGGATCGGCGACGAAGTCAGCATCGCCAAAAATCGCGGCAAAGTCATCATCGTCGACTTCTGGGCCACCTGGTGCGGCCCCTGCATGGCCGCCATCCCCAAGAACGTCGCCCTCGTCAACAAGTACAAGGACAAAGGCCTCGTCTTCGTCGGCGTGCACGACTCCAGCAGCGGCTGGGAAGACGCCGCCAGCGTCGTCAGCAAGAACAGCATCAACTACCCCGTCGGCAAAGACAAGTCCTCCGCCAAAGGTGGCCTCAGCGTCGAGCAGTACCAGGTCCAGTTCTGGCCCACCTACGTCGCCATCGATCGCAAAGGCATCGTGCGCGCCGCGGGCCTCTTGCCACACCACGTTGAAGATGTCGTCAAGCTCCTCCTCGCGGAAGAGGGCCCCAGCGAAGCCGAAGTCGCTCGCAGTTGGGGGCCCGAAGTCTACTTGGGTGGTGCCAAGCGCCCCGAATCACTCCGCGCCATGGAAGGTAAACCCATGCCGCGCATCACTGGTGAGACATGGCTTGGCTCGCAGCCCACATCTTGGCAGAATCAAGTCGTGGTCGTGCACTTCACCGATCCGCAAAGCCCCGTTGCCCAGCCGCAGCTTGAAGCTCTCGTCAAAACCCAGTCCGCCTTCACCGATCGCGGCGTGATCTTCGTCACCATCTGCGATGCCAACGCCACCTGGGACAGCATGACCACGCTCGCCAAAGCCGCCAAGGCCACCATGCCCGTCCTGCATGATGTACGCGCCGATGGCGTCAAGCCCGTCGAGCCCGCAGCCGCCGAGCCCGAGTCCAAAGACGCCGCCAACTCCGCAGCCGCTCCCGCGCCGCAGCCCGCACTCGCCAAGCCCGCCGCGCCCGCCGAGAAGCCCGCATTCGTGTTGCAGCCCACAGGCGAACACGCCACGGCTTGGGGCGCACGCTTCACGCCCGCAACGTTCGTGGTCGATCGCGCTGGCATCGTGCGCGCCGCAGGTGTCAAGGCTGACAAACTCCAGGAAGTCGTCGAATCACTGCTCACTGAGCGGTAACGAAAGGGTGACGATGGGTGCCGATACGTTGATGAATGGAAAGAACGCCCCCCCGGCGAGTGACTTCGCCCTGCGCGTTCGCGAACAAGTCGCCCGCACAGTGGTGGGGCAGAGTGTCGTCGTCGAGCGCGTGCTCATCGCGCTGCTCACAGGCGGCCATTTGCTGCTCGAAGGTGTCCCCGGCATCGCCAAGACCCTCATGGTCCAGGCCGTCGCCAAAGCCGTCGATCTCAAATTCGCCCGCGTGCAGTTCACCATCGATCTGCTCCCCAGCGACATCGTCGGCTCCGAAATCCTCGACCAGCGCAGCGCCGAATTCCGCGTGCACAAGGGCCCCATCTTCACCAACCTCTTCCTCGCCGACGAAATCAACCGCGCCAGCCCCAAGGTGCAGTCCGCTCTGCTCGAAGCGATGCAGGAGCGTCGCGTCTCCATCGCCAACGCCACGCACGATCTCCCCGCGCCCTTCCTCGTCATCGCCACGCAGAACCCCATCGAGCAAGCCGGCACCTTCGAACTGCCCGAAGCCCAGCTCGACCGCTTCATGCTGCGTCACCGCCTCAGCTACCCCACCAAAGAAGACGAAATGCAGGTCGTCAAGCGCAGCCTCGCCCTGCGCCTCAAGCGCCAGGGCGAGGGCGCCGTCCCCATGTCCGCCTTCGACGCCATCGAAACCCGCGACCAGCTTCGCCTGACCGATCTCACAACCGCCATGTCGCGCGTGCAGGATGTCTACGTCAGCGACGTCTTCGTGCGCGACTGTGTCGAGCTCGTCAATCTCACACGCAATCACCCCGATATCGAACTTGGTTGCAGCCCTCGCGCCGCTCTCGCCCTCGTGCACGCATCCCGCGCCCGCGCCTTCATCTATGGCCGCGCCTACACCGTGCCCGAAGATCTCTTCGCCCTCGCCGAAGACGTCGTGCTCCACCGCATCCGCCTCAAGTACGAAGCCCTCGCCCAGGGCAAACGCGCCGCAGGCGTGCTCAAGGAACTGCTGGACACCATGGCATGACCGCCCCCGCGATCCATCGCGATGCCCACACTGTCGAGGTGCTCCCGCCGCCTCAGTCGCTATCCCACGATGCCTTCGAGATCATCGTCCGCCGCCTCGCCGACGATCTCGCCTTCGGCAGCGACACCTCCCTCTTCGTCGGTAGCGGCCTCGAATACGCCAGCAGCCGCCCCTACGAAGCGGGCGACAGCATCCGCAGCATCGACTGGCGTCTGACCGCTCGCACGGGCCGCGCATATGTCCGTCAATACGAGTCACTCAAACGCACCAACGTTTGCATCGTCGTTGACTCCTCCGCCTCCATGAGCGTGCGCAGCGTGCCCCGCAGCAAGCACGACACCGCCGTCTGGATCGCCTCAGCTCTTGGCCTCATCGCCCAGCGTCGCCTCAGCCCCGTCGCCATCTTCGGCGCAGGCGAGCGCTCCGCCCGCAGCGTCCCCAGCCTCTCACGTACTGATCTCTGGAGCGCCATCGACCCGCTCCGCATCGCCAGCCTCACCGAGCGCACCAAGCTCGCTGATGCCATCGCGTCCATCACTGTGCGCGTCCCGCGTCGCAGCGTCATCATCGTGCTGAGTGATCTGCACGAACCCGGCGCAATCGCCGCCATCCGCAGCGCCTGCCAAAAGCACGAAGTCATGGCCCTGCACATCCAGGATCCCGTCGAAGTCACGCCCCTCCGCGCCGGCTTCGTGCGCCTGCGCGAGGCCGAAACCGGCTCCATCTTCTTCGCCCCTCGCCGCAAACCGCTCGATACTCAGCGCGACACACAGCTCGAGCTGCACCGCTGCGGCGCTGACTACCTCCACATCCGCACCGATCGCCCCTTCATCGCCGACCTGCGCCGCTTCCTCGCCTCGCGCAGTGGCCAGATGCGAGGTCGCGGATGAACCCACGCCCTCTCATCCTCGCAGTTCGCTTGGTCGTGGTCTGCATCATCGCCGCATGCCCCGCACCCGCGCTCGCCGCCGATCCCATCCCCGCCAAGCGCGGCGTCGCCTCATCCATCGAAGTCACCCACGTCCCAGGCCGCCTGCGTGCCCGCGCCAGCGACGCGAACGCGCCCCTGCTCGTGCGTGTCGAATCACTCGCCGATGATCGCAGCCGCATCGAGTTCTTCCCCCTCCGCTCCGGCGAGTTTGATCTGGCTCCCTATCTCGAACGCACTGACGGCACGCCCGCCGCCATCACCAGCGGCATAACGCTCATCCAAGTCACCTCGCAGTTGCCGCCCGATGCCGGCACCAACATCTTCGAATCATCGCGCGATCCCCTCGCCATCGCCACCCGCTATCGCACCGCGCTCTACGCCATCATCGCCCTCTGGGTCCTCGTCCCCATCATCGTCATCGTGCGAGCCCGCCTCCGTCGCCCGCCCCCGCCGGTCGTCGCGCCCGTCGTGCCGCCACCCACGCTGCTCGACCGCGTCCGCTCCACGCTTGCGCGAGGCGACCAACTGTCAACGAGCGAACGCGCCGAACTCGAGCTCCTGCTCCTGCGCCACATGCGCAGCGAGCGCTCGGGCGAAAGCGCCGCCGCCATCTCGCACGCCGTCAGCGAGCTGCGCACATCGTCCGGCACCAGCGAACTCATCGCGCATCTCGAGCGCTGGCTGCACGCAGGTGACGAAGCCCAGCGCCAAAGCGCACTGCACGCCGTCACCAAGTACCTCGCCCAGCGCGGAGGTGCCGCATGACCTTCGCGCACGCATGGGTGCTGCTGCTGCTCGCCATCCCGCTCTTGCTGGGCTGGGCCATCCTCATCCGCGGCCACGGAGCCGTCGCCCCGGTCGATCACAACACGCCCCGCGTCCGCCGTCCGCGCACGCTCGCTGTCTTGCTTGGTGTCTTTGAAAGCTGGCCCCTGCTCGCCCTCGCCGCCGTCATCGTCATGCTCGCGAGCCCGCAAATCATGAAGCAGCCGCGCCGCGAGCGCCAGCTCACCAACATCCAGATCTGCATGGACGTCTCAGGCAGTATGGAAGGTCGCAACTACGAGATCGCAAGCAAAGCCATCGAAGACTTCACCTACGCCCGCGAAGGTGACGCCTTTGGCCTCACCCTCTTTGGCGTCGCCCAGATTCGCTGGCTCCCGCTCACCAAAGACCTGCAAGCCGTCCGCAACGCACTCCCCTTCGCCGATCCCACATTCCAGCCCAGCCACATGGGCGGCACCGCCATCGCCGCCGCCCTGCGCTTCTGCACCCAGAACATGCTCGCCGAAGCTCAAGAAGGTGATCGCATCATCATCCTCGTCTCCGACGGCGTCTCCTTCGACCTGCAACCAGGTGACGAAGACGACCTCGCCGACGACCTCCGCGCCGCAGGCGTCACCGTCTACCACATTCACGTCGACGAGTCCGACATCCCCGACTCTGTCGCCGAAGTCGCCCGCCTCAGCGGCGGCGACGCCTTCCGAGCTACCGACTCCCAAAGTCTCAAGACCGTCTTCAATCACATCGACCGCATGCGCCCCGCCAAGTTCGCAAGCGTGGGCGCCGTGCCGATGGACCACTTCGCTCCCTTCGCCCTCGTCGCGCTCGTCATGTTGTCTCTGCACGTCATCGGACTCATGGGGGTGCGATACACCCCATGGTGAGCCCCGCCGCCAACCCCTTCATCATCGCACTGACCGTCGCGGTCATCGCGCTGCTGCTCGTCGCGCTCGCCGAGTGGCTCCACGCCCGCCGCGTGCGCGCAGTCGCCCATCTCGCCTTCGGCGCGGCAGGCACGCCCGCACCCTGGGCCCGCTGCGCACCCATTGTCCGCACCATCGGTGCTGCTCTGCTCGCATTTGGAGCAGTGCTGCTGCTGCTCTTTGATCCCGTCGAAGTCGAAGTCACACCCTCCCCCCGCGCCTCGCGTCAGTTGCTCGTCGTGCTCGACGTCTCACCCAGCATGAACCTCAAAGATGCAGGCCCAGCCAGCGAAAAAATGATGCGAGGCCAGTGGGCCGGCAAAGTCATGCAGGGCGTGCTCGATCGCATCGACATGAAAGACACGCGCATCACCATGGTCGCGTTCTACTCACGTGCCTTGCCCATGCTGCAAGACACCACTGACAAATCCCTCCTCTCCAACATGATGTCAGGCCTGCCCCTCTACACCGCCTTCGTCCCAGGCAAGACCGATCTGCAAGCCGGCCTCACCGAAGCCTTCCGACTCGCCAAAGGCTGGGCCCCGCGCTCCACCACACTCATCATCGTGAGTGATGGCGATCTCGAAGCCGCGCCCACCGTCCCCCGCGCCCCTGCATCCATCGCCGACACCATCGTCATCGGCGTGGGTGATCCGCGCACACCCACCATCATCTCAGGCCACAGTTCCCGCCAGGATGAGTGGACACTCAAGACCATCGCCGCCAAGCTGGGCGGCTACTACCACGAAGGCAACACACGCCACCTGCCCACCGCCGTGCTCGACGGGCTTGAGTCCATCGCCCCGCGCGTCGGCGCCAACGCAGGCCAGCGCGAAATCGGCCTCTGGTCCGCCGCCATCGGCGCCGCCCTGACAGCCTTCATCGGCCCGCTGCTCCAGTTCCTTGGCGTGCCTCGCGCCTATCGCACCGCACGCGTCGCCCAACCCGTCACCGTCTCGCTCGAAAGGAGCGTCGCATGACCGCACCCGCTTCCCGCACCTGGCTCGCTCGCGCCGCCTGGACCTTCTGGGCCCTCGTGCCCGTTGCCGTCCTCGCGTACCACTTTGGCCCCGGCCAAACGCTCATGGGCAAAGCCGCCGCCGCCCGCATCGTCGAGGCCGCCCGCGCCGACGAAAAAATCGCCGAGCAATTGCTCGATGACGCATACGCCGCTCACCTCCGCGCCTTGGAAGCCCGCGCCGCCGCAAGCGGCAAAGAAGACGCCACGCTGCGCGGCGCCGCCGACAAAGCCTCCGCCGAAGAAGCCCAGGCCTACGCCCGCTCCGAAGCCCAGTGGCAGCGCGTCGCCGACAACCTCCAGCAGGCCATCACCGCCCTTCAACCCGCCGACCCATCCGCGGCACGCGAGCTGCGCGTCGACCGCGCCCGCGCCGTCCTCCGCGCTGGCGACATCCCCGCCGCCATGGGCGATCTCGAACAGGTCCTGACCGAACTCGCCGACACCAAAGCCGAAAGTTCAACCACCGCCATGCGCGCCCGCGAAGAACTCGGCACCGCCATGTACTTCGGCGCTCGCGTCCTCCGCATGAGCGGCAAGCCCGCCGACGAATGGCGCCCTCTCGCCGCCGGCGCACGCCAGCAGTTCCGCTACCTCGCCCAGCACGCCCGCGACACAAGTGCCTCACCCGATCTCATCGCCAACCACGACAAGAACACCGAGCTCGTCCTCAACCTCGAGCAGTCAGGCCTCGACGAACTGCTCGCCAAGCCCCGCCCCCGCGCCTGCCCCAACGGCAACGGCAAGCTGAACACCGCCAAGCGCCCAGGTCGCCGCCCAGGCGACAAACCAGGCAACGGCGCAGGCATGGATGGCGAAATCGGTCAAGGCTGGTAATCGGCCAAGACTGGTAATCAGCACAAAGCTCCGCATCACCCGCAGTCAAAGATCCCGCATCGGAAGCTCCTCATGAATCGCGCAACACATCTCTTCGCTCTCGCCGGTGGATTGCTCGCGGCCCCTTGCTTCGCGCAAGTCGCTGCGCCCGCCGCCGCACGCGCTGCTTCGCTCATCTCCTCCGCCGCCGTCGCGCAGCCAATGTCCAAGATCGTTGAGGCGATACTCATACAGCCCCTTCAGCCCGCCGACGAACAGCCCGAGGCTGCCGCGCCCGCTGATGCCCCAGCCGATGCCGCCGCCCCCAGCGCACCCAAGCCCGCCGCCGGCGCAGCCGACCAGCACGCCGCGTACTTCAAAGCTCTCTACGACTCACTCAGCCCCGCCGAGCAGAAGCAGATGCTCGCCTACTACGCCGATATGGGCCTCAATCTCGATGAGATGCTGGGCATCTCCGCCAAGCTGGGCGAGCAGGCCAGCAAAGGCCAGCAGCTTGCCCAAGCCATGCGCGAGCTCGACTTCGCCCGCACGCCCGCCGCCGTCCTCGGTGCACGCGGCCGCTTGGGCTTTGGCCAAGTCGCCTACCCCAACCCCGAGCTCATGCAGATCCCCGACGTCGCCGCGTGGATCCATCTGCAAGTGCTCGCGGGCGAATGGAACACGCTCGCCACATACCTCAAGTCTCGCCCCGCGCCCGAAGCCGACGCCGTCTACGCCTTCGTGCTCGAACAACTGGGCCAGCGCGAAACCGGCATGCTGCCCGAAGAAGTGCTCGCCCTCGCCCACGCCGCTCCCTCCGAGCTCAAGCCCTGGCAAATGACCACGCTGGGCAAAATCCTCGCGCAAGCCGCCGGCAAGTTCAGCTCCTCAACCATGCTCGCCCAAATCCGCGCGGGCACAACGCTCTTTGGTCAGGGTGACGAAGCCAAGCGCCGCCGCACCGTCGAGTTCCTCGCCGGCGGCGGCCTCGTCAAAGAGTCCTACGAGTTCCTCACACCCATCGACCAAGCCCTCGCCGCGCAAGACGCGCCGCTGCTCCTCGTGCACGCTCGCTACCAGCGCACGCTCGCCCAAACCATGCCCCAGGGCCCGCAAGCAGAACAACTGCGCCGCTCGGCGTGGGAGCTGCTCACGCAAATCGCCCTCCTCCCCGGCGCAAGTTTCGAGAAGCGCCGCGAAGCCCTGCAACTCGCCATCGAAGGCATGGGCGATGTTCCCCGCGCCAGCGTCTCACCCTGGCTCACGCAAGTCTTCGCCAGCGACGCGCTGGGCCCCGTCGCTCTCGAGCTCATGGCTCTGCAAGCCGCCAAAGTCGGCGATTCACAGCAAGATGTCGAGCAGCGCGCCCAGACCATCCTGCGCCTCAAAGAAGGTGTCGATGTCCTCCTCGCTCGCCAAGACCTCGACTCCTCCGCCCTGCGCGTCCCCCTCCGCATGATGACAACCGCCCTCGTGCAGGAGATGGAACAAGCCATCACCAGCAAGGGCCGCCAGCGCGACGTCGCCGCCGAAAGCCAGTTGCTCCTCAAAGCCGTCCCCAGCGAACGCTGGCTCAGCGTGCTCGAACCCAGCCTCGCCACACGCGCTCGCAAAGCCTCCATCGCCATCGCCACCGTCGCCGAAGAAACCGACGCCGCTCTCGCCCTGGTCGAGCAAGCCATCGCCGCCTCACGCGACGAAGCCCCCGCCTTCGCCGATCACTTCCTCCAGAACTGGGAAGGCCGCCTCCGCCCCAAGCTCGACGTCGATCCCGAGTTCCAGTTCTACTTCTGGTATCGCGAGTACCTGCCCATGGCCCCGCTCACCCGCGGCGCGCAGCGGCGGAATCTCGACCGCCTCAGCAATCTGCTCGCCCAGCTCCAAGCCGTCGGTGTCGACGCATCCAAGCTCACCAATCTCGTCCCCGCCTTCCGCGCCTGCCACGCCACCACCGAGGTCTACCAGCGCGATGACATCCAGCGCGTCTTCGGCTCACTCGGCGCCATCCCGCCCGCAGTCGCCGTCGATCTCGCCTCCACCATGAGCGCCGGCCTCAACGGCGATTGGCGCAGCCGCGATGCCCAGCGCAAGACCGGCACCAAGCGCACCGACTCCGAAATCGCCGCCCTCGTCGACAAGGGCTACGGCGTCGCCCTCGAACTCATGGACGCCGCCGTCGCCGCCGAACCCACCGAATGGCGCTACGCCATCCTCCGCGCCGCCATCGCCTACGACCGCCTCCAGTTCCAGCAATCCCAAGGCCGTGGCGGCGATGCCGAAGCCCAGACCCGCTACCGCCGCGACGCGTTCGAAGCCTTCGCCAGCGCGGCCGATCGCTACACCAAAGCCATGGCCGAAGGTCTCGAGCGCGACGATCCCACCATCTACCGCATGTGGTTCGGCGCCGCCATGGGCACCGCCGAACTCAACTTCATCCGTCCCGAAGACCTCCCGGGTGAAGGCAGCCTGCAGGACGATCAGATCGACCTCATCCGCAAGTCCTTCGACTCCCTGCCCACCGAAGCACGCGACCGCCACCTCGCCACCTTCGCACGCGACATGCAGGCCGCTGTCGGCCGCGCCGCGCCCGAAGTCAAACCGCGCCTCGTCAAGCAGTCACTCCGCATCCTGCAAGACCACCCCGCTGGCGCATCACTCCGCGCCATGAACGAGCTCTACCTCGATCTCATGAAGAACGAGCTCCGCCTCCGCCTCTCCGTCGATGGCGACGACCGCGTAGGCGTCAACAAGCCCTTCGGCGTGCTCATGTCGCTCCGCTACACCAACTCCGTCGAGCGCGAAACAGGCGGCTTCGCCAAGTACCTCCAGAACAACGTCTGGGGCTACACCGGTGGCAGCTACCGCGAGGTCAACTACCGCGATCAGCTCAAGAAGAACATCGAAGAGTCCCTCGCCAAAGGCTTCACCGTCGAGTCCATCGGCTTCTTCGACGCCTTCATGCCCGGCCGCGGCGTCATCGAAGACACGCAAGACGGCTGGGTCGAAAAGCCCATCGCCTACCTCGTCCTCACCCGCAAAGACGCCAGCGTCGATCGCCTCGCGCAGATCACGATGGAAATGCAGTTCAACGACCAGACCGGCCCCGTCACCCTCGCTCTCCCCAGCAACACACCCGCCCTCGCCGTGGGCGACACCTTCGCCACGCGCCCGCTCCAAGACCTCACCATCTCGCAAATCGTCGACCTCCGCGCCCTCACTCCCTCCAGCGGCGTCGCCAAAAACCACCCCGTCACGCTCGAAGTCCGCATGCGCGGCAAAGGCATCCTCCCCGACGTGACCGATGTCCTCGCCGGCATCAGCGACGCACTCCCCGGCTTCAACGCGGGCAACAACGCCATCGAAGCACAACCCCAGATCATCCTGCAGGAAGGCGCACTCGCCACCGGCCGCTTCGGCTGGTCCCGCAGCGAAGCCGAGCCCGAAGGCGGCTACCCCGAGCCCGACGCAACCGGCATGTACCGCTTGAACGGCGAACGCACGTTCATCATCACCTACACACCGCAAGGCAGTGGGGCGGCTCGCGCCTTCACGCTGCCCACCCTCACGCAGGCCGCCACCCAACTCCCCCGCACCAAGCCCGACGACAAAGACTTCATCCCCCTCGAAAGTCGCACCTACGCCGACCTCGACATCGTCCCCGTCACCACACCAGTCGTGCACATCCAGCGCTCATGGTGGCGCGCAGCAACACTGCTCGCCATCGCTGGCGTCATCGTGCTCATCGTCGCCATCACATGGCTCCGCAGGCGCACCGCGCAGGTCCCCGCCCTCGCCGCCGCCAAGCTCGCGCCCGCTCGCATGACTCCCCTCTCCGTCCTCGCCGCCCTGCGCCGCCTCGAGTCCCGCGCCGGCTTGCCCGCCGATCGCGCAAACGAACTCGCAAGCGACATCGCCGCCCTCGAGCAGCAAGCCTTCGCCCCCGGCGCAAACCCGCCCGCAGAGTCCGACCTGCAAGCCGTCATCTCCAAATGGTCACGCCCCGCCTGATCGTGTCACACGGCGAACAACCCCGCGCCATCACGACCTGTTCCCCGCACTCTTGATCCTGCCTACCAGCCCCTGCGTGCGCACCTGCACGCCCTTCAACATGCTGCTCAGCGCATCGCGATTGGGCGCATACTCCATCGCCGTCTGCAGCGCCACCCATTCCTTGATCACCAGGTCCGCCAGCGCCTTCGTAAAGCTCTGCATCCCTTCTTCGTTCTTCCCCACGATCATCGGCAGCGCACTGTCATCCCCCTCCCGAATCTTCTCGCGCACCGTCGATGTGCCCAGCAGCACTTCACACGCCGGCACCACGCCAAATCCCGTTTCCGCCTGCGCCGGCAGCAGCCGCTGCGCCAGCACGCCCCGCAGCGTGTTGCTCAGCGCATGCCGCAGAAATCCATGCTCGTGGCTCGGGAAAAACTCCAGAATCCGGCTGAACGCCTGCATCGTGTCCGCCGTGTGCATCGTGCTGAACACCAAGTGCCCCGTCTCCGCCGCCTGCACCGCCGCCAGCACCGTCGCATGATCGCGCAGCTCACCAATGAAGATCACATCCGGATCTTCACGCACGATGTACCGCAGCGCATTCGCAAAATCCGGCACATCAATCCCGATCTCTCGCTGACTGATGATGCTCTTCTTGGGCGCAAAGCGATACTCAACCGGATCCTCGACCGTAATGATGTGCTCAGCGCGCGTCTGATTGATGTGCTCCATCATCGCCGCCAGCGTGCTGCTCTTCCCGCTCCCCGTCACACCCACGACGAGAATCAACCCCTCCGTCGTCTCATCAATCAGTTGCCCATAAATCGCCGGCACATGCAGCTCACTGTAACTCGGAATCTCCGCCTTCACCCGCCGAATTGCCGCATGCGTGTGCCCGCCCGACCGAAACATGTTCACGCGAAACCGGTCCCCATCCTTGAGGTGCGTCGCAAAATCCAGACTCCCCTGCGCGAAAAACTTCCCCTTCAGTTGCTCCGGCACAATCGGATCAAGCAAATGATCCGCCTCCTCCTCCGTCAGCGGCTCCACCGCAATCGCGCGCAACGCCCCATTGATCCGATACGTCGGCGGTATCCCCACCTTCAAATGCAGATCACTCGCCCCATACTTCTTCATCGCCGCAAGCAGCCGATGAATCGAAACATGCTGCTGCGGAATCGGCGCACCAGATGACCCCAGCCCCTCACCCAGCCCACCACCCGCTGCCCCGCCCGTCACCCCGCCTGTCACATGAATGTCAGCGTCCATCGGAAATCTCCTGGGACACCGATTAGTCTACCACAATCCGCAACCCCCTGCAAAAGTCCCCGCTCCCCGCTCCCCGCATCACTCCACCAACCCGCCTCGCGCCCCTATCAGCACTCACTCACACTCACACTGATATTCACCGCCAGCCCGCCCTCTGCCGTTTCCTTGTACTTGCTCTGCATGTCCTTGGCGGTTTCCCACATGGTCTTGATGACCCCATCCAGCGTCACTTTCGCCTGCGTCGGATCACTCTCCACCGCAATGTTCGCCGCCGTGATCGCCTTGATCGCGCCCATCGTGTTGCGCTCAATGCACGGAATCTGCACAAGCCCCGCGATCGGGTCGCACGTCATGCCGAGGTGATGCTCCATCGCGATCTCCGCCGCCTGCTGCACCTGACCCGGGCTCGCGCCCATGATCTGCGCCAGCCCCGCCGCCGCCATCGCGCTGCTCACGCCAATCTCCGCCTGGCAGCCTCCCATCGCTGCGGAAATCGTCGCACCCTTCTTGAACAGACTCCCCACCTCACCCGCCGTCAGCATGAATTCAATGATCTGTTCGTCGCTCGCCTGCAAGAAGCACGCCGCGTACATCATCACCGCGGGAATCACGCCCGCCGCACCATTGGTCGGCGCTGTCACCACGCGTCCAAACGCCGCGTTCTCTTCATTCACCGCGAGCGCGAACGTGCTCACCCACTTGATCGTGTCCTGAAACGTGTGCGCAATGGTCGACTGCCCATCGCGCCGCACGGCACGCATCCACGCCAAAACGTTCTCATCGCTCACGACGGGCACCGTGTTGCCAAGGCTGTCACCTTCCAGCGGATTGGCCGTCCCCAGCAGTTGATGGTTCAGCCGCGCCGCTCGCCGCGTCACGTTCAGCCCGCCCGGCAGCGTGCCCACCGTGTGACAGCCGCGATACACACACTCGCGCATCGCCCGCCAAATCTGCAAAAGCCCCTCCCGCACCTGCTCCTGCGTGCGCCACATCAGTTCGTTGCGCATCACAATCTGCGGAATACTCGCCCGCTGTTCCTCGCAGTATCGCTCCAGGTCCGCCGCCTTCTCAATCGGAAACGGCAGCCGCACACGCTGGCGTTCATCCGCCTCCGTCTGCGCTTCCTGCACCACAAACCCCCCGCCCACGCTGAAATACGTCTCCCGCACCACCTCGCCGTTCGCGAGCGTCGCCTCAAACGTCAGCCCATTAGGGTGGAATGCCAGCACCTCCGCAAAGTGAAACACAATCTGCGTGGCTGGGTCAAAGTCAACTTCTCTCGCGCCGCGCAGCCCAATCCGCCGCCGCGCCCGCACATCTTTCTCTATCTCCGGCAACTGCCCCACATCACACGTCACCGGGTCTTCACCCGCCAAACCCATGATCACCGCAAAATCCGTCCCGTGTCCCTTCCCCGTCTTCGCCAGCGATCCAAACAAATGCACTCTGACACTCGTGATGTTCGCAAACACACCCCGCGCGATGCACACATCCAGAAATCGCTGCGCCGCACGCCACGGCCCCATCGTGTGCGAACTGCTCGGACCCACGCCGATCTTGAGAATGTCAAAGACGCTGATCGATTCCATGATTGTCCAAGGGTAGCGGCAGGTCCCCAACACCCCACGCGGGTAGCACACCTTCACCAACAAACTAAACTCGCATGCGTGCCGCAATGCGGGCAGCCTGTGGTACGGGTTCAATCAGTTCGTCAAGTTGTGCCACCCGCCGCACGAAATGGCGGGCGTCATCAAAGCACGTGGAGTTCTATTCGCATCGCATCGCCTCAGAAGTGTGCGACCAGCGCTCCGTACCGCTCAGCCAGATAGTCAACGATCACCTTCGTGTCGGTGGAGTGCAGCCGGTCCCCGAAGCGGTGGAACTTCTCCGCGTTCACAAACTTGTGGTTCGCGGGATCCAGTATCAGGTTCGGGCACCCCTGGTGCGCGTCACCGACGAGTGCGACGATCTCGCGGCGTGGCCTCGGGTACGCGATGTACCGGATGTCGAGCTGCCTGCGCAACTCAGGGCAGCAGCCGAGCACCCCTTCGAGGAACGCGCAGTCGGGGCAGTAGTACTTCTTGCCCTCGCCGTCTCGGGCGCTATCGGTGAAGCCGGGCGTAAGCAGGAAGAGAATGTCCATTTGCGCGTCTCCGAGGTGAGGATGTGTGTGGGGGAGGACAATGGGTGGCAAAGTGAATGGGCGGGAAATGGCATGGACCGGCATTTACAGCGGCGATGTACGGCATCGTTGCGCGAGCAGGCCAGTCGCCGCGTCGAGATCGATGTCAGCCACGAGCAGTCCATCGCGCCCGTAGGGCTGGAAGCTCAGCAGCGTGCCGTCCGGGTTGGCAATCGCGGAAGTCGTGCCGGAGCCTTCGCTCGCGGCGTTCACCGACGCGAAGTAGCAGGTGTTCTCCGCAGCGCGGCAGAGGATCGCCTTTTCATGGAACGTGTTGGCGGGGTCCGCGAACCGCGTCGGGCGGTAGCTCCCCGGCTCGGCGACGTGTGCGTGCGGATGGAAGACCACCTGCGCTCCGCGGCGTGCCGCCCAGCGCACCGTCTCCGGATATCGCCACCCTTCGTGGCAGATCACTACGCCGAAGGTCAGGGGGCCGGCGGTGAAGATCCGTCGCTGCGAGCCCAGCGCGGGGTATGTGGACTCCTCGGAAGGATCGATCTGGCACTTGTCCTGCCATCCCGCGACCGCGCCGTCGGCGTTGATGACGCATGTGGTGATCTGCCTGCCGCTCGGGGTGGCTCGCTCGGTACCCAGAACAACCGTCATGCGGGCGGCCCGGGCGGCATCCGCGACGGCGGCCCACGCCTGCTCGAGAAACCCGTCCTCAGGGATCGGAGTCGCCGAACCTGGCCACCGATACCCCGGGACGTAGCACTCGGGAAAGCACAGCACCAGCGCACCGCGCTGGCCTGCTTCGGCCACAGCCGATCTCGCCAGGCTCACCGACTCCTCGGGCGTCGCGGGCACACGGATGTTGGCGAGGGCGATGCGGACGGAAGTCATGGCGACAAAACTCCTTTGTGCCGAAACGCCGCGGGGCACGAACGCGTTGTACGCGGGTAGTTCGCGGCGACGACCGGTCCGGGCCGCCAACCAACGCAGATTAGGACCCCTTGTGGTACCCGGCGGCGACGCGTCAGTGCATCAAGACCAATTCCCGCGCGGGTCAAGGCTGTTTCAGAGCGTCGAAGTCCCGACACCATGCGTCTCGGGATGGCTGCGTCAAATACCTCTCTCGCTCTCGCGTTATCTGGTGGACGGGGGGGCGCGCGATTAACGGGTGCGATCCAGCCGGCGTGGCACCACGAATGTAGTTTCGAGCGGACGCTCGCGCGGGTGCCGACCATCTTGCGTTATCGACGCGCGGTCGTCGCTTCAAGCGCGGACCGCAGCGAACGGTTGAACGCCTCGGGTTCGTCCATCCAGATCGAGTGACCGGCGTTCTGGATCGTGTCGAGGCGCGCGTTGGGAATGGCCGTGACGAGCTTCGGCCAGAACGTCGGACCCAGATCGACATAATCGTGCGTGCCGATGATCACGCGCACGGGACCCTTGAATGCCTTGAGGGCGGGCCAGGCGGCGTCGACCTGCGAGAGGTAATCGGGTTCCGCGAAGATGGATTCGGCGACCGCCGGGTTGTAGAAGACCATGCCGCCGAGGGTCTCCCGCCAGTTCCTGCCGGAATAGGTGTTCACGGCGGTGAATATGATCCGCCAGCTCATCGTCTTTTGCTGGTCAGTCTTGATGTAGAGGGCGTTGAGGTCAGGATCGGGGTCCGCGGCGTTCTGCGCGGCCCAGTCTGCGGGAATGAGTCCCTCCGCGACAGCGATCCGAGCCCACCGATCGTTGGACTCGCGGCGAAACTTCTCCATCCGATCGAGCATCGCGTCGGAATCGGCCTTCGAGAAGTCCGGCCACACGTCATTCACGCAGAGCGGCACCATCCGGGGCGACTCCTCGGTCCCGACGTCATGGCCCGGCCCAGCCGGTCCGACGAGGACCAGCCCAGCCACGCGTTCGGGATGGGCGCGGAGATATCCATACGCGAGCATATTGCCCATCGAGTGCGCCATGAGCGTGACCTTCTCGAGGCCGAGTCGCTGGCGAAGTTGATCGAGATCCTCGACCAGTGCGTCGTAGGTGATCTTCGCGGGCGGCACGGCAGGGGATCGAAGCGAGCCACGCTGGTCGTAGAGAACGAAGCGGTACTCATCGGCGAGCGGCTTGATCGCGGGCACGAGGTAGCTGTGCTCTCCGCCCCACCCGCCGTGCAGCACGATGACCGTGTTGCCGGGCTTCGATTCGACGCCGTACTCCGCGATGTAGTGCGACAGCTTTGTGCCGTCCGCATCCTCGGTGTTCATGTACCACTGGTTCACCGGCACGCCGTCCTCCGTCGGAAACGGGGTCGGCTTGCCTGTGGCCGCAGTTGCGGGCGGCTTCGGTTGCGATGCGCAGCCGACGACTGCCTGGATGAGGACGATTCCGACAAGAGAACAGATCAACGTGCGATATGGCATAGAGGCTCCTATGTTCGAGGCGATGGACGTAAAGTTACACTCCCGAGCGCTCCCTTCGTTTGCTTGCACACATTTCAAAAGGAATCTGATCAAGTCCATGATTCCTCGCCGGCGGCGCCAGGCATTGGGGCCGTCTTTGCCCAGCTGGCGAGGCTTTGTCTGACGGCTCGTCCAAGACCAAGCTTTCGCGCGACGCCCGGCTGGGAAACAGTCGAAACGAAGCTGCATCCGCAGCGGTCCAGAGGGTTGAAGCCTACAAAGTTGAATCGTGGCCGGCCGTGATGCCGCGCAACTCGATGCCCGGGGATCAGTCAGTCAGAACCTAGTCAACCTGCCGCTCAAGCCACGCCTGCGCGAAACCGACCGGATCGACCACCTCCATCGGAATGCGGATGTCGGGAGGAATGCCGTCCGGATCCACCGGCTCATCGGGCAGCCGCAGCGAGCGGGAGGTGGCCCAGTACATGCCGTGGCGTCCCGAGGGCGTGTCTATGCGCACCACGTTGGCGAAGTCGAGCACGCCCAAGGAGTTCCGCTGGCCGAACAGCGTGACCTTGCGGCTCTGTCGGGCCTCCAGCAGGAACTGCTCTCCGGAACTGCCCGCGCCGTCGATCAGAATCGCCACGCGCTTCGGGAAGGGCATCACGCTGTCCATGCGCTCGATGTCGAATGGCTTGGTGCTGTTTTGAATCCAGCCCCCGAGGTTGCGCTCCATGCGGGCGTTCTGCTCGTCCAAGCTCTGCGCCGCCTCGGGCTCCTGCGTGCGAAGTTCGTCGGCCTGGCGCTTGCGCAGGGCGAGGTTGTCGGCCGTTGCACGCAACTCCACGCCGATGCCGTAGATCGGTCGCGTGTAGAGCATCGGCATGATCGGCGCGTACACGAAGTCCGAGCCGCCGCCATTGTTTCGCAGGTCGATCAGGAGGTTCGTGCAGGAGGCGAGCCGCGCCTCGTGAGCGGCCAGTATCTCCTTCAGGGGCTTCAGGCGGCTGGGATCGAAGTCCGGAAGACGTAGCCACATGGTTCCGTCGGAGAGCGGCTTCAGGAACATCGAGTCCGAAGGTGAAATGCGGGCGATCATGTCCGCTGAAACCGGCACGGCCGACGCGGGGTACTCGCGGACCCAGACACCCCAGCGATCGGAGCGCAGCATGGCCCCGTCAAGCAGCAGCTTGGCAAGCTGGCGATGTTCGGAGTGGTCGCCTGCGCGGAACATCAGTTCGATCGTGTCGTCCTTCAGGCGGGTGAACTCGGCCTTGACTTGTCCAGGGCTCCAGCCCTCCGCGATGGTCGTCAGCACCACCGCGGTGAACATGCCTTCCTTGCCGGGCGTGCGCAGCACACCAATCCGGTAGCGGTCGCTGATGTTCCAGATGCCCTCGAGCGGGTCGCGGCGCTCGCCGAGCTCCGCCACGCTCGCTCGCACACTCGCCTCGGTCCAGTCTAGACTGGGGGTGCTAGTTGCGGCAGCCGCAGCCTCCGCCGGCGAGGGCTGCTCGACTGAGAGTGGGAACGCACCGATGTGTCGGTCGCCGAAGAATGCGAGCCACTCCCGAAGGATCTCGGTGAAGCGCTCGGGCGCGGCCGTTGCGGCCTCCGCGCGCAGCTTCGCGGTCAAGGCCTCGAGCTTCGGGCGCGTCGCATCGGTGACCTTCGTGTCCCAGCCCGCGTAGTTGACGCGCAGTTTCTCGGTGACGAAGTCGAAGTCCCGCAGGTTGGCGTTGGTCTCGACCGAGGCAGGCGCTGCTGGTGCGGACGACTCTGCGGTCGCGGCCGCCTGCAGCGGTTGGGCGCCTGTCACGCCGACAAACACTGAGATGCACGCCGCGGTGACCGCCGCGATCCGCATTGAACTGATCTGAGACTTGTGGAGTGATCCGAACATGGTGAGTCTGACCTTGTACGCGAGTGATCCGCCATCACCCGTGGTTCAATCGTGGGCCGTCGGGCGGACCGACGGTGCGCTCCATGACCCCCGCGAGACGGAGGATGCCTGGAAAGCGGCACACGTCGCCGCACCGTGCGGCACGCGTCTCTATTAGTGTCTTCCCACACGATCATCCTGTCTTGGATGTTTCCTGCGCCCAGTCACAAACATTCTCATGCCCAGCCCGCACCGCCCGCGGCGTGAGCCCCAGCACATTCCCGATCTCGCGGCAAAGGTGACTTTGGTCGCAATACCCCGCACGCATCGCCACCACCGCAAGAGGCAAATCCGTATCCTCCAGCATCTTAGCGGCTCGTGCCACACGCTCCCACCGCATCATCCGCGAAGGCGAACACCCGACCCGCTTCACAAACTCCCTCCCCAGGTGTGATGCGTGCACGCCGACTTCCCGCGCCACCAGTTCGACCTTCCCGCCCGCTTGCACACACCCAATCCCGCGTGCCGCCGCTCCCTGCTCTGCCGGGCCGATGCCCGTCCCACATACCACGCGAGCCAGCGTCGCCGCGACATATGTTTCCGTCTCGCGCGCCCGCAGCGCGAGCCTCACACGCCACGCCGCTTCCAGCACCTCACGGGGCGATATCCGCAGCAGTCCCGCAGCATCGCTGCCACCCACGTCTCGCAGCCAGGCACGATCCAACTCCACATTCACCGCCAGCGAGCCGCCATCCGCGAATCGTTGTGCGTGCCCCATACCGCCCGGGTGCATCACCGCCGCACCAATCCCCGCACGCCCCCAACCGACCGCCAGATCCTCAAAGCCCCCGCCGACGATCAGGCACAGATTCGCATTTCTATGGTCGTGCATCTCCAGCCGCGCCCCCGGCACATAGCGAGTGATCCGCACCACGAACGCCGCCGTACTGAGTCCGGCCAGGTCTATCCCAAGAAACTGTCCGCGGCTTAATCTCATACGTCACCAGATGCCTGAGAATCAGAAACCCGGCAACCATGGCCGTTGCGCTCGATAACGCCCGCACTCCGGCACTGGCGTGGCAACAGACGCCTCCGAAAGGCCACCGCGGGGCTTCGCTGCGAACTGTTGTTGGGAGGGCGATGCCCGCGATTTCAGGCGTTAGTCGGTTCATCACCCACACCTCTGCCCGATTCGACGACGCCGTTCGCGAGAGCCATCCCCGATTCTCGCGACTTGGCAGCTCGATCATGCGAGCCAAGCGGCTTGCTGAAGAGGAAATCCCTCTGGAGGTCGTGTCTTCGATCGCGACCGCGGTGATGCTGTTCCGCAGCGCCTCGGCGACGATGTTGCGCCGGATGCCGGGCGACCAGTACGTGCCGGCGAGGATCCGGTGGATGGCGTCGAGGTCCTGACGGGCTGGCTCGAGCGTGATCGTGACGGGCATGGCGTTCCGGGTTGGTCGAAGAACGTGCAGGCGAAAGAGTGCACCCGGCAGGACCTCGAATACCATTCGATCCCATGCCATCGATCACCCGTGTCTACGAGACAGTCCTTTACGCCCCCGAACTCGGCGCGGCGGAGGCGTTTTACGCGGGTGTACTTGGCTTGGAGCCCCTGCCTCGGCGGGTGGCATCACCCTCACCGTGCCACGAGGCCTTGCTTTGAAGGCCTAGTGCGCCTTGCTACTCACGCGTGACTTTCCAAGCCACCAGGCATCAACTCCCTGCGCGGCCTAGTGGCTGCATCCGCTCGCGGTGTCTCTGGGTCCCTGAATAGCACGTCTTCAGACCATCCCATGGTCTCTATCTGATGATCCCCCGGGTCGCAAGACCGGGGGGTTCTTTTCGTTTTTGTCCACGATGGTCCGAGCTCATGGGCTTCGGTTACTTGCTCACGGGCTGACTGTCCGCGGCGGGTGCGAAGTAAACGACTTGCCCGGCGGGCTTACAAGTTTGGGTGAGCCGCCTCACGCAGGATCGCCATATCGATGGCATGGTTGGCCACGATGCGTTTACGCCGGGCGTTCTCCTGCTCAAGTTCCTTTTCATGCCCTTGGCCTGCTCAACCTTGAGCCCACCCTACTCGCGTCGCCAGCGGTAGTAGGTCTTGTCGGTGATGTTGAGCTGCCGGCAGACCTGATTGACCGCAGTGCCCTTGGCCAACTCCACGTCTGCCGCACGCAACTTGTGAATGATCTGCTCCGCGCTGAATCGCTGCCTTGCAATTGAAAGTGCCCTCCATGTTCCAACGCCAGATGACGGAACTGAAGCTGGATCGGGTTGAGGGGGGCAGGTCAAGGGCGTGGCAGCCGGTCTCAAGCCATGACGACGATCGTCTTTGCGTCAAAGTCGAAGGCACTGATGAAGTTCGTTCGACTGATGCCCGCCAGCGTTGCCTTGGCCACAACCTTCGGTGCCGTGACATTGATCGTGACCGTCAGGGCAGTTGCAGAGGAAAGCGTGCCATCGGTCGCCACAATGGTGAAGGCCTTCTGCGCACCAGCCGTGACACCGGTCCAGGTGATGGTGTGACCAGCACCGACCGTCACGGACGTGGTCACCTTCTTGCCATTGACCAAGAGCGTGCCCGACAGCACCTTATCGATGCGGTACAGGATCTTGTCGTTGTTGGCGTCCTTGGCGTCGGTGGCGGCCTTGAGCAGGTCGTAACTGATCGTGAAGGCCTGGTTCGTGATCGCACCCGACAGCGTCTTGACGCTCGTAATGGTCGGTGCAACATTCACCGGCTTGGGAGCCATCGCTGCGATCGCCTCCGCAAGCTTGAAGGCATCGACGCGCTTGAACGACAGATTGGTATTCGTGACGGTGTCCGTTTCGTCGTCGCCGTCAACAATCGTCTTACCCGACGAGACCACCAACTGGCGGAACTCCGCCGTTGTCAGGCGGCGGCCGATGAACTTCGTCGCAATCTGGTCAGCCAGTGCCGCAACGCCGGTGATGACGGGTGTGGCCTGGCTGGTACCCTGCATCGCGACCGTCCCGCCGTTCGCGTTTGCACCGATCATCGGTGAACCGGGGGCGAAGATGGGTGACAACTTGCTATCGCGCTGGCTGAACGGCGTAATCTCGTCGGGCGCGATGTTGGTAGCGCTAATCGTGCCGCCTGACCACGTGCCGGAGCCCCCGGTAAAGACCGCACCAACACCCAAAACGTTCGGGTCGGCTGCCGGGTACGACACGCCGACGCTGTTGAACTGGCCGTAGCTGTTTCCCGCCGCGGCGACGACCTTGACATTCATCGTCGCGAGCTTGGCAAGCTCATCACTGATGCCGTAGAGCTGCTGATTGCTCTTCCAGTTCCGATTGTCGCCCAAGGACATGTTCACGCTCGAGATGTTGTACTTGGCGGTGTTGGTCGCAACCCATTGCAGGGCCTTTTCCAGCACCGTGAAGCTGCCTGCACCACTGTTGCTGAACACCTTCAGCACGATGAGACTCACGGCCGGGGCGATGCCCCTGAAGGACGCATTTTGCGATCCGATGATACTGGCCACGTTGCTGCCATGGCCATTCACATCCGACGCATCGCTGTCGTTGTCGGCAAAGTCATACTGATAGACGATGCGATCATTGATGCCGTCCTTGTTCGCGTCCGGTCCGAAGAACGAGTGGTCGCGGTCGATGCCCGTATCGAGAATCACGGACGAAAAACCCCGGCCGTCGATGTTGCTGAACCGAGCATCAGCCTGGAGCTTGTCGAGACCAATGAGGGCACGAGCCGTTGATCCATTGACGGTCGAGAAGTCGTTCGGCCGCACGGTCACGGTCGGGGAGGTGAGGGCGCGGTTGCGATTGATCGCCGCGACGTTGAAGTCGTTGCTGATGTCAATCGAAATGGCAGGGGCGTGCTCGGTGAGGGACTGCGGAACTTCAGCTGTGGGAAAGAGACCATTGCCGCTGAGCAGGGCGCGGGGCTCAAGGTTCATGAGCTCCGCATCGGTGCTTGCGCCATCGAGCAGCTTGTGCAGTAAGCGTTGGGTGAGATCGTTCCGCATGATCGACATCCCTCATCTGGCGGCACCTCGCACTATCGCGAACGCGCTGCAGAGAGAAGATGCCAATTGACTCCGACTCCTACCAACGAATTCACCGCATCGTGCGGCCTTCGTGTCGGCACAAACGGACCAGATGGCGCATACGCGAGACAATCCCCAAGTTGCCGCGAAAAAATCATTGCACAGCGTGCTCAAGCGCCTGCAGGGCGGGTGGCATCACCCTCACCGTGCCACGAGGCCTTGCTTTGAAGGCCTCGTGTGCCTTGCTACTCACGCTTGACTTTCCAAGCCACCTGTCATCAACTCCCTGCGCCCGCACCCCACCCACACATCCCGCCCGCGTGCGTGCGCATCTATACACGCCGCCGACTCACGCCCTTCCCCGCACTCACAACACCCCAGACAACCGGTGCACCGCATCACGCTCTCCAAGCAGAGCGTGATGGCACGAGAAGGTTGATGCCACCAGCCTTCGACCTCGCAAACATCGCACGCAAGACGTCCAACGGGTTTCATGGCGAGGCGAAGCTCCAGCGCCCGCCGCAATTTCTTTCTCGGTGGGAATCCGCCCGAAGACTCGAAACGAAATTAGTCGCGTCTCAGCCGTGCGAGGTGAACTGCTTTGGGCAGACTCCTGCGACGCGGCGATCACCCCTTTGTCCAATCAAGGACCACTCAATGCAACTCTTCTGGAATCCGCTCTCTTTGGCGGCAGCTATCTTGTTCGCCTCGACAGATCCCGCGGCCGTCCCGCTTCAGGTTCAGGTCCGCGCAGTCGGCGGAGCGCCCGCCCCGCGCGACACCGCGACCGCGACCAAGGACATCATCGACACAGCGACCGATGCGAAGTTCAAGACGCTCCTCGCCGCGATCAACGCGGCGGGACTCACCGACACGCTCAAGTCGGGCGGCCCGTTCACCGTCTTCGCGCCGACCGACGAGGCATTCGCTGCGCTGCCGAAGGGCACGCTCGAGTCGCTCTTGCTTCCTGAGAACAAGGACAAGCTGCGCGCGATCCTCGCGCATCATGTCGTGCCGGGCCTCCTCGTCTCGATGGAGATCGCGAACATCGAGGACGCGCAGTTGGCGCGCACCGCGGGCGGCGGTCGCGAGTCGATCGCAGCCGACGGACGCGGGTTCCGCTACGGCGAGGCGAGGGTCGTCGACGGCGACATCCGCTGCACGAACGGCGTGATCCATGTGATCGACCGCGTGGTGCTGCCGAAGCCGACACGCTCCGAAGACTCGATGGGCATCTCCATGAAGGAGGCCGCGCCCGTCAATCTCATCGAGGCTCTGCGTGCGGTTCCCGATGGACGCTTCTCGACCTTCATCGCCGCCGTCGAGGCGAGCGGCGCAGACCAGGATTGGGCGAAGCCCGAGCCCGACGGCAACTGGACGCTCTTCATCCCGACCAATGACGCTTTTGCGCGGCTCTCCGAGGCGGAGCGCACAGCGCTCCTTGACCCGAAGAACCGCGAGATGCTTCGCGCCGTCCTCGACTGGCACGCGCTTCCGAAGCTGCAGACTTGGAGCTTCGACTTCGACGACGGCGAGCGCGGCCCCACGATGATCTCCGAGAACAACGACCGCTTCGTGATCGACATCATCGCGAACGGCACGGTCTTCGTCTACCGCATGCGGTCAAACCCGGATCGCTCGATGGAAGAGCCGTTCAAGGCGCGCATCGTGGCTGGCGACATTCCCGTCGGTGGCAGCGTGGTGCACATCGTCGACCGCGTGATCGTTCCGCCGCAATTCGAGAACAACGCCGTCGCCTCGCAAGCCTATAGCGAGAAGGACATCAAGGAGTTCGCGATGGGCGGCGACGCGCAGTTCAACGCGCGCTACCTCGTGAAGGAGATGCTCGAGCAGGCGGAGTCGCTCGATGATGCCGGCGCGATCGCGCTCTACAAGACCGGCTTGCGCATGCTCGAGGAGGTCGTGCCCGTGAACCGCAGGGGCGTGATCATGACGATGGACGACCGCGCTCCGGACCAGCGCGCCGTGCAGCGCGAACGCCTCCGCGTTCGCGCCGAAGAGCTCGACCGCGTGTGGTACGCGATGTTCATGAAGAACTCGCCCGCTGCGACGACGCTGGCTGCGCCGCTCTCGAGCACGATGCCTGCGGCGCGCACGGTCGGAATGAACGCGGCGCCCGCTGCAAAGGCCCCGGCGACCACCGTCGCCGTGACCACGACGGCCGCGCCGGCGGCTCCCGCTGTCCCCGCTGCAACAGCGACCCGCGCTCCCGCGACGCTCGATTGGTGTGAAGTGATCGAGAAGGATGTCGACGCGAAGGTCGTCACCGATGCCGCGCTGCGCGACGCGATCGCGAAGACGGGTCTTCCGTGGCGCGTGCGCGACAAGGCCTCGGGCATCGAGATGCTGCTTGTTCCGTCGGGGCAGTTCATGATGGGCAAGAGCGCTGGCGACGCAGAGGCCCTCGCGAACGAGGTTCCCGCTCACAGCGTGACGCTCACCGAGCCGTATTACCTCGGTCGGTATGAAGTCACCCGCGAGCAGTGGACGAACGTGATGGGCGCGGGCGCGAAGTCCGGAGCGGAGCGCGCACTGCCTGGCGTCGAAGGCGCCGAGATCGAGGCGGGCGGCGGTGCGACGATCGTGGTGCGCGGCGGCGTCGAGCTTGTCGATCAGCAGGGAAACAAGATCGTCACCCGCCAGACGGCGGTCGCCGGACCCGACGGGGCCGTGACCTTCACCACCACTCCGGCCGGCGACCAGCCAGACCCCGCGCAGGACTCGCGCAGCGGGCTTCCGATCACGGCCGGGTTCACGAAGACCGCCGACTTCTGCAGCAAGATCGGCATGCGCCTTCCGACCGAGGCCGAGTGGGAGTTCGCATGCCGCGCAGGCGCACAGACCCCGCGCTACGGCGAACTCGACGCAATCGCGTGGCACCGCGGGAACTCCGACGGCAGCAAGCAGCCTGTCGGCACCAAGGCCGCGAACGCGCTCGGCTTCCACGACATGATCGGCAACGCGTGGGAATGGGTGAACGACTGGTACGGCGACTACACCCGCAGCGCGAAGACGAATCCGACCGGCCCCGCCTCGGGCACCTCGCGCATCGCCCGCGGCAGCTTCTTCGACTTCGAGGATGGGTTCAACCGCGCATCGCGCCGCTATGAGATGCAGGTGGTGGAGTCCGGCGGGACGGGCTTCCGCGTTGCACGCAACCCGTAACCTCGCGGGAACGCCGCTCGACAGGCCAAGTCCCCTGTCATCTCTCCAGGGCCGGAACTCGCGAGAGTTTCGGCCCTTCTTCGTTCCACGGAATCGCACGAGCCCGTCGCGCGGGCCGTAACCACGCGTAGAGGTACGGGTTGTGCCGCCTCTGCAGGGCTAGGGGCGGGCGGGTGGCATCACCCTCACCGTGCAACGAGGCCTTGCTTTGAAGGCCTCGTGTGCCTTGCTACTCACGCGTGACTTTCCAAGCCACCAGGCATCAACTCCCTGCGCGGCCTGGTGGCTGCATCCGCTCGCGGTGTCTCGGGGTCCCTGAATAGCACGTCTTCAGACCATCCCATGGTCTCTATCTGATAATGCCCCGGGTCGCAAGACGTGGGGGTTGTCGTTTTTGATAACTCATCAGGCACGATCAGAACCCATCGGCGAGCCGGTCGACCAGCACGCCCCCGGCTTCTTGCGTGCTGTGCTAATGTCCGCGATGCGACTCGAGGGCATTCCATTCGGCGTCACGGACTGGTATGCTGTTGAGCCGACGGTGCATCCAGGCGAGACCGGCACCGCACTCTGGCGGACGAAGCAGTTTGGGGAAATCCGCGTGCGGATGGTCGAGTACACGCCGGGCTACGTCGCCGATCACTGGTGCCAGAAGGGGCACGTACTGCTGGTGCTGGAGGGCGAGCTTGAAACCGTTCTGGCTGATGGCCGGGTGTTCACGCTCAAGCCCGGCATGTCGTACCAGGTGGCCGATGGTGCCGAGCCGCACATGTCGCGCACGACCAGCGGCGCAAGGCTGTTCATCGTCGACTGAATCACGCCCGTAGGATCAAGCGGACCCAATGATCGCGTCCACTTCGATCTCGATCCTCATCCGCGGGTCCGCAAGGCCCGCCTGGATCATGGTCGCCGCGGGTCGGATCTCGCCGAAGGCCGCGCGGAGGGCGGGCCAGGTCGCCGGGAAGTCGCGGGCGTCCGGCAGGATGTAGCGGACGCGCACGACATCGCGCATCGCCGCTCCGGCTTCACGCAGCGCATGCTCGATGTTCCGAAGACATTGCTCCGTCTGCGCTGCGACGTCGGCGGAGATCGTCATGGTTGTGTAGTCGAAGCCGGTTGTACCGGAGACGTACACGCGGTCACCGCAGACGACCGCTCGCGAGTATCCGATCTCACGCTCGAATGAGGAGCCCGAAGAGATGATACGACGTGGCATGCACGACGATATGCCCCGCCCGCCCGGGCCGGCAGGTCGCACAACCTCACGAACACTCTGCCCACGCATCGTGCCACGGGCTTCCGGCTCTGCGGATGCCCGTGTGCCTTCGCACCCCACCAGTTCGCACACATGATCCACCCCACCCGGCCCAGCTCCCCACACAACCATGTTTGTGCGCGCGCACCAGCAGAAATCGAGACCTTTCGGCCAGAATTTCCAACATTTTCTTCTTCAGTGCTTCCAACCACTTAGGCCCCACACACCCCACATTTTCAGCAGACTTGTGCGCGCGCACCACGCCACACGGGGGTGTATATGGAGGGCCACACAAATGCGTCTGACCGATTACGACCGCGACCTGATCAACCTCATACACGCCGCCAAAGGCGACATGCAGACAGTTTCGTACAACCGCGACCTGCGCTACTACCAAGTCCTCTGGTGGTCCCGCCAACCCCAGATCGCAGAAGCTCTGGCGGCCCGTTTTGCCGAGGCAAGCAACACCCCGCCGCACCCGCCCACCCCAGCCACGCACCCTGCACCACCAGCACCACCACCGCCGCGCGACCCCATCGCACCGGCCGCACCCGCTGCGCCCACTGCACCCACCGCACCTGTTGCACCTGTTGCAGCCGCGGCACCACGCGCGGACACAGACCAATCAACCTATCAACCCTCGCGCATCGTCGCGCCGCGCACTGCCCCCGCGCCATCACGATCCATCACCCTCGTGCCGCACCAGCGCATGCGCATCGACCTGCAGACCGCACCCCATTCCCGCCTCCGCCGGGTTCTCGGAAGCTCATTCCCGCATCCAGAATCCCACGCCCCGCCGCTACACTACGCCATGAGCCACCCCGCCCCATCGAACCACATCAAAGCGCCAGCCAACCGTCCCAAGGACGTTGAACTCGCCAGCCAGATTTCCCCGCGCCGCAAGACCACGCAGGCGACCACCATCCCCGCGCTGGCTCACGAACAACTCGAGCACTTCGGCATCGATCCCAAGAGCGAATTCGGCCAGCGTCTGAGCATGCTCGCCCAGCATCTCTACAGCGGCCACGCCGACATGCGCATGCTCTGGGACACCACCGTGCGCGAACTCGCCACGCTTCCGCGCAAGGACCGCGTCGAACGCTTCGCCGCGCAGAAGTTCCTGTGTTACCAGCTCGCCAAGATGCTCGACACTCTCCAGCATCCCTTCCGCAAGACCTACCAAAGCCTGGTCCCCAGCACCGCCCAGCGCCTGCCCAAGGGTCCATACCCCATCTTCGACAACGTCACCGCCATCTTCAGCGCCAAGCCCGTCATCACGCGCACCGCAACGTACATCTACGCCTGCGCCGAATGGGTCGACGAAGCCTTCCAAGGCAAGGAGATGATGCTCGAGGTCTACTCGCGTCTTCTCAACCCCACCAACGTCAGCCTCGCCAATCACATCGTCGACATCGAAGCCGGCCCCTACGCCCACGAGTACTTCGCCTGGAACTTCAACAGCGGCATGGCCGCCGTTGATGCGATCCTCAGCCACCTCGTCGGCGCGCGTGACGTCATCCTCGCCAGCCGCAACGTCTACGGCGGCACCTACCAGCTCATGCACGACTGGTACGCCAAGAAGAGCAACCTCGACGTCAGCGTGAACTTCTTCGACGGCTACGACGTCGCCGCCTTCATCACCGCGCTTGACAAAGTCACCGCCGCCAACGCCGACCGCATCAAGGAAGGCCGCAACGTCTACGTCTACATCGAAAGCCCCTGCAACCCGCACGGCTACGTGCTCGATGTCCCCGGCATCTGCAAAGAAGCCCACAAACGCGGCCTCACCGTCATCTGCGACAGCACCGTCGGCACGCCCTTCCTGCACCGCCCGCTCCAGAAGACCGACATCTTGGAGCGCCCCGACTTCATCATCCACAGCTACACCAAAGACCTCGCAGGCCACGGCAGCACGACTGCCGGCGTCGTCATCGGCCGCAACGAACGCATGTTCATGGGCAAGCACGACAGCATGCTCGGCACCGCCCCCGACGGCAGCAAGCGCACGTACTCGTGGGACGAAACCCTCTTCTGGAACGTTTACTACGTCAAGGGCGCGTTCCTCGACAGCGACAAGGCCTACGAAGTCATCAACGGCATGCACACCCTCGAAGTGCGCATGCTGCAGAAGGTCGTCAACACGCTCACCTTCACCGAGTTCCTGCAGAGCCACCCCGACATCAACGTCAAGAGCAACGCCGCGCCCGGCAACGAAAACAGCGGCGTCCGCGAACGCGTCATGTTCCAAGGCTTCCCCGCTCCGCTCTTCACGTTTGACTTTGAGGGCAAGAAGACGACCGGCGCCAAGTCAGCCCGCCCCAACATCGACCGCCTCACCTTCGAACGCTTCTTCGACTGCCTCGACCCCATCTTCGGCCACCAGGTGTCACTGGGCCAGCCCAACACCGTGGTCCTCTGTCCGGCCATTACCAGCCACAGCGAAATGAGCGAGCAAGCTCTCGCCGACGCCGGCATCAGTCCGACAACGGTGCGCGTGGCGGTGGGTGCGGAAGACCCGCGCACGCTGATGGCGCACCTGATCAAGGCGGCGGAAAGCACACTGGATGCGGCGGTGCCGGGCTTCAGCAAGAAGTTCCCGACAAGCGAAGCCTGCGACGCGATGTATTTCAAGCACTACACGGCCGTGCATGAGAAGTACATGAAGAGCCAGCCGCGGATGGGCGAGTTGCTGGACTGAGTCATCACTCAGCAATAACTTTGCAGACCGCGATGAGAGAACCCCGTTAACGGTGGGCACTCGTCGGGGTTTTTGTTTGCATTTTGAGCGGGTATTGCGCGACATTTTGTGGCAAAGTAAGCAGATTTCGCGTGCGTCAGGCGAGGTCTCCCGGTATATTCCCCACTGGATACTTCTCCAGAGAAAAGGAACCGCCCCATGATCCGTCGTGCTTTGTCTGTTGTCGCTCTGCTTGCTTCGTCTGCTGGTGCGTTGGCGCAGCCTGTGCTCGTGATGCACAGTTTGATTGATGCCGACATTTCGGCGGACGGGAACAAGGCTGTTGGATTGCTGTTTGATTCGCAAGCCGCGGAGTACCGCATCTATACGTGGCAGCGTGGCGTGGGGCACACGCTGGTGTCGGCGCCGGGCATCGGCGCGGAGACGGTGCGCGGATCGGGTGATCTGTCGGTGCTTGCGACGGGTCTGCTCAATACGGGCAACTGGGGTGATCTGAACTGCTTTGCGGGGTACTGCGCGTTTGAAGGTTCGGGGTGCACGCTGGGTGATCCCTTGCCTGCGCCGAGCCCGTGTCAGATTCCGTTCATCTCACATCGCTGGACGAGCGCGTCGGGGTGGACGAATCTGGGTTCGCTGCCGCGGACGCTGGATGGAGCGACCAATCGCTTCTTCGGCGGCACGCGTTGTGACTCATCGATCAACAGCGTGGGCGACATTTCGGGAGACGGACGCTATGTGGTGGGCGGCGCGTGGGTGAGCGGGTTGTTCAACTCGTCGGGCGGACCGGAGTTTGGGTTGTGCGGCGATCTGCAGGCGTACATCTCTGACGCGACGACGGGCGTGATGAACGCGCTGCCTCTGCAGCCTGACAACGCCGGCAGCTCTCGCGCGGACAGCGTCAGCGCGGATGGCTCGGTGATCACGGGGTATGACGAGGGGCCGATTCCCAGCGAGTTCGGGCCCTTTGACGGTCGGCGCATCTGCGTCTGGACTAACGGCGTGTCGACGATCATCGACGGCTTGTCGGGGAGTTCGGCGACGTATCCGGTGAATGGCGCGGGCACGGTGATCGTGGGCGCGCCCAGCCGCGAGTTCAACATTCCGACGTTCAGCATTGATGATCTGCAACTGGTGAAGTGGACGCGGCAGCTTGACAACTCGTGGACGCCGACGGCGCTGGGTCGGCCTGTCGATTACTTCGACGGCGTTGAAACCAAGCCGCTGAGCTTCCTGCTGCCCGTGGCTGTGAGCGATGACGGCAACACGATCGTCGGCAATGCGACGTTCGGCTTCAGCATCTTTGACCGCGTGAATCGTCCGTTCATCTGGCGGGCCGGTGTGAACGGCGGCGTGCCGATGGATCTGAACACCTATCTGGAGCAGATCGCGCCGGGCACGAACATTCTGCCGCCCGGGCACACGATTACGCGCATCAGCGGGTTGAGCGCGGACGGCAACGCGATCGGCGTGGCGACCAGCGACGTGCGGACGACGTGCGGCTCACCTGATGTCGCGCTGCCTGGCGGCGGTGCGGGTGTGCTGTATCTGAACGGGACGACTCCCGCGTGCGGCGCGCCGACGCTGGCGTTCCCGATTCGCAACGAAGTTTCGCTGCAGTACACGCCGTTCGGCGTCGCGCTGAATGCGTTTGTGTCGGGCACGTGGCCTCTGACATATCAGTGGCAGCGTGAAGATCCCAGCAACCCCGGTCAGTGGATCAACCTGACGGAGGCGTGCGCGGGCTTTGTGTACGGCAGCGAGTGGAACTATGAAGGCGTCAACAAGTCGCAGCTGCGCGTGGGTCAGAACACCTGCGGCAACGGCCGCGATGGCAACTACCGCGTGATCGTGTCGAACGATTGCGGCACGCTGACCAGCGATCCTGCGAGCGTGACGTTCACGCAGGGCACGGTGGTGACGCAGCAACCTGAGCCGATCAATGTGTGCGTGCCCAACTCGGGCTTCAGCTTCGCGGTGGGCGTGACGAGTTCGTCGGATCTGCTGTCGCAGTGGGAGATCAAGTCGGCGAGCGGCTCTGATGAGTTTGAGGCTCTGGCGGATGGCACGCTGACGGGTCCTGACGGTCGCGCGCTGGACATCTCCGGCTCGGGTGGTCAGTTCCTGAGCGTGCGTCCGGGCGCGTTCCCTGTGCCCAGCGCGTATCTGATTCGCTGCGTGTTCCTGAGCCCGTGCGGCAACACGACGTCGAACGCGGTTGCGCTGAACATCGGCGGCGCGAGCTGCGGATCGCAGTGTGACACGATCGACTTCAACAACAACCAGGTCTTCCCGGAAGATCAGGACGTCATCGACTACTTCAGCGTGCTGGCGGGCGGTGAATGCTCGACGTTCTTCTGCAACGACATCGACTTCAACAACAACTTCGTGTTCCCTGAAGACCAGGACGTGATTGACTTCTTCAACGTGCTGGCGGGTGGGGAGTGTCTGTAAGGAAAATGGCTAAATGGTCAAATGGCCAAATGTGAGTGATGGCGGGCGCTCAAGGAGACTTGGGCGCCCGCTTTTTTTATCTGGCCATTTGGTCATTTAGCCATTTGGCAATTTGGTTCTCCGCCTACGCCTTCAGCGTGGACTGGCCGACGGTTTGGATGGTGACGCTGCCCCAGCGGCGGTGCGCGGCGTAGGTGTTGAGTTGATCGAGCGTGACGGAGTCGATCTCGGCGGCCATTTCATCGAGTGTGCGCGGGCGGCCGAGGCGGCGGTAGTCGGCGGCGATGGCCGTGGCGCGGGCGCCGGCGCTTTCGCCGCTGAAGACGAGGCTGCTCTTCATGCCGATCTTGGCGCGGGCGAACTCCTCGGCGGTCACTGCGCCGGCGGGCGTGGTGATGCGGTCGAGCTCGGCGCGGAGGACATCGAGGCTTTCTTGCGCTCGCTGCGGCGTGGTGCCGACGTATGCGGTGATGCTGCCCCAGTCCTTGTCGCCTCGATAGCCGGCGCTCACGGCGTAGCAGAGGCCGCGCTTTTCGCGCACTTCGCTGAAGAGGCGGCCTGACATGCCGCCTGAGAGGACGTTGATGAGGAGTTTTTCGAGGACGGAGTCGGGCGAGGTTTCGCTGGGGGCGTCGGCGATCCAGACGATCTGGACCTGCGCGCTGGGATCGTTCTCGTGGGCGTAGCCGCGGGGGCCGACGGAGCCGATGACGGGGGTGGGGGCAGTGCCTGACCAGCCAGCGAGCAGCGTGTTGAGGTGTGCTTCGAGCGCTTGGGCGTCAACGTCGCCTGCGAAAGAGATGATGCTGCCGCGCGGGAGGGCGTGGGACTGCCAATGCGCGAGCACCTTGTCGCGCGTGCAGGCTTCGAGGCCGGACTTGGTACCCAGACCTGAGCGATTGATGGGCGCGGGTTGATGGCGGGCGCGAGCGGCGATCATGGCGCGCTCTTGCGGATCGTCTTTGAGGCTGTCGATGGCTTGGGTCGCGAGGTCTTTGCTTGCGTCGAGTGCGTCCTGGTCCATCGCGGGTGAGCGGACCATGTCGATGAGCAGTGGGAGGGTGCGTTCGACGCTCTTGCCCAGCATGGATGCGCTGACGACCATGGCGTAGGTGCCGACGTTGGCGGCGCGGTTGCTGCCGATGCGATCGAATGCGTCCGCATCTTCGCGGCTCGTGCGGCCGCCGCAGCCGCGGAGGAGGAGTTCCTGGATGAGCGTGGAGACGCCTTCGAGTTCCACGGGGTCGGTGGCGCAACCGCAGGGGAGGAGCCAGGTCATGGCGGCGGAGCGGACGCCACCCATGGGTTCGACGATGAGGGGCATGCCGCAGGCCAATGTTCGGACGGAGATAGGCATGAGCGAGCGTAAGCGACTGCGCGCGAGAGCGCGGCAGCGGGCGGGATGTCAAAGTTGACAGAGGGTGGCATGGGTTGTCGCATGGAGGGGATCGGCACGCTGCCGTGAAGGAGGCACTGTGCGCTGGTCCATGATGTTTGTTGCGTCGGTTTGTGCATCGGTTGGTGCGTCGTCAGCAATCGCTCAGCACTACAACGACGGGCAGGGGAAAGAGTGGCGGCATGTGCCGTCGACGATGGGGTTGTCGTGGAATCAGATCGCGACGGTGTGTCCGACGGATGGGGCGACGCCGTGCTCGGGCGTGGTGGCGGGGCGCGACATGAACGGCTGGCGGTGGGGCACGCGCGAGCAGGTTCAGCGGCTTTTTGCGGGGTTTGCGCCTGAAATCATGACATCGAACTGTGTGGGCGGACCGCAGTATGCGGCGGTGGGTATCTATGCGCTGGGCGGCGGCGTGATCGCACCGACGTGGAGCGCGTACACGACGTTTGGTGGCTCGCTGTATGTGAATGGTTGGATCGCGACAGCGCCGGCGGCGGGACAGGGCGGCCTCGCATCTGCGAGCGCGAACTATCCGGTGTATGACGGATCGTTCTGTGTGACGGGGGCGGCGAGCGCGGCCAGTTCACTCAACTTCACGGGCGTGTGGATGTGGCGGCCTGTGGGATGTGCGTTGCCCACGGTTGTCTCGGATCCGTCGGCGACGAGCGGATGCGTGGGGCGGTTTGTCACGCTGTCGGTGGAAGCGACGAGCGCGAGCGGGATGGCGTATCAGTGGCGCCGCGCGGGTGTGCCGCTGGATACGGAAGAGCACGCAAGCGCGAGCACGGCGACGCTGATGCTGTATGTTGACAGTGTGGCTGACGCGGGGCGGTATGACTGCGTGATCAGCAATGACTGCGGCAGCGTGCTGACGGCGTCGGCGCAGGTGAATGTGGCGATTTCCTGCTGTGATTCGATCGATTTCAACGCGAACGGCGTGTATCCGGAAGATCAGGACGTGCTGGACTTTCTGAACGTGCTTGCGGGCGCGACGTGTGCGACGTGCAATGACATCGACTTCAACAACAACGGCGTGTATCCGGAGGATGGGGATGTGATGGACTTCTTCCTCGTGCTTGCCGGCGGCGCATGTTGATGATGAAGCGCGTGTGAGAGCGCGCTCACGCGTGTTGAAGCGCGAGCAATGCGCGAGATGCGCGCGATGAAGAGGCGCGAATGTGGAAGAACTGTCTTGCGCGCCAAGTTCTTCACAAATTTTTTTCCACACTCAAGCACAAGTGTGGAAACTTCCGATATGCTGTATGTCATCATGGGTCGCAAGGAATCGGCGCGCCGCGTCGTGTGCGACTCGATCAGTAGCCAAGGAGCTCATCAATGGCGAAGAAAGCTGCTAAGAAGAAGGCCAAGAAGAAGGCCGCCAAGAAGAAGGCCTGAAGCCGACCTGGCTCGTGAGCGGTTGGCCTTGTGCTGACGCGAGCGATGCTGGGACCTCTTGGTTGGTCCGACAGGACCACTTCCCTGTCTAAGCCCTTCGGGGCGCGTCGCTCGACAAACCACGCCATTCAAGGCGAGAGCACGAGCAAACCCGCGTTGAACACAGCGCGACAAGCATCGGTGCCCGCGACGGCGAAGATCGAGCACGAAACATGACAGAACGACGACCATGGGGCTGCACGACGCGGCCCCATGGTTGTTTTTTGGGGGAAACGCACTGGGCACTGGGCACTGGGCATTCGTGATTCGGCATTCGTCGCAAGCGAGTCCGTTCGCGCTTGGGGGAGGCGAGATGGCGCCAGCACGAATGCCGAATATCCAATGCCGACTTATCCCAGTATCCGCCCTGCCTCATCCAGCACGCCTCGGGCCGCATCCACCGTCGGTGCCTCGGCGATCAGGCGCATGATGGGTTCGGTGTTGCTGGCGCGGACGTGCAGCCAGGCTTTTCCGGCGAGGGGGCCGGTGGTGAAGTTCACCCAAGCTCCGTCGCGAAGGTCGACTTGCTGGCTGCTGTAGGCTTTGGCGATCTTCTCGATGGCGGGTTGTGCGTCTTCCTTGCGAGCGAGATCGACCTTGCGCTTTTCGATGGCGTAGCTGGGGATGGATGCGGCGACGGTGCTGAGGGGTTGGCGTTGCTGGTTGAGCAACCAGACAACCAGGCCCATGCCAGCGAGGGAGTCGCGCACGTAGCAACTGCGTGGCCAGATGGTGCCGCCGTTGCCTTCGCCGCCGGCGATGGCGTTCTCGCGCTTCATGACTTCGACGACGTTTGCTTCGCCCACGGGGGTGCGGAGAACGCGAGCGCCGAACTTGGCGGCGACATCTTCGAGCATGCGCGAGGTGCTGAGGTTGGTGACGAGCACGTCGGCTTCGCGGCTGTCGCGTTTGCGGCCTGAGAGGATGGCGAGGGCGCTGAGTGCGAGCGTGTACTCCTCGCCCACGTAGCGGCCTTGTTCATCGATGAGCGCGAGGCGATCGGCATCGGGATCGAGGGCGAAGCCCGCGTGGCAGTTGTGAGCGCGGACGATGTCGCACAGGCCGCCCTTGCCGGAGAGATTTTCGGCGGTGGGTTCGGGCGGGTGAGGGAAGAGGCCGGCTTGCTCACCTGTGTGATTCGCGTTGACCTCGACGACTTCGCAGCCGATGCTGCGGAGGAACATGGGCGCGGTGCGACTGCTGCTGGCGTTGACGCAATCGACCGCGACGCGAATGCCGCGACCGATGCTGGAGGGCATGTCGGTGAGGCCTGAGTCCTGCATGGCGGCGAGGACGCGCTCGACGTGGGTTTCGGCGGCGTCGTCATCGCGCGTGAGTGCGCCGAGGTGTTGCCATGTGGTTTTACCATCGAGTGCGCTGCCGCCGCGTTCGAAGAGGGCGATGATTTCGTTGGCGAGTGTGGCTGGTGGCGCGCAGGCTGCTGCGCCGTGGATGCCGCCTTCGGCGAGGAGGCACTTGAGGCCGTTCCACTGCTGGGGGTTGTGGCTGGCGGTGATGACCATGCCTGCACCGACTTCGTTTTTGCTTGCGAGTTCGCGCGCGTGCCAGTCGGTGTTGACGGCGACGGTGGGGGTCATGGCGATGCCAAGATCGATGACGTTGCAGCCGCTGCCCAGCAAGCCTGCGATGGCAGCGGCGTGAATGGTCTCGCCGCCGCGACGACCGTCGCGACCGAGAACGACGCTGATGCGCTTGCCTGGGTTGCGAGCGCGAAGAACGGAGCCGAAGCAGCCTGCGAATCGCGCTGCGACTTCGGCGGAGAGGGTTTCACCAACGACACCGCGACAACCACTGACAGAGAGCATCAATCGAGCCATGAGAGAGTGTACGAATGGGGAGGGGGATGGGGAACAGAGAGCGGAGAGCGGAGAGCGGAGAATGGAGAACGGAGAGCGGGGGAAAGTTGTTGGAGGATTTGGACTGCAAGTCGTTCGTGCGTGATGTGGGCTCTGTGACGCTCGGGGTGCGATGAGGCCGAAGCTGTGGGATGCGTATTGGCGAGACCTTCAGCGCACGTGTGACGGCGGGACGAGTCGGTGCGGTAAGCGTGCGCATCGTGTGCTGCGGGCGGCCAACCTTGTGATGCAAACAAAAAACCCGCGTGAAGATCACGCGGGTTTTGGCATGGATGACTGGGGACTTAGTTCTTGAGCCAAGCCGGGCAGGGCGCGGCCTTGTCGGTGGGCACCACGTGGACCTTGCGGCCTTGGAAGGTGACCGTGCCGTCGGCGACGGCGTAGAGGGTGTCGTCCTTGCCCATGCGGACGTTGAAGCCGGCCTGCATGGGGGTGCCGCGCTGGCGGACGATGATGGAACCGGGCTGCGCGACTTCGCCGCCGTAGAGCTTGATGCCCAGGTATTGCGGGTTGCTATCGCGACCGTTCTTGGTTGAGCCTTGGCCCTTCTTGTGTGCCATGACGAAAAGTCCTTCCACCTGATTGGCCGCGATCGGGGGCGATTCCACCGAATCTTTTCGCGCCGGGCCTAGACGATAGCGCGCGAGTGAAGCGATGTCGAGTGGGCAGTGTGAGCGTCAATACCTATCTTTGTCCGAACGTGATGCGGCTGGGGGCTGGGCAGGTCTTGTGCCGATGTATATATAGGATCGGCCCGGCCGCGGAGCGGTACGGGGGTGGTCTGTGATTGATCTAAGTCTTTGTGTATCAGGGAGTTCGCCATGGATGGCATCGCTCCGGTGTATGGGTGTGGTTGTCGCGTTCGCAGCCGGTTGCCCGTGGGGCGGCGGGCTGCGTGGATTTCGGTCTGGCTGGCGGGGTCGCTGGCGGTATCGATGCAGGCGACGGGGTGCGGCGGACGCAACCCCAAGCCGCGCGAGGTGGATACGTCGATCGCGTCGCTGCTGGATGGTCCGGGGGCGAACGAACGCGGCGAGATCATGATTCTTGATCCGCGTGAGGCGACGACGGAAGAACAGAAGGCGGCGTGGGCCGAGCAAGCAAGGCTCAACTATGACGCGTTGATGCAGCAACAGCCCGAGCTGCGCGAGCGCGAACCGGTGGCGGCGGCGGATGTGATGGGCCAGCCCAGCGAGCAGACGCAGCAAACAGCGAGTGAGACGACGAGCATTGCGGATGCGCCAACGGCGCAGGCGAATGACGCGACGCAAGCTGCCACGCAAGATGCGCCAGCAGCGGGGCTGGATGCGATGGTGGGCGGGGCGACGGAAACTGCACCCGCAACTGCTACTACATCAGCACCGGGGACTGAAACGAGTACGGCGCCCGCGCAGGTTGAGGTTGCGACGCCTGCAGCACCGGTTGATCCGCTGGTGGACACGGCATCGCGCATGGCGGCGCTGCTGCGGCAGCGCGACGGATCAGGCAAGGCGCTGATCACGGATCTTGCGGCGATTCTGCCGGTGGAATCGATGCGGGCGGGTGTGCTTGCAACGTTGGGCGATGCGGGCAATCCGCTTGCGAGCTTGAGCGATGAAGACAAGAGCACGCTGATTGCCGCGAGAGATCGGCTGCTGGCGGATCCGAGCAATGCGAGCAATGACCTCATCAAGAGTCTCCGGCCGGTGAGCGGGCTGATAATTCTGCGGACCGCGCTGTGCACACGCGTGGAGGGATTCGGGCGGTTTGATCCGTACAGCACAAGCACGTTTGTGCAGGGGCGAACGCTTCGCGCGATTGTGTACGTGGAGCTGGACGGTTTCGCGACGCGTCCGGCGCGGGACAGCGATCCCGTGATGAGCAATGTGGCGATCGGCGATCAGGTGAGCGTGGATCTCACGCAGTCATTGAGCCTGTATCACGATGCGGATGATCTGCTGGCATGGCATCGACCGGCGCGGGGCGTGATTGAAACCAGCCGCAACAAGCGGCGCGATTTCTACCTGATTCAGCAGATTGATCTGCCGCCCACGCTGACGGTGGGGCGGTACAACCTGAAGGTGACGGTGACGGACCGAACGACGCAGGCGCAGGCGGAGGCGATCATTCCGATTGAGATTGTGGCGCATGAGTCGGCGCTGCGGGGAAGGTGACGCTCACTTCGGAGCATCAACCAGCCGAATCACATGATCCGGCCCGTTGAGCACGACATACAAATCGCGCGGTAGGGCTTTGCCTGCGACGTCGGTCTTCTTGGGGCCCCACACAACATCGCGCACGCGGCCCAGGCCGTAGAGCACTTCTTCGTGCTCGGTGACTTTGCCGTCGATGACACGGACGCGGCGGACGCACGCCATGGCGAGGCCGCCAGCGAAAAAGTCGGTGTCGTTCCAGTTGTCTTGCGGCTGGGGGTCGTTGATGAGCGCATCACCACCTGCGAGGCCGCAGGCGCCGAGGGACGGGAGCCAGCGCAGGGCGGGGAGTTTGATGTCCTTGTCAGCGGTGCGCGCGTCGAGTTCTGGCCACGGCGTGCGGAAGGGCGTGTCGGCGTAGTTGATGCTGTAGGCGACGAGGGGCCAGCCGTAGTTGGAGCCGACGGTGACGTGGTTGAACTCGTCGCCGCCGCGCGGGCCGTGTTCCGTGTTGTAGAGATTGCCCTTGGCATCGAAGGCGAGGCCTTGGGGGTTGCGGTGACCGAAGGACCAGATGCTGGGCATGATCTTGTCGTTTTCGCTGACGCGACTGACGAAGGGATTGTCGGTGGGGATGCGACCATCATCGTGCAGGCGGTGGATCTTGCCGTTGTGGCGTGTGAGCTCTTGCGCGTGGTCCTGCTGGCCGTGCTCGCCGATACCGATGTACACGTAGCCGGCGCGGGGCTTGTCGCCGATGGCGGGATCAAACGCGATGCGGCAGCCAAAGTGCACGCCTGCGTTGGTGACGTAGTTTTCCGGGCGAGTTTCGAAGATGGTCTCTTGGTTGGTGAACGCGTATGCGCCGGCGGTCTTGGCATCGGGCGTCAGCTTGCCTCGCACAACCTTGGTCGCAATCGCGCGGCGCTTTTCGCCCTTGTCGTTGGTGCGTTCGAGGAAGTCGGTGAAGCCGATGTAGACCCAGCCGTTGGTGGCGTAGTCGGGGTGCAGTTCAACATCGAGCAGGCCTGCCTGGCCGCGATCGCTCACCTGCGGAATGCCTGCGACGGGCTCACTGAGGGTGCCGTCGGCATGCAGCACGCGCATGGTGCCGCGCTTTTCGTTGATGATCATCGCGCCGCGCAGCGACTCCACTTGTGCGTCATTGGGCACGAAGGCAATGGCCCATGGCGTGTTGAGCTTGGTGTCGCCATTCTGGCCTGCGACGCGTTCGATGCGGAAGTTGCGATGCTGTGTGGTGAAGACGTGCGATGCGTCTTTGGCGGCGTCGTCAGGCGTGACGTTGTTGTTGCTGCGCCAGGCTTTGTGCTGCAGTTCGCGAATGTGCACGACCAGCGACCAGATCTTTTCGTCGCTCAATGAGCCCTTGAAGGACTCCATGCCGCCCTGGGGCACGCCTTCTTTGATGGCGTTGAAGTAGCGACGATCGATCTCGTCGCCCTTGACGTGATCGAACACGTCATCGAGGAGGAGCGAAGGGGTGCCTGCGGGGCCGCCGCTGCCGTCTTTGCTGTGGCAGCTTGCACACATGTTGTTGAAGAGCTCGGCGGTTGCGCCGTTGCCACCGATGTGGGTTTGTGAGAACGCGCTCGCGGCGGAACCGGCGAGCGCGAGAAGGGCGACAACCAAGCAAGTGCGTGCGTGCGTCATGGCGCAACGGTACGACGGCGAGCGAGCGCATGCTGTGAATGGGTGGTTCAGCGGCGACGTCGTGCGGCGAAAACAACGCACAAAGACATCCCAAAGAGAGTCCCGGGCGTAGGGATCGTCGCGACGAAGGAGACGTATTCGCGCTGGGTCGTCGTGCCGATGGGACGCGTCGCGACACCAACGACCGTGCGCCCATCGGCGGACACATCGCTTGCGAGGATGGGCGTGAGCGTACCGAGGTTCACGCCGTTGGAGGTGAGGTAAGTCGCGAGGGAGAAGGCTTGGCCGTCGATCCAGATGGCGGCGAAGGTGTTGTTGGCGGACTGCACCAGGGTTGTGAAGTTTACAAGGTCGAGGCTGTTGCCAGCGGCGCCGACGAGGACGCGGCCGGTCGTATCGCTGCCTGCGACAAAGGCGTTGATGGCGTTGTTGGGTCGCGCGAGTTGGCTGAAGATGCCATCGCGCCAGATCACCGCAGGTCCGGACTGATTGGCGATGCTGTTCACGCTCGCGAGGAAGCCGGCAATAACGCGACCGTCGCCTGAGATGGTTGTGGTGCGGGCGTAGAGCGAACTGGTGTTGAGCGGCAGATTGGTGCTGCCTGTCGTTTCACTCCAGAGGAAGGCGGTGCTGTTGCCGCTCACGGCCCCGGGCTGGATGTAGTGCGTGGCGCGCGTGCCATCGGCGGACATGATGTTGCCGGCGGGATAGGCACCGGTGAGTTGTCCGAACGCTGCAACGGCTGTTGGGATCGTGCCTTGGTCGTAGACGTACGCGGTACTGGAGGCGATGTTGCCGTCGACATTGCGCGCGAAGCCGAACGCACGACTGCCAGTGGCGGAGACGCCGTTGAAGATGCCGCGAAGAGGACCGCCTGTCGGGCTCGCCGTGATGAGGGGCGTGTCCAGCGTGGGGGAGGCGCTCGCAGTGTCGCGCCATACGGCGGGCGTGCCGAAGTTCGTCGTATTCTGGGCGTAGCGACCGGTCATGCCCACGATGACGGAGCCGTCGTAAGAGGCAGCAACGGCACGGCCTGTGGTACTGATCGTCGGTAGCTCGCTACGGGTCCAGACGCCATTGACTTTGCGCCATGTGTACGGCTTTTCGAGGAAACTGAGGATGCTGCTGCCGCTGCCCACGATGACGTTGCCATCGCCCGAGATGCCGCGGGCGAGGGCTTTGAAATTCGGATCAGTGTTGCCGGGAATGTCGGAGGGAAGGAGCGTGAGCGAATACGTCTGGGACCACGCGCTTGTGGTAAACAGTCCTAGCGCAGAGGCCGCTACCCACGCGATGATGAATCCGGCGAAGGCCGTCGTGCCTGCATGATGCTCGCTTTGCATGTTGCTTCTCCCGCGATCAATTGGATTGACCCTCTCGTTAACCGTTTACCGGGAGGCATGAGCAAAGTTGTGGCTTCCCGTCGAAATCCTGTGATTTTGCTGCCAAGTCGGCAGTCTGGGCAGGGGCATGGCCAATTTCGGCAACTGGCGGTAAGCGGCTGTAGGTGTTGAGTTTGCAAGAATTCACGGATTTTCATGAAGTGGCACGGTCTGGAATCAGGCATTGCTGGCACCGCATGGCAATGAGCTAAGTGCTCTATTTACAGCATCTAACGGCGAGTCGTCAACCTCGCTGCAATACCTGTTTGCCGCTATCCGATATTGTGTGATCGAGGATGCGACGTTGCGTGCGAATCGTGCGTGTAGCTGACCATCTTCGGAGGCATCTGAGTCGTATAGATAGGTGTGGCGATCGCCTTTCGGGTCGCTCATCAGGAAGGAAGCAGAACCATGTTTGAACGCTTCACAGATCGTGCCCGCAAGGTGATGGCCCTCGCCAACCAAGAGGCGCAGCGACTCAACCACGAATACATCGGGACTGAGCACATTCTGCTTGGCCTCGTGAAGGAAGGCAGCGGCGTTGGCGCCAACGTGCTCCGCAATCTGGATGTCGACCTTCGCAAGGTTCGCCTCGAGGTCGAAAAGCTGGTGCGCGCCGGACCGGAAATGGTCACCATGGGCAAGCTGCCTCAGACGCCGCGTGCCAAGAAGGTGATCGAGTACGCCATCGAAGAAGCTCGCAACCTGAACCACAACTACGTCGGCACCGAGCACCTGCTGCTTGGCCTGCTGCGTGAACACGACGGCGTTGCGGCGCAGGTTCTTATGAACCTGGGCCTGAAGCTCGAAGAAGTGCGCGAAGAGGTGCTCAACCTGCTGGGTGCGAGCAACGAACAGCGCGAAGAGAACACCGGTGGCGGTTCGACCCCCGAGCCGGGCGCGGGCAAGGACCCCATCGCGAGCAGCGCGCAAAGTGGCGCGACGCCCGCGGGCAAGCGCGGTCGCAGCCAGACACCGGCGCTCGACAGCTTTGGTCGTGACCTGACGGAACTGGCGCGCGAAGGCCAGCTTGATCCGGTGATCGGCCGCATGACGGAAATCGAACGCGTTGTGCAGGTGCTCTGCCGGCGCACGAAGAACAACCCAGTGCTCCTGGGCGAAGCTGGCGTGGGCAAGACGGCGATCGTCGAAGGGCTCGCGCAGAAGATCATCTCGGGCGACGTGCCTGAGATTCTCAGCGACAAGCGTCTGGTCGTTCTCGATCTGGCGATGATGGTCGCGGGCACCAAGTACCGCGGTCAGTTCGAAGAGCGCATCAAGGCGGTGATGAACGAAGTCCGCAAGGCCAAGAACGTGATGCTGTTCATCGACGAACTGCACACGCTGGTTGGCGCGGGCGGCGCTGAAGGCGCCATCGACGCCAGCAACGTGCTCAAGCCCGCCTTGGCGCGTGGCGAAATTCAGTGCATCGGTGCGACGACCTTTGACGAGTACCGCAAGTACATCGAGAAGGACGCCGCTCTTGCTCGCCGCTTCCAGGCCATCACGGTCGATCCGCCCAACAGCGAGCAGACGATCCTGATCCTGAAGGGTCTGCGCGAGAAGTACGAACAGCACCACAAAGTGCGCTACACGGAAGCTGCCATCAAGGCTGCGGTGGAACTGTCGGGCCGGTACATCACGGGCCGCGTGCATCCTGACAAGTCGATCGACGTGATCGACGAAGCGGGCGCGCGTGTTCGCCTGAAGACCATGACCAAGCCGCCGAACCTCGCGGACATTGAGGCCGACATCGAGCGCCTCAGCGTTGAGAAGGACGAAGCGGTTCGCGCTGCGGACTACGAAAAGGCCGCGGAACTGCGCGACAAGGCTGAGCAGCTTCGCAAGAAGAAGGAAGAGATCCAGAAGGAATGGCGCGCCAAGAGTCAGGAAGCCATGGGCACCGTCGATGAGGACATCATCGCCGAGGTCGTGAGCAAGATGACGGGTGTGCCGCTCAAGCGTCTGGAGAAGGACGAAGCCGCGCGACTGCTCAAGCTCGAGCAGGAACTGCACAAGAAGGTCATCAGCCAGGACGACGCCGTCAAGGCGATCAGCAAGGCGATTCGTCGCGCTCGCGCCGGCCTGAAGGATCCCAAGCGTCCGATGGGCAGCTTCATCTTCCTGGGCCCGTCGGGCGTGGGTAAGACGCTGCTCAGCAAGGCGCTGGCGGAGTTCATCTTCGGCGACGAAGAAGCTCTGGTGCACCTGGACATGTCTGAGTACATGGAGAAGCACAACGTCAGCCGTCTGGTGGGCGCACCTCCGGGCTACGTGGGCTATGAAGAAGGCGGCCAGCTCACGGAGAAGATCCGTCGCCGGCCGTACAGCGTGGTGCTGCTCGACGAAGTCGAGAAGGCGCACCCCGATGTCTTCAACATGCTCCTCCAGATCATGGAAGAAGGCCGCCTGACGGACAGCTTCGGACGCAACGTCGACTTCAAGAACACCGTCATCATCATGACGTCCAACCTCGGTTCGGACATCATCAAGGGTGGTGCGGGCTTCGGATTCGGCAAGCGCACCGAAGCGACGGACTACGACAACGTGAAGAGCGTGTTGCTGAAGGAAATCGAGCGGTTCTTCCGCCCCGAGTTCATCAACCGTCTCGACGACGTGATCGTCTTCCGCCCGCTCAACAAGGCCGACATCACGCAGATCATCGAGTACGAAGTGGCCAAGGTCGCCAAGCGTCTCGCGCACCAGGGCTTTGCCATCGAGCTGGATCAACCTGCGAAGGATTTCCTGATCGACAAGGGCTACAACCCCGAGTTCGGCGCACGTCCGCTTCGTCGCGCCATCGGCACCTACATCGAAGATCCGCTCAGCGAAAGCCTCCTGCTGGGTTCGTTCAACGCGCCGGCGACCATCAAGGTCACCCGCAAGATGGACAGTGAAGGCAAGTTCGAAGAGCACCTGTACTTTGAAACCGGTCCGGCTCCGGCCGAGTTGGCGGAGAAGTTCGCGAAGACGCCACGCGATGAGCAGCAGCCGGCGCAGCAGGCCAGCGGCAGCACGTAAGTGGTGGTGGAAGGAAGCACAGTTCTCAGGCCCGGCGTGCAGCGCCGGGCCTGTTTTCATTTGGTCGCGGCGTGTTCACTATCCTGCGACATGCCTCCAGGCCCCGCCGGTATTCCGCCGCAGTTGTTGCAAGCCAAGTCACTCATGGAGCGATCCAAGCTTGCGGAAGCGATTGACATTTTGCGCCGGTATGTCGCCCAGCGGCCGAAGGATGTGCCCGCATACGGGCCGCTGTGTCATGCGCTGCTGGTGACGGGCAATCCAGATCAGGCGTTGTTCTACGCGAGGCAGGCCAAGCGGCATGCGCCGGACATGGCTGAACTGTGGGCGGCGGAGGCGCGAGCGCTGCAGTACACAAGCAAGCGGACGGACGCTCTGCCCATCTTGCTGGAGGCGATGGAGCGATTCCCGCGCAGCACGGCGATCGCGGAGCAACTCGTCGAGTACTACCTGCACGTGAACAACTACGCCGGGGCGGATGATTTCTGCACGCGGGCGCAGGAGGAGGGTTGGCTTTCGGACACGATGGCGTCGGGGCATTCGGCCGCACTGCACAAGCTGGGTGATGTGAAGCGCGCGGTCGAGTGGGCGCGCAAGAAGCAGTGGAGTGACCCCAACGATCTGTCGGCCGCGAGCGTTCTGGCAACAACCTTGCTCTACGACGGCGAGGCGACGCCCGCCCAGGTAGCGGCGGCCCATCGCCGCGTCGGCATGCTGTATCACGACACCTATGGGCACTTGACGCAAACGCACCCGCGCGGCAAGGACGACCCCTCCCGTCCGTTGCGTATCGGCGTGCTCAGCCCCGACTTGCGACAGCACAGCGTGGCGTTCTTCGCAATGGCGATGTACGAGGGGCTCCGGCTTGGCGGCAACACGGTCACTTCGTACTACACGGGTTTCTCGGGTGACGCGCTCACGCAGCGGTTTCGCGAGCTTTCCAACACGTTTCGAGTGTGCGGCGAGATGGACGCCGTGCAACTCATCGATCGCATCACAGCGGATCAGATTGATGTGCTGGTGGAGCTTTCAGGACACACCACCAACCACCGGCTCTACGCGCTGGCCCTGAAGCCCGCACCCGTCGTCATCAGCGCCATTGGCTACCCCGCGACGACGGGCATGCGCACCATTGACTTCCGACTTGTCGACGAAGTGACCGATCCGCCGGGCTGTGAGGAACTGCTGAGTGAGAAGCCGCTGCGCATCGCCGCGCCATTTCTCTGCTTCTCGCCCCTCGGCGACACGCCGCCAGTGGATCCAACGCCGCCCTGTCTGCGTGCGGGCGCATCCGGCGTGACCTTCGCCGCTTTCAATGCCTTGCACAAACTGAATGATCGTACTCTGGCGATGTGGGCACACGTGCTGCGCGAACTGCCCGGCTCGCGGCTACTCGTGAAGGCTGCGGCGAGCAAGGATCACAGCACGCAGCGCAGGGCCATCGAGCGTTTCATCGCGGCAGGCATGAGTGAGTCGCAGGTCGAGTGGCTCAGTCACATTCCCGGGCAGCGAGCGCACCTTGATACGTACAACCGCTGCGACATCTCGCTGGACCCCTGGCCCTACCACGGCACCACGAGCACGTGCGAGTCGATGTTGATGGGCGTGCCCACCGTGACACGCGTGGGTGACGCGCACGTCAGTCGCGTGGGGCTCACGCTTGCGCGAGTTGTGGGGAACGAGGATCTGTGCGTGCGGACGGAAGATGAGTTTGTGCAGCGAGCAGTCAAGCTTGCGCGTGATGCAGATCGGCTGGTGCACGAGCGGGCCACGCTGCGGGCGCGGACCCTCGCCAGTCTGCTTTGCAATCGGTCGGCGTACGCCGAACGGGTGAGCCGGGCCGTGCGAGAAGCGTGGTCGTGGCACTGTGCGCAATGACACCCCTTAAACGAGTGTTCGTGCGGGCCATTATCCGGAACTTCGGCGATGCCGAACACGAGTTTTTCGCCCGTTGAGGCTGCGAATTATCTCATGTACGCTTGAAGATTCGGCGGATTCTGGTATGCTGGAGCTATCTCAACGGGGTTTCCCCAGCCCGTGGGAGGAGAGAATGCCTGGGGTTGTTGACGAGACGCTCTTCACTTTTCATGTGAGCGTGCGCAGCCGTGTGTGTACACGGGTTGTGGTGAGGCATCCACGCGCGAGATGCTACCCCGACATTGCGTTGCGTTCGTGTGAGGGTGTGGAAGCGCTCGGAAAGGACGGCTTGACGGCCGTCAGAGAGAAGGAGTTAGAGACATGACCCGTAAGATTGCCTTGATCGCTTTTGCTGGCCTTGCTGCTGCCCAGAGCATCGCCTCCGCTCAGAACATCCGTCTGCAAGACGGCCTCTTCCGCTACGCGGAAACCGCCCTCACCGGCGCGAGCGTCCGCACCGGCACCGGTGGCGGCAGCGCCAACTTCGGCTTCATCGGCACCAACACCTCGTCGACGACCACGAGCGTCGCGAGTGACGTGCTCTTTCAGAACTGGTGGTGGTACCGCAGCGCGGGCGATACCCGTGAGTTCGCTCTGTCAAACCAGACCGCCAACCAAACCAACCTCGCTGGCAACAGCGCGACGCTCCGTTACAACGAGCCCATCGGCGGCAGCAGCACCGATCGCCTGATCTTCGAACTCACCTACACGCTCAACCAGATCAGCCCCACGCAGGCGGCTGTGACGATCAACTGGAGCATCTTCAACCAGTCCAACGTTCAACAGCCCGTGTCGTTCTTCGCGTACGCTGACTCGGACGTGGGCACCAGCGCCAGCGACGACAACGGCACGTATGTCCCCGGCAGCGGCATCAACACCTACCGCAACGACAACACCGTGACGGATACCGCCAACTTCTTCACGATGTCGGCTGACCTCCGCACGAACGATCGCTGGCAGATCGGCGCCTTCAGCGGCACCGACGTGACCTCGCCCCGTGCGGCCCTGACCAACGCCCTGGTCAGCAACCTGACCAACAACGACACCATCGGTGCCGCCGGTGACAACGCTGGTGCGATGCAGTGGGATCTCACGATTCCCGCTGGCCAGAGCATCGGTGGTCGCGTGACCAAGGGCTACAACTACGTGATTCCCAGCCCCGGCGCTCTCGCGCTGGTCGGCCTGGGTGGCCTGGTCGCGGCTCGTCGTCGTCGCGCCTAAGCGATGACGTGATGCAAGGATGCATCAAGGAAATGCAGTGTGATTGACACCGGGCTCCGCAAGGGGCCCGGTGTTCTTTTTGGCGATTGTGTCAAAGGTGGTGGTTATGCACAATTTGGATGAATTTGGGAGATTGCACACCCATTTATCACTCAAACGTGTATACTGCCAGTGGTTTCCCCAATTTTGCCCCCCGAGCGGGCGGTTTCGGCTGAGCCTTTGAGTTCGCTGAACCGCCCAGCTTTTTGCGCTGAGTGGGAACCTGCTAGTTCTTTCAATCATTTCTGAAAATGGTAGTGGACAAACGCGGTGGACTTTGCGATACTCATCGCATGGCCAACGCCGCACCACAATCGCACGATGACGCCGGGCTGCGCGATGCGCAGGATCGGTTTGTTGCGGTGTGGGGTCAGATGGCCGGCGCGTGGGGCATCAGCCGGACGATGGCGGAAGTGCATGCGCTGCTGTATGTGACGGGTGAGGCGCTGTGCACCGATGACATCATGGAGCGGCTGCAGATCAGCCGCGGCAATGCGAGCATGAGTCTGCGTGCGCTACTTGACTGGAACATCGTGTCGCGTGTGACCAAGCGGGGCGACCGCAAAGAGTACTTTGAGGCGGAGCAGGATGTGTGGACGCTTTTCCGGGCGATCGTGCGCGAGCGCATGAACCGGGAGGTGGATCCGCTCTTGGCGAGTCTGTACGAGATTCGCGACATGACCGCCAAGGTGGAGAAGGGGGCGGGCAAGTCTGACCCGCAGGCGGTGCAGCAGCGTGAGCGCATTGAGAACATGGTGTCGTTCTTTGAGACGCTGGAGAAGCTGGGGCAGCGGTTTGTGAGTCCCAGCGGCAAGGGCTTGCAGCTTGCCGCGACGATGCTCGCGAAGATTCCCGATTTTGGAAGTGATCGGGGGAGTGACCGGGGGAGTGATAGGGGCGGGGAGGGAACGCGATGAGCGTACTCGACCGATCTGATGCGCGTCCTATGGAACTCTCCGCCCTTGCGGCGGTGGGGGCGTTTTGTGTCGCGTGGGATGTGCCTGCGCGGGCGATTCTTGAGCCGCGGGTGCAGGCGTGGCTGCGTGAGCGGCTTGGCGCGGGATACGACAAGGCTGACGTGCGTGTGTGCTGGCGCATCTGTGCCCATGATGCGTGCGAACTGGTCGTGCAGGCGGGGCAGGACTCGATGCGTGTGGCGGCGACGGCACCAGCGACACTGGACACATGGCGCGAGCAGAACCGCGTGGTCACGTGCGCGAGCGTGCATGATGCATTCAGCGTGACGATGCTGCACGAGGGCGGCTCGACGCGACTGCTATACGCACGCACACGCTGGACGGACTTGCTCGTCGAGGGCGGCCGGTACGACGTGGCGGAGATGGTCGCCTAAGCGAGCGCCGCGCGTCTTCAGTGTTGAGCGGCTCGCTTGTCGGCGAGGCGCTGCAGCTCTTTATCGATGCGAGCGAAGACGGGGCTGCCTGAGGGCAGGGTGTCCGCGAAGATGGCGCGGCCTTCGTTGATGTAGCGTTCGGCTTCGTCAAGGCGACCAAGATCAATCAGGCAGTATCCGGCGTTGCAGAGGACACCTGCGCGGATGCCGCTCTTGGGCGGAATGATGCCGGCTTCGGGCGCACACATGGCGACGACGCGTTCGTAGTAAGACCAGGCTTCGGCTGGTTTGCCGGCGGCGGCGAGAACGCGGGCGAGCGTGTTGATGCTCACGACAGTGTCGCTGTTGCGTTCGCCGAGCGTTTGCGTGCGCAGTTCAAGGGCCTTGGTCGCGAGTTTGATGGACTCGTCGAACTGATTGTCGCCCGACAGCGCCATCGCGTAGTTGTTCATCGTGATGAGCGTGTCGCGGCTGCTCTCGCCCAGCAGGCGTGTGCGGCGCTCGAGGACGCTCGCGAAGATGGGAAGTGAATCCTTCACCTTGCCGCTGTCTTGCAGGGCTTTGGCGTAGTTGCCGGTGAAAAGAATCGTGTAAGGATGTTCCCTGCCCAGCGAGGCTTCGCAGTTTTCGACGATCTGTTTGAGCTCGGCGGCGGCAGAAGCATGATCGCCCTGATCAATGAACACGACGGCGATGTTGTTGGAAGCGATCATGGTGTCGCCGCTGGTGGCGCCCAACTGCGCGGTGAAGACCTTTCGCGCTTCGCGGTAGTTTTCGAGAGCCTTGTCGTATTCGGCGAGTTCATGATGAACGCTCGCGATGTTGTTGATGACCTTTGCGCGGCTGTAGCGTTCCTGGTCGGTGGTGGGGTTGAAGCCTTCGATAGCCTTGTGGTAGAGCTCAAGAGCTTCGGGGAATCGCTCCTGCTTGCGGCGCAGCAAGCCCAAGCGACCGATGATGGCGACGCGATCGTGCGGCTTGACATTCGGCACGATTTCCAGCAGTTCCATGCCGCGGAGAGCGAGGGGCTCGGCTTCATCGAAGCGGTTGAGACGCATGATGGCGTCGGTGTAGTTGGCGAGGGCGTTGAGGTACTCGGCGGAGTTGTCGCCTGTGGCTTCATACGCACGCTCCATCGAGCGTTTGAAAGCTTCGGCGCCTTTGTCTCCCAAGCCCATGGATGTGTACGCGGCGCCGAAGTGGCCGTAGATTTCGGCGGCAGTCGCTTTGTCTTCGGCGAACTTCTTGTCGATCTCGTCCATGGAGAGATCGAGCATCGTTTGGGCTTTGAGTTCCGCGCCGCCCTTGGGGTTGTCTGACTGTGTGACGCCGAAGAGGCTGGTGAGAAATGCGCTGGCGGAGACGGCTCGCTGTTTTTCCTGTTCAGCGATCTTGGTCTGTTCCAAGGCGCGAGCGCGTTCCTGATCGGCGATGACGGTCTGGGCTTTGGCAGCGTCGCGTTCGCGCTGGGCGATGGTGCCCGCGCGAACAGTGAGGACGAGCAGGCCGCCCACGAGTGCCGCGGCGACACCTGTGGTCCAGGCGATGGCGCGGTAGCGCTTGGCTTGGCGGCCCAGGGAACGCCACGCGCTTTCTCGCACGGCGGTGATGGGCTCACCCGCGAGCACGTGGCGGAGATCAGCGGCCAGTTCGCTCGCGGACTGATAGCGGTGGTCAGGCTCTTTGGCGAGGCAGGTGGCGATGATCGTTTCGAGGTCTTGCGGCGCATCGGGCACGGTGCGGCGCAGCGGCGCGGGTTGGTGCGTGTTGATGCGGTCCATCACATCGCGCAGGGAGCCCTCGACGTTGTAGGGGAAGCCATTTGTGAGCAGGTTGTAGAGCATGACGCCCAGGCTGTAGACGTCGCTGCGGGTGTCGATGCGGTCGTTCTCGCCGCTTGCTTGCTCGGGGCTGGCGAAGGGCATGCTGCCCATGAACTGACCGGACTGGGTGACCTGCGTCTGCTCGCTGGTGAGTTCGGTGGCGCGGGCGAGGCCGAAGTCGAGGATCTTGGCGGTGCCGTCGGCATCGACGCGGACATTGCTGGGCTTGATGTCGCGGTGGATGACGCCGCGTTGGTGGGCGTGCTGGAGCGCTTCGCAGATGGAGGCGAAGACGGGCACGATGCGTCGCCAGACGCGGTTGTCTTTGGCCCATTCGTCGAGGCGCTGGCCTTCGACGAGTTCCATGGCGAGGTAGCGGCGGCCATCGTGGGTATTGCCGCTGTCGTAGACGCGGACGATGCCCGGGTGGCGGAGACTGGCGGCCAGTTCAACTTCGCGGTCAAAGCGCAGGCGCGAGCGGCCGCCATGGGGAGTGTCGGAAAGGACCTTGATCGCGACGGAGCGCTTGGTGCTTTGCTGCTGGGCGGTGTAGACGACGCCTTGGCCGCCGCGAGCGAGTTCGCGAAGCTCGATGTACCCCGAGACGGTCGGCGCGGCAGCGAGGCCCATGCGCGAGCGTCGGAGTTCGGCGAGCAGGCTTGTCTCGTCCTTGAACCAGTCGGAATTACTTTCGATGGCGGACATGGTGAGAAGTGGGGGGCGGGTGCGCGAACTGCGCGGGGCGGAGCGTCAACCTTCTTCCGAGACGGCGAGCTCGATGAGCGCGGCGAGGCGACGCGTGATGCGGCTCTTGGCTTGATAGACGTGGTCGGGCGACATGTTCAGGTCGGTCGCGACGCGTTTGACGTCATCGCCAGCGAGGGCGTACCGCTCGAAGGCGAGTATCTCCTTCTCGGCGAACTCGCCGCGAACGACGCGCATGGCGTGGGCGAGGTGGTATTGTCGCCATTCGTGCTCCCAAGCCTCTTCGGCGGCCGCGTCATCAGACGCGGGCAGAATCGCCGAGGCGATATCTCCTAGGCCTGCTTGGGGTGCTGGCTGACGAAATTTTCTGGCAATTGCGTGAATGACGACCGTCTTGAGGTAGCTGCGGAACTTGCCCTTGGCGGGGTCGTAGCGGAAGTTGGGCATGGCCCGGTTGAGGTCGACCAGAACATCCTGCAGGACGTCGTCGGCGTCGCTGTTCTGTAAGCCGCGCAACATGCAGAACCTACGGATGAGCATGCCATAGCGATCAACGAACTCCGTCCATGCGGCGGAGTCGTGGCCTGCGGAAAGCCTGGCGAGCAAGGTTGTGTGTGTTGCCGTGTGTGTGTACATCCCCGGTGGACCTCTCAGTGCAAAGGATACCAAGGTTGGCAAGTGCTGCATAACCCTGTCAGCATGCGAACAAGGAAGAAAGAGAAAATCTGAAAGTTTGTGGGTATGCGCGGGCGCAGATCTCGCTATAAGTAGTGACACGAGGCATTGCCGGCGATCCGGCACCGTGTCGGTTTCGGATCAGTGAAAGTAACACACGCTGGAGGGTTTCCCCATGAACCGTTCACTTCTCATCGCCGGTGCCGTGCTTGCAGGGGCTGCCACGCAGTCACTTGCGCAGTTCTCGATCTCGTGGTACACGATTGACGGCGGCGGCGGCACAAGCACCGGCGGCGTTTTCTCGCTCTCGGGCACGATCGGTCAGCCTGATGCCGGCGCGCCCATGACGGGCGGCAACTTCACGCTGGTGGGCGGCTTCTGGGCGGGTACCGCTCCGGCTGGCTGCGACGACATCGACTTCAACAACAACGGCGTCTTCCCTGAAGACCAGGACGTGATCGACTTCTTCGAAGTGCTGGCAGGCGGCAACCCGTCGACGTGCGATCCGGTCCAGGGCTGCAACGACATCGACTTCAACAACAACCAGGTCTTCCCGGAAGACCAGGACGTGATTGACTTCTTCAACGTGCTCGCCGGTGGCAGTTGCCCGGCGTAAGGACGTTCGATCTGGATATCAATCTGGGAGGGATTGAACCCCGGCGAGTCAATCGCCGGGGTTTTTATTCGCGCAGATGTTGGCAATGTCCGTGAACCGTTCGGATGCGGCAAGCACGCGATAGCGGACGTCAGATTTCCCGTGGAATCGCAACTTTGGGTCGCAACTTGCGCGATGGAGGCTCGAACAATCTTCACACAAGCGGCTGGGCCGCGTTGTGCGAGGAGTCTTTGCGTGAGCCAGGTCATGAACAAGTTGTCGTTTGGCGTCGTTCGTCCCGTTTCGAGCATGCTGATGCTCGCTGTTGTTGCGGGTGCGACGCAGGCTGCCGTTGTGCCGGCGGTGCTGGTTGTGGAAGTGGGCGGCCCCGTCGAGGGCATTCCCGGGAGCGAGGTCAACAACATCACCAAGCCCTCGGTCGATGCTGCAGGACGCGTGGGCTACGGCGCAACGCTTGTCGGCTCGGGCGAAGTGGTCATTGCGGTTCGCGGGCGCGGCCCGGTGTTCCGCTCGTCGCAAGTGACGACGCACACCTTCGCGAGCATTGAAGAGGGCATGTCGATTGCGGACAACGGCAATCTGTTCTTGTTCAGCTCGTCGATTGGCATTGGCGCGGGCAGCCGTACGGACGGCATCTGGGGCAGCTCGGGCTTTATCGCCAACCAGACCAGCGCGGCATTTGGTGTGCCCAGCCGCTGGCTGCGAGCCAGCAGCTCGCCCATCATGGGTGAGAACGGCAACCTCGCGTGGGTGAGCACGCTGTCGAGCGTTGCGGGTGGTGTGACGCTGCCTGAGCGTGCGCTCTTCACATCGCCCAGCCCATCGGCGACCCCCGCGGCGCAGCTCTACACGGGTCAAAGCGTCCTGGCACGTAACGGCACGACGCTGCTTCCGCTGTCGAATCTGCCGGGCCCCGATATCACGTTTGATCACGACATCTCGCAGGACGGCAACTCGCGTGCGAACACGCTGCGTGTGCTCAAGCCGGGCAACACCTCCAGCACCCAGATCGTGACGATCGCGGGCGTGGAAGTGGCGAGCGTGGGTGACGTGTTCACGTCTGGACCGTTCGCGGGCGCGCCCATCGCCTCGCTGACGGGTCTGAGCATCAACAACGCGCGAGGCGAGAATCCGCCCGATCTGATGACCATGGGCACCCTGAGCGCCAACTTTGGCTTCCTCGCGATCAATGGCAACGTGGTCATGGGTGCGGGTGAGACCTACGCGGGTGTGACGTTGTTCACGCCGGCCAGTGTGCGACTGGCTGGTCTGATGGATGACGGCCGGTTTGCCGCGGTCTGGAGCTACTTTGATGCCACGACGTCGACGAACCGCCAGGCTCTGTTCGTGGGCTCGATCGATGGTTCGACGCCGATCCGCGTGATTGCGGTGTCGGGCGACACGGTCGACTACACCGGTGATGGTGCTGCCGACGCGGAGATCGTCTCCCTCGTGAATCCGATCAACCGGAGCTGGGATCTGGCGACGGACGGCATGGTGTATCTGAACGTGGACCTCATTGACAGCGCTCTGGTCAACTCGCGCCAGGCCATCGTCGGCTTTAACATCGGCACGGTGCCGGTCGCTGGCTGCGACGACATCGACTTCAACAACGACGAAGTCTTCCCCGACGACCAGGACGTGATCGACTTCTTCAACGTGCTCGCTGGCGCTGATTGCCCGGCATGCAACGACATCGACTTCAACAACAACGATGTGTTCCCGGAAGACCAGGACGTGGTGGACTTCTTCAACGTGCTGGCTGGCGGTCAGTGCCCGTAAGCCGGGTTGTTGCTGATGGACAGTGAGATTGCTTGTTTCAACGCCCGACGATGTGTCGGGCGTTTTCTTTGGGTGTTTGCTTGTCTTGCCCAGGGCCCAAAGCAGGGCGCCTAGGCGAAAAGGCGGAGGTTCTTCGGAGCGTCGGTTCTCGGGCGCAGTGATTCGCGCGAATTGACTTGCAGGCGGACGCACTTGCGGGTACGTTATACCCATGCTGTATCGCCTTGGATGTGTTGCATCGCTCATGGGGGCATCGTCTGCGTTTGCCCAGTGCTTTCCGCAGCCGCTCATTCAGAACGGCGGATTTGAACTGCCTGTCATCGCGAACAACAGCACGCAGGCGAACGTCACGCCCACGGGCTGGACATGGACGCCCGTTGTTGGCGGCTTTCTGTTCCGCGGCGCAGTCGGACCCATCTGGCCGCTCGCGCCGCAGGAATCGCAGTATCTCGACATTGGCAATGCTGGCGGCTATTCGCTGCGACAAGTCATCACGGTGCCACATCGGCAAGTGGTTCGTGTTCACTGGCGCGCCAGTGCAGCCGCCGGAGCGGTCACTTCGCCGTACATCATGCGCGTGCTCCGCGTGAGCGATGGCACTCCGTTTTACGCCGTACTCAGCGATGCGGCCGGCCCGTACCCACTCGGAGATTTTTGGCAAACCGAGATTCGCGAGTACACCTTTGAAGCAGGCCAGTACATCGTGGAGTTTCAGGCGACGGGGCTCCCCAACGGATTCGACACGCTCATCGACGATGTGCGCTTCGACGCACTGCCCGAGCCGAACATTCTCTTTGGATCCTCCATCGGCGTTGCGACGCCGGGTGACGATGTGACGTTCTCCGTGAGAATCTGGGGATTGCCACCGTTCACGCCAGAGTGGCAGCGGCGAATTGGCCGCGAGACTGGGACATGGACACCGCTCACCGACGGATTTGTGCCAGGCCTTGGCACCGTCTCGGGAGCGAGTACCGACACGCTCAATATCACCAATCTTGTGCCGGGCACCGGCTTTCATGAGTTCCGCTGCATAGCAACCAATGCATGCGGTGTGAGCCCCTTTCTCATCAGCTTTTCCATCGACGTTCCCCAGTGCGATTCCATCGACTTCAACCGCAACAACGTGTATCCCGAAGACCAGGACGTGATCGACTTCTTCAGCGTGCTGGCGGGGGCCGACTGCGCGACATGCCGCGACATCGACTTCAACAACAACGGTGTTTTCCCTGAGGATCAGGATGTCATCGACTTTTTCAATACCCTCGCCGGCGGATTGTGCGGGTGAGGAACCTCCCCGTGGTTGGTGTTGGGTGTTGAGCGCGCGAGTGTTTTTCTGGTCACTTTGGTGGCAAATTGCACACCTTGAGGTATGCTCATGCTGCCGGGCATTTCGCCCGCGAGGAGTCGCGCATGCGCTCGTGGAACAACGCTGCAAGTAACGTGTCGTGGTGTGTGGTAGCGATGGCTGTGGGCGTGAGCGGCACCCTTGCGGGCGTTGCGGAGGGCACGGTGCTGTCGGTCATTCCTGTAGCCGATAACACGGTTCTCTTCGACGTGGACAACGAGCGGAGCAACGGCGCGGACACCGGCATCTTCGTCGGCAAGACGGCGCTTGAGCGCGAGCGGCGCGGCGTGCTGCGGTTTGATGTGTCCAGCATTCCAGCGGGATCAGTCGTCACGAACGTGACACTGACCATGCGGGTGACACGCACCAGCGCGGGGCCGGAGCCGGTGAGTGTTCACCGCGCACTGTCGCAATGGGGCGAGGGCACCAGCGACAGCGGCGGACAAGGCGGGCAAGGCGCGGCTCCAACGCCCGGCGACTGCACATGGACCTATGCCATGTGGCCCAACGTCGCGTGGAACACGCCCGGCGGCGACTTCAGCTCAACGATCAGCGCGACGCAGCAGGTGACGGGTACGGACTCGTACACGTGGAACGCCAGCGGCCTCAAGAGCGATGTGCAGGGCTGGGTCGACGGCACCTTCGCCAACAACGGCTGGTTTCTGCTGGGCAATGAGACTGCGCCGATCACCGTGAAGCGGTTTGCCGCACGCAACCACCCGACAGCGAGCTTTCGTCCCACGCTGGTGATTGAGTACACGCCGGTTCCCACGCCTGGCGCAGCGGCGATGCTGGCTGTTGCCGGCGTGTTTGCCGCACGGCGTCGTCGGTGAGTGATCGGCGGCTCGCAGCGTTGTCGCGATACTCAACGGGCGCGAGGCAGATGTAAAGCAACGTGTTTCATCGGCGGCGTCGGGTGCACACAAACGCGCCCATGCCCAGCGCGATCGTTGCGCCGGGCGCGGGGATAGTGAGGCCCGAGATAATCCATGCACGGAATTCGCCGTTATAGAGGCCTTCGCCCGAGATGGTCGTGCCATCGGCTGAAACGCCCGATGCGCGGGTGAGCGTCCAGCCCGTGAGATTCATGCCGATCGCGGGGAGGTAGGTGTTGAGATCGACCATGCCTGTCGTGGGCGTCCACATGCTGGCCTGCGTCGCGCCGCCGTTGTTCTGGCGGACGAATCCGACGGCGACATCACCCGCATCGTTCACGCCAAGCGCCGAAGACTCGATGTATCCCGCGGGCACGCCCAGTGACTGCATGCCCGTGAATGTGCGCCAGATGACAGCCTCAAAGCCGCTCGTCGAGAGGCTGTTGCCCACGATCGCACTGCCGTTGATGTTGGTGCCCAGCGCGGCGGAACCGATGTGTCCGGGGAGCGTGCCGAGGTCAACCATGCCTGCCAGGCCCGTGTAGCGGAAAGCGCGGAATCCGTTGCTGCTGGTGGATTGCCCCACGATGACCGAGCCATCGGTGCTGATGCCGTACGCGGCGGAACTGGTGCCGCCACTGAGGGTGCCAAGCGATGTGATGCCGGTGGAGGAAGTCCATCGATATGCGACCTGCGGACCGCTCAAGGAAGCCGCGCCAACGACGACGCTGCCGTTGCCGCTCACGCCGCGTGCACTGCTATCAAGGCTGGTGAAGGTGGCAGAGCCAAGCACGGGACCCCACCACAGAGCTTGCCAGTTGTTGGAGTTGGGGGAGATCTCCGACCAGCCGACGACGAGCGAGCCGTTTGCGCTGGTGGCGTCGGCGCGGGTGCGTGCGTTTGCGGTTGCGCCAGGAATCGGCGTAAGGCCGGTGGCGTTGCTGAATCGCCACCCCGTGGTGTGCAAGGTGGTGTTGTTTCGCGCGGTGCCGACGATGGTCGTGCCATCGCGGCTGAGACCGCGTGCGTCCGTCTGGTCGTAACCGGCCGGAAGTGGGACAAGCGTGATGGTGGGATTGGCGATCGCCGCGCTTGCGCAGCAGGCGACCAGCGCCGTCCAAAGTGTGGTGTGCATCTCTCTCGTCCTTGGTCCCGCCCACGAACGTATATAAAATACAGCGGACCAGTCCCCCTGTCAAGGCGATTTGTGGCAGTTTGGCGGGCGCAGCAAAAAAGCCGTGGGAACACGGCTTTGCGGGGACCAAACAGCATGCGGAACAGAAAGCGGAGAGAGAGGGATTCGAACCCTCGAAACGGTTACCCGTTTACGCGATTTCCAGTCGCGTTCCTTCGGCCACTCGGACATCTCTCCGGCGAAGGGGGCACTTTAGCGCACATCCGAGCGGTTTTCGCGTGGGGGTGTCGCCCGAAAACGGTCGTGGTCTGGCATGGGCGGTGTTCGCTTGATGGCAAGCGCGGCGACTGCCGCCTTTGCGTGAATTCAGCGCAATTGGGCACGGGCGAAGGGCTTGGCGACCTCAGCCATGGGCGTACGCATTACACTGATGTGCGATGATGCTTTGCCGGATGCTCCATGCCTGAAACACAAATCGCTGGCGACCTTTCGCACACGCTTGCTCAGATGTCGGCGTGGTTCGCGGGTCCCAAAGCCGAGAACGGTGACTGGTTCACCGCGTCGCTCACATCCATCGCACACGACTACTACTCGTGGCGGCGCAACTACTTTCCTGAAGATGGCGTCATCATTGACTCTCGCATGCGGCGTGAGGCGGAGGATTTTCAGGACGCGTTCAACGATCGGCTCTTGGAACTGCTGGCTCGGCTGAAAGGGGACTTCCCGTTTCAGAGTCCGCGATACGCGGCCCACATGGTTGCGGAGCAGACGCTGCCTTCCATCGCGGGGTACTTCGCCGCGATGCTGTACAACCCCAACAACGTGTCAGCGGATTCCGCGCCGGTCACGGTGCGCCTGGAACTTGAAGCATGCGCGATGATCGCGAAGATGCTGGGGTACGGGCCCGAAAGCTGGTCGCACCTCACGAGCGGCGGCACGCTGGCGAACATCGAGGCGCTGTGGATGGCACGCACGGTGAAATATCTGCCGCTGGTGGTTGCGGATATGCGCGAGCAGTTGGCGCTGCCGGCCATGCCACAGCGATCGAAGCTTGAGAAGCTGCACATGTCGCCTGATGCATCGCTGCACGCGCTTGCGCAAGTGTTTGACGATGCGTACGCGTCTTTCGGCAAGAGCGATGACACCGTGACGCGATGCATCCGCGCGTATGTGGATTCGCCTCACAACATCGTCGAGCAAGGGCTGGCGAGGATCGTGCGTGCACTGGACTCATCGCCCGTGCTGCTGGTGCCCGAGACGCATCACTACTGCTTTGAGAAGGCGCTGGACACGCTGGGCATCGGACGCGGAGCGATTCGCCCCGTGGCGGTCGATGCTGAATTTCGCATGCGCGTGGATGATCTGGAAGCCGTGTTGCAGCGCGTCGAGGATGCGGGCGACCATGTGCTTGCGGTGGTCGCTGTCGTCGGCACGACGGAAGAGGGCGCGGTGGACCCTGTCAATGAGATTCTGCGGTTGCGCTCGGCGCGCGAGCGGGCGGGGCTGGGGTCCTTCTGGTTGCACGCCGACGGCGCGTATGGGGGCTATCTGCGCACGTTGACGATCCCATCGCGCATCGGGCTTGGTGCGCCGGTGACGACGGCGCGGCTCAACGGGCGCGAAGTGGAACTGCCGCTCAAACTGCCGGAGCACAGCGCGTGCGATGCACTGGAGCGGCTGGGAGAGTGCGATTCGATCACGATCGATCCGCACAAGCTGGGGTACATCCCGTATCCGGCCGGAGCGATCTGCTTCAAGTCGAACCTCGTCAAGCCCATTGCGCGCCAGGATGCGCCGTACATCGAAGGCGCGCCGCGCGATGTGCAGTATGAACGCACGAGCCAATCGATCGGTCTGTATGTGCTGGAGGGAAGCAAGCCAGGCGCTGCCGCGGCGGGCGTGTGGCTCAGTCACTCGCTCATTCCGCTGGACAACACGGGCCATGGTGTGCTCATTCGTGAAACGGTGCGCAATGCGTGCGAACTGCACGCGCTGCTGGAGCAGTATGCCGAGCACGTGGCGACTCCGATGCGAGCGATCTGCGTGTGTCCGCCCGGGTCCAACATCGTGTGCTATGCGTTCATGCCGGCGAACAACCTGGCGCCGCTCGCGCAGATCAACGAGCTGAATCGGCGGCTGTTCGCGCGGTTCACGCTTGAAGATGGGCAGCGGGTGTATGACCAGCGGTTCTTCGTGAGTCGCACGACGCTCGCGCCTTCGCGATATGCCGCGGAGACTGTCGCCCCGTTCCTGACGCGCTTGAACGTGACGCCGCCGGCATATGAGCACGCGGGCGGCGTGTTTCTCCTGCGATCCACGCTCATGAATCCGTGGTACAGCCCAGCGAAGAAGCGAGGGCGTTTCTTCCTGAGCGAACTGGTTGCGGAACTGTTCAGCGCCGCAGAGCACGAGTGGAACGAGTTCCGCTCATCGCAGCCGAGTGCCGCCGTGATGACCGCGTGATGACACCGTGAGGCGACGAGAAACCATGAAGACCACGAAGCCATGAAGACTATCAAGCAAGAAAAAACGCGCGGCGTTGTCGCCGCGCGCTGGTGATGGTTGCTCGTGCCTGGCTTAGCGCACGATAGCGGTGACGGGCACGTTCTCCACGCCGTTCAGCGTGCTGGCGGCGTTGTCGCCATTGAGCGTCACGTAGCGGCGGCCACCGACCTTCATGGCGCGGGTGCCGGCGGGCCAGTAGGGGTAGCCATTGAGCTGGCGGTGGACGTAGTCAGGACCGTTGACGATGAACGCGCCTTGGAAGTAACGCATGGTCGCGCCTTCGCCGCCGCGATCCTGCCACTGATCGGGCTCGACCAGTTCCTGCAGCAGCGTGCGGAGTTCATCGGCCTTTTCAGCCGTGGGGCGACGCTCCGGGTCTTCGTTGTCGGCTTCGGTGAAGGGGCTCTGGCCGCCACCACCGCCGCCGCCCTGGCCCGACTGGAGTGCCTGCTGCAGGTCAAAGTCGGGAGCGTTGTCGTAGTTTGGCGTTTCGAGCAGGAGGTCGCTGACGGGGTAGACCTCGACGCGCTTGAACGCGTTGAGGCGTGAGCGCGGACCGATCTGCATCGCGCCGCTGTCACTCATCTGCCACGTGGGCATGACGCTGGACGAGCTCAGAGCGCTGTCAGCGACGGCTGCGCGCTCAAGAACGATCTCGAGCAACCGCAGCATCGTGAGGTTCTTGGCCTTCGCGCTGATTTCGGTGTCCTTGTCGAGCCCGACGGCGGACTTGTCATCAGCCCACATGATTTCGAGGTCGGCGCCGGTGACGGTCTTGATGAACGTCATGACGTCCTCGAGCCGGCGGTTCTCAAACTCGACCGTGACGGGGATCATCATCTTCAGCAGCGTGTCACGCTGGGGGATGCCGGTTGAGCGGACGACGGTCGGCTCTGTGGTGGTGGTTGTTGTGGTCGTCTTGGCGGGTTCGGCGGGCTTGGTCGCGCTGGTCTGGCCCGTGGCCAATCCGGCTGCAACTGCCATTGCCAGCACCGCGCTCCATCGCCCAACGCTTGCGCACTTCGCACCCATGCCCGGCTCCTTTGTTCTGGTCGCCACCTTGTGGCTTGCCAGTCCCGTGGCGTGCCCGCAGGCTTCGCCAATCCATTGTTCGTCGCGCCGACACCCGGCGCGGCAGGAAAAAGGGGTACTGACCCTCATTTCGATCCCTGCCCCGGCAGCAAGTTCCCCAAACGTGCTGTTTTTTTCTCGGCGAGGTCTTTGGACCGATACTCAGCCCAACCGCCCAAGACGAAATCCCTCACTGGAAAGGACTCGTATGTTCACAGGTAACCCTGTCACGTTCAACCCTTACGCCCAGCCAAACCCCTTCCCGTCGCCGCTTTCTTTCATGGGCCCGCTCACCAACCAAGCTGCGAATCCGTTCGCCCAGCCGCAGGCGGTCAATCCGTGGCTGGTGTTGGCGTGGCTGAATCAGTTCAATCCGTACGCCAACGCGTTCCAACAGCCTGCGCCGCAACAGTTCTCATGGCAGGCCTTCTGGAATGCCGCGCCGGCCAACCCGCCCATGCCGCCCACGCCGCCCACGCCGCCCATGCCGGCCAACATGGCGGGCATGTGGAACCCCAGCTTCGGTCAGACCTTTGTGCCGAATTTCACGCCGGGTTCATCCTCGCAGGGCATTTTCGGCACGACCAACTTCCATACCGCAGCGCCCGCCCAGCAGACGCCTGCAACTGGCAACGTGCCGTCGTATCCGAACTTTCCGGGCGTGCCCAGCTTCTTCATGCAACCCCAGACCGTCACCAATCCTCTTGACGAACACACACCTCCCAAGCGAACCGCGCGAAACGGCGTGTGAGATAATCCCAGAATCGCAACTGTCCGTAGACTTGCAACGTTTCCATGTCCAACCCGCCAGCCAAAACCACCTTGCTTGCACGCGTCGCGAGCGGCGACAAAGCCGCCGCCCGCGAGATGCTTGATCGATTTGGTCCGCTGGTGTGGTCGCTGGCCCGAACGTTCGCAAGTTCGCAGGCTGACGCCGAAGATGCGACGCAGGACGTGTTCATTCACGTGTGGAAGAAAGCGCACATGTATGACCCGCGATTTGGCGACGAAGATCAGTTCGTCGCCGTGGTCGCGCGACGCCGACTGATTGATCGCTATCGCAGCGAGCAGTCTCGTCGCACGATGCTGACGCCCGACGCGGACCTGCATGCGTGTTTGCGCGGAGACGGCACGGCGGATCGATCGCATGACGCACGGGTGGCGCGCGAGCACTTTGCGTCGCTGCTGGACGAGGAACGCAGCGTGCTGACACTTTCTATCGTGCGCGGATTGACGCACGACCAGATCGCAACGCATCTGGCCATGCCCCTGGGCACAGTGAAGAGTCACATTTACCGCGGTCTCGCGACGCTGCGCGAGCGTCTCACGCGTGCGGAGAAGGGGGCTGGCGTATGAGCGACCACACCCCACGCAACTTCACACACGCCGCTTCTGACGCCGCGACTGGCGCCGGCAAGCCCGTGGATGTATGGCCTCCCCTGCCTGAAGAAATCGCAGCGGCATCGCTGCATCGCGCCGCCGCCCCAGGCGACAAGATGCCCGCGCAGTTGCAGGGTGCCATCGCCAGCAAACTCGATGCGCTGATCGACGAGCAGACGCTCGCCGAGCGCGATGCCACAACCGCGCCCCTGCCTTACAGCCCGCCTGCGAAGAAGTCGTCGCCTTTGCCCTGGGCGCTGGCGGCGGCGGCAGTGCTTGTCGGCGCCGTGTCTATCGGTGTTATTAGCACGCGCTTGTCCGCCCGAAGCCAGGCGCTGGCAACCGCGCAGGAACAAGTGAAGATTCTGGAAGCGCGCGTCGCGGACAACGCGACAGTGCTGGCCAAGTCCAACGCGCATATCGAGAGCCTTGCTCGCGACCTGACGACGCGAACGGGCGAACTGCGCGATAAGGAAGCCCAGGTGTTGGCGGCAGCCCAGCGCAACACAACGCTCGCCCAGCAACTGGCCGACGCGACCAGCGCAGCCGCACAGCAGGCACGCGATTTGGACGAAGCTCGCCTGACCATCGCGCGGCTGGAAGCGCCGGCTGATCCGACTATCGCGCAGGCGAACCGCCAGAAACTGCTCGAAGTGCCCGACACCATTCGCGTGGCGTGGGCTCCCTTCAACTTGGAAGGTGCACCTGCTCCCGAGCAGCCCAACATCACCGGTGACGTGGTGTGGAATGATCGCCTGGAGACTGGCTATTTGCGTTTTGTGGGCCTCAAGCCCAACGACCCCGCCAAAGAGCAATATCAGGTGTGGGTCATTGACGAGCGCGGTCTGGAGCAGAAAGTCTCGGGCGGTATCTTCAACGCCACGGCCGATGGCGAGGTCATCGTGCCGATTACGCCAGGTATCGCAGTCGGGCGCGTGGCTCTGTTTGCCATCACTGTCGAGAAGCCCGGCGGCACGTGGGTGCCTGACCTGAAGCGTCGCGTGGTGGTTGCGCCTCGCGGCAGCTGATTGGCCGTGCTCTCACCTCTTCGCGCACGTTGCCAAACTTCTAGCCGTTCTTGCGCGTTGGCGGCCTTTCGCCGCGGTTTGCTGGCATGGCCGAGGACTTTTTCGGACTTCTTCGCGCACGCGGCTCACATCAAGATCATGTTTGGACGATGCCCGATATCAGGCGTTCGTGGGCGCGAGCGGTTTACCATGCCGGCGTCTGCGGGGCTCTAGCGATTTGTTCTGATTCAGGAGTTTGGCAATGAAGGGTGTAATTCTCGCCGGTGGTCTTGGTACGCGTCTGCGTCCGCTCACGCTTGTCACCAACAAGCACCTGCTGCCGGTGTATGACCGTCCGATGATCTACTACCCCATTCAGTGCCTGATCAACGCAGGCATCGATGAGGTCATGGTCGTGACGGGCGGCGAACACGCCGGCGACTTCCTCAAGCTCCTCAAAAACGGCAAGCACCTGGGCCTCAAGAGCCTCCGTTACGGCTATCAGGAAGGCGAAGGCGGCATCGCCGACGCACTGAAGCTGGCCGAAGACTTCGCCGATGGCGGCAAGATCTGCGTGATTCTGGGCGACAACATCATCGAAGGCAACATCCGTAAGGCCGCCGCCGACTTCTTCACGCAGAAGAGCGGCGCCAAGATCATCCTCAAGGACGTGCCCGATCCGCAGCGCTTCGGCGTCGTGGAGTTTGATGGCGACCCCAGCAAGGGCAAGATCAAGCGACTCATCGAAAAGCCCAAGGACCCGCCCAGCAACATGGCGGTCACGGGCATCTACTTCTACGACGGCGACGCCTTCAAGGTCTGCAAGGACCTCAAGCCCAGCGGCCGCGGTGAACTCGAAATCACCGATGTCAACAACTACTACCTCGGTCGTGGCGACATGACCTGCGAAACGCTCGAAGGCTGGTGGACCGACGCCGGCACCTTCGAAAGCCTCTTCCGTGCCAGCAAGTACGTCGCCGAAAGCGGCGCGAACCACTTGGATCTCAAGGGCGCGCGGCCGGGCCTCTTCGGCGGCGGCATTCGCGGGTGAGCTTCACTGTCAACTTCACATCCGCACTTGAGCAGTTCCAACACTCCATGAAAACCATCTCTCCCAAAATCTGGCCCAATGGTGATCTCGCCGCCGCACACGAACACGCCAAGGCCAACAGCGAGCCCGTCTTCGTCCCCGCGCAGCTCTTCACTGACGACCGCGGCTGGTCCATGATGAACCAGATGCAGGGCGTCATGGGCCCGCAGGGACAGATCAACTTCAGCGTGCAGTATCCGGGTGTCGTGAAAGCATGGCATCGCCACGCGCTGCAGACGGACTTCTGGATCTGCCTACAAGGGCACATCAAGGTCGGCGTCTACCGCGAGACCGACAACGTCGCATGGCTCTTGGTCATTGGCGAAAAGCGCCCCGGCGTGATGGTCATTCCGCCGCCGCTCTGGCACGGCGCAGCGACCTGCGGCGATACGCCCGCTGGTTTGCTGTACTATGTCACACATGCGTACAACGCCGCCAAGCCTGACGAAGACCGCCGAGCGCACGACTCTGTCGCCGGCTTCCCTTGGCACGTGCGACACGGTTAAGGAGCGGAGAATGCGAAGCGGCGTGATGTGTGCGACGACTGTGCTTGCAGTCGGGGTTATGGCATCGTTCGCGCTGATCGGATGCTCCGCGAGCCCTGAGCGTCGGACTGACGGCGCGTTCATCATCTCAGCTTCGACCATCAGCGGCACATGGGAGATGGACCTTTCGCCCGCACAGGATCGATCATACTTGAAGGATCTGACCATTGTCCCGGACGAGCCGCAGGCAACAGCGCGGACATTCACGGGCACGGTGTATGGTGGGTCGCCCTTTGATAACGGCTTGCTCGACGCCACGAGGCACCGGTCGTGCGTCTTTGCCTTCGTGAGCGACGAGAAGGGCGAAATGGGCGGGCCATACTACTGGGTCGGAACCTACGCACTGGCAACTGACCGACTGAACGGACGCGTGCGCTCCCTGACGCGGGCCTTTGAAATGGACTGGTCAGCAACGCGCAAACGATGAGTGCGAAAGGGCCTGCGCTGAAGTGCCGCTCGTGACATCTCAGGCTGCAAACTTCCCGATAACACTGCATCGATGCCAAGAGTTGTCCGATAGCATTGGCCGATGGCTGAGGCTCTGACAGACCCTGCCCGCATCGCGGCATCCGCCGCAGATTTCGCCGCGCGCCGCCAGCCCGACCCGCTCACGCCCAAGAGTTGGCTGGGCCACCGCGCCCGCGAAGTGCGCCTGCACCTCGAACGCATCCGCAAACCCGCCGCTCTCAAACGCGCCGTCTTCTTCCCCAACACCGCCGAAAGTTGCGGCAGTGCAAACCTCCGCGCCTACGAACTCGCTCGCGCCCTTGAACCATTTGGCTGGCGAACCACCGTCGTCCCCGCGCAGCTCGAACGCAGCCAGCGCCAACGCATCCTCGATCTCGAAAAGCCCGACATCGCTGTGATGCAAAAAGGCCGCAACCCGCTGAACTGGCCCGACTACTACACCACCGACGCCAAGTGGGTCTTCGATCTCGACGACGCCGACTACAAGACACCCGAGCAAGCCGTGCAGTGCGAAGTCAACTGCAAGCTCGCCCACATGGTGACGGCAGGCAGCCAAAACGTCGCGGCCTGGTGTCGGCAGTTCAACAACAACGTGCACGTGGTGTGGACAGGCCACCCCATGCCGCCCACGCGTCCAAGCGTGCGATCCTCACAACGCAAGGTGATCGTCGCCTGGGCCCAGAGCGATTCGATGAAGTATCGCGACGAAGCCGCGATCGTGCAGCGTGCGATGATCGACGCCGCCAAGCCGACAGCGTTCACGTTTCGGCTCTACGGCGTCACGCCCGCAACGCGCGACGAAGCCAACGCCTACTTGCAACCCCTGCGCGACGCCGGCCTGACCTGCGAAACCCGCGAGTTCATGCCCAACAGCGAGTTCGTCGCGTCTCTCAACGAAGTGGCAGTGGGGCTGCACGTACTCGCGCCCACAAGTCACTTTGCAGAAGGCAAGAGCTTCGGCAAAGTGCTCGCCTACCTCGCGGCCGACGTGCCGATCGTCGCAAGTGATCTGCACGAGAACCCGTACTTCTTCAAGCATCGCGTGAATGGCATGCTCGTGAAGACCCATGAGCAGTACGTCGAAGCGATTCGCGAACTGGTGCGCGATGGTGCCCTGCGCGACACGATCGCAGATGGCGGTCACACGAGCTTTCGCGATGAACTGTCAATCGATGCGATCGCCAAACGCACGGACACCCTGTTCCGTGCATTGATCGCCCAGAAGTCTGCGGAGAGGAGCGGCGCGTGAAGGTGCTGTTGATTGGTGCAACCGGCATGCTCGGGCGTGCGTTTCGCGAAGAGCTGACACGCCGCGAGATCGCGTTCGTCGCCGCAGGCCGCGACCGCGTCGACCTGCTGACGGGCGGCAGTGGCCAAGTGGGCGCAAGCGTCGATAGCCTGCTCGCTCAGCACGCATGTGACACTGTCATTAACTGCGCCGCATGGACAGATGTCGACGGCGCAGAAACCCAGGAAGCCGCCGCCACCCGCGTGAATGGTGACGCTGTGCGCGAAATGGCCCAGAGCTGCGCTCGCCACAACGCGCTCTTCGTGAACTTCGGCACCGACTACGTCTTCAGTGGCGTCGCAAGTGCGCCATACACCGTCGCCCAGCGGCGCGAACCCCTCAACGCCTACGGCCGCAGCAAAGCCGCCGGCGAAGCTGCACTCGAGCAACTCGACACCAAGCACTGGCTGCACATCCGCACCAGTTGGCTCTACGCACCGTGGGGCAAGAACTTCGTCCGCACCATCCGCTCGCTGCTGCTCAGCAAGCCCAGCATCAAAGTCGTGAACGACCAGCGCGGCCGCCCCACCAGCAGCGAACACCTCGCCCGCACCACGCTCGGCATGCTGACCAAAGGCAGCCGAGGCACCCAGCACGCAACCGATGGCGGCGAATGCACATGGTTCGAATTCGCCCAGGAAATCGGCCGCCTCGCCGGTGCCAAGGGTGAAGTGCTTCCCTGCACAAGCGATGAATTTCCCAGGCCTGCGAAGCGACCGACCTACAGCGTGCTGGATATTTCCCACACGGAGAAATTGGTGGGGCCCATGACACCGTGGCGCACAGCGCTGGCGGATGTGATGGGGCGTGTTGAAACGTAAACGAATTGACAGTGTCGACCTGATACAAGACAAGTATCGCGAACTCAGCGAAGGAAACGATCATGCACATTCTCCTCACCGGCGGCGCCGGCTTCATCGGTAGCAACTTCGTTCACCTGGTCCTCAAAGACCGGCCCAACTACCGCATCACCAATCTCGATGTGCTGACCTACTCCGGCAACCTCGAGAACCTCCGCGGCCTTGAAAACAATCCGCGCTACCGCTTCGTCAAGGGCGACATCGGCGATGAAAAGACCGTCATGCCGCTCATCGAAGAGTGCGATGCCATCGTCCACATGGCCGCCGAAAGCCACGTCGACCGCAGCATCCTCGACTCGCGCCCCTTCGTCATGACCAACGTCATCGGCACGCAAACGCTGCTCGACGCCGCACGCCGCGCCAAAGGCGGCGCATGGATGAAGAGCAACCGCTTCGTCTACGTCTCCACCGACGAGGTCTACGGCTCACTGCCCCTCGAAAAGCCCGAACTTAAGTTCAAAGAAACCACGCCCATCGAGACCAACAGCCCCTACAGCGCAAGCAAAGCCGGCGGCGATCTGCTGGCCCGCGCCTACCACCACACCTTCCACATGGACATCGTGACGACGCGCTGCTCCAACAACTTCGGCCGCTTCCAGTTCCCCGAGAAAGTCATCCCGCTCTTCGTGACCAACCTCATCGAAGGCAAGCAAGTCCCCCTCTACGGCGATGGCAAAAACGTCCGCGACTGGATCCACGTCGACGATCACTGCGAGGGCGTGCTCACCGCGCTCGAAAAGGGCAAAGCCGGCGAGGTCTACAACTTCGGCGGCAACAACGAGCGCAGCAATCTCGAACTCACCCACGAAATCCTGCGCCTCATGGGCAAGGGCCACGACATGATCAAACCCGTCGCCGACCGCCCGGGCCACGATCGCCGCTACGCCATTGACTGCTCCAAGGCCAAAGCCGAACTCGGCTGGGTCCCCACCCGCAGCGCATGGCCCCAGGCCCTCGCCGACACCATCAACTGGTACAAGAACAACGAGTCATGGTGGCGCAACGTCAAGAGCGGCACCTACCGCGAGTACTACGCCAAGCAATACGGCCAGCGGTAAGAGCGACAAAGGGACCAACACACGAAGTGCCACGGCGACGAGGACGTGCCGCGTCCGCTGCCTTCACCCCAATGGCTAATCCCTACTCCCTACTCACTACTGCCTTCTTCTTCCGCCCCTGCGTCCACAAAATCAGCCCCGCCCCGCACACCGCAACGATGCCGCACGCCCACTGCAAGCTCGTCAGCCGCTCCTGAAAAATCAGCAGCGAGCCGATGCTCACCGTGATGGGCTGCAACTGCACCACACCCGCCGAAACAGCCAGCCCCAGCCGATTGATACTCGCGTAGTACAGCGTGTGACCAATGCCGATGCCCACAATCGCGCTCAGCAGCAGCAGGAATATCTGCTTGCCACTCAGCTCAAACACCTGCGCTCCGTGATCCTTGCCAAACACAAACATGCACGCAAGCAGCGCAACACCCGTGTACTGACTGACCGCCGCAAACGCGATAAGTGAGTTCATGCCTTGCATGTGCTTGCGCACGCACAACGCATACCCCGCGTACAGCAGCCCGCTGCCCAGCGCAAGGCTCACCCCAAGCGCAGACCCATCTCCAAGTCCACCCGGCTTCAGCAGCAGCACCGACACCGTCCCGCCCAGCACCATCGCAATGCCAGTCAAAAACCCCCAGCTCCGAATCGTCGCTCGCTCCGCCGGAAACAGCAGCACCGCCCCGATCGTCACAAACACAATCTGCACACGCAGACTGAACGTCATCAGCCCCGGATCGATGTAATACGGCGCAAGCCCGAAGCAGATCTGCGCCCCGATATTGAACAAACTCGCCGGCAGCGCCGCACGCCACAACCCCGCCGGCGTCTTGTGCTTCATCGCCGCCCACACCAGCACAGGCAGCCACATCAGCGCAGAGAACCCATACCGCCACCCGTTCGCCGTCCACCCATCAATCAACCCAGTAAAGTGCTTGAGAAACAGCGGAATGCTCGTCCATCCAAGCAGCGTCAGGACGATCATCGTCGGCCCTTGCCAGGCCGGGGCGCGGGTTGAAGCGGTGGTGGTCAGGCGGCAAGCGTAGTGGCGAAACACTCCGCCCGCGTGTGCGTCAAAGATGCATGGGCTGGAGCGTCGCACAACTCGCATGGACCGCAATCGCCTGCGCCCTCGCGCTCGCAGGTCTCTGGTGCATCGTGCGTGGCCTGTGGCGTCGCAGTCTGGGCCGCGTCAAGCCTTGTCCCAAGTGTGGCTACGACCTCGCTGCCACCGCGACGCTCAACGCATCCCTTCTCTGCCCAGAGTGCGGCAACACATCGCCTGTGCACGCCGTCGTTTCACGTCATGCGCGCCGGTGGTTGGTAGCGCTTGCTGGTGTGCTGCTGTTGCTGCTGGTGGAGCCCGCCTGGCGCATGCCCAAAGTGCCGCAGCCCGATGGTTCACGCAACTGGCTCGCGATCGCGCCCACGTGGACGCTCGCATGTGTGTTGCCCATTCCTAATCCAGTGAAACTCGACACCACAGCACTCCAGTTGTGGTCGTTGCCCGCCGCCGCGCCCGCCACGCTTTCATTCGCCGCAAGAGCCCGCAACGAGCTCGACACCCGCTGGCAGTCAGGCACGCTCGAGCACTCCCGCTCCAGCATCTGGGCCACCATCTACGCCTGGCGCTACAAGTCATTGTGGAATGGCACGCCCATCACCTCAGAAAACGATGAGCTGCAAACGGTCCACATCTTCTCGCTCGATCGCATCTACCCCGCAAAAAATCGCAGTGGCGACTCATGGGAAACCTCGCTCCGCCGTTTGCTCGCTGCAAGACATTCCACCACAACACCATTCGATGAATCGCTTCTCTCTCGCACCGCGGAACCGCTCGAACTCGAAGCGCTCGACACGATCTTTCCCACGCTCATCATCTCGCCGCGATTCGGTTCCTCAGGCTTCGTGCTATCGAACATGTACTCCGCATCATCCGAGCCGCTGGGCAGTGACCTCGTCGTCTTGACCATACGGCCGGATCTGCAGGAACGTCTGACACCCGCGTGGAACGCGCTCAACGACTTCTACACCCAGGCCGGCCCCGACACACCCGAGGTCCACATCGCCGACCACGAAGATGGCTCCGTCCGCGCGTACTGGGTCGCTGACATCTGCCAACGCCCTCAGCAAGTTGGCGAGCGAGTCGATCTGGTCGGCCTGCCTCACTGGGCCTTCATCAGCACCATGCACGAATGGCTCAACGCCAACAAAATCACCGACGGCTATCTCCAAGCCTGGTGCATCGACCCCGCCGGCCAAATCCTCATCCTTCGCGGCGACGCCCGCATGCACGAACACATCCGCGCCTTCATCGCATCGCGGCGTGTGCACTGACACAACGAGTCCGACCAACAGAGCAAGCAATTCGCCGTCTGACCGAATTCATGCACGCCCGCGTCCATGGCCGATCTCCACTGCATGAAATTCGCTCTGACGAAAGCCGCCGCACTATCGAGCGCATTGGCCACCGTCGCGTGGGCACAACCCGCGTATCACGTGCAAGTGCTCGCAAAGCCGGACATCGCGGGCATTGACGTCAACGCAGCAGCATGGCAGTACGTCGGCGTGACCGCAGCGGGCGACGTCGTCATGAACGTGCAGTGGTCCGTGAACATGGCGTGGAACAGCCGCGCCGTGCGCACCAATACCAGCACAGCAACCATCCTGCGCGGCGAGCGCGACGGCATCACCGTCGCTCGTGCCCTGCGCGATGATGGCTATGTCTTTGGCTTGGACCTCAGTTCATCGTTCGACTGGCCGCGCCAGGAAACCGCGTGGCGTGACGACCAGCGACTGCCCACAGACGCGGTAACGGGCGTGCAAGGTTTCGAAGTTTGGGGCGGCGCAGGCACACGCCTGTTTGGCGTTCGATCAAGCGATGCCTCGGTCCTTCAGAGCGGCGTTCTCACGCCCGTCACCAGCAGCTTCTCCGTCGGCGGCAGCGGACCCTACGTCACCGCCATGAACGCACGCGGCGACTTCGCCGGCGTGGACTTCGTCGACAATAACTCACGGCTCGCCGTGTGGCAGAACGGCATCCAGCGATTGCTGCCCATGCCCGACAACTACGCGGGCACTTTCTTGCAAGATGTTTCCATCGGCGCCATCAATAACAACGGCATCGCAGTGGGAACAGTCGCCTACAGCCTCAACGGCGTCGCCACAGGTGGCACCATGCTCTGGCACGGCGCAGGCTACACGATGATCGGCGACGTCTATCACGGCAATCAGCCCGCGACTCTCAGTGACACGGGCTTCGTCGTCACGCGCGACCTGCTCGGCTCGCTGCTCTGGATCGATGGCGTCACCTATCGCCCCAGTGACGTCGCAACGCCCGGCTTTGCTGGAACCCTTACCAGCATCGATCGCATCGAACTCGACGGACGAGTGCTTGGTCAAGCAACCATCAACGGCGAACGCGTACCGGTCTTGATGACGCTCATTCCAAGCCCGGCCTCAAGCGTGATGGTCATCGCGTGCGCGGTATGGTTCATGCCTCGCACGCGGCGGCGCTGACCCACTCGCGCAGGCTCGTTTTAAAACAAAACAAGGCGGCGCGCTCTCGCCAACCGCACCGCGAACCCACTCGCGCAAGCCACATCACTCAGTGATGATCGCCCGCCAAAGGCGTCCGCGCCTTCGTCATCGCCCAAATCGCCAGCGTAATCGCGCACACAATCAACACCCCAGCGACCCACACCGTCAACTCACGGATGTCAGCGGGAGGCGTCTGTGCGGCGGTGGGGGTGGGCTCCGTCGCGGCGGCGGCTTGAGCAAGCAGATAGTTCATACCAACTCCTTCGATTCACAATGTAGCCCGGTGTCGCGATTTTCGCCTCAGCCCCACAGAAGACCCGGGTATCGGCTGAGCTCGCCAATCCGCACGCCCGCGCCCAACGCCCCAAAAAAGAAACAACCCATCGCGGTGGTTGACGGCCAGGACACCGACGGCACCGGACCGCGACCACTTATGGCTGCTGCGGTCAAGCCCTGACCAGGTTCATGGCACAGCCCGTGCACCGGGCCCGGCCGTCAACCTCCGCGACGGGGAAGGGAGCATAGCGCCGCCCCCCACACAAAGCCATTCTCGCCGCAACGCCACGCCGCCGCACAACTTGTGCAAGCTGGTAGACTGCCCGCATGTCCGCCGGTGCAGCCCCAACCTGCCTCACCTGCCACTACGCCCTCACCGGCGTCGCCGCCCGGCGATGCCCCGAATGCGGCCGCGCGTTCAATCCCGCAGACCCAACCACCTTCGGCCCGCGCACGACGGTGCTGACGCACATCCTCGAAACGCTCGACGGAATTCTCCATAGCAAGTTGCTCGTTGCGGTTTTCGGTGTCATGGGAGCATGCCTTCTGCTCCTCTTCTCTGGGCCGTCGAAGAACATTCGCGATGATCGTGAGTTCGTTCCTGTGTTGTTTGTCGCGGCATGGGCAACCTGCATCATGACCGCAATGGGGGCACGCCACGCACTTCGACGCAACTGGTCGCTGAAGCGTCGATCGGGGCCACGATCGCCGTACGTCCTTGCCGCCATCGGCATCGCGTACATCGTGGCATGGCAGACCGGCGCAGTATTCTGGCTGCGTTGGTATCACGCCAAACCACAGTTTGTAGCCGCGTTGACGGACCAGGCCACATCAGCCAAGAACGTCCCGCGATCGCTCGGCACGTTTGAGATCAACCATCACTCATCGTGGCAAGTTCCAACCAATCCAGCGACGACAGCGTCCACGACTCGCGTTCACCTCTTCCGGCTCTCATCATTCGAGCTTTACACGTATCCCGACTCGGCGGAAATTGTGCATGATCCACTCAACGTCTCAGCGGGTCAGGCCGAGACCGACTTGGGTGACGGTTGGATGCTCTTGTGGGACAACAACTGATGCAATGCCTGCACTGCAACTACGCCCTCACCGGCGTACTCACCGCGCGCTGCCCCGAATGCGGCAGCGCCTTCAACCCCGCCGACCCAACCACCTTCGGCCCTGTATCGCGCATTCGCCAACGTGTCCTGCTCGCAGCAATCCATCTCGGGCGCGTCCTCGCACTCTGTGTCTTCGCGTTTGCGATCTATCGCGTCATCGCATACGCCATGCCCCGCTCACTCTTCGCCGTCGGTCATGCAGTCTTCCTCGCGATGCTGCTCGCGGCGGTCAGTCTCCCCGTGCTGATAGCGTTGCTGCTGCTTCATGCACGCACACATGGCCCGCGATCCCTCGCCACGCGCCGCGCGTGGGCTGTGCATGTTCTGCTCTTCACGCCGCTGTTCGCTCCCATCGCTTTGGCAACTGGACTGGGCTGGTCCATCCGCTGGACCCTCACGCACAGTGCTCTGCAAGCTGTGGCCACAGGTTCACGCCCCCTCACGCCTCATCAGACATACGGCGTCACCGCCATCAGTGCAGTGCAGCGGTACCCCGATGGCACGATACAGCTCGACCTCGCCGGACCGATCCGCTGGAGCAATCCGCCGCCCCAGTTTCGCTTCGGCCCCTCCGCCGCCATCCCAAGCGTGAGCCACCCGCGCATCACGCAACTCTCCAATGGATGGTGGCTCGCATGGAGTGACACGTGATCGACAGGCACGCATCAAGTTGCCTGCACTGCAACTACTCCCTCACCGGCGTCCGCGATACCCGCTGCCCCGAGTGCGGCCACCCCATCGACACATCGTTCAACCCAACCAGGCACGCGTATCTCAAGCGCGCGACATCCGCACCCAGCCGCCTGCAACTCACCTGCTGGGCCATCTTCCTCACCTTCTTCGTTATCAGCGCCTCCCCTCGCGGCGAACTCACCATCCTCCTCGCCTTCGTCATCATCTTCATCGCCCTGCTCCTCACGTGGGTCATCCCCGTGATCCGCATGCTGCACGCTCGCCGCTGGCTGTACTGGCGCGGCGTGCCCCGCGTGCCATTCAATCGACGCTGGCTGGCCGTACCTCTCATGCTGGTCTTGGCGTTCTTCACCTGGACGCAGCACGTGGTGATACACGCGCGGTGGTGGTTGTCGCGAGCAGCGTTCGAGCGCGAGCTCGCAGCACCAGCGCTACCCACCACGCCATGCTGGATCGGTCTGTATCGCGTGACGTACATCACGACGATCGCACCCGGACAAGTCCAGTTCTACGTCGATCCCATCTTCGGCCTCTTCGCGGCGAGTTACACAGTCATCGAAGGCAAAGCGCCAGCGCCCAGCGGTTCACCTTTTGATGAGAGCCTTGGCAACAATTGGTGGCTGCTCTGGGACCCGTCATGACCACTCCGCCGCCGCGCTTTATCGGCCTCTTTCGCGTCCACCGCACACACCACGATTCGTCAGCCGGCATCACCACCATCGAAGTGGAATTCATCTTGACGCCATGGCCACCCCCCATGGCTTTCTGCAAAGCACCCGTCCGCGACAGTTTCGGCAGCGGCTTCGGCAACATGCACCTCGACCTCGCCGACGGCTGGCGACTCGAGTGGGACAGCACCTGAAGACCCCGCATTCAGCCCGCTCACCTACCGTTGCTCCGCGACATTTTCACTTTATCGCTTTTCACTTTATCGCTCTTCTCCCGATGCCCGATCCGCGCGAAACACCCGCAATGCAGCAGTACTACCGCTTCAAAAAGCGGTACGAAGGTTGCATCCTGCTCTTTCGCATCGGCGACTTCTACGAAATGTTCGATGACGATGCCGTCACCGTGAGCAAGGCCATCGGCCTGACACTCACGCAGCGCACGGCGGGTGTGCCCATGGCCGGCATGCCCTTCCACCAGCTCGAAACGTACTTGCGCAAACTCACACTCAAGGGTTTCCGCGTGGCAGTGTGCGAGCAGTTGATGGAAGCCTCGGCGGTCAAAGGCCTCGTGCCCCGCGCCGTCACACGCGTCATCACGCCCGGCACGCTCGTTGACGAATCACTGCTCGAAACCGACCAGCGCGTCGCCGTCGCTGCGATCGTGCCCGCTGACAGCAAGAACACCGCATCACCCGCGCGTGTCGCTCTCGCCACCATCGACGTCAGCACGGGCGACTTCTTCGTCAGCGAGTGCCTCACCACCAGCGCCATCGACGAACTGGCCCGCCGCGGCGTGCGGGAACTGCTCTACATCGACACCGCCGAACGCACTGCACCCGCCTATGTGCGTGATGCGGCCAGCCCGCTCAACATCGCCACCCTGCCGCGCGCCGCCTGGCACTTCCGCCCGCAGGAAGCCCTCGACACGCTGATCACGCATTTTGCGGTCAAGACGCTGGCGGGGTTCGGACTTCAGGACAATGAGCCGGCCGTTCTCGCCGCCGGCGCGCTGCTGCGATACGTGCAGGAGACGCAAACCGCAGGCGATGATGAATCGCGCGAAGTCGCGGCGGCGGGCGCCACGATTCGCCGCGGATCCCTCGCCCACGTGCGCGCCCCCAAGCGCACCGACACGGCCCGACACCTGCTGATTGACGCCGTCAGCCTGCGCTCGCTCGAAGTTGAACGCACGATGCGCGATGTGGTGATGGGCGGCAGCGCAGCCAACAAAGGCGGCGACGGCACGCTCATGGGCATCTTCCAACTGGCCCCGCAAGGTCAGGGCAGTTGCCGCACACCGATGGGCCGGCGCACGCTGCGCGAGTGGCTGTGCATGCCGCTGTGCGAACGTGCCGCAGTTGAACATCGTCAGACGGCGGTGGCGAGTCTGGTGGCGGATCGCACACTGGCGGAACAGATCGGCGGGGTGCTGGCGGAGATTCAAGACATCGCCCGCATCGCCGGGCGCGTCAGTCTCGCCCGCGCGACGCCGCGCGACATCGTCGCGCTGGCGAAAAGCGTGCGAGCATCCGCCCAGCTCGCGCACGTCATCGCCGATGCACCCGCGCTCGCATCGCTCCGCACCGCGCTCGAAACCGCGACACGTGAACTCGCCGATCTGCCTGCAGACATCGCGCGGCTGTGCGTGGATGAGCCGCCCGCGCACATGCGCGATGGCGGCCTGATTCGCGATGGCGTGGATGCCGAACTTGATGAAGCGCGATTGCTGGAACGTGACGCGGGCAGTTGGCTGTCGGCCTACCAGACCAGGCTGGTTGCTGAGCACAACCTGCCCAGCTTGAAAGTTGGGTACAACAAAGTTGCCGGGTACTTCATCGAACTGCCCATGGCGCAGGCGGCGACAGCGCCGGTGCAACTCAAGCGCATGCAAACGCTGCGCAACGCGGAACGATTCACGACGCCCGAACTGAGCGACTTTGAGCGCAAAGTGACCACCGCCCAGGCACGCGCACAAGAGCGTGAGAAGCAGTTGTTTCAGGAACTGTGCGACCGGGCTTTGCAACTCACCGCCGCTCTGGCGACCATCGCCGACAACGTCGCATCGCTTGATGCAACGCTCGCGCTGGCCGACAAGGCGCACCATCGGGGCTGGGTGCGTCCCACGTTGACGGACGCGCCCGCGTTGGCCATCGCGCAGGGGCGACACCCGGTGCTGGAAGAAGCCCTGATCGGCAGCGGTGGCAGTTGTGTTGCTAACGACACATGTCTGGGCAGCGAGGCGGCGGCGCTCGCGCTGCTGACGGGGCCCAACATGGCTGGTAAGAGCACCTACATCCGGCAGGTTGCGCTCCTGACGCTGCTGGCGCATGCGGGCAGTTTTGTGCCGGCGGCCAGCGCGACGGTGGGGATGGTGGATCGCATCTTCACTCGCATCGGCGCTGATGACGCGCTGCATGCGGGGCAGAGCACCTTCATGGTGGAGATGATCGAGACAGCCAACATTCTGCACCATGCCACTGGCAGGAGTCTGGTGATTCTGGATGAAGTAGGCCGCGGCACCAGCACGCTGGACGGGCTGAGTCTGGCGTGGGCGATTGTGGAGTATCTGGCCAAGCGTGATGATGCGCCGCGCACGTTGTTTGCCACGCACTATCACGAACTGACAGATCTGGAAGAGCGACTGCCGGGCAAGGTGCAGAATCTGCATGTGGCGGTGCGCGAGTGGCCGCAGGGTGGCGATCATGCGGAGATCGTGTTCCTGCATCGGATTCTGCCGGGGAAGACAGATCGCAGTTACGGGTTGCATGTGGCGCGGCTGGCGGGGATGCCCAAGGATGTGGTGTCGCGGGCTAATGACGTGCTGAAGAGCCTTGCGGTGCACACGGGGGCTGAGGCGAGCAAGAGTAAGCGGCGTGTGGATACCACGCGCGTGTCGAGTGTCACCGAGACGCAGATGCCGCTGTTCAAGGAATATGTGCCGCACCCGGCGGTGGATGCGCTGCGCGAAGTGAAGCTCGAGGAGCTCACGCCCATGAAGGCGTTTGACACGCTGCGCGGCTTGCGCGACATGGTGCAGGATTAGTTGGTGGCCAGTTCGCAGTAGTCGGGGCGATCGGCCGCATCGTCGTGGCGATAGGCGTGCACAATCTCGCCATTGCGGATGAGGAATGCGCCGCCGAGTTGGAAGCCATCGCCAGCGAGGCCGCCGACACCGTGTCGCCAGGCTTGCAGGAAGCGCAGGAAGACGCGCGGGCCAAAGAGTTGGCGCAGGTCGCCGCGAGCGAGTTCGAACGCGCTGTAGAGCTGTTTCTGCGGATCGCTGATGCGGGCGGCATCGAGGTTGTAGCGGGCGATGTTGCGCTGGGCATCGGTGTCGCTGACCATGTGGACCAGCGCGATGCGGGTGCCTGTGAGACGCGAGGCGTTGGCGGACAAGTCGGCGAGAGCTTCGCGGCAGAAGGTGCAGCCAAAGTGGCGCAGGAAGACCACGAGCACAGGTCCGCGCTCGCTGAGGGTGAGCAGGCTCACACCATCGCTGGTTTGCGTGGTCGCGAGCGTGCTGCGCAGGTTGGCGGGCTGGGGTTGGGGCTGGCGTGCGGAGCGCATGCGATCGTCGGTGTCCTCGCGCGTGTTCACGAGGAAGGCGTGGCGCAGCATGAGCGCGAAGGGGATCCACCAGATGAGGTCGTTGGTCAGCAGGGTCACGCCGAATTTGAGCGGGACCAGATCGCGGATGAAGTGGGCGTCGATGAAGCCGATGGGTCCGAAGATCTTGCCAAGAAAGCCGACGAGGACGATGGGCCAGTGCCGTGCGACGTCTTTGGCGGCGACCCAGTAGCCCACGCCGTAGACACCCACGATCATGCCGATGCACTGCCAGAGAAAGATGTAATTGGGACGCTCCATGCCCAGCCAGTCCCAGAAGGTGTTGGGCAGGAGCACCGCCCAGGCACCCCAGAGGACGTTGTAGATTCCGGCGAGGCGCAGGCAGAGGGTCATCCAACGAGGTTGGGGCATGGGGAGGGGTTCGCTGTGGGGGGGAGGTGGGATTCGGGGTGGGGGAAGGCGCGGCATTCGGCATTTGTGATTCGGCATTCGTGGTTGGGGGAGCGGGGGCGGTGGGGTGATTCGGTTGTGAAGCCGGAGTAGGCATCAAGGCATTGGGCATCAAGGCATGAGGCGTGGGGGCGTCGGGGGGGACGGCGAGGCACATGGCGATGGCGGGCTCATTGGCCCAGCGTTCGATTTCGAAGGCGGTGAAGCGGAGGTCTCTGGCGAGGGCGTAGAGGTCGCGGCTCAGTTCGAAGTAGCGGAGGACGCGCGGGACTTCGTCTGACGGGATGCAGGCGAGGTGGGCGTCGGTGAGTTGGGATGGGCGACACATGTGGACCCCTTTCTTGCGGCGCGGAAAAAACGCGTCTCCGTATAGAGGGGTCAAAAGCGCGGTTGTGCGCGCGCTGGTGGTTGTGTTTTTGGCGCAAGTGCTTGTGGCTGCTGGCGGCAGATTTTCGGCGGAAATCTAGCAGATTTTTGGGGAGGGAGGTTTTGGCTTGCGCCCGCCCCGGAGGGGCGGGCCACCCGGGGCGGGCCACCCGTTATCGCGCGAGGAGGTTGAGGATGCTTTGCTCGTAGGCGGCGCAGATGGGGGCGTAGTCGAGGGAGGTCACGGCGCGATCGCGTTGGCGGGCGGCGGCTTGCAGGCGGGCGTGCGGGTTGTGCAGCCAGTGTGTGACGAGTTGCCAGTAGGCCGCGCGATCGCTGGTGGGGATGGCATCGGGGCCGACGAGGTGGGCGCCGATGCATTCGGCGTGGCGCTCTCCTGCGCGCATGGCGACGACGGGGATGCCTGCGCCCATGGCTTCGATGACGGAGTTGCCGCCGCCTTCGGGGTATTCGTTGAGGAGGATGTCGCACGATTTGAGATGCGTGCGCGGATCGGCTACTGGGCCGGTGAAGATGCAGCGGTGGATGACGGGAGCGAGCGGGGCTTGCAGTTTGCTCTGATCACTTGGACCGATGCCGACGAACCACACATCTGGATGTTGCTGGAGAAATGCGGACAAGTCTTGGGCGAAGGTGCCTGCGAGCAGGCGATCGGTGAGGCGATTGCTGACGCAGGCGAGGACGGGCGCATGCGGGGGCAACGCGAGTGCGCTGCGCGGCGTGGGTGTGACTGCGGCGGCGCTCGTGGCGTCGCCACCGGAGGTTTCGACACTGCGCATCACAATGTTGCGAGCGGTCAGTACGGCGTGATCGCGCTGGGCTTTGGGCGGGTTGTTGTAGATGACGGCGTCGATGCCTTGGCTGAGCAGGGGCACGCCAATGTTGAGGCAGATTTGCAGCGGCGCGATGCGAGCGAAGGCGAGCGCGGTTTGGATGGCGCAGGCGGGGCTGGCGACGAACAACGCGGCGTCGAAGCGGGCCTCTCGCAGTGGGGTGATTGTGTTTTGTGCCGCGGCGAGATGCGAGAGGGTTGTGGGCAGGATGGTGACGGGGCACAACGCGCGCAGCTCTGCGAGCATGTGTGCGCCGGTTTGTTCGCTTGGTGCGTCGGGCAACTGCAGGAACTGGGTTGCTGGATCGCGGCGTGTGTGCTCTTCGCACAAGAGGACGTGAGGCGTGACGCGTTTGCTGGCGATGTGGTGACGGATGAGGCGCAGCAGATTCGCGCTGGCGGCGTTGCCTTGCGCGAGGCTGGGCATGCAGTAGGCGATGGTGGGTGTGGCGTGTGAGCTGGGCGCGGGCGCGAAGGGGGAAAGGTCGTGGGCCCAGGTTGCGAGCAGGTCGCGTGTCCAGTTGGCGAAGAGGGCACAGGCGCGCACGTCACCCAGGAAGTGCTGTTGGTGTTGCTGGATGTCGGCGAGTGCGCCGGCGGTGAGTGCTTCGAGTGCTCGGGCAGCATCGCCAGCATCGTGGGCGGCCAGGGCGCGTTTGAGGCATGCGCCCACATGCTGCGGTATGGGAGCGAGGTGGCTCACACTGGTGTATCGGCGAGTGCGACGGTTGCGAGAGAGAAAGCTGTGGGCCTAGCCGTGGTGTGGGAACTGGGCACACCGGAGGAACGAGAGCGAGTACTTTTGTGGAGTGACGCATGATCTGACACACGGCACTGGTGATGCATGAGCGAACAGGGGCACGCATATCGGCCATTAACGCACGATGAAGTTCGTGTGCTGCGTGCGTTCGTGCAGGCTTGCACGGAGAGCATCGCGGCGGGATTTGCGATGGACGGCGACTTGCCGCGTGTTCGGGCTCGCGACTTGGACGATGGGGGCGGGGGGAGTATCGCGCTGTGTATGGATGGTGTGGAAGCGGCGCGTGGGACGTTTGCGGCGGAGATGCAGTACAACGACACGGATGGCGCACCGGTTTTGGTGTCGCTGTATGTGAGTGCAGAGGGAGTGCCGACGTCGCTTGAGTTCTGGCGCGCGGGTGAGGGGCCGCGTCAATCGATTCCGACGGTGCTACCGGCGGTGGTGTTGGCGCGTGATGTGCGGTGAGGTTGTGCGTGGAGGGCATGCGCCCGCCCCGGAGGGGCGGGCCACCAGATGCGCTACCAGACGGGCCACCAGATGGGTTACTGCCACTGTTTGCCGCCGAAGGTGAAGCCGCCGCTCGGGGCGCAGCACATGTAGGGCTCTTGATCGCGGCCTGCGCCGAAGCCGCCTGTGGCGAAGAGGGCGTCGGCGGGATCGGTGATGTCGAAGACTTTGGCACCTTCGACCCAGGTTTGCTCGACTTTGGTGTAGGTGCTGAAAGGCGAACCCGAGAGGATGACGAAGTCGGCGTCTTTGCCTGCTTCGAGCGAGCCGACACGGTCACCCAGGTCCATCATGCGAGCGCCTTCGATAGTGAGGGCGCGGAGGGCGCCGGCTTCGCTCATGCCGAAGCGGACGGCGAGTGCGCCGCTGCGGAGGAAGTGGCGGCAGTCGTTGATCCAGTCGTCGCTGTGGATGCAGGTGCGGACGCCGGCTTGCTCGAGAATGGCGCCGGTCTTCATGTCGAGGTTGAGGGCTTCGAGCTTGCCGCCGGGCGAGTCGACGAGGATGATGGAGCAGCCGAGGAGTTTGCCGTTGGTATCGCGCTGGGCGGCGGCGAGTTCCTGCGGGAGTTTCCAGGCTTCGCTGACGTGGTGGAGGACGACGCGGAAACCGAACTCCTTTTGGAGGCGGAGGACGGTCATGATGTCGTCGGTGCGGTGGGTGTGGTGGTGGACGATGCGGCGGCCATCGAGGACTTCGACGAGGGCTTCGAGGCCCAGGTCGCGCTCGGGCATCTTCTTAGGATCGCCCGCGGCGTCGGCGATTTTCTGGCGGTATTCCTGAGCTTTGATGTAGCGCTCGCGGACCATGGCTGCGCTCTTGCCGCGTGTGCCGCTGAAGGGCGCAGCGCCGAGGCTGTTGGTGCCATTGGCCATTTTGATGCCGCCCATGGGGTCGGGCAGGTTGGAGCCTTGGGGCGGGCGGATGAAGAGGCTGTCGATGGTTTTGCCGCCGCGAAGCTTGACGTAGATGGTTTGGCCGCTGAGGAGATGTCCTGAGCCGGGCATGATGTTGAGGGTTGTTTGACCACCTGCGACGGCGCGGCGGAAGCCGGAGTCGAGGGGATTGAGCGAGTCGAAGACGCGGACATCGGGCTGGATGGTGGCGGACTGGTCTGCGCCGCCCACGCCGCCGATGTGGCTGTGGGTGTCGACGAGTCCGGGGATGATGGTTTTGCCTTGGGCGTCGATGCGGGTTGCATCGGCGGGGATGGCGAGATTCTCGCCCACGGCGGTGATCTTGCCGTTGTGGACGATGAGCGTGCCTTGCTTGAGTTCGCCAAGGCCTTGATCGCCTGCGAGCGTGAGGATGCGGGCGTTGGTGATAGCGACGGGGGTTTGCTGGGCGAGCGCAGTGAGCGAACCGGCCAAGCAAGCAGCGAGAGCGAGCATCCGCGTGAGCATGATGGAGGGTACCGGGGATGGACACGGCGAGTTTGGGAGGTATGCGGTGAGTGGGGAGGGATCGGGAGAGAATGAAGAAGGAAGCATGTTGTGATATAACAAGAGAGCAACAGCAAAACAATTTCTGGAAATTGACTTGACAAACATCGATTCGTGACCGATACTCTGGTTGATCGAGAGTGTTCCCATGCAATGCAGCCCCGCATCCATCTTGAAAAACGGCGAGCAAGCCAGCGTGACCGCGAGGAGCGGCGTGCTGGTTGGCTCTCGCGCCGATCAGGTTGCGGCGTGCCACGTTGCGGCCAGTCGTGCATCGCGTCCTGCGTTGGGTCCTGCGTCGGGTAGGAGCGTGAGTCGCGGCCGGGCTGCGGCGGAGGCAAGGATTGTGGGACGTGTGCGCCGACTGCCGCTGATGGCAGAGGCGCGAGCGGATCTGTCGAATCGGTGGTCGCGCGGCGGAGAGATTCGCCTGAGCGCCACTTTCCCAACCTGGCCGGCGGCGGCTGAGCGTGGGGCGGAACTAGCGGGCGATATGCGTCGTGCTGGTGCTGACCTGTGCAAGATGTCGCAAGACGGTGAACGGTGCGGGCGACAGATGGGCGTGGCTGACAAGACGGGTGATCGACTTCGGTTTGATCGTCTGAATCGTCTTGGCGGCGTGCTCTCGGGAGACATGTGCTCGCGAATGTGCGAGAACATGCGAGATTGCAGCGGTTTTTCGCTGCGGCGGATGGACGGCGGCTTGATGCTGGCGCCCGTCATGCTACCGGGCTTCATGCCAGTCGGCTTTGGGCTGGGCCTGGTGCTTCGCGAGTTTCGAGATACCTGGGCCGTGCGGATGTAAGTCGCACGGCACGGGCGTCGGAACTGGCGAGAGACCGCTCGATCGGCTGTGGGTGCACCTGTGTGGTGCTGAACCCGCGTGGCTGATGAGGGCTGGGCTCGGAAGTCTCCTGTCGCTTGATCTTGTTGCTCACAAGATGGTCTGCCTTGCGAAGTGCTGCGGTGCCATGTGTGCCGTGCGTGCTTTGCGGAAGTCAGACGTGCTGTTTGCGCTGCCGCCGGCCTTGTTGAAACCGCGATCTGATTCGTGATCGCATACACCGACAATCTGGAGGACTGACGCTGCGATGTTGTCGTGGCGGTTGGCCCTACGTGCTGCGACCGCGGTCGCGCTGCTTGTCGGGCGCCTGTTTGGATTCTGTGGCGTGTGTTGCCGCGCTGTGATAGTCGCAGGGCGGCGGGATGCCACGTGGAATGAATGTAAGTATGTCAATAGATATTACATTGACATGCTGTGGTGGTCTCGTCGTCTAAGTGGTGAAGACTCCGGATTGTCGATCCGGGAATGCGGGTTCAAGTCCCGCCGAGATCGTTTGGTTGACGTCGTAGCCCAAGTGGTAGAGGCGCCGGACTGAGAGTCCGGATGGTGCGGGTTCGAATCCCGCGGACGTCATTGATTGGGGGGTTCACGGGTTCATGTTGCGATCTGGTAGCCCAACTGGCAGAGGCGGCCGATTCAGAGTCGGCATGTTGTGGGTTCGACTCCCACCCGGGTCATTGTGCAGAGAGCGAGGCTTCGTCGCCCAAGTGGCAGGGCAGGCGTCTCATGAGCGCCGTGGTGCAGGTTCGATTCCTGTCGAAGCCATTACACGCCGACGCTACGCTGACGCAATGCCCGTACACGACTGGCAATTTTGGGTTGTGACTGCCATCGCTCTGGTGGCGCTGGTGTACTTGCTGCGCCGCGTGGTGCCGGCGGGGCTCTTGGGCAAGAAGAAGCCGGGCACGAAGACATCACTCACCATTGGTGGCAAGGCGGTGGGGGAGAAGAAGAAGTAGGTGGTGAGGCGGGGTTAGGACTTGAAGCGCTTGGTGAGCTCACCGATGCGGACGCCGAAGAGGCGGGCGGTTTCGCGGTCGCCGGGGCCTGGGGTGACGTCGGGCGAGGCTTGATCGCTCTGGGACATGAGGCCCAGGTTGCTGCCGACGCGGTTGGGGGTGGCCGGGTCGTGAGGGTTGCCGGGGAGCATGCCGAGGCTGATCCAGATCATGCCGTGTTGTGCGGCGAGCAGGCTCATGTATTGCAGGGTGCTCAGTTTGTCGCCGCTGAGATTGCCGCTGTTGCTGAAGCCGGCGGCGAGCTTGTCTTTCCATTGCTGCTTGAACCAGAGGCCGCTGGTGCGGTCGGCGAATTCCTTGAACTTCGCGCTGGGGCCGCCCATGTAGGTCGGTGCGCCGAAGACGATGCAGTCGGCTTGGGTGAGGAGGGGCCACTGGCCGCCGAGCGAGCGATCGGCGCCGGGCGCGGGGAGTTCGTCGACGCTGACGATGTGCGCGGTGACACCTGCGACGCTGGCGACGCCGCGGTGGACGTGCTCGGCGACGACTTTGGTGTGGCCGTAACCGGAGTGGTAGACGATGACAACGCTGGGCATGAGGACCTCCGGCGCATTGTTGATGCGCCGGGGTCGTGCCGCTGGTTGGCGAGCAAGAAATGCAAGTGACCGAGGCGCGTCACTTGGGTGAGTCGGCGTTCATTGGATCGCGCGCATGCTCGAGAAGTCGCGTGAACTCCATGAGCTCTGCCTTGCTCATGTGGCCAAGCTGCTGGCGGTGCAGTTCGAGCACGGGCGCATCGAGGCGATCGACAAGCTCGAGACCCTCGGGCATGAGCGTGACGCGCACGACGCGGCGGTCGTCGCGTTCGCGAGATCGCTTGACGAAGCCGGCTTCCTCGAGGCGGTCCACCAATCGCGTGACGTCGGGCACACGCGCGACCATGTCCTCGCCGATTTGCGAGCAGGTCTTGCCGTCCTTGCCTGCTGATCGCAAGATGCGAAGCACGTTGTATGTGGCGATAGACAGCCCGTGCTCACGGAAGAACCGCTCGGCGATGTTCTCGAGCAAACTTGTGGTTCGCAGGAGACTCAGGAAGACCTCTTGTTCAGGGAGGTCGAAGCCGTTCTTTTTGTTCAACTCTCGCTGGAGCAAGCCAGCCATGTCACATCCTTTATCCCGCCCACAGAACTGGGATGTGTTCAATATACCATGAAATCAGAGGGACTACCCCATGAGTAGGTTATATTTTCTTCGGATACGCTGTTAGTGCTTGCGGGACAGCGTGTTGAGAAAATGCAAAGCGAGTATCACAGATACGGCGACATGTAAATACTTACGTCTGCGGGCGAGATTTGGGCCTGAAGATGTCAAAACAATGACAACTGTCCCCGCTCTGCAATCTCGTGTGGGACGCGGAAGAGTCCGCGCTCGTGGGGTGGCAGACGGTTGGCGAGTTTGTACTTGCGCGCGAACGTGCGGAACGTTGCGTTGATTTGATCGGCGAAGGCGCCGGTGCCGCGTGCGCGCTCGAAGAAGGTTGCGTTGTAGAGCTCACCTTCGCGTGTGTCGCGGATGAGAGCTTCGACCTTTGCGGCGCGCTGTGGGAAGTTGCGGCGCAGCCAGTCGAGGAAGATCTCTTTGATTTGGTGCGGCAGGCGCAGCAGGACGTAGCCGGCGCAGGTTGCGCCGGCGTGCGAGGCTTCTCGCAGGAGCGCGGGCAATTCGTGGTCGTTGAGACCGGGGATGATCGGGGCGGTCATGACGGTTGTGGGCACGCCGAGTTTGGCGAGTGTGCGAATGGTGTCGAGGCGTGAGCGGGGGCTGCTGGCGCGCGGCTCCATGGCGATTGCGAGTTTGTTGTCCAGCGTTGTGAGGCTGATGGCGGCGTGAATCAGGTTCATCTTTGCCATTTCGGCGATGATGTCGGTGTCGCGCAGGATGAGTTTGTTCTTGGTGATGATCGAGACTGGCTGGCGGAACGCGAGGCAGACTTCGAGGCACTTGCGGGTGATTTCGAAGTCGGCTTCGATGGGCTGGTAGACGTCTGTCACGCCGGCGAAGACGATGGGCTCGCCTTGCCAGGAGTTTTTGGAGAGTGCACGTTGCAGCAGTTGCGGGGCATCGTGCTTGGCCATGATCTTGGTTTCGAAGTCGATGCCGCTGGAGATGCCGAGGTATTCGTGGCCGGGGCGGGCATAGCAATACACGCAGCCGTGTTCGCAGCCGCGGTAGGGGTTCACGGTCCATCCAAATCCGAGGTCGGGTGAGTCGACGTGGTTGAGGATGGTGCGGGAGGTGTCTTCGAGGATTGCGGTCGCGACGGAGCGCGGTTTGAGGAAGTCGTCGTCGTCGCGGGCTGCGGCGTCGACGTAGTCGCCATCGGCGGCGAAGCCGAGTTTTTCGAATCGGTTGGGCGGATTGACGCCGCTGCCTCTGCCGCGGAGGGGCCGGTTGGAGGCGGGGCCGATGTCGGAGAGGTGACGGAGTTGGGGGAGGGGAACGTTTTCCATACCTGACGAATATTGAACAGATATGGACGTCGGGTGTCAAGGCTATGTTTGGTAATATTTGCGGAAATTGTTTGGGTTGGGGAGTGGAGGGTCGCGGAGGGGCGGAGGGGGGCGGAGTGACGCGGAGGGGAGGGGAGATGTGATGCGTGTTGTGGGTTGGGGTGTGGGTGGGGCGACGCGTGGTTGATGTGTGTGGGTGTGTGTGGTGCTGTCGTGCGTGCGTGGTGGTGGTGCGTCTCTGGTTGGTGTGCTGCTGCTACGGTTGAAGTGATGCGTTATGCAATGATCATGGCGGGCGGAGCGGGTACGCGGCTGTGGCCCATGAGCCGGAAGGGTGAGCCCAAGCAGCTGCTGCGGTTCATCTCGCGGCCTGGTGACAAGAAGCCGCGCGCCTTGCTTGAACTTGCGGATGCGCGGCTTGATGGGCTCATCAAGCCTGAGCATCGCTACATCTGCACGGCAGAGGCGTATCGCGATGCGGTGAGCAAGCTGCTGCCTGAGTACAGCAAGGATCAGATTCTGGGTGAGCCTGCGGCGCGTGACACGGTGAACGCGGTTGGATTTGCTGCGGCGATTCTTGCGAAGGAAGATGAAGACGCGACGTTTGCGGTGCTGACGGCGGATCATGTGATCGAGCCGATGGACACGTTTCGCGAGCGCATGGATCTGGGCTTCCGGTTGGTGGAGAACGATCCGCGGCGGTTTGTGACGTTCAGCATCAAGCCGACGTATCCGGCGACAGGGTTCGGATACGTGGAGCGCGGGACGCCTGTGCGCGATGCGAAGCAGGGCAAGCGTGCGGCGATTGATGGCGTGAAGGAAGAGGCGTATCACGTTGCGCGGTTTGTCGAGAAGCCGGATCGCGCTCGCGCTGAGGTGTATGTTGAGAGCGGCGACTACGCGTGGAACAGCGGGATGTTTGTGTGGAAGGCGCAGACGTTCCTTGACGCGCTCAAGCAGTTCAAGCCGGAGAGCTATGAAGGCCTGATGGAGATTCAAAAGGCCTGGGGCACCAAGAAGTTCAAGGGTGTGCTGGAAGAGGTCTATCCGAAGCTGCCCAAGATCAGCGTGGACTACGCGGTGATGGAGCCGGTGACGCGCGAAGCGCAGAAGGCGGAGAAGGCCGGCAAGAACGACGCGCGATTCAGCGTGTGCACGGTGCAGATGGACTTGCAGTGGCTGGACGTGGGAAGCTGGCCCAGCTTTGCGGAGACGGTGAACGCTGACAAGCAGGGCAACCGCGCGGCGGGCACGGGCAAGACTGTGCAATTGAACTGCCGTAACACGCTGAGCGTGAGCAGTGAGGGCCACACCGTCGCGCTGCTGGGTGTGCAGGACATCATCGTGGTGCACACGCCTGAAGCAACGCTGGTGATGCATGCGAGCAAGGCGGAAGAGCTGAAGCAGTTGCACGGCATGCTGGATGATGATCTGCGGTGATGGATGTGTCGCGGGCGTGAACGCAGGATGTTGCGGCGCGGGCGCGAAGCTGCGGTGGAAGTTGAGGGTGCGTTGTGATCGATACGAAGAAGGTTGTGATCCGCGAGTTGTCGTTTTCGTCGCTTGATGATGCGCTGCGCGAGGCGGAGCGATTGGCGCAGGCGGCGCGTGAGGGGAAGATCAAACAACTGGGCAACTGGACGCCGGGGACGGTGTTCGGGCATTTGGCCTGGTGGATCGAAGCTATCGACAACGATTCGGAGTCCAAGCTGCCGTTCTACATCCGGTGGTTCGGGCCGCTCATGAAGAAGAGCGTGATCTACGGCCCGATCGCGCGTGGGTATCGGCTGCCGAGCACGAAGACCGGCACGTACGGCGATGAGCCTTGCGAACTGGAAGTGGGTATTGAGCGGCTGCGGAAGGCTTACGCGCGACTGCAGAACCAGCCCTTGCCTGAGAAGCATCCGGTGTTTGGCGCGATGACACGCGATGACTGGCTGACGCTGCATCGCAAGCATGCCCAGTTGCATCTGGCGTTTCTTGATGTGCAGTGAGCGCGCGTTGATGCGCTTCGTGCAGTGTGTGTTGCGATCAACGCGAAGCAGTGGCTGACTGCACGGCCATGCGCAGCGCCGCGGCCATGCTGCCAGCATCGGCGAAGCCTTTGCCTGCGATGTTGAAGGCGGTGCCGTGGTCGGGGCTGGTGCGCAGAATGGGCTTGCCATCGTGCATGAGGCCGACGGTCATGTTGACGGCGCGATCCCATGCGAGCAGTTTGACGGGGATGAGGCCTTGGTCGTGATACATCGCGACGATGAGATCGAAGTTGAGCGGTGGTTTGGCTTCGTAAGCGAGTGCGCCTTGGAAGATGGTGTCGGCAGAGAGGGGGCCGGAGACTTTGATGCCTGCGGCGCGGGCAGCGTCGACGGCGGGCTTGATGATGGCGTCGTCTTCGTGGCCCAGGATGCCGTGTTCGCCGGCGTGGGGGTTGAGGCCGCAGACGCCTATGCGCGGGCGAGCGTTGCCCAGTCGCAGCATGGCGTTGTGTCCGAGGGTGATGACATCGAGGATGCGCTGCGTGGTGAGAGTTGATGCGACTTCGCGCAGCGGCATGTGCGCGGTGGTGAGGACGCAGTGGATGCCCGGCTTGTCGCCCTGCGGCTGGGCGGCGAACATCATGGCGTAGTTGCTGGCACCGAAACTCTCAGCGAAGAGTTCGGTGTGGCCGGGGTAGCGTGTTTCGCCGGCGGCGAACCAGGCTTCTTTGCTGATGGGTGCGGTGGCGATGGCCTGTGCGCGCCAGGCTTGCGGGAGTGTTGTGTCGCGCGCGAGGGCGATGGCGCGGTGGACGTAGGCGAGGGAGGCGGCGCCGCTTACTTGAAGCGTGCTGAAGGCGACAAACTCACGCCAGCGGTCTTCGTCCAACAGCACGACCTCGCCATCTGTGGGTGGTGTGTCACGGAGTGAGGCGGTGCGGATGGGCAGCGTGATGTTGGCGGCGCGCGCGGCGAGTGCGATCGGGGCGCGGTTGCCGCAGATGACCCAGCGGGCGGATGCGCGGAGCGATGTGTCGGCGAGCGCTTTGATGACCACTTCCGGTCCGATGCCCGTGGGATCACCCATCGAGATGGAGATGAGGGGGAGCAAGGAGGGAGGGTACGAGGGAATGACGAACGGAGACGCTGCGGGGTTCGGCTGCAAAGTAGCTTGAGATTACATTGTGGCGTTAGGGGGCGAGCGCCTGTTCACGCTCGCCCCTGTCGGGGCGAGGTTGGTTCTTTGGGCGTGACCAGACGCTGGCGCGTCTGGCAACAGGCGAGCGCGGCTTCGCCGCTGAAGGCATTCAATCGAGGAACCAGGTGCATCGAAGCAGAAACCATCGGCATGCAAGCGAGAACTCAGGGGCATTTGAGCTGAGATGAAGCGCACCTATGCAAGCGTGCGGGGCCGTCAAACAAGATCGCATGTTTCAATCGACGTATCGATCGTCGAACTCGATGCTGTGACGTTGGAGGAGCAGGCGGAGTTCTGTGGCGAAGTCTTGGGTCTTGTGGTGTTCAGCTTGGTTGGCAAGGTATCGCTTCAGCGCATCGACCTGTGACATGGAAACGGAGAAGACGCCGTAGCCCTTTTGCCAAGCGAAATCGGGCTGCTGGGCGACTTCGTGCATCCATCGTGACGAGCGAGCCTTGATCTCGCGGACGAGTGTGGCGATGGAATGATCGGTGTTGGCGCGAATGAGGAGATGCACATGGTCGGGCATGCCGCCGGCTGCCCACAGAGTTGCGCCTTGGTCGCGGATGATGCCGCCGATGAAAGCGTGGAGGCGAGGCGAGTCGAGGATCGCTTGCTCACGGTCTTTGGTCGAGAAGACGACGTGCAAGATCACTTGGGACCATGTGGAAGGCATGGGGCAAGGTATTGGGGTTGCTGGGTTGGAGGCGAGGAGCGTGCACGCTCGCCCCTGCCGGGGCGAGGTTGGTTCTTTGGACGTGACCAGACGCTGGCGCGTCTGGCAACAGGCGAGCGCGGCTTCGCCGCTGAAGGCGAATGCAGGTGCGCTTGGCGATCACTTGTTGGCTTGCGTTGTGGTTGGTCGGCTTGGTTGCTGGCCTGCCGACTCGTGTGGCCGAGGGTTTGCTTACTTCTTCTCGGCGTCCTTGGCGGGTTGCGCGGGGGCTGTGGGGGCGCCGGTCTTGGCGTTGTCGGCTTTCTTCTTGAGGGTGCCGAAGTAGTTCTTGACGGCGGCTTCCATTTCGCGGGGGACGCGCATGGAGTCGATGCCTTCGGCGGCGGTGTCTTCGGCGCTGGCGACGGCTTCGCCGAATTCAGCGACGCTTTCGCCGCGGATTTGGTCGCCGTAGACGAGGCGGCTGCCGATGACGGGGCCCTTGCCTGTGTTGACCTTGGACTTCTTGCGTTCGAGGGTGAAGTCGGCGGCGATGGCTTCGGGGCTGTCGCCGTTGCCTTTGCCGGGGCCACCGCTGCCTTGGCCTTGTTTGCCGCTGTCGCCTTGGCGCCACTGGCCGAGCTTGCCGCCACCTTCGCACTGGCCTTCGCCGTCACCCTCGCCTTCGCCTTGGCCTTGGCCCTGACCCTTGTTGTTCTTGGCCATGTCGTTGCCGAGCTTGGACATCTGCTCCTTGGCTTCCTTCATGGCGGCTTCGAGGTTCTCCATGTCAGACTGCATCATCTCCGATTCTGACATCTGCTGCTGCATGTCCTGCATGCCTTCTTGGCCTTCTTGGCTCATGCCGTTCTGGCTCATGCCTTCGGCGGCCTTGCTCATGCTCTGGCTCATGTTCTGGCATTGCTGGCTGGCCTGCTGCTGGGCCTGGGCCATTTTGGTCAGATCGTTCTTCTGTTCCTGATTGAGGCCCGGCATCTTTTCGAGTGCTTCTTTCAGCTGCGCGGGATCGCCGGCCTTCTTGGCGAGGTCTTCGGCGGTCTTCTTGTCGAGGCCCTGCTTCTGGAGTTCCTTGACGAGTTGCTGCTGGTCCTTGGCGAGCTTCTCGAGCTGCTGGGCCATGTTCTGCATCTGCTGCTTGAGCTGAGTCTTCTGCTCGTCGCTCAGCTTGCCTTCCGCGAGTTTGTTCTGGAGTTGCTGGAGAGCTTCCTTGGCATCGGCGAACTCGCCCTTGCTGAGGGCTTTGCTCATTTCGTCGAGCGGGCCGGGGCCGGGCTGGCGCAGCTGCTGCATGGTTTCGCGCAGGGCTTCGCTCTGCAGAGCCTTTTCTGACATCTGCGCTTCTTGCATCTTCTGCGTGAGGTCGGTCAGCTCTCGCAGCGCAGCGCGCTTGATGGCTTCGGGGTCGGTTTCGAGGGCCTTTTGCTCTTTGGCTTCGGGCGTGGCGGGTTCGTCGAGCAACTGGGGGTTGGTGCGAGAGAGGGCTTCCTTGATCTTGTCCTTGGTTTCGTTGAGTTCGGCCTTCACTGCGACGACTTGTGCTTCGTTCTGCTTCTTCTGGGCGAACTGCTTTTCTTTGCCCCAGATGTCAAACGAAGGCAGGGCGAACCACGCGACGACCACGCCCAGCAGCGCGAGGAACGGCGCGGCCCATGAGCGCGGCGATTGAATGGGAACAACCTGCGGCACGAGCACGCGCTTGGCGGCGGCTTCGGCGTCTTCGAGCATTGCGCGGGCCCAGGGGTCGTTGGTTTGCTGCGCGTGCTTCTCCATGTAGAGCGCGGTTGAGAGACTTTCGCGCAGGTTGGCGCGTTCGTCGACTTCTTGTGCGACGGCGAGCGTCTTCTTGCGACGCACGCCGCTCCAGATGAGGGCGATCAGCGTTGCGAGTGAACCGGCGCCGATGAAGATCCATGTCCAGCGATTGTCAAAGTGCTGGGCGAGTCCGAAGACACGCTCGACCACGCGCGTGACGAGCAACGCACCAAGCGTCCACGCGGCGGCGATACACCAGCATTGCAAAAAGTCGTTGATCCACAGGCGACGGCTCGCAGCGGCGACAACTTGGCGGACATGCAGCATGGACAACTCCCTTGCGGACGTGGGATAACCCCCGCCCCGACAGACAAATATACGGAATCGGCTCGCTCGCGTTCACCAATCGTGTGGTTCTACTCGCAGCAATTCCGTGGGCCCACGCTTCTGCTAACCTGCGTGTGCCTTCTTTCCTTCGACACCGCAGCGGGGCGGTCGTGCCAAAACTACGAGGAATCGTGACGATCCGGTGACAACGCACACCGCACAACCTCCTGACGGACCGCGTGGACGGTCGCTCGCACCGGGCGTGCAGCCGGGCAGGGCGTTTCCTTGGTGGTTGCCGGCGGGCAGCGTGCAGTGGCGGCACGACAGCCAGTTCTTCCATTACCTGGGCACGTTTGGGTATCCGTTTCAACTGTGGCTGGGTGTGCTGTGGTGCGCGATGGTGGTGGGGCCCATGGCGACGGTGGAGCTGGGAGCGATTGCGGTTGGTGTGTGCTTTCTGGCGCGGCTGCCATTTGTGTGGCGCGGGCTGTGGGATGCGTTGCGGCAACCGGCGGTGATCTTTTTGGGATTGTGGTGCGCGTGGGGGTGGGTGCTGACGGCGCGAAGTGGTTGGACACAAGACGCGCTGCATGAGATGTCGTTTCAGCGGTGGGCGTACGCGTTTGTTGTGCTGTGGGCGGTGATGGATAATCGCCGGTTGCTGGTGGTGGGGCTGGCGGTGGGATTTGTGCTTGCGCAGTTGGCGCAGCTGGGTGAGTTTGCTGGGTATCGCTTTGAGATCGAGCGGCTGGTGTGGTCGCATCCGCCTGCGCCGGATCCGGCGGCGCGCATCAGTGGGTGGTGGCACCAGCCAGCGATTGGCGGGGCGATGCTGGTGGCGTGTCTGGGGCTGCATATTGGGCCGGCGCTGTTTGGGCGCGGGCGCGTGCGCGTGATGGCGATCGCGGCGAGCGGCGTGACGGTGGTTGCGCTGCTGGCGACGGGGACGCGTGGGGCGTGGGTGGCGGCGGCGGGGCTGGTGGGTGTGGTGCTGGTGCTGGGGGTGGTTGCGGCGATGGTTGAGCGAACTGCGGTGCGCGGTGATGCGCGGTTGCGGGATGGGGATGGCGCGAAGATGTTGGACCGCGGTGGGGTGATGCGACAGTTTGCGGTGTTGGTTGGCGCGGTTGCGGTGGTTGGTGGCGCGATCTTCATTGTGCCGCAGACGCGGTCGCGTGTGTCGCTGCTGGTGACGGAAGTACGCGATGTACTCACGCGCGATAATCTGGATTCTGACATGGGTGGGCGTGTGCTCGCGGCGAAGGCGGCGGTGGATGCGATTGCGGCGCATCCGGTCGCGGGCGTGGGGCCGGGCGGGTTTCATGCGCATGTGCAGCGGTACGCGACGGAGAAGGCGATCACGATTGCGCCGCATCGGTTGGAGAAACTCAAGACTGCGCACAACACGTTTTTGCACACGGCTGCAACGCAGGGGCTCGTTGGTGCGGGGCTGCTGTATGCGGGGCTAGTTTGTGCGATTTGGGGTGGTTTACGGCCGCGAACGGTGCATGGGGTGCCTCTGCTGCGGCAGCACCTGGGCAGCTATGCGGCGGCGCCGGCGCTGGCGCTGCTGGGGATGGTGATCGCGGGGGCGTTTGAGTCGACGCCGGTGAATGCGAGCACGGGGGCGCTGAGCACGGTGTTGATTGCGTTGTGTGGGTGGGTGAGGGCGCGGGAGGGGTGAGGCCGTGTCTGGTATCAGGTTTCTTCGAGGCGGAGCTCGAACTCCCAGGGGGCATCGTTTGCAAGTATGAGCTGCATTCCCGGGTTGGCTTCTACGGCGCGAAAGTACTGAGGCAGGTCTGGGTAATCGGAGGACCAGTGGTTCCAGCTTTTGAGTGCTTGGAGCTGTGGAGTGACGGGGTGCTTCAGCTCCAACTGCAGTTGCATGTACTCGTCGTTCCACGTTTCAAGCGTGTCGAACTGGCGCACGAGCGAGAACGTGAAAATGTCTTCGCCATAATGGCCATACTGAGTAAGCCAACCGCAGGAGCAAAATGATCGATGACGAGCATGGTGTTGAAACAGCTTCCAAGCCTCGTTGGGCGTCATGCGATCACGTGCGGGGCGTGTCTGGAGTTCACGAAGAAGCCGACGATGCAAGTCACTTGGGCGTTCTTGTCTGGCGGCAACCCATAACTTCTGTAGCACTGCTAGGGCTCGATTTCGTGTCTTTGCCATGGCTCGTGAACTTCCTCCTCTGGATGTCGTGACGCAGGATGATGATCATGCTGGGTGGATGAGGGCGCAGCAGGGTTGAGGAACCGCATCGCAGATGTTTCAGCCGACTCTGTCGTTTCCGCAGGCACATCCTGCGTGGGTGAGGATGAGCAAGAGAGACCAAGATGAGCGAGATGCACCTGTTCGGTCTCAGTACGATGATTCGGAGACATAGAACGTGCCGTCCGCTTGTCGCGCGATGACGATGGCACCTGCGTCGCCGATGTTGAAGGCCAAGCCGTCAGTGAGACAGTACCCGTAGGTTCCGTCAGCCTTGATGAGTCGCGGCGGCGGAGTGGAATCACACCACTCCCATGCGTCGGCCGCTCCTGGATGAAACGAGTCGATCGCAGCGACAAGATCGATGTCGCGTTGTATGTACTGCGGCATGAGGTTGTAGTGGCCAATGCCGGTGCAACTTATCGAGAGCTTGTCGTTATCTGGAGCTTGCTTGGTGCGGCAGCGGACTCCGTAATAGACGTAGGGCAGAGTCGTGTTTGACGGAGGGTAAAGTTCCTCGCGGCATGCCGGGTCGTCGGCATTGGCCCATTCGATCACGCCGCGAAACGTGTTGTCGAGCGTGACGCTTCCGCTGTTGTAGCAACCGTCCCAATCACCGTAGATGCATGCGACATCTCCGGGGAGTGGGCATCGCAGAATGTCGAGTGAATCGCGGAAGCAGATCTGTCCAAGGAAAGCCAGCGGATACCCGTCCGGCCCTTTGGGCCACGCAGCGTCTTTGGCGCGGAACGGTTTGCCGCCCAGCCGGGTTGTGTATGGAAGGTCATTCGCACATTGACGTGACCATGCGAACGCGTCAAACGGCACCCAGTTGATCGACTGTCCGGATGCATCCGCCTCTTGCACACGCAGGACGTGCAAGGGAATGCCGCACAGATTCAAGCTGCGCCGATCAGCGGGCATGTCAGCGAGAATCTTGGACCAGTGCGAGATGTCCAAGATCGGATGAACCTTGTCGGCTTCAAGCAGCGTGCCGTAGATACAGCGCGAAGTTGTTGTCAAGCACCAGCCCCCTTCTTTCACAAGAGCCTTACGAGCGATCCGCGGCTCCATCGCGACGCGATCGTCTCATTCACACCACACGGTCTTCCTTGGCGATTCCCAGCGCCGGGCGCACGTCAAGCTGTACGAGCACGCCTTTGCCGAGCTTTTCTTCTTGCAGGCGTTGGGCGGTATCGGCGTCGACGTAGTCGCTGTGGCAGCTGAGTTTGTCTTTGGTGTCAGCGGTTGCCTGCGTTGCACGCTCGCTGGCGGTGGCGACGGCCTGCTTGGTCTTCGCGGCGAGTTTGTGGATTTCATCCGGGCTCAGCACGCCGCGCTTTTCGAGGATTGCCTGCTGCTCGGGCGTGAGGGCTGCGCTCTTCACTGGCGCGCCGAGCTTGCCGTTGGTGCCGACGCGTTCGAAGCCGTCGGCTTTGCCGCTGGCGAATTCCTGGATTTCTTTGCTGATGCGGACGCTGCACCAGTCGTGGCCGCACATGGCGCAGAAGTCGGTGTCGACGTCGAGGTCTTCGTCGTGGTAGGCGCGGGCGGTATCGGGGTCGAAGGAGAGTTCGAAGTGTTTCTCCCAGTTGAGGGCGGCGCGGGCTTTGGTCAGTTCGTCGTCGCGGTCGCGCGTGCCGGGGATGCCCAGCGCGACGTCGGCGGCGTGGGCCGCGATTTTGTAGGCGATGCAGCCTTGCTTGACGTCGTCCTTCTTGGGCAGGCCCAGGTGTTCCTTCGGCGTGACGTAGCAGAGCATGGCGGCGCCGTGGTAGGCCATGCTGGTGGCGCCGATGCAACTGGTGATGTGGTCGTAGCCGGGGAACATGTCGGTGACGAGCGGGCCCAGCACGTAGAAGGGTGCGCCGTGGCAGAGCTTGCGTTGGATTTTGGCGTTGTATTCGATCTGATCGAAGGGCACGTGGCCCGGGCCTTCGATCATGACTTGCACGCCGAAACGCCAGGCGCGTTCGGTGAGTTCTCCCAGGGTTTCGAGTTCGCTGAGCTGGGCGTCGTCGGTTGCGTCGGCCATGCCGCCGGGGCGCAAGCCGTCGCCGATGCTGAAGGTGACGTCGTACTCGCGCAGGATGTGGCAGATGTCATCCCAGCGGGTGTACATGATGTTTTCGTCGTTGTGGACGAGCATCCATTTGGCGAGGAGACTGCCGCCGCGTGAGACGATACCGATGAGGCGGTTCTTGACGTACTTGAGGTGTGCTTTGCGCACGCCCGCGTGAATGGTGAAGTAGTCGACGCCTTGCTTGGCCTGGTGGTGCAGGCTGGCTTCGATGGTCGGCCAATCGAGCTGCTCGATCTTCTTGCCGATGATCATCGAGTAGATGGGCACGGTGCCGATGGGGACGCAGGAGTTCTGCAGAATGGCGGCGCGGCATTCGTCGAGGTTGCCGCCGGTGGAGAGGTCCATCACGGTGTCGGCGCCGTGCTTTTCGGCCCACTTGAGCTTTTCGACTTCTTCGTGCGTGCCGCTGCTGATGGGGCTGGCGCCCATGTTGGCGTTGACTTTGGTTTTGCTGGCGCGGCCGATGCACATGCTGTCGAGGCTGTGCGAGAGGTGGTTGATGTTGGCGGGAATGACCATGCGGCCTGCGCCGATTTCGTCGCGCACTTGCGCGGGCGAGAGGTGGGGCTCGCGCTGGGCGACGCGCTGCATCTGCGGCGTGATGATGCCGAGGCGGGCGTGTTCAAGCTGGGTGCGCGGCTGGAAGTTCTTGGGGTAGATGACGCGGACGCGGCGGCCTGTGGCGAGATTGAACTCGACGAAGTCGTGCGTTTCGCCCAGACAGTTGGCGCAGCCCACGCCTCCTGCGCTCACGAGCTTGGCGGGCACGTGCGGGTGCGAGCTCTTCACTTCGCCGCGCCAATCACGCGACACGCACCCGGCGATGTACGCCTTGAACTCGCGCGGGGAGATGAACTTGCCGCCGCCGAAGCTGGTGTTGAGGGCGGTGTCGTGCGGGTTGCTTTGGTTGGTGAAGGCAGCATCGCTGGTGTCGATTGTGACTTCGCCCAAGTTGACGACGCTCCAACCGGCGGGGAGGAAATCCCACGCGGTTTTGGTGCTGGCCTTGGGCATGCCGGGCGTGTCGGGACTGGCGAACATGAGGGGGCCGCCAATGTCGGCTTTGAGGGCGAAGGAGCCGGGCGTGGTGACGCTTGCGGTGTTGCCTGGGTTGGCGGCGCCGGCGAGGGGAACGGCGTGCTTGATGGTGGGGCGAGCGTCGTGGGCGGGCGCATGACCAGCGCCGTTGCTCGCACCATTCCCCGTGCGACCGCTTGTTCCACCCATCGATCCGGCAAACGTCGTCATGGCCAAACTCCTCGCGCGTGCCGCGCGGCTGTCACCAACTGCAAGTGCGGTTCAGATTGGGGTGGAACGTGGGCAAAGGCCGGAGGCGGCGTGGATTTGGCCGCACAGTCACTTTGCTCGCATTCCCTCCGCCGGTCCGAACCGGATCAGGTTCAACGGGTGCATCTCAGCGAATCGGAAGATTCGCGCCCCGTGCGTTGCAGCGGATGATAGGGAAGCGCGGCGGGTGCATGTGTGGCGAGGCGAGAGAGTCGCACACAATACCGGCGGGCAAGGTCCGGAGGATGGTGTGAAGACGGGTTGAAATTCTGTGTGGATTGGTTGCACAGGCGGAAAAGTCGTGTATGTTTGGGATACCGGGCGTCCGCCGGTGTCGAGTAAGGGAACTCAAGTTAAGGGGCGTGCACATGAAGATTCTGCCGTTCTGCCGTTCTGCCGTTCTGCCGCTGGTCGCGGGAGTGACGCTGATGCCTGCTGTCGCATTGGCTCAGCGCGAGGCTGAGCCGGTCCGCGTGCTGGAAACACCCGAGCATCTGCGTGTGCCGGGCCGCATCTTTCTACAGATGACGCGTGAGGCACGAGAAACCGGCGAGGGTGAGCAGTTTGTTCGCACGATGACGGAGATGTTTGGCGGTCGCGTGCTGCGGCGCTACAACACGCTGTTGCCTGGCATGGTGCTGCTGGATGTGCCGGTGGGGCACGAGCGGATGATCGAGCAAGTCGCGCGACTGTCTCGCGAAATCGAAAGCGTCGCGTGGGATACTTGGGGCGACACCAACTCGCCGCCGAATGATCCACGAGCCGTCAACGGCGACCAGTGGTGGCGTTCGCGCGTTTGTATCGATCCCGTATGGAATGCGGGGATGACTGGGGCGCCGGACGTAATCGTGGCGGTAATCGATACCGGAGTGAACTATCTCGCGCCTGATCTCGCACCGAACATGTGGGTTAATCAGCTGGAAGCGACGGGAACGGCGGACGTTGATGATGATGGGAACGGCATTGCGGATGATGTGTATGGGGTGGGATATCAGTGGCTTTATCCCAACGATCCGCCAGCATGCCTTCCATTTTGTTCATCATCAAGCATGGCTTGTGCGGGTAATCCGTGTGAGTACGTCAGCGTGTTCAACAGCGACCTTGGGGTTTCGGAAGACCCATTCGATACTGATGCGGCTGAATGGAACGGCGGCGCGTGTGCCTGTCCGCAAAAGAGTGGTGCTTGGACTTCTCGGGCACATGGAACATTATCTGCGGCGACCATCGGGGCTGTCGGTAACAACTCTCTCGAGGCAACTGGCGTTGTTTGGGACACGCAGATTATGGGTGTGCGTGTGAATGATTTCACCCACCGCATTTTCTTCGCCAGCGATTTTATCAGTGGCATGGAGTATGCGGTCATCATGGGAGCTCGGGTTGCAAGCGTCACACTCACATATGGCTACTCCACCGCGATGGAAGACGCCGTTAAGGCGGCTACCGACCAGGGACTGGTGATCGTTGCGTCCGCTGGGAATAACGGCGTGGACCTTGACAACTCGACTGCTCAGCCTGGTCGATACCCGGCAGCATTCCAAATTGCGGGAGTGATTTCGGTCGGCGCGAGCAACTGCTTGGATCAACGAGCGGTTCCGAATCCGCCGTTTAGCGGCACAGACAGCTCGTGGGGGGCAACATTGGTTGACATCTTCGCACCAGGGGTTGGTATTCCGACACTTGATACCGGATACGAAGGCACCTCGGCAGCGGCACCATTGGTTGCGGGTGTCGTCGCGTTGTATCTGCAACACAACCCTACTGCGTCACCCAGCGAGGTTGAGCAAGCGATCGTCGGTACTGCCCGCTATGTCCCTGCCCTCGCGGATAAGTGCGTCGCACAAGGTATCGTCAACGTGCAGAACTTGATGAACGTGCAAGGCGCTTGTCCAGCCGCGACACCCTGTCCGTACTAAACGTAACTGCACAAGCGAGAAAGGATCAGTCATGCGAACCTGCCTCTTGACCATCGCGGCTCTTGCGCAGCCGACGATTGCACTGGCGCAAACCACAGTCCCAGTCACCGCGTCCTGGCAAATCTCCCTCGACAACGGCGCAACCTGGCAAAGCGGCACCGTCCAAGCACCGCAAACACAAGCAAGCGTCCGCGTTCGACAGTTTGTGTCGTGGGGCACTCCATCGAGTGCAGACTACATCAACGGCGCTGGCTTTGATGGCATCGTGCGCAGCATCAATGGTGCCGGACTGGGCGATACAACCTCAAACTTCTTCGGCATTCTCGATGGAATGTACATTCCGATGCCCGCGATCATTCAAGGCAGGCGCTGGGCGCCTGACCTGATCAAGATTGACCGCGGAGACGCGCTCGCCCCGGGCTTAGGAACGTTTGTTTCGATCACGAACAACACCCCGACAGGCGGCATCATCTACGGCAATCCCATTCGCACGTTTGAATACACCCTGAACCTTGATGGAACGCTTGGCTCGCGAGAGTTCTCGGCGGCTTGGCAGCAGTTCCCTGTGGGACAGCCACTTCTGCTGGTCACTGTCGATGGATTGCCGCAGCCCTATACGTACTCGTACACGTTCAACGACGCGACGCTCGTTGTCGTGCCGTCGCCGGCGGGCCTTGCGCTGGTGGGTGTGGCGAGCGGTGTGTTGTTGCGCCGGCGTCGATCCTGATGGGTTGCTGCTTTAGCTCGCGGCCTTGAAGCTGTCGTTGTACGCCGCGCGGCCTGCGAGCTCTTGCAGGACTTGCTTGCTCTTGGGGCCTGGGTCAAAGAACTCGAGGCCGACTTCGCGGGTGAACATGCCGCAACGGCGGACCCAGCGGATGTGGCGAGGCGAGACAGTCGCACACAATACCGGCGGGCAAGGTCCGGAGGATGGTGTGAAGACGGGTTGAAATTCTGTGTGGATTGGTTGCACAGGCGGAAAAATCGTGTATGTTTGGGATACCGGGCGTCCGCCGGTGTCGAGTAAGGGAACTGAAGTGAAGGGGTGTGCACATGAAGATTCTGCCGTTCTGCCGTTCTGCCGTTCTGCCGTTCTGCCGTTCTGCCGCTGGTCGCGGGAGTAGTGGTCATGCCTGCAGCTGCGTTTGCTCAGCGTGACGCTGAACCGGTGCGGGTACGCGAAACGCCGGAGCATCTGCGGGTGCCGGGGCGAATTTTCTTGCAGATGACGCGGGAGGCCCGCGAGAGCGGCGAGGGCGAGCAGTTTGTTCGCACGATGACGGAGATGTTTGGGGGTCGCGTGCTGCGGCGGTACAACACGCTGTTGCCTGGCATGGTGCTGCTGGAGGTGCCGGCGGGGCATGAGCGGATGATTGCGGAAATTGCGAGGTTCTCGCGCGAGATTGAGAGCGTGGGGTGGGATACTTGGGGAAAGGTCAACAGTGGACCAAATGATCCTCGCTCTGTCAACGGTGAAATGTGGTGGCGGTCACGAGTTTGCATTGATCCGGTTTGGGGTGCCGGTAACACGAGCGCGCCGGATGTAATTGTTGCACTGATTGATTCGGGTGTGAACTACCTCGCGACCGATCTCGCTCCGAACATGTGGAAAAATCCTGGAGAGTACAACGGGATCCCGGACTTCGATGACGACAGCAACGGCTTTGCCGACGATGTTTACGGGATCGGTTTCTTTTGGAATGACCCATACAACCCACCCGCGTGCGCTGATCCCGTGTTCGGCGACTGTACTGAAGGTGATCAGTGTTACAGCTGGCAGGTGCCTCCGTGGACTGAGACGCCACCTTTGGCATTCCCGTGCGAGTACGTCAGTAACTTTAACATTGATTCTGGCTATTCCGAGGACCCGTGGGATCGAGATGTCGGCGACCCTGCCATCAGCTCATGTATTTGTCCGCTAAAGGACGGTAGTTGGACCGCAGGCCACGGAACGTTGGCAGCTGCCGTTCTTGCAGCGCGGGGTAACAACAACATCGAGGCAACTGGTGTCGTTTGGGATGCCAACCTCATGGCGATCCGCGTGTCGGACAAACCTTGGAACATATACCTTGTGGGAGACTTCATCGCGGGGCTCGAATACGCTTTGATTGAGGGGGCGACTGTGGTCTGCACTACGCTGACCTATGGATACTCCAGTGCTCTGGAGAGCGCTGTCGCGGCAGCAACGCAGCAAGATGTCGTGATCGTTGCATCGGCGGGGAATGTAGGCGTTGATGTGGATTCGCTTGCGGGTCAAGCCGCTCAGCCGTTTCGATACCCCGCAGCGTTCTATGACATTCCTAGTGTGGTAAGCGTCGGAGCGAGCGGTGTGACAGATGACCGATGGGTGTTGGGCACCAGCAGCAGTTCATGGGGCGCGGTCTCGGTAGATGTGTTCGCCCCGGGAGAGAACTTGCCCGCACTTGACCGCAACTTCGGTGGTACGTCTGGCGCGGCTCCCATTGTTGCCGGCATTGTCACGCTTTACCGCCAGCGGTATCCGGCAGCATCAGCGGAGAAAATTGAGAATGACATCGTTGCTACTGCCCGGTGCGTGCCAGCGCTCATCGGAAAGTGTCGCGGAAATGGCATCATTAATGCTCGCGAGTTTCTGAATGTCCAAGGCACGTGTCCGCCCCCCCTCACAAACTGCCCGTAAGGACCAACGCCCGTCCCTCTGGAGATAGAACTTGCAACTCTCACCCTTAACTTCCATCGTCGCGGTCGCGTGCTTCGCGTGCGCGGCATCCGCCCAAACCATCCTCCCAGTCACATCGTCGTGGCAACTCTCCCTCGACAACGGCCAAACTTGGCAAGGCGGAACAGTCTTCGCGCCGCAGTCGCAGACAAGCGTCAAAGTCCGCAACTTCGTGGCTTGGGGTGATGGCGTGACGCTGCATCCCTTTAACGCCGCACTCTTTGACGGTGTCGTTCGTTCTCAGGCAGGGGCGGGGCTGAACGACAGCGTTGCGAATATTCGAGGCGTGTTCAACGGGTTCTTCACGCCCGCGATGCCATTCATCCAAGGCCGTCGATGGACCACCGACATCATAAAGATTGACGGCGGAGACACGCAAGCACCCGGTCAGTTCCCCTTCGTCTCGCTGAGCAGTTCCCCCTTCACCGGAACGATCTTCTTTGGACCAGCTTCCATCTTCGAGTACGACCTGTTGCTTGACGGCACCGCAGGCAGCCGACACATTTCCGCCGCGTGGCGCATTGACGCGGCGACCGGCCAGCCGAGTCTCGGCGTCGGCCTGACGACTACACCCGGTCCGTACGACCTGCAGGTCACGTTGCAAGATGCCACGCTGGTTGTTGTGCCGTCGCCCGCGGGGCTGGCGCTCGTTGGCGTGGCGAGCGGTGTGCTGATGCGTCGGCGTCGATCCTGATGGGCTGCTGCTTTAGCTCGCGGCCTTGAAGCTGTCGTTGTACGCCGCGCGGCCTGCGAGCTCTTGCAGGACCTGCTTGCTCTTGGGGCCTGGGTCAAAGAACTCGAGGCCGACTTCGCGGGTGAACATGCCGCAGCGGCGGACCCAGCGGATGCGGCTGAGGACGGCGAGGGGTCCTTCGATGGTGTCGAGGGTGACGACGAAGACTTCGCCGGCTTCGGGCATCTTGAAGCGCGTCTTGACGCGCATGCCCGAGGCGCTGAGGTCGAGCACGTCACCGATGGAACATTGGACGCCATCACAGATCACGCGACCGTGACGGCGCTTCTCAGCGCCTTTGGTGTCGCCGAGCTGATCGAAGTTGATGTCTTGATTCCTCGCGAAACGCATGGCTAGACCTCTCTATCGACGTTGCACTGTCCCTCCTTGATACCACACGGATGACCATTGTGCCAGCAAAGCGCGTTGGTGCCGCGCACGCCGGTTTGTGCAGCCTCGCACAACCGGAACCGGTGACGCACATTGACATCATGCAGGCGTGATAATTCGCGCGTCGCGCCCCCGCCCCCCGTCACGTCCGATCATGGTCGCGGTGTTGTGCCAATTCAACCGGGGGGTCGTCGTCGTCGGCGATGTCGTCGAGTGCTGACTGCGGCTGGCAGCACGGCCCGATCACCAGCCCGCAGCACGCGGTCTGCTCGTGGCTATGGACCCACACCAGTTGAAGCGGCGAAACCCCGCACGCCGGACAGCGGATAGGCTGCCAGCACGCGGGGTTCGCCGAAGGGGTGTCACGGGGTTCAATCACGCGTCCGCAAGGTACGCCCACGCGGCGAGCGAATCACGAGCACGCGCCGCCGGCAAGCACGACGAAGAAGTCGATAACGTCTTGATCCTCGGGGAAGACGTCGTTGTTGTTGAAGTCGATGCTGCCGCACCCCAGCACGGGGTCGCACGTGGCGGGTGAGCCGCCCGCGAGAACATCGAAGAAGTCGATGACGTCCTGATCCTCGGGGAAGACGCCGTTGTTGTTGAAGTCGATGGAGTCGCATCCGCCTCGCAGCACGCGCAGGCGCACGGAAGTGGCGTTGTAAAGCAGGCTGAAGAGGGCACCGTTGCGCGGATTGGTGTAGGTGATGGAGGAGAAGGTACCCGCGCGTCCGGCCGGCGCGTCGATCAGCACGAACTCATCGCCCGTCACGTAGTCAAACGAGTCGCGCAGGACGATCTCCAGCGCACCATTGACCGTCGCCGTGCCTGGCGCGATGACACGCACGGTACCGAAGTCGCCAGCCATCTTGCCACGCATCACCAGCCGTGTGTCGGCTGGTGCGTTGAGTTGGAGGCTGCCGACAGGCACGATGATCGGTCCGTCGGTGTTGAGCAGACCGCTCACGCTGTAATTGCCCGCCAGTGTGCCCGGACCATGCAGTTCCGCCGTGGCGGTGACCAGCGCGCCGTTGTCAACGCGCAGCGATCCGCCCGCAAGCCGCACGATGCCATCAATGTCGATGATGCCCGCATCGCGGAAGAAGGCGGCGTGGCCGCTGATGAGCGCTTCACCCTGGAACGTGACGCCCGCCGCGGCAACGGCGCCAAGTGTGCCGAGCTGCGTGTCACCTGTGAGTGTCATGACCGAGCCTGGTCCGAAGTTGACGCCAGCGTTGACGTTGCCCTTGCCGCGAAAAGAGCCGGTGGCGGGAAACGCGAGAGCGGTGCCGTTGATCGTGCCCGTGTCGTTGAAGAGTTCGCCGGCGAGCACAAGGCCAACGCCCCCGGGTTGGATTGCACCGTCGTTGTCAATGTTCGCATCGATAATGCCAAAGCCGATGATCGACCCGGCTGCGAAGTTGTCGATCGTTCCAGTCGGAAACAACGGGAAGCTCTCCACCACCAGCACGCCGCCGTTCATCTGAATGGTCGATGCCAACGCAAATCCGTTGCGCAGCACTGCGGTTTGAGGCAGCGACATCACGCCCGTGTTCACGCGCAGCGTGCTCGGCACGCTCGCCACCAACGGCACATCAAGCGTGAGATCGCCGACGTTCTCCACACGAGCTCCCGAAACAGCGGTCAGGCCTCCGACTTCGAGCGTGCCCGCGCCGCTGACGACGCTGGTTGCGCCGAGTGTCAGTTCGTCAACGTCCACGATCGCGTTGTTGGTCAGCGTCAGGTCGCCGCCCGCCGACATGTCGAGGTCCCAGTCTGCCAGCACGATCTGAGCATCGTTCACACTGATGGAACCGTCTGCGCCGACGATAATCTCGCCCGTGTCCGTATCAACGCCGGGCGGGTTGCTCACGTCCGTCATCACCGCGCCGTTGCGAAGTCGCAGCGTGCCGGTGCAGTTCACGTTGTCCGACACGCGAATCAGTCCGTTGTCTTCCAGCGTCACGTCCGCGCCATCAAAGGTCATGATGCCGTTGATGTCGGGAGTGAGTGAGGCCACGAACACTTCCGCAGCTTGAAACGCATTGCCCGTGAAGATCCCGGTCGCCTGACCTGGCGCAACGCTTCCCGCGCGAAGCAGCGACGTCACGTGCGTGGCGCCTTGGTTGTTGATCGTGATGGTGCCATCGGCGATCACCGCGAACGAAGCCGACGCGTCCGGCGCCGCGACATTGAGCGTCACGGTGTACGTGCCTGCGGGAACGATCCACCAATCATCCGTGATGAGCGGCACGCCTGCGGGCAACCAGTTCGCTCCCACGCTTGCGTTTCCGCTCACGGGCGCCGCCCAGGACTTCACCACCGCCAGCGCGGGAGCCGAAACGCAAGTTCCCGCGACCAATGCCATAACCGCCGCCGTCGTATTCAAACGCTTGGTCGCCATATCCATCTCCTTGTTTGTACTGCGGCGCGAGTGTGCGACGCATGCGGGAGTGCAACGCTCGCGATTCGCGCGTTATTGCCACATGCGCGAGTTTTGTGATCACAATTTTCGATCTTAACGCGGCGTGTGTGCATTTTTTCACGCGATGCTCTCTGCAGTCAGAGACACGCGGACGCGACGCACGGGCGTGCTTCGTGCAGATCGTCTTGAACGCATCATCACGGAAGCGTCGCGCGACAAACATCACACAGTGATCGATCGAGTGCAGATGCTGTGGCGAGGCGTGACATGTTTCGACAGAAGTCAACACACGCATCGATGAAGCGGACTTCCCATTGACTCGCGCTGGGTCGCGCCATGCATGCGAACGCATGAACTCCGTCGTCGTTGGAGCTCGCGACGGAGTGACGCTCGTCAGAATCTTCGCGCGGTGGTCGCGGCACCGAGCGCACGTTCGATTGGAACGTGACGATCCGACATGCTCATCACAACACGCGCTTCGGACTCAGGGCGGCGACGCGACGTGTCTCGATGCGCGGCGTTTGGCTTTGCAGCCAGCACGGCGAAGTCAGCATCTACTGCACCGCGCGTTCCCGCGTTTGCTGCCACAACGGGCAACGTTCGACGACGCTGCACAGGCACATCCGTCGCGCCAACCGCCGATCGGAGAATCGCACTTTGGGTCCGGAAACGTTGCCTCGCGATCACAAATTGCTGTCAGCAATGGATTTGCAGCCTGTAACGCCGACCCGCCAGCCTGCGAACAATAAAGCGACTTCCCAAGGGACACCTATGCCCCCCAGCATGGCCACGCTCGCGAGTCCGATGCCTCCCCTCAGTCAGCAAAGCCCTGAAGAACTGGCCGTGCGCGCCCAGTCCGGCACGGGTGCGGCGATGTCGTGCTTTGGTGAGCTGGTGACGCGTTTTGAGACGCGGCTGTTCAACTTTCTGCTGCGTCGCACGCGTTGCCGCAGCGATGCGGAAGAGCTGACGCAGGAAGCGTTCGCGCGGGCGTGGGAGCGCATTGGCAGTTACGACCCGAGCTGGAAGTTTTCGACGTGGCTGTACACCATCGCTTCGCGGCTGGCAGTGAGCAAGCACCGCAAGATGTCGCGCGAGCAGGTGTGGGAGTCGTTTGATCGTCCCGCGGCGCAAGGTGTTGATGGCCTGGAGACGGCGGATGATCGCCGGCTTGGTCGCAAGCTGTGGGCTTTGGCGGAGCGGACGCTGTCGCCTGATCAGCAGACTGCTTTGTGGCTGCGATATGCGGAAGACATGTCGATCGGTGAGATCGCGAAGGTGATGGGCAAGAGCCAGGTGGGTGTGCGCGTGAGTCTGTTCCGCGCTCGCCAGACGCTGGCGAAGGGCGCGAGCAGCGAAGGCTGGATGCCCGTGATTGAAGTGAACATCAGCGCGGATGAAGACATCGCGGCGATGCAAGCTGCGGGAGGTCGCGCGTGATGAAGCTGTTGCAACTGATTTCCGCCTGGCGCAGCACGCGCGTGCTGGATGACCGCAAGGTCGGCAGCGTGGCGCGTGAAGAAGCCGTGGTTCATGCGCTGCTTCGTAATCGCGAAGCTGCGCCCCTTGAAGCTGCGCCCGAAGGTCTGCGCCGCGCGATTGTCATGCGTCTGGAACGCACGCAGCCCCAGCCGGTGCGCCCGACTTTCGCGCTGTCGCGCGGTTTGCTTGTCGCTGCTCCTGTGCTGATGCTGGCCTTGGGCGGCGCGATGCTGCTGCACACGCGCAGCCAAAGCACGCCCACGACGCTGAGTCCTGTCGTGCAGCGGCCTTTCACGCCCATTGTGTCGGTGCGTGCGGACGACTCGGGCGTTGCTGGGTTCCCTGCGGGCACGGTGGATGAAGGCCTGCTGACTGCCGGCCCGCTCGTGACGCCTCGCCGGGCGACGCCCGCGTGGATGCGCGAGTTGCCGGGCGCTCCTGCTCGCACCAACTGGGCCAGCGACAAGGTGCGCCCTGACCCGCTGCTGATGGAAGCGCGTGAGCTGGAGTTCACTGGTCGTACGGCGGCGCAGGTGCTGATTGCGAACCAGTTGAAGAACCAGCAGAAGAGCAAGCGCGAGGAGTAAGCGCTGGGGGTACGCAGCGCGTACCGGCGCGGCACGCCGTCCTTCGCAGGCGGGCGGCTCGTACTCGGGCACTTCGCACTCAGGCACTTCGCACTTGGGCACTTCGTCTTCGGGCACTATTCTCCCGCATGCCTTCTGAACTCTCTCGCCATTGGCGGCTGCAGCCTGGTCTTACGTTCCTGAATCATGGCTCGTTTGGCGCGACGCCCGTGCTCGTGCAAGAGGCGCAACGCGCCTGGCGCGATCGGCTTGAGGCGGATCCGGTCAAGTTTTTCGTGGAAGACCATGAAGGCGCGATGGACGCGACCCGCCGGGCGCTCGCGGCGTTTCTTTCGTGCGAATGGGACGCGTTCGCACTGGTGCCCAACGCGAGCATCGCGGTTGCGACTGTGTTCGCCAATCACCGGCTCGCGGCGGGTGATGAAGTGTTGATCACCAGCCACGAGTATCCGGCGTGTCAGAACTCGGCGCGCCGGGCGGCGGCGGGTCACGGAGCGAGTGTGGTTGTTGCCAAGCTGCCGTTTCCTGTCGCGAGCGAGCAGCAGGTGATTGATGCCATCATGGCGAGCGTGACGAGCAAGACGCGCCTTGCGATGCTGAGTCACATTACCAGTCCCACGGGTCTTGTGTTGCCGGTTGAGAAGCTTGTGCCGATGCTGCATGCACGCGGCGTGGCGACGCTGATTGATGGTGCGCATGCGCCGGGCATGGTGCCGGTGAATCTTGGCACGATGCGCCCGACGTACTACACCGCCAACTGCCACAAGTGGATCTGCTCGCCCAAGGGCTCGGCGTTCCTGTATGTTGATGCATCGCGGCGCGACGGATTCCGGCCGCTGGCGCTTTCGAACAATGCCGAGAAGCCCAAGGCGGGGCGTGCGCAGTTTCTCACAGAGTTTGATTACGTCGGGACGCAGGATTACACGGCGATCTACGCGATTCCGGACGCGATTGCGACGATGCGAGCGATGTTGCCGGGCGGGTGGCCTGCGGTGATGAAGCACAACCACGAGCTTGCGATACAAGGCCGTGATGTGGTGTGCAAGGCTCTGGGCATTTCGCCCGCCGCGCCGGATGCGATGCTGGGGAGCATCGTCTCGATGATTCTGCCCGCGCATGATGATGCGCGGCATGCCCGCGTGATGGCGCGCGTGACGAAGTATCACGATGCGATGCAGGACCGTTTGCTGCACACGCACAAGGTTCAGGTTCCTGTGTGGGGCGTGCCGGGCCTGACGATGCGCATCTGTCGGATCAGTGCGCAGGTGTACAACTCGCTGGATGAGTATGAGCGGCTGGCGAGTGTGCTGAAGGATGAGTTGGCGTATGAGCGAACGCTGTGAAAGTTCTCACAGGGGAAGGCCCCTCGCATTGCGGATGCGCAGAGAGCGGTGCGAACTTGTACCGAATGTGTGCGGGTGCTGCGCATGCGACAGAAATTTTCAGGAGTTGGTGAGTTTCCGCTTGGTGGTGAGCGCGAAATCGGTAGACTGCGCGATGTACGTGGGGTTTCACCCGCTGGCATTCGCCAGGTTTCAAGGAGGCTCCTCATGTTTGCACGTACGCGCACCGTTCACGGTTTTTTTGCTGCTGCACTGATGGGCACTGCCCTTCACTCTGCCGCATTGGCGCAGACGTTGTCGCCCGCTTTTCCGTTGCAGCCGCGGTTTTTCTTCCGGAGCGTCGGCGTTCCGGCAGGGGCGCTGCCTTCGTCGGTGTGCGGGCACGTGTCGTCGGATGGACTTCTGGTGACCGGCATCGAGGCCAACGGCTTCATGAATCGTCGCTTGTTCGCGACAGGGGCGTGGGATCCGCCACAGCGCACGCTGCTGCCGTTCGGCCCGGGGCTGCCTTTCTTTCCCGAAGGCATTATGGCTTCCAATGGAGGCAGTGTGTTGTTTGCGCAGTGGAACAACTTCCAGCAGCCAATCTTCGAGGCTGGCGTGAGCAGCGCGGGCGGGCCGTGGACGTTTGTGTCCAATGTCATGCAGCCTCTGTTCACTCAAGTGAAGTTTGACGGGATGAACGCGGACGGAAGCGAGTTCGTCTGGAGCGGCATCGACCCCGCGACGGGCGCGCGGAAGGCGTTTTGGATGCTGACGGGTGGCGTGCCGCTGGACATCGAGAGTTTTCTCCCTCCGATCGCCGGGGGAGGCGCGGCCTCCATAACGGTGACGGACGTCGCGGACTTTCGTCGGACGTGCGTGGGTTATCGCATTCCGATGCTCGGCGGCCCCATCGAAGCGTTCATCGTCGACATCGCAAGCGGCATGGGTCGCATCATCGCGAATCCGTATCCGCCTGGGCCCTTCGGGCCAACGTGGCAAGTCACGGTCGTCGCCGTGAGCGGCGACGGTCTGACGGTGGCGGTGAATCTGCTCGATACGGCGCTCGATGTGGCGACGTTTGTCGAGTTCAGCAACGGCGTGACGAATCGCGTGACGCTGCTTGCGCCGCCTTCGGCGTCAACGGGGGGCGTCGTCGCCATCAATGAGACCGGTCAGGTGATGGTGGGCCATGACCCGCTCTCGTTGCAGACAGTCACTTGGACGGACTCTGTGCCACGGTCGATCGCATCGCAGTGCGCCGCGATCGGATTTCCCATCGCGCCGCAGTTCAGCAGTCTGTGGGTGAGTGATATCTCCGCACGCGATGTGCTTGTGGGCGGCGGATTCAACGCGGCGGGGCGAGGCGAGGGCTGGATCGCTCGCTTGCCGCTCAAACGCCAGCGAAGCGACTTCAATCGCGATGGTGTGTTCTCGCGTCCGGTGGAGCAGGCGGAGTACAACACGGCGTTCGCCGCAGGCAATCTGTCGGCCGACTGGAACTACGACGGTGTCCTGACGCCGGTCGATCAGACGCTCTTCGCCGCTGACCTTGCAGCGGGACGCTGATGTGAATCGCACTGGCCGTGATCGTCAATTGCAGCAGCGGGCGAGCGATGCGTGTCGGGATCAAGCCCCCAGCGAGATGCTCGCTCGCTGCTGGATGACGTTTTCATACACATTGACGCCGGGCGAGGCGGGGCTCACGATGCGCATCTGGCGCACCAGTGCGCAGGTGTACAACTCGCTGGATGAGTATGAGCGGCTGGCGAGTGTGTTGAAGGATGAGTTGGCGTACGAGCGGATGCTGTAAACCGACAGCGCAAGCCCGAGAACGATGGAAGAAGCTCTCGTGAACTTGCAGCAAGTCCAGTTGCAGGTTTCGCGCAAGCTGCTATTGTGCTTGCGCGCGTCACTTCAGTACGTCAGGCGAGTCATGAGGGGATTCCATGGGTTCATGCGCCAAGTTTCTACTGGTTTCGTGTCTCTGTGCGGCTCGTGCGTTTGCGCAGGGCGCGTGCGGTCCGAACTGGATTCCCGAGTTTGGCGCGCTGGGTGCTTCGAACCAGGTGCTCTCGAGCTTGGCGTGGGACCCGGATGGGCCGCAGGGCCCGCAGCCGCGGGTGATCGTCGTCGCGGGCGAGCGCGGGGCCGTTGGCACGATGCCCAAGGGCAGTGTGGTGGCGTGGAATCCTGCGGACAACACATGGACGGATTTGGCTGCGCCGTTTTCGACGGCATCGCAGTTGTTCATCACAGCGTCGAATCAGCTTGGCGTGGTGGGGCAGTTTGCTGCAACGGAAGTGCACCTGTTGACGCCTGAGGGCTGGACGCGACTGGGCGGTGCATTCAACAATTCAGTTCGGCGCGTCGTGGTGCGTTCGGACGGCAGGCTCGTGGCGGTCGGTGCGTTCACGCAGAATGGCTCAACGCCCATGCTCTATACCGCGCAGTGGGACGGAACGGCATGGTCGCAGATCGGCGCAGGTGTCAACGCGCCAGTTTTTGCCGCAACACGGTTGACTGACGGCACCATCGTCATCGTGGGCGAGTTCACGAATTCGGGCGCGTTCGCAATGCCGCGTGTGGCTCGGTTGCTGGAGGGGGCGACTTCGTGGGCGGGTGTGAGCGGGGGCCGGACATGGGTGCCGCGATCCGTCGTCGCGCTGCCTGGTGGCGGGTTTATCGCATCGAGTTCGATTGCGTCACAAGTTCAGCAGTGGAATGGCGCGTGGATCAATCCCGTTGTCAGCATTTTTCCCAGCGAGAACCTCTTCCCGATGGAGAACGGCGAGTATCTCATCGCCGCGGCCACGCAGGGCCGCCGATGGGATGGCGTCTCCGCGACGACGAGCGGAACGATTCCGCTGCCCGGGGTGACTGGTGTGTCTGTGGCCAACAGCGCGACGCTCATCGGACCCGATGATTACTTCGTCACAGGTTCGTACGCGTTGCCCACTTTGGCAACGACAGCGCGGCCCACGTTCCCGGTGGATCGCATGGTGCGAGTGCGAAACGGCGCAATGGAGCGACTTTACGGCGTGGGCGGCCCCATGGGCATCGTGCGCGACATCATCATCGACGCCAATGGTGATGTCATCGTGGGCGGTGAGTTCATCTACGCCGGTGACGTGCCCGTCTTTCACGTTGGACGCTGGGATGGCACGCGCTGGCATGCAATGGGTGCAGGCCTGAACAATTGGGTTCGCGGCTTGGAGAAGCTGCCAAACGGCGACATCATCGCCATCGGCTCGTTCACCGGTCGTCAGGGCAGCGCGGTGATTCTTCCCGGCATCGCTCGATGGGACGGCACGACATGGTCGCCGGTCGGTGGCAACCCAGGCGTGAGCTCGCTTGAAGATGTGCAGATCCTTCCTGATGGACGACTCGCGGTGTGCGGTTCCAATTCGCGAGCTGCAATCTGGGACGGCTCCGCGTGGGCGTTGACGCCATCGTTACCGGCAAATGGTGGGATCCGCGAACTGGGTGTGGATGCGAGCGGGAACTTGCTTGCAGGCGGGACGACCGCTGGACTCTATCGCCTCGTTGCAGGGGCGTGGCAATCGATCACGCCGCCGGGCTTGACTGTGAGCGTGTACGCGTTGCAACTGCTGTCCGACGGCAGCTTACTGGTTGGTGGTGAGTTCTTTGGTTCAGCGAGTGTTTCGACGACGTATCGGGTCATCGGAGCGACGTGGTCGCCCGTGGGTGCGCTGCGGACCATCGTTCCGTACCGGTTCGCGCAAGGTCCTGATGGCACGATCATCGCGAGCGGTGCTGGGGCCACCAATTCCGAGTCTGTCTTCCGATGGGATGGCAGCACGTGGACGGCGCTGGGCATTCGCTCATGGACCAAAGCCATGGCTATGCGTCCCAACGGCGAGTTCTACATTGGCACGCTCACGCCCATCGAACGGACGGACTTCTACGCCCGCCATCTGCTGCGCGGCTCGTTCCCCGCGACGTGCCCGTGCGACTCCATCGACTTCAACCGTAACGGCACATTCCCCGAATTGCAGGACACGCTCGACTTCTTCACCGTCTTCGGGGGTGGCGCGTGCAGCACGCAGGTCTGCGGCGATATCGACTTCAACAACAATGGCGTCTATCCCGAGGACGCGGACGTCATCGCGTTTCTGGGCGTGCTTGCCGGTGATGCATGCCCGTGAGATGAAGCTGGGTGTTCACGCCGTCGCCGCACGCGTGTTGCGTTCGGCGATCACGCCTTCGTACACCTTCACGCAGTTGGTCGCGGCCTGATCCCACGTGAGGCGATGCAGTTCCATGCGGCCGTGGTCGCGCAGGGTTTGGCTGAGCGATGGGTGCCGCAGGACCGAGACGATCTTGTTGGCCATCTCGTCGATGTCCCAGAAGTCGACTTTGAGCACGTGCTGGAGCACTTCGCTCGCGCCGCTGGTTTTGCTGAGGATGACCGGCACGTCGTGGCTGATCGCTTCGAGCGCGGCGATGCCGAAGGGCTCGCTCACGCTGGGCATGACGTAGCAATCGGCCATCTTGAAGACGCGTTCGATGTCGCCGCCGCGGAGGAAGCCGGTGAAGAGCACCTTGCCGCCGATGCCCATACTCGCGGCGAGATCGATCATGCGCAGGGCCATGTCGCCGCTGCCTGCAAGGACGAACTTGGCATCGGGCACTTTCTCGAGCACGCGCTTGGCGGCGGCGATGAAGTACTCGGGGCCTTTCTGCATCGTGATGCGACCCAGGAAGAGCACGATCTTGTCATCGGTCTCGATGTGCGCGCCTTGCGCGGGCTGGTGCGCGTCTTTGTCGAGGCCGTTGTAGACAACGCCCAGCTTGTTGGCGGGCACGCCGTAGCGACGTTCGCAGATGTTGGCGGTGAGCTGGCTCACGCACACAACTTTGTCCGCCGCGTGCATGCCCGCGCGCTCGATGTCGTAGACGCGCTGATTGACGTTACTGCCCGAGCGATCAAACTCGGTGCTGTGAATCTGCACGATGAGCGGCTTGCCCGTCACCTTCGCGACGGCGATCGCCGCGGGGAACGTCAGCCAGTCGTGGGCGTGGATGATGTCAAAGTCTTCACGGCGGGTCAGAGCAACGCACAGCCGCGCGTAGCGCTCGGCATCACCCACCAGATCGTTGCCATAACCGACGCCTGCGCCGCCGCCGGTGCCAATGAAGCCGCGTTCGGTGCCGCTCTTGAGTTGCTGGGCGGGCTGGGGCGGAGGTGTGAGCGGCTCGCCCGCGCTGTCGACTGCTCCGATCAGCGATGCGTCAATGTCGAGCGCGCCGTCGCTGTCCATGGCGGGCAGCTTTTCCTTGGTCGCGCCCACACCCTGCGTGCGCTGCACATTGCTGCCCGGATACGGATTGCTGAAGCTTGCCGGAACGCCATGAAAGACGGCGTGCTGAAACTGATAGAGGCCGGTGCCGCCCGCGCCGCTGAGGGCCGCGAGATCGCGCAGCGGCAGGCCGCCCTGAGCCGCGACGCCCGCCACACTCATGGGCGAGAGCATCTTCACGTGACTGCTCTTGGAGCGATCGACGGGCTTGGGCAGCACGAAGATGACCGAATGCCCCTGCTTATCGAGGGCTTTCGTCAATCCATAGCAGGCGATGCCAAGACCGCCGGCGATGAAAGGCGGAAACTCCCAACCAAGCATGAGCACGCGCATCGAAAACCCTCCAACCACGCCGAGCGAAGCGGCGAAGCGGGGCATGATATCGGGCCTGATGCGAAAGAACGTTGACGAAACGAGCTCTTGTGAACTTTACACGATGAAGACTCATTCAGCGTTCGCTTCGCGCCGTGGCTCCACGCCAAGCAAGTGCCGCACAAAGAAGTCCATCGTGCGCCGCTCGCCATACTTCGTGCCAGCGGCGCCGTGGCCCACGCCAGGCATCACGAGCAAGTCAAAGTCCTTGTCGGCCTTGATGAGTGCGTTCACCACCTGCATGGTTGATGCTGGATCAACGTTGCGATCAACCTCGCCCACGATGAGCAGCAGTTTGCCCTGCAGCTTGTGCGCATGCGTCACGTTGGATGAGTCGGCGTAACTCTCGTCCACCGGATAGCCCATCCATGCTTCATTCCACCAACGCTTGTCCACGCGGTTGTCATGACAGCCGCAGTCCGCGACCGCGACGTCATAGAAATCACCATGATGCAGCAGCGCACTCATTGCGTTCTGCCCGCCCGCTGACCCGCCGGAGATGCCCACGCGCGAGATGTCCATCTGCGGATACTTCGCCGCTGCCGCCCGCATCCACGCGATGCGATCAGGCAGCCCCGCGTCCTTCAAGTTCTTGAAGCACACATCATGAAACGCCTTACTGCGATGGGCGGTGCCCATGCCGTCAATCTGCACGATGATGAAGCCCAGTTCGGCCATTTCCTGGCGAAAGCCCAGGTCCGCGCTGAACGCCTTGGGCACGTGCGATCCGTGCGGCCCGGCGTAGATGAACTCAATCACCGGATATGTGCGACTCGCGTCGAAGTTTGTGGGCCGGATGATGATGCCGTGAATGTCCGTCACGCCATCGCGGCCCTTGGCTGCAAACGGCTCGGGCACACTCCACCCCGCCTCGATCAGCTTGCTCGCGTCGCCCTTGCCCAGTTCCGCGACGAGGCTGCCCGTGCGTGCATCGCGCACCTGCGTCACGGTCGGCATGTTGACGCGAGAGAATCGATCCAGCAGCAACGTGCCATCGGGCGAGAATTCGACTTCGTGCGTGCCGTCATCATCCGTGAGGAGCGTCATGCTGCCATCATCCAGCTTCACACGCGCGTAGTGGATGTAATACGGATCCTGCTGCGGATACACGCCGCTCACGCGGATCACCAGCTCCCGCGCTGCTTCATCCACCTGCTCGACACCGCGCACGACCCACGGGCCCTTCGTCAGTTGCCGCACGATGGCTCCGCTCGCCTCACCGCGTTCGTCGATCAAATACAAGTGCCGCCAGCCGTCACGCTCGGACATCCACAGTGCCTGTCCGCTCGCCCCCAGGCGATGAAAGTACTTCGCGTTGACCACATCAACGAACGTGCTGGGCGTCTCCTCGACAATCGTGCTTGCCTTGCCATCTCGCGTCACGCGCACCAGCCGCATCACTTTGTTACCACGCTCGACATACACGAACGAGAAGAACGATGAATCCGCCGACCACGCAAGCGAATCAATCGCAGGCGGCATGTGAAACAGCGCGTCGTCGATCGCGATCTCGCTTCCCGTCTCCGCATCAAACAGGCGAGGCTTCCACGCCTCAACCACATCGCCCGGCTTGTCGTATTGAAACGAGATCAACTTCGGCTGCACTTGGTCCGCAGGCGAAGACTCGACAATGTGCACCATGCGCTTCTGTGAGGGCGTCACAAACCGCGCGACGAACCGCGTGCGATCAGGCGACCACTCAATGGGCCCGCTATACGACCCCTTCGAGCGATCCTGCACATCCGTCAATCGCGACTCGCGCTCGCCATCGACCAGCACCACGTTGCCTTCGCGAATCATCGCTCGCACACGCGGCTCGGACTCGTCGCTGGCACGCGTCGGTCGCTCGCTCTCGCGCTTCTCCGGCGGCAGCACGACGATCGTCTGCTCATCCAGTGCCGCGCCTTCAAACACAACGTCGTTGTCGCCCTTTGTCACCCGCCAGCGGTGGCCGCCAAAGGTGTGCTGGCTCCGCGTCTTGCCCGCGGCAACATCGCCATACGGCACACGCTCATCGCCGCTCAGCCACCACAGGCGCAGCACATCGTCAGTGTTGTTCACAAACACCATCCCGCTCGACGCTCCCTTCGCACGCTCGCCGGGTTCGCGCCAGAGAAACGAGTGTGATTCGGCCGCCAAGTCGCTCAGCGTCACCGTCGTCCACGTGCCGCTCGCGCGATCCTGGCGCAGCACCGCGCCGCTCTCGCGCAGCATCGCATCCACTCGCTCGCGCGTCACCAGCAATCGTGCAACGGGCAGTCGCTCGCTGTCCACCCGCTCGCGACCGGTCGCGTTGGCAATCGCCTTCGCCATCGCCGCATGATCAAACAAATCGCGCGGCGTGCCATCGGCTCGATCAAGCGTGACGTACCGCGTGCGGCGTTCCCCCTCTCGCACCGCGTGCCACAGCCCGCCGCCGTCAATCCACGCGACATCATCCACCGCGTGGACAACCTTGCCCGCGAGCTCGCGAGAGATGCCCGCCGCGCGCTCGTAGTCGGCGCGTGTGCCTTGTGCGACCAGAGAACTGGTCGAGATCGCCAACGCCACCGCAGCAAGCATGCATCGCATCATGGCCAAGTATTCGGCACATGATGTCGGCGCGACGGGCAGTGCCACCGCGACTCACGTCGTGCGGTCGCCGTCTGCATGCTCACTCTTCATCATCGGCTTCCATATCCCCCAGCCGCCGAAACGTCGCCTCATACGCCAGCAGCATCATCGCGCCCAGTTCCACGCTCTTCGCGTCGTGCAACTTGTTCACGTCAATCGGCGTCGCCGTGCGGAACGTGTACAGCTTCTGCTCATCGCGAAAGTGCTCGAAGCCCAGCGCGGGGCCGTCGTAGCCGAGTTCGACGAGTTCTTCGTGCAGCAGATCAGGAATCTTGTCGCCCGTGTGCACCAGATCCTGCTCGATGCTCTGGCTCAAGTACCGCGCGGGCGTCTTGAGATTCACCCACAGCTTGCCGCTATCCATGCTGAGGGAGTAAAACGCAGGATCCGCGCTCGCGGCTGCGTCGCACTTCAGCATCGCGGGCGACACAATGATCTCGCCAAACACGCTCGCAGCTTTCACCTTCGTGGCGACAGCTTCGTAGAACGCGACAAGTTGAGCAGACGATGCAGCGGAGGAAGTCATGGTGATGGTCGTGGCGGTGGGGGACATGGCAGCAGGTTCGATGTGTCTCGCGGCGCGTATGCAACGCGTCATGGCGAGCCGCACCTCGAATCTTTCCCGCTGCAACTGCCGGACGCGGGGGTCTTGAAGGCTCCCGGCTGAAAATGCTCCCATTTTCCATCCCGCGATTGACAGTGGAAGCACGCCGCCCTGCCGACGTATACTTCCCTCCCGGTCGATTCGGAATCTCCGTGTCGCCCGCAACATCCAAGTACCACGAGCCCAGGTGGCGAAATTGGCAGACGCACTACCTTGAGGTGGTAGAGCCTTCACCGGCATGCAGGTTCAAGTCCTGTCCTGGGCACTTTCACGATCCACCGCCGCGAGCCCTCTCGCGGCGGTTTTCGTTGGATGCTTCCGCAATGGTGTGGACCGGTAAAGCCGCGGCCCGTGAACCTTTGTCGTCACAAGTATCTGGAATACACGATTTACGTTGCTTCACATTTTTTGTGTTTTTCTTCGTGTTCCCCCTCGACGATCTTGATGCTTCGCGCAATTCTCGTATATTCAGCTCACGAACGGGGCGTCCCCGTTGAGAGGGAGTTGACTATGCGCGGAATTGTCGCGACCTTGACTGTCGCCATGACTGCAACAGTGGGCTTGGCACAGCCTTTTGTCGTCGATTGGTACACCATCGACGGCGGCGGCGGCTACTCGTCCGTTCTCACATTCCAGGGTCTCTTCGAGCTCGAAGGCACCATCGGTCAGCCCGACGCCAGCGACGAGCTGCTTTCCGTTGACGGCTACTCCGTCATTGGTGGCTTCTGGGTCGGTGGCACGCAAACGCCGTGCTCCGATATCGACTTCAACAACAACGGCGTCTTCCCCGAAGACCAGGATGTGGTCGATTACTTCAACGTCCTCGCCGGTGGCTCATGCTCCACGGGCGATTGCGACACCATCGACTTCAACGGCAATGGCGTCTTCCCCGAAGACCAGGACCTTGTCGACTACTTCAACGTGCTCGCCGGCGGTAGCTGCGCCTGAATCGCTTAATCACTCGTGATCAGTGGGCCTGCGCGCGTTTCGCACAGGCTGGGTGTCGCTGGTCATCGGGTTTGATTGCTCTCACACCGATTTTCTTGGTTTTCGTCGCGATCTGCGACGAGTTGGAGATTGAACATGACTCGCGGACGTCTCGCATCGTTCTTCCTCGCGATGGCTCTGGGCTCGATGACGCCTTGGACCGTCGCAAACGCTCGCGCTCAGGCGCAGGATGCGGCCTTTACGTATCAAGGCCAGTTGCGTCTCAACGGTCAGGCCTTCGATGGTCCCGCTGACTTCGAGTTCCGCCTCTTCAGCGTGCCGACTGGCCCGGGTCAGGTCGGTCCAACGCTGCAGGCCAATAGCGTCAACGTCGCCAACTCGCGCTTCGCGGTTGAACTGAACTTCGGCGCCGCGGCCTTCACGGGCCAGCAGCGCTGGCTCGAAATCCGCGTCCGCACTCCCGCAGGCAGCCCCAATCCGTACTCGGTGCTCGCCACGCGTCAGCGCATCACCAGTGCGCCGTACGCCGCTTTCGCGCTGAATGGCAACCCCGGTCCCGCTGGTCCGCAGGGTCCCGTGGGCCCGGTCGGTCCCGCTGGTCCTGTCGGTCCCCAAGGCGTCACTGGCCCTGCTGGCCCGCAGGGTCCCGTCGGTCCCGCAGGTGCGGCCGGTTTGCAAGGCCCCCAGGGCGTGGCTGGTCCTGCAGGCGCTCAGGGCCCTGCCGGCCCGCAAGGTCCCACCGGTCTGAACGCCGCTCGCTACATCGTTGATGCAAGCGGCCAAGGCACGCACACGAGCATTCAAGCCGCCATCAACGCCGCCGTGGCTGATGGCTTCGGCCCCAGCAGCCCCACGACGGTGCTGGTCCGTCCGGGCAACTACACCGAGAACGTCGCGCTCGTCGGCGGCGTTCACCTCCAGAGCGCTGTTGCAGGCAAGAGCTTCGCCACGCAGATCACCGGTAGCGTTACGTTCAACACCGGCGGCGTCGTCTCGGTGCAGGCCATCGACATCAACGCACCCACCGGCCCTGCCATCAACTTCAACGGCACGTCGTTCCAGCAGCTCTACCTGAGCGACAGCGTCGCGTACGCCCAAGGCACCGCCAGCGCGCTCAATATGAGCAACACCGGCTCGGGCAGCGATGTCGTCATCAACAACGTCAACTTCCGCAGCGTTGCCGGTGGCACGGGCATTCCCGTCACCATCAGCGCCGGCACGCTTCAGGGCACGGGCGGCACCTTCTGGCCCACCTCGCCCACCACGCCCGCCATTGCTCTGGTTGGCGGCAACATGTTCATCAGTGCCTCTGACGTCTTCGGTCAGATCAGCGCATCGGGCAACTCCGCCTTCAGCATCGGCAACAGCCAGATCCGTTCCGGCAACCAGCCCGCCGTCATCGACAACACCACCGGCGACATTCTGCTCGCCGACACCGGCTTCAACACCACGGTGACTGGCAACGTCGTCAGCACCAACGGCGTCGGCAACGTCTTCTACACCCAGCTCACGTACACGCTGCCCGGCCAGACCATGCCCGCCAGCGCGATTTTGCTGCCCGGCAGCGGCCCCACCGGTCCGCAAGGTCCTGTCGGCCCGCAAGGCCCCATCGGTCTGACTGGCGCAACGGGCGCTCAAGGCCTGCAGGGTGAAGTTGGTCCGCAGGGTCCTGCTGGCGCTGACGGTGCGACTGGTCCTGCTGGTCCTCAAGGCCCCATCGGCCTGACTGGCGCAACGGGCGCCCAAGGCCTGCAGGGTGAAGTTGGTCCGCAGGGTCCTGCTGGCGCTGACGGTGCGACTGGTCCTGCTGGTCCTCAGGGCATCCAAGGTGAAACCGGCGCGCAGGGCCCCATCGGCCTGACTGGCGCAACGGGCGCTCAAGGCCTGCAGGGTGAAGTTGGTCCTCAAGGTCCTGCTGGCGCTGACGGTGCGACTGGTCCTGCTGGTCCTCAAGGCCCCATCGGCCTGACTGGCGCAACGGGCGCTCAAGGCCTGCAGGGTGAAGTTGGTCCTCAAGGTCCTGCTGGCCCCCAGGGTGCCCAAGGCGAGATGGGTCCTCAGGGTCCCATCGGCCTGACTGGCGCAACGGGCGCTCAAGGCCAGCAAGGCCCCGCCGGTCCGCAAGGTCCCGCCGGCATCAACGCTGCCGACTACGTCGTGAAGCCCGGCGGCACATCGCCTTACTTCTCGAGCATTCAGGCTGCTATCAACGCCGCCGTGCTTGATGGTGCGAGTGCAAACAACCAGAAGAGCATCACCGTCCTTCCCGGCACCTACGCCGAGAACGTCGCGATCGCTCAGGGCATTCACGTTGTCTCGGCTCAGAGCGAGTCGGGCTTTGCCGCCAACCTCAACGGCACGCTGACCGTCAACATCCCCGTCAACGGCGTGGGTGAAGACGGCAACCTGTCGAGCTGGACGGGCGTCAACATCAACGGCGTCTCGGGCCCCGCCATCAACTTCACGGGCACCGAAGGCCAGAAGCTCTTCCTCTACAACGTGCGCCTCACTGCTCCGGCCAACCAGCCCGCTGTCTCGATGACGAACACCGGTGCCTGGGCGACGCGTCGCAGCGAAATCACCGGCCGCAACGTCATCGCCAGCAATGGCGGCGGCGCCGCGGTGCTCGATGTCGCCGAAGGCATCGTCAACGCCACCAACTGGAGCAACATCAACGCCAGCTCTGCTGGGGTCAGCGTCAGCGTCAACAGCGGCGCGGGCGGCAACACGACCCGCGTCAACATCACCTCGGGTGAGCAGACCGGTCGCGTCGTCGTCGCTGGTGACGCCAACTTCAGCCTCGCCAACGGCTCCATCACTTCGGGCAACCTGCCCGCTGTCGAAGCCACGGGCAGCGGCACCGTCCTCGTGGGCGACTCGGGCTTCAACACCTTCGTCGCCGGAAACGTCGTGAGCGACACGGGCAGCGGTCCGGTCTTCTACTCGCAGCTCACCTACACGCTGCCGGGCCAGACGATGCCCGCCAGCTCCACGCTCCTGCCGGGCAGCGGTCCTGCTGGTCCTGCTGGCCCGCAAGGCCCGATCGGTTTGACTGGCCCGCAGGGTCCGGCTGGTGCCGATGGTGCGACTGGTCCTGCTGGTCCGCAGGGTCCAATCGGCTTGAACGGTACTCAGGGCCTTCAAGGCGAGATCGGCCCCGTCGGCTCGCAAGGTCCGATCGGCTTGACTGGCCCGCAAGGTCCGGCTGGCGCTGATGGCGCAACTGGTCCTGCTGGTCCGCAGGGTCCGATCGGCTTGACCGGTGCTCAGGGCCTGCAAGGCGAGATCGGCCCGGTTGGCCCGCAAGGTCCCATCGGCCTGACTGGCGCGGTTGGCGCTGATGGCGCAACTGGCCCGCAAGGTCCGATCGGTTTGACTGGTCCGCAAGGCCCGATTGGCTTGACTGGTCCTGCTGGTGCTGATGGCGCGACGGGTCCCGCTGGTCCGCAAGGTCCGATCGGCTTGACTGGCCCGGCTGGCGCTGATGGTGCGACGGGTCCTGCTGGCCCGCAAGGCCCGATTGGCTTGACTGGTCCGGCTGGCGCTGATGGCGCAACTGGCCCCCAAGGCCCGATCGGTTTGACTGGTCCGGCTGGCGCTGATGGCGCGACTGGTCCGCAAGGTCCGATCGGCTTGACCGGTCCGGCTGGTGCCGATGGTGCGACTGGCCCTGCTGGCCTGCAAGGTGCCATCGGTCTGACTGGTCCTGCTGGTGCTGACGGCGCGACGGGTCCTGCTGGCCCGCAAGGCCCGATTGGCTTGACCGGCCCGGCTGGCACTGATGGCGCGACTGGCCCGCAAGGTCCGATCGGCTTGACTGGTCCTGCTGGCGCTGATGGCGCGACTGGTCCTGCTGGCCCCGCAGGCCCGCAAGGTCCGATCGGCTTGACTGGTCCTGCTGGTGCTGACGGCGCGACGGGTGCCGCTGGTCCGCAGGGCCCGCAAGGTCTGCAGGGCGTGCAAGGTCCGGCGGGTCCGACGGGCAACACGGGCCCCGAAGGTCCGATGGGTCCGGCTGGTCCGCAAGGTCTCGCGGGCGCACAGGGCCCGGCTGGCCCTGCTGGTCAGAACAATGTGAACTGGCAGGGCACGTGGAGCGCGGCGACGACGTACGAGATCAACGACGCAGTCTTCTACAACGGTTCTTCATATCGCAGTCTCGTCGCAAGCAACCTCAACTTCGAGCCTGACATCTCGGGTTCGCAGTGGGCACTCTTTGCCTCAGCGGGTGGTAGCGGAAGCGGGATTGCTACTTTCGGCCAGACCACGTCGGGCGCTACGACTGGCGCGATCGGCTATACGTTCCAAGCCAGCGGTGCAAGTGTGTCAGCCACAGCGCGAACCATCGGCGTGCTGGGTCGCGCGGGGGGCGGGATCTCGGGTTCGATCCCCCTTGGAACTCAGGTACCTTCGTTCGTCGGTCTGACTTCGAACTTCACCAGTGGTGTGGTGGGCAACGCCAACGGAGGCAATGTCGGCGTGCTCGGGTTCGTGGGTGCGGGGAACAGTGTTGGCATGTGGGGCCACAACGCGAACAGTGCCGGCACCAATTGGAACGTCGGCGTGATTGGCACAACGCTCGGCACGAACGTTGCCGCGACCGGCGTGTTCGGTCAAGGCAACCGCGGTGTGTCGGGTGCCTCGGCCCTCGCCGCCAACGGCAGCAATGGCACGCAGTCCAGCCGTCTGCAAGGCGGCGGTGTTTTCGGCTCCACATCCAACGCCAACGGCAACGCTGGCTTCTTCCTGGGCCGCGTGGTTATCGAGAACACTTTTGCCGCAGGAGCGGCGACCAACGATCAAGGCAACGGCAGCCCTGATCCGTTGATCATCTGGACCAACAGCGGTGCATCGGGCTTCAACCGCTCCGGCGCGTTGTTCACTCCGTCGGATCGAAACTCCAAGACGGGTTTCACAGCCATCGACACTCAGGAATTGCTCGAAACGCTCGTGAAGACTCCCGTGACACGTTGGCACTACAAAGGTGACGATACGACTTGGTACATGGGTCCCATGGCTCAGGACTTCAAGGCCAACTTCGGCCTTGGTGACAAGGACACCGTCATCCACGGTGTGAACGCTGACGGCGTCGCTCTCGCCGCCATTCAAGGCCTCAACAGCAAGCTCGAAGGTGAGCTGAAGGCTCGCGACGAGAAGATCGCCGCGCAGCAGCAGCAGATCGATGAGCTTGCCGCCCGCCTTGACAGCATGAGCAAACAGCAGGTGCAGATCACCGCGTCGCCCACGGTGGTTGGTGACGCTCCGCTGTGGCAGAAGGCCGGCATCAGCCTGCTGATTGGCGTTCCCGCGCTGCTCTTCTTCGCTGCCAAGCGTCGCAAGGCGTAAGTGAGTTGGAGGTAAACAACACGCCCCGGCGCATCTGCGCCGGGGCGTTTTCATTTCGTTCACTTCATGTCGTCACCCGTTCAATAGTCGCGGCCACCCGGGCTGTAGATCGCCCAGGCGAAGGTCGGGCGGGCAGGGTCATACATCGGATGGTCCGGGCTGAATGCTTCGGGGGTGCGGTGAGCGAGGAACTTGAATTCCATGCCCGTGCTATCGGTGCGGTACAGGTAGCCGTAGTCGCCGCGCGGATAGCTGGGGTTGGGGTCGCGAGGCAGCACCTTCATGTACGTGGGGCTGAGGTTGGGGATGTAAGCATCGGGGCCTTCGTAGCCCTTGCCGCCGTACGCGGGCGTGTCGCCTGACCAGCCGGGGCTGATGGGGTAGACACCGAAGTCGCCGTTGTACATCTCGAGGGCTTTGCCCACGTTGCGCATGTCGGTTTCGCGTGCGCTGTTGCGCGCGTCAACACGCGCACTGCCGGCCTGCGGCACGATGATCGCCGCGAGAATGCCGAGCACAACAATGACGACCAGCAATTCGATGAGGGTAAAGCCACGCGCTTTCATTCGACTCCTCCCAGAGGGTTCTCTACATCGGAGGTATCGACCGGAATCGGTGGGGGGTGCAAGCAACATGCCGTAACGGCGGCAGGTCTGTCGGTGCAGGCCGCATACGCCGCACCTTCGGGAGCGAGTGCAAAGCCGCGTGCTTTCCGGGCCAACGCCCCAAGGTTTTACATGGCACTCTCCTCGCCGGGAGTAAAGGACTTGCATATCCTTTGCTAGCGACATGGTCGCAGAAGGAGACTCTCCATGAGCACGATCCGTCCCATCGTCGTCGGCATTGACTTCAGCCCGTCGTCACGGGTGGCACTCGCCCAAGCTGTTCGCCTCGCAAGCCAGATGCGAGTGCCCGTCAAGGCGATTCACGTTATCGAGACCATCGCCGCTGTCTCGCTGTCGGATGAACTCTCGGCGTTTCAAGTGCAGGTGACTGCGTCGCTCATTGATGAAGCCAAGATGTTGTGGAAGAGCTTCGGCGAGCAGGCCGGCTCGACCGATGTGCCCATGCACATCGAGATCAACAGTCCCGTCGCCGCCATGAGCTACTACTGCAAGCAGGAGAACGCGCAGCTACTGGTCGTCGGTACGCGCGGCTCAGGCACGGAGAGCGGCGCGGGGACGGTTGCCGCAAGCTGCGCGCGTCGCAGCCCGTGTGATGTGCTGCTGGTCGAAGATGCATATGGCCCCAAGAAGTTCGAGACCGTCCTTGCGTGCGTCGACTTTTCGGAGACAAGCAAGCGAGCGGTGGAACAGGCTCTGCGCGTCGCTGCTGTTGACGGCGCGAAGGTGCACGTGGCGTATGTCTTCAGTCCGCCTTGGAACAAGATCAAGCCCAAGTCCGGTTCGCCCGAAGCCACGGATGCCTTCCGCACCGCGTACGCCGCGGCGTTGACTGATCGCGTGCGAGCATTCTGCGAGCAGGGTCTACAGCCCGAGGCAAACTGGGCCAAGCCCACGTATCACGCTTTCGCCGCTGACAAGCACGGGAAGGGCATTGCCGAGTTTGCGAAGCTGATGGGCGCCGACCTGATCGTGCTGGGCACGCGCGGCGCGAGCAACATTCATGACATGTTGCTGGGTTCCACCGCCGAGCGCGTCATTCGCGATGCGGGGCGCAACGTGTGGGCGGTGCGTCCGAAGGCGTGATCAACGTCGCTCAAGGCGTCTGAAGCCGGTGCGAGGCATCGAGCGAGCGATCGCCCCGCGCGATCGCTTGTCGCACGCCCTCGTACACCACGGCGCACACCGCCGTCGCAAGGTTCAAGCTGCGCTCCGCGGGCACCATGGGCATGACAAGCACGCGATCGGCGTAGCGATCAAGCAGTTCACGCGGCAGACCTTTTGTTTCCTTGCCGAACACAAGGTGATCGCCCGGTGCGAATGAGACGTCGAAGTAGCTGCGCGCTCCCTTGGTGCTGAAGAACCACAGTCGCGGCGGCTGTGCGTTCGTCAGGTACGCATCCCAGTTGGCGTGATGCTTGACGCCCAGGCGAGGCCAGTAGTCCAGCCCCGCGCGTCGGCATGCCTTTTCACTTGTGTCAAAGCCCAGCGGTTCAATCAGGTGCAGTCCGCAACCTGTCGCAACGCATGTGCGGCCGATGTTGCCCGTGTTGTTTGGAATTTCCGGCTCATGCAGCACGACATGAAACAGCGGCGATCCCTGCGCGGATGGAGAAAAAACGCCCGCGGGTGCGGGCGCTGAGGAATCAACTTGGTGGGCGTGTTCGTGCACGTTGGTGAACAACCGCGACTTACTCGCCGCCGTTCTTTTCCTTCTGAGCCTTCAGCCACTCGGCCTCAACCTTGCGGCGAGCCCGCACGCCTGGGTCGGCTTCCACGATCGCATCGAGCGCGGCGCGATAGAAGATGTTCCGCTTGTCGGGCGGGAAGGTCGCGTAGCGAGCCTTGCCGTCGCTGCTGAGAATCACGATGCCCGGCACGATGGATGTGCCGGAGGATCCGCCCGCCGCCGACAGAGCCGCTCCGTGAATGTCGTTTTCGAGCCCCAGCGCGATGTAGTGGTCGTAGTTGCGGATTTCGAGGAACTTGGCAACGCGTTCCTTGACCTTTTCGGGATCCTTGTCGTCCTTGGTCAGTGTCATGCCGGTGAGGCTGTCATACATCGTCACGACGCCGACGAAAACCACGTCGCGAGCGTACTGACGCTGCATCGTGTCAATGAAGTCCGCCAGTTCCGTGTAGCTGATGTCCACACCCGGGTGCCAGGTGTACGCGAAGACGACCTTGCCATCAAGGTTGGGCTTGCGCGGGAACCAGCCGGTTTCCGGCAACTTTACTTCGCCCAATGCCACCATTGCCTTCGGGTCATCGCGCTGGTTTTCATCGCGAGGACGATCAGGCCACTTGGTCTTGTTGTACTCCGCTTCGCTGGGCTTGGGGAAGGGCAGTTCAGGAATCTGCACCAAGTCCGCCCGGGCGTTCGCCGCCGCGGCGCGCTGCGCAGCCTTGCGAGTCGCTTCGTTCTCTTGCTTGATGCGATCGTTCACGCCCGCTGCTGCGTCGGCCTTTTCCGCCAGCAGCATGCTCACGCCCGCTTCCACCGCTTCCGAGGTGATATCCGCGAAGCGAAGCTGCCCGGCGCGGTCAATCAGATAGAAGTCGGGGTCTTGGTCCACGTCGAGCGCCTTGCGGAACTCGCCCGTCGCGTCGTGGGCGACGAGCAGCGAGCCGGCTTCCGTCGCAGCTTTGGGCTTGTTCGCGGTTGCCCACTCCTTCGAGTCGTGCACCATCACGACGATCAGGCCGTCTTTGCCGAAGCGTTCAGCCAGCCGCGACGCCGCCGCAACCGCTCGCCGGGCGGTGGGCAGATAGTCCGTCCACGTGACGATGAGTACCACTTTGCCCTCGGTGGTGGTGGAGGTCAGGGCCGGGCCGTTGGTCCAGTCGCTGAGCTTGGTCCACGCATCCGCGGGGAATGCCTTGCGTTCGCGCTGGTTGAGAGCGGTGCGGCGCGGGCCTTCGCCTTCACGCGTGATCTGCGGAGCTTCAAGGGTGTCCGCCGCGATGGCAGGTGCGCCGGCGGCAAGCAGGAGACTGGCGGCAAGCAGACGAATGTGCGTGTTCATAGGCGAAGATTCCCCGAAGGACAGTCCGCGTGCTGGAGAACCCAGCCGCGAAAGGTATGACGCTCAAGTCCGCCAATGGTTCAGTGCGTTGGGGGGCGGCACAGGTGGCTCATGGCGACCGCACCCGCGACCATGACGTTAAGGGAGTCCATATCCGGACGCATCGGAATGCGGACCCGCAGCGTGGCATGGCTCATGGCTTGCTCGGTCAGGCCGGGCCCCTCCGCCCCCAGCAAAAGGGCTGGTTTGGCAGGTGGTTGGATCAGTTGCAGGTCCGTCGCTCCCGAGGGGGTCAACGCCGCGATCGTGAATCCTGCCTCCCGGATTGTGCCGAGGGCACCCGGCCAAGCCGGCTCGTCCACCTTCGTAAACGGCACGTGCAGCACGTGCCCGATGCTGACGCGAATCGCCTTGCGATAGAGCGGATCGCAGCACCCGGGGCCCAAGACCAGTGCGGGTCGCTCACCCCCCAGCGCGGCGACATTCCGAAAGATGCCGCCCACATTGTCGTGGTTGTTGACCCCTTCGAGGATGGTCAGGCTGGTGGCACTGGCAAGAACGTCGGCAAGTGACGGCTCGGGCAGCCGGTGTCCCGCCGCCAGCACGCCGCGATGAAACGGAAACCCGACAATCGCGTGCATGAGTTCGCGCGACACTGTGAAGACCGGAAAGCTCGGGTTTGCGGGCAGGCCCGATGCGAGCGTTTCGAGCGCCTGCTCAGTGCACAGCACCGAATGCACCGGATACCGCGACGCCAGCAGCGACCGCACCACGAGTTCGCTCTCTGCGATGAACAACGAGTGCTCACCCAGATACTCACGCGATCGCAACTGCGCGTCTTTCAGATTCGCGTAGACCGCGGCGCGAGGGTCGTCGGCAAGATGGGCAAGGGCGATGGGCATGACGAAGGCGGATGCACCGCAAAGCGAGGAGGAACCAACAAGAAGCAATCAACAGGAGAAGATAGTGTGCGAAGTGTGCGTGTGTGGCCAAAGAGCGACCGATACTGTCGCGTGTCGGTGCGTTGGAAGCACCTTTCCCCTTCTTCCGTCCGCGTTCTCCGCGTCTGTGCGGTGACTCTGCTTTGGTGACTTATGTCAACTGCCGCACATCTTGAGATCTGGCAAGCCGTCGTGCTGGGGTTGGTCGAAGGCATCACGGAATACCTGCCTGTCTCCAGCACGGGGCACCTCATCATCGCCAGTGGCCTGATGGGCCTTGATACGCCGCCCGAGCGCAAGATGGCGGTTGATGCGTTCAACGTCATCGTCCAGGGCGGCGCGATCCTCGCGGTTGTCGGCCTCTACTGGCCCACCGTGCTGCGGATCCTGCGCGGGTTTCTGGGCGCGGACAACGCCGGCTTTGCGCTGGGCGTGAATCTGATCATCGCGTTCTTCCCAGCAGCAGTGGTGGGGTTCCTGCTCGACGACTGGATTGAAGCCAAGCTCTTCCACGCGGGTCCGGTCATCTTCGCGCTCTTTGCGGGCGGGCTGTTCATGCTGTTTCTGGAACAATGGCGCAAGGGACGCTTCAGCATGCCCGTGCATCGCTCGCGGCTGACTGACAGCGTCTTCGACATGACTCCCCTGCAGGCCCTCACCGTCGGGCTGTTTCAGATCGTTGCGATGTGGCCGGGCACCAGCCGCAGCATGATGACCATCACAGGCGGCGTGATTGCGGGGCTCAAGCCCAAGCCCGCTGCGGAGTTCAGCTTTTTGCTGGGCGCGATGACGCTGACTGCCGCCAGCGCGTACAAGCTGTTCAAGAACCTGTGGCACAGCCACCAGACCGGCGAGCCCAACATGTTCGAGGTGTTGGGCGTGCTGCCGGTCATCGTCGGCATGCTTGTCGCCGCCGTCAGCGCCTTCATCGCTGTCAAGTGGCTGGTGGGCTTTCTGACCAAGCATGGCCTCAGCATCTTCGGCTGGTACCGCATCGTGCTGGCCATCGTTCTGCTGGGCCTGATGTGGGGCGGGGTCGTCACGTTCGCGTGACGTCAAGCGATGACGTAAGGCGATAAAATGAAAAGCGATAAAGCAAAATTGGGGGCGAGCAGGGGCCTTGGATTTATCGCTTTATCGCTTTGCCCTTTTCGCTTTCCCTGCCCCCGCCTATACTCCCCACCCACGCGGTCGTGGCGAAATTGGCAGACGCGCTAGATTCAGGTTCTAGTGGGGTCACACCCTTGGAGGTTCAAGTCCTCTCGACCGCATTGCTGTGTTGATGTTGACGCCGCCGAGCACTTGCTCGGCGGTTGTGTTTTTGAAAGAGAGTGCTTGAAGCAAGCTGTCCTGCCTCGCACGCTCGCACTTAAGCCTTTGCCGCTGCGAGCAGCACCGCCGACTTGACCAGCGTCTCCTGCCACTCTGCGAGCGGATCACTGTCTGCGACCAGCCCGGCTCCCACGCTGTACGTCAGTTCGTCCCCGCGCACCGCCGCTGTGCGAATCGCGATATTGAACGCCGCGTGTCCGCAGTCGCTGATGTATCCGATTGCGCCGCAGTAAGGCCCGCGGGGTCCAAGTTCGAGTTCGTCGATGATCTGCATGGCGCGAATCTTGGGGGCACCGGTCACACTGCCGCCCGGAAAGATCGCTCGCAGCAGATCCAGCCACGTGAGCCCATCCATCGCGCGAGCCGAGACCGTCGCCGTCGCTTGCAGCACACCCGCCGACTTTGATCCATGCGATTCGATCGTGCGGGGAGTTTCCACGCGCACGCTGCCCAGTTCGCTCACGCGTCCCAGGTCATTGCGCATCAAGTCCACGATCATCGTCAATTCCGCCTGATCCTTGACGCTGTCACGTAAATCATGAGCAAACGCCTGCGTTGCATCCGCATCAGCCTGGCGTGTGCCCTTCATGGGCCGTGTTGTCACACGCCGCGTTGCGGGGTCGTAATCGATGAAAAGCTCCGGGCTCGCGCTCGCCAGTGCGCAAGGCACGTCGCCATCTTCGAACTCCATGTACGCGCCCATCCAAGGCTGCGCTGCCTGCATCATCTTCGCAAAGAGCCCACGATGCGAACCGGCAAAGCTCGCCCGCATGCGATGCGCCAGATTCACTTGGTACACATCGCCCGCGCGAATGTACTCGAGCACGCGCTGTACGCGCTGCATGTAGCCCGCCTGCCCCATGTCACTCGACAGCGCACCAAGTGCAAACCGCTCGTCGTTCGCCACGGGCTCAGGAGCAGGCGGCTCTCCAATCGCCCACCACACGTTGCGTGCGTGATCGAAGATGTACGCATCGTCAACCCGCTGCGAGACCATGAGGGGCCACGTCGGCTTCCACATATCTTCGTTGTGTCGCGCCGCGGGTTCAAAGATCGCGCCAAGCTCGTAGCTCAGGCTGTACAGCCAGCCCGCCCCGAAGGGCGGCGTGTCGTCGTCGCGCGTATCGACGCGTTGCAGCGGCTGCGACAGATTCGGGTGTGATGCCAGCAGGCCCAGCAACTGATGGGGTGAGGAGACCCGCGGAATCATCGCCCTGCGCACGCTGCCCATCAGCGTCCACCGCGACCGCGCAGGGTCGCCGGCTGACCACAATGCCGCCAGCGGCTGGTCCTGAGGCCACCGGGCCAGCAAGTCTGCCGGGGAGACTGCTGGCGCGAGGTCAGGGGGGAGTTGGCGTAAAGCGTGTGGTGCCAATTGCTTGAGAGAATGAGTGCATACGGGTGTTGGTGTGCGTGCAACAGGAAGACATGCGTTTGCTCGCGGCGCACGCGAAGATTTCGGCTCGCTTCGCACCTAAACTCTGCCCCCGCGATTTCGCGACGTTTTCTCGGAAAGGACAGCGTTCGCGAGCGGCGCAGCCTGACGGAAAAATCGGCAGGTGAACGCTCCGATGCGGGAAGGTACGCACAGCACAGCGGCAGGCAAGGCGCGGAATTTCCGCCGCGTCCCACGCCCGCCACGTTCACAAAGGTTCCGCGATGCCCAAGACTCTGAAGGCCAAAGGTAAATCCGCCGACGCTCCCAAGAGCAAACTCAACGGCAAGATCGACATCCCGCCCGGTGGGCCCTCGATGCGCAACAAGCCCGGCAAGATGGTCTTCTACTTCGGCAAGATCCGCACCGAAGGCACCGCCGACATGAAGGTTCTCCTGGGCGGCAAGGGCGCGAACCTCGCCGACATGACCAGCATCGGCCTGCCCGTGCCCCCCGGTCTCACCATCACCACCGACACCTGCGCCGCGTATTACCGCAACGGCCAGCGCCTGCCGCACGGCCTCATGAACGAGGTCCAGCGCAACATCAACAACCTCGAGAAGGAAACCGGCAAGAAGTTCGGTGACAACCACAACCCGCTGCTCGTCAGCGTGCGCTCGGGTGCTGCTGTCAGCATGCCCGGGATGATGGACACCATCCTCAACCTCGGTCTCACCGACCTCGCGGTTGTGGGCCTGGCCAACAGCACGAAGAACGCCCGCTTCGCGTACGACGCCTACCGCCGCCTCATCAACATGTTCGGCGACGTCGTCATGGGTGTCGATCACCACCACTTCGAAGACGCGTTCAACAAGATCAAGCAGAAGTACAACGTGACTGCTGACACCGACGTGCCCGAACAAGGCATGATCGAACTGTGCGAAGCGTACAAGACCGTGTACCAGAAGTACGTGGGCGAAGTCTTCCCGCAGAACCCCTTCAAGCAGCTCGAACTCGCCATCGAAGCGGTGTTCAAGAGCTGGAACGGCGAACGCGCCATCAGCTACCGCCGCATCCAGGGCATCCAGGGCCTCAACGGCACCGCCGTCAACGTCCAGACGATGGTCTACGGCAACATGGGCCAGGACAGCGGCACGGGCGTGGCCTTCACGCGTAACCCCGCCACGGGCGAGAACGCTTTCTACGGCGAATACCTGATCGACGCGCAGGGCGAAGATGTCGTCGCCGGCATCCGCACCCCGCTGCCCGTCGACCAGATGCCCAAGTGGAACAAGGATGTCTACAAGCAGCTTATTGAGATCAAGAACAAGCTCGAGAAGCACTACAAGGACATGCAGGACATCGAGTTCACGATCGAGCGCGGCAAGCTCTACATGCTCCAGACCCGCACCGGCAAGCGCAACGGCACCGCTGCTGTTCGCATCGCCTGCGACATGGTCCGTGAAAAGCTGATCGACGAGAAGACCGCCATCCTGCGCATTCCCGCCAGCGATCTCACCCAGCTCCTGCTCCCCAGCTTCGACGCTGCCAAGAAGAAGAATGTTGAAGTCCTCACTCGCGGCATTCCCGCCAGCCCCGGCGCCGCCGTGGGCAAGCTCGCCTTCACCGCTCACGAAGCCGTGGAACGCGCCGGCAAGGGCGAGAAGGTCATCCTGATTCGTAAGGAAACCAGCCCCGAAGACGTTGAAGGCATGCACAGCGCGGCTGGCATTCTGACCAGCACGGGCGGCCGCACCAGCCACGCGGCGGTCGTCGCCTGTGGTTGGGGCAAGTGCTGCGTCGTCGGCGCAGGCGAACTCGAAATCGATACCGCCAAGGGCATCCTTGTCGTCAAGGGCAAGAAGTTCACGCGCGACGATGTCATCAGCATCGACGGCACCAGCGGCGAAGTCATGGCCGGCAGCGTGCAGACCACGGAACCCAAGCTGGGCGGCGACTTCCTGCAGGTCATGAAGTGGGCCGACAAGTACCGCACGCTGGGTGTTCGCACCAACGCTGACACGCCTGAAGACGCGCAGCGCGCTCGTGACTTCGGCGCCGAAGGCATTGGCCTCTGCCGCACCGAGCACATGTTCTTCGAAGGCGACCGCATCAAGGCGATGCGTCAGATGATTCTGAGCGAAACCCGCGAAGACCGCATCAAGGCCCTCGAAAAGCTGCTGCCCTATCAGCGCGATGACTTCATCGGCCTCTTCAAGGCCATGAAGGGCCTGCCCGTCACCATCCGCCTGATCGACCCGCCGCTGCACGAGTTCGTGCCGCACGAAGACAAGCAGCAGAGCGAACTGGCGCACCTGATGGGCATCCCCGCCTCCAAGGTCAAGCAGCGCGTCGCGGCTCTGCACGAAGCCAACCCCATGCTGGGCCACCGTGGTTGTCGCCTCTGTGTGACGTACCCCGAAATCCTCGACATGCAGGTGCGTGCAATCGTCGAAGCCACGATCGACTGCCTGCGCAGCAACATCAAGGCTCTGCCTGAGATCATGATCCCGCTGGTGGGCACCATCAAGGAACTCACCTACCTGCGCGATCAAGTCGAGAAGACCATCGCCGCCGTCAAGGAAGCGGAAGACTACAAGCCGCGCCTCGACATCAAGATCGGCACCATGATCGAAATCCCCCGCGCGGCTATCACCGCCGACGAGATCGCGACCAAGGCCGACTTCTTCAGCTTCGGCACCAACGACCTCACGCAGATGACCTTCGGTTACTCGCGCGACGACGTGGGCACCTTCCTGCCTGACTACCTGGGCAAGGAAATCCTCCCCGCCGACCCCTTCCAGACCCTCGACACGGGCGGCGTGGGCCAGCTCATCGACATCGGCGTCACCAAGGGCCGCAAGACCCGTCCTGACCTCAAGGTCGGCATCTGCGGCGAACACGGCGGCGACCCCAAGAGCGTCCACTTCTGCCACAAGGTCGGCATGGACTACGTGAGCTGTTCCCCCTTCCGCGTGCCGATCGCTCGCCTCGCGGCGGCCCAGGCGGCGCTGATGGGTGAGAACAAGAAGAAGTAATCGCTGGGTGGGCCGCCCCTCCGGGCGCGGCATCATTCCCGCAGTCACAGCTTCAATTGACTGAAATTCTCCCAAGCCCCGCGATCACTCGCGGGGCTTTTCTTTTCGCCAACGACACGACAAAGTTAGAAGTTACGTGTCTCTCGCCGGCCCCTTTCACGCATGGTCACAAGTGCCGATGCGGCGCACGGGAGATTCGCCATGTTGATCCGAGCAATGTCCATCGCAGTACTCGCTGCGTTCACCTCGTCTGCACTCGCACAGACCTTCTTCGGCCCCACGCCATACCTGTGTGCGAGCGACAGTCCATGGAACACCGCCGCGCCGGGCTTCACGCTCGAAACGTTTGAGGACGGTGCACTGGTCGCTGGCGTGACGACCAATGCGACCGTGATCAATCCAGGCAGCATAACCGACAGTGTCGATTGTGACAGTGGTCCCATCGATGGCTCGGGAACAAGTGGACGCACGGCGTTCACGCTTTCTGGTGGTATCGGCGTCACGTTTACGTTCTCGCCGCCCTTTCCGCAGCGCGTGGGGCTTGTGTGGACGGACGGCAACGACACGATCCGATTCGAGGCGTTCTCGCCCGACGGCACGCGGCTCGGTGAGCGCTTCGGAGATCATGACAACACCTCGTACGGTGGCCAAACCGACGAAGACCGCTTCTATGGAGTCGAGTTCGCGGGCGGTATCCAACGCGTTCGTATGTGGCAGACCGGCGGCGGCGCGGGCGCCGGCATCGAGGTCGATCACCTGCAGTTCGGCCCCATCGCACCCGGTTGCGATTCGATCGACTTCAACAACAACACCGTCTTCCCCGAAGACCAGGATGTCATCGACTTCTTCACCGTGCTCGCGGGCGGTCCGTGCAGCGCGGGCAACACCTGCAGTGATATCGACTTCAACAACAACGCCGTCTTCCCCGAAGATCAAGACATCATCGACTTCTTCAACGTCCTCGCCGGTGCAGAGTGCTGATCGCTCCTCGTCCGGCTGAGGAAGTACAAGGCGGCATGCTCCCTCACACGCATGAATCAAAAAAGCCCCGCGATCACTCGCGGGGCTTCTTCATGTTCCTGAGTTGTGCAGCCATCACACTTCGATGCCCTGCCCCATCTCCACCGTCTGCTGGCTCGTGAGGCCGAAGTCCACACCCACGCAGCGAGCCGCCGTCACGCCGCTCATGAGCACCATGGGCACGCCGGGACCCGGGTTCGCGCTGCCGCCCGCGAGGTACATGTTCTTGAACACGCGGCTGCGGTTCTTGGGCTTGAAGCCGCCCTTGAGTTTGCCGTGGCTCGCAAGGCCATAGATCGCGCCGCCTTCGGCGTTGTACATGCGATCAATGCTCTGCGGCGTCAGCGTCTTCTCGACCACGATGTGCTGCTCGATGTCCGGGCAGCCCATGCGCTTCATCTTGTCCATCACCACGGGGCGATACTGCTCAAGCAGCCCGCCGGGCCCTTCCCACTGCTGGCCGGGCCGCATGTAAGGCGTGTGAATCAGAATGTACAGCGACTCGCACCCCTTGGGCGCCTGTGTGGGATCGGTCTTGCTGGGCACCGCGAGATAGATCGTGGGATCACGCGCGGGGATGCCCTTTGTGTAAATGTCGTTGAACTCATCATGACTGTTCTTGCTGAACAGGAAGTCATGGTGCTTGAAGTGGTCGTACTGGCGATCAAGCCCCAGATAGAAGACCACGCCGCTGCACGCGGGCGTGTAGTCCGCCGCGATGGCCTTCTGCTCGCGATGGGCGCGAGGCGTTGCAAGCAAGTCGCGATACGTGCGCTGCACGTCGCAGTTGCTCACAACTGCGTCGGCAGTCAGGCTGCGTCCGTCGTCAAGAATCACGCCCGTCACCACATCGCCCGCCGTCTCGAGCTTCTTGACGCCCACACCAGTGATGATGTTGACGTTGTTCTCGCGTGCGATGCGTTCGAGTGTGCGGGCCACGCAGCGTGTGCCGCCATACTGGCCATCGGGGCTCATGGCGTACCAGCAGCCGTGATCCACCTGCGCCGCCGCGATGAGCGAGAGAATCGCCGGCGCGAGGAAAGGTGACGAACCGACGTACTGCAGGAAGTGCTCACACATCTGCCGCACGTGCGGCTGCGTCACGTACTTCTCAATCGTGCCCGACACGGTGGAGTACATCCGCATCGCCATCACGTCGCCTAGCAGCCCCGGCTCGCTGGGCGGCTTCTTCATCATGTCAGCCACGCCGCCAAGGTCGCGGTAGTAGAAGACCTTCTCCGATAGCCGCATCATCCGCCGGCTGTAATCCACAAACGCCTTGTATCCGCTCGCCGCGTCGGTGCCCGGGAACTTTGCTTCCAGTTCCTTCTGCATGTCCGCGACCTTCAGCCGCAGATCGATGACCTTGCCATCTTCGTACATGCAGCGCCACTGCGGATCAAGATTGATCAGGTTGATGTAGTCCTCGACTTTGCGCCCGCTGCGCCGCACGATGCCGCGCAGCACCTGCGGCAGCGTGATGATCGTCGGCCCCATGTCGAACGTGAAGCGGCCCTTGGCCGTGTCTTCCGTCAGCACGTTCATCTTGCCGCCCAGGTGCTGATTGCGCTCAATGAGCGTGACCTGTGCGCCCAGCGTCGAAAGCTCGACCGCACTCGCCAGACCCGCCAACCCGCCGCCAATCACGATGACCTTGGAACCTGCCATGCGTACTCCGATGATCCGCCCCGAACTGGAAAGCCAAGCGTAACAACTACCGGACCTGTCTATGCAAGTATTCGCCGGGTCTGAGAAATCGGTGTCACGCGACTTGGAACCACCTGCGGATTTGCACGCCCCAGAAATCCGCCCGCTGCGCAGCATCCGCCCCTGCATGCACTTGCAGCCGCTCCCTTTCGTCCCCCTCAGTTGCAAGTCTCTTTGCCGGATTTTCTCGCCCAGCGTCCACTTTCGTCCCGCACACCGCGTGCAGTTCGGATTCCACGCAGTTCTTCGCCACGCGCTCCACGCCGCGTCCAACCATCGCCGCCACGCACGAACATCACACCCGCAGCCCACTCGCGCCCGGTTCACGCCGATGCCACCTCTCGCCGAAGGTCGCTGAAACGACCGCCGGCACATGGAGTGCGCGGAACATGCAACACCTTCACCTGGGCGATCTTCTCGTCAAGCACAACGTCCTCACCAGCCAACAGCGCGATCTCGTGCTCGAAGCACAGAAAACCCGCGGCGGCCCCTTCGGCGTCATCGCAGAAGAAATGTTCGGCGTCTCGCCCAACGCCGTCGAACGCGCCTGGGCCGAGCAGTTCGCGTCGTTCGCGCCCACCATTGATCCGCGCAGTTACCCCGTGCAGTCTCGCGCCATCGACGTGCTCAATCGCCGCCAGGCGTGGCAGTTCAAGCTGCTGCCGCTTGAACTGCGCACCGATCGCGATGGCAACCCCATGCTCCTCGCGTGTACCACACAGGAGCATCTTGTCCGCGCACTGCGATTTACGGGCTGGAAAGTGGGGCACCAGGTGCAGTTCGTCCTCTCGCAGCCCCAGCACTTGGGCGAAGCCATGTGCCTCCACTACCCCATGGCCGGTATGACGCCCGCGAGCATCAGCGACGCACTGGTGGCGTGAGTTCTCTCGCCAAAAACACACGCCCCGAGCACGAAGCCCGGGGCGTGTGAAGGAGCGAGGTTGCGAAATCGTCCTTGAATGAGACCAGTTTGTTGCAAACTGGTTTAGCGACGACGACGCGCCGCGAGCAGGCCGCCCAGGCCGGCGATCGCGAGAGCGCCGGGGGTCGGAACCGCGTTACCTTCGATGATCAGGTACATCGAGTTACCAGAGGCGACACCAAAGCCGTTGAACGCGCCGAGGCCGGGGCCGCTGAAGCCGACCTGCTGGGGGTCATAGACCCACAGAAGGTTGGCACTTGTGCCCACGGTTTGACCTGAGTCGGGAGCGATGACCCAGCCTGAGGGGCTGGTGATCGGGGGCGCGCCAGAGGTGTCAGGCGTGTTATTGCCGAACTGCAGACCAAGACCGAAGCCGCCGATGTTGGTGTTGGTGTAGAGGCCGTACACGAGTCCGGTGGTGAAGAGCGGGGTCACGCCGTCGCCAATGCTGTAGAGTTCGGTACCGAAACCAGCAGCCGCGCGAGCGGGCAGGTTGATGCTGCCAACGCTGTTAAGCGCGCCACCCGGCTGGGCAGGCGCGCCGAGCAGGTCGACAGTGTTCGTCGCGGCGGCGTTGTACTGGCTCCAGAACAGGTTGACGCTATTGGCCGGAGCGTTCGCTGAGCGGCGAATGGCGATGGTGATCTTCGTCACTTCCAGCGCGGGTGCACCAGCGATGAGCGCCTGATCCAAACCCACATCTTCCCAGTGGACCTGACCCACGGTGCTCGCGGGCACGCCGTCATCGGGGCTGCCGGCGAAGTTGCCGAAGTTGACGCGGCTGGCTGGACCGATGGGGCCAGTGCGGCTGTACACCACGGCAGCGTTGGCCGAACCGGCGACGATGGCGATCAACGCCACATTCAAAAGAGCCTTCTGCATTGCTATCTCTCCTCGCCGCGCCTTTCGGCGGGGCAACATGAATACAACGTCTCCACGCACGCGTTTCACGTGTTAACGCGGGTGCAGAGACAGCTTCGCGAGTACACACGCGCGAAGTGCCGGACCATGCCGGCAACCGAGTTGTCAGGGGGTGTCTCTCTCTCGACTCCTCTGACAGTTCATACGATCCGCGGAATCTTTCGCAGTGTCAAGGGCTTACGTTGCTTCAACCCGCAAATTTTGCCTCACTTCCCACCGGCACCCGCCGATAAGTGTGGTACGGGCCTCAGTCCCCGTGCCGCTGCCGCAGTCGCGGGCTCAGACGCACAATCAGGTGGGCCCACTCCACCTCGCTGACCCAATCCTGCAACGTCGCCGACACCTCGTCGCTCGCAACGCTGGCCCCGGGCAGCATGACGAGTACGTGGCGCGTGCGCTGTGCTTCGCAGGCTGCAAAGTCGGCCACCAGTACCAGTTCACCTTCGCCGAGGCTTTGCCACTAGGCGAAGCAATGTGCACGCACGAGCCGATGGCCGGCGTGACCGCGGCGAGCTGGTAGCGTGAGGCAAGAGCGGTTAGGGGCAGACGCCGCCCGCAAGGACGCTGAAAAAGGCGATGACATCCGCGTCAGCACCACCTGTGCCGTCGTTATCAATGTCGGTGTCGCACCCCTGCGACGTGTTGCACGCGCCACCCGCGATGACTCGTAGGAAGTCGTTCACATCGGCTTCGTCAGGGAAAACGCCGTCGCGGTTGAAGTCAATGCCGTCGCAGCGTCCGCACGTGCTGAGGGGGCCAAGGATGGCGAGCTTTTCGTAGCCGGGCCTGTGGAACGTGCCCGCGGCATACAGCGTGTCGTTGATGGTCGCGACGGCTTCGACTTCGTACAACGGGGAGAAACCGCCGTTGCTCCAGGTAGCACCATCCCAGAATTGGATGGGGTTGTTCAAGAGAGTGACTGCCGCAAGTCGCGGCCCGCCATGCAGCGTGACTTCTGAGAGATCGACCACGCCATCGGGCAATCCGCCGCCTAGCACGTGCCACTGGCCCTCACGAAACGCCGCGATGCTGGAAGTCGTGATGTTGCCTGCGCCGGTGCCGACGGATGTGAAGCCGCCGCCGACGATGAGTTCGTGACCGGTTGCCGTCGGTCGCACAAGCAGGGAACTCACGGCGGGGACGAGACCACCCGCACTCACGCCGCCGCCCACTGCACTCCAGGCTTGGCCGTTCCAGACTGCCAATCGCGCTGCCGACACGCCGCCGATGGTCGTGAAGTCGCCGCCGGCGTAAACCAAGCGGTTGCCCGCAGCATCGACGGTGGTGGCAAGCGCGTAGATCGCGCCGTTGGGCGCAGTGCCCATGGGCAACCATGCTGAGCCGTTCCAGTGCGAGATGTAGTTTGTGCGAACGTTTGGCGCTGTCGTGGAGCGCAGGTCAAAGTCGCCGCCAACGACGAGCTGCACGACGCCCGTGCTATCAGTCCATGCCACCAGGGCCTTGGCTTCGCCTGTCAGCACCGATGCGGGTCGTGTGGGTGTGCCGGGCCAGGTTTCGATTGGAAGGCGCGTGCCGTCGACGTTCCAAGCCACCACAGCAGGTTGCAGTGGGGAGTTGGACCATCCAGCGAGATACAACGTTTCGGAGCCATCGGGGCTGGACACCGTTGTCATCGCATTGATGACCGCCATCGCTTGAACCGAAGCGCCCGTGGGCACCCACGCTCCCGTCGCGGGGTTTCGAAGTGCGAACGCGTACGCTGGCGTCGGCAATTCAGACGTTTCCAACACGAACGAACCACCGAACGCGAGTAGACGAGGTGCTGGACCCGGGCCGTCGGCGTCCCACGTAGTCATTGCGCGCATGACGGGCATTTCCAGGAAGCCGATGTCACTGATGCCCGCATTCCGCCAATCGCAGGGCTGGGCCGTTACGGAGGCGGCGAAGGCGATAGAGAGCGTGATGGCACAAGTGTGAAGTGTCAGCATGAGGCGACCAGGTGTGGTGAGAGGGCAATTGTGCCGCGATTTGCACGCGAGTTTGCTGGCAAGCGACGAAGATTGTGCGAAGTTGTCGATACCCAAATAGCACACGCCCCGAGCGTGATGCCCGGGGCGTGCGAAGGAGCGAGGTTGCGAAATCGTCCTTGAAGTTGTCGTGCGCAACTTAGCGACGACGGCGAGCAGCCAGCAGGCCGCCCATGCCCACCAGCGCGAACGCGCCGGGGGTCGGGATCAGGTTGCCTTCGAGCGAGTAGGCCATGTGGTCAGGGCCGCTGGCACCGAAGGTCGTGCCGACAGCGACACCGCGCGAGAACACACTTACGAGACGGCGGGCGGACGCGCGCCGGGTGGTACGATTGCCAAAAGGGTGGTCTCTATCGACTCCTTCAGACTGCTCCACGATCCTGATAATTGTCTGCAGTGTCAAGGGGTTACGTTGTCGTCATCTGCAGAACTGACCGATTTCTCATACGTCGCCGCCGCCGAGCGGGGGGCGAGTTCTCAGTCCCCGTGCCGCTGGCGCAGTCGCGGGCTCAGCCGGGCAATCAGATGGGCGCGTTCCACCTCACTGACCCAATCCTGCAACGTCGCCGCCACCTCATCGCTCGCAACGCTGGCCCCGGGCAGCATGCACGCCGCCCCCAACGCCTTTTGAGCCTGCGCCCGCAGACGTGACAGCGACTTGTCGCCATACAGGCCCAGAAACTCGAAGTCCTCGTTCAGAAAGAGCACCGTCGGCACGCGGTTGCCGCCGCAGATCTTCACCGCGTCGGACAGTCCCTTGTGTTCGTCACGGTCAACCAGCCGCAGTTGAAGCGTCTTGGGATTGGCCCGCGCAATGGCATCAAGCATCGGGACCTGCTGCACGCAGTCGCCGCACCACGTGCCAGAGATGACCAATATGTTCAGTCGGCGGGTCATTCCCGCAAGCAGCTCCTGCTGTGCGGGCGTCAACGCCACCTTTGCGCCAAAGGCTCGCCACGACTGCTGCTGGTCAAGCGAGCCGCTTGCCACGTACTGGTCGTATCCAAGGCCCTTTTCAAAGCTCGCACGAAGCAGGTCAGGTGTCAGCATGGCCGTTGAGATGCCCCGTGCTGCCGCCCGTTTCGCCAACATGCTCGCGATGCCAAAAATGTGAGAATTCAGCGTTGAACGCTGCGATCAGCGGTGCAGAAAGGGAGCAGTCGGGCGGCCCGGACGCAATCGAGCCCGCAAGCGATGGCGTCACGCGACTGGTGTCACTCAGCGCGACGCACTATCGTCCGGCACCACGTTCGGAATGCCGGTCGAGCGGTCATACCAGGCCCATGCATTCTGGACCGTGGCCGAGTTCGCGTCGTTCAGACTCGTGGGCAGTGCAGCCAGCAGTCGGCGTCCCGGGTCAGCAAACCACAGCACGCTGAGGTCGGCTCGGAAGAAGTTCGCGCCAACCTGGTGGTTGAAGTCTGCCCGCACGCGCATGCCGTCTGCAATCAGACTGGTCTGCTGAGGATCAATCTGCGCGAGCAAGCCCGTGAAGCCGATGGGCTGACCCGTGCGACGATCAACACCCGCCGGCCCTTCGCCGCGGTAGTGATAGTTGCCGATGATCTCGCCTTCGTCCGAGTTCCACGTATCCGCGACGTTCGCGAAGCGATTCTCGCCACGGTGGCTGGGGCAGTAGTACACGCCGGGGGAGCTCAGGTACTGGTTGCTGTGCAGCATGCCCAGGCCGTCCCACGTTGCTTCGGTGTTCAGCCAGTTGCGCTGTTCATCACCCAGTCGCAACGTGATCATCTGCTGCGGCTGCTTGACATCGCCCGAGCGCAGAAACGCGCTGATTGGAATGTGGCCCGCGTAGTCATCCGCGTACGTCAGCACGCCGATGCCAATCTGACGAATGTTGCTCTGGCACGCCACCCGGCGGGCGCTTTCGTTGGCTTTGTGCAAAGAGGGCAGCAGAATCGAGATGAGCAGCGCGATCACCGCCATGCTCACAATGACATCAAGCAACGTGAACCCTGCACGCGCTCGACGATTGGAGATGTCACCACGAGGTTGCATCGCTGCGATTCCTGTTCTGCGATACTTCTGCTGGGCGCACCAACCACCCACCAGTGCCCTCCCCGGACTGGGCACAGTCTATCAGATTTCCAAAAGGGCACAAGCAAGATTTCAAGAATTGCAACACCCTTACACAACACGTACTTATGCGTTGTTGCAACCACACCCGCATCAACTCCATTCAACCGTATTTTCGATGCAGCAAGCAACCTGTCGGATACACCTTGCGTACAGGCTCGTGAGCTTTCTGCAGCTCGTTTCGGTTTCAGTCAGGTATGCCCGCGATCGTGGAATCGTGTGCAAAACCCGTCGCCGAACAGAGAATGAAGGATGCCCATTCATGGGGGCAGGCCGGAACCAATCTGAACCAGTGCGAGCCGACATGGCGCTCATGCAGCGCGTGGCGGCAAACGACGAGGCTGCAATCGCAGAACTCTACGACCGCTTTGGTTCGTTGGTTTACCGCATGGCCGTCCAAACGCTCCCGTCCAAGACGGAAGCCGAAGACGCGGTGCAGGAAGTTTTCATCCGTCTGTGGAGGACGGCAGGTCGGTTCGATCAGGACAAAGCGGCGCTGGTCACATGGGTCATGCTCATCAGCCGGCGTCACTTGGTGGACAAGCTGCGGCGCAATCGCGCTCGCCTCAAGGCTACCAGTCTCGACCATCCGCTCTCCACCGCCGCGCCCGAGGCCGCACAGACGACCTCGCGCATGGATCAGGATGATCGCCTCGTTGGTTTGATGAAACGGATTGATGCGTTGCCCGAACTTCAGAAGACCGTCGTCAAACGGGCTTACTTGGGCGGACAAACGCTGCGACAGATCGGGGAGGAACTGAACACGCCTCTTGGCACTATCAAGAGCGCGCTCAGCAGGGCACTGGTCCGACTTCGTGAGAGGACCGGTGAGGAGATTACGGTATGACTTTGCGTGAATTGCTCGAAAATGCCAACCTCGCCGCGCTCGGCCTGCTTGATCAGGACGACCATCAAGCCTTCGACAAGGCTTTGGCCGCCGCGCCCGAGTCCGTCCGTCGCCATGTCATCGCCGAGCAAGCTCGCTGGAGCGGCGGCGGCGAACTGCTGCCCAACGTGCAGCCCGACGCTGGCCTGCGTGACCGCGTGCTCGACGCTGTGAACGGCGCGATCGTCGATGCGGAAATCGCCCAAGCCGACGCGCACTTCGAACTGGTCAACACCAGCCACCGCCGTAGCGGCTCCATCTGGCGTGCCGCGTCGCTGGGCCTGCTCACTGCATGTGTGGTGCTCACCGGTTCGTTCCTCTACGTCGTGCAGAGCAACAAGGCCGTCGCCACCGGCAACAGCAACAACCAAGCTCTTGGCGAATGGGTCACCGGCTTTGGTTCCGAGTTCGCTGATGCGATCTTCGACCCCGCCACCCGCCGTGTGCACTTCACCGCCAACGAAGCCGGCTTTGAAGGTGAAGTCGCCATTGTCTCGCACCCCGACTGGGAACACGGCCGCGCCTTCGCCGCCAAGCTGCCCGCTCGCGAGAACGAAAACTACCGCCTTGTCGAGCTCGATGCCAACAACAACGTCGTGCGCGAACTTGCCACCTTTGACGGCGGCGTGCAGACGCAGGCCCGCGAAGTCGCCAAGCTGGGCACTGGCACCCGCGTCGCCCTCGTCGTCGCCAAGATCAACACCCCTGCGAAGGCCGACCGCGTGCTGCTCATCGCCACCGCCTGAGTCGCCTCGCTTTCAAGAACCGACGAGAGAAGAGAAGCCCTTGCACCTGCAAGGGCTTTTTCGTGCGTGGATACAGACGAATGAAAAGGGGCCGCATCAAGCGGCCCCTCGTGCGTTCGTTCACTTGTCTTGCCAGCTCATGCCGCCTTGCGTTGCTGTTCCTTGGGCACTTCGGTGTCCTTGATGAACTCGGGCGTGCCCCACTTGGCGTCGTCGAGCAACTGCGCCACTTGCGTGTCGTGCTCGAACTTCGTCTTGGCGCCCGCCAGCTTCTTCCACAGCAGCAGCGCCGTGCCGAAGCACACGACAAGGCCGGTGCCCAGCATCGCCAGTGCCCAGTACAGTCGCGTGTTGTCGAGCGGTTCATCGCCGGTCTTGGAAGCCTGCGCGATCTTCGTCACGCTGCCATCCACGCGAGCGGTCTGCGCCGCGTTGGCCTGGCTCGTGAACGCAACCGTCAGCACATCGAGCTCTCGCTCGGTGCGCGTCGAGCCATAGCCCGTCAGCGTCAGCACCATCTCGCCCGGATTGCGCTGGTCGGCGTTCAATCGCGTATCAATCAGTTGCTTGACCGCCGCAGGGCTGGCCAGTTCAGCCATGCCCACGCGTCCGTACCGCTCGCTCGCCATCTGATGGAAGCGAGGATCGTTCAGCACCTTCTCGTGATACGTCTTCCACTCCGCCAGTTCCTTGGCGTTGAGTTCGCGTCCGCGACCGTCCGCCGAGATCATGCTGGTCGCCATGAATCGGGCCGGCGCGACCTGCTGAGCCAGCGCCCATGACAGTCCGCCCAGAATCGCCACGGTCGCGACGGCGCTCAGCGTCAGCACGCTCGACTTGGTCTTTGCCTTCGAGCTCTGCAACCGCTGCTCAGCGTCAATGATCCGCTGCCGCGCGCTCGCAAGCTCAGCACGCTGCTTGAGAACCTGCTCGGTCTGCTCGTAGCGACGGCGCAGAGCTTCGCTGCCCTTGCGCACTTTGTCGGCCTGATCACGCACGAGTCGGCGCATCAGCCGAATGCGTTCGTCGCGCCGTGCCACCGATTCTGAGCTGCGCCAGCCGCTCGTCGCCGGAGCAAGATGCAGCCGCGGCGCATCTTCATCGCTTTCGTTGCGAGGCGTGCGGGCCGCACGGGCCAGTTCATTTTCAAGCTGGGCCACGCGAGCCGCGGCTTCTTCGAGCCGTGTCGACATGTCCTCAATCTGCTCGCGCGTGCTCTTGCGATGTTCCACTTCTTCACGCAGCTTGGATCGCAGCGTCGCAACGACATGATCCGCTTCGCCCGTCTCGCTCTGGAGGCGCGTCGCAACTTCGTGCAACCGCGCAGCTTCGCCGCACTCGATGCACCAGAGCTGCTCGTATTCATCCACCACGTCACGCAGATTCGTGACCCAGTGCTGCTTCTCCGCACGTTCGCGATCAAGCTGCTGCGTCAGTTCGCTGACCTGTTCGTTCACGCTCAACTGGCTCTGGCTGCGCGCCTCAGCGACCGCTGCGTCCAGCGTCACCTTGCTGGCCTTCTCCCAGGTCAGGCGTTCTTCCGACAGCCGCGCCTGCAGGTCGGCGACAAGTTGCTCGCGCTCCTTCGCGTAGCGAGCGCTCATCTCTTCACGCTCACGCGCGAAGGTTACCGCTTCGTTCTTCAGTCGCTCCACTTCACGCGTCGCGTTCGCCAGTTCACGCCCACGCGCGTCCAGCTGCGACTGCGATTCGTCGTACTGCTTGCGCTTGGCTTCGAGTTCCGTCTTCCACTTCGTCGCCGCGTCCGCCGCACTGGCCTGCTCCTGGCTGATCATCTGCCACAGGTTGCCGACCTGATCCTCGAGCTGCTTGTTCTGCTCGCGCAGCTGCGAAGCCGACTTGGCCGAACTTGCGGCGTCCTTCGCCGCTGCCGAGAACTTCTCCTTGAGCTGCGCCAGCTCCTGTGTCGCTGCATGCAGCTTCTGCTCCAGCGTGCCCGCGCCGCTGCGCACGCCCTGCAGTTCCTGCTCCAGCGCCGCGATCGAAGCAGCCTGCTTCTCCATCGTGCTGGCGTGCTCGGTCAGAGCCTGCGTCTGCGATGCATTGTGCGCACGCACCTCGTCCAGCAGCCGTGAAAGCTGCTCGACCTCGCGCGACTTCTCCTGCACGCGCGTTTCAAGCGTCGCCGCATTCGTCGACTTGAGCTCCAGCTCGCTGGTGGTTGCTGCCAGACGCTCACGAGCGTCCTTCAGCTCGACCGTCACTTCATCAAAGCGCCGCGCCACACGAGCGAACTTCTCGCTCGCGTCGCTCGCCACATGTTGCTGGTACTGCGCCTGCTTCTCAAACTCCGCCGCCTGCTGCCGGCTCGCTGCAAGCTCCTGCGAAAGTTCCTGCGCCTTGCTTTCGTGCTGCTGGGCGTTCTTCCCGGTGTCCGAAAGCTGCTGCTCCAGCGTCGTGGCGCGCTGCGACTGCTGCTGCGCCTGCGACTGCCAGTCCTGCGTCTCGCGCTGCCACTGCTTGGCGCTCGCCACCGCGTCCTGCAGCTGCGCGTCAAGCTGCTTGAACGCGGCCGTGTGGTCTTCACTCAGTTGACGCGAGGCCTGCGCATGCCGCTCACGCTCGCGCGCCAGCGTCTGCTCCATCTCGGCAAGCCGCGAGTTGGCATCGCCAAACTCCCGCTGCGCCGCCGCAAGCTGCTGCTCGCGCTGCGCCAGGTCCGTCCGCAGGCTGTCAATCTGCATCCGCTCGGCTTCCACAGCCTTCGCCTGCGCGTTCAGTTCCTTCACGCGGGAGTCAAGCTGTTGTCCCTGCGCCGCAAGCTCCTGCGTGCGCCGGTCGAGTTCACTGGCGTGCCGGCTCAATTCCTGAGACTGCTGCGCCAGCGCATCACGTTGCTTGTTCAGTTCCGCTGCCGCAGCCTGCGCCGCCGCCTTGTCGCGCTCGCGCTCCTGCTGCGTCGCCTTCGCCGCGTGCTCAATCTCGCTGCGCTGCTTGCTCAGTTCGTCTTCGCGCTGCTGCAAGTTCGCGCGTGATGCATCCAGCTCATGCGCCTGCGCTTCAAATTGGCGCATCAGCGTCTCGAGTTCACGCGTCTTGGATGCAAGCTGATTGTCGCGCTGCGCAAGCTCATCCTCGCGCGCCTTGAGCTGGCTTTGCAACGCCTGACGCTGGATGAACAACTGTTTGAGAGAGCCCAGGCCCGTCTCAAATTCACCCAGCATGCGCAGCATGTCATCCTGCTCGCCGTTGACGGGTGTGTTTGCGGGCGTCTGCGCCTGGTCTTCGGACTGGTTGAGCGGCGTGGCTTTCCGGCGTTCGCTGGCCATGGCGACCTATCTCCTGCCGCACCGTGATCAGCGGCGCGGACGCGATGTTGCTGCATCAGGCGACGAACGACGCGTCGCCGGATATCCGCTCTATCGGCGCGAAAATCGCGCGACTAAACGAGCGTCCGGAAAGAACAAACCGATCACACGCTTCCCGCCGTTCGCATGCCGAAGAAACACCGAATACCCGGGAAGTCGTGGGCCAACCACAACCCCGCTCGTCCGAAAATGAAGTGCAAATCTGTTCTCAATTGCCCCGCTCTTTGGTACAATTGGTCTCAAACATGCCGATGGGTGAACACGTTCGTCTCTCGTTCACGTACAGCATGTCGATCGTTTCGCCACACACCCCGGCACACGCCGTAGGAGAGAACGCATGAAGCTCACGAGCATCGCCAGCATCACCGCCGTCGTCGCAGGCCTTCTGGGCGTGGGCGTTGGTGGCTACAACCTCATCACCACTGGCTGTCCGCTGGGCACCTGTGCTTCGCCCGCCGTCACCACGCAGGTGAGTGCTGAAGAAGAACACAACTGCGCCCTCGGCTGCGGCCACGAAAGCCACAAGACCGAAGTTGTCGCCGCCGCTGCCGTCAGCGCGGAAGGCAAGGATGAGCACGGCTGCTGCCACAGCGAGAAGTCGTGCAGCGAAGGTGAAGTCATCGCTGCCGGCGCAGTGAGCGAGAAGAAGGAATGCGACGCGACCGCCTGTGACAAGACTGAAGCATGCTGCAAGAAGGGTGAGAAGAAGGACGCGGCTCCGAAGGACCCGGCCTAACCCGCATCGCGCAGAACGACACCAGCGAATCATGCAGGACAGGCCTATGTGCCTGTCCTGTTTTCATTTCGCATAACTTCTCAGTACAGCCATGCCCACCTACCTCCTCAAGACCGAACCCAGCGAGTACTCCTACGCAGATCTCGTCCGCGAGAAGTCCTGCGTCTGGACCGGCGTCGCGAACCCGCAGGCCCGCGGCTTTCTTCGCGCCATGAAGGCCGGCGATACTGCCTTTATCTATCACACGGGTGACGAGAAGGCGATCGTCGGTCTGGCCAAAGTCACGAAGGGCGCGTACGCCGACCCCGCCGAACCTGGCCTCAACGGCAATGGTGAAATCAAGGCGCCGGTCGTGGAACTCGCACCGCTCAAACTCGCGAAAGCGACTGTGACGCTTGCAGCCATCAAGGCCGACAAGCGCTTCGCCGACTTCGCTCTCGTAAAGAGTGCGCGGCTCAGCGTGATGCCCGTGCCCGCTGAGCTTGACAAAGCGCTGCGCAGTCTCGCTGGCCTGTAGGCGTGCTCACTGGCCCCACGTGGGCACTTCATCAGGATTGCGCCGATGCGCAGGCAGCTTGATCTGCTTGCCATCCGTCGTCGCCGCGGCGATGCGTGCACCCGCGCTGCGGATGGCTGCCAGTTGCCGCTTGCCGATCCGCGCCCGCAGCGTGACAGTGGGGGGCTTGGCCTCCATGCTGTACTCGCGGCTGATCACTTCCGCCTGCCGCTCGATCATGTTGATGGTCTTCGCGTCAGACAGAGGCACGGTCACGTCCAGCGTTTCCACGCCGCCTTGTGCGGCGGCGCGAATGAGTTCGGTCAGTTCACGCTGGCCAAGCGGCGGCTTGGCGCCTTCCTGAGGCAATGCACAAATCGGAATCGCGCTGGGCACGCGGCTCTGCCACACCAGCAATTCGCGATTGTCGCGTAGCTTGTCCACCTTGTTCAGCAGCAGAATGCGCTTGGGCGCCTCCCACGTGCGATCTTCTTCGTGCTGGCTCTTGGCCACTTCTTCCATCAGTTCATCCAGCACGCGCTGCACGGTGTTGTACTGAATCTCCGCCGCCGGATCGCTGACATCGAGCATGATGAGCAGCACATCCGCGTGCGTGGCTTCTTCAAGCGTTGCCTTGAAGCTTGCAACCAAGTGCGTGGGAATATCACGCACAAAGCCGACCGTGTCCGACAGCATCACGCTCAGTGCCTGCTGGCCTTCGCTGGTGGAGAGCTTCCATTCGCGCGTGCGCGTCGTCAGCGTCGCGAACAAGCGGTCATCCGCGTACGCGCCGCCCGCTGTGAGCGTGTTGAACAGCGTGCTCTTGCCCGCGTTGGTATAGCCAACCAACCCAACAGTGAAGTGCTCTTGCTTGCGGGCGTACACCTCACGTCGGCGTCGCGCCTGAATGCCTTCCAGTTCACGACGCAGCGCGACCTTGCGATCACTCACCAGTCGCCGGTCGATTTCGAGCTGCATTTCACCGGGGCCGCGGCTGCCCACGCCGCCTGAAATACGCTCCAAGTGGTTCCACATGGCCTTGAGGCGTGGGTACGTGTACTCCAGCTGCGCGAGTTCCACCTGCAGCTTCGCTTCGGTCGTCGCGGCGCGATTGGCGAAGATGTCCAGAATCAGTTCACTGCGGTCAATCACCTTGCGCAGCGTCACCTTTTCGATCGCGCCGATCTGCCGGGGCGACAGATCATGATCAAAGATGATCGTCGAAGCCCCCAGCTCATCGCACATCGCCTTGAGTTCGTCCACCTTGCCCTTGCCCATGTACGTGCCGGGCACGGGCTTTTCCAGACGCTGCGAAACCTCACCCACGACCAGCGCCCCGGCTTGCTCCGCCAGCGCTCGCAGTTCACCAAATGGATCACGCGGATCAAACGTGGAATCGGGCAATCTGACAGCTGCGACAATGGCTCGCTCGGACTTAACTTGAAGAGACTCGCGATCTTTGGACATGTGCTTGATGGTAGGGGCGAAGCGGGGAAGTGCCGCGATCTACGGGGCAAAGTGCGAAATCCGCAGTTGGAGAGACGAAGTACCGGAGAGACGAAATCTTGCCGGAAACGCACGCTCGCCTCGTGGCTTTCCTTCGGTACTTCGTCTCTTTGGCACTCCGGTACTTCTCCCCGTTCCTACCCTTCTCCATGCCCACGTACGTCTACGAAATCCTCGATAAGAAAGGCCAGCCCACCGGCGAGACGTTCGAAGTCGTGCAGTCGATGAAGGAAGACGCACTGACCAAGCAGCCCGGCACAGACAAGCCCTGCCGCCGCGCCGTCGTCGCGCCCAACATCGCCGGCAAGTGGAGCGACATGAAGGGCAAGAGCCAGCTCAGCAACGCCAACTTGGAGCGCATGGGTTTCACCAAGTACGAGCGCAAGGGCAAAGGCTACATGGAACGCGTCGCGGGCAAGCAAGGGCCCAAGAGCATCTCGGCGGATGATTGAGTGCCAGAGTGCCCGAGTTTGCAGTGCAAAGTGCGTGAGCACACACATGCATCTCGATGCACGTGCATGCCCGCCTGTCGCTAGAGGCACCGGTTGTTGTAGAACTTCTTCGCTCGCACTCTCACGCCAGCAGGCGCGAGCGAAAGAACCAAACCTGATCAGCTGAGTGTCGCGCATGCCCAGCGCCAAGACCGTACTTCTTGCGATGAACTGTCGCCGCTACCCCGGGTTGCGTGGGTGGCCGCTCAATGCGCCATGTCCCTGGGGCGAAGAGTTGGCAGCGCAATCGCCGCCGCCGTGGCCGTGTTTCACGCCTGCCGTTGCCGAAGACTTATTGTGGGCGGCGCAGTGGGTGTGTAAGCGACGCGGCCTTGCGCTGCGTCGGATGGTGGTCAGTCGCACGGCGTGTCTGATGACGGTGCAGCTGGGCGAGCGAGAATTGGGCAACTGGAGCCTCACACAATGGCTCGGCGGCATTCCGCACATCGCGCGCCGCCGAGCATGGCGCCGCGACGTTTGGCCTCTGGGTGACCGCCTGCTGTCGCGCCGATTCGTCATGATGTATGGCGAGTACGAGAATCTCTCCCAGTCCGACATTGAACGCGCGATGACGAGCATGGAGCCGCATGTCATCTTCCGCTGGACGTGGCATTCCGGCGTGATGTAATCTCGCAGATTGCGAAGGACCGCCTGCGTTCGCACTCACTTCAGCAGCCGCGTCCTCACCGCCTCGAGCAACACTTCCGGCTCACTCATCCGCCCCGTGCCATTCGTGCGGCACGCCTGCCATCCTTCACCGGGTCCCACCATCTCAAACCCATCGGCAATCAGCGTCTGCAAGTTGCGCCGCGTGCTGGGCTGGTTCCACATCGCGTCGTTCATGCTCGGCGCCAGCAGCACAGGCGTCTTGCGACGATCCGTCGCGCTCAGCACCAGCGCCACGATGTCATCCGTCATGCCGTGTGCCAGCTTCGCCATGCAATCCATGGTGCACGGTGCAATCAGCACCAGCGCCGCGTCGCGAGCCAGCGACACGTGCTGCGGATCTTTGCTTTCCACATGCTCCCACGCGCTTGTGTAAACCGGATTGGCGCTCAGCGCCTGAAACGTCAGCGGCGTCACAAACTTCGTCGCATTCTCCGTCATCAGCACCGTCACCTGCGCGCCCGCCTGCGCCAGCCGGCTTACCACCGTGCATGTCTTGTACGCCGCAATGCCGCCCGTCACGCCGATGACGATCCTGCGTCCCTTCACACTCGGAGCCAGCACAGACAGATCAACACTCATGCCCACAATTTAGCCCGCTTCCCGCTGGCATCGCACGACAAATGAACAGCAAAGCGCACAGGGGCACTTCCCTCATCCGCCTGTGTGCTCACTGTCTGTATTCTGGCTGGCTTTGCGTGCGCAGGAACGCTTACAGCAGCGCGCCGTTGTTCGCGTCAGACTTCTGATCCAGCTTGGAGGGGTCCCACTCCAGCGTGATCTTGTCCTGCATGATCTCATCGATCACGACTTCGAGGTCGCTGCGACCATCGCGCGCCACCAGCGGGCGGGCTCCGTCGATCAGTTGCTCCAAGCGGCGCTGCACAAGGGCGCACAGCTTGAACCGGCCGCCCATCTTGTTGACAATTTCATCGCTCTTGAGTGCTTCGATCATGGCGTCGTGATACCTCAGGCCCCTGCCGGCCCATCTGAGCCGCACACAAGTCGTTTCCACCAAAGGCTTCCCACTTGCGAAAGCGGGGGGCCTATGCTTGCGGTGCAAGGCCTCCATGATAGGCAACCTGCCCGCCGCCGTCCGGTGAAACCGTCGGCCCGGGCTGCCAGTCACACGTGGGTCCGGGTGTCCGCCGGACGGTCTTTGGTCGCCTTGCCCTATGCAAGCACGCACATTTGCGAAGGGCGAAAGCGTCATCCACACCGGCAAGCCTGAATGGGGTCCGGGCGATATCGTCTCGGCCGAAGGGCAGTTGCACGAGGGCAAGCCCTGTCAGCGGCTCACCATTCGTTTTGCGCGGGCCGGCCTCAAAACCATCTCAACTGCTTTCGCGGAGCTCAAGCCCGCCGAAGACAGCATGAGCCGCCAGCTCATCAACGCCAGCCGCGAAGTCGCAGCACGCGACAGCATGGGGGATTCGCCGATGGACCCGCTCGACAAATCAATGCGCCGCCGAGCCGCCGAAGAGAGCCTTCAGAAAGTGCCCGAAGACGCCATCGATCCCTTCCGCACACCCGTGCAGCGTCTGGAGAGCATGCTCAAGATATATAAGTGGATGGACTCGCCCGCGGGCGTGCTCGAATGGGCCACCAGCCAGACAGGCCTGGGCGACCCCATGTCCATGTTCAACCGCCACGAGCTCGAGCAGCACCTCGACAAGTTCCGCATCGCGGTCGATAACCACATGAAGAAGCTCCTGCCCGTCGCCCGCAAGGCTGACGCCGCGGGCGTCCAGCGCGTGCTGTTGACGGCAGGCCCCAGCGCCAAGGCCGCGCTGCGCCGCGTCGACACGATGCGTTGAGTTTTCGCAACAAACCACACCTCTGACGAGTGCCCCACAGTCGCTGGCACGGCGGTGCCGCGCGATTCGCAACCAGCGAGCAGTGGGGGACGTTTTTATCAGCAACACACTTTGGCACGCCGCCGCTTCTGAAGCTGGCAATGTCGTTGCATCTCTTCCCTTCACGAACGCGACGCACGTAAGCGACGCGAGCGACAACAGAAGATGCTGAAAGGGAAGCTATGAACGAGCAAGAGTTCCAGAGCAAGTTGGGTGACCTCATCGACCAGATCGCCGCGATGCCCGAGGATCAACGTGCGCCCCTGGTCGCCCTGGCCGAAGAGACCAAAGCTCGTCATGAGCGCATGAAGAAAACCGTCGCTGATCTTCAGGAAAGCCTCGACTATCTGCGACTCTCCATCAAGTACCTGGTCTTCGATCTGGAAGCCACCCGTCGTGAGAACGACTATCTCCGCAAGCTCATTGCTCAGCAGCAGGCCGGCGGCGAGAACGAAGAGGAATAAACACACCACACGTCCAACCACCGCTCGACAATTCGCCAACCTCACCACCAACCACGTTGTGAGCATGTGACGACCGGCAACTGACAGGTCTTGCGAGCTTTGCTCCTGGCTCGCTCAACCAGTCACACGCAGGTCGCCCGAGTGCAAGGGACTTTCCCGCCCCGCCGCTCCGTGCAAGCAGCGAACTGAGAGTACGAATTGTCGAGTGGTCCGATCCTTCCCGTGAGGGAAACCAAACCCCCACTTTCCCCGCATATCCGGACACCGAAAGGTGTCCGGATGTGATTTTTGAGTTTGTGTACGATTGCCCATGCTCAAGTCTCTTGTCTCCTCGTGGGCGCTCGTCGCATGTTCCGCCGTCAATGCACTCGCGCAGGGTGATGCGATCGATCGCAATCTCGGTCGTCAAGCCGAAGGCATCGTCACGCTCGACGCGGGTTCTGATATCAAGATGGTGCTCGACATGCCACGCGGCGAGAAGGGCCCGTGGCGTTACCTGCTCACCATTGATGCCACCCGCTCGACCGACACGGGCCAGTTGGACGAAGCCGGCGACGATATCGGCAAGTTCGCCTACCGCCGCGTGTCGCACGTTGCGCTGCTCATCGAAACGCGCCCCGAATTGGTCGATGGCGACAAGCGCACGTACTACGTCACACTCGAACAAGCGGCCGTTGACAGCGCCACGTCATTCGACGGCAACAAGAAAGCCGTGGGCGATCTGCCGCGACCGCAGCCCACCATCGCTCCGCCACTCGAGGGCGAAACGTCATTCGCCCGCATCGTGCCCCGCACCATGGGCGTCCGCGGCCTGCTCGTCATGCATCGCGAAGGCTGGATCGATTCGCTCACCTTTGAATGGGGCGACGATCCCGACAGCGACACCGTCACGCTCTCCCTCGAACTCGAGCGTGCGCTGCTCGCCCTCATGCCGCCAATGCCCGCCGATGCAATCGGCCACGAAAGCCGCTGGGAATGGAACGAAACGCAAGCCGTCGATGGCGTGCTCATTCCCGTCACACGCACGGTCGAAGCCAAAGTGCTCGCGCAGCTTGCCGACATGCCCAAGACCGCGACGTTCCAACAGATGTGGACCAGCTCGCAGGAAGGTTTCGAAGCCGATCCTGTCAGCCTGACCTTTGCCAACGCGCAGGTCGCCACCAAGTCGCTCGGCGTCAGCGGCTCGGGCGAAAGTCAGTGGCAGTTCACCGACGATGCATCGCCCCTTCCCAAGGAAGGCGCGATGACCATCGACATGAACGGCGCATCAACCTGGCGCCCCAAAGACAAACCCGACGCCGACCTCATCAACGCATCGATGCACGAATCGGTACAGTGGACCATTCGTGAACTTGCCGAGCCGCTGACAGTCTTCCCCGATCAGGACGATGTGCTGCCCGAGTACGAGACTGATCCGCTCGCCATCGACTCGCCCACAAACTTCGATCAGGCCGTCGGCTTCATGGAGCGACAACTCGCCGATCTCGACCTTGCTCTTGAGCCCGGCGGCGCCGAAGCGCGTGCGCAGGTCGGTGAGGGTGAGCCGCTCAACGTCTCACTCCAGATCGCCGTCGGCGCGCCGCTCCGCGCCAAACTGCTGGTCGAAGAAATGACCCAGCAGGAAAGCCAGTTGGCGACCATCGACGAGATTACCGCCTTCCGCGTCGATGCTGAAATCACCGCCACGATCGAGAAGGAAGACCCGCAGCTCGGCTGGCGCGGCACGCTCACGATCGACAAGGCCAGAGGCATCTGGCTCGAAAAACTCGCCGTGGGCGAACCCGAGCGCGTCATCGCGCCGCAGCCCGCGCTCGCCACGTTCGTCAGCAAACCGATTGCTTTCTCCATCACGTCACTGGGCATGGTCGTTGTGGAAACCAATGACCTTGAGTTCGCCACCGAGCTTGATTACCGCTACATCCTCACTGCCATAGCAGATGGCTTCAAGCAGGTCCAGATCGATCGTCCCTTCGACCCCCTGCGCATGGGCCAGACCACCGTGCTTGCAACCGCCGAGGCAGAGCCTGAGGGCGTGCGCAATCTCAAGACGCTGACGCTCGAAGGCACCACACCTCGTGTGCTGAGGCAGGTCGAAACTCTCCGCGCGCAGATTCGCGAGAAAGACCTCTTCACCCTCACCCCGGTCATCGTCGATGCTCGTGTCGCCACAACCTACTACCACCACCTGGTCATCGAGGACGCCGACATATGGCTCCCCGCCCGCGCTCGCAGGCGAGACATTCATCGCACCACCGCGACCTACGAACGCGAAGGTCAGCCGGGCACAGGCCAAAAGCTGCTGATGCGTGCCGTTGTGTTTGATCGCATGCCATGAGTGCGCGATGCACCCCCGACCCTTCTAAACTGCGCTGATGGCACAAACGCCTTCAGCGCTGGTTTCTTCGCCTGCTTTGCTCCCCGCGGCTTCGCCATGGACATGGTGGTCGCGACTGCTCGTCGCGGGCCGCCTGGCCATCGCGCCCTCGCGAGTCCTCACTGCCTTCTTCCTACTCATCATGCTCGGCGCGATCATCCGCGTGCCCGACTTGCTGCCCGTGACGCAATCGACCGTCGAGTCTGCCGTACTGCGTGAGTCGCCCAGCGATCTTGTCGCCGCCCGCGCCGATCTCATGCAGCAGCAGTTGCAGGACCACCGTTATCCCGCCGCCGCACGCACACTGGTCGCGACACCAGTCGCCCTCGTCCGCGCGCACCCGCTTGCCAGCCTTGCGATGCTGCTGCCCGTGTGCATTCTCTGGGGCTGGCTGGGCGGCTGCATCGCCCGCGGCGCAAGCGTCGAGTTCGCCAGTGGCGTGCGTCAATCCTGGTCGCGCAGCATGGGCCAGGCCCTCTCGCGCTGGCACAGCCTCGCCATGGTCACCTTCGGTCCGCTGCTCTTGGCTGGCGTGCTGCTCGCACTTGTGCCGCTTTTCGGCTGGCTGCTTGATGTCCGCTTCGCGCAGTACGCAGCGGGCGCACTCTACATCATCCCGCTGCTCATTGCATTCGTCGGCACGGGCCTGATCGTGCTCGTCATCGTCAGCCTGCCCATGCTGGTTTCAGGTGTCATGAGCGAAGGGGGCGAAGCTCTCGAAGCGTGCCAGCGAGCTTTCGCGTACGTGCTTGCCCAGCCACTGCGTTTGCTCTGCGCCATGCTCGCTCTGGGCGTTGTCGGACTGCTGCTGTTCGCGTTGTTCGCCGTGCTCACGCAGCTCGCGCTCAACACCAGCGGCTATCTCACTACGCTCTGGGTCAGCGACACCGCACGCGACGTGCTCCACTCGCAGGCCATATCAGGCCGCGAACCCGCCCTCGTGGAACCGGCGCGAAGCCTCCGCACCACCGGCATGCTCGTGGGCTTCTGGTCCAAGGTCGCCGCGATGATCGCGCCCAGCGTGCTCATCAGCTTTGTTTTCTGCGCCGGCAGCGTGCTGTATCTCAGCATGCGTCAGGCGGTGGATGGCCAGCACCCGCGCGATGTGTGGGACCCCACGCAAAGTGCTCGCCTGCTGCTGCCCACAACCACCGACGCCGACGCATCCAGCGAGGACGAGTCATGAGCATGCACTGGGGTGAGGTGCCGGGCGACACCGTGCGCGACCGTGCCGTGCGTCTGGCTGGCGCCCTGGCTGAACTGGCGCAGCGCGAGTTGCTGCTCTCGCAGGTGGGCGTCCTCACGCCCGTTCACGCCCGCGTGACAGACCTGCCCGGCATGATCGAGCGCGAAGTGACCGAGCACGGGTCTGCAACACTCGAGTCGCCGCATCTGGGCGCGCGATTTACCATTTCAGTCGATACGGGTCTGTGGGAAGCTCCCACGCCCCAGGTCGCTGATCTGCTCCGCGCCAAGTTTCATCGTTAATCGCCAGCCCGCCGCTCACTCAGCTTGGCTGTACGGATCTTCGGGCACCGGATAGTTGGTGACGACGATCTCCACGCGCTGGTTGTTGCGATCCTGCTCTTTGTCAAACGTGCGGCCCACCACGCGATCCGCATCGCCGCACGCGACCACGCGAATGCTGGGCCAGGTCATGCCGGTTTCCACCAGAGCCTTCGCGACAGCCATCGCACGCTCGTAGCTCAGTTGATACGCCCTGCCCGGATCACGCATCGTCTCAAACGGAGCCGCGTGTCCGCGCACTTCGATGATGAAGCGCTGGTCCTTCTGCTTCTGCGAAACTTCCGCGATCGTCTGCCGTGCCGACGGACTGACCAGCGCGGACTTTTGATCAAACGAAATCAACGCCGTCACGCGGTCATAGTCGCTCGGACGCGGAGCCTGCTGCGTGGGGTGATTGCCCGTGGGACCTTCACTCTTGCTCAGCCCGCCCTGCTTTTCACGCAGTCGCTTCGCGAGCGCGGCCTCTTCCGGCTTGCTGCTGTTGGGGTTCACGGGGTTGTTGAAGCCTTCACGGATGCTGATGATGAAGTCCAGCATCTCGTCAGACTGCACCGCGGGCGAGCCAGCGCCTTCGCCTTCCGTCGTGCCGCCGCCCTTGGGACCCATGTTCATCGCCAGCAGAATCACGAAGAAGCCCATCAGCAGAGCGACGTTGTCCGCGAAGGAGATGAGCCACTCAGGCGCGCCTTCTTCACCGTGGCCGCCGCCGCCGTGACCACCAGGGCCGTGGCCGCCGCCGCCATGACTGCCCTTGCCGTGCGCGTCGCCGCCACCATGTTCGCCGCCGCCACCACCGTGTGCTTCTTTGTGCTCATCAGCCATGACGAATCACCTTTCTGCATTACGTGGCCTGGCGGAACTTGGCACGAGCGGGCGACGGAATGAACGCCAGCATCTTGTCGAGGGTGATGCGCGGGTTGTCGCCGGCTTGAATCGAGAGAATGCCCTGAATCATCATTTCGCGGCTGAGAATCTCATCCGAGCTCTTCAACGCCATCTTTTCACCCATCGGGCCGAACACTGCGTTTGCGAGGAACGCGCCGTACAAGGTTGCACCCACCGCCAACTGCAGTGCGGCACCCAGCTCGCCGATGTCGGCCGTTGCCAGCTTGCCGAACATACCCAGCTGTCCGATCAGCGTTCCCACCAGTCCCCAGCCCGGTCCGTACACCTTCACAAGGTCAAAGATCTTCTTCCCTGCCTTGTGACGCTCCTGCATCGCAAGCACTTCCATGCGCAGCACGCCTTCGATGGCCCCCGGATCAACACCGTCAATGGCCATCTTCATGCCCGCCGCGAGGAATGGATCCTTGATGTTCGCCGTTTCACTTTCGAGCGCGAGAATGCCGTCACGACGGGCCTTCTCCGCGAGCGTGTTCATGATGCCGATTACTTCGCTGGCTTGCAATCCGCCAGCAAACATGAACTTCTTGAGATAGCCGGGAAGGCACATGACCTTCTCCAGCGGCATGGACATGAACACAACCGAAATCGAGCCACCGATGACCAGCAGCACGCCTTCGATCGAATAGAACATCATCCAGTTGCCGTGAGCGGTGTGGTGACACGCGATGCCCAGACACACTGCCCCAATGAGGATGCCGATGACACTTGCTTTATCCATGACAACGACTCACTGACAACCACACACTCATCCGCCTCTGCGCGCCCACGCTGTCCACAGCGCGACACATCGGTGCATCGTCCAAGAAACATCACGAATGAAGTCACGCCCCGCGGTTATCGCGCAGATCTGGCGATCAACCCACACACCGCGGCTCCCACCACCTGAATCGCGCAACATCCGCGCGAACCACCGGACAACATCCCACGTTTTTCACCGGGTAAACCACCAAATTCCAAGTATCCGCCAAGCCCACCGACGCGAACGCCTTGGTCGTTCAGCGGTGTCGCTGAGCTGCCGCGAAGGTCACACTCGTCCGATGCGGCATGCATCAACGACACTTCTCTCCACTGATCCGGCCGATCCACCGCACCACACGGCGAAAGTCACTGGACTTGTTCGGTCGGACCATTGCCCAGATCGTGGAAGCCGAACGCGCGGGCGCCATGCATTCGCACACGGTCCGTTCGTACGAGTATGACGGCGGCAGCTCGGGTGGCGACGGACGCCTGACTGCGATTGTTGAGCACCCTGAGCCCGGCGTGAGTCATGTGACGCGACTCGGATATGACAGTTGGGGCGACCTGCGTGCAGTCCGTCGTCCCGAATCTCCGCACTGGCTCGTCAGAAGCAACAACTGGGGACAGGTCGAGGCCGTGGCCGGTGTGGAGCAGTTGAGCGAGTGGTCACCTGGCGCCAGTGTCTCAGTGCCTGAGCCCGATGCCGCAGTCGTTCCCGCTCGGCGTGCGCTGATCACAAAGAAATACGACTCCCGAGGCCGACTCTTTGAGCGTGCGACTTGGCGCGTCGATCAGGTGACGGGAGCGATCCCAAACTGCGTCAACTGTCTGGCGAGCGACCTCCCCGCGGCGATCATGGGCTACGTGTATGGTCCTGAGGGCAGTGTTCGAGCTACAAGTGGCGAACAGAACACCATCAATGCATACAACCGTGCATGCGAGCTGTTGACCTCGGTCGAACTGCCCTCGCTTGATCTCAATCAGGTGCGATCGGCCACCGTGGACCCATACGCGTTCAGTATCACGGGTGCCAGCCAACGCCACGTCGATCCATCGACTGGTTACGTCGACGCAAGCTCTGAAGTCATCCCTGGCTGCGATAATGAACAGGTTGGCATGCTCCCACGGTTTAATCGCACGGAGGCTGGCGGCTTCACGCTCGGTGCAGACTCCTCAAATGGAAACATCTTGGGCGGTCACGCACGCACGTATCGGGACTTGCTGGGAAGGCCGGTCTCGAAGATCGACTTTGGCATGCCGCGTCCCAATCGCACGATGCCATCGGCGTACACGGTGTTTCAACGCAACAGTCCGCCGACCTACCGCCCCGTTCGGCGTGCATCTGCCTATGTCGATGATGGCGAGCCCGCGAGCCATCAGTACCGCCAGACCGTCATGGTGCTTGACGAGTTCGGCGAGGTTGCGATGACGATCAATCCCGCTGGTGATGTGAACTTCATCGAGCGCGATGATGCCGGTCGCGTCACCGGCGTCGGCGAGGGCGAGTTTGGAAGCTTCGCTGCAAATGGTGAGTTCGCGACAAACTCGTGTTCGCCAGACAAGTGGCGGGAAATCAAGTATGACGAGGATCGCGTCGACGAGATCATTGAGCAGCCGTGCTTCGGCGACAACTGCGTCGGTACGCCGCCCGGACAGTCGATCGACATTCTGTATCCGGACGATCCTCGCAACTGGTCAGAAAAGCCCCTGAATCCATTTGATGGACAGCAGTGGACCCCGGGCGCGATCGACAACGAAACGCCCATCGGCATGATCCTCGACTTTGACGAGGGCTACGACATTGTGCCCGACAGTCCACCTGACCTGGGCCCGATCTTCGGCTATCCACCTGAGAAGTACACGCAGCGCGTGAACGGCCTCGGCCAGCGCACAGGCTGGACGAACCAAGCAAACACCCTGCATGTCACACAGAGAGATGGCGTTGGACGCCCGATCTCAGAGTTCGTCGTACCCGGTCCACGCACGAGCCGCCGGGATGAGTCCCGCCTTCGCGAAACACCGATGGTGTGGCACCACGCCTACGACGGCATGGGACGTCTCGCAACCACCAACTACTTGGTTCCCAACGCAGCTGGTGATGACTGGGTGAACATGGATGAGTGGACTGGCGAGTACAACTCTGCCGGACTGCTCACACAATCCACGCATGTCCACAGAAACTTCGGCGGAAACAAGATTGTCAGCACCCAGAACTCGTGGTCATGGCGCCTCCCCAATGCAGGCACGCACAACTACCGGCTGGAATCCAGTCAAATGCTGGGTGGATTGGTGCGCCAATTCAACTACGGCAATCCGCAGTCTCGCAGCTTTGACACCGGTCGATCGATAAGCATGACCGTCGCCGATGACGATGGTGCAGGCTTCTTGTTGCCCAAGTTCCGCGTCAACACGTGTGGCACAGGCGGCACGAGTGGAATTGGCACAAACCGAATTGAACTCTTTAGCGGACCAGTTGGCCCGCCAAGTCTTCAGATCACGCAGCGGCTCTTCGATGTCGGCATGATGTTCGATGAGGACATGCTGCCGTCTGACGCCGGCGGACTCAATCCCTTCAACGAACCCGACAGCGACTGGACCGACGTCTGCGTCGGCATGACGTGCGATCCAGACGCCCCAATGGAAGAGATCGAGAAGACCTGGAACGACCGCGATGGTGATGGTTCACCGCTGCGGTACCAAGACTTCCGCGAGTACATCCCGCGAGACGACAACTACCCGGCTGATATGCCGATCGACACGTCGCCGGTGTGCGCGGAAGGCGCGTTCCGGGGTGGTCGCTCGGGCACGATCACCGAAAGTCCCAACCTCAACAGTGCTCCGCCGCCCTTGAACGCAGGCGCCTACTTCCGCCACTATGAGGAGTGGCGCACCAACGCACGCGACAACATCACCGCCTATCGCCGTGGCGCGAGCAAGCCTGCAAACTGTCCAGATCCATTCGCGCCGAGTTGCGCTCCCGGTTCTGGCGACCTGCTGCAGCTTCGCCAGCACGATGGCCTTAATCGAATCTATACGCAAACGACACACACGTACCAGACAGGCGGTGGCATCCAGCAATCAGTTCACAAGCTGCGTTACGACGTGGCAGGCAACACGATCGACACAGGCGGCCCGTATCTCTATGAGTACGACCTCATGGGTCGGCTCAGCGGTGCCTACCGCCGTGCACCAGGTAATCCGCAATCTGGTGACGTTCGCGGCGATCTCTTCGCACGCTTCACCTACGACTCCTTCGGTCGCCTGCGTTCCGCCTCGTATGACATCGACTCAGCTGACGGCGACCTCGAGAACGAAAACGTCGACTGGTACGCCTACGACGACCAGTGGCGTCTGATTGGCGTCTACCGCCAGGACTTCAAGTATCAGGATGTGAAGCTGCGCGAACGCATCGTCTACGCCGACGCCGGCGTGGGCGCCCGCGAAGGCGGCGGCCCGGGCATGAAGCTCGACTGCCCCGCATACGCCGAAATCGACGAAGACTTCGATGGTGAGTTTGATCGCCGCCTGGTCTACGTCCAGAATCGCGGCGGCCACGTCATCGCCGTCTACGACGATCACCTCGCCCGGCTCGACAGTCCCACCGACACCACCCCCAGCCGCTTCCCCGCGCGCATCGCCTACACCGCCTTCGGCGAGCCCATCAACATCGGCGCCATGGGCCTGGGCATCTACGCAGAGCACGGCAACGTCTACTCCCGCCTCGACCTCGACTTCAACAACGACAAACACGAAACCCCCGACGACCTCATCGCCCTCACGCAAGTCATCGGCGGCGCAATCTGCGATACACCCACCCAGCGCTGCGACAACCCCGACTTCAACCGCGACGGCGAAGTGAACGAAGCCGACATCACCGCCTTCGCCGGCGCGATGGCCGGCACCTACCGCGTCTTCGCCACCGACATCGCCGACTACCGCTTCCTCTACCGCGGCTACTGGTACGACAAACACCTCGGCATCTACCACGTCCGCCACCGCGCGTACGACCCCGCTATCCAACGCTGGCTCCAGCCCGACCCCGCGATGTTCATCGACGGCATGAACGTCTACGCCTACTGCGACAACGAGCCGTTTGCGATGTACGACCCGATGGGGTTGTGGGCGTGGGACAATGACTGGGTAGAGACGGCGCTTGATTTGGTTACTCCTGGTGCCGTCGGCGACGCAGCAAGGAGTGGATTTGCGCAAGGTGCGCACGACGGCTATCTCGTCACGACAAACACTGCCGCGCAGGTGATCACAATGGGCGCGGTCGGTCAATCGCGTTCCCAACTGGCTGCTGGCGGCCACCTGTACGACAATTCGAACGCGATGCTCGCCGTGAGTACCGCGGCCGGTTACGTGATGGGGGGCTCTCTGAGCGCAGCCGGTGGTTCGGCACTCGGCAGCGCGGCTGCGGGAGGTTCCGTCGTCGCCGGATACGCAAATGCAGCGTTGCAGACAACCTACGTCGCGCTTGGTGGATATACCGTGGGCGGCGGAATCTACCTGGCCGCGAACGGACAATTCGCTGCGGGCGGTACGCAGATTGTGAGCGGTCTACTGCAGGTGGCGGGTGCTAGGGTCCCGCACGGAAACACTCTTGGCAACCAAACAACATACCTGTACGCGCGATATGATGCGGCCGGGAACTTCCTAAAGTGGGGAATCACGAAGGATCTGACGAAACGGTATAGTGCTGTGGAACTCGCTGGTGGAAAACTGGAGCTCATCGCGGCCGGGCCTCGCTCAAAAATGGCGCGTTTGGAACGTCAACTGGTCGAAATGAACCCAGGCCCGCTAAACCATGAGCGATGGGCGGGAAGGCAGTGCTTGCCGCCGAAGGGAAGCTTTGGACACTAAGTTGCCAATCGACATTGCGATGCAGTCGTTGGGCGGTGCGCACGGCTTGGATGTTCACTGGTTGGGTCTTAAGAGCGCACTTTGCAAAGCGGACGCGGTTGTGCTTCCGAAAGGAATCGACCATCTGCACTTCATCTTGCGCGTTGACGGTATCTTTGGGACGTTCGGTGGTGACGGTGTTGATCGCGTACGAGTTAGTCGTGCGCGGCGTTTCGTGCAAGTAGATATCTGCGTGCCTACTGCAAGGTGGATGAACAGATCAAATGGTGAGATAGCAGACTTCATTTGTGGTGAACTGAGTAGGAGTGTTGAGAAGATTGTTGCAAGTGTGCGACGCGTCGATAGAGCGTTCGATGGTGCGGGTTTAGCCATGGCGCTAAACAAGGCTGGTAGCGCGTATCGGGCTGAGATGGTAAAAGTGAAGTGACTCGCGGGTGAGTTTGTGCCGAAGGGTCATGACTAGCTCAGCCAACCGGAATCACCGGGATAGGCTTGTTTTTCCAGTGTGAAACCGCAATGTCGTCCGTACACGAGTTTCGAAGGCTGTTCTTCGCCGGTTCTTGCGGCATCTCGCGGCGGACCTGATGGCGGTGTAGATCGTGCAACTCACTTGGCTCAACCGCAACAGCGTCAATCGATTGCTTGCCTGTCTGCGCGAACGCATGGCCCAGGCGTGCGAACTCGAGCGGCCACTGCGCGGGAATGTCGAAGTTGATGAAGGTTGTTTGGCTCGGCAGTCCTGAGCGAATCTCGAATTCGACAAATCCAGTCGCATCTACCGGTTGGATGCTCCAATACTCCTGTGAGGGAGATCCACCCGTGAATAAGCGAGACGCCAATCGATTGCTGGATGCTGCGACCGCCTCGTTGGACAACTTCGTGACGCGTGGGCGAGTGGCTTGGATGCGTCCCGTCGGCGAAGTCGCACGGGGCGTCGTGATCGATGAAAGCAGCTTTGATTCAGCTGGTTTCTATGTATGGGCATTTGTCATGCCAGTATTCGTGCCCAGCAGTCATGTCTCGTTCAATCTCGGATTCAGGTTGAAGCGACGCGACGGCTCACAACGGTGGAATGCGAACGAGCCTGCTTGTACGACCGAACTGGCGGCGGCCATCGCAACGCAAGCGGTGCCGCAATTGCAATCGGTCAACGACGCTGCATCGGTGATGTCATTCATGCATCTTCGGGGAATTGTCGATCAGCATACAACGCTGCTGTGCTACGCAAAGCTGGGCGATATCGCAGCAGCGGAGCAGGCATTTCAAGAACTCTTGCGCGGGCTTGATATGTCTGTCAAGTGGCAACGTGAGTTGGCTGAATCGATGAGTGATGTGTTGCACAAGCTGCGCCACAGCCAGACTGAGACAGATCGACAGCTCCAGCAATGGTCAAATGCAACGGCAAAGTCTCTTGGTGTGGAAGACTTGCTCTGACCTGAAGTGAGCCTGTTGTAGCAATCATTTGCCCGCACGCATCGCCAACACCGCCTGCGGCAAGCCCATCAACATCGGCGCCAGGGGCCTGGGCATCTACGCAGAGCACGGCAACGTCTACTCACGCCTCGACCTCGACTTCAACAACAACAAACACGAAACCCCCGACGATCTCATCGCCATTACGCCCGTTCCGCTCCCCTCCCCCTTCGTCCGCGACCCCTGCTTTTCTTCCGGGGTTCCAGTCGTTGGCAAGGGACGTTGATTGTTCAGTAGGTGCCGCCTTCCATCAATGTCATCATTCACCCATGACGTACTCACCGGCCCAACCCCCGTTCACACTGCATTTCGCCACGATGGACGAGAACGAACTACGCGGCTATTACCAGTGGTTCATGCGGGTGATGCCCACGCGGATCGAGGAACTCGCGCGAGCAGTCGGCGACACTCCAGGCTTCGAGATGTGGTTGCCGGACTGCTCCGTGTCATCGCTGGGGCCGCTCGGCTTGTGGTTCACGACGCAGGTGGACACGCGTGAACGCACGCCGGAAGAGATCGCTGCGATGAATCCGACACCCCAGTTCCCGGTTGAGGTACCAACGTATGAATTGACGAATCGAACCTACTCGCTATGCCTTGACATGGGCATGTATTTCGGTCGCGTCATGATGGAGCATCACCCTTCGTTGCGATGGACGCAACTGCTCAAGCCAAAGAATGCTGCTTACTTTGGACAGCCTGTTATCGTCGACTTTCGTGGTGGTCCGATGAATCCCGTGTGGTTGTGCATTACATTTGCTACCCGGATCGCCCGCGGCGAGCCCGACGCGGCACGTCTGACCAGTCTCTACAACATCTGGTCAGCCGACGTAAAGTCGTGAGCGATAACGAACAAGGCGTGACCGCTAATCGACGCGTCCACGACGACATCGTCCGGCTACTCGGCGATCCGCGGCTCGGCCGATGGAGCAAGTATCTGAACCAGGCACTCGCGAAGAGCAAGAAGAAGTAGCCGCACCGCTGATGCACGCCTCGACCTCGACTTCAACAACGACAAATGCGAACGTCTCGAAACACAGAACCACGAAGTGCGCTGCGACGAAGGAGACTGGAAGCTGATGCCGCTCGTGAAACGCTCGCGACCACCGACCACAGATCTGTTTCCCTACAGCCTTGACGAACTGACGAGCGTCGCGACCTACACACAGATGCTCACCAAAGTTGGCACGGGCGACCTGCCCGGCGTGACTCGCGTCGCTACTTGCACGGATGCGATGAAACATACGAACACTGACAAGACCTCAGAGTTCTTGGTCGAGTCGATGAAGTTTGTTGGGGAACGTGTCCAACAGATCGATTACAACCTCTACAACCTATGGAACATCTTCGCCGCTCACGGCAAAACGCATCTTGCTGAGATCAATGACAAGTACATCGTTCCGCGCATTCCGCGCGATATTGACGCACGCGACGTCGCGGGGATGGTAAATTGGGTCATCGTCGGTGCCACCATCGAACGCTGCTACGCCATCGTCGGTGTCGTCGAACCCATGTGGGCCACGCGCTGGTGCCAACTCATCGTCGATGGCTACTTCCCCTGCGGCTGGGAAGGCGAGTTCCCCAACGGCCGACTCATCGTGTACTAACGCCCCGACGAATTGACCGCATCCGGCCTTCAGGCATCATTCAATCGCAATCAAATCCCCCTGCATCAACCTCTCCGGCAAACTATCCATCCCCGTCGCAGCGCGCACATGCCATCGCCCCACCTGCGTGCGTCGCAGTGCAGTCAGCATGCCGCCCGTGCCCAGCGCCGGGCCAAGGTCACGCGCAATGCTCCGGATATACGTGCCCTTGCCGCACGCGATGCGCACGCGCACGCTCGGAAACGCATACTCAAGCAGTTCAATCGCATGCACCGTCACAGGCCGTGCCGCAAGCTGCACCGTCTTCCCTTCACGCGCAAGGTCATACGCGCGTTGCCCGCCCACATGCAGCGCACTGAAGTTTGGCGGCACCTGCATGATCGTCCCGACAAACCTGCTCAGCGCATCACGCAACATCGCCTCACTGGGCGGCGTTGCCACCGCCACCGCCGTCAGTTCACCTTCTGCGTCATCTGTCGTGGAGCGATACGACAAGTCAATCGTCGCTTCGTACTCCTTCTCGCCCGCCATCACACTGTCACACAGTTTGGTCGCTTTGCCCACCATCACCACCAGCAGCCCCGTCGCCATCGGGTCCAGCGTGCCGCCATGGCCCACCTTGATGCGCTTGGGCGCGCCCGCCTGCCGCAGTTTCCATCGCACGCGCGCACACACGTCCATCGATGTCGGCCCGGTGGGCTTGTCCACCAGCAATAGCCCCGCGGGCGTGGGCGTTTCCGGTTGCGAAGACGATGTCGTCACGGCGTCGCCTCCACCCGCGCGATGACAACCACCACGCGCGAACCATTGCTGTAATTGAACCCCGCGACACGCTCCAGCGGCGTCACCGTGCGTGCGCCGGCAAACTCGCGCAGTTGCGCCAGTCGCTCGCGCGGCTGGCCATTGCGTTCCTCAATCAGCGCAACCAGCACGGGCGAGTTTGCGTGCTGCGAGAGAAAATCTCGCAGCCCTCGCTTGCCTTCGCCATCTTCATCCACACGCACCACGCGTCCGCGCGTGCCGAAGATCATGCTGTCTTCGTGAAATTCCCACGCCGCCATCGGCATGTCGCCTGATGTATTGCTGTCGTTGAGCGCCTGCGTCACGCGTTTGCTCACCCACACTGCTTCGGCGTTGGGCAGCACCGCGCACAGCACGCACGACAGGCTCAGCACTGTCGCGCTCGCGCTCAGCAGCAGCGTACGCAGGGGTCTTTCGGCTAGTGCCGCCAGTGTGCCCGCGATGCACAGCGCCGCAGCTACCGCACCTGTCGCACCAGCAACCACAAACACCCACGTGGGCACCTCAATGCTCGGCACTGCCTGTCTCACAGCCAGCAGCAGTCCCCACGGCGCGCCGCCCAGCGCCAGCGTGCCGACCGCACCCCAAATCACGAATCCAATTCGCGGCATCCGCTCGCGCATCCCCGCAAAGCGCCCTTCGCTTGCGCGCAGCGCCAGTCGCGCCGTCAGCAAAGCCAGCGCGGGATACAGCGGCATCGTGTAGTGGGGCAGTTTGGTCGCCACAAGTTCAAAGATGATCCAGCTCGGCACCACCCAGCCCAGCAGAAACAGCTCGCGATCGCTCGTGGGCACCCGTCCAAACATGCGAGATGCGAATCCGCGCGACGGCGAACCAGCGCCCGTCGCATCTGTCTTGCTGCGCAGTGCATGCAGCACCGCCGCGCCCGTCAGCAGCGACCCCGGAAAGAACAGCGCCACCAGCAGCACCAAGTGATAGCCCGGCGGCAAGTAGCTGCGCTCCATCGGCTGCACGCTGCGCCCCAGCGTCTCACGATGAATGATCTCGAGGTACTCGCTCCATCCAACCTGTTGTGCCACCATCGCGACCCATGGCAGCACGCACGCCAGCGCGACGACTCCCGCGAGCGCCGTCATGAGCAGATCGCGCGCATCAGGTATCCGGCGTTTACCCAGCAGCCACACGCACGCAGTGCACGCCGCGATCATGGGCGTCAGCGGCCCCTTCGCCAAAATGCCAACACCCATCGCCAGTCCAACCACGGCGGCTTTCGCCATCGTCGGTTCGCGCAGGCATCGCCACAGCGCCCACTGCGTCAGCACGACAGTCAGCAGCAAGAGTTGATCGCTGCGCGCCTGGTGCGCGTCGAATATCACCAGCGGGCAGATCGCAAGCAGTGCCGCAGCCAGCCACGCCGCCCGCGCATCCATCATCTCGCGGCCAAGTTTCCACGTTGCAAGCACCGCAAGTATGGTGCACAGCACGCCCGGCACGCGATACATCCACACCGCATCTCGCGAGACATCGCCGCCGGTGATCACCTGCGTACTTCCTGCCTGCAACCAATAGATGAGCGGCGGCTTGTTGAGTCGAGGTCGATCCTGCACCCGCGGCACGACAAAATCGCCGCTTTCGATCATTTGTCGCGAGGCCTGCACAAAGCGCGATTCATCGCGATCAATCGGCGGCAGTTGCCACAAACCAGGCAGCAGCACGCACAGGCACAGTGCGATAAGACCCAGCCCACCGCGCCACGATGCAGCCCACGCGTGGCCGCCGCGGGCAGCGCCCAGCAGCAGCGATTGCGTGCTGTCGCCCTTGCCGGTGGTCGGGTTGCGTGCGGAAAGCCAGGACATGTCGCGACGGTACGCGGCGGTCGCGACGTAATTCCCGCAAGCTGGGCCGCGAAATGCGTGCACGCGCCTCATATCGTGGCTCATGCTTCCTCGTGTCGCCATCGTCGGTCGGCCTAATGCCGGCAAGTCCAGTCTCATGAACATGATCGCCAAGGCCAAGGTGTCGATCGTCGACCCCACGCCCGGCGTTACGCGCGACCGCGTTTCCGCCATCGTCGAGCTCGAAGCCCCCACCAAGGGCGAGGACGAGCGCAAGACTATCGAATTCATGGATACCGGCGGTTTCGGCGTCTACGTCGCGGAAGGTGGCCGGTATGACGAGATCGGCAACGACCTCGCGCAGCTCACCGGGAGCATCGAGTTTCAGATCGCCAAGGCTGTCGAAGGCGCCGACCTCATTCTCTTCGCGATCGACGCGCAAGCCGGCATCACCCCGGCCGACGAGCAGATCGCACGCATGCTGCGCGAAGGCGGCTTCCGCAAGCGCCTTCGCGCCGGTGAGCAGCCCGCTCCCGGTGCGAACAAGAAGACGCCGCCCGTGCGCATCGTCGCGACCAAGGTTGATGGTCCCCGCTGGGAAGCGCACGCCGCGGAACTGTCGGCGCTCGGTTTCGGCGAACCCATCATGGTCTCGGCCAAGAACAACTACATGCGCCGCGAGTTCCTCGACACTGTCTACAGCCTTGTACCCAAGGCCAGCGAAGAAGACTCGCAGCAGGCTCGCGCCGATCTCATGCTCGCCATCATCGGCAAGCGCAATGCCGGCAAGAGCACGCTCATCAACACGCTGGCGGGCGAACAGCGCGTCATCGCGAGCGAAGTGCCCGGCACAACGCGCGACGCCATCGACGTGCGCTTCGAAATGGACGGCCGCAGCGTTGTTGCGATCGACACCGCTGGACTGCGCCGCAAGCGCAGCTTCCAGAACATGATCGAAGAGTTCGCGTTTGACCGCGTGAAGCGCAGCGTCGACCGCTGTGATGTGGTCATTCTGCTCGTAGACGCGACAGAGAAGATCAGTCAGGTGGATGAGCAGCTCGCCATGCTCGCGCAGAAGAGCTTCAAGCCCTGCGTGATTGTGGTCAACAAGTGGGACATGGCCCAGGGTCGCCGCAACGACAAGGGCGAGATCGTCACGCCCAAGCACTTTGAAACCTACATCCGCAACGAACTCCGCGGCCTGTGGTATGCGCCCATCAGCTTCATCAGCGGCGCGAGCGGCCTGAACGTGCGCCGCACCATCGACCTCGCTTTCGAAATGGTCGAGCAGTCGCGCCAGCGCGTCACGACGGGCAAGCTCAATCGCCTCGTGCGCACCATCATCGACGAACGCGGTCCCGCCGACTTGCGCGGCCGTTTCGCCAAGCTCTTCTACGTCGCTCAGACGGGTGTCGAGCCGCCGACCATCACCATGGTCGTGAATCACCCCGAGATGTTCACCTCCAACTACATGCGCTTCCTCAGCAACCGCTTCCGCGAGCAATTGCCCTTCACGGAAGTGCCCATGCGCATCGTCGTGCGTGCCCGTCGCCAGCGCGAGGACGATCTTGTCGCAGCCGAAGAAGGTGGCGAAGGCGCGACGATCCGCGTCGCACGCGGCCGCAAGGGTGTCAGCGAGCGTCTGTCCGGCAACCTCGCGCTGGGTGAGGAAGATGATCGTTGGCTCAGCGACGAGTTCTCCGTCGCAGGCCCCAGCGATGTCGAGGGCGCGGAAGCTGGCAGCGATGACGATGCCCCCAGCGCGGCAGATCTGCGCAAGCCCGCCAAGTCGCGCAAGAGCGACCACGAAGGCTTCGATGACGTGGACGACGCAGGCGACATGGACTTTGACGACAGCGATGCTGGTGAACTGATGGACGACTTCGAGAAGCCTGCGCCGCGGCCCGCCAAGTCGCAGCCTGCTGCGAAGAAGGCTGCCGCCGCTCCGGCGGCACCGCAGCCCAAGCCCGCGCCAGCCAAGAAGGCGACGAGCAAGAAGGTTGCGAAGAAGCCGGCCGCCGAGAAGGCTGCAAGCAAGGCGACCAAGAAGCCTGCGGCCAAGGTTGCTGAGAAGACGCCGAAGAAGCCTGCCCCCAAGAAGCCTGTCGCGAAGAAGGCTGCCAGCAAGAAGACCAACAAGAAGACCAGCAAGAAGGCCACAAAGAAGAAGTAATGTTCACGCCGCGCGAGCGGGCGATGTGGGCAGCGGTTGTGGCACTTCAGGCAGCCACGGCATGAGAATGCGTGGCGCGGTGCGTCGTAGCCGCGTGGTGCGCGAGAAGAACTTGCTCAGGATGTCGCCCGTGGCGAGCGAGCCGATGACCAGCGCCTGCGGGCGATCGGTCTCGTGGACAATCTCGATGCCCAGCTCGTGCAGCGCACGCGCGATGATGCGGGCATCGGGACCTTCGTCCGTGATGGCGATGCGCGTGATGTCTTGTGACGCCAGTTGGCGCGACAGCGCATCTCGCGCCGCGGCAAGTCCGGTCAGTTCGTCCCACACCATGTCAGGCAAGGGATCGCGCAGCAGTTGGTCGCGCAGGCGACGGAACTTGCGAACTCCCGCGGCAGCCAGCCGGACATTCCCGGCGCGAGCCGCGACCGCGCGGGCCCGGGCGCGAGCCATACGCAAGCTGTCGTGCTGATCGGCCACCGGCGCGAACTGCTGGACGAACGCCAGCAGTTCTTGCGAGTAGCGGACGATGCGACGGGGATCGGGCGTGTTGCCGCATGTTTCGCGCACCGCGAGCAGGCGCGGATCCATCACGATGCGCAGCCCCGCTCGAAGCACGCGCGAGGCCAGGTGCAACTCTGCCACATCACTGCGATAGCCGCTGGCGTAGCCGCCCACGGATTGCAGAAGCTGCGGGCGCACCGCGACACAGCCGCGCGTGATGCCGCAAGGCAGGCCGCCGCGAAGGCGCTTGCGAGGGTGGCTCTCGCGATCAATCGCGAAGATGTCGGGCATGACGCAGGCAACATGCTGAGGCCAGTCGAGAAGTGCGTCGATCCAGCCGTCGCCCGCGGGGCAGGTGCGGTGGTCCAGCAGCATCGCCCAGTCACACCTGCGCGAGAGCGCGGACAGTCCGGCATCCCACGCGGCCCGCGCGTGCCGCTGCGGCAGTACAACCGATTGCACCGGCACGTCGGCAAGTTCGCGAGGCGGCACAAGTCGCGCGCGGGAGGCGTCGTCAACGACGATGACTTCGCTGCCCAGCGTGATCGCGGGCGACTGCGCAAGTCTGCGCAGCGTGCGCTGGAGTTGCGCGGGCTTGTTGCGCGACACGATGACGAATGACAGTTTCACAACGCCTCCGGTGGATAGATCAGCCGCGTCGCGGCCATTCTCCCCCGTGACGCAACTGTCGCGCCACAGGTCCGTGAATATGTCGCTTTGCGCGAAGATCGGTGCTTGTGCGGGTCGTTATCTGCGTGAAGCGCGTCGAAATGCACGTGTTCACTTGTGTCCGGTATCGCAGCGTCCGATGTCAGCCGCGTCCCAGTCGATGGAGTCGCATGAGTACGTCTATCGCAGATGCTCTGGTTTGGCTGCTACCAGCGGGCGGAACGCTCGCGGGATACCGCGCCACCGGTACGTTGCGGCGCGAGTGGGCGCTCATGCGTGCGATGCTTGACCACTACCCGCGGCTGATCATCGCGAGCACGGGCGATGAGGCGGAAACGGAAGCGCTCAACGAGGTCGTGCCCGAAAATCTGCGCGATCGCGTGAGCGTCGTGTTTGAGCCCGAGTCTGAACCCAATCCGATCACGGCATCGATTCTGGCGGAGCGCGTGGCGCAGCTGCTGGGAGATGTGAAGTCGGTGGTGTGCCGGGCCAGCGAGGTGCGCGGTTCGTTCTACACGATTGATCTGGTGCATGAGCTGCGCAGCCGCGGCTACGTCGTGGCGTTCGTCGCGCGGACGACTGAAGCGTGGACGCGATTCATCGCGCATGAAACCGGTCCGCACGCGGAAGAAGCAGTGCTGAGCGGCACCGAAGAAGGCGCGGTCTGTCAGATCAGCGACATGCTAATAGGCACGACGCCGGTGATGGTGAGTGACCTGGCGTGGCGCTACACGCTGGATCCGCGCAACACGGCGGTGGTGCCCAACTATGCGACGCCCGTGAACGAGAATGAAATTGTGCAGGACCGCGTCAAGGGCCTGTTGATGTACGCCGGGCCGCTGGTGGCGCGAACGCGCGTCGACACGCTGATTCAAGCGGTTGCGATGCTGCATGAGGCCAACCCGGACATCACGCTGGAAGTGATGGGCGACGGTCCGCATCTTGACGCACTGCAGGCGCAGGCGATTGAACTGAACGCGCCGGTCAAGTTCATCACCGATGCGACACACGAACAGAAGCTCGAACGCATGTGCTTGTGCGACATTTTCGTCCACGCGTCTGCGCTGGAGAGCCAGCCGCTGGAGCTGATTGAGGCCATGTCGCGCGGCGCGCCGTGCGTGGTGGCCGATGCGCAGGGTCTGGGTGAAGTGGTGCATCACGGTGTGACCGGTCTGCGGTGCGCGGGTGATGCGCAGAGCTTCGCGCATGTGATTCAGGAAGTGCTCGCGGATGATGACTGGCGCGGCATGATGGGCTCGTCGGGCGCTCGGCTGGCTGAGTCGTCGTACGGATTGCCCAACGTGGTGGAAGCTGAAGTCGCGGCACATGGTCGCGCGATAGAGATGGCTGTGGAACGCACGCGTCGCGCGGCGTGAACGGCGGCCAGAACGCCTACAACTCGGCATGATCAGGATCACTGAGACGGAGATTTCTGCCGAGATGTCCGCGAGTCTGCGGGATGTCGCGCTGCTTGTCTTTGACTTTGACGGCGTATGGACGACCAATCAGGTGCTGGTGATGCAGGACGGCACCGAGGGCGTGCTGGCCAATCGCAGTGATGGACTTGGCATCGGGATACTGCGCGAGAGCGGACTGGACATGATGGTGCTGAGCGCGGAAGTGAACCCGGTTGTCACGGCGCGATGCAACAAGGTGAAGATGCCGTGCGTGCAGGGAGAGAAGGACAAAGCCGCCGCGCTGCGGCGGATTCTGGCGGACAAGAAGATCGACGCATCACGCGTGGCCTATGTGGGAAACGACGTGAATGACGTGCCTTGCATGAACATGGTGGGCGTGCCGATTGCTGTTGCGGATAGCTGGCCCACGGTGCTGCCGCATGCCAAGCTCGTGACGCAGCGCATCGGCGGACATGGTGCGGTGCGCGAGGTGTGCGAGTGGTTCCTGGCTGCGCGGCAGGCGAAGAGTGGGGCGGATGGGCGGTGGACGTGAGGGGGAGGGGGAGCGAACGAGCGAACGAGCGAACGAGCGAACAAGCGAACGAGCGAACAAGCGAACAAGCGAACGAGGGGAAAGACCGAAGAGGCAAAGCAGGACCGGGGCCGCGTTTGCGGGCTCGGTGCATTTGTCAGATTGAACCAGCTTTCAGTTTCCGCGTGCGTGGGATGATCGGCCCGCTTTGCTCCGAGGAGCATAGTGGGTAAGCGGCTGGCGCACCGGAATTGGCGGGCTTGGGCTTGTCGAGCTTGCGCTCGACATCGTGGCGTGGTCCACGAGGGCTTTGGCATTCGGCCGCCCGGGACGGGCGGCCC